>FTCT01003254.1_pt1 | contig 183197 bp, 165 predicted proteins | sample 1658881 | NCBI WGS metagenome assembly FTCT01 (sample SAMEA3914864, study PRJEB12502) | metagenome | biome: forest; material: soil | place: USA | collected 2012-03-12 | depth 0.3 m | reverse complement strand
CATCACTACAACTGGCATCGGCCACACTCAGCTCTCGACCACCAGCCGCCCATGAGTCGGATTCCGGCTGTGAACAACGTCTTGGAACTCAACACCTAGCGCGGCGCGTAGCCGCTGGCCTTCAGAATCGCCGCCGGGTCGCGGTTCTGCAGCAGCTCGCGCAGCGCGGCGCGCCGGTCCGGCGCTTTGTCCAGATAGGCCTGCGCGATGTTCATGCCCACCCAATAGCCCAATTCACTGGGCCAGCCCTCGGGCAGGGTCGGGAACTTGTTGCCGTAGTTGGCAAACCAGCGCCGGGCGGCTTCGTCCTTGGCGGGTTGTTCGGCCTTGAGCACCAGCGCGCGATCGGCCTCGAAGCGGCGCCAGATCTCGGCCTCGCGGCCGCGCCCCCAGGCCTCGCGCTCGGGATTGGGCTGGCGGCCGGCCACCAGGCGGGCCAACAGATCGGGCACGCCCTCGGCCAAGGCCGCGTAGAGCAGCATGTCGCTGGGCTCGGCGTCGGGTTGCTTCTGCCAGGTGTGGGCCGTCTCGTGGGCGAACATGCCGCGCATGGTGGTGCGGAAGTCTTCCGCGCTGATGCCGACCCGGCACATCACCTCCAGACCGATGACCTGGGCATCGGGCGCTGCCGTGCCGCCGCTGTTGCCGGCGCCGAAGACGATGTGGACTGCGGGCAGGGGCAGTTCGGGCAACAGGCCGCGATAGGCCAGATAGGTGGCGCGCAGCTCTTCGTTGAGGCCGTCCAGCAGCGGCAGGCAAGTGCGGATCGCATGCGCGTAGTCGGCCGAGCGCTTGGCGACGGATGCGGCCAGTACATCGGCATTGCGGATGCGCCCGGGCGTGAAGATCTCGACGCCGCGGCCGGCGCCCGTCAGGACCTCGGCCTGCAGCTCGGCGGCGCTGGTACGGCCGGCCTCGAAGGCCTTGGCAAAGCGGCGCGCATCGTCGGCATGCAGCTTCACGGTCAGCGGGTCTTCTCCCGTGGCAAGGGCAGGACCGGCCAGCAGCGCGACGGCCCACAGCATCAGCAGTTTCTTCATCAGCGAGGGAAGGAGTTGAGTCGCTTGCCGACCTCGGCCCGGAACCAGCCGGACTCGAGATAGGCATAGAGATTCTTGCCCGGGCAGACGGTCTGCTGGCTGTAGTCCTTGTGGCTGGCGATGGCGTCCAGGCCGAGGTGGTGCTCGCGCGCCAGCCAGGCGGTCAACTCGACGGCCGCGTTCAGCTGGGCCGGCGTCGGCTGCTGCTCCTCGAAATTGCCCACCAGCATCAGCAGGGCATGGCCGCGCGGGTCGTACTCGGTGTTGGTGTCGCCGGCCTGGCTCAGCGGCCGCGCCGCGTAGATGCGGCCGTCGGGGGCGATGACGTAGTGGTAGGGAATGTCGGCCCAGTGCTTGGTCAGGCGCGACCACTGCTGCAAGCGGCGCAGATAAGCCTCGGGATCGGCGCCTTCCTTCCAGATCTCGCCCTGGTGGTGGATGGTGATGCGGCTGATGCTCTGCGGTTCTTCACGCGCCGTCGGCGGGCTGCCTCCCCAGGCTTCCACGGGGATGATCTGCGGTACCTGAGGCTGGCTGGCGCAGCCCGCCAGGGTCAGCAGCAAGGCGAGGGCGGCCAGCCTCATCGAATGGCGTCGATGGCGCTCAGCACCGCTTCGGCCGTGGCCGGCGCGCGCAACGGCGGGTCGCAGTTCTCCGGCCCGCAGGCCGCGCAGGCATCCTTGATCGCCAGCAGGGCCGCGAAGCCCAGCAGCAGCGGCGGCTCGCCGACGGCCTTGCTGCGGTGGATGGTCTCGCTGGCATTGGCAATGCCGAACAACTCGGTGCGGAACGCCGGCGGGCAGTCGTTGGCCGTCGGGATCTTGTAGGTGCTGGGCGCGTGCGTGGTCAGCAGGCCCGTCACGGGGTGCCAGACCAGCTCCTCCATCGTCAGCCAGCCCATGCCCTGGATGAAGCCGCCCTCGATCTGGCCGATGTCGATGGCCGGGTTCAGGCTCTGGCCGACATCGTGCAGGATGTCGGCATGCGTGATGCGGCTCTCGCCGGTCAGCGTGTCGACGAGGGCCTCGCAGACCGCGCCGCCCCAGGCGTAGTAGTAGAAGGGATGGCCCTGCAGCTTGGCGCGGTCCCAGTGCAGGCCGGGCGTGGCGTAGAAGCCGTCGCTCCAGAGCTGGATGCGCTTCAGGTAGGCGTCGGCGACGAGTTGTTCAAAGCCGATGCTCTGCCCGCCGCCGCTGACCTGGCCGCCCTCGAAGGCGACCAGCTCGGCCGCACAGCCGAAGCGTTCGGCCGCGAAGGTGGCGAGGCGCGCCTTGATCTTCCGCGCCGCATCCTGCGCAGCCTTGCCGTTCAGGTCGCTGCCGGTGGAGGCTGCGGTGGCCGAGGTGTTGGCGACCTTGCTGGTGTCGGTGGCCGAGCAGCGCACGCTGCTCAAAGGCAAACCCAGCTCATGGGCCACAACCTGGGCGACCTTGGTGTTCAGGCCCTGGCCCATCTCCGTGCCGCCGTGGTTCACCAGCACCGAGCCGTCGACGTAGACATGCACGAGGGCGCCGGCCTGGTTCAAGTGTGCGACGTTGAAAGAGATGCCGAACTTGACCGGTGTGAAGGCCAGGCCCTTTTTCAGCACCGGACTGGCGGCGTTGAAGGCAGCGATCTCGGCGCGCCGTTCGTCATAGCGGCTGCTGGCCAGCAGCTGGGCCGTCAGCGGCTGGGCGTGCAACTCCTCGACCTGCTGGCCATAGGGCGTCATGTCGTTACCGGCGGCGTAGAAATTGCGCTGGCGCACTATGGCCGCGTCGAGGCCGAGCTGGCGGGCGATGCCGTCCAGGATCATCTCGATGGCGATGGCGCCCTGCGGGCCGCCGAAGCCGCGGAAGGCGGTGTTGCTCTGCGTGTTGGTCTTGGCGCAGTAGCCATGCATGGCGATGTGCGGCAGCCAGTAGGCATTGTCGAAATGGCACAGCGCTCGGGCCATGACCGGCGCGGACAGGTCGGCGCTGTGGCCGGCGTTGGAGATCAGGTCGATCTCGGCGGCCAGGATGCGGCCTTCCGCATCGAAGCCGACGTCCCAGCGGTAGTCGAAGCCGTGCCGCCGCCCGGTGACGAGGAAGTCGTCATCGCGGTCGACGCGCAGCTTGACCGGCTTCTTCAGCTTCAGCGCGGCTATTGCCGCCACGCAGGCGAACAGGGCCGACTGGCTCTCCTTGCCGCCAAAGCCGCCGCCCATGCGCCGGCATTGCACGGCCACGCGGTGGGCATGCCAGCCCAGGCAATGGGCGACCAGTTGCTGCATCTCGCTGGGGTGCTGGGTCGAGCAGTGCACCAGCAGGCCTTCGCCGCCTTCCTGGGGCAGGGCCAGGCTGATCTGGCCTTCCAGATAGAACTGCTCCTGGCCGCCGAGGCTCCATGTGCCCAGCAGGCGATGCGGCGCGGTGGGCAGATGCTGGTCGGGCTCGCCGCGCGTCAGGTGCATGGGCGGCAGCACGTACTGGCCCTTGGCGTGCGCATCCAGGGCCGTCAGCACCGGCGGCAGCGGCTCGGCCTGGATGACCTTCTTGGCCAGCCCCGCGGCGCGGCGGGCCAGCTCGCGATTCGTCGCGATGACGGCAAAGACCGGCTGGCCGACATAGCGCAGCTCGTCCGCAGCCAGGATGGGGTCGTCGTGCAGCAGCGGGCCGCAGTTGTTCTCGGCCGGGATGTCGGCGGCGCTCAGCACGGCGACGACGCCGGGCTGGCGGCGGATCAGCTCCAGGTCGACGCCGGTCAGTTTGCCGTGGGCGATGGGCGACAGGCCGAGCGCTGCGTGCAGGGTGCCGGCCGGTTCGGGCAGGTCGTCGGTGTAGGGCGCAGCGCCGCTGACATGCAGATGGGCCGACTCGTGCGGCGTCGACTTGCCGACGACGGGCTGGGCAAGCGGAAGCGTTTCGGGCTTGTTCATGCCACCACCTCCTGCATCGAGGGCCAGATGCCGATGGGGATGGCCCCGGCGGTCTCCAGCCACAGCTTGGTGAACAGATTCTGCGCGACCTTGAGCCGGTAGTCGGCGCTGGCGCGCATATCGGTCATGGGCTTGAAATCCTGGGCCAGCGCAGCGGCGGCAGCCTTGGCGGCGGCCTCGGTCCAGGGCTGGCCGACGACGGCGGCTTCCGCTGCGGCAGCGCGCTTGACGATGGCCGCCATGCCGCCGAAGGCAAAGCGCGCCTCCTGCACAACGCCGGCAGCCAGCCTCAGGCCCAGCACGGCGCAGACGGCCGAGATGTCGCTGTCATGCCGCTTGGCGATCTTGTGCGCGCTGAAACGCCAGTCGGCCGAGGGCAGGGGGACGTGCATGGCCTCGACGAACTCGCCGGGCTGCAGGTCCTTCTTCATGTAGTCGAGATAGAAATCCTGCAGCTTGAGGCGTCGCTGCGTGGTGCCCCGGCGCAGGAGGATGTCGGCGCCCAGGGCGATCAGGGCCGGCGCACCGTCGCCGATGGGTGAGCCATTGGCGATATTGCCGCCGAGCGTCCCTGCGTGGCGCACCGGCGGCGACGCGAAGCGCAGCCACAGCTCCCGCAGGCGCGGCACGGCAGCGGTCAGGGCGGCCCAGCTGTCTTCCAGCGAGGCGGCGGCGCCTATCCACAGGCCGCCGTCTTCATGCCGAATCTCGCGCAATGCCATGACGCGACCCGTGTAGATCACATCGCCCAGGTCACGGAACTGCTTGTTGACCCAGAGGCCCACGTCGGTCGATCCGGCCAGCAGCGTGGCCTGGGGATAGGTTTCGCGCAGCAGGGCGAGGTCGGGAATGCTTTGCGGCGCATGGAAGCGGGCGCCGGCTTGGGCATAGTCCAGCGGCGCGTCGGCGGCCAGGGCGTTCAGGGCCGCCGCGATGGGTGCCCTGTCCAGACATCGGGCCGGGCCTTCGAACATCTGCTCGCCGGCGTCCAGGATGGGCCGGTAGCCGGTGCAGCGGCAGAGATTGCCGGCCAAGGCGTCGGCCAGTTGCTGGCGCGTGGGCTGGGTGCCGGCGGCCTGGTGGGTTTCGTAACAGGCCGTCAGGCTCATGACGAAGCCCGGCGTGCAGAAACCGCATTGCGAGCCGTGGCAGGTCACCAGGGCTTCTTGCGCGGGGTTGAGTTGCTCGGGGCCGCCCAGATCTTCCACTGTGAGCAGCGCGCGGCCGTCCAGCGTCGGCAGGAACTGGGTGCAGGCATTGACGTTGCGCAGTTCCAGCTGACCGTCGGCGCCCAGTTCACCCTGGATGACGGTGCAGGCGCCGCAATCGCCCTCGGCGCAGCCTTCCTTGGTGCCAGTGCAGCCGGCATGCTCGCGCAGGTACTGGAGCACGGTGGTCGTCGGGGGCAGGTTTCCCACCTCGACAACCCCGCCGCGATGGAAAAAACGGATGGGTCGGGTATTCATGCTGCTCTGAATTGTCGGCCGTTGATCCAGAATTGCCACATGAGTTTTACTAACCAGGAAAAATTCGCCACAAATGCTTCGGGCCGCTGGGCGCTGCGTGGCGACCTGCTCGATTTCACCTCTGCACCCCGTTGGGGCGACACGGCGTCCGCGGCGGTGCGTTTCGACCGCGACCACTGGCTGCTGATCGAGGACGGTCGCATCGTCGGCCGCCAGGCCACCGAGCCTGACGATTCCTGGGTCCGCAAGGACCATGCCGGCCAACTGGTGCTGCCGGGTTTCATCGACACCCATGTCCACTGCCCCCAGTTGGAGGTCATCGGCTCCTATGGCACCGAGCTGCTGGACTGGTTGAAGCGCTACACCTTCCCCAGCGAATGCGCCTTTGCCGACCCGGCCCGCAGCCGCGCCGGCGCCGAGGTCTTCCTGGACGCGCTGCTGGCCAGCGGCACCACCTCGGCCGTCGTCTTTCCGACGGTGCACAAGGTCTCGGCCGAGGCCTTGTTCGACAGTGCTTCGGCCCGTGGCATGCGCCTCATCACCGGCAAGGTGCTGATGGACCGCCATGCGCCAGACGGGCTGCGCGACGACGTCGTGCAGGCCGAGAAGGACTGCATCGACCTGATCAGCCGCTTCCACGGCCGCGGCCGCCTGGCGTATGCCGTCACGGTGCGCTTTGCGCCCACCAGCACGCCCGAGCAGCTGGCCATGGCCGGCGCCCTGTGCCGGGCCGACGCCAGCCTCTACATGCAGACCCATGTGGCCGAGAACCGTGCCGAGGTCGCCTGGGTGGCCGAGCTATTCCCGGATGCGCGCAGCTATCTGGACGTCTATGAACGTGTGGGCCTGGTGCACGAGCGCTCGGTGCTGGCCCACGGCATCTATCTGGACCCGCACGACAAGGTCGTCATCGCCGACCGCGGCGCCCAGGTGGCGCATTGCCCCTCGAGCAATCTCTTCCTCGGCAGCGGCCTGTTCGACTGGCCTTCCGCGATTGATTCGGCCTTCAACGTCAGCATGGCCTCGGATGTGGGCGGCGGCACCTCGCTGAGCCTGCAGCGCAATATGGCGGACGCCTACAAGATCCAGGCCCTGCGCGGCGATCGCATGACGGCCTGGGCGGCCCTGCACGCGGCCACGCGCGGTGCGGCCGAGGCGCTGCGTCTGGGCGACGAGATCGGCGGCCTGTCGGTGGGCCAGACGGCCGACATCTGCGTCTGGGACTGGGCCCAGGGCCCGGTGGCAGAGGCGCGCGACGCCGTCGCCCGCGAGCTGCACGAGCGCGTCTTCGCCTGGATGACGCTGGCCGACGAGCGCAACCTCGCCGCCTGTTACGTTGCCGGCCGTCAACGGATCTGACCGACTGACCCGCAAATCCGCCTGTTCGTCACAACCCTGATGGGGGAGGGTGGGGCAGCTGGCTAGAGTCTGCCCGTTCAATTCAACGGAGACTTCCTTGAGCCGACCCTTGCTGACCCTCGTCGCGTCCCTGGCCCTGCTGGCTGCCGGGCCTCAAGCCGCCGTCGCCGCCGACAAGCCGGCCGCCGCCGCCAAGGCGCCCAAGCCGGCCAAGCGCTACACCATCGAGCAGTTCATGGCCACCGTGAACATCGGCGGCGCCAGCTTCTCGGCCGACGAGAGCCGCATCCTCTTCCACAGCAACGAGACCGGCATCTTCAACGTCTATGCCATGCCCGTGGGCGGTGGCAAGCCGGTGCAGCTGACGAACTCCAAGACCGACAGCCACTACGCCGTCGGCTACTTTCCGGGCGACGACCGCATCCTCTACACCCGTGACCAGGGCGGCAACGAGCTCAACCACCTCTATGTGCGCGAGCTTGACGGCAGCGAGAAGGACCTGACGCCGGGCGACAAGCTCAAGGCGCAGTTCCGCGGCTGGAGCGGCGACGACAGCGCCTTCTACGTCTCGACCAATGAGCGCGACCCGCGCTTCTTCGACCTCTACCGCTTCGATGCCAAGACCTATGCCCGCACCCTGGTCTTCAAGAACGAAGCCGGCTGGGAGGTGGCCGACATCAGCCGTGACGGCCGCTGGCTGGCCCTGGCCAAGGTCAACACGACGGCCGATTCGGACGTGCACCTGGCCGACCTGAAGAGCGGCGAGATCAAACACATCAGCAAGCACAGCGGCGTCGCCCAGTACGCCCCGCAGGACTTCACGCCCGACGGCAAGGAACTGCTGATGACGAGCAACGACGGCGGCGAGTTCGCCCGCGTCGTCGCCTACGACATCGCCGGGGGCACGATGCGCGAGGTCGAGAAGGCCGACTGGGACGTGGACTACACGGCCTTCTCCAAGGACGGCCACCACCGCGTCACCGGCGTCAATGCCGATGCCAGCACCGTGCTGCGCCTGTATCGCGATGGCCAACCCATCGCCCTGCCCAAGCTGCCCGGCGGCGAGGTGCGCGGCGTGGTCTTCTCGCGCAGCGGCAAGCGCATGGCCTTCTACGTCAATGGCGACCGCTCGCCCAACAACCTCTTCGTGGCCGATGTCGGTTCCAACGCGGCACCGAAGCAGCTGACGCAGAGCCTGTCCAAGGACATCGACCCGAACGAGCTGGTGGATGCCTCCATCGCCCGCTTCAAGAGCTTTGACGGCATGGTGGTCCCGTCGGTCTACATGCTGCCGAAGGACGCATCGCCGACCAACAAGGTGCCGGCCATCGTCTGGGTGCATGGCGGCCCCGGCGGCCAGACCAAGCGCGGCTATTCGGCGCTGATGCAGTACTTCGTCAACAACGGCTATGCGGTGCTGGGCATCAACAACCGCGGCAGCTCGGGCTATGGCAAGAGCTTCTTCACGGCCGATGACGGCAAGCATGGTCGTGAGCCGCTGTGGGACTGCGTCGAGGCCAAGACCTTCCTGGCCGGCACCGGCGTCATCGACCCCGAGCGCATCGGCATCGTGGGCGGCAGCTATGGCGGCTATATGGTGCTGTCGGCCATGGCCTTCCGCCCCGAGGCGTTCAAGGTCGGCATCGACATCTTCGGTGTCGCCAACTGGATCCGCACGCTGGAATCCATCCCGCCCTATTGGGAGACCTTCCGCCAGGCGCTGTACCAGGAGATCGGCGATCCGGTGAAGGACCGCGAGCGCCTGATGGCAACGTCGCCCCTCTTCCATGCCGGTGAGATCAAGAAGCCGCTGATGGTCATCCAGGGCGCCAACGACCCGCGCGTCATCAAGCCCGAGAGCGACGACATCGTCGCGGCGGTGAAGAAGAACGGCGTGCCGGTGGACTACCTGGTCTTCGACGACGAGGGCCACGGCTTCTCGAAGAAGAAGAACACGCTGGAAGCCAACCGGCGCATGGTCGAGTTCCTGGACAAGTATCTGAAGCCTGGTCTGGGCAAGTAAGGAGGTCCGCGATGTTCAGCTTCCTGCTCTGGTGCATCCTGTTCGTGGTCTGCTGGCCGCTGGCTTTGCTGGCCCTCGTGCTGTGGCCCCTGGTCTGGCTGATCACGTTGCCCTTCAGGCTGCTGGGCATCGCGGTCGATGGCGCCTTCGGGCTGCTGCGGGCCATCGTCATGCTGCCAGCGCGCGTGCTGGGCGGGCGCTGAGTCTCAGCCTGTCGTTGCGTGGTTTGCCTGCAGGGCCTGCTCAGCAGCGTTGAAGTCGAGGGCCTGCACCAGGGCGTTGAGCTCGTGGGCAGCCGCTTCGCCCAGGGCCAAGCGCAGGCCCGCAGCGAGCTCCCTGCGCGCGCCGCGCGCGCCGCGCAGACCGTATTCATAGCGACGCAGCCGCTCGATGATGCCCTGGGTCACGCGATGCGACAGCACGGCAAACCGTTCGTCGGCATCGTCGTGATTCTTGCTGGCCTGCAGAACATAGGCGAGCAGGCCGGCCATCACGCCCACCAGGCCGATCAACACGAATGCCGCCCGCAGGCGCCGCGCCGGCCGCAAAGGGGAGGGTTGCGGCTCGCCGGATGCGACGGTCATCAGCTTCGCGCGGTGAGCAGGCGGTCCAGTGCGGGCGGCAAGCCCACGGCCTGCTGCGGCGCGACAGCCATCCGGTTGCGGCCCTGGGCCTTGGCCGCGTACAGGGCCTGGTCTGCCTGCTCGACAAGGTCGTGTGCAGCCGTGGGCTGGACCGGCGGCGTGGGCTGGCGGGTCACGACGCCGATGCTGACGGTCAGGTGCGGGGCGGTTTTGGAAGCCGCATGCGGGATGGCCAGTCGGACCACCGCGTCCCGGATCCGCTCCGCGGTGACGCAGGCACCTGCGGCATCGGTGTCAGGCAGCAGCAGCGCGAATTCCTCATCGCCTACGCGAGCGGCGAGGTCCGTCGCACGATGGGCTTGCAGGCCCAGTGCGTCGGCCACCGCGCGCAGGCAGGCGTCGCCTGCAGGGTGGCCATAGCGGTCGTTGAATTTCTTGAAGTGGTCGACGTCGAGCAGGATGAGGGACATCTGGGTGCCGTTGCGGGCGGCCCGTGACCATTCGAGCTGCAGCCGCTGGTCGAAGCAGCCGCGGTTGGCCAGACCGGAAAGGGGATCGACGGAGGCGCGGCGGCGCAACTCGTCAGACAGGCGCTTGAGTCGGAGCTGGGTCTGAACACGGGCCAGCAGGATGGGTTCGTTGACGGGCTTGGAAATGAAGTCCACCGCCCCCGCGGTCAGCCCGCGGATCTCGGCTTCGGTGTCGTTGTGTGCCGTGACGAAGATAACCGGGATCTTCTCCAGTTCCGGGTCTGCCTTCATGGCCTGGCAGACGGCATAGCCGTCCATGTCGGGCATCTCGGCATCCAGCAGCACCAGATCCGGCGGTTGTTCGCGCATCAAATCCAGCGCGGGGCGCCCGGCAGTCGCGAACCGGACTCGGCCCACCGGCTCCAGCATCTTGCCCATGAGGGCGATGAGGGGCAGGCTGTCGTCAACGATGAGGAGGGAGTGCATGGTGGGGCGTTGGCTTTGAGTGGGTGTCCGCGCTGGTTGGCGCGGCGGGTGCGGATCCGCGCTGCATTCAGAGCGCTTCCCAGGCGAGTTCCATGCGGGCGTCAGCCGCTGTCGAGCGGGCCGTTGGGGCCGCTGCCGGCTTTCGGGCGACGGGTGTCGCGATCTCAGGGCTGGTTGCCGCGGCGAAGGTGGCAGGACCGTCGACCCGGAAGATGGCGACGGCCTGGGCCAGTGCCTCGGCCTGGTGGGCCAGGCTGGCCGCGGCGGCTGCACTTTCTTCCACCAGGGCCGCGTTCTGCTGGGTGACCTGGTCCATCTGGGTGACGGCAGTGTTGACCTGCTCGATGCCGCGGCTCTGTTCGCCGGACGTGCTGGCGATCTCATCGATGAGATCTCGGACCTTGTGCACCTGAACCACGATGTCCTGCATGGCATGGCCGGCTTCGGCCACCTGGCGGCTGCCGGCGTCGACCTTGTCGGCACTGGCGCCGATCAAGACCTTGATCTCCTTGGCCGCCTCGGCGCTGCGCTGGGCCAGTACGCGCACTTCGCCGGCGACGACGGCGAAGCCTCGCCCCTGCTCGCCGGCCCGTGCCGCCTCGACAGCGGCATTCAGCGCCAGGATGTTGGTCTGGAACGCAATGCCGTCGATGACGCCAATGTTCTCGACGATCTTGCGGCTGCTGGCGCTGATCTCTTCCATCGTGCCCACGACCTGGTCCACAGCGTCGCCACCGCGCCCGGCCGCGCTGCTGGCATGGGCTGCCAGGCCGCTCGCGGTGCGCGCCGTGTCGGCACTCTGGCGAACCGTGGCTGTCAACTGCTCCATGGAGCTGGCGGTTTCCTGCAGGCTTGACGCCTGTTGTTCGGTGCGGCTGGACAGGTCCTGGTTGCCTGCGGCGATCTGGCTGGAAGCCGTCGTCACGGAGTCAACGCCGCGGCGCACCTCACCCACCAGCTGTCGCAAGGCGTTCACCGTGTCGCGCAGGGCGCGCTGCAGTTCGCCAACCTCGTCGCCGCGGTCCGTTTTCACTTCAACGGTCAGGTCGCCTGCGGCCACGGTCTTGAGGGTGCTGACGACTTCGCTGAGAGGACGGGTCACGGAACGGGTGACGACCACACCGGCCACGACGGCGATGGCCACGCCCAACAGCGCCGCCAGCGTGGTCAGCCAGGTGATGTTGCCGATGGTGGCGAGGGTGGATTCGCCGGACTCTTCCATCAGGCGCTCTTGGAAGTTCGTCATCTCCTCCAGCCGCTTCTGGTAAGCCAGCTGGCGGGGGCGCAGCTTCTCCAGCAGCACGGCTTTGGCGTTGGCCAAGTCGCCCGCCTGGACCACTTTGACCAGTTCGTCCTCTTCGGCGACGAAGCCGGCTCTTTCCACTTGCACCTTGTCGAACATTGCGCGGCCTTGTGGGTTGTTCAGCCGGTTGCGCAAGTCTTCGAAGGCTTTCGTGATGCGCTGGCGCGATTCGAGCAGCGTCTTGATTTCCTGCTGCCGTTGTGACTCGCTGTCCATGATCACGAGGTTGCGAACGATGCGGGCATGCAGGTTCACGTCGTCGCCAATGTCGTTGACGATCTTGACCTTGGCATAACGGTCATGGAGGACTGCGTCCATGTCGCTGCGGACGGTCACGAGACCCAGGCGCGTGACGATGGCCATGGCGGCCATCAACGCGGCCACAAGGGTGAAGGCAATGGCGAGCCGGGTGCCGATTCTTGGGGTTCTCGCGGTGTTCACGATGCGCTCTCCCGTGGGGGCCTGGCGGCGCCAGGCTTGCTGTGGGTGGGAGAGTAGGAGTGCCCCATGCAGGGGGCGTTGATCGATATCAAGCGGTTGGGCTGACGCTGTGGGTGAGCGAGAAACGCGTCACGGAATGGGCCGGGACGTGCCCATTCCTGGTGGTGCAGAGGCGTAAAGCCTAGGTGGCGGTGACGGGGCGGTCCACGCCCCAGCGCCGGTAGAGCTCTGCTGCCGAGCCGGTGCGCAGCCACTGCTCGAAGGCCGCGTCGTAGTGCCGGGCGATCTCGTCGCCCGCGGCGCTGCGCGCAAAGGCCATGTGGCCGTGCAGCACGTCCAGCGGCGGCGAGCAGCGCGCAATCGCGTCCGTCAGGTTGAGCTTCTGCAGCACCGGCTGGCAGTTGCGGTCATTGGCGGCGAACAGGTCGATGCGGCGCTTGGACAGCATCTGCAACCCGGCGTCGACGTTCTGCACCCAGGTCAGCTGGTTCATGCCCGTCTTCATGCGCTCGAAGCGGCTGCCATAGGCCCAGCCGCGCACGGCGGCCACGGGCGTCTGGCTCAACTCGGACACCTCGCCCGTCCAGCGGCCTTCCTCGCCGCGACGGGCATACCAGACCATGGCGTCCGAATAGAAGGAGCGCACGCTGAACAGCATGCGGGCTTCCCGCTCCGGGGTGCGGTAGGGGCCGATGAGGATGTCGGCCTCGCCCTGCTCGATCATCAGTTGGGCGCGCGACCAGGGCAGCCATTCGCAGCGCACGTTGTCGCCGAACAGCATGCCCAGCAGCTCGACCGCGAGGCCCTTGGGCGGCTGGCCCTCACTGCCTTCGAAGATGCGCGCGAACTGCGAGCCCACCGCGCGCAGCGGCGTTGCATGAGCCGGGCTCGCCAGCCCCAGGCCCGCCATCCATCCCAGCCCCGCCTTGCACCAAACGCGTCGTGTCGACATGCTCAGCCCCCTCCGGTGGAGATGCCGGCGATGATGCCCCCGGGATCAGGGAATGTCGATCTCGTGCAGGCCGTAGCCCCCACGCTTGCGGCGGTCGTCGAAGAAACAGCGCAGGGTCTCGCGCGTCGTCTTGAAGGCGATCTCGTCCCAGGGGATCTCGTCTTCGCTGAACAGGCGGGCTTCCAGCGACTCCGGCCCCGGGTCGAAGTGTGGCGACAGCAGCCGGGCGCGGTAGAACAGGTGGATCTGGCCGACGCGCACGACGTTCAGCACCGTGTACAGCGGTCCCATCTCGATCTGGGCGCCGGCTTCCTCCCGGGTCTCGCGCCAAGCGCCCTCGGCCGTCGTCTCGTTCAGCTCCATGAAGCCCGCCGGCAGTGTCCACAGCCCGTGGCGAGGCTCGATGGCGCGGCGGCACAGCAGCACGCGGCCGTCTTCTTCCCAGACCGGCAGCGTGCCCACCACGTTCAACGGATTCTGGTAGTGGATGGCGCCGCAGCCTGGGCAGACCGCGCGTTCGCGGTTGTCGTCGACGGGGATGCGGTATTCCACGGCGGTGCCGCAGTTGGGGCAGTAACGGAGCGGGCTGGGAAAGGGCATGGAACCGAGTTTAGAGGTCGCAAAATGACGGGCATGAAGCTCTACAACTACTTTCGTTCGTCGGCCTCGTGGCGGGTGCGCATCGCGCTGGCGCTCAAGGGCCTGGACTACGGCTACACCCCCATCCATCTGGTCAAGAACGAGCAGTCCAGCGGCAGCTTCGCCGAGCAGCAGCCCTCCCATCTGGTGCCGGCGCTGGAACTGGACGACGGCCAGTGGCTGAGCCAGTCCATGGCCATCCTGGAATACCTGGACGAGACCCACCCCGAGCCGCCGCTGCTGCCCCAGGGTGCGCTGGCGCGGGCGCAGGTGAGGGCGCTGGCCCAGGACATTGGCTGCGACATCCACCCCATCAACAACCTGCGCGTGCTGCGCTACCTGAAGAACGACCTCGGCCAGGAGCAGGCCGCCGTCGACCGCTGGTACCGCCACTGGGTGGCCACGGGCCTGGCCATCGTCGAGAAGCGCCTGGCGGCGACGGCCGGCCAGTTCTGTTTTGGCGACACGCCGGGCCTCGCGGACTGCGTGCTGGTGCCCCAGATCTACAACGCCCAGCGCTTCGAATGCCCGCTGGACGACTACCCGACGGTGATGCGCATCAACGCCGCCTGCCTGGCCCTGCCGGCCTTCGCCAACACGCATCCCAGCGCCTGTCCCGATGCCGCTTGACCCGAACTGGCTGAGGCCGGACTGGCCGGAAGTGACGGCCTTCATGACGACGCGCGGCATCAATCTCGGCCGCAAGGCGGGCGACGCCGAAGAGGTCAGGACCAACCGCGCACGCGTCGCCGGACTGCTGGGTGCGCGGCCCGTGTTTCTGGACCAGGTCCATGGCGCCCACGTCGTGCGCCTGCAGCCTGGCTGGCATGACGACAACGCGCCCAAGGCCGATGCGGCCGTGTCGACCGACCCGGATCTCGCTGTCGCCATCCTGGTGGCCGACTGCCTGCCGGTGCTGTTCACGGCGCCGGGTGGTGTGGCTGGCGCGCACGCGGGTTGGCGCGGCTTGGCGGCGGGTGTGCTGGAGAACACCGTGGCCGCGCTGTGCAAGGCCGCCAGCTGCGAACCGCATCAGGTGAAGGCCTGGCTGGGCGCCTGCATCGGCCCCGAGGCCTTCGAGGTCGGGCCCGAGGTCGTGCAGGCCTTTGGCCGTGAGCCGCTGGCGCGTGATCAGCCGGGCTTTCTCTACCGCCCGAATCCCGAGCCTCGCTGGCGTGCCGACCTGCCCTTGCTGGCTCGCGAACGCTTGATCTCGGTCAATGTCACCCAAATCAGCGGCGGTTCCTGGTGCACGCTGACCGATGATTCACGCTTCTTCTCGTTCCGGGGCGAGGCCCTCGGCCGGCCCCGCGGCCGCATGGCCGCCTGCATTGCCCTCAGCCGTTGATTCCGCGGCGCGACGACGACGCTTGCGACCCGGCGTGCCGAGGATGTACATCAACAAGCCCAGAGGCAGGACGCCATAAAGCATCAGCGTGACGAAGGCCCCGAAGAGCGTGCCCTGAGGGCTCAGCGCTTCGGCCGCGGCCATCAGCAGCGCCACATAGGCCCAGGCAATCGCAACGAGATACATAGGGGTCTGTTTACCTGTGAATCGTGCCCGCGCTGGGGCGACAAAGGGCGCCGCGATAGGCGCGGCGCACAGCTCAGGCTGGTGCCTGGGCAAGGGTTGCAACAACACGCGGCGCCCTTTGCCGCCCCAGCCCTTCGGGTGGCGTCCCGCCCAGGGCAAACTCCTCGTTGCAGGTGCTCGCCGGGTGTACAACCCGGCTGCGCCCTGCGCCTGGATTTTGCCCTGGGCGGGACGCCACGCGGGTGCGACTCACAGGCAAACAGACCCCTGTCATTGGCACGTCAGCGCGCGCGGTTAAAAAGCCGAGTCAGCGAGATGTGGCAAGCTTATTGCAACGGATCGAGACAACACCGCTGAGGCGGGAGCTCCGAGGAAGACATGGCCACACGCAAGAAGAACGACGCGCCGCCCGCGATGGAGGGGCAGGCCGCGTTTGCGGACCTGATGCAGCAGATGGCCCACCTGCCGCAGATATCGCCCACCACGCTGGCCGAGCTGCAGGCCGACTACCTGAAGCAGGCCACGGCGCTGTGGAACACGTCGCTGGGCCAGGGCGAGGCTCCGGCCATCGGCGACCGCCGCTTCGCCGCGCCCGAATGGCGGGCCAGCCCGGGCGCCAATTTCATGACTCAGCTCTATCTGCTGAACAGCCAGACGCTGGGAAAGATGGCCTCGGCCGTCGAGGCCGACGACAAGACCAAGGCGCGCATCCGCTTCGCCGTGCAACAGTTTGTCGACGCCGTCTCGCCGAGCAACTTCCTGGCGCTCAATCCTGAAGCGCAGAAGCTGGCCCTGGACAGCAAGGGTGAAACGCTGTCGCGCGGCCTGCAGCATCTGTGGGGTGACGTGCAGCGCGGCCATGTGTCGCAGACCGACGAGAGCGCCTTCGAGGTCGGCAAGAACGTCGCCACGACGGCCGGCAATGTCGTCTTCGAGAACGAGCTCTTCCAGCTCATCGAATACACGCCGCTGACGGCCGAGGTGCATGCGCGGCCTTTCCTGATGGTGCCGCCCTGCATCAACAAGTTCTACATCCTGGACCTGCAGCCGGACAACTCGCTGATCCGCTACGCCGTGTCCGAGGGCCATCGTGTCTTCGTCGTCAGCTGGCGCAACCCGGACGACTCGGTCAAGGCGCTGACCTGGGACGACTACATCGAGCAGGGCGGCATCGAGGCCATCCGCGTCGTGCAGGAGATTTCGGGCCAGGACAAGATCAACACCCTGGGCTTCTGCGTCGGCGGCACCATCCTCGCCACCGCCCTGGGCGTGCTGGCCGCGCGCGGCGAGCAGCCGGCCGCCAGCGTGACGCTGCTGACCACGCTGCTGGACTTCGCCGACAACGGCATCCTGGACATCTTTGTTGACGAGGCCATGGTGAGGCTGCGCGAGGCCACGCTGGGCGCCGAGTCGCCCAAGGGGCCGCAGCTGCTGCATGGCCAGGAGCTGGCCACCACCTTCAGCTTCCTGCGCCCCAACGACCTGGTCTGGAACTATGTCGTCGGCAACTACCTGAAGGGTGAGCAGCCGCCGCCTTTCGACCTGCTGTACTGGAACGGCGACTCGACCAACCTGCCGGGCCCGATGTACTGCTGGTATCTGCGCCACACCTATCTGCAGAACGAGTTGAAGCAGCCGGGCAAGCTGACGGTCTGCGGCGAGAAGCTGGACCTCGGCGCTATTCAAGCGCCGGTCTACATCTACGGCTCGCGCGAAGACCACATCGTTCCCTGGCAGGCCGCCTACCGCAGCACCCAGATCCTGAACGGCAAGAAGCGCTTCGTGATGGGCGCCTCGGGTCACATCGCTGGCGTCATCAATCCGCCGGCCAAGGGCAAGCGCAGCCATTGGATCGCCAAAGGCTCGGCGCTGCCGGCGGACTCCGACGCCTGGTTCAAGAGCGCGACCGAGCACCCCGGCAGCTGGTGGCCGGACTGGTCGGCCTGGTTGGCCTCGCACGCCGGCGCCAAGAAGCCCGCCCCCAAGACGCCGGGCAGCCGCAAATACAAATCCATCGAGCCGGCACCGGGCCGGTACGTCAAGGTCAAAGCCTGAAAGGAAGACAAGCCATGAGCAAGGAAGACATCGTCATCGTCGCAGCGGCACGCACCGCCATCGGCAAGTTCGGCGGCACGCTCGCCAAGACGCCCGCGAGCGAGCTGGGCGCGGCCGTCATCCAGGACCTGCTGCGCCGCACCGGCCTGGCCGGCGACCAGATCAACGAGGTCATCCTCGGCCAGGTGCTGACGGCCGGCGTGGGCCAGAACCCCGCGCGCCAGTCCGTCATCAAGTCCGGCCTGCCCAATGCCGTGCCGGCCATGACCATCAACAAGGTCTGCGGCTCGGGCCTCAAGGCCGTGATGCTGGCGGCCCAGGCCATCCGCGATGGCGACAGCGACATCATCATCGCCGGCGGCCAGGAGAGCATGAGCCTCAGCCCCCACGTGCTGCCGGGTTCGCGCGACGGCCAGCGCATGGGCGACTGGAAGATGATCGACACCATGATCGTCGACGGCCTGTGGGACGTGTACAACCAGTACCACATGGGCATCACGGCCGAGAACATCGCCAAGAAGTACGGCATCACGCGCGAGCAGCAGGACGCGCTGGCGCTGGGCAGCCAGCAGAAGGCGGCTGCCGCGCAGGACGCTGGCCGCTTCAAGGACGAGATCGTCCCCTTCAGCATTGCGCAGAAGAAGGGCGACCCCATCGTGTTCGCCGCCGACGAGTTCATCAACCGCAAGTCCAACGCCGAAGCCCTGGCCGGCCTGCGCCCCGCCTTCGACAAGGCCGGCAGCGTGACCGCCGGCAATGCCTCGGGCCTGAACGACGGCGCCGCCGGCGTCGTGGTCATGACGGCTTCCAAGGCGGCGTCCCTGGGCCTCACGCCGCTGGCCCGCATCGCGTCCTACGCGTCGGCTGGCCTGGACCCCGCCTACATGGGCATGGGCCCCGTGCCCGCTGCGAAGAAGGCCCTGGAGCGAGCCGGCTGGAAGCCCGCCGACCTCGACCTGCTCGAAATCAACGAAGCCTTTGCGGCCCAGGCCTGCGCCGTGCACAACGAGATGGGGTGGGACATGAGCAAGGTCAATGTCAATGGCGGCGCCATTGCGCTGGGCCACCCCATCGGCGCCAGCGGCTGCCGCGTCCTCGTCACGCTGCTGCACGAGATGGTCAAGCGCGACGCCAAGAAGGGCATCGCCTCCTTGTGCATCGGCGGCGGCATGGGCGTGGCCCTGACCGTCGAACGTTGATACCCTCACCCACCACAACAGGAGACATTCCATGAGCCAAAAAGTTGCCTACGTCACGGGTGGCATGGGCGGTATCGGTACCGCCATCTGCCAGCGCCTGCACAAGGAAGGCTTCAAGGTCATCGCCGGTTGCGGGCCGAGCCGCGACTACCAGAAGTGGCTGGACGAGCAGAAGGCCCTGGGCTACAGCTTCCACGCCTCGGTCGGTAACGTGGCCGACTGGGACTCGACCGTCGAGGCCTTCCAGAAGGCCATCGGCGAGCATGGCGCCATCGACGTGCTGGTCAACAACGCCGGCATCACCAAGGACCGCATGTTCCTGAAGATGACGCCGGACGACTGGCATGCCGTCATCGACACCAACCTGAACTCCATGTTCAACGTCACCAAGCAGGTCGTGCCGGGCATGGTGGAAAAGGGCTGGGGCCGCATCATCCAGATCTCGTCGGTCAACGGCGAGAAAGGCCAGGCCGGCCAGACCAACTACTCGGCCGCCAAGGCCGGCATGCACGGCTTCACGATGGCCCTGGCCCAGGAGCTGGCCAGCAAGGGCGTGACGGTCAACACCGTCAGCCCCGGCTATATCGGCACCGACATGGTCCGTGCCATCAAGCCCGAGGTGCTGGAGAAGATCGTTGCGACCATCCCGGTCAAGCGCCTGGGCACGCCCGAGGAGATCGGCTCGATCGTCGCCTGGCTGGCCAGCGGCGATTCGGGCTTCTCGACCGGTGCGGACTTCTCCTGCAACGGCGGCATGCACATGGGTTGAGGCCCATCAGGTTCCTGCCCTTCACTCGGCGGCCTTCATGGCCGCCGAGCTTCTTTCAGCTTTCCATGGTGAACTTTCTTCGCTTCTTCAATCGGTCCAGGCGCTGGGTGCCGGCGTTGCTGGCCGTGGCTCTCCCGGGCTGTGCCAGCACCAGCAGCCTGCAGCCGTTCACGACCGACGGCTGCAGCATGTTTCCCGACCGCAATGTCCTCGCGGGCAAGGATTGGCGCTGCTGCTGTGTCGTGCATGACGTGGCCTATTGACGCGGCGGAACCGCCGAAGCGCGGCGCGCCGCGGATGCGGAACTCCAGGCCTGCGTACGCGCCGCCACGTGCGGACCGGCGGTAAGCCTTACCTGCCCACGTCGTTCCGCTGGGGCTATGGCTGGGGTTTTGGCCGCTTCTATCGACCGCTGACGGCCTTGGAAGAGGCGCATGCCGAGGCGCTGCTGGTGGACTACCGGGCGGGGCAGCCGGATGCCTGCATGGCCTCGCCAGCCGCCGCCATCCCCGCAGCGAGGCCAGCTTCCGCTACGGGCGGCTGGCGCCCTCTCAAGGCTGGACCTTCTGCATCGCCAGCAGGTAGTTCACGCCCATCCAGTTTCCAAGGCTGAAAGTCTTGCTGACCGGGTGGTAGCGAAGTCCCCTTTCGTCACGAAGCACAAGGCCCGCCGCGGCGGCCATCGCCTTCAACTCGGCAGGCCGGATGAACTTGGCGAAATCGTGGGTGCCACGCGGCAGGACCTTCAGCACACGCTCCGCGCCGAAGACGGCGATCAGCCAGCTGAGGGGCGATCGGTTGATCGTCGAGAAGAACGCCCAGCCGCCGGGTTTCAACAGCGTCGCGCATGCCGCCACGACCTGTGCTGGGTCCGGCACGTGCTCCAGCATCTCCATGCAGGTCACCACATCAAAGGCAGCCGGCGCTTCAGCGGCGAGATCCTCTGCCGCCATAGGGCGATAGGAGACCGCCGCCTTGCTGCTGGCCGCATGAAGCGTGGCCACCTTCAGCCCCTTGTCGGCGAGATCGATGCCGAGCACCGCGGCGCCGCGGTGTGCCATGGCCTCTGCAAGGATCCCGCCACCGCAGCCGACGTCCAGTGCTTGTTTACCCGCCAGGACCGCCAGGCGATCTATCCATTCGAGCCGGTGGGGGTTGATCGCATGCAGAGGCCGGAACTCCGACTCAGGGTCCCACCAGCGCGAAGCCAGCGCCTGGAACTTGTCGAGCTCTGCGGCATCGAAGTTGCTGTGCTTGCTCATCTTTTCTCCTTGCGTGAATGGATCACCAGTGGCCCCGGCGGCGATTCCAGCGGTAGAGCTGGCGCGCGAACGCGGCATAGGCCCACGACGTGAGGGTGCGAAGGCCGGGCCATGTCAGCGGCCACAGCAGCCAGCCCCAGCGCCGTTGCAGGGACCAGGTGGTGAGCAGCGCAGGTGCGCCGATCTGCAGGCGACCTGCGGGGTCGACCAGATGCAGCTGCTCGCGGACGTCTTCCAGATCAAGCCCCAGTGCGTCGAGGCGCTCCGGGTTGTGGTGCACGTCCACCCATTCGACCTCGCCCTCGGCAATGCGTGCGCGCATCGCGCACACGCCGGCGTCGCAGACAGGGCAGGCGCTGTTGTAGTAGACGGTGTGAGGCTTTGGCGAAGGCATGGACATGGCATCAGGCCCAGAGCGCGGGTTTGTTCACCATCAGGACAAAGACGGCCAGCATGGCGACGAAGGCCGGATAGCCCAGCCATTCCCAGGCACGTTGCCAGCGTGCGTAGTGGGCCGACAGCGCGTGGCCGCCGGCCAGTGCGGCCTCGACTTCACGGGCCATCTTCAGCTGCAGCCACAGCACCGGCAGCCAGCAGGCGCCGGCCGCCGCGTAGAGCGCAACAGAAGCCAGCAGCCAAGGCGTGTTCAGCGGCCAGCCAGCGGTGTGGGCCAGCCACAGGCCGCTGAGGGGCTGGACGATGACGGCCGGCGTCGTGAACCACAGGTCGGCCCTCACGACGAGGCGGGCGACGACGGCGCGGGCTTCGAGGCTGGGGACGCGGCTGGTGAAGAAGAGATAGAAGGCCGAGCCGAAGCCGGTGCCGACGAGCAGAACGCTGGACACGATGTGCAGCGTCTTGACGAGCAGATAGAGGTTCATGCGCGGCTGGCCTCCGGGTCCAGCAGGGCGAGCAGAGCCAGAACGGGCAGGTTCTTCAGCAGGGCGCCGAAAGGGTCGAGCCAGAGCGACGGCAGCAGCGCGGTGGCCAGCAGCGTCATGCCGATGACGCCGGCGGCCGCGAGGCGGTAGGTGGGGGCGCCGGGCCGCAGCAGGATCAGCAGCCCGATGGCCGCGTCCCAGGCGCTGCCCAGCAGCACCAGGGCGAGTGCCAGACCGGCGCCCATGCCGGTGGCCTTCTGCAACAGGGCCATGCCCGCTGCGCCGCCGTCGTGCAGGCTGGCTGCCACCGTGCCCCACCACAGCAGCAGCAGCGAGGCGCGGGCGAGCGAGAGCCGGGAGGCGCTCGCTGGTGCATCCTTCGCGCTGCGCGCTGTCCCACCAGGCGGGAGCTGAGCGCCTTCGGACGGTCGGGCGGCGCTCATGCCCAGGCCCCTTCCATGGCACTGCGCAGCGGCCGGTCCAGCGGCGTGGCCTGCACCGCCTCCGCACTGTCGTGGGCCAGCAGATCCAGCGCCGTGCTGCACCAGGGTCCGAGAGGGATGAGATCGCCCAGGCGGGCCGAGGCGCGGGTCAGGGCGTCGGGCAACTCGACCTGGCGTGCCGGGCTCAGCCCGCGCACGATGCGGCGGCGCGCGATCCACTCGGCCACCGTGGCGGCCTCGGGGCCGACGGCGGTCCACGAGGCAGCCCGCGGAGAAGCCAGCGCCGCGACGATGCCGGCGGCCAGGTCCTCGACGCGGATGGGCTGGACCCGGCAGCGCGCGACGGCCGCGGGCAGGGGCAGCCAGGGCAGGCGGCTGAGTCGATCCAGCATGCGGCTGCTGATGCCGCCGACGCCGATGATCAGGCTGGGGCGCACGATGCAGGCGCGGCCGGCCAGTGCGATCTCGCCGGCCTGCTTGCTGCGCGCATAGGCGCTGACGCCGCCGCACAGCGCCGACACATGCACGAAGCGCTTGATGCCGCGCGTCTCGCAGGCATCGGCCAGCGCCGCTGGGGCGCGGTGGTGCATCAGGTCCAGCAGATCGCCCACGCCGCCGGCCTGGTCGCGCAGGCAGCCGGCCGTGTAGACGACGCCGTCCACGCCCTTGAGCTGCGTCTCCCAGGCCTCGGGCAGGTCCCAGCAGTCGACCGGCTGGAGGCCGGCCCGCACCGGCTCATGGCCAGCGGCGGCCAAGTTGGTGAGGACATGGCGGCCGACGAAGCCGCCGGCACCGACGACGAGTACTTTCATGGCTCAGCCTCCCGTCCTGGCAGCGGCGGCGGCAGCGGCGACAAGGCCCGCTGGCTTGGCCGATGCAGCCTGCTGCCGCGCCAGCCTGTCGTGGACGGGGGCCCAGACGCGCTGGGTGATGATGGCGATGCTGATGAAGCAACCGGTCGCCGTCAGCCACAACGCGCGGTGCACGGCGTCGAGGGTGCTGCCGTGGAAGTCGCCGAAGCTCAGGGCCAGCACCAGGGTGCCGGCGATCGCCAGCACATAGGCGCTGCGCACCCAGAAGTGGGCACCGACCTTGCCGGGCAGGGGCTCGATGCACAAGGAGTCCAGCACCACCAGGAGGATGGGCTGCAGATAGCCGATGGCCAGCACGGGGCCGAGGATGGCGATCGCCAGGGTCAGGGCGAAGTTCAGTTCCGACATGTCGGTTCTCCTTGGGTTGATCAGCGGATGCGGCAGGCACCGTCGACGGGGCAGGCCCGCTCCTGGATGCGAAAGGCGGTCCGCACCAGCGTGTGAGGCATCTGGTAGCGGTGTTTGACGAGCCATGGGTAGGCCCGCGCGGCCAGGCGAGCGAACCAGGGCTTGCGCAGCCAGCGCGCGACGTTGGTGAAGCCGGTGGCCTCGTAGATGACGACGAAGGCCGGGATGCCGATGAGCCACCCGCCGTCGGGACGTCGTACATGGATCAGCTGGAGCATCGCGTCCAGGCTGGCGCCCAGCGGCGTCGGATCGAAGCCGGGCTGGGCAATGTCGATGAACTCGAGCAGGCCGGCAGCGTTGCGTGCCTTCAGCAGAGCCATTTCGCCGCGGCACAGCGGGCAGGCGCCGTCGAAGTAGACGCTGTGGATCGGAGGGGTGTTGGCAGTCATAACGGTTAATTCTGTTGAAAGAGAAATTTAAGGGCAAAAAAAGGCCTCGCGCGGAGGCACCGATGCTTCACCCCATGGGCAGGACGGGCGGCATGGCCGGCGAGGCGCGGGGTGCCGCCGCTTCGCCTGAATCGCCCGGCCGCACGAAGCGCTGCACCTGGGCACCCAGGCGCAAAATCTTTTCCAGCGTGGCCGGGGACAGCCTCAACATTTCGTCGCTCCAGCTGCCCAGGGTCTGCATGAAGTCCAGAGTGCTGCGCAGCCGGTCCTGCAGGGCGGGGGATTCCTTCTCCAGGCCGGGGTCGCGCGACAGCTCGCGCAGCAGGGCGACGGTGGGGTCGAACTCGCGTTCCTTGCGCTCGCGCACGATGGTGCGGAACAGCTCCCAGACATCACCGGAGGTCTCGTAGTAGTCGCGGCGGTCGCCCAGCACATGGGTGACGCGGATCAGCCGCCAGTTCAGCAACTCCTTCAGGCTGTTGCTGACGTTGGAGCGCGCCAGCACTAGGGTGTCGGCGATGTCCTCGGCATGCAGGGGCTGGCCGTGCACGAAGAGGAGGGCGTGGATCTGGGCAACGCTGCGGTTGACGCCCCAGTTGGAGCCCATCTCGCCCCAGTGGACGATGAAGCGGCGGGCGATGTCGGTGAGTTCCATGTCTGCAAGCGTACGCCTGCGGAAATTTCTGTCAAGACGGAAATTTAATTTGCGTCCACGAGTCGTGGCTATCATCCGGGCCGTTTTTTGAACCCTGGGAGAGCCGTCATGGCCATGGATGTTGTCGACTATGAGATCAAGGGTGCCGAGATGCAGTTCGTCGAGATCGAACTCGATCCCGGCGAGGCGGCCATCGGCGAGGCGGGTTCGATGTTCTTCATGGACTCGGCCATCAGCATGGATGCCGTCTTCGGCGACGGCTCCGCCGGCCAGGGCGGCTTCTTCGGCAAGTTGATGGGCGCCGGCAAGCGCCTGCTGACGGGCGAGTCGCTGTTCACGACCATCTACACCAACCACGGCAGCGGCAAGCAGCGCGTGGCCTTCGCCGCGCCTTATCCGGGCAAGATCATCGCCATGGACCTGAAGCAGCTCGGCGGCACGCTGATCTGCCAGAAGGACGCCTTCCTGTGTGCGGCGCGGGGCGTGTCCCTGGGCATCGCCTTCCAGCAGAAGCTGTCGACCGGCTTCTTCGGCGGTGAGGGCTTCATCATGGAAAAGCTCGACGGCGACGGCCTGGCTTTCGTGCATGCCGGCGGCACCATCGTGCGCCGCAGCCTGCAGCCGGGCCAGACCCTGCTGGTGGACACCGGCTGCGTTGTGGCCTACACGCCGAATGTCAATTTCGAGATCCAGTACGTCGGCAAGATCAAGACGGCCCTGTTCGGCGGCGAAGGGCTCTTCCTGGCCAAGCTGACCGGGCCGGGCGAGGTGTGGCTGCAAAGCCTGCCCTTCTCGCGCCTGGCTTCGCGCATCTTCGCGGCGGCGCCGCAGATGGGCGGCCACAAGGAAGAGGGCTCGGTTCTCGGTGGTTTTGCCGGCGGCGGCCTGCTGGGCAGCATCCTCGGCGGGGACGACGAGTAGGCGGCCCGGTAAACTGCGGCGTTGTGGAGGGCGGCGACTGCCGCCCTTTTTGCTTTGCAAGGATTTCTTCCGATGTTTCGTCGCAGCGCCTTTGCGCTCCTGATGCTGCTGGCCGGCCTGGCCCAGGCAGACTCCCGTCCCCCGGTCTTTGTGCTGAATTCCCTGGACGCCGACATCTCGGTCGTCGACCCGGTCAGCTTTGCCGTCGTCAAGCGCATCCCGACGGGCAAGGAGCCCCACCACCTCTACCTGTCGCCCGATGAGAAGTCCCTCATCGTCGCCAACGCGCTGGGCGACTCGCTGACCTTCATCGACCCGCGAACGGCCGAGGTCCAGCGCGTGGTGCGTGGCGTGCCCGACCCCTACCACCTGCGCTTCTCGCCGGACATGAAGTGGTTCATCACGGCCTCCAACCGCCTGGACCGCGTGGATCTCTACCGCTGGCAGGGCAGCACGGCGAACGAGCCGCTGCAGCTGGTCAAGCGCATCCCGGCGCCAAAGACGCCGAGTCACCTCAACATCGACACCAAGAGCACCACGCTCTACGCCAGCCTGCAGGACAGCGACGAGCTGATGGCCATCGACCTGGCGACGCAGACCGTCAAGTGGAAGCAGGCCGTCGGCAAGATGCCGGCTGACATCTACTTGTCGCCGGACGACAAATTCCTGCTGGTCGGCCTGACGGGTGACAAGTTCGTCGAGGTCTGGGATGTCAGCGGCGCCACGCCCAAGCTCGCCAAGCGCATCCTGACCGGCGCCGGTGCCCATTCCTTCCGCGCCTGGGGCGACAAGCGCCATGTGCTGGTCAGCAACCGCGCGGCCAACACCATCAGCAAGATCGACCTGACGGCGCTGGCCGTCGTCGACCAGTTTCCCGCGCCGGCCGGACCGGACGACATGGAGCTGCTGACCGACGGCAAGACCCTGCTCGTCACCTCGCGCTGGGCCGGCAAGCTCACGCAGATCGACACGGCCACGCGCAAGGTGGTCAAGCAGGTCAAGGTGGGCAAGTCACCCCATGGCATCTGGACGCTGGATCACACCCCACGCCTATAGAAATGGTGCCCCTCGTCCAAGGATTACCTTGGCCGGTCCCCCGCGGGGACGGCGATGCTTGCCGGCTCGACCGGCAAGCACATCGCCATGACGGGCCGGCTAGGGAGCGGCCCGGCGCTCGGCCCGAAAAGAGAAATTGAAATGAAAGCCTGGTTTCTGGCGCTGGCGGTCACGACGGCCGCGGCGCAACCGTCTTGCGACAAGCCGGTCTATCTCACCTTCGATACCGGCCACATGGGTGTCGCGCCGCTGATCGCCGAGACGCTGAAGAAGCACAACGCCAAGGCGACCTTCTTCCTGGCCAGCGAGCCGACGCTGACCGGCGGCACGACGCTGGACGAGACCTGGGCGCCCTGGTGGCGCGAGCGCGTGATCGAGGGCCATGACTTCGGCTCCCACACCTGGGACCACGACATCTTCATGGAAGACGTGCTGGACGCCGACGGCAAGGTGGTGCGCTTCAAGGTCAAGACCCAGGCCGGCGTCAACCCGCCCGTCGTTCGCGAGGTCACGCCCGAGCAGTACTGCGAGAGCCTGAACAAGGTCGGCGAACGCTTCAAGGCCATGACCGGCAAGCCCCTGGGACCCATCTTCCGCGCGCCGGCCGGCCGCTCGTCGACGGCCCTGCTGAATGCGGCCAAGGCCTGCGGCTTCACCCATGTGGGCTGGAGCCGCGCCGGCTTCCTGGGTGATGAACTGCCCAGCCAGAGCAACCCCAACACCCAGCTGCTGGAGAAGGCGCTGCGCGACGTGCGGCCGGGCGACATCCTGATCGCCCACCTGGGCATCTGGGAGCGCCAGGACCCCTGGGCGCCGGCCGTGCTGGAGCCGCTGATGACCGGCCTGGAGCAGCGCGGAATGTGCTTTGCGCCCTTGCGTGAGCATCCGCGCTATGCGAGCCTCTTCAAATCCGCTGAGACCAAGGACAGCAAGCTCGCCCTGAAGTCCGGCGCCAAGACCTACGCCCGCAAGCCGTGATCGACTGGATCGCCAACACCTTCGACGCCGCACAGCTCTGGCTCTACGAGTCGGTCGTGCAGCCGGTGGTGTTCGGGCTGGGTTTTGGCAACCTGCTGGAAGACGCCTATGACGCGACCGGCTGGCTGCTGCTCGGCCTGATCCAGATTGCCGTCATCCTGCTCGGCGTCGGCCTCCTGGAAAGGCGCTGGCCCGTCGAGCCCGTCACCGACCACGCGGCCGTGCGCACCGACGTCATTTACACGCTGATCCACCGTCTGGGCCTGGTGCGCCTGGCGATGTTCTTCAGCATCGAGCCGCTGTGGGATGGCATCGCGGGTGAGCTGCGCATGGCCGGCCTGCCGACCTGGCAGCTCGACGGCCTCTGGCCGGGCGTGACCGACATCGCCTGGGTCAGTCTGCTGCTCTATCTGCTCGTCTTCGACTTCGTCGGCTACTGGCTGCACCGCGCCCAGCACCAGTTCAACTGGTGGTGGGCCCTGCACAGCCTGCACCACAGCCAGCGCCAGATGACGATGTGGAGCGACAACCGCAACCACCTGCTGGACGACATCCTGCTGGCCACGGCCCTGGCCCTGCTGGCCCGCCTCATCGGCGTCGAGCCGGGGCAGTTCGTCGCCATCACCGTCATCACGCAGCTGCACGAGAGCCTGCAGCACGCCAATGCGCGCATCGGCTTCGGCCGCATCGGCGAGCGCCTGCTCGTCAGCCCGCGCTTTCACCGCCTGCACCACAGCATCGGCATCGGCCACGAGTCGGGCGGGCGCGGCACCCTGGGCGGCCACAACTTCGGCGTGCTGCTGCCGCTGTGGGACCTGCTGTTCGGCACGGCCAACTTCGAGAACCGCTTCGATGCCACCGGCGTGCGCGACCAGCTGCCCGAGGAGGGCGCGCGCAACTATGGCCGGGGCTTCTGGCAGCAGCAGTGGCTGGGATGCCGTCGCCTCGCGGCAGCGCTTCGCTTTCGGCGCGGCAGCGGCACTTCGTCTTGAACCCTGCAGCCAAGCCGGCTTTCAGCTCGTGGCCCGGCGCCATGGCCCTGGTGGCTTGCCTGGCCTTCATGGCATGGGCCACCTGGGTCAGCTGGCCCATGCCGGAGGCGGCCTTCCGCTCCGATGATTCGCCGGTCTCGTGGCTGTCCAGCGCCCAGCTCTGGGCCTTGGCCTTTGTGTCGCTGCAACTCGGCAGCCAGCGCCTGCTGCGGCCCGGTCTTGCCGCCTGGCTGGCCTTGGCCATGGCCTTGATGGCCTTCGACGAGCAGTTCATGTGGCACGAGCAATGGAAGCATGGCTGCCCGCTGGGGCCGGGCTGGTGCGCCCATGGCTGGCTGCGGGAACTGCCCATGCTGGCAGTCGCCGTGGTGGGCGTGATGACCGCCCTGCGGCTGCACCATGTGCTGCCAGCTGCTGCCCGCGCGTGGCTGTGGGCCAGCATTGCCACGGGCCTCTTGGCGCTGGCGGTGCGACAGTTCCAGCCTGAGCTGCTCGCGTCCTGGGAGGAGGGGCTGGAAGTGCTCGCGCAGGCCTTGTTCGCCGGCGCGCTGCTGGGCCTGCGTCAGGTGCACTCGACGTAGTGGTCGGTGGCCAGCAGCCGCCAGCGGCCCGCGATGTTGGCCAGCAGCACCCGGTCCGTGCCGCGCACCTGGGTGTTCAGATAGCCCGGGCGCCAGCCCTCCAGCAGCGCGAAGTCGGGCACGCCGTCGGCGTCCAGGTCCACGAGGTGCAGCACCAGGCGAGTGATGCGCTCATAGTCCTGGTCATCGGGCGCGTCGGTCACGCGCAGCGTCTGCGAACGGATATCGGCCTGGGTGAAGGTCAGCGCCTGTGGCACCAGGAAATGGAACAGCGGCGATTTCACGCGCGGCCGACCAGGCAGCGGCGTGTCCCCGCGCGACCGCCAGCTCAGGCCGTCGGGGCAGCCGTTGTCGCTGCCGTGGGGGTTCAGCTGGGTCACCAGGCGGGTGTGGGCCGCGCCCATCAGGCCGTTGCGCCCCACGACATGCTCCACCACCGGCTGTTCCAGCGCCACCTCCATGGCGCCGACGTCCCAGGCACCGTCGTAGCGTGCGTAGAACTCGCGCGCTTCGCTCACGCCCCAACTGGGTCCGCGCAGCACCTTGATGCGCTCGCGCACGCGAAATCGTTCGCTGACCCCTTCCACGTCCGACGTTGGCCCGTCCAGCTGCCGCGCGTCGCGGAACAGGGAGGGCTTGACCGCCGGCAACTGCACGCGGAGCAGACCGTTTGCCGCACCGTAGAAGGAAGTGGCCGTTTCTGCAGTGCCCCACTCCGGCCAGACGCCCGGTGCGTCGTTGCCGGCCACCACGCCGACTTTCAGCTTCTCCTTCATGGCCTCGAATTCCGGCACCGCGAAGCGCACCAGTGGGGCCGGTTTGTCGGGGCTGGCGGTCGGGGTGTTTTCGAACTGGCGCTCTGCAGCCTGTTGCGCGGGCTTGAGCTGGGTCTGCCAGAAGTGGTCGCCCGCGGCGACCAGCCGGGCCGCCGAAGGCGCAATCCAGAAGGCCCGCAGCGGCGAGGCTGCCGGGTTGGGCGTGCCGTCCGGGCCTGTCGGCAGCTCCACGTCGGCCAGCGCCAGGGGCCTGGGACCCAGCAGCGCGCAGGCAATGAAGCCGCGCTGCGCCGGTGTGCCGAAGCTCACCTCGCAGGCGCGTGGGCCGGTGGCCTGCAACTGCACGGGCGAGTTGGTGGTCAGCCGCGTCAGGATGGGGCCATCGGCCGCGGCCGTGCCGCGCACGTTGACCCAGGATCCCTGCACGTATTGCGTCGTGTTGGGTTGGGCCGGTGCCAGTGCGGCGTGGGCGAGGGCGATGGCAGTCAGAATCTTGCGCATGATGTCGAGCCTAACCCGCCTCTGCCTGCTTGCAGTTGTCACCCTCTGGGCCGGGCGTGTCGTGGCCCAGCCTGCCGCGGTGCCTGACGATGCCCTGGCCTGGCGCAGCCTCACGTTGCCCGTCTCGCCCATGGGCCCCGCCGTGCTCGTGCTGGTCTCTGCGCGGCCCGGCGGCGCCCCGGTGTTGTGGCAGGTGGCCGAGCAGCGGCTGCAGGCCGTGGCCTTGCCCGACGTGCCGCCGGGGTGGCCGGCCGGCACCCGCGCGGTGCTGGAGGAGGTGGGCGCTTTCGGCCATGGCCTCGCGCCGGCTCGGGTGCACTGGCTGCCTCCAAGCGGCATCCAGCCGCCCGCCAACCTGACAGCCGCCGCCTGGGGCTATGTGGATGCCGGTGGCCGCTGGGTGATCGCGCCGCAGTACGGCGGCGCCAGCCCCTTCTTCGGACCCGCCGCGATGGTGATGGCGCCCGGTCCCGCCTTGATCGATCGCACAGGCCGGCGCCTGCCCTGGGAGCCCTCGCGCGACGCGATGAGGTCACCGAACCCGCGGCTGGATCTGACCGCCTTTGAGCTGCGCGGCTGGGCCGACAGCCTGCTGGTCACGGAGCGCAACGCCCGGCGCCGCGTGCAGGACCGCTCGACGATGCTGGCCGACGTGGTGCAAGCCGGTCGCGTGCAGCCTCTGGCGGGCGACTACCCCATCGTGGACCCTTCCGGCCAGCTGTGGATGCTGCAGAACTTCGAGGGCCTGCAGGCGCCGCGCCTGTGGTCGCCCACGCGCGGCGTGCTGCCGGCCCTGGAAGGCATGTTCCTGCAGCGGGCGCTGGCGCCCGATGCGGTGCTCGTTCAAACGCAGGACATGCGGCAGGACCGGTTCGAATTGCGTGGCAGCGAGGGCCGACTGCGGGTCGCCGGGTTGAGCAAGGCTTTTGAAATCGATGCGGGCCACATCGGCGCCTGCCAGGAGGGCAGCGACTACATCGTGGGCACCCATGCCCCGGCCCGCGCCACGGGCGGGCTGGCGAGCTACCGCTGCGGTGTGCTGTCGCCAACTGGCGCGTGGCTGCATCCCCCCAGCGCGCAGTGGATGTCGCATGAAGGGTCATGGCTGCGCGTGCAGTCGCCGCAAGGCCTGTGCGAGTTCGACCTGCGCGAGCCGCATGGGCCTTGCCGCCCGACGGCCGTGCCGGCGCCGGCGCTGGTGATCGGCGATGACGCCCCGGGCGTCGCGCGGGAACTGCGTTACCGAGGCCCCGGTGTGTCCGCCCCTTTGGCCGCGCTGCGTTTCGACGAGGCCAGCCGTTTCATCGGCAGCGTGGCCACCGCGACGAAAGATGGCGTGCCCGGTGTCATCGATCGCAACGGCCGCTGGCTCACACCGCGCCCGCCGGACGATCCGATGCAGCGGGCCGGTCAGGCGCTGGCCGCGCAACTGCAGCTGCAGCCGACGGTGATGGCCTTCGGCGTGGTGGATGCGCGCGGCCGCTTCGTGCTGCCGCCGCTGTTCCAGTCCCTGCAAGGCGAGGCCGACGGCCAGGCGCTGACGTATTGCGCTCAGGTGCCCTATGCGATGGGCTGTCAGCGCATCGACTTGCGGGGCCGGCCGCTGCCGCCGCGAGGGCCGGAACCGCCCTCGGCGAAGTCCGGTCCGGTGCTGCCGCCGCTGCGCTTCGCCGCTACCGGGCCCGGGCCGCAGCCCGAAGGTCGCAACGGCCGCTGGGGCTATCGCGATGCGGCGGGCCGCTGGGTCATCGAGCCGCGCTTTGCGGCGGCCGAGGCCTTTGACGGCGAGGTTGCGATCGCGGCTGCCGAGACGCTGGTGCCCGACAGCGGCGACGATGCCGAACCGCAGTTGCGCTGGGGGCTGATCGATCGACAGGGCCGTTGGCTCGCCGAGCCGCAGAGCGAGGAAATGGAGCGGCTGTCGGCGGGCCTGGTGCTGGTGCGTTCTTCCAACGAATGGCGGGTGCTGGGTGCCGACGGCAAGCCGCGCAGCGATGACATCTACACCGAGGTGCGACGGCTGGCGCCGGGGCTCATGGTCATGAAGCGGGGCGACGGCAAGCCATGCCTGCTGAACCCGCGCGGAGAGTGCCCCGTGGTGCCTGGCGTGTCTGGCCTGCGGCCGCTGGACGACAAGCGGGTCGTCGCCGAAGGTGTCGCCAACGGCGAGAACGCGCTGGGCATTCTGGACATCGAGGGCCGTTGGCTCATCCCGCCGCGCTTCAAGCAGTTGCAGCCTTTCGGGCCGAGCCAACTGCTGGTGCAGGTGCGCATGCCACTGCCCGGTGTGTCCCTGCCCGCGGTACCGGCGCAGGGCGTGGTGACCCGTGTACAGGCGCTGCACGATGCTGGCCTGGTGGTCGTCGACCTGGCCACGCCGGCCGGCCCGCGTGCGGCCGTGCTGCGAGCCGATGGTCGCTGGCTGACCGAGTCGTCGCGTTGACGGGTGCAGGAGATACTGCCGCCCGATGAATTCGTTGATAGATTCCTTCTGGCGCGCCGCCGCCTACTGCCTGCACCCGCGCGTCATCGGGCTGTCCCTGCTGCCCCTGGTCATCGCCGGCGGTCTGGTGTTCGGTCTCATGTATTTCTTCTGGGAAGCCGCCAACGCCAGCGTGCGGGCGACGCTGGAGAGCTGGCATCTGGTCGAGAGCCTGCTGCAATGGCTGGGCAGCCACCACATGGAGGCCTTCCGCACCACGCTGACCGGCATGCTCGTGCTGGCGGGCGTGCTTCCCGTCGTCATCCTGTTGAGCCTGCTGCTGGTGGCGCTGCTGATGACGCCGGCCATCGTCCGCCTCGTCGCACAGCGCCGCTTCCCGCTGCTGGAGAAAAAGCGCGGCGGCACCCTGCTGCAGAGCATCGCCGCCTCGCTGGGCGCCACGCTGATCGCCTTCGTTCTTCTCATCCTGTCCATGCCGCTGTGGCTGATCCCGCCGCTGGTCATGGTGCTGCCGCCGCTGATCTGGGGCTGGCTGACCTACCGCGTCTTCGGCTTCGACGTGCTGGCCGACCACGCATCCAGTGACGAGCGCCGCGCCCTGCTGAAGGAGCACCGCATTCCGATGCTGACGATGGGCGTCGTCTGCGGCTACCTCGGCGCGGTGCCCTCGCTGGTCTGGGCCGTCTCCGGCGTGGCAGGCATCATCTTCGCGCCCTTCACCGTGCTGCTGGCCATCTGGCTCTACACCCTGGTCTTCGCCTTCTCCACCGCCTGGTTCACGCATTACGCGCTGGCGGCCCTGCAGGCGCGAAGGGCGGCGGAGCCGGTGATCGAATCGGCCGTCCTCATCGAGAGCTGAACGCATGCAAGTTGGATTGATCATCATTGGCGACGAGATCCTGTCCGGCAAGCGCCAGGACTCGCATCTGGCCAGGTTCATCGAGCTGCTGTCCCAGCGCGGCATGCAGCTGGCCTGGGCCCAATACCTGGGCGACGACCGCGAGCTGCTGGTGGGCCGGCTGCGCGAGGCCTTTGCCAGCGGTGACCTCGTCGTCAGTTGCGGCGGCATCGGCGCCACGCCCGACGACCACACCCGGCAGTCCGCGGCCATGGCCCTGGGCCGGCCGCTGGCCCTGCACCCCGAGGCGCAGGAGCTGATCTGGCAGCGCATCCAGCAGATGGCCGCAGAGCAGGGCAAGACGGTCACCATTGACGAGCCCGACAGCCTGCGCCGCTTCGAGATGGGCGTCTTTCCCGAAGGCGCGAGCATCATCCCCAACCCCTTCAACAAGATCCCCGGCTTCTTCGTCGGCAACGTCCATTTCGTGCCGGGCTTCCCCGTCATGGCCCATCCCATGATGGCCTGGGTGCTGGACCGCTACCCGCAGCTGCACCGCCAGGTCGGCGTCATCGAGCGCTCGCTGATCGTGCAGGGTGCCATGGAGGCCAGCCTGACGCCGTTGATGGAAGCCATCGAAGCCGACTTCGCCGGCATCAAGGTTTTCAGCCTGCCCAGCGTCGATCACCCGCAGTGGGGCCGCTGCATTGAGCTCGGGGTCAAGGGAGACGCGGAGAAGCTCTTGCCAGCCTACGATGCCCTGAAACAGGGCGTGATTCAGTTTGGTGCATCCATCAGCACCGAGCTGGTGCGATAGTTCTCGCGCCGTAACCGGGGTCGCCACATAATGCCCGGCGCTGCCGGGCAGCAACCCATGTCGGTGCATCTGGCATGCAACCTGCTTTGAACTCCCCGTGGCCGCAGGCGCGTGTGCGTCGGCGGCGGCAACCCACCCCCTGATCGATTCCGCTAGGAGCTATTGATGGCCAAGACCGTCGCCGATGTGATGAGCATGGTGAAGGACAACGAAATCAAGTTCGTTGATTTCCGCTTCACCGACACCCGTGGCAAGGAGCAGCACGTCTCCGTGCCCGTCTCCCATTTCGATGAAGACAAGTTCACGTCGGGTCACGCCTTCGACGGTTCCTCGATCGCCGGCTGGAAGGGCATCGAAGCCTCGGACATGCTGCTCATGCCCGATCCCAACACCGCCAACGTCGACCCCTTCTTCGAAGAGCCGACGCTGATCCTGTCCTGCGACGTGGTCGACCCCGCCGACGGCAAGGCCTATGAGCGCGATCCGCGTTCGCTGGCCAAGCGCGCCGAGGCTTATCTGAAGGCCTCCGGCCTGGGCGACACGGCTTATTTCGGTCCCGAACCCGAGTTCTTCATCTTCGACAGCGTGCGCTGGGGCAATGAAATGTCCGGCTCGTTCTTCAAGATCGAGTCCGAAGAAGGCGCCTGGAACTCGTCCAAGGAATACGAGCACGGCAACAGCGGCTACCGTCCCACCGTCAAGGGCGGCTACTTCCCCGTGCCCCCGGTCGACAGCGGCCAGGACATGCGCTCGGAGATGTGCCTGATCCTCGAACAGATGGGCATCCCGGTCGAAGTGCATCACCACGAAGTGGCGAACGCCGGCCAGATGGAAATCGGCACCAAGTTCAGCTCGCTGGTGCAGCGCGCCGACTGGCTGCAACTGCAGAAGTACATCATCCAGAACGTCGCCCACGCCTATGGCAAGACCGCGACCTTCATGCCCAAGCCCCTGGTGGGCGACAACGGCAGCGGCATGCACGTTCACCAGTCCGTCTGGAAGGACGGCAAGAACCTGTTCGCCGGTGACGGCTACGCCGGCCTGAGCGAATTCGCCCTGTACTACATCGGCGGCATCATCAAACACGCCCGTGCCCTGAACGCCATCACCAACCCCGGCACCAACAGCTACAAGCGCCTGGTGCCCGGCTTCGAAGCCCCGGTCAAGCTGGCCTACTCGGCCAAGAACCGCTCGGCCTCGATCCGCATTCCTTATGTCGGCAACCCCAAGGGCCGCCGCATCGAAGCGCGCTTCCCGGATCCTTCCGCCAATCCGTACCTGGCCTTCTCGGCCCTGCTGATGGCCGGCCTGGACGGCGTGGAGAACAAGATCCACCCGGGCGAAGCCGCCACCAAGGACCTCTACCACCTGCCGCCGGAAGAAGACGCGAAGATCCCGACCGTCTGCCACAGCCTGGACCAGGCTCTGGACTATCTGGACAAGGACCGCGCCTTCCTGACCAAGGGTGGCGTCTTCACCGACAGCTACATCGACGCCTACATCGAACTGAAGATGCAGGAAGTGACGCGCTTCCGCATGGCGACCCACCCGGTCGAGTTCGACATGTACTACGCGCTGTGATGGCCATGGGCAGCCTCAACGCTGCCTCTGTCATCCCCAGCCAAGGGGGCCGCAGCCGCGGCCCCTTTTTTGTTCCCGGCGCTGAGCCACAATGCCGCCATGCTGAATCGATTGCTGGCACCGCTGCTCGTCCTGGCCAGCCTGGGCGCGCAAGCCCAGGGCACGGTCTACCGTTGCCCAGGTCCGCCGGTGCTCTACACCGATGCGCTGTCTGCCAAGGAAGCCAACGAGAAGGGCTGCCGCACCATCGAGGGCACGCCCATCACGGTGCTGCAATCGCCCAAGCCGCGCGCGGCTGCCGCGCCCGCCGCGGTGTCCGAGGGGCAGCGCGGTGCTGACAGCCGCGTCGATGCCGGCCAGCAGCGCTCGCGCGACGACGAACGCCGCCGCGTGTTGCAGAACGAACTGCGCACGGCGGAGGAGCGCCTGGCCATGGCGCAGAAGGAATTCAGCAACGGCCAGGGCGAGCGCCGCGGCGACGAGCGCAACTACCAGAAGTATCTGGACCGCATGGCCGAGCTCAAGGACAGCATCGCCCGCTACGAGTCCGACGTCCAGGCGCTCAAGCGCGAGATCGGCAAACTTCCTCCCTGAGGCGCGAAGCGCCTCGGCGCTTCATGACTGATACCCAATTGCTGCCGGCCGAGTTCGCCGGCCTGGACCTGCTGGCCACCATGGTGGTCGTCGCGCGTGCCGACGGCGAATGCCTGTTTGCCAATGCCGCCTTCGAGAACGGCATGCGCCTGTCGCGACGCACCGTGCAGAAGGCGCAGCTGTCTGACTGGTTCGACGACGCCCAGCGCCTGCTGGAAACCCTGGCGGGCGTGGCCGCCAACCACTATTCCAGCAGCCGCTTCGACGCCCTGCTGCGCCGTGGCGCCTGGGCGCACGAAGACGGGCTGCCGGTTCACGTCATCGTGTCGCAGATGGACGCTGGCGACGACGGCACGCCGCGCGTGCTGGTGGAGCTCATCGAGATCGCCCAGCAGGCCCGCCAGGACCGCGACGAGCGCAGCCTCGACCAGGTGCAGGCCACCAAGGAGCTGACGCGCAACCTCGCCCACGAGATCAAGAACCCGCTGGGCGGCATCCGCGGCGCGGCCCAGTTGCTGGCGCTCGAGCTGCAGGACGGCAGCCCGGAGCTGACCGAATACACCCAGGTCATCGTCCATGAGGTCGACCGGCTGCAAAGCCTGGTGGACCGGCTGCTCGCGCCGCACCGCAAGGCCCAGGTCGTCGGCGACGTCAACATCCATGAGATCTGCGAGCGGGTGAGGGCGCTGGTGCTGATCGAGCATCAGAACGCCAAAGTGGGCCTGGTCATCCCGCGCGACTACGACACCTCGCTGCCCGATTTCCGCGGCGACCGCGAGCAGCTGATCCAGATGGTGTTGAACATCGTGCAGAACGCCGCCCAGGCGTTGGCGCCGCGCATTGCGGCCGGCGATGCCCAGATCGTGCTGCGCACCCGGGTCGCCCGGCAGGTGACCATCGGCAAGCAGCGCTGGCGCTTGGCATTGGAATTGCATATCGAGGACAACGGTCCCGGCGTCCCCGCCGAGATCCGGGATCGCATCTTCTTTCCCCTGGTCTCAGGGCGGGAGGGCGGCTCGGGACTCGGACTCACGCTCGCGCAGACGATCGCCCAACAGCACCAGGGGATGATCGATTGCGAGAGCGAGCCGGGCCTGACGAATTTCCGAATCACGCTGCCCCTGCCTTGACGCCACAAGCCGACGGGAGGGGCTGAGGAACCGCATGAAATCCATCTGGGTTGTTGACGACGACCACTCGATCCGCTTCGTGCTCGAGAAGGCCCTGGCCCGCGAGGGGCTGCCGGTGCGCAGCTTCAGCAATGCGCGCGACATGCTCGCCGCCCTCGACGACGACTCACCGCAGGTGCTGGTGTCCGATATCCGCATGCCGGGCGGTTCGGGCCTGGAGCTGCTGGCCAAGGTCAAGGCCCGGCTGCCGGCCTTGCCCGTCATCATCATGACGGCCTACTCCGATCTGGACAGCGCCGTGTCCGCCTTCCAGGGCGGGGCGTTCGAATACCTGCCCAAGCCCTTCGACCTGCCGCGTGCCGTGGAGCTGATCCGCCGTGCCCAGGAGGAAAGCCAGCGCGAGGCCGGTGAGCAGGAAGCCGCGGCCCAGGTGCCCGAGATGCTGGGCCAGGCGCCGGCCATGCAGGACGTCTTCCGCGCCATCGGCCGGCTGTCGCAGAGCCATGTCACCGTGATGATCACGGGCGAGAGCGGCTCGGGCAAGGAGCTGGTCGCGCGCGCCCTGCACAAGCACAGCCCGCGCGGTGAAGGACCCTTCGTGGCCATCAACACCGCGGCCATCCCGAAGGACCTGCTGGAGAGCGAGCTCTTCGGTCACGAGCGCGGCGCCTTCACCGGCGCCCAGGCCTCGCGGCGCGGCCGCTTCGAGCAGGCCGACGGCGGCACGCTTTTCCTCGACGAAATCGGCGACATGCCCTTCGAGCTGCAGACGCGGCTGCTGCGCGTGCTGTCCGACGGCCAGTTCTACCGCGTCGGCGGCCACAGCCCGATGCGCAGCAATGTGCGCGTCATCGCCGCCACCCACCAGAACCTGGAAGACCGCGTGCGCCAGGGCGTGTTCCGCGAGGACTTGTTCCATCGCCTCAACGTCATCCGCCTGCGGCTGCCGCCGCTGCGCGAGCGCCGCGAGGACGTGCCCTCGCTGGCCCGCCACTTCCTGCAGCGCAGCGCGACCGAGCTGGGCGTCGAGCCCAAGCGCCTGTCCGACGCCGCGCTGACGGTGCTGACCAACTTCGACTTCCCGGGCAATGTCCGGCAACTCGAGAACATCTGCCACTGGCTCAGCGTCATGGCGCCCAGCCAGGTCGTCGAGCCCAAGGACCTGCCGGACGAGGTGCAGCCCGGTTATGTCCCCGCGCCGTCCAGCACGGCCATGACCAGCCTGCCCGCTGCGCAGCCCAGCGCCGCGGTGTCTGCGCCCGTCGCCGCGCCCGCCAGCACGAGCAGCGGCGAAGGCTGGCTGGCCGACATGGCTGCCGATGCGCGCGCCCGCCTGGCCGCGGGCGAGACCGATGTCTGGGATGCGCTGACCAAGAAGTTCGAGGCCCAGCTCATCCTGACGGCCCTCGACATCACGCGCGGTCGCCGCATCGAGGCCGCGCAGAAGCTGGGCATCGGCCGCAATACCATCACGCGCAAGATCCAGGAACTCGGCCTGGACGTTTGAGCGGCGCCGCACTCCCCGGCTTGCCGGGGAGTTGTTGAAGTGGCCATCTCGTCTCGCGCCGCCCTCGCCATGGGCCTGGGCGCCATCCTGCTGTGGAGCACCTCGGTCGGCACGATGCGCGGCATCACCGAGCACCTGGGGGCGACCGGCGGCGCGGCCGTGCTCTACACGCTGAGCGCGCTGCTGCTGTTCGCGGTGACTCAGCGCACGCCGCTGAAGGCCTTCCCGCCCCTGTATCTGCTGCTGGGTACGGCGCTCTTCGTCGGCTACCAGCTCTGCTTTGCGCTGGCCGTGGGCCTGGCCCGCAGCCGCAGCGAGGCCATCGAAGTGGGCATGGTCAACTATCTTTGGCCCAGCCTGACGGTGGTGTGTTCGGCCCTCGCCATGGGCCGGCACATCGGCGCCCTGATGCTGGCCGGTCTGGCCTTGGCGTTTGCGGGTGTCGTCGTGGCCTGCATGCCGGCGCAGGGGTTCTCGCTGGTGGGCTTTGTCGCCCATGCCACGGGCAATCCGCTCAGCTATGGCCTGGCCGTGGGGGCCGCCGTCACCTGGGCGCTCTATTGCACGGTCACGAACCGGCTCGCCAAGGGCTGCAATGGGGTCTGGCTCTTCATGGCCTTGAGCGCGGTCGCCTTCTGGCTGCTGCATCTGCTCAAGCCCGGGACTTCGGCGATGCACTGGTCGCTGCCTGCGGTCGGTCAGGTGCTGCTGGCCGGCAGTGCCGTCGGGGCGGCCTATGCGCTGTGGAACCTGGCCATCCTGCGTGGCAACGTCGGCACGCTGGGGCTCGCCGCGAACGCCACGCCGCTGCTGTCGGCGCTGTTCGCGTCGCTGTGGCTGCGCACCGCCTTGCCGCTGAGCTTCTGGGCTGGCGCCGGCCTAGTGGTCGTGGGCTCGGCGCTGGCGGGGCGCGGGCGCTAGAGCTTGTCCACCATGACCGGCTTGCCGGTCAGATAGCCCTGGATGAGGCGGAAGCCCATGTCACGGCAGATCTCGGCCTCGGCTTCGCGCTCCACGCCTTCGGCCAGCGGGATGGAGCCCAGCTCCAGCACCATGCGTACCAGGTCGCGCACCATGCGCTGCTTGCGCTCGCTGGCCTCGTGCAGGTTGCGCACGATGCCCATGTCGAACTTGACGAAGTGGGCCGGCACCTCGGCCAGCTCGTTCAGCCGCGCCTGGCCGGCGCCGAAGTCGTCGTAGGCGAAGGCCACACCGATGCTGTTGAGGCGCTCGGCCAGCTCGCGCATGCGGTCGACCTCGACCACGGCGCTTTCGTGCACCTCCACAACCAGCTTGGGCCTGGAGGGCAGGGCCAGCAGCCCGTGCAAAGACTGGAAGAACTCGTCCGAGAAGGTCTCGCTCGGGTGGGCATTGACGAAGACGTGGACGCCCTGGGCCTTGGGCGCCAGCGCCGCGACGCCGAAAGACCGGAAAGCCGCGCTCAGCTGCGCTTCGCGACGCAGCGAGGCGGCCATGCTGAACAGATGCATGGGCGAGGGCGGCAGGTCCGGGTGGGTGCAGCGGCCCAGCAGTTCGTAGGCGAGCAGGCGTCCGGTGCGGGCATCGACGATGGGCTGGGCAGCCGCCGTGAGGCCGCGGCCGGCGAGGAACTCCAGGAACTGCGCTTCCTGGCGGACGAAGTTCTGGCTGAGGGGGTTGCTGCCCGGCGTCACGACCATCGTGCGCATCGGGTTGGGCTCGTTCAGCGTGGCCGCGTGCAGCGTGCCGTCGTGGGTCAGGCGGAACTCGGCGCGGCAGAAATGGATGATGTCGTTGGGGGCCAGCTGGCGCGGGCCCTCCAGGCGCTCGTGGTTGACGAAGGTGCCGTTGGTGCTCTCCAGGTCGACGACCCGCAGCCCACCCCCGTCATCCGCCTGCAGTTCAGCATGACGCCGGGACAGGCCCTGCGCCTCGATCGTCAGGTCATTGCCGACATCGCGGCCCACGCTGAAAGGCAGCCTGTCGATGCGATGCGTCACACGCGAGCCGTCAGCGGCCACGCTTTCCAGAAACCAAGGCGTACTGCCCATTCATGCCCTCCACGCTCCCCGCCGCAAGGCTGCGGCGCCGCACTGTTTTTGCGGGTTGCGGGATGAGCACATTCTGAAACACATTCGCCGGCGCCGACCACCGGTGCTTCCCTCGGTTGCGGGTGAAGAAACTCTCAGAACTGAGGCACAAGTCCGTGCCGACGCGCTGCGCCCAGCCGGTCGAGATGTAACGGGCGCCGGCAGCGAACGTCGCGTGTCAGCGCGAGGTGCCGCGGCGGCGTGCCACGAAGCCCACCACGCCCAGGCCGCCCAGCAGCAGGGCCGAGGTCATGGGCTCCGGCACGGGAGCGGCGAAGTTGATCGAGCCGCCGCCCTGCTGGACCATGAAGCCGTTGGCAAAGGGCTGCACCTGCGAACTGGTGTTCGTGAACGACGTGGTCGCCTGGGTGTAGAAGCCCGCCGGGGCGGTGAAGGCCGACGAGACGTTGCCGACGTTCACCGTGGCGCTGGCCGACGGCGAGAACGCGCCGCCGCCGGGGATGCTGACGACCCCGCCGCTGAGCAGGCTGCCGGTGGCCAGCACCACGGGCGCTGCAGCGGTCGTCGTCGGCGTCGTGCCGGCGAAGCCGAAACTGGCGGTGCCGTTGTAGCCGTACAGCGTGTAGCTCAGCGACGTGAAGCTGCCGACCGAAATCTGCGTCAGAGGGTTGTTGCCGTCGGTTGTGCCGCTGCCGGTAAAGGCGATGTACAGGCCGTAAGTGCTGTTCAGGCCGGAAAGCGACAGCGTGGTGTTGCCCAGCTGCGCGCCGGTGATGGCCAGGAAGCCGGTTTCAGTGAAGGTCGTCGCCGAGGTGCGGGTGATGGTCGCGTAGTCGGAGATCAGCAGGTTGTCGGCGGTGAACGAGGCGCCACTGAGGCCGGCCTGGCTGGGATCGAAGGTGAAGGTGTTCAGTGCGCTGGCGCTGGCCGAAGCTGCCAGCAGGCCCGCGGCCAGCAGTCCGCTGTGCAGCCACGGGGCGGGCGAGGTGGAAACGGTGGCGTGCATGCTGGACTCCTGGCGTTGATCGACAAGGGGGCGTCGCGCCGGCTTTTCGCCCGCGACCACCCGTTGCGGCGGATTTTGCGAGCACCGGGGCCGTTGACCAAGGGCCGAGTCGCTAGAGATTAGGGGGTTTCCTGCATTCAGGGGACGGCACGCCGCTTGCTCAGTCCCGCCCGGCCACACGCAATCCCAGCAGTACCAGGGTCGAGAGGCCCAGACCCAGCGCCAGCACCTGCCAGAACAGCAAAGGGTGACGCTGCTGCAGCGGCGTGCGGTCGCGGCCCATGAACTCGGCACCGGGGGCGTAGAGGTCATGCGCAAACTCCGACAGCGCCTGCTGGCGCCGCGCCGGCTGCGGGTGCAGGGCCTTGCGCAGCACGCGGTCCAGCCATTCCGGCAGGTCGGGGCGGCGGGTGCGCAGCGGCACGTACTGCAGCCGGTGCAGGTCCCGCGAGCCGCGCATCTGGGGCAGCTGCAGGCCGTAGGGCAGGGCGCCGGTCAGCATCTGGTAGGTCAGCACGGCCAGGGAAAACAGCTCGGACAGCGGCGTGCCGCCGTCGCCGGTGAAGTACTCGGGGGCCGTGTACTGCAGGCTGCCGGCGATGTCGGTGGCGCGCGCGTCGCCCCAGCCTTCGTTGAGGCCGGCGACATGGGCCGCGGCCAGGTCGATGAGGATGACGGTGCCCTGGCGGTCGATCATCAGGTTCTCGGGCCTCAGGTCCTGGTGCAGCATCTCCTTGCGATGCAGGACCTGCAGGCCGCGGGCGATCTGGCCGACGAGCTGGCGCACCTCGTCCAGGCCGGGCTTGGGGTGATCGGTCATCCACTGGGCCAGGGTCTGGCCGCTGATGAATTCCATCGCCGTGAAGAGGTGCTCGCGCCGCTTTTCGGCCGGCGCGGCCTTGACGACGTGGGGGCTGTCGACGCGCCGGGCCACCCATTCCTCGGTGGCGAAGCGGTCCAGGGCGCGGTGGTCGGTACCCATCTCGGCCGAGGGCAGCTTGAGCGCCCATTCGCGGCCTTCGGCGTCGACGGCCAGCACGACCTGGCTGCGCGCGCTGGTGTAGAGCTCGCGCACGACGCGGTAGCCCTCGAACTCCATGCGTGGCGTGAGGCGCGGCGGCAGGCGCAGCCGCTCGTGCCGCATCGGCGGGCCGGCGGTGTCGGGCAGGGATTCGACACGGGCCAGCATGACGGTGGCGTTGTCGGGGCTGCCGCGCGCCAGGGCCGTGGTCACCAGCGCTTGCGCTGCGGCCTGCAGGTCGTCGCCATGGCGGCTGATCGTGTTGATGACCAGGAACGCGTCCAGGTGTTCGTAGGCGCCATCGGTAGCCAGCAGATAGGTCTCGCCGATCTCGGTGGGCCAGCAGGCGTGGTCGACCTCCAGATGCGGGCTGATGCCCAGTGCCCGGCCGAGATAGGTCTGGCCGCCGTCCAGACGCACGCGATGGTCGTGGCTCAGTTGCTCCAGGGCGGTCGCATGCACGCGGTAGGCGCGCGTGTCGCCGACATGCAGCAGATGCACCTCGCGGCCCTTGAAGACCAGGGCGCTGAAGGTGCAGACATGGCCTCTGTCCTTGTCGAAGCGGCCGTCGCCGCGCTGGGTCTGGGCATGCAGCCAGCCGTTGGTGGCAGCCAGCACGCATTGGGCGGCGCGGCGCACCGTCCAGGCCTCGGAAGTGCCGTAATAGTCCTCCAGAAATCCGCGCACGGCCGCCGCGCTGGCGACCTGGCTGACGGAGCTGCTGCTGATGCCGTCGGCAATCGCCAGCGCAATGCCGCGCGAGCGTCGCTGGGCGGCGGTGGGCTGGGCGATGCCGTGGAAGTCCTGGTTCAGCGGCTTGCGACCGGCCTCGGAGTGCTGGCCGATTGCCAGCCTGAGGCTCATCAGTTCAGCACTCTCTTCGGTGCTGTCTTGTAGTGCGTCGAATACAGCGACAGGCCGACGAAGGTGATGCCGCCCACGAGGTTGCCGACCACGGTGGGGATCTCGTTCCAGATCAGGTAGTCCATGAGGGTGAACTTGCCGCCCAGCATCAGGCCCGAGGGGAACAGGAACATGTTGACGATGCTGTGTTCGAAGCCCATGTAGAAGAACACCATGACCGGCATCCACATGCCGATGGCCTTGCCCGACACCGAGGTCGACATCATGGCGGCGACGACGCCGGTCGACACCATCCAGTTGCACAGCACGCCGCGGATGAAGAGGGTCAGCATGCCGGCGGCGCCGTGGGCCGCATAGCCGACCGTGCGGCCCTCGCCGATGCTGCCGATCTTCAGGCCGACGGCATTCGGTGCCTCGCTGAAGCCGAAGGTGAAGACGATGGCCATCAAGACAGCCACCGTCAGCGCGCCGGCGAAGTTGCCGAAGAAGACCAGTGTCCAGTTGCGGAACACGCCGCCCCACGTGGCGCCGGGACGCTTGTCCAGCACCGCCAGCGGCACCAGCGTGAACACGCCGGTCAGCAGGTCGAACCCCATCAGATAGAGCAGGATGAAGCCGACCGGGAACAGCACCGCGCCCAGCATTGGATTGGCCGTGTTGACGCTGACCGTCACCGCGAAGGCCGCCGCCAGCGCCAGGATGGCGCCGGCCATGTAGGCGCGGATCAGCGTGTCGCGGGTCGACATCAGCAGCTTGGATTCACCGGCATCGACCATCTTGGTCACGAACTCGGTGGGTACGACGTAGGCCATGGGTGGTCTCCTCTTTCGCCTTTGGTTGTTCAGTTCAGTGCGACCAGCACGCGACCGTCTCGAACCCGCACGGCATGGGCTCGCACCGATTGCTCGGGAGCCTCCAGGCACTCGCCGGTGCTCAGGTCGATATGGTTTTTGTAGAGGGGCGAGGCGACGACGACGCGCTCGCCCAGATTGCCCACCAGGCCGCGGGCGAGCACGCTGGCGCCGGAGCGCGGGTCGATGTTGTCGATGGCGTGGAAGCGCTCGGCGCCGATGCGGAACACGGCCACGTGGCGATCGCCGACGCGGGCGGCCACGCCGGTGTTGGGCAGGATGTCGTCGATGTCGCAGATGGGGATGTAGTTCATGCTGTCGCTTCCTCACGTTCATCGGCACGCGCCGGGCGGATCTGCCCGCGCTCCTTGACGAAGACGATCTGCTCGTCCGGCGTCTCGCTGTTGACGAAGCTGCGGAAGCGCCGGCGCACTTCAGGCGTCTCGACGGCTGTCTTCCACTCGCACTGGTAGCTGTCAACGAGGGCCTGCATCAGGGCCTCGAGCTCGGCGGCCAGGCCCAGGCTGTCGTCGATGAGGACCTGCTTCAGATAGTCCAGCCCACCTTCGAGGTTCTCGCGCCAGGTGCTGGTGCGCTGCAGGCGGTCGGCCGTGCGCACATAGAACATCAGGAAGCGATCGATCAGCTGGAGCAGCTGGGCCTTGGTCAGGTCGCTGGCGATCAGCTCGGCATGGCGCGGCTTCATGCCGCCGTTGCCGCAGACGTACAGGTTCCAACCCTTGTCCGTCGCGATGATGCCGACGTCCTTGCCCTGGGCCTCGGCGCATTCCCGCGTGCAGCCCGAGACGCCGAACTTGATCTTGTGCGGCGCGCGCAGGCCCTTGTAGCGGTTCTCGATCTCGACGGCCAGGCCGACCGAGTCATCCACGCCGTAGCGGCACCAGGTGCTGCCGACACAGCTCTTCACGGTGCGCAGCGACTTGCCGTAGGCGTGACCGCTCTCGAAACCGGCGGCGATGAGCTCCTCCCAGATCAGCGGCAGCTGCTCGACACGGGCGCCGAACATGTCGACGCGGGCGCCGCCGGTGATCTTGGTGTACAGCCCGTACTTCTTGGCCACCTGGCCGACGGCGATGAGACCGTCGGGCGTGACCTCGCCGCCTGGCATGCGCGGCACGACGGAGTAGCTGCCGTCCTTCTGGATGTTGCCGAGGTAGTAGTCGTTGCTGTCCTGCAGGGCAGCCAGCTCGGGCTTGAGCACGAAGTCGTTCCAGCAGGACGCAAAGATGCTGGCCGCCGCGGGCTTGCAGATGTCGCAGCCCAGACCGGTGCCGTGCTTGTGCAGCAGGTCGCTGAAGGTCTTGATGCCGCCGACGCGGATCAGGTGGTACAGCTCCTGGCGCGAATGCGGGAAGTGCTCGCAGAGGTGGTTGTTGACGGCCATGCCGCGCCGGGCCATCTCGAACTTCATGACCTGCGTGACCAGGGGCACGCAGCCGCCGCAGGTGGCGCCGGCGCGGGTAGCTGACTTGATGGCGCCGATGGTCCCGCAGCCCTCGCCGACGGCGGCGCAGATCCGGCCCTTGCTGACGTTGTTGCAGGAGCAGAGCTGGGCGCTGTCGGGCAGAGCGTCGGGGCCAAGGCCGACCTTGGCCTTGCCGTCGCTGCTCGGGAGGATGAGGAACTCGGGTTCGGCAGGCAGCTTGATGCGGTTCAACGCCATCTGCTGCAGCGTGCCGTATTCGGCGGCATCGCCCACCAGCACCGCGCCGAGCAGGAATTGGCCGTCCGCGCTGACGACGATCTTCTTGTAGACCTGCTTGCGCTCGTCGACGTACTGGTAGCTGCGGCAGTGGGCCGTCTTGCCATGGGCGTCGCCGATGCTGGCCACGTCCACACCCATCAGCTTGAGCTTGGTGGACAGGTCGGCACCGGGGAAGGCGGCCTCGCCGTCGCCGGCGATATGGCGGGCGGCCACACGAGCCATCTCGTAGCCGGGCGCGACCAGGCCATAGGTCTGCTCGTTCCAGGCCGCGCATTCGCCGATGGCGTAGACATGGCGGTCGCTCGTGCGGCAGTGGTCGTCGATGACGACGCCGCCGCGCGGGCCGATGGCCAGCACGCACTGGCGGGCTACTTCGTCACGCGGACGGATGCCGGCGGAGAAGACCAGCATGTCGGTCTCCAGCCAGGTGCCGTCGGTGAAGACGAGGCGGTGGCGGGCCGTCACGCCGTCGGTGATCTCCACCGTGTTGCGATTGGTGTGGACCTCGACGCCGAGCTCCTCGATCTTGGTCCGCAACACGCGGCCGCCGGTCTCGTCGATCTGCACGGCCATCAGGCGCGGCGCGAACTCGACGACATGAGTGTGCAGTCCCATGTCGCGCAGGGCCTTGGCGCATTCCAGGCCCAGCAGGCCGCCGCCGATGACGACGCCACTCTTGGACACCTTGCCGCTGGCCTGCATGCCCTCGAGGTCCTCGATGGTGCGGTAGACATGGCAGTGGGGCCGATCGCGGCCTGGCACGGCCGGCACAAAGGGGTAGGAGCCGGTGGCCAGCACCAGCTTGTCGTAGTGGACGACCTCGCCGTCGTCCAGCGTGATCGTGTGGTCACGGCGCTCGATGGCCACGGCCTTGGCGCCCAGGCGCAGCTTGAAGCCCGTCTTCTCGAAGAAGCCCTCGGGCACCAGGGACAGATCCTCGGCCGACTTGCCCGAGAAGAACTCCGACAGATGCACGCGGTCGTAGGCCGCGCGCGGTTCCTCGCACAGCACGGTCACCTGCACGTCGGTCGCCGCGGGACCTTCAGCAAGAGACTCGAGAAACTTCTGGCCGACCATTCCGTGGCCGATGAGGACGATGTGCATGGTCTTGACTGCGGGCAGGCGCCATCGACCGGGCCGCGGGGAGCGGCCAGGTCGGCGGCACAAAAGAGAAGGCCCCGCGAACAGCTGTCTGCTCGGGCGGGGCCAGCGGGGTGCGCTAGGGCGCTGAGGTTCGCCTTCTTTGGCGAGGAGAAGACCGCTGCGGCGCGGGCTTCCGCTCAACCCATCGCAAGACGCGTGCCTGCGTCGCCGGACGCGCGCTTCCCAGGACAGTGGCTGTCGTTCGCAGGATGGCAGCACTGCCGCGGTGCGGCGGATTGCACCGGCCCGGGGCGCGCCGCCCCGTCAGCGGGCCGGGCGATCCAGCATCACTTCCAGGCCCTGGGCGTTCAGCTCGGCGTCCAGGGCCAGCCAGTCGGCGGCGTCGGCCATGCTGCCGCGGTAGCCGTGGCCCTGTACGCGAGCCAGGTAGGCCGCCAGTAGGCCGCCCTTGAGCTTCTCGTGGCGCTCGGGGACGTCCTTCAGCAGCTCGGCCAGAGCGACCATCTCGTCCACCTGCTCCAGCATGACGGCGGCCAGGCGGCGCACTTCCTCCACCGAACCGCCGATGCGGCCATAGTGGGTCACCTGCATGGCCACGGGCTCGGCCGCCAGCAGGCGGGCCACCGTGGCCTTCAGGGCGTCGGGTTCGAACTGCACCGGCGTGCTGGTGGGCAGGATCCAGGCGCGGCCGTCGACGTCGAAGGCGCGGTAGGACAGGCCGAAGGTGTCGCCGGTGAACCAGCTGCGGCTTTTCTCGTCCCAGATGGCGTGGTGATGCTTGGCGTGGCCGGGGCTGTCGATGAAGCGCAGGGGCCGGCCGGCGAGCGAGATGACCTGCTCGTCGTGGCTGGCCTCGGCGCGTTCGGCCGGCACGGGAACGAGCTTGCCGTAGCTGCGCTGCATCTCTTCGTCGCCGTAGACGGCCAGGGCGCCCAGCCACAGGGCTTTCGGGTCGACCATGTGGCGCAGGCCACGCGGATGGACCAGGGCCTTGGCGCGGGGCAGGGCTTCCATCAAAAGACCCACGCCGCCGGCATGGTCGAGGTGGACGTGGGTGGGAATGACCCAGTCCACGGCGTCGGTGGCCAGGCCCAGCGCATTCAGCGCCGCCAGCAGGCGCGGCACGGCGTGGTTGGTGCCGGTATCGATGAAGGCGGCGCGGCCGTCCTCCACCATCAGATAGGCGGCGTCGAAGCGCGGGCGCTGGAAGCCGGTGTCGATGGCGTAGATGCCGTGGCCGAGGTCGTCGATGAAATCGAGCATGAAGAAAGGTATTTCTAGAATCGGGCGACGATAGCCGAAGGAGGCCCGCTTGGCCGTTCACGAGATTCTGAAGATGGGCGACCCGCGCTTGCTGCGCATCGCCCAGCCCATCACCGAGTTCGGGACGCCCGAACTGAAGGCCCTGATCGCCGACATGTTCGAAACCATGGCCGCGGCCAACGGCGCCGGTTTGGCCGCGCCGCAGATCGGCGTGGACCTGCGCCTGGTCATCTTCGGCTACACCAAGAACGTCCGTTATCCCGACGCGCCGCCGGTGCCGCCCACCGTGCTGATCAACCCGACCATCGAAGTGCTGGACGGCGGCCGCACCGAGGGTTGGGAAGGCTGCCTGTCCGTGCCGGGCCTGCGCGGCGTGGTCGAGCGCGACGAGCGCATCCGCTACACCGGCTTCGATGCCGATGGCCAGCCTATCGATCGCATCGCCGACGGCTTCCATGCCCGCGTTGTCCAGCATGAGTGCGACCATCTGGACGGCGTCCTCTATCCGATGCGAGTCAAGGACTTCACGCGCTTTGGCTATACGTCCGTGCTTTTCCCGGAGCTGGACCCGAACGCCGACGACGATTGATTGCAAAACTTGTAAGCGCGGTCCACCTCACCGCGGGCTTGTGCGTTGCGCAGGCGTAAAGGAGCATTGGCTCATGACCACGTCCATCGAATCCAAGCTTGTCCTGAACCGCAGCCGCTGGCGCACGCTGGCCCTGACGCTGCTGATCGCCATCGCGCCGGCCGTCAAGGCCCAGGACGCCGACCGTGATCCCCCCACCCGCGCCGCCCGCGTCGTCGATGTTGTTGGCGACGCCTGGCTGTTCGACCACGAAAGCCGCGAGTGGACCCGCCTCACGCGCAACCAGACGGTGGGCGAGGGCGACCGCGTGCGCACCGACGACCGCGCCCGCATCAGCCTGCGCGCCGGCTCGACGACCATCTGGGTCGACGAGCGCAGCGACCTCGAGATGAGCCAGCTCGACGAAGGCCAGACCCTGTTGCAGATTGACCGCGGCGACGTCGCGCTGCGGTTGCGCAACCCCGAGAACGCCGCCGAGACCCGGCTGCGCACCCGTGAAGGCACGGTGCAGCCGGAGCGCGAGGGTCTGTACCGCGTCGAACAGCTGGACCGCGGCACCAAGGCTTATGTCTGGCAGGGGCGGCTGCGCTTCGAATGGGCGCGCGGCGCCTCGCCCGTGGCCCTGGGCACCGGGGAGCAGGCCGAGTTCTGGTGGCCGGACGGCCCGCGCGCCGAGCGGGGCCCCTTGTTCAGCGACGGTTTTGGCGACTGGGTGCTGGCCGAGAGCCGCGAGGAAGGCGAGCGCCCGGTGGCCCGCTATGTGTCGCCCGAGATGACCGGCGCCGAGGATCTGGACCGGTACGGCCGCTGGGAAACCGCGCCCGACTACGGCACGGTGTGGATCCCGACGACCGTCGCCGTGGCCGACTGGGCGCCCTACCGCTATGGCCACTGGGCCTGGTCGCGCCACTGGGGCTGGACCTGGGTGGACGACGCCCCCTGGGGCTTTGCGCCCTTCCACTACGGCCGCTGGGTCAGCTGGGGTGGCCGCTGGTGCTGGGCGCCGGGCCCCTATGTGCATCGCCCCGTCTATGCGCCGGCCCTGGTCGGCTGGGTGGGTGGGGGCTCGGTCAGCGTGGGCGTCAGCATCGGCAGCCGTCCGGCGCCGCCGCGCTTTGGCTGGTATCCGCTGGCGCCGCGCGAGGTGTTCGTGCCGGGCTATCACCACAGCCCGCGCTATGTGAACCGCGTCAACGACCCGCGGGATGTGCGCGACCCGGTCACTGTGCAGCGCCCGCATCGCTACCGCGATGTGCCGACGGCGGTCAGCGTGCTGCCGGCGCCCGGGGCGGCCATCCAACCCCTGCCGGCGCGCGGTCCCGATCGCAAGGCCGAGCCGGGCTGGGCCCGTCCGCTGCCCGTCGCACCGGGGCGCGGGGACCTGGCCAACGTGCTGCCCGCCGCGCCGACGCGCCCGGCCGAAGGCGATGGTCAGCGCCGCCCGCCGCGTGGCCCCGAGCCCAACATGGGCTGGCGCAGCGAAGGCCAGGTGCCGCTGCGCCGGGGGCCGGAACCCCAGCCTCAGGCGCCCGCCGCGGTCCAGCCGGCCATGCCCGCCGTGGTTCAACAACCGCAGGCACCTCAGCAGCGCCCCGGCTTTGATCCACAGCAACCGCAGCGCGGTGGCGACAACATGCCCTGGCGCGCGCAGCAACAGCAGCAACGCGAAGCCCAGCAGCGTGACCAGCAGCAGCGCGAAGTGCAGCAGCGGGAAGCCCAGCAACGCGAAGCTCAACAGCAGCGCGAGATGCAGCAACGCGATGCGCAACATCGCGAGGCTCAGCAGCGCGAGATGCAGCAGCGTCGCGAGGAGATGCAGCAGCGTGAAATGATGCAGCAACGCGAGCAACAGCAACGCGAGATGCAGCAACGCGAGATGCAGCAACGGGAAATGCAGCAGCGCGAGCAGCAGCAACAGCGTGAGATGCAGCAGCGTCGCGAAGAACAGCAACGCCGTGCGCCTCAGCCGGAGCCTCAGCGCCAGGCCGAGCCGCCGCGTGTCCAGGTGCCGCCGCAGCAGCAGCAACCTCAGGCTCAGCCCCGCGCCCAGCCGCGTGACGAAGGCCCGCAGCGCGGCCGCCAGGACGGCCCGCCCAAGGAGCGCCGCGGCGACGAGAAGCGGCAGAACGAGCGGTAACCGCCTCTACAACAGCGGCTTCAACGCCGCCCAGACGTTGTCCAGCATCAGCGGATGCGCCTTGGCCAGCGGGTGGATGCGGTCGCCCTGGAACCAGTCCATGGCGTCGGGCCGGTCTGCCACGCCCTTGAGCAGGAAGGGCACCAGGGCCGCACGCGACTGCTTGGCGACTTGTTCGAAAACGGCCTCGAATTCCTTGCCGTAGCTGGCGCCGTAGTTGGGCGGCACCTGCATGCCGGCGATCACCACCTTGGCGCCGGCCTCCTGGGCCGCGCGTGCCATGGCCATCAGGTTGTCGCGCGTGCTGGACAGGGGCAGGCCGCGCAGGGCGTCGTTGCCCCCCAGCTCCAGGATGACGATGGCCGGTTTGTGGGTGCGCAGGGCCACCGGCAGCCGGCTGCGGCCGCCCGAGGTCGTGTCGCCGCTGATGCTGGCGTTGACGACGCGGTAGGGCTTCTTCTGCTCGGCCAGGCGCTTGTGCAGCAGGGCCACCCAGCCGTCGCCGGCCTTGAGGCCGTATTCGGCCGACAGGCTGTCGCCGACGACCAGCACGACCGGTGCCTCGGCGGCCGTGGCCGCCCTCGAGACCCCTGACGAAAAGCCGGCCATCACCCCCAGGCTAAAGTGCATCAATACCCATCGCCGCCGCAGTCCCGACATGCCCGAAGCCCTCGTTCAAGTTGACCAGATCACCAAGCGCGTGCGCGACGCGACCGGGGAGCTGACGATTCTGCATGACATCAGCTTCGAGCTGACCGCGCAGGAATCGGTCGCCATCGTCGGCGCTTCGGGCTCGGGCAAGAGCACGCTGCTGGCCATCCTGGCGGGCCTGGATACGCCCAGCGACGGTTCGGTCAAGCTGCGGGGCCAGAACCTTTTCACGCTGAACGAGGACCAGCGCGCCGCGGTGCGAGCCAAGGAACTCGGCTTCGTGTTCCAGAGCTTTCAACTCTTGCCCAATCTCACCGCGTTGGAGAACGTCATGCTGCCGCTGGAGCTGCGTGGCGCGCGCGACGCGCGCGAGCAGGCGGCAGCCATGTTGAGCCGCGTGGGTCTGGGCGAGCGCCTGGGCCACTATCCGCGCGTGCTGTCGGGTGGCGAACAGCAGCGCGTAGCCCTGGCGCGTGCCTTTGTGCAGCGCCCGGCCCTGCTGCTGGCCGACGAGCCAACGGGCAGTCTGGACTTCGCCACCGGCGCTTCGGTCATGGAGCTGATGTTCGAGCTGAACCGCGAGGCCGGCACGACGCTGGTGCTGGTCACGCACGACCGCGAGATCGCGGCGCGCTGCGAGCGCCAGCTGAAGATCGAGGCGGGGCGTTTAGCCGCCTAGGGCCTGGTCGAAATCGGCGATCAGATCTTCGGCGGCCTCCAGCCCGATCGACAGCCGCACCAGGCCTTCGGCAATGCCCATGGCGGCGCGCGACTCGCGGCCCATCTCCCAGAAGATGGTCGGCGCCACCGGGATGATCAGCGAGCGCGTGTCGGCGAGGCCGGTGGCCTTCAGCGGCAGGCGCAGGCGGTTCAGCACCTCGACGAGGCGATCGGAGTCGCGCAGCTCGAAGCTCATCATCCAGGAGCCGTTGCCGCCGAACCAGGCCTTGGCCTTGTCGTGCTCGGGGTGGCTTTCCAGCATCGGGTAGTGCACTGCTTCGATGGCCGGGTGGGCGGCCAGATGGCGGGCCAGGGTGAGGGCGGTTTCGCTGCTGCGTTGCAGGCGCAAGGTCAGCGTTTCAGCGCCGACGAGGATGCGGTGGGCCGCCTCGCTGGACAAGGTGCCGCCCATGTCGCGCAGGCCCTTCTTGCGGATCTGCTGCAGGCCCCAGCCGCGCGCATCGCCCTGGCGGTAGGCCGGGAAGATGTTGGGATAGCTCGACCAGTCGAAGCAGCCGGTGTCGGTGATGGCGCCGCCCAGGGCTTCGCCATGGCCAGCCAGCGTCTTGGTCAGCGAGTTCATGACCAGGCCAGCGCAGAAGCGCTTGGGCTGGCACAAGGCGGGCGAGGTGACGGTGTTGTCGACGACGTAGAGCAGGCGCTGCTGCCGGCACAGCGCACCGATGCCTTCGAGGTCGGGGATGCGGGTGCTGGGGTTGGCGATGGTCTCGACGAAGACCAGCCGGGTCTCGGGCCGCAGCGCGGCTCGAACGGCCTCGACGTCGCCGGCATCCACACGGCTGACTGCGATGCCCAGGCCTTCCAGCGTCTGGAACAGGCTGTTGGTGTTGCCGAAGACGCGGGCGCTGGTGACAAGGTGGTCGCCGGCCTTCAGCAGGGTCAGGAAGAGGGCGCTCAGGGCCGCCATGCCGGTGGCGAAACTGACGGTGCCCGTGCCACCTTCCAGCTCGGTGATGACTGCCTCCAGCGCCGCCGTCGTCGGCGTGCCCTGGCGGGCGTAGTTGAAGCTGCCCTTGACCTTGCCCTGGAAGACGCCGATCAGGTCCTCCACGTTCTCGTAGGCGTATTGCACCGAGGGGTGGACGGGGGTGTGGACGCCGCCGAACTGGCGGTCGCCGCCGGCGGCGTGGACGAGGCGGGTGCTGAGGGCGTCGGACATGGTCTTTTCGGGTCCAGATGGCAAAAGACCCGCCGGAGCGGGTCTTGGTGGAAGCGAACCGCTTGGCGGCTTACTTGCTGAAGGTGTAGTCGGTCTTGGCCTTCTTGATCAGGCTGTCCTGGAACTCGGCCATCTTCTGCTGCTCGATGCGCTGCTTGATCTGGGCCTTGACGTCGTCGAAGGCCGGGAAGGTGGCGGGGCGCACGTCTTCCAGCTTGATGATGTGATAGCCGAACTGGCTCTTGACCGGTTCCTGCGTCATCTGGCCCTTTTCCAGCGCGACCATGGCCTTGCTGAACTCGGGGACGAAGTTGTTGGGGTTGGCGAAGTCAAGATCACCACCATTGGCGGCAGAGCCGGTGTCCTTGGAGTTCTTCTTGGCCAGCTCTTCGAAGTTGGCACCGGCCTTGATCTGGGCGATCAGGGCCTTGGCGTCTTCTTCCTTCTCGACCAGGATGTGACGGGCGCGGTACTCGCTGCCGGTGTTGGCGGCCTTGAACTTTTCGTACTCGGCCTGGGCTTCGGCGTCGGTGACGGGGTTCTTGGTCTTGAAGTCTTCCATCATGCCGCGGATCAGCAGCATCTGGCGGGCCAGATCCATCTGGGCCTTGTAGTCGGAGGTCTGGGGGATGCCGCGCTTCTCGGCCTCCTGCATGAAGATCTCGCGGCGGACGACTTCGTCCTTGACCTGGGCTTCCAGCTCGGGCGAGCGCTGCTGCTGGCCACTCTTGGTGACCTGCTGGATCAGCAGCTCGACGCGCGCCTTGGGCACGGGCTTGCCGTTGACGGTGGCGACGTTCTGCGCCGTAGCAGCAGCCGGCAGCAGTGCCGAAATGGAGGCCGCGACGACGGCGGCGAGCGCAAGCTTCTTCATGGGTGGGGAATGTGAATCAGGCTAAAAAAAATCGCGCCCGGTGCAGGGCGCGCGGTTCAATCACGCTCGACCTGGCTCAGGGTTCACCCGGGGCGCGGGCGTCGATGGCCAGCGCGTGGATGCCGCGCTGCATCAGGTCGGACAAACAATGATAAACGAGGCGATGCCGGGCCAATCTTTGCAGTCCGGTAAAGCGTTGTGACACGACAGCCACATGAAAGTGGCCGCCTTCGCGGGCGCCGGCGTGGCCGGCGTGCTGGGCGCTGTCGTCGCGGATGCTCAGCTCGGACGGCGTGAGCTCGGCACGCAGTCGGCGCTCGATCTCGGCGGTCAGGCTCATGACGGCTTGTCCTCTTCGGGCGGCAGGTGCTTGCCCAGGTACAGGCCCTGGGCCAGCGTGAACAGCACGATGAGGCCGGTCACGCCGAAGACCTTGAAGTTGGCCCAGGCCGAGGTCGAGAAGTTGTAGGCGACGTAGAGGTTGACCACGCCCAGGACGGCGAAGAACAGCACCCAGGCGCGGTTGAGCTTGAGCCAGATGGGGTCGGGCAGGGTCAGTTCGGCTTTCGTCATGGCTTGCCGGATCAGGTTGCGCCCGAACCAAGCCTCGGAGATCCAAAGGGTCAGCGCCATGACCCAGTGCAGGCCGGTGGGCTTCCACTTGATGAAGGTGTCGTTGTGGAACCAGACGGTTGCCGCGCCGAGCGTCACGACCAGCGCAAGGGTGATCCACAGCATCAGGTCGATTTTCTTGCCGCGCAGCTTCAGCACGGTGACTTGAACCAGCGTCGCGACCATGGTGGCCAAGGTTGCCAGCAGCACGGGGGCGATCTGCGCGTCAACAACGCCGCCGGAGACGAGGAAGCCGAGGTGCAGGGTCGAGAAAGCGGCCGCCGCCTCGGCATGTCCCTCAGCAAGCTTGAAGACGATGAAGAAGAGGACCAGTGGGAAGAAATCGAGCAATAGCTTCATGTGGAAATCAGTCGAGGACGGAGCAACTCGCTCCACTCGGATGGTCTGTCCCCGAGCTCAAGGATTGTCTTTCACGAAATCAATGGCGGCCGAGTTGATGCAGTAACGCTCTCCCGTGGGCTCGGGGCCGTCGGGAAAGACGTGGCCGAGGTGAGACCCGCATTTGTTGCAGCGCACCTCGACCCGCACCATGCCGTGGCTGCGGTCGACCACGCGCTCGATGACCTCGCTGTTGACCGGCGCCCAGTAGCTCGGCCAGCCGCAGCCGGCGTCGAACTTGGTGTCGGACTCGAACAGCGGCGTGCCGCAGCCGATGCAGTTGTAGTGGCCGTCCTTGAAATGATCCCAGTACTGGCCGGAGAAGGCGCGCTCGGTCGCGGCGTGACGGGCGACCTGGTACTGCATGGGGTCCAGCTGCTCGCGCCATTCGGCGTCGCTTTTCTGGACGGGATAGGTCTTGCTGCTGTCGTGGCTCATGATGAACAGGACACTTCGAGGGTGGAGGCCCAGTCGGGCGGCAGGGCCGCGTCGCTGGGGACGGCGGGTTCGTCGAACGGCCGGCTCAGAACTTTCAGCAGCCGATCGATCTCCGTGAAATCGTTCTGCTGGGCGGCGCGGATGGCGCCCTCGGCCAGGTGGTTGCGCAGCACCACGGCCGGGTTGACGGCCAGCATGCGCGCCTCCGCGCCCGGCGTGACGCGGGCATGCCAGCGAGCCAGCCAGGCATCCAGGGCCTCGCGGTCGATGAACATGTCGCGCAGCGGCTCCGCATCGGTCAGCGCGCGGGACAGGCGGCGGAACGTGATCGTGAAGTCGGCACTGGACGCCGCCATCAGCTTCAGGAAATCGTCGGCCAGGGCCTGATCGCCGACGTCCTCGCCTGTCAGGCCCAGCTTGGCGCGCAGCCGCCCCAGCATCTGCTGCGCGAAGCGATGGCGGTAGGCCTCGACGGCCTCCAGCAGGCGCTCACCGGCGGCTTCCTGCTCGCCTTCGAGCAGCGGCACGAAGGCCTGGGCCAGGGCATGCAGGTTCCAGAAACCGACCGCCGGCTGACGCGCATAGGCGTAGCGGCCGCGGTCGTCGCTGTGGTTGCAGACATGGCCGGGGTTGAACGCATCCATGAAGCCGAAGGGCCCGTAGTCCAGGGTCAGGCCGAGCATGGACATGTTGTCCGTGTTCATGACGCCGTGACAGAAGCCGATGGACTGCCAGTGGGCCATCAGGTCGGCCGTCTGCAGCGAGACCTTGCGCAGCAGCGCGACGGCGGGCTCGGGGTTGTCGGCGCATTCGGGCGCGTGATGGGCGATGAACCAGTCCGCCAGGCGCCGCAGCGCGTCGAGCTGGTCGTGGTGGGCGAAGTGCTCGAAGTGGCCGAAGCGGATGAAGCTGGGCGCCACGCGGGTCACGACTGCCGCCGTCTCGACCGTCTCGCGGATGACAGGCAGGCGCGAGCCGGTGATGCACAGGGCGCGCGTCGTCGGCACGCCCAGGGCTGCCATGGCTTCGGAGCACAGGAATTCGCGGATGGAGGAGCGCAGCACGGCGCGGCCGTCGCCGCGGCGGGAGTAGGGCGTCAGGCCGCCGCCCTTGAGCTGCAGTTCCTGAGGGCCGCTCGGCGTGTCGAGCTCGCCCAGCCACAGCGCGCGGCCATCACCCAGCTGCCCGGCCCAGACGCCGAACTGGTGGCCGCTGTAGACCGAGGCGAGGGGTCGCATGCCGGGCCATGCGGTATTGCCGGACAGCGCGGCGAGGGCCTCCGGGCGAGCCGTCCAGTCGGCGGGCAAACCGAGCCGTTGCGCGCAGTCGGGGCTTTGCGCCACCCAGTGCGGGTCGGGCAGGCCCTGGGCCGGCAATTCGGTGAAGAAGTCGGGCCCCAGGCCAGCGAAACGGTTGGTCCAGGCGAGGCCATCGAACGGGTTCATCGCACCAGTTTAGTGAGGGGGCCTTTCACCCCGCTCACCCGGGTGTTTCCCCGGGGTCCGAGGGTCGCGGTTGTGACGTTTCCATCATCACTGTGGCGACTAGACTGAATCGATAACACCGCCAGGAGACAAACCATGGCATTGATGGGCCGGATGATGTCGGACCCGCTGCTGATCTCGTCGCTGCTGAAGCACGCCGAGCGGCATTCGGGCGAAACCGAGATCGTCAGCAAGCGGGTCGAGGGCGACCTGCATCGCAGCAACTGGCGCGAGGTGGCGCGCCGTTCGCGCCAGGCTGCGCAAGCCTTTGCACGCCTGGGTTGCGAACCCGGCGACCGTGTCGCGACGCTGGCCTGGAACGGCCATCGCCACATGGAGATCTATTACGGCAGCTCGGGCTCGGCCCTGGTCTGCCACACCATCAACCCGCGCCTGTTTCCTGAGCAGATTGTCTGGATCGCCAACGACGCGCAGGACCGCATCCTCTGCTTCGACGCCACCTTCCTGCCGCTGGTCGAGAAGATCGCGCCGCTGCTGAAGAGCGTGCAGCATTTCGTGCTGATGACTTCGCGCGCCCACATGCCGGCCAGCACCGGCATCCCGGATCTGTTGTGCTTTGACGATCTGCTGGCCGCCGAGACCGGCGACTACGCGTGGCCGCAGTTCGACGAGAACACCGCTTCCAGCATCTGTTACACCTCGGGCACCACGGGCCATCCCAAGGGCGCCATCTACAGCCACCGCTCGACGGTGCTGCATGCCTACGCAGCGGCGCTGCCGGACGCGATGGACTGCTCCAGCCGCGACGTCATCCTGCCCGTCGTGCCGATGTTCCACGTCAACGCCTGGGGCCTGCCCTACAGCGCGGCCATCGTCGGCTGCAAGTTCGTGCTGCCCGGGCCGCATCTGGACGGCAAGAGCCTCTATGAGCTGTTCGAGAACGAGAAGGTGTCTTTCAGCGCCGGCGTGCCGACGGTCTGGCTCGGCCTGCTGAACTACGTCAAGGCCAACAACCTCAAGTTCACGACCTTCAAGCGCACCGTCATCGGCGGCTCGGCCTGTCCGCCGGCCATGATGAAGTCGCTGCAGCAGGACTATGGCGTCGAGGTCATCCATGCCTGGGGCATGACGGAGATGTCGCCGCTGGGCACGCTGTCCAAGCTGACGACGCGCCAGCTCAACCTGCCGGCTGAAGCGCAGCAGCGCCTGCTGGAGAAGCAGGGCCGCGTCATCTACGGCGTCGACATGGCCATCATTGACGACGAAGGCCGCTCCCTGCCCTGGGACGGCGAGAGCTCGGGCAATCTGGTCGTGCGCGGCCACTGGGTCATCGCGCGCTACTACAACCACGAGGAATCGCCGCTGGTCAGCGTGGACGGTGAGCCGGGCTGGTTCCCCACCGGCGACGTTGCCACCATCGACGCCGACGGCTTCATGCAGATCACCGACCGCAGCAAGGACGTCATCAAGTCCGGCGGCGAGTGGATCTCTTCCATCGATCTCGAGAACATCGCCATGGCCCACCCGGCCGTGCACGAGGCCGCCGTCATCGCGGCCCGGCATCCAAAGTGGGACGAGAGGCCGCTGCTGGTCGTCGTGAAGAAGCCCGACGCGGCCTTGACGCGCGAGGAGCTGCTGGCCTTCTACGACGGCCGCATCGCCAAGTGGCAGATCCCGGACGACGTCGTCTTCGTCGCCGAGATTCCGCACACAGCGACCGGCAAGGTGCAGAAGCTCAAGCTGCGCGACCAGTTCATCGAGCACAAGTTGCCGACGACATGAGCGACGCGCCGGGCCGCCCCAAGCAAGCTCGCTCCCGCCTGGCGGGACAGCACGCAGCGCGAAGGGTGCCCCGATGCCTCGTCTGGGGTAAGCACGGGACTGCGCGGCAGCCGGGCTGGATTAACTTTCGTTCACATTCAGAGCCACAACAGGAGACAAGCATGTTCGAGATCACTTCGGCCCAAGTCCGCCGCATGCCACGCGCATTGACGGCCGTCGCCGTGCTGGCCTTGGCGGCCGGTGCCGCCCAGGCTCAGAAGGGCGAGACGGTCAAGCTGGCCTATATCGACGCGCTGTCCGGCCTGATGGGCCCGGTGGGCCAGAACCAGGTCAAGACCTTCCAGTTCCTCGGCGAAAAGACCAACAAGAGCAATCCCGCCGGCGTGAAGTTCGAGGTCGTCACCTTCGACAACAAGCTCAGCCCCGCCGAGTCGCTGAACCTGCTGAAGGCCGCAGCCGACCAGGGCATCCGCTACATCATGCAGGGCAACGGTTCCAGCGTGGCGCTGGCCCTGAGCGACGCGGTGCAAAAGCACAACGAGCGCAATCCGGGCAAGGAAATCGTCTACCTGAACTACTCGGCGGTGGACCCCGACCTGACCAACAGCAAGTGCAGCTACTGGCACTTCCGCTTCGACGCCGACACGTCCATGAAGATGGAGGCGCTGACCACCTTCATGAAGGACCAGCCCGACGTCAAGAAGGTCTACCTGCTCAACCAGAACTACGCCCACGGCCACCAGGTTGCCAAGTACGCCAAGGAGATGCTGGGCCGCAAGCGCCCCGACATCCAGATCGTCGGCGAGGACCTGCATCCCCTGGCCCAGGTGCGCGACTTCGCGCCCTACATTGCCAAGATCAAGGCCAGCGGCGCCGACACCGTCATCACCGGCAACTGGGGTTCCGACCTGGCGCTGATGGTCAAGGCCGCCAACGAAGCCGGCTACAACGGCAAGTTCTTTACCTACTACACCGGCGTGACCGGCACGCCGACGGCCTTGGGGCAGGGCGGTGCGGGCCGCGTCTTCCAGGTTGCCTACAGCCACTACAACATGGGCGGCCAGGCGCAGAAGGACGCCGAGGAATTCAACAAGAAGTTCGGCGACGACATGTACACCCTCAGCGTGCAGCACATCTACACGCTGCTGAGCCAGGCCATGGCCAACGCCAAGTCCACCGACCCGGTCAAGGTCGCGGCGGCCCTCGAAGGCCTGAGCGTCAAGAGCTTCAACGGCGAAGTGACCATGCGCAAGTCCGACCACCAGCTGCAGCAGCCGCTGTTCATCTCGGTCTGGCAGAAGGCCGATGCCAAATACCCCTACAGCCCCGAGAAGACGGGCATGACGCTGGCGCCGGTCAAGCAGTACGACAGCTATGTGTCGTCGACGCCGACCTCTTGCCAGATGAAGCGCCCGGGCTAAGCCGTCTTGCTGCTGCGCGAGCCAATCTTGGGCCTGCAGTGCTCGCTGCACGAGAGTGCAGCTGCGCGCTTCGACCCAACCTTGGCCCGCTCGCGACGCAATCCGGCTCAGCCCGGCGCTTGTTTTTAGTCGGGGGTCTTGCCGAGTGGATCAAGTCTTCATCAACCTGCTGAACGGCCTGTCGTCCGGCCTGCTGCTCTTCATGCTGAGCTCGGGCCTGACGCTGATCTTCAGCATGATGGGCGTGCTGAACTTCGCCCACGCCAGCTTCTACATGCTGGGTGCCTACATCGCCTACACCCTGGTCGGCCTGATCGGTTTCTGGCCGGCCCTGCTGCTGGCGCCGGTCGCGGTCGGCATGCTGGGTGCGGGCTTCGAGCGGCTGGCGCTGCGGCGGGTGCACAAGTTCGGCCATGTGCCGGAACTCTTGATCACTTTCGGCCTGTCGTACGTGATCCTGGAGCTGGTGCAGCTGATCTGGGGCCGCACCGCGGTGCCCTTCACGCCGCCCGAAGTGCTGCAGGGCTCGGCCTTCACCATCATCTCCACGCCGGGCCAGGGCATGTCCTTCGCCCTCGGCAAGGCCGCGCCTGAGCTGTGCGCCGCGGCCCTGTGCTCCACCTTTCCGCTGACGCGGGCCTTCATGATGCTGGTGGCCCTGCTGATGCTGCTGGCCCTGTGGCTGCTGCTGACGCGCACCCGTGTCGGCCTCGTCATCCAGGCCGCGCTGACCCATCCCGAGATGGTCGAAGCCCTGGGCCACAACGTGCCGCGGGTGCTGATGCTGGTGTTCGGCAGCGGCTGCGCGCTGGCGGCGCTGGCGGGTGTCATCGGCGGCATCACCTTTGTCACAGAGCCCAACATGGCCATCATCGTCGGCTCCATCATCTTCGTGGTGGTGGTGGTCGGCGGCATCGGCTCGCTGGCGGGGGCCTTTTTCGGGTCGCTCGTCATCGGGCTGCTGCAGACGCTGCCGCTGACGGTGGACGGCTCGCTGGCTACGGCGCTGACGGCCATCGGCTTCACGGTCACGCCGGACACACCCGGCTATCCCGTGCTGCGGCTGGCGCTGAAGGACGTCGCCCAGATCCTGCCCTATTTGCTGATGGTGTTGATCCTGATCTTCCGGCCCAAGGGCCTGCTGGGCACGCGGGAAGACTGATGAGCAAGACCAAGGAATTCCATTTCAAGCCGCTCAATGTCGGGCGCTGGATCGTCTGGGGCCTGTTCGCGCTGATCCTGTTTGTCGCGCCGCGCATCTGGACCAGCGGCCTGGCCCAGACCATGCTCACGCAGATGGGCATCGGCGTCATCGCCTGCCTGGCCTACAACATCCTGCTCGGCCAGGGCGGCATGCTGAGCTTCGGCCACGCCGTCTACAGCGGCATGGGCGCCTTCCTGGCCATCCATGCGCTGAACATGGCGGGGGCGGGCACGCTCGGCATCCCGGTCAGTTTGATCCCCTTGGTGGGTGGCGCCGCGGGCCTCATCTTCGCGGCCATCCTGGGCTATGTGTCGACCAAGAAGGCCGGCACGCCCTTCGCCATGATCACGCTGGGCATCGGCGAACTCGTCTTCGCGCTGGCGCTGATGCTGCCCGAGTTCTCGGGCGGCGAGGGCGGTGTGTCCAGCAACCGCGTCATCGGCAAGCCCTTGATGGGCATCACCTTCGGGCCACAGATCCAGGTCTACTACCTGGTCGCCATCTACTGCTTCATCTGCACGGCGGCCATGTTCGCGCTGACGCGAACGCCACTGGGCCGCATGCTGAACGCGGTGCGCGACAACCCCGAGCGCGTCGAGTTCGTGGGCTACAACACCCATTGGGTGCGCTTCATGGCCTTCACCATCTCGGGCTTCTTCGCCGGCATCGCGGGCGGCCTGGGCGCCATCAATACCGAGATCGTCAACGGCGAGGTGCTGCACGCCTCGCGCTCAGGCGCCTATCTGCTCTTCACCTTCCTGGGCGGCGCCACCTTCTTCTTCGGTCCCATCATCGGCGCGGTGCTGATGGTCATCTGCGGCGTGCTGCTGTCGGAGCTGACCAAGGCCTGGCTGCTCTACCTCGGCCTGATCTTCCTCTTCATGGTCATGTATGCGCCGGGCGGCTTTGCCAGCCTCATCCTGATGAACCTGCGCGTGGCGGCCTTCGGCAAGCTGAAGAAGCTGTGGACGTCTTATCTGGCGCTGGCCGGCACGGCGCTGGCGGCCTTGATTGGCGCGGCGACCATGATCGAGATGGTCTACCACCGCCAGCTCAACGAGGCGCTCGGCCCTGAGCTGCGCTTCATGGGCGCGACGCTGAACAGCGCCGGCCTGGATGCCTGGTTCGGCGCCGGCTTCCTCATCGTCATCGGTGTGGCTCTGTTCGAACTCGTGCGCCGCCAGTACGTGCACGAATGGGGCGAGATCCAGGAAGACATCGAAAAAGAGATCAAACGCCGGGAGGCCCTGTGAGCACCGCTTACGCGCTTGAGTTGCGCGACGTCCGCAAGAGCTTCGGCAAGAGCGAAATCATCCGCGGCGCCAACCTGGCCGTGCAGGCCGGCGAGCGCGTTGCCATCATCGGCCCCAATGGTGCCGGCAAGAGCACGCTGTTCAACCTGATCAGCGGCCGCTTCGCGCCGACCTCGGGCGAAATCCATTTGCACGGCCAGCGCATCGATGGCAAGCGGCCTTTCGAGATCAACCGCCAGGGCCTGTCGCGCAGCTTCCAGGTCTCCAACCTGTTCACGCGCCTGAGCGTGTTCGAGAACATCCGCTGCGCCGTGCTGTGGAGCCTGGGCCACCGCTACGCCTTCTGGAAGTTCCTGGCCGACCTGGACGACGCCAACGACCGCACCGAGCAGATTTTGGAGATGATCAAGCTCGACAAGCGCCGCGACGTGCTGGCCATGAACCTCACCTACGCCGAGGCGCGAGCGCTGGAAATCGGCATCACCATCGCCGGCGGCTCCAGCGTCATCCTGCTGGATGAGCCCACGGCCGGCATGAGCAAGAGCGAGACCAAGCGCTTCATCCAGCTGATCCGCGACGTGACGGTCGGCAAGACCCTGCTGACCGTGGAGCACGACATGGGCGTCGTCTTCGGTCTGGCCGACAAGATCGCCGTGCTGGTCTATGGCGAGGTCATTGCTTTCGACACGCCTGACGCGGTGCGCGCGAATGCGCGGGTGCAGGAAGCCTACCTCGGCTCCGTGCTCGCAGAAACACAGGCGGCGGCAGCATGAGCACCGGAAGAATCCTCAAGCTCGACAACGTCCATGCCTTCTATGGCAAGAGCCATGTGCTGCATGGCGTCAGCATGGAAGTGAAGCCCGGCGAGATCGTCAGTCTGCTGGGCCGCAACGGCGCCGGCCGCTCGACGACGGTCAAGACCATCATGGGCCAGGTCGATGCCAAGGGCTCGGTGCGCTGGGGCGATGCCGAGCTGGTGGGCCGCAAGGCCTACGAGATCGCCCACATGGGCTTGGGCTATGTGCCCGAGAACCGCGACATCTTCCCCAAGCTGACGGTGCACCAGAACCTGATGCTGGGCGAGAAGACGCGCAACAAGAATCCGCGCTGGAGCTTCGAGGACATGTATAAGATGTTCCCGCGGCTGCGCGAGCGCCAGCACACCGAGGCCGGCGTGCTGTCCGGCGGCGAGCAGCAGATGCTGACCCTCTGCCGAACCCTGATGGGTGATCCCGACCTCATCATGATCGACGAGCCCACCGAGGGTCTGGCGCCCAAGATCGTCGAGCTGGTGGCCGAATACCTCAAGGAGCTGAAGAACCGCGGCATCGCCGTGCTGCTCGTCGAACAAAAACTGGCCATCGCGCTGGAGATCTCCGAACGCTGCTATGTGATGGGCCACGGCCGCATCGTCTTCGAGGGCTCGCCGGCCGATCTGCGCGCCAACGCCTACATCCGCAAGGAGTGGCTGGAGGTGTAGTTGCGGTGTGCGGGCCTCAGTCGGCAGCCGCCTCCGGCAGATTCGCCCGCGCTGCCTCGGCCAGCTCGGCGCCGTTGCGCCCGGCTTGAGGGTACACGGCCGTGCCCAGGCGCACGCCCACCTGCATCAGCCGCCCGTCGACCCCGTAGGCGCCTCTGAGGGCCTGGCGCAGCCGCTGCTCGACCAGCCCGGCCTCGGCCGTGCCGGCCGCCGCCAGCAGCACGGCAAAGCATTGCTCGCCCATGTGCACGACCTCGTCGGCACCCCGCACGCGATTGCGCAGGCGCAGGCTGACGGTCTGCATCAGGTGGTCGGCCTCCGCCGGGCTCAGGCTGGTGTCAGGTCGCATCTTCAGCTCGACCTGCAGCCACAGCAGGGCCAGTTGCTCGCCCTTGCGCCGGCATTGGGCGAACTGGCGCGACACGCGCAGACCGAAGGCGGCGGCCGAGTCGACCTGGGGCAGCTGGGTGAACTGGCCGGCGCGTTCGGAAGCGGGGAGATTGCTGACGAGCGGGGAAGCTTGGGACATGGCATCCATGGGTGTGTTGGCGCGATGGGTCGAGGCGCAATGGCGGCGCGGCCCCGGCGAACGCCGGCTCCCTGGCCTCGCTGGGCCATTGCTCCTCATCCTTCAAAACGGTTCATGTCCACCAAACCCGACATCGGTCTGCAAAAAATTTGCGTCGGCTTGCTGTCCAGGCTGTAACCGAGCCCTGCACCGGCGTGACCAACCGTTAGAGTCCGGCCCGTGCAAGCCATCACCCAATTGCTGCAGGCCGCCCGTTCGGGCGACCGGGCCGCCGCCGACGAGGTGGTGGCCCAGCTCTATGTCGACCTGCAGCGCCTGGCGCGCCGGCACGTGCGCGACGCGGGTCATCTGACGCTGCTGGACACGACGGCCCTGGTGCACGAGGCCTGGCTGCGCGTGGCCGGCGCCCAGGGCGCCGAATTTCCGGACCGCCGCCATTTCCTCGCCTATGCCGCCCAGGCCATGCGTTCGGTCGTCGTCGACCTGGTGCGCGCCCGCCGGGCCGAGAGGCGCGGCGGCGGCGAGGCCCACCTGACGCTGGACACGGCGCTGGCCGATCAGCTGCCGCAGGCGGACGAGGATGTGCTGCGCGTGCATGAGGCTCTGGACGAGCTGGCCCAGGTCGAGCCCCGGCTGGCCCAGGTCGTCGAGATGCGCTATTTCGCCGGCCTGCGCGAGCCCGAGATCGCCGAAGCCCTGGGCGTGACCGAGCGCACCGTGCAGCGTGACTGGCAGAAGGCGCGCCTCTTCCTGTCCCTGAGCCTGACGGGCTGAGCCATGGACAAGCAACGTTGGCTCGAGCTGAGCCCCCTGCTGGACGAGCTGCTGGACCTGTCTTACGCCGGCCGTGAAGAGCGCCTGGCTCAGCTGAAAGTCGAAGACCCCGAGGCGGCCGAGCAGTTGGGCCGCATGCTGGCGCGAGCGAAGGAGCTGCAGAGCCAGGGCTTCATGAGCGAGCCCGTGGTCGCCCAATGGCAGGAGGCGCTGGCTTCGGTGCCGGACGAGCCGCCCCCCGATTTCGCCGGCCAGGCCGTCGGCCCCTATCTGCTGGAGCGCCAGCTGGGGCAGGGCGGCATGGGCAGCGTCTGGCTGGCGCGGCGCGCCGACGGCCGCTTCGAAGGCCAGGTGGCGGTCAAGTTCCTGATGGCTGGCCTGTTCGGGCGCGGGGATGCAGGCCGTTTCGCGCGCGAGGGCGAGATCCTGGCCCGGCTGTCGCATCCGCATATCGCGCGCCTGCTGGACGCCGGCGTGCACGAGGGCCAGCAGCCCTATCTGGTGCTGGAGTATGTGGACGGCCAGCCCATCGACGTCTATTGCCGCCAGCACCAGCTCGATGTCGAGGCGCGCGTGCGCCTCTTCCTGGACGTGCTGGCCGCCGTCGCTCATGCCCATGCGCGGCTGATCCTTCATCGCGACCTCAAGCCCAGCAACATCCTCGTCACGCGCGACGGCGAAGTGAAGCTGCTGGACTTCGGCATCGCCAAGCTGCTGGCGGATGCGACACAGGCAGAGCAGGGCGCGGCGGCCACCGAGCTGACCCAGCGCGCCGGCAACGCCTTCACGCCCCAGTTCGCCGCGCCTGAACAGGTGCAGCAGGCCGATGTGACGACGGCCACCGACGTCTATGCCCTGGGCGTTCTGCTCTATCTGCTGCTCGGTGGCCACCACCCGACTGCCGACGACACCCAGACCCAGCTGGACCGGCTCAAGGCCGTCGTCGAACAGGTGCCCAAGCGGCTGTCGGACGTGGCGGCGAGCCAGGAAGACACCGTCATCGCCGGCCAGGCCCGGCGCCTGCGCGGCGATCTCGACACCATCGTCGCCAAGTCGCTGAAGAAGACGCCGGCCGAGCGCTATGCCAATGCGCAGGCCCTGGCCGAGGACCTGCAACGCTGGCTGGACCACGAGCCCATCCGCGCACGGCCGGACAGCCGGTTGTATGTGCTGGGGCGCTTCGTGCGGCGGCATCGTGTCGCTGTGGCTGTTGGTGCCGCAGCCGTGGCCGCCCTGCTGGCCTTGACGACGACCAGCCTGTTGCAGGCCCACCGCGCCGAACTGGCCGAACAGCAGGCCCAGGCGCGGCGCCAGCAGGCCGAGGATGTGCTCAGCTTCATGCTGGGTGAATTTGCCGACAAGCTGCGCCCCATCGGGCGGCTGGAGCTGCTGGACAGCGTGGGTGGCAAGGCGTTGAAGGTGCTGGACCACGACAGCCTGACCAGCCCGGCGGACCGGCTGCAACGTGCCAAGGCCTTGACCGTGATCGGCGAGGTGCGGGTGTCCAAGCGCGATCTCGAAGCCGCCCAGGAGCCGCTGGCCTCCGCCACGGAGTTGCTGCAAGGCGATCCACCCTCAGCCGACATGACGGCGGCCTGGCGCAAGGCGCAAGGGGCCGCCGCCTTCTGGCAGGGCGAGGTGTTCTTCCGCCAGCGTCAGCTCGCGCAGGCCGAGAAGCACTGGGCCCGCTACCGAGACGTCAGCGCGAAATGGTTGCAGGCCAACGGCAAGGATGCAGACGCACAGCTGGAACTGTCGTATGCCGAGAACAGTCTTGGCAGCCTGCGCCTGGGACAATGGCGGTCCGCCCAGGCCGAAGAGGCGTTCAGGCATTCGTTGGCGCTCAAGGAAGCCGTGCTTGCTCTTCATACGGACGATGCAGCCCTGCAGAGCGATTGGAGCGACACCGTCAGCTGGCTGGGCACGCTGCTGCAGATGACCGGCCGGTATGCGAGCGCTGCCCAGACCTTTAAGCGTGCGCTGCCACCCATCCAGTCGCTGCGCCGCCAGCATCCCGCGGACCTGAAGTGGCAAAAGCGGGAGGCCAATCTCCTGTTCAGTCTCGCGCGCGTCCAGATGGCTGCGGGCGATAGCGCCATCGCGGTGCTGGCGCAAGCCAAGGCCGCGGCAGATCAATTGCGGCAGGGTGATCCGGCCAATGTCAGCTGGGCCTTCATGGCGGTGGAAATCGATGCAGTGCTGTTGGCGCAGCGGTCGGATTTGTCGCGTGCTGCGCGTGCCAATCAGGCCGCGGCCATGCTGCGCAAATTGGATGAGCTAAGGCCAGGCAAACCATCTTTGGACAGTTGGCTGCCGCGCAGGGTTCAGCTGCTGGAGCTGATGGCGGAAACGGGTTGTATGGCAGCGGACTGCGAGGCAAGGGACCAAGTGCTGAAAAGCCTCGAGCGGCGGTTGTCGGATGTCGTCGCCAAGCGCCCTGTGTCGCTGGAGGCCTTGAATGCAGCAGTTCGCCTTCAATTGCTCAAGGCGAATCTGCGGTCGGCTGATACCCAGGCAGCCTGTGGTCAGGCGAAGGCCTTGCTTGGACTTCGTGACGACTGGCTCCGATCACACGCCGAGCTAACGCAGCGTTGGCTCCAGGTGCAACGATGCCTGGATCCGCGAGCCGTCGAGCAACCCGAATGGCAAGCGGCACAAACTTGGCTGGAAGGTCAGCGTGGCGCGTGATCAGCGTTCGCCTCGTGTCGCGTCTTAATCGTTTTTCCCGTCAACCCTGAGGAGTTCCCGTGCCGACTTTTGTCCCTCCCTACACTGTTCGAGTCACCAGCACTGCTGGCGGCATGTCGCATTGCTCGTATGTCGATGGCAATGGGTTGTCCGTGCCTCCCGGCACCGTGCTTACCACCACGACGCCCAAGGGGCAGGATGGCGAGCTGGCCTTCGTCTTCACGGAGACGACGTTGAATGACCAGAACCTTCGCCTGGTCGGTGCGGCGGCCAAGACCGTGGGCAATGACCCCACCATGAATCCCTACAACTATCTACCGGCGACCCGAACGGAATCGGACGGTGGCTGGACAGACGGCGTCGTCATCCCCTGGGGCGCCGGCAACTACACCACCCGCGGCGTCGTGCTGCTTTTCGCACAGGTGACCGATGCAGGCGACATGGTGAACTTTTTCCCCAGCGCCGATCCACAAACGGAAAACGACCAGCCGCCGGCCGACGACGGTCGCTGAGTTGAGCCTTGGCCGCGCGTCAGTGGTCGCTGATGCGGGACTGGCGCTGCTTCACGAAGCTTGCGGCCAGGTCCGAGTCGGGCCGCAAGCGCTGCCCGATGTAGAGCTCCTGGCGGCGCTCGCCGATCTGGGCGCGCAGCCGGTTGGCCATGATGTCCAGCGGCTTCATGCCGCCCGTCTCGGCGCGCTCGACCGCGATGCGCAGTTGGTGCATCTGCAGGTTGTGCAGCAGGGCGGTCTGCGCCTGCACGACGCGGATGCGGCCCTGCACCATGTGCTCGCACAGCCCCAGCCAGGCGCGCACCGCGTCGGCCGGGCCGCCGATGACTTTTTCCGGCGCTTCGCCGGCCGCCAGCAGCAGGGCTTCAAGCCGTCCGCGGTCGCTGTTGGCATAGGCCTCGTTGACCACCATCATGCGTTGCTCGCAGACCTCGCGCTCCGGGCCCGAAGGCGCGAGGTCGGGGTGGAAGCGCATGGCGGCGCGCCGGTACAGCGTCTTCAGGCTGGGTGGCGGCAGGTCCATGGTTGGGCCAGTGGGCTCGGACGGCAGCGGCGTGGCGTCGGGCAGGGCGGGAACATCGGGCCAGGCCTTGACGTGCGGGACGGCCGAGACGGGGGCGTCGACACCCTGGCGCTTCAGCGCCTCGGACAGCAGGGCGGTGGCCTGGTGGAGCTGGGCCTCGAGTTCCTCGAGCTCGCGCATCAACGGGCCTAACGCGTCGAGATAGCGCAGACGGAAGCCCAGCAGCTTGGCGCGGGCGCCGTCATGGTCGGCCTCGATCACGGCGAGGTAGCGCTGCAGGTCCTGCAATTGCTCGCGTCGCCGCGTCAGTTCGTGCCGGGTGATCGCCATGCTCGCCATGAGCTGCGATTTTGCCGTGCCCGGACGTGGAAACGGCCCGCAAGCGGGCCGTTATTTACCGGGTTTACGCTGGATTTACTGTGACGCCGCCGAGGCTGGCATCTCTGCCATGCTCGCAGCCGGCGTCACGAGCGCCGGCGCAGGCTCGCTGGCCGCCATGGCGGCGACCGGAGCCGGCGTTGCTTCCGGGGCCTTGCTGCCCGCCGTCATCGGCAGCAGGGGCACGATGAGCAGGGCCACGATGTTGATGATCTTGATCAGCGGGTTGACGGCCGGGCCGGCGGTGTCCTTGTAGGGGTCGCCCACGGTGTCGCCCGTGACGGCGGCCTTGTGCGCTTCGCCGCCCTTGCGGTGCACCACGCCCTTGTCGTCGGTGAAGCCTTCCTCGATCAGCTTCTTGGCGTTGTCCCAGGCGCCGCCGCCGGTGCACATGGAGATGCCGACGAAGAGGCCCGTCACGATGGTGCCCATCAGCAGGCCGCCGAGGGCCGCGGGGCCCAGGGTCAGCCCGACGATGATGGGCGCGGCGACGGGTAGCAGCGACGGCACGACCATCTCCTTGATGGCGGCGGTGGTCAGCATGTCGACCGCGGCGCTGTAGTCCGGCTTGCGCTGGCCGGCCATGATGGCGCCGTCGGCGAACTGCTTGCGCACCTCGACGACCACCGCACCCGCGGCGCGGCCGACGGCCTCCATGGCCATGGCACCGAACAGATAGGGAATCAGGCCGCCGATGAAGAGGCCCAGGATGACCTTGTGGTCGGACAGGTCGAAGGCGACATGCATGCCGCGCGCTTCCAGCGCATGCGTGTAATCGGCGAACAGCACCAGCGCCGCCAGGCCGGCGGAGCCGATGGCATAGCCCTTGGTGACGGCCTTGGTGGTGTTGCCCACGGCGTCCAGCGGGTCGGTCACATCGCGCACCGAAGCAGGGAGCTCAGCCATCTCGGCAATGCCACCGGCGTTGTCGGTGATGGGGCCGTAGGCGTCCAGGGCCACGACGATGCCGGCCATGCTCAGCATGGAGGTCGCCGCGACGGCGATGCCGTAGAGGCCGGCCAGCATGTAGGCCGAGTAGATGGCCGCGCAGACGAAGAGCACCGGCCAGGCGGTGGACTTCATCGACACGCCCAGGCCGGCGATGACGTTGGTGCCATGGCCGGTGGTGGAGGCCTGCGCCACGTGCTGCACCGGGTGGTACTGGGTGCCGGTGTAGTACTCGGTGATCCAGACCATGGCGGCCGTCAGCACCAGGCCGACGGCGCAGGCGCCGAACAGGGCCATCGCATTGGTCGTGCCGCCGGTGCTCAGCTCGATGTCACCGGGGAACATGGCCTTGGTGACGAAGAAGAAGGCGATCAGGCTCAGCACGCCGGCCACGATGAGGCCCTTGTACAGGGCAGGCATGACGTTCTTCATGCCGGGGCTGGCCTTGACGAAGTAGCAGCCGATGATGGAGGCGATGATGGACACGCCACCCAGGGCCAGCGGGTAGACCACGCCGGCCAGCGCGCTGGAGCCGGTGATCATCAGGGCGCCCAGCGCCATGGCGGCGATCAGCGTGACGGCATAGGTCTCGAACAGGTCGGCGGCCATGCCGGCGCAGTCGCCGACGTTGTCGCCGACGTTGTCGGCGATGACGGCCGGGTTGCGCGGGTCGTCTTCCGGGATGCCGGCCTCGACCTTGCCCACCAGGTCGGCGCCCACGTCGGCGCCCTTGGTGAAGATGCCGCCACCCAGGCGGGCGAAGATGGAGATCAGCGAGGAACCGAAGGCCAGGCCCAGCATGGGCTTGAGGGCCGTGCTGTCATGCCCGCCGCCGATGGCCATGTAGAAGCCGCCGACACCCAGGAGGCCCAGGCCCACGACCAGCATGCCGGTGATGGCGCCGCCCTTGAAGGCCACATCCAGCGCCGGGCCGATGCCCTTGGTGGCGGCCTGGGCGGTGCGCACATTGGCGCGCACCGAGATGTTCATGCCGATGAAGCCGCAGATGCCCGAAAGCACCGCGCCGATGACGAAGCCGACGGCCGTCGTCGTGCCCAGGCCCGACACCGCGATGGCGATGGCCAGCACGACGCCGACGATGCCGATGGTGCGGTATTGCCGGCCCAGATAGGCCGCGGCCCCTTGCTGGATCGCGGTGGCGATCTCCTGCATGCGGGGATTGCCCGCATCCTGACTCAGGATCCAGCTTCTTTGGATGAAGCCATAAAGAACGGCCGCGAGGCCGCAAGCCAGCGCGAAATACAGCGCCATTTCCGTCGACATGTATGAGTCTCCTGTTTAGCGTGTCATCTGTGGCCGACGGCGGGGGTATGCCGGGGCTCGACGGCCGAGCTTAAGGGCCGGGTTTGACGGTCGGATTGCACGTTTACCAGTGCAGTACGGGAAACCTAGAATGCGGGTTTTCCTTAGCCACTAAAAACGACCATGAGCCTGCACAACGTGACCCCCGGCGCCAAGGTGCCTGACGAGTTCAACGTCATCATCGAGATCCCGATGAATGCCGACCCGATCAAGTACGAGGTGGACAAGGAGAGCGGCGCGCTGTTCGTCGACCGCTTCCTGACGACGCCTATGTACTACCCGTGCAACTACGGGTACATCCCCAGGACGCTGGCGGACGATGGGGACCCGGTCGACGTGCTGGTCATCACCCCCTTCGCGCTGCAGCCCGGCGTGGTCGTGACCTGCCGCCCCCTGGGCGTGCTGATGATGGATGATGAAGCCGGCGGCGACGCCAAGCTGCTGGCCGTGCCGACCAGCAAGATCCTGCCGATGTACGACCACTGGCAGAAGATCGAGGACGTGAACCCGGCCCGCCTGGCCGCCATCCAGCACTTCTTCGAGCACTACAAGGACCTGGAGAAGGGCAAGTGGGTCAAGGTCAAGGGCTGGGAAGGCCCGGAGAAGGCCAAGTCGGAGATCACCGAAGGCATGGCGAACTACGCCAAGGCCTGATCACCTGCTCCGAGCCGTTCAAGACGCCGCATCCGCGGCGTTTTTTCTTTTAAAGGGGGCGTGCTCGCCCAGCTCGTCGATATAGCCCGACATGACCTCGCCCTCACGAGCCAGGAAGTCGTTCACGGCGTCTGCGAACGAGGGATGGGCCAGCCAATGGCTGGAGGCCGTCGGCGTCGGCATCAGACCGCGCGCCATCTTGTGTTCGCCCTGGGCGCCGCCCTCGAAGCGCTGGTAGCCGTTGGCGATGCACCAGGCCAGCGGCTGGTAGTAGCAGGCGTCGAAATGCAGATTGGGGATGTGCTCGACGGCGCCCCAGTAGCGGCCGAAGGCGGCGCGGCGCTCGGGGTCCAGGGCGACCAGCGAGGTGGCGACGCGTTCGCCGCCACGGCGGGCGGTGAACATCACCCAGTTGTCGGGCATGTCGCTGGCCATGCGGGCAAAGAAGTCGCGGCTCAGATAGGGCTTGCTGTGGTGCTCGCGGTAGGTCTGCTGGTAGCAGCGGTAGAAGAAGTCCCAGTCTTCTTCCGTGATGCCATCACCGGTGGCAGCCTCGAAGACGACGCCGGCCTCGCGCACGCGGCGCTGCTCCTGTTGGATCTTCTTGCGCTTGTCGCGCTGCAACCGGGCCAGGAAGCCGGTGAAGTCGGTGTCGCCCTCGGCCGTCCAGTGGAACTGCACGCCGGCACGCGCCGTGCAGCCCGCCGCCGCCAGCGCGGCCTGGTCGGCCTCGTCGCCGAACAGCACGTGCAGGGACGAGGCTTCGGTCTCCTTGGCCAGGGCCCGCAGCGCCTGGGCGAGCAGCGCCCTGGCTTCGTCGTTGACCGCTAGCAGCCGGCTGCCCGGCACCGGCGTGAAGGGCACGGCCACCAGCAGCTTGGGGTAGTAGCTCAACCCATGGCGGTGGTAGGCGTCGGCCCAGGCCCAGTCGAAAACGTATTCGCCATAGCTGTGCGTCTTCAGATAGGCCGGGCAGGCGGCGATCAGTTGCTCGCCCTCCCAGACGCCCAGAAAGCTGGGCGCCCAGCCGGTCTTGGCCACTGCTGAGCCCGAGTCGTGCAGGGCCTGCAGATATTCATGGCGCATGAAAGGCGTGGGCCGTGGCGACGCGGCGAGCAGGCGATTCCATGCGTCGGCGGGTAAGTCTGCGGGCGAATCGTGGACGCGGAGGGTGGGCATGGCGGCCTATTGGAATGCAGCCGCGGAACGCCGCACTAGACTGGGGTTTTGCTGATGCCGCCCATGCGTTTCGACAACCTCTACAGTCATGACTTTGCCCGCGTCGCCGTGGGTGTGCCCCAGTGTCGCGTGGCCGATCCCGCCTTCAACGCCGGGCAGACGATTGCCCTGCTCAGACAGGCGGCGACCGAGGGCGTGGCCGTCATCGCCTTTCCCGAGCTGGGCCTGTCGGCCTACAGCTGCGACGATCTCTTCCACCAGCGGGCCCTGCTGGATGGCTGCGAGGCGGCGCTGGCCGAGGTGCTGGCGGCAACAACCGAGCTGCCCCTCGTGGCCATCGTTGGCATGCCGTTGCGTGTCGAGCATCGGCTTTTCAACTGCGCCGTCGTGCTGCTGCGCGGCCGCATCCTCGGCGTGGTGCCCAAGACCTTCCTGCCCAATTACGGCGAGTTCTACGAGGCGCGCCAGTTCTGCTCGGGCGAGGAGGCCACGGTCGACACCGTCACGCTGTTGGGTCAGCGGGTGCCCTTTGGCAGTCGCCAGATCTTTACCGCCGAGGACCTGCCGCTGCTGCGGCTGCACGTGGAGATCTGCGAAGACGTGTGGACGCCGATCCCGCCGTCGTCCTTCGCGGCCCTGGCTGGCGCCACCGTGCTCGTCAACCTGTCGGCATCCAATGTCGTCATCGGCAAGGCCGCCTACCGGCGCCAGTTGGTGTCGCAGCAGTCGGCGCGCTGCTTGGCGGCCTATGTCTATTCGTCGGCGGGCGCGGGCGAGTCGACGACCGACCTGGCCTGGGACGGCCAGGCCCTGGTTTGCGAGAACGGCGAGCTGCTGGTCGAGTCCGAGCGCTTCCTGCGCGGCTCGCAGCTGGTGACGGCGGACGTGGACCTGGAGCGCCTGGGTCGCGAGCGCATGCGGCAGACGAGCTTTGGGGATTCGGTGCGCCTGCATGCGGCGGCGGTTGCTGCTTTCCGGCAGGTCTCGTTCAAGCTCGACTTGGATCGCGACCGGCCGCTGGCCTTGCGGCGCCGCGTCGAGCGCTATCCGTATGTGCCCGCGGACCCCAGCCGTCGCGATGAGCGCTGCCAGGAGGTCTACAACATCCAGGTGCAGGGCCTGACCCAGCGCCTGGCCTCGAGTGGCATCAAGAAGTTGGTCGTCGGTATCTCGGGCGGGCTGGATTCCACGCATGCGCTGCTCGTCGCTGCGCGCGCCATGGACGCGCTGGGCCTGCCGCGTACCCACATCATCGGCGTGACCATGCCGGGCTTCGCCACCGGCGAGCGAACCCTTGAGCAAGCGCGTCGCCTGATGGTGGCCGTGGGCTGCGAGGCGCGCGAGATCGACATCCGGCCCAGCTGCACACAGATGCTGCAGGACATCGGTCATCCCCACAGCGAGGCCGTGCCGGTCTACGACGTCACCTTCGAGAACGTGCAGGCCGGCGAGCGCACCAGCCATCTCTTCCGCCTGGCCAACCTGAGCGGCGGCCTGGTGCTCGGCACGGGCGACCTGTCCGAGCTGGCCCTGGGCTGGTGCACCTACGGCGTGGGCGACCACATGTCGCACTACAACGTCAACGCCAGCGTGCCCAAGACGCTGATCCAGCATCTGGTGCGCTGGGTGGCCGAAACCGCCCAACTGGGCGCCGGTACCGACACTCAGGTGCTGCTGGACATCCTCGGCACCGAGATCAGCCCCGAACTGGTGCCGGGCAGCTTGCAGAGCACGGAAGCGGCGGTGGGTGCCTATGCATTGCAGGACTTCAACCTGTTCTACACGCTGCGCCACGGCTACACGCCGATCAAGATCGCCTTTCTCGCGCGCCACGCCTGGAGCGACGTCTACGCGCTGGCCGAAATCAAGCGCGTGCTGCGCATCTTCGTGCAGCGTTTTTTCAAGGGCAGCCAGTTCAAGCGCAGCTGTGTGCCGAACGCCCCCAAGGTGGGCAGCGGCGGCTCGCTGTCGCCGCGTGGCGACTGGCGCGCACCAAGCGATTCCGAAGCTGTTGTCTGGCTCGCCGACGTGGACCGGATCCCGGATGAACGTGCTTAAATCGACGACAGACGAAATCAGGAGCCTCGCCCCATGAAGCAGATCACCGCCATCATCAAACCCTTCAAGCTCGACGAGGTCCGCGAGGCGCTGGCTGAGGTGGGTGCCTCGGGCCTGACGGTCACCGAGGTCAAGGGTTTTGGCCGCCAGAAGGGCCACACCGAGCTCTACCGCGGCGCCGAATATGTCGTCGACTTCCTTCCCAAGGTCAAGGTCGAGGTGGTCGTCAAGGACGACGAAGTGGACCGCTGCATCGACGCCATCCTGAAGGCCGCCAAGACTGGCAAGATCGGCGACGGCAAGATCTTTGTCGTGCCCGTCGAGCAGGTCATTCGCATCCGCACCGGCGAGACGGACGAAGCCGCTGTTTAACGCTGCGTCAGCGCCAGCTTGGCGCCCAGGGCCACGAAGGTGGCCGCAAAGCTGCGCCTGAGCCAAGCCATGGCCGTCGGGCTGCCGAGCACATGCTCACGCATGCGTGCCGCGAAGGCCCCATAGACGGCAAACACCGCGAAGGTCATGGCCATGAAGATGGCCGAGAGCTGCAGCATGGCCAGCGTCGGCGCCGCTTCATCCTTGGCGATGAACTGCGGCAAGAAGGCCAGGAAGAACATCGACAGCTTGGGGTTGAGAAGGTTCACCAGCACGGCGTGCTGGATGACCTGCCAGCTCGAGCGCTTCACGCCGTCGACCTCGATCTTCATGACACCCTGTTCGCGCCAGGTCATCCAGGCGATGTAGAGCAGGTAGGCGACACCGGCGAACTTCACCGTCTCGAAGGCCAGGGCACTGGCATGCAGCAGGGCCGCGAGGCCTGTCACGGCCGCCAGCATGTGCGGCACGATGCCCAGGGTGCAGCCGAACGCCGCGATGGCCGCGGTGCGCGCGCCACGCGACAGGCCGGTGGCGATGGTGACCGCTGCCCCCGTGCCCGGTGAGGCGACGACGAGCAGCGAGACGGTCAGAAATTCGAGGTTCATGCAGGCGCTCCTTGGATGGGCACATGCTGCGGTGCCAGCCGGGCGCCGTCTTGAACGGAATTTCAGCGCTGGACGAAGGCGCCGGGAGTCAGGCCGAAGCTGCGCACGAAGCAGCGGGTCATGTGGCTCTGGTCTGCGAAACCGCTGGCGGCAGCCACATCGGCGAGCGCCATGCCCTCCCGCACCAGCCCACGGGCATGCTGAACGCGGCGTTGCAGCAGATAGGCGTGAGGCGGCAGGCCCGTGAGGCGGGTGAAGGCGCGCAGGAACTGATAGCGGCTCAAGCCGGCATCTGCAGCCAGGGCCTGCAGCGATGGGGTGAGGTCCGGCGCGTCGTCCATGCGCTCCCGCGCCGCCGCGATGCCGGCGACGAGGGCCGGGCGCTCTTGCGGCACGGGTTTCAGCAGGCGCGCGACCAGAGAGAGCAAGGCAGCCTCGGATCGCAAGGCTCCTGCAGTCGTTGCGGCGTCGAAGAGCTCGCGAAAGCGAGCTGTCAGCACAGCGTCGCGGATGACGGGCGCGGAGAACTCGAAGGCCGTGCCGGGCGCGATGTCGTCTGAGGCTTCGAGCAGTTGGGGTGGCGCGATATAGAGCATGCGCCAGCGCCGGCCGCTCGCGTCAAAGGGCTTGCCGTCGTGCACCTCGCCGGGGTTGACGGTGATGATGTCGCCGGGGCCGGCCTCCACGACACCGCGCCCGCTGGCCGACTTCTGCGCGCCGCGCTCGATGAGGCCGATGCCGAACTCGTCGTGAGTGTGCCTGCCGAAGCTATGCGCCGAGTCGGCCGCGACGACCTCCACGCCGGCCATGCCGGAGCGCAGCAGCTGGAAGCCTCGGGCCGAAGTCATGGCCCGAGTGTCACGCCGTCAGCGCAGGTATTGCCAGATGGCGGATCCCCAGATGCCGGCAGCCAGCACCAAAGCCATCAGCACCGCGGCGCTGGCGATGTCCTTGGCGCGCTTGGACAGCTCGTGCCGTTCGAAGGACACGCGGTCCACGACGGCTTCGATGGCCGAGTTCAGCAGCTCGACGATGAGGATGAGCAGCAGCGAACCCAGCAGCAGAGCGGCCTGTTCCCAGGTCTTGGCCAGCCAGAAGGCCAGCGGCGCGGCGATGACGCACAGCCAGGTTTCCTGGCGGAAGGCACTTTCGCCGGTGTAGGCGGCCTTGAGGCCGGCCCAGGAATAGCCGGCGGCGTGGATGACGCGGTCAAAGCCGGTGCGGCCTTTGTGGGGATTGCTCATGAACGCTGCGGGAGCTGGGTGATGATGCGCGAGCCGGCGATCGTATCGTGCAGAAATTGCCGTTGTGGGTGCAGCCGCGCGATCAGCAGATAGGCTGCGATGCCGGCAATCAGACTGCCGACGATGGCGCCGCCGCCGTGCAGGTTCAGGGCCCAGACGCTGACCAGGGCGGGCAGGAACCACAGCCAGCTCAGCACATAGCGCAGCGCTGCTCGACCCCAGCCCAGGGGCTGGCCGGCCGAGTCGACGACACGCAGATGCCAGGTTTTCATCGCCAAGGTCTGACCGGTGTGGGTCCAGAAGCCGATGAAATACAGGGCCAGCACGAAGAGCAGCACGATGCCGAGGCCGGTTCGGCCCTCGAGGGCATGCTGCTGGCGTGTCAGCACCGAATAAAGGAAGCCCGTGAAGAAGACGACGCCGAAGAGCAGCACGCCTTCATAGAGAAAAGCCGCGAATCGCCTCGCCAGGCCCGCGGGCGTGGCGTCCATGTCCACGACGGCCGTCATGTGCGCGGAGTCGACGCGGGTTGCGCCCTCAGCGATTTAGGCAGCAGGGTCTTGGGGTCGACCAGGGCGGGGTCGGCCACGACCTTGGTTTCTCCGGCCACGTGATGGGCGGGCAGAGCGAAGCCGCGCGTGATCAGCACAGTCGTGGCACCCGGCTTGGCCTGGATGAGGCTGCCCGCGACGGGCGTGGGTGTGAGGAGCTTGGGCGCGGCAGGCACGATGTTGGACTTCGGCGCTGCTTCCAGCGCTTTGGGCACCGGTCCGGCCGCCTTGCTCTGCGCCTGGCGGCGGGCCACAGCCTTGTCGGCAAGTTCCTGGCGTTTTTCGGGCGGCAAGGCCTGGTAAGCCTCCCACTTGGCCTGGCGCTGCTCCGCGTCCACCTGTTTGGCAACCTGGAAGCCGATGCGGGCATCTACCCGCTCGGCTTGTGACAGGTTGGCCCAGGCGCGCATGCGCTCATGCAGACGAGCCAGCTCGGGCTCGGGCAGCGTGGCCAGCCGCGGCGTCGCGTTCAGCCACTTGCTGCGCTGGTTGGGGCCGAGCTTGTCCCAGTCCTTGGCCAATGGGGCGAGCAGGTCGCGTTGGACCGACGAGAGCTGCTGCCATGTCGGCGCCGCAGCCAAGGCCGACACCGGCGGCATGACGATGGGTGTTGCTGGGCGAGGTTTTGGGGCCTGCGCGACCGGCGCCGCAGCGCTTGCCGCAGAAGCCTCAGGCGCCGAGGCCGCTTCTGGCGCCTGCGCAAAAGCAGAAAACCCCGCTGAGGTGAGCAGCAGGGCAATCAGCGGGCGAAGGGAGGCGGACAGTGTCCGCACGGCTCGACTCATGGGCATCCGCTCATTCTTGACCATCTCTCAGGAATTCGGCGAAGCCGGGGTCGCTGAAGGCGGAAGGCGGCAGGTTGTCGCTGAGAAGCGCGGTGTCGACCTCACCCGCGGCGACGATCTGTTCGTGGATCTGGCTCTGTTGCATCAGCAGCAGGCCGGCCAGCAGCGCCAGCAGCGGCAGGGCGGAGACCAGCTTGGGCCACAGGCCATTGTTGCCACCTGCGCCACGAGGACCACCGCTCAAGGCCAGCGTCGAACCCATCTGCACCACGCCGGGGCTGGCGGTGCTCGCCGAGGTGCGTGCACCGCGGGCCTGGGCGGCACGGGCCAAGGCTTGCTCGCGCGCGAAGCGCAGGCGCTCGGACACGTCATGCGGCAATTCTGCATTGCGCTCAGTCAGGCCGGCGGCGACGCGAAGGCCGAAACGTGTAACGCGAGCGTCCAGGTCAGCAGAGAGGGCGGAAAAATTTTGCGGCGACTTCATAGCGTGATCCCCTTGGCCTTGAGCGACTTCGCCAGCGCGTGGACGGCACGGGAACAGTGAGTTTTGACACTGCCTTCCGAGCAACCCATCACAGACGCGGTCTCTGCAACATCCAGTTCCTCCCAGTAACGCAGGAGGAAGGCTTCGCGTTGACGCGTCGGTAGCTGCTGAACTTCAGCATCGATGGACTGCAAGATCTGCGCCCGACTGACTTCGTCGGCCGCACTGAGAGCGCCCATGGCGCCATCCTGCGTTTCCAGGATTTCAAGCAGATCGAAGTCGCCGTCGGCGTCCGAGCCCTCGAAGTCAGACATATTCGTCATGACCGCCTTGCGCACCTTCTGGCGACGGAAGTAATCCATCGTCGCGTTGGACAGGATGCGCTGGAAGAGCAGGGGCAGTTCGGCCGCGGGGCGGTCGAAATAGTTCTCGGCCAGCTTGATCATGGCGTCCTGCACGATGTCCAGGGCGGCATCGTCGTCACGAACCAGATAGGCCGTGCGCTTGAAGGCGCGACGGTCCACGGTACGCAGGAAATCGTTGAGTTCTTTGTCGGTGGCCAAGGCTGGAGCGGGTCCGGACAGCAGCGCGGATTATGGCATTCGTCTGATACGAAGGCTCACGCGATTTTGCTCGGCATAATGCTGCTTCGCACAAAGAGTAAAGCTCTCACCGTGGCCGCCCGACTGGGGCCCCACCGGTTGATCGCGCAGGTTCCGAATCCGCCTCACGAGGGCGAGAGGAGGGGCACCAATGGTTTTTCGTTAGAGAAATTCACAGAGGTTCGAAAAATGGACATGTCTGCCGCGGATATCAAGCGCGCCGCCCTGGCGCAGCCGAATTCCCAATCCCCCAATTCCTCGACCACGGAGCTCAATGGCTCCGAGATCCTCGTTCGCTGCCTGCAGGCCGAAGGGGTGCGCCATCTCTGGGGTTACCCCGGCGGCGCGGTGCTCTACATCTACGACGCCCTGTACAAGCAGGACAGCATCCAGCACGTGCTGGTGCGTCATGAGCAGGCCGCCGTCCATGCCGCCGACGGCTTCGCCCGTGCGAGTGGTGAAGTCGGGGTGGCGCTGGTCACTTCGGGCCCAGGCGTGACGAATGCCGTGACCGGCATCGCTACTGCCTACATGGACTCGATCCCGATGGTCATCATCACGGGTCAGGTCCCGACGCCTGCCATCGGCCTGGACGCCTTCCAGGAGTGCGACACCGTCGGCATCACGCGCCCCATCGTCAAGCACAACTTCCTGGTGAAGGACGTGCGCGATCTGGCGCTGACGCTGAAAAAGGCCTTCCACATCGCCCGCACCGGCCGCCCCGGCCCCGTCGTGGTGGACATCCCCAAAGATGTGTCGCTGGCCAAGACGGCCTTCAGCTACCCGGACCGCATCGAGATGCGCTCTTACAACCCGGTGAAGAAGGGCCACAGCGGCCAGATCCGCAAGGCCGTGCAGCTGCTGCTGCAGGCCAAGCGGCCCTATATCTACACCGGTGGCGGCGTCATCCTCGGTGAGGCAACGGCCGAACTGCGCCAGCTCGTCGACATGCTGGGCTTCCCCTGCACGAACACGCTGATGGGCCTGGGCGCCATGCCCGGCACCGATCCGCGCTTCCTGGGCATGCTGGGCATGCACGGCACCTACGAAGCCAACATGACCATGCAGCACTGCGACGTGCTGCTGGCCGTGGGCGCACGCTTCGACGACCGCGTCATCGGCAACCCCAAGCACTTTGGCTCGGTGGAGCGCAAGATCATTCACGTGGACATCGACCCCTCGTCGATCTCCAAGCGCGTGCGTGTCGACATCCCCATCGTGGGCGACGTGAAGGACGTGCTGCAGGAACTGATCGCCCAGCTGAAGGAGGCCCAGGCCAAGCCGGATGCGACGGCCGTCAACGCCTGGTGGAGCCAGATCAACGAATGGCGTGGCCGTGACTGCCTGGCCTTCAAGGGCTCGGACGAGGTCATCAAGCCGCAGATGGTCGTGGACAAGCTCTGGCAGCTGACCCGCGACCGAGACACCTACATCACGTCGGACGTCGGCCAGCACCAGATGTGGGCCGCCCAGTACTACAAGTTCGACGAGCCGCGCCGCTGGATCAACTCCGGCGGCCTGGGCACCATGGGCGTGGGCCTGCCCTACGCCATGGGCATCAAGCTGGCCAAGCCGGAGTCGGATGTGTTCTGCATCACCGGCGAGGGCAGCATCCAGATGTGCATCCAGGAGCTGTCGACCTGCTTCCAGTACCGCACGCCGGTCAAGATTGTCTCGCTGAACAACCGCTACCTCGGCATGGTGCGCCAGTGGCAGCAGCTCGACTACGAGGGCCGCTACTCGCACAGCTACATGGACGCGCTGCCCGACTTCGTGAAGCTGGCCGAGGCCTATGGCCACGTCGGCATCCTGGTCGAGAAGCCCAGCGACGTCGAGCCGGCGCTGAAGGAAGCGATGCGCCTGAAGGACCGCACGGTCTTCCTCGACATCCGTACCGATCCGACCGAGAACGTCTGGCCCATGGTCAAGGCGGGCAAGGGTATTTCGGAAATGCTGCTGGGCTCGGAAGACCTGTGATCGGCTGAAGCTGCGGGTTTTGGCGAGGGTTACCGCCTTCGTTGAGACCGGCGGCGGAAGCAGAGAACGGCCGAGACGGCAGTCCTTTTTAACGATTCGAACCCGCAGCCAAGGTCCGTCGGTTACCGCCGTCGGCACTGAAGAGCGCGAAGGACGACATCCCCATGAAACACATCATTGCTTTGCTCATCGAGAACGAGCCGGGCGCGCTGTCGCGCGTCGTGGCGCTGTTCTCGGCCCGTGGCTACAACATCGAGAGCCTGACCGTCGCGCCGACGGAAGACCCGTCGCTGTCGCGCATGACCATCGTGACCACCGGGTCCGATGAAGTCATCGAGCAGATCACCAAGCACCTGAACCGCCTCATCGAGGTCGTCAAGGTCGTCGACCTGACCGAGGGCAACTACACCGAGCGCGAGCTGATGCTCATCAAGGTTCGCGCCGTTGGCAAGGAGCGCGAGGAGATCAAGCGCACCGCTGACATCTTCCGCGGCCGCGTCATCGACGTCACCGAGAAGACCTACACCATCGAGCTGACCGGCGACGCGAGCAAGCTTGACGCCTTCATCGACGCGATCGACCGCGCGTCCATCCTCGAAACCGTACGGACGGGTGCCAGCGGCATCGGCCGCGGCGAGCGCATCCTGCGCGTCTGATCCGTCTTCACCCCCACACATTCACAGTTTTTTCCTGGAGCGACCCATCATGAACGTCTACTACGACAAGGACGCCGATCTCAGCCTCATCAAGGGCAAGAACGTCACCATCATCGGCTACGGCTCACAAGGCCACGCCCACGCGCAGAACCTGAACGACAGCGGCTGCAAGGTCACCGTCGCCCTGCGTCGCGGCGGCGCGTCCTGGTCCAAGGCCGAAGGCGCGGGCCTCAAGGTCGCCGAGATCGCCGAAGCCGTGAAGGCCGCCGACGTGGTCATGATCCTGCTGCCCGACGAGCAGATCGCCGACGTCTACAAGAAGGAAGTCGAGCCCAACATCAAGCAAGGCGCATCGCTCGCCTTCGCCCACGGCTTCAACGTCCATTACGGCCAGGTCCAGCCGCGCGAAGACCTGGACGTCTGGATGGTCGCTCCCAAGGCCCCCGGCCACACGGTGCGCAACACCTACCGCCAGGGCGGCGGCGTGCCCCACCTGATCGCCATCTATGCCGACAAGACCGGCAAGGCGCGCGACCTGGCCCTGAGCTATGCCGCGGCCAACGGCGGCGGCAAGGCCGGCATCATCCAGACCTCGTTCCGGGAAGAGACTGAGACCGACCTGTTCGGCGAGCAGGCCGTGCTGTGCGGCGGTGCTGTCGAGCTGATCAAGGCCGGCTTCGAGACGCTGACGGAAGCCGGCTACGCGCCCGAGATGGCCTACTTCGAGTGCCTGCACGAGCTCAAGCTCATCGTGGACCTGATCTACGAAGGCGGCATCGCCAACATGAACTACTCGATCTCGAACAACGCCGAGTACGGCGAGTACGTGACCGGTCCGCGCGTCGTCACCGAAGACACCAAGAACGCCATGCGTCAGTGCCTGAAGGACATCCAGACCGGCGAGTACGCCAAGTCCTTCATCCTCGAGAACAAGGCCGGCGCCCCGACGCTGATCAGCCGCCGCCGCCTGACTGCCGAGCACCCCATCGAGCAGGTGGGCGAGAAGCTGCGCGAAATGATGCCCTGGATCAAGGCCAACAAGCTGGTCGACAAGGCGAAGAACTGAGCTACTGGCTCAGCCCAAAGAAAGGCCGGCGCATGCCGGCCTTTTTGTTCAGGGCTGGTGATTGGACCGCAGCGCCTCCACCGCGTTCTCGGGCAGCCACAGCAGGGTGTTGAGATAGGTGTCCAGGCAGTCCATCAGCGCCTGCCGAGGCCCTTCGCGCCAGATGGCGGAGCCGTAGAAGGCATCCTGCTGGCCGACCAGTTGCTCGCGGCTGTCGAAAGCGCGGATCAGGAAGAAGCTCTCTTCCTCGTGGTCGGAGCAGCCGAAGGCGACGACATCCATGCCGCTGGCGCGCACCAGGGGCAGGGCGACGCGCACGGCGGCGACGAAGCGTTCGGCGCAGTCCGGCTTGAGGCGGTAGGTGCGGACTTCGATGAGTTTCATGGCGGTCTCCTGTCGTTTTCGTGAATGCTAGGAGCGTCTTTTGCCGGGATCTGTCAGCTATCCTGCCTGCCTATGACCCCTGACCCCATCGAGGACGACGAGCCCAGCGTCGCCGTCCGTCCCCGGCGCAAAGGCATCTACGCCCTGCCCAACGCGATCACGCTGAGCGCGCTGTTCAGCGCTTTCTATGCCATCGTCATGGCCATCAACGGCCGTTTCGAAGTGGCCTGCGTCGCCATCTTCGCCGCCGCCATCCTCGACAGCCTGGATGGCCGCGTTGCGCGCATGACCAACACCCAGTCGGCCTTCGGCGAGCAGATGGACAGCCTGTCCGACATGGTCGCCTTTGGCGCCGCGCCGGCCCTCATCATCTATATGTGGGCCTTGAAGGACATGGGCAAGCCGGGTTGGATCCCGGCCTTCGTCTACATCGCCGGTGCGGCGCTGCGGCTGGCGCGCTTCAACGTCAACATCGGCGTCGTCGACAAGCGCTTCTTCCAAGGGCTGCCCAGCCCTGCGGCGGCCGCCATCGTCATGGGCCTGATCTGGTGTGCGATCGACGCGCCCTGGTACTCCGGCGTGGGCAACATGCCCTGGCTGCGCTGGGTCGCGTTTGGTGTGACCCTGTTCGCCGGGCTTTCGATGGTGACGAATGCGCCCTTCTACAGCTTCAAAGTCTTCGACCGCCGGCGCAGCGTGCCCTTCATCGTGCTGGTGGCCATCATGCTCGGCATCGGCCTCATCGCTCTCGATCCGCCCACAGTGTTGTTCGTGATCTTCTGCGTGTACGGGCTGTCTGGCTATGTCATCTACGGCTGGCGCAAGGCCAAGGGAAAACAGGTCAGCGTCATCTCCACCAGCACCGACGAGCCCGATGAACGTGGCTTGCATCAGTAGGCTTTCGTGCTAGATTCCCGACCCATGAGCCGCGCCACGCGAATTAGCCTGCTACCAGCCCTAGAGGAACCACGGGTTCGCTAGTCAGTCGCGCACGTACACGCTCACACCTGACCCCAACGGCCCGTATGCAACCGCAGCGGGCCGTTCTTGTTTTCCGAATGCTGCAGGTTGCGCCCACCCCAATCGGATGGACTCACCATGTTGAAGCAACCGCAGCAAAAGTACCGCCCCTTCGCCCCGATCGCATTGCCGGACCGCACCTGGCCCGACGCCGTGCTGACCCGTGCGCCGATCTGGCTGAGCACCGACCTGCGTGACGGCAACCAGGCGCTGATCGAGCCCATGGACATCGCCCGCAAGCTGCGCATGTTCCAGCAGCTGGTGAAGATCGGCTTCAAGGAGATCGAGGTCGGCTTCCCGTCGGCGTCGCAAACCGAGTTCGACTTCATTCGCCTGCTCATCGACGGCGGCCACATCCCCGGCGACGTGACCATCCAGGTGCTGACCCAGGCGCGTGCCCACCTGATCGAGCGTACCTTCGAGTCGCTGGACGGCGCCAAGCAGGTCATCGTCCACGTCTACAACGCCGTCGCGCCCATCATGCGCCGCGTCGTGCTGGGCACGGACGAAGACGGCATCGTCGAGCTCGCCGCCTCGCATGCCCGTCAGATCAAGGAGCTGGCCGCGGCGCGTCCCGACGTCGATTGGCGCTTCGAGTACTCGCCCGAGATGTTCTCGGGCACCGAGCTGGCCTTCAGCAAGCGTGTCGTCGATGCGGTGACGGCGGTCTGGGCGCCGACGCCCGATCGCAAGTGCATCATCAATCTGCCGTCCACCGTCGAGCACAGCACGCCCAACATCTTCGCGGACATGATCGAGTGGATGCATCGCCACCTCGAGCGCCGCGACAGCATCGTGCTGTCCGTCCACCCGCACAACGACCGCGGCACCGGCACGGCCGCGGGCGAGTTCGCGCTGATGGCAGGCGCCGACCGCGTCGAGGGCTGCCTCTTCGGCAATGGCGAGCGCACCGGCAATGTCGACCTCGTCAACATCGCACTCAATCTCTACACCCAGGGTGTGGACCCGCAGCTGGACTTCTCCGACATCGACGAGGTGCGTCGCTGCGTCGAGCATTGCACGCAGATCCCGGTCCACCCGCGCCACCCCTACGTGGGCGACCTCGTCTACACCTCCTTCTCCGGCTCCCACCAGGACGCCATCAAGAAGGCCTTCGCTGCGCGCCGGGAGGGGGAGATTTGGGACATGCCCTACCTTCCCGTCGACCCCAAGGACCTGGGCCGCAGCTATGACGCCGTCATCCGCGTGAACAGCCAGTCAGGCAAGGGCGGCATCGCCTATTTGCTCGAGGCTGAATACGGCCTGGAGCTGCCGCGCCGCCTGCAGATCGAGTTCAGCCAGGTCGTGCAGCGTGTCATGGACGATGCCGGCAAGGAACTGACCGCGGCCGACATCTACGCCATCTTCGAGCGCGAGTACGGCATCGGCAACGCCGACGCCTCCGTCGTGCAGCCGCAGATGACCGAGGTGGCGGGCGGCGCGATGCGTCTGTCCGCCGAGGTCGTGCTGGGTGGCTGGATGGGCCATGTGCAGGGCGAGGGCAACGGCCCCATCGACGCCTTCGTCAACGCGCTGTCGTCGCGCCTGGGCCAGGACGTGCGCGTGCTCGACTATCACGAGCACTCCATCGGCAGCGGCGCCGATGCGCGCGCGGTGGCCTATCTGGAACTGCGGGTTGGTGACGTGACTCGCCACGGCGTGGGTATTGATGGCAGCATCGTGCGTGCGTCCATGCAGGCCATCCTGTCCGGCCTGTCGCGTGCGCCGGTGGCCGTGCCCCCAGTTCAATCCCAGCGAGAGGAAAACGTTCGATGACCGACAAGCTCATCATCTTCGACACCACGCTGCGCGACGGCGAGCAGTCCCCGGGCGCGTCTATGACGCGCGAGGAGAAGATGCGCATCGCCCGTCAGCTGGAGCGCATGAAGGTCGACATCATCGAGGCCGGCTTCGCGGCGTCGAGCAATGGCGACTTCGAGGCCGTCAAGGCGATTGCCGCGGCGGTCAAGGACAGCACTGTCTGCTCGCTGGCCCGCGCCAACGACCGCGACATCTCGCGCGCCGCCGAAGCCCTGGCGCCGGCCTACCGGGCGCGCATCCACACCTTCATCGCCACCAGCGAACTCCACATGGAGAAAAAGCTGCGCATGAGCCGCGATCAGGTGCTGGAGCAGGCCACGCTGGCCGTGCGCTTCGCGCGCAACCTGTGCGGCGACATCGAGTTCTCGCCCGAGGATGGCTATCGCTCCGACATCGACTTCCTGGCCCGCGTCTGCGAAGCCGTCATCAAGGAGGGCGCCGGCACCATCAACATCCCCGACACCGTCGGCTATGCCATCCCCGAGCTGTACGGCGACTTCATCCGCCGCCTGCGCGAGAAGGTGCCCAACAGCGGCAAGGCGATCTGGAGCGTGCACTGCCACAACGACCTCGGCATGGCGGTCGCCAACTCCCTGGCCGGCGTGAAGATCGGTGGCGCTCGCCAGGTCGAGTGCACCATCAACGGCCTGGGTGAGCGCGCCGGCAACTGTTCGCTCGAGGAGATCGTCATGGCCGTCAAGACGCGCCGCGACCATTTCGGCCTGGACGTCGGCATCGAGACCTCGCAGATCGTGCCCGCCTCCAAGCTGGTCTCGCAGACGACGGGCTTCGTCGTTCAGCCCAACAAGGCCGTCGTCGGCGCCAATGCCTTCGCGCATGCCTCGGGCATCCACCAGGACGGCGTGCTGAAGGCGCGCGACACCTACGAGATCATGCGCGCCGAGGACGTGGGCTGGGCGGCCAACAAGATCGTGCTGGGCAAGCTGTCGGGCCGCAATGCCTTCAAGCAGCGCCTGCAGGAGCTGGGCATCGAGCTGGAAAGCGAGGCCGAGGTCAACAACGCCTTCGTGCGCTTCAAGGACCTGGCCGACCGCAAGAATGAGATCTTCGACGAGGACATCATTGCGCTGGTCATGGACGAGTCCGTCATCAACGATGTCGAACACTACCGACTGCTGTCGCTGGCCCAGCGCAGCGAGACGGGCGAGCGCCCGCATGCGGCCATCGTCTTCGCCGTCGGCCACCAGGAGCACCGCGCCGAGAGCGACGGCAACGGCCCGGTGGACGCGACGCTGCAGGCCATCGAGTCCGTCGTGCAGTCGGGCGCGGAGATGCTGCTGTATTCGGTCAATGCCATCACCGGCGGCAGCACCGAGTCCCAGGGCGAGGTGACGGTTCGGCTGCAGCATGCCGGCCGGGTGGTCAATGGCGTTGGCGCGGATCCCGACATCATCGTGGCCTCGGCCAAGGCCTATCTGAGCGCGCTGAACAAGCTGCAGAGCAAGGCCGAGCGGGTGGCGGCTCAGGGCTGACGCCGCCCTCTGGAAACGTCGGGATTTTTGACAGTCGCGGCGGCGAGTTCGCCGCGACTTTCGCTAAGCCATTGATTGCTCTGAGTTTTCTCCTTAATCTTAGGGATGGCCCCAAATTTGCTTAACATTGGCCATCGAACCCGAAACTCTGGAGTACCCATGACGTCGATCGCCCGCCTGCTGAAGGCCTTCACCCTTTCTGCCGGCATCCTGGTTGGTAGTTTGGCTGGCGCAGCACCCACGATCAGCTATTCGGGCGGCACTGCCGTCGGCATCAACGACCTGGAAGTGGACGGCGTTTCGTACAACGTGTCCTTCGTCTTCGGTTCCTACAACAGCGTGTTCTCTGCCGATTTCCCGACCTTCCTCGGCGACGAGACCGGCGCAAACGAGGCCGCCGACGCTCTGGTGACCGTTCTTGGCGCGGCTCCCACCGTCATCGGCGATCCGGCCGGCTGCTGCGGCATCCTGTGGGTGCCGTTCGCCGACCAGTACCTGGGCAACGTCAACCAGTACCGTGCTGCCCAAGCCGGTTACCAAGACGGCACCGGTACCACCTGGCAGCGTTTTGGTACCTACCTGGACAACAAGACGGCTGACCGCACGGAGAACAACTGGGGCTTTGCCGTGTTCACCGCCAACACCGTGCCTGAGCCGGGTTCGCTGGCCCTGGTTGGCCTTGCCTTCGCAGGTCTGGGCTTCGTCGCGCGCCGCCGCGCTTCCTGACCCGTCCATCGGCTTGGCACACTGCGCCGAGCCGGTTACCACCCCATACGACTGCAACCGTCGTGATCTCGGTCACGACGGTTGCAGTCGTTTCCATTTCCCCGTGCAATCTGGCGCGCAAAGCTCCTGCTGCTCATGCTTCTGAAGAGCGTCTCCCACCGCAGAATGATGTCCTGAGGCACCCGCAGGCAGCGAGCGGGTTGGCCGACAGGTAAAAGTGGGCATTCGGGCCTGTCCGAATACCCCTGGCTTGTCAGCCAAGGCCTACTTGCATCCGTTTGGAGCCCGCTGCAAAGCGAAAGAGCCGGTGGCAAGCCTGGGTGCATGGCCCGTCAGTACGGGACAGGAATTCACTTGAGGTATCTCACTTAAGTTCTTATCTTGTCGGTACTTTTGGCGTCACGTACACTGCCGCCCTGCGTTGGGGACCTCCGTTGAAGACATTTGCCGCCGCTTTTCTGAGCCTCGCCTTCCTGGCCGCGCTGCCTGCCACGGCTGCCGCCGCCGACACCTCCACCAAATCCAAGGCCACCCGCACGGCGGCCAAGACGGCCACCGCGCCCACGCGCAAGGTGCGCTCGGTCGTGTTGCGCAAGGCGGCTGCCCCGGTCATCCCGGCCGTGCCGACCTTCGGCCAGGTCGCCGGCCTGCACCAGGTGGACGACCCGCTGGCACTGAAGTCCAGCGTCGCCTATGTGCTGGACCAGGACACCAACGAAGTCCTGTTCTCCAAGAACCCGCAGGCGGTACTGCCCATCGCCTCCATCACCAAGCTGATGACGGCCCTGGTGGTCGTCGAAGCTGGCTTGTCGCTGGACGAGAAGATCTCGGTCACCGATGACGACATCGACACCGAGAAGTTCACGCGCTCTCGCCTGACCGTCGGCACGACGTTGGCGCGCGGCGACATGCTTCACCTGGCCCTGATGGCCAGTGAGAACCGCGCCGCGCACGCGCTGGGTCGCAACTATCCCGGCGGCCTGGAAGCCTTTGTCGCCGCCATGAACGCCAAGGCCCAGAGCCTGGGCATGGCCGACACGCACTATGTCGAGCCCACCGGCCTGTCCAGCCGCAACCAGAGCAGCGCCGCCGACCTGGCCAAGCTGGTCAACGTGACCAGCCAGGTGCCGTTGCTGCGCGACCTCTCCACGTCGCGTGAGGCGCGCGTCGCTCTGGGCAAGCGCCTGGTGCAGTTCCACAGCACCAACGGCCTGCTGTCCAACCCGCTGTGGGACATCGGTCTGCAGAAGACGGGCTTCATCAACGAGGCCGGCAAATGCCTGGTCATGCAAGCCAGCATGGCCGGCCGCAAGCTCATCATGGTGTTCCTGGATTCCAGTGGCAAGGCCTCGCGGATTGCCGATGCCGAGCGCATGCGCAAGTGGTTGACCACCGTGCCGGACGCTGCCCAGGCCGGAACGGTATCCACCAAGCTGTGAGTCGCCGCTTCGCGGGGGGCGGTACGCGCCGTCCCGGTGTGAAGTCCGCCTTCTTTTTGTGTTCGTTGATGGCGGCGTTGAGCTGTCATGCGCAAGCCGTCCACAAATGTGTGAAAGGCGGCAGCACCAGCTACCAGAGCACACCCTGTGACGGCGCCGCGCTGGCCGCGCCAGTGGCGGCGCGAGTTAACGCATCAGTGACCGCGCCAGTGGCGGCACCGGTTCGCACCGGCAGCGGCGGCTTGCCTTGGGACGGCATGCGCCCGGGCATGTCGCCTGAGGACGTCAGGCGTCTCGTTTCAGGCCTGGAGGCTCCTGTCGCCAATGGCAGGGGCGAGTCGCTGATGCAAAAGCGCGGAACGAACGTGGCGGGGCTCGAGTTCGTCGCCCAGTACGGTTTCGACAATCTCAAGGGTTTGAAGTCGGTTCACCTCGATCGCGTAGGCGAGGGCAAGGTGCTGGATCTCGAATCAAGCAGCAACGCCAGCAATCTGGCGGCCTTCGAGAAATTGACGAAATTCCTGCGCGGCAAATATGGTCCCGAAAGCAACAGCAGCTTGAAGACCAAGGAGACCGGTTTTCCAGGACTGTCGGCGAGGTCGGAATGGTCGGTTGACGGCGCAAGACTGTTCGTCAGCGTCTCCCCGATCACCGCAGAAACCTCCATGTTCAGCATGGGCATGGTCTTCGGGGCTGGCAGCAGGCCCTGACTGCCGCAGAGTCGTGCGTGGTGGCCTAGGCCCGGTGCCCCAGCGCCGACGAGATCTGCGCCGCCGTCTCCTTCAGCCTGACCACCCAGCTTTCCTCCAGCCGGTCGGCCGGCGCCGAGATGGACAGCCCGGCCACCAGCTTGGCCTGGTCGTCGTAGATGCCGGCCGCCATGCAGCGCACGCCCAGCTCCAGTTCCTCGTCGTCCCGCGCAATGCCGCGTTGGCGCACCATGGCCAGTTCGCGCTCGAGCGAGCCAATGTCGGTGAGGCTGTTGCGCGTGTGGCCCGACAGGCCCGTGCGCGTGGCGTAGGCGCGTACGCGTGGGCTGTCGTCGCTGGCCAGGAAGAGCTTGCCCACAGACGTGAGATGCAAAGGCGCACGGCCGCCAACGGCGCGCACGACCTGCATGCCCGAGCGTTCGGAATAGGTGCGTTCGATGTAGACGATCTCGTCGCCCTGGCGCACCGACAGATTGACCGGCTGGTGGGTGAACTTGTGCAGCTCGCGCATGGCAGGCAGGGCGGCGTCGCGCACGTCCAGCCTTGCCTTCACCAGATTGCCCAGTTCCAGCATGCGCATGCCCAGGCGATAACTCCCGGCTTCGGGTCTGTCCACGAAGCGGCCCAGGGTCAGGTCATTGAGAATGCGGTGGGCCGTGGAGGGATGCAGGCCCGTGGCTTCGGAAAGAGCCTTCAGCGAGACCGGATCCTGATGCTGGGCCAGCACGTCCAGCAGCGAGAACATGCGCTCCAGCACCTGGATCGCCGGGGTCTGCTGGGCCTCTTTGGATTTCATGCCGTCATTGTGGGGGAGATTGCCAGTGTTTTGTATGGCGAAAGCGGGCTTCAGTAGGTGGCAAGCCGGATGGGCGCTGGCGCTGGCTTTGCTGGGCGTGGCGCAGGCGGCGGAGCCCGTCGCTGCGCAGCCCGCGCCTAGCGAAACCCGCTGGGCGCGGGCCCCTCGGCTCTACGGGCGCATCACGGCCAGCGAACTGGGCCTCGTCATCAACACGGCCGATCCCTACTCGATAGCCGTGGGCGAGTACTACGCCAGGCGTCGTGGCATCCCGGCCGAGCAGATCCTGCGCGTGCATCTGCCGATGCGGCCCAGCCTGACGCGCGAGGAATTCACCGCTCTGGACGGGAGCATCCGCAACCAGATGCCCGAGAACGTCAACGGCCTGGCCCTGGCCTGGGTGCAGCCCTATGCCGTGGATTGCAATTCGCTGACTTCAGCGCTTGGCATGGGCCTGCAGCCCGAGGTTTGCTCGCGCAGCTGCGCAGCCACGCGCACCAGCCCCTACACGGCCTATTTCGGCGCGCGGCCCTGGCTGGTCACGGGTGTGCGGCCAACGATGCAACTGGCGGCGCGCTCCGTGCCTGCGGCCATGGCCATGATCGAGCGCGGCATCGCCGCAGACCACACGCTGGCGGGCGGCACGGCCGAACCCGCCATGGCCTATCTGGCCGCGACGCCGGATGCGGCGCGCAATGTGCGGGAGCGCCTGTTTCCGCCAGGCGGTCCGGTGCCTGGTGCGGCGGGCTTCGAGGTGGCCCGCGTGAAGAGCGACGCGCTGCCGGCCCTCAAGCGCATCCTGGTCTACGAGACCGGTCTGATCCGCGTGCCCAAGCCTCTGGGCGGCGAATGGCTTCCCGGTGCGCTGGCCGACCACCTGACTTCGGCGGGCGGGTTACTCGACAAGCCGCCGGCCGACGAAGGCCAGATGAACATCCTGGACTGGATCGATGCCGGTGCAACGGCCAGTTATGGCGCGGTCAGCGAGCCCTGCAACCACGTGCAGAAGTTCCCGCACCCGCAGATGCTGATCCAGGCCTATGCCCAGGGCGTCAGCGCGCTGGAGGCCTATTGGCACAGCGTGGCGTGGCCGGCTCAGGGCGTCTTCGTCGGCGAGCCCCTGGCGGCGCCTTTCGCGCCATTGCCGACGCCCTGAGCCGCGGCGAGGCCCGCGCGCACGGCGCCCTCCAGCGTGGCGGGGTAGGGGCCCTGGATGTAGTCGCCGGCAGCCCAGAGGCCGCGTGCGATGGCGGCGGGGGCTCTCGCCAGGCCGGGCTTGCAGGCAAACGTGGCGCGTTTCTCGGTCAGCACCTTGTCGATGACGGGCGACGTCGCCCAGCCGATTTCGCGTATCGCCTGCGCAAGCACGGCTTCGGCGCAGCCGCCACGCTCGACCCAGGACGCGGCGCCGCTGACGACAAAGGCAAAGCGCCCGGCCGCGCCACCCAAGGCGCCGTGGTCGAAGACGAACTGGGCGGGAGACTCCGACCCTTCGCGCAGGGCCAACATGGGCGAGGGCAGGGCGCTGCCGGGACTGCTCAGATAGACGGTGATGATGGGCTGGAAGTCCAGCGCCCCTGCCGTGGCAGACCAGCCCGGCGCGATGTCGGCCGTCAGGCGAGCCGCCTCGACGCTGGTACAGGCGAGCACGACGCCGTCGAAGACCTCGCCGCCAGAGCCACAGTCCACGCGCCAGCCGGGCCCGATGCGCTGCACGCGCGTGCTCAGGCGCAGCCGCTCGCCCAGCCAGGCGGTGGCTGGGCCGGCGAGCAGTTCGGACAGGGGCCGGCGCGGCAGCAGCAGGTCGGCGCTGCCGGGGCCGCTGAAGAGGGCGTCCTTGAGCACGCGAAGGAAGACCTGGGCGCTGGCCTGCGGCGCCGGCGTGTTCAGCGCGGCCACGCACAGCGGCTCGACGAGATCGCGCTTCACTGCCGCTGGCAGGCCGGCGCACAGTTCGGCCACGCCCAAGCGCGCGTCGCAGCGAAAGCCGCGCGCCAGCCAGCCGCCCGCGGCCATCAGCAGGCCCAGCCGCGCCGACAGCGGCCAGCCACGATGCGCGAGCACACCGCGCATGAAGGCGATCAGCGGCGATCCCGGTCGCAGGCGCAAGCCGGGTTCGCCGGGATAGGGCAGGGCCAGGGGCAGGCGCTTGAGCGCCTGTTCAGGGTCGACGCCCAGACGCTGCATCAGCGCCAGGCTGTCGCGGTAGGCGCCGATGAGGATGTGCTGGCCGTTGTCATACGGTGGCTCACCCGCCACGCTGCGGGCGCGGCCGCCCAGCTGAGGCGCCATCTCGAAGACGGTGATGTCATGGCCGGCATCGGCCAGCGCAACGGCAGCCGAGATGCCCGCCCAGCCGCCACCGACGATGGCGACGCGGCTCACCGGCCGCGCCAGTTGGTTTTCATCGCGATCCAGAGCTTGCGCAGCGGCGTCAGCGCGATGCGCTGATGCAGCACCTGGAAGTTCTCGCGCTCGATCTCGACCAGCAGGGCGCGGTAGATGTTGGCCATCATCAGCCCGGGCTTCTGGGCCACGCGGTCCACCTCGGGCAGCAGGGCCAGCGCCTCGTCGTAGAGCTTGTGGGCGCGCTCGGCTTGGAATTCCATCATCGCCGTGAAGCGGTCCGAGTAGCCCCAGGGCTTGCTGCGCAGCAGGATCTCATTGGCCTTGACGCCGAACTGCTGCAGCTCGTTCACCGGCAGGTAGATGCGACCGCGCCGCGCGTCATCGCCGACGTCGCGGATGATGTTGGTCAGCTGCATGGCCAGGCCCAGCTTGTGGGCGTATTCGATGGTCTGCGGCTGGCTGCGCCCGAAGATGCTGCTGGCCACTTCGCCGACGACGCCGGCCACCAGATGGCAATAGCGCGCCAGGCCGGGGTAGTCCAGGTAGCGCGTCTGCTGCAGGTCCATCTCGCAGCCTTCGATGACGGCGTTCAGGTGCTCCGGCCGGATGTCGTAGGTGGCGGTGTGAGGCATCAGCGCCTTCATGACCGGGTGGCTGGACTGGCCGGCGAAGGCGCTCGCCACCTCCTTGCGCCACCAGGCCAGCTTGGTCGCGGCGACGCCGGCGTCCTGGGTCTCGTCGACGACGTCGTCCACCTCGCGGCAGAAGGCGTAGAAGGCCGTGATCGCTGCTCGCCGCGGCGGCGGCAGGAAAAGGAAGGCGTAATAGAAGCTCGAGCCGCTCGCGGCGGCTTTCTCTTGGACGTATTGCTCTGGGCTCATGGTGCGGCCCGCATTGTCAGGGCGCGCCACAGCAGGCGCGGGACATCCCAAACCCTGAGTGCGGGGCGGTGCAGCAGGCTGTCGTGACGACGCGCTTCGATCTTGTCCAGGATGAGCAGGCCGCCCTGGACAACCAGGCGCAGCTCCCAGCCGGCGCGGCCGGGCAGGGTCAGGGCCAGCGGCGCGCCTTCCAGCATCAGGGCGCGGGCCCAGGCGCAGAGGTCGGCGATCAAAGCGCGGGCGGCGGGGCCGTCCCGGCAGGCCAGCACGCTCTCGGCGGTCACGCCGTGGCGGTCCAGATCGCTTTGCGGCACATAGAGCCGGCCATTGGGACCATCGCGGCTGAAGTCCTGCCAGAAATTGATCAGCTGCAAGGCCGAGCAGATGGCGTCCGAGCGGCGCAGCGAGGCTGGGTCGTCGACGCCGTAAAGCCCCAGCAGCAGCCGGCCCACCGGGTTGGCCGAGCGGCGGCAGTAGTCCAGCAGGTGCTCGCGGTCGCTGTAGCGCGGCGGGGTCAGGTCCTGTTCGAAGGCGTCGAGGAGGTCGTGCAGCAAGGGGGGCTGCAGCCTGTGCATCTCGCGGGCCAGGGGGCTGTAGACCTGCGGCCAGCGAGAAGACGGAGGCTGGCCGGCCGCCACGGCGGTCAGGTCGGTCCGGTAGTCGCGGAGGGCCTGGACGCGTTCGGCCGTGGGGGCATCGCCTTCATCTGCCAGGTCGTCCGCCGTGCGTGCGAAGTGGTAGATCGCGACCACCGCCGGCCTCAGGGCGGGTGGGCACAGCACGGAAGCAACGGGAAAGTTCTCGTAATGGTCGACGCTCAAGCTTTTTCTCAAGTTCCGCTTGCAAAGCCGCGCTAGTCCAGCGAAATTCAGCGAGGTTTGACAGTTGTCACAGGGTCTGAATACATTACTGACCCGCCGGTCATTAAATTTTATAGGCTGGTCGTTTCACCCTGCCGAGGTTTGCATGTCCCATCTTCTGCGTCTCGCGCCGCCCCTGCTGCTGGCGACGCTGCTTTCCGCACTGCTGTCCGGGTGTGGCAAGCAGCCTGCTGCCCCTGAGCCGGAACGCGCGGTACGCACGCAACTTGTCAACGCCGGTTCAGCCAGTGCCAGTCACGAGTATGCGGCCGAGGTGAGGCCGCGCATCGAGTCCCGCCTGTCCTTCCGCGTCAGCGGCAAGCTGCTGAGCCGCGCGGTCAATCTGGGTGACCCGGTCAAGGCCGGCCAGGCGCTGGCCCGCATCGACGCCCAGGACCTGAAGCTGGCCGAAGCCGCCGCCAGCGCCGCCGTCATGGCCGCGCGCACCAACCGTGACCAGGCGGGGCAGGATTACAAGCGTTTCGTCGACCTGCAGCGCCAGGGCTTCATCAGTGCGGCCGAGCTGGAGCGCCGCGACTCGGCTTTCAAGGCCGCCCAGGCCCAGTTGGAGCAGGCCAAGGCCCAGTCGGATGTGCAGGGCAACCAGTCCGGCTATGCCACCCTCACGGCCGATGGTGCCGGCGTCGTCACCGGCATCAATGCCGAGCCGGGCCAGGTGCTGGCCGCCGGCACGCCGGTCGTCACCGTGGCCCTGGACGGCCCGCGCGACATCATCTTCTCGGTGCCCGAGGACCAGATCGTCTCCGTCAAGGCCGCCGCCGGCCAGCCGGGCGCGCTGAAGGTGCGCCTCTGGGGCGCCGACAAGACCTACCCGCTGACCCTGCGTGAAGTGGCCGCTGCCGCAGACCCGGTCACCCGCACCTTTCTCATCAAGGCCGATGCCGGCAAGCTCGACGTCAGGCTCGGCCAGTCCGCTACGGTGGTGCTGGACCTGCCGCAGATGGCCGGCATCATCAAGCTGCCCCTGGCGGCCGTGCTGCAGCAGGGCGGCAAGACCTCGGTCTGGACGTTGGACGGCGCCTCGATGACGGTCAAGCCGGTGCCGGTGCAGGTGGGTGGTGCCGAGGGCAATGAGGTGGTCATCGCCGGCGGCCTGAAACCTGGCCAGGAGGTCGTCGTCGCCGGCGTGCACGTGCTCAACCCGGGCCAGAAGGTCAAGCGCTACGTGCCGCCACGCACGACCGCTGAGCCGGTGGCCCCCGCAGCGCCTGCGGCCTCACGCTGAACCGGGGCCGCACATGAGTCCCGATATCACCAAACAGCCCCACGTCGGGGGCTTCAACGTCTCGCGCTGGGCCCTCGAACACCCGGCCCTGACTCGCTACCTGATGGTGGTGCTGATGCTGATGGGCTTCGTCGCCTATTTCCAGCTCGGCCAGGACGAGGACCCGCCGTTCACCTTCCGCGCCATGGTCATCCAGGCCTTCTGGCCGGGCGCCACGGCCCAGCAGATGGCCGATCAGGTGACCGACAAGATCGAGAAGACGCTGCAGGAGGTGAACCATGCGGACAAGATCCGTTCGTACACCAAACCCGGCGAGTCGCTGACGGTCTTCCAGGTCAAGGACAACACGCCGCCCAAGGAGGTTGCCGACCTCTGGTACCAGACGCGCAAGAAGATCAACGACATGCGCTCCACGCTGCCGCAGGGCGTGCTGGGGCCGGTGTTCAACGACGAATTCGGCGACGTCTACGGCTCCATCTACGCGCTGTCGGCCGACGGCTTCAGCCGCGAGGAGCTGCGCGAGCACGCTGACCGCGTGCGACAGGCCCTGCTGCAGGTCAAGGATGTCGCCAAGGTCGAGATCTTCGGCATCCAGCCGGAGAAGGTCTTCATCGAGGTCTCGCAGAAGCGCCTGGCCCAGCTGGGCCTGGACTTCAACCAGGTCATCAATCAGATCGGCGCCCAGAACGCGGTCGAAGGCGCGGGCGTGCTGAACGCCGGCAGCGCCAATTTCCAGATTCGCGTGCAGGGGCAGTTCAGCACGGCGCAGGCCCTGGCCGACGTGCCCATCCGCGCCGTCAACCCGCAGACCGGCGTGGCCAGCCAGATGCGCCTGGGCGACATCGCCGAGATCAAGCGTGAATACGTCGACCCGCCGGCCACCAAGGTGCGCCACCAGGGCAAGGAAGTGCTGGCCCTGGGCGTGTCGATGGCCAAAGGCGGCGACATCATCGCCATGGGCAAGGCCCTCACCGTTGCGCTGAAGGGCATCGAGCGTGAACTGCCGGCCGGCATCCAGCTCGAGCAGGTGCAGGACCAGCCCAAGGCTGTGACGACCTCGGTCGGCGAATTCGTGCATGTGCTGATCGAGGCCGTCGTCATCGTGCTGGCCGTCAGCTTCATCTCGCTGGGCCTGCACACGCGGCCGCTGCGCCTGGACGTCTGGCCCGGCCTGGTCGTCGGCATCACCATCCCCCTGGTGCTGGCCATCACCTTCACGACCATGTTCTATTGGGGCGTAGGCCTGCACAAGATCTCGCTGGGCTCGCTGATCATCGCGCTCGGGCTGCTTGTGGACGACGCCATCATTGCCGTGGAGATGATGGTGCGCAAGCTCGAAGAGGGCTACGACAAGATGCATGCCGCCACGTACGCCTACGACGTGACGGCCATGCCGATGTTGACGGGCACGCTGATCACGGCGGTCGGTTTCCTGCCCATCGGTCTGGCCAAGTCGACGGTGGGTGAATACACCTTCGCCATCTTTGCCGTAACGGCCGCGTCCCTGGTCATCTCCTGGGGCGTGTCGGTCTATTTCGTGCCTTACCTCGGTGCCCTGCTGCTCAAGAGCAAGCCTGCCGCCGACGGCGAGGTGCACGAGCTCTTCGACACACCCTTCTACAACCGCTTCCGTGGCGTGGTGCGCTGGTGCGTGGAGAACCGCTGGAAGACGATTGCGATCACGCTGCTGGTGTTCGCGCTGGGCATCGTCGGCATGGGACGCGTGCAGCAGCAATTCTTCCCCGACTCGAGCCGCCCCGAGGTTCTGGTCGACCTGTGGTTGCCCGAAGGTTCGACCATCCAGGAGACCGAGGCCCTCGCCAAGCGCTTCGAGGCCCGCATGATGAAGGAGCCTGGCATTGCCAGCGTGACGACCTGGGTCGGCTCGGGCGTGCCGCGCTTCTACCTGCCGCTGGACCAGATCTTCCCGCAGGCCAACGTCACGCAGTCCATCCTGCTGCCCAAGACCCTGGAGGAGCGCGAGACTCTGCGCAAGCGCCTGCCGGCCGTGCTGGCCGAGGAGTTCCCGGAAGCGCGTGGCCGCGTCAAGCTGCTGCCCAACGGCCCGCCGGTGCCCTATCCGGTGCAGTTCCGCGTCACCGGTGCCGACCCCAAGATCGTGCGCGACTGGGCCGACAAGGCCAAAGACATCCTGCGCGCCAGCCCCAACATGCGCGGCGTCAATGACAACTGGAACGAGAACGTCAAGATGCTGCGCCTCAAGGTCGACCAGGACAAGGCGCGGGCGCTCGGCGTGTCCAGCCAGAGCCTGGCGCAGTCGGCCCGCACCCTGCTGTCGGGCACCGTCATCGGCCAGTATCGCGAGGCGGACAAGCTCATCGACATCGTGCTGCGCCAGCCGCTGGACGAGCGCGCCGTCATCACCGACATCGCCAACGCGTACGTGCCGACCAGCACCGGCCGCGCCATCCCGCTGACGCAGATCGCCAAGGTCGGCTTCGACTGGGAGCCGGGCGTGATGTGGCGCGAGGGTCGCCTCTATGCGGTGACGGTGCAGGGCGACGTCGCCGAAGGCCTGCAGGGCGCCACGGTCACCAAGGAGGTCTGGCCCCAGCTGGATGAACTGCAGAAGAAGATGCCCACGGGCTACGGCATCCAGATCGCCGGTGCCGTGGAGGAGAGCAGCAAGGGCACGGGCTCCATCGCGGCTGGCGTGCCCATCATGCTCTTCATCACCTTCACGCTGCTGATGCTGCAGCTGCAGAGCTTCAGCCGCGCCATGCTGGTCTTCCTGACCGGGCCTCTGGGCATCGCCGGCGTGGCCATGGCCCTGCTGGTGCTGAACCGGCCCTTCGGCTTCGTCGCGCTGCTGGGCGTCATCGCGCTGATGGGCATGATCATGCGCAACTCGGTCATCCTGATCGACCAGATCGAGCAGGACCGCGCCCGCGGCGTGCCGGACTGGTCGGCCATCGTCGAGTCGGCGGTGCGACGCTTCCGCCCCATCGTGCTGACGGCGGCGGCGGCCGTGCTGGCCATGATCCCGCTGTCGCGCAGCGTGTTCTGGGGCCCGATGGCCGTGGCCATCATGGGCGGCCTCATCGTCGCCACCGTGCTGACGCTGCTCGCGCTGCCGGCCATGTACGCGGCCTGGTTCCGCGTCGTGCGGCCCAAGGAAGAGGAGCACAGCCGGTTGCACAGCCGGTTCGCCGACACCGAAGCGTCCGAACCAGCCTGACCGTCTTTGACCTGGTGTTCCGGGCCGAGCGCTGGGCCGCTCCCGAGCCGGCCCGCTTGAGGCTGCTTGCGGCTCAATGCCGCAAGCAGCCTTGTCCCCTAGGGGGACCGGTCAGACGCACCGCGTTCAGCGGCGTGCGGCTGGACGAGGGGCTCACTTTCTCTAGGGTTTTGCCGCCCCTCGCATCAGGGCGGCGGGTAAACCGCGCGAGGTCGCTACAATCGCCGGTTTGCCGAATCGCCTGAATCGTCCCAAAAAGGTTGCTTCTTGAAGCAACCCAACAAAACCAACCCGTTGCGCGGGTGGCGAAATTGGTAGACGCACCAGGTTTAGGTCCTGACGCCTTCACGGGCGTGCCGGTTCGAGTCCGGCCCCGCGCACCACTGTCCTTCAACTGTTCCCGAGTCCATCATGGCCGTCACCGTCGAAACCCTCGAAAAGCTGGAACGCCGCATCACCCTGCACGTGGCGGCCGCTGACATCAACAACGAAGTCGAGTCGCGCCTGAAGAAGCTGGCCCGTACCGTCAAGGCCGACGGCTTCCGCCCCGGCAAGGTGCCGATGAACGTCGTCGCCCAGCGCTATGGCTACTCGGTGCAGTACGAAGTCGTCAACGACAAGGTCGGCCAGGCCTTCATGACGGCCGCCAACGAAGCCCAGCTGCGTGTCGCAGGCGCTCCCCGCATCGAGCAGAAGAACGAAGCTCCGGAAGGCCAGATGGCCTTCGACGCGACCTTCGAGATCTACCCCGAAGTCAAGATCGGCGATCTGGCCGCCGCTGAAGTCGAGCGCGTCACCAGCGACGTCACCGACGACGCCATCGACAAGACCGTCGAGATCCTGCGCAAGCAGCGCCGCAGCTTCGCCCAGCGCCCGGCCGCCGATGTGGCCCAGGCCGGCGATCGCGTCACCATCGACTTCGAAGGCAAGATCGACGGCGAGCCCTTCGCCGGCGGCAAGGCCGAAGGCTTCCAGTTCCTGATCGGCGAAGGTCAGATGCTGGAGCAGTTCGACGCGGCCGTGCGTGGCATGAAGGCTGGCGAGTCCAAGACCTTCCCGCTGCAGTTCCCCGAGGACTACCACGGCAAGGACGTCGCCGGCAAGGAAGCTGACTTCCTGGTGACGGTCAAGAAGATCGAAGCCCAGCACCTGCCCGAAGTGAACGAGGCCTTTGCCAGGTCCCTGGGCATCAAGGAAGCCACGGTCGACGGCCTGCGCGCCGACATCAAGAAGAACCTCGAGCGCGAAGTGAAGTTCCGCGTGCTGGCCCGCAACAAGGGTGCCGTCATGGACGCGCTGGTCGCCGCTTCCGAACTGGACGTGCCGAACGCCCTGATCGAGAGCGAAGCTGCCCGCATGGTCGAGCAGGCCCGTGAGGACCTGAAGAAGCGCGGCGTCAAGGATGCCGACAAGGCCGAGATCCCCACCGACATCTTCAAGCCCCAAGCCGAGCGCCGCGTGCGCCTGGGCCTGGTGGTGTCCGAGCTGGTCAAGGCCAACAGCCTGCACGCCAAGCCGGCCCAGCTGCAGGCCCATATCGAAGAGCTGTCGCAGAGCTACGAGAAGCCCGCCGAAGTCATGCGCTGGTACCTGGGTGACCGCGAGCGCATGGCCGAAGTCGAAGCCGTCGTTGTCGAGAACAACGTCACGGACTTCGTGCTGACCACTGCCAAGGTGACCGACAAGGCCCTGCCGTTCGACGAGCTGATGGCCGCCGGCAACTGATAGCCCCTGGCTTCAGCGAGGGCGCCGTGCCGCGAGGCTCGGCGCCCTTTTGCTTGCAACCTCATAATCCGCCCCCATAACGGCTGCAGCTGAATCTGTTTTCAAGGACCTGAATGAGCGCTCTCGACATCAACAACCTGGGGCTGGTCCCCATGGTCATCGAACAGTCCGGCCGAGGCGAGCGTGCCTACGACATCTATTCCCGCCTGCTGCGCGAGCGGGTCATCTTCCTGGTCGGCCCCGTCAATGACGCCGTTGCCAACCTGGTGGTCGCCCAGCTCCTGTTCCTGGAGAGCGAGAACCCGGACAAGGAAATCAACCTCTACATCAACAGCCCCGGCGGCAGCGTGTCGGCGGGCATGTCGATCTACGACACCATGCAGTTCATCAAGCCCGAGGTGTCGACCCTGTGCATGGGCATGGCGGCCAGCATGGGCGCCTTCCTGCTGGCGGCAGGCGCCAAGGGCAAGCGCTACTCCCTGCCCAATTCCAAGGTGATGATTCACCAGCCTCTGGGCGGCGCGCAGGGCCAGGCCACGGATATCGAAATCCATGCGCGTGAAATCCTGAAGACTCGCGATACCCTGAATCGCATCCTGGCCGAGCGCACTGGTCAACCTCTGGAGAAAATCCAGGCCGACACCGAGCGCGACTATTTCATGTCCGCGGCCGAAGCCCAGGGCTACGGCCTGATCGACCAGGTGCTGGAACACCGCCCCTGAGTTGTGAGGGGCCGTAACCGGCCCCCGGATTCGCAGCGAAATCGGGGCCCTTATCCCTACAAGGGCCCCGAGATCGTTTGGACTATCATCATTTCAGGCACCCGCCTGACCACTGGCATCCCCGAGCAGACCCCATGGCCGACAAAAAAGGCACCTCCAGCGAAAAAGTTCTGTACTGCTCGTTCTGTGGCAAGAGCCAGCATGAAGTCAAAAAGCTGATCGCCGGTCCGTCGGTCTTCATTTGCGACGAGTGCATCGAGCTGTGCAACGACATCGTCCGTGACGAGATCCCGGCGCCGACCCCTGCAGCGCGCGCCGGCAAGTCCGACCTGCCGGTGCCCAGCGAGATCAAGTCCAGCCTTGACCAGTACGTCATCGGCCAGGACGTCGCCAAGCGCACGCTGGCCGTGGCGGTCTACAACCACTACAAGCGCCTGCGCCACATGAGCACGACCAAGGATTCGGTCGAGCTCTCCAAGAGCAACATCCTGCTGATCGGCCCCACCGGCTCCGGCAAGACGCTGCTGGCGCAGACGCTGGCGCGCCTGCTGAACGTGCCTTTCGTGATCGCCGATGCGACGACGCTGACCGAAGCGGGCTACGTGGGCGAGGACGTCGAGAACATCATCCAGAAGCTGCTGCAGAACTGCAATTACGACGTCGAGCGTGCGCAGCGCGGCATCGTCTACATCGACGAGATCGACAAGATCTCGCGCAAGGCCGACAACCCCTCCATCACCCGCGACGTGTCGGGCGAGGGCGTGCAGCAGGCCCTGCTGAAGCTGGTCGAAGGCACGATGGCTTCCGTCCCCCCGCAGGGCGGCCGCAAGCACCCCAACCAGGACTTCCTGCAGATCGACACGACCAACATCCTGTTCATCTGCGGTGGCGCCTTCGACGGCCTGGAGAAGGTCATCCAGAACCGCAGCGAGAAGTCGGGCATCGGCTTCGGCGCGACGGTGAAGAGCAAGAGCGAGCGCCGCGTCTCGGAGGTCTTCCGCGAGTGCGAGCCCGAGGACATCATCAAGTTCGGCCTCATCCCCGAACTGGTCGGCCGCCTGCCCGTCGTCGCGACGCTGGGCGAACTGACCGAGGACGCCCTGGTGCAGATCCTGACCGAGCCCAAGAACGCCCTGGTCAAGCAGTACCAGCAGCTGTTCGAGATGGACGGCGTCGAGCTCGAGATCCGCAAGCCGGCTCTTGCCGCCATCGCCCGCAAGGCGCTGGCGCGCAAGACCGGCGCCCGCGGCCTGCGCTCCATCATGGAGCAGTCGCTGATCGACACCATGTTCGACCTGCCCGCGCTGGAAGGCGTCGAGAAGGTCGTGCTGGACGAGCACAACATCGAGGACGCATCGGCACGTCCCTTGCTGGTTTACCGCGAACAAAAGGCCAGCGCGTAAACCGCCACTGAGCCCTCAACTTGCAATCGCCCCCTCAGGCCCGATATCGGCCTGAGAAAGAGAGGTCTTCATGTCCGGACATCCCATCCTCCCCGCCGACCCGATCACGCTGCCGCTGCTGCCGCTGCGTGACGTCGTCGTCTTCCCGCACATGGTCATCCCGCTGTTCGTCGGGCGCCCCAAGTCCATCAAGGCCCTGGAAGCCGCGATGGAAGCCGGTCGCCAGATCATGCTGGTCGCCCAGAAGGCCGCCGGCAAGGACGAGCCCAAGCCCGAAGACATGTTCGAGGTCGGCTGCGTCTCCAGCATCCTGCAGATGCTGAAGCTGCCCGACGGCACCGTGAAGGTGCTGGTCGAGGGCCTGCAGCGCGCCACCACCAGCTCCATCACCGAGCCGGGCGAGCACTTCGTCGCCGAAGTCACACCCATCCCGCCCGAGACGGAGCACGCCCCCGAAGTCGAAGCCCTGCGCCGCGCCGTGACGCAGCAGTTCGACCAGTACGTCAAGCTCAACAAGAAGATCCCGCCCGAGATCCTCACGTCCATCGGCGGCATCGACGATCCCGGCCGCCTGGCCGACACCATCGCCGCCCACCTGCCGCTCAAGCTCGACGCCAAGCAGGCTGTGCTGGACCTGGCCGAAGTGGCCAAGCGCCTGGAGAAGCTGCTCGACCTGCTTGAGCACGAGGTCGACATCCTGCAGGTCGAAAAGCGCATCCGTGGCCGCGTCAAGCGCCAGATGGAGAAGAGCCAGCGCGAGTACTACCTGAACGAGCAGGTCAAGGCCATCCAGAAGGAACTGGGCGACGGCGAAGAAGGCGCCGATATGGAGGAGCTCGAGAAGAAGATCCTCGCGGCCCGCATGCCCAAGGAAGCGCGCAAGAAGGCCGATGCCGAGCTGAAGAAGCTCAAGCTGATGTCGCCCATGTCCGCCGAAGCGACCGTGGTGCGCAACTACATCGACACCCTGGTCAATCTGCCCTGGAGCAAGAAGACCAAGATCAAGCACGACCTCAAGAACGCCGAGGACGTGCTCAACGAAGACCACTACGGCCTCGAGAAGGTCAAGGACCGCATCCTTGAATATCTCGCGGTGCAGCAGCGCGTCGACAAGGTCAAGGCGCCCATCCTGTGCCTGGTCGGCCCCCCGGGCGTCGGCAAGACCTCGCTCGGCCAGAGCGTGGCGCGCGCCACCGGCCGCAAGTTCATCCGCATGGCCCTGGGTGGCGTGCGCGATGAAGCCGAGATCCGCGGCCACCGCCGTACCTACATCGGCTCCATGCCGGGCAAGGTGCTGCAGTCGCTGACCAAGGTGGGTACGCGCAACCCGCTGTTCCTGCTCGACGAGATCGACAAACTGGGCATGGACTTCCGTGGCGACCCGTCGTCGGCACTGCTGGAGGTGCTCGACCCCGAGCAGAACCACACCTTCGGTGACCACTACATCGAGGTCGATTTCGACCTGTCCGATGTGATGTTCGTCGCCACGTCCAACTCGATGAACATCCCGCCGGCCCTGCTGGACCGGATGGAAGTGATTCGCCTGTCGGGCTACACCGAGGACGAAAAGGTCAACATCGCCCAGACCTATCTGCTGCCCAAGCAACGCAAGAACAACGGCGTGCTGGACGAGGAACTGGACGTCACCGAATCGGCTGTGCGCGGCGTCATCCGCTACTACACCCGTGAAGCCGGCGTGCGTTCACTCGAGCGCGAGATGTCCAAGATCTGCCGCAAGGTGGTCAAGGGCATCCAGCTCAAGACCTACGACAGCAAGGTCGTCGTCACGGAGGACAACCTCCACGACTTCCTCGGCGTGCGCAAGTACGACTTCGGTCGCGCCGAGAAGAAGAATCAGGTCGGTCAGGTCGTCGGGCTCGCGTGGACGGAAGTGGGCGGCGATCTGCTGACCATTGAAGCCACCGCCATGCCGGGCAAGGGCAACATCATCCGCACGGGCTCGCTCGGCGATGTGATGAAGGAATCCGTCGAGGCGGCTCGTACGGTGGTGCGCTCGCGTGCCCGTCGTCTGGGCATCAAGGACGAGGTCTTCGAGAAGCGCGACGTGCACGTGCACGTGCCCGATGGTGCGACGCCCAAGGACGGCCCGAGCGCGGGTGCGGCCATGACCACTGCCTTCGTGTCTGCACTGACCGGCATCCCGGTTCGCGCCGATGTCGCGATGACGGGCGAGATCACGCTGCGTGGTGAAGTCACCGCCATCGGTGGCCTGAAGGAGAAGCTGCTCGCGGCCCACCGCGGCGGCATCAAGACCGTGATGATTCCGGAAGAGAACGTCAAGGACCTGCAAGACATCCCGGAGAACGTGAAGAACCAGCTCGAGATCGTGCCGGTGCGCTGGATCGAGCGTGTGCTGGAAGTGGCTCTCGAAGCCGTGCCGACGCCGCTGCCCGACGAGGAAGTCCCCGTGGCCGCAGCCAAGCCGGAAGACGGCGCCGCCAAGAGCACGGTGGTGCCTCACTGAAAGAAGTGCGGCTGGCTTGTCATCCGACCAAAAATTGGATTACAATGCCAGCTTCGCTAGATCGCTAAAACTTTCCAGCGAAATTGCAAAGCGCAAGCAATTGCGCCGGCAATGCGGGTGTAGCTCAGTTGGTAGAGCGCAACCTTGCCAAGGTTGAGGTCACGAGTTCGAGCCTCGTTACCCGCTCCAGTTTTTCAAAAAGGGAAGCCCCGGCTTCCCTTTTTCATCAGTAAGGTCAGAGTCGCACCAACGGCTTTGATTTGGGTTTTACGGCGGCGCGGTAGCAAAGCGGTTATGCCCCGGATTGCAAATCCGGTTAGTCCGGTTCGACTCCGGACCGCGCCTCCAAAACACACCATGCGGGTGTAGCTCAGTTGGTAGAGCGCAACCTTGCCAAGGTTGAGGTCACGAGTTCGAGCCTCGTTACCCGCTCCAAAAAATCGGTCGCACCGATGTTCAGCTCAGGCGTCAAGACCGAGGCTGTTCGAAATGCGCGGGTGTAGCTCAGTTGGTAGAGCGCAACCTTGCCAAGGTTGAGGTCACGAGTTCGAGCCTCGTTACCCGCTCCAGATTCACGGGAGATTCGATGAACATCGAATCTCCCGTTTTGTTTTTGGGGATCGGGTTGTTCCTCGCAGGATCGTGAGCCGGACGCAAGGTTCGTTGACTTAGACTCTCTCCGTGCCTCGATGGTGAAATAGGTAGACACAGCGGACTTGAGCGAAATTTGAGCACCCAAACGGGAAACCTTTGGTGTGAATCCCGTCAAAGTCGGTGAACCCCCTGGGCGGCAAGCCCGAGGCAACGCCGAGCCAAGCCCCTTCGGGGGAAGGTGTAGAGAGTGGACGGCGGGGGCCTACAGCGCATCTTGTGTGCCACGGCCAAGGCGCACTCCAGACCCCGAACGTGGCCCATGTCGCGGCGGCGAAAGCCGTGGTGGTAAGAAAATCCGCCGCTAGCCCGTGAGGGTGCGTACCGGTTCGAGTCCGGTTCGAGGCACCAGCGTTCCGGAGGCCGACATGGTGGCAATACCAGCCATGTCGCGCACAGGGCGCTGAACGTTGCCCCTATGCTGGGCTGCAGCGACTTCATGTCGCATGCTGCCGTCGGATGTCGTCTGGACTGAAATGCAAAACAACCTGCTTCAGCGGCTGGCGCTTTCTGCGCTCTTGTTCGCCGGCTTGCCGCATAGCGATGGATCGGCCTGGGCCCAGCCGGTTTCCGAAACCCGGGTGCAGGTCCGCGAATTCCGCGTGACCGGGAACACCTTGTTGCCGCAATCCCGCATCGACGAGATTCTTGAGCCGTTCAAGGGGGAGAGAAACCTCGCAGAGCTGCAGGCCGCGGCGGCCGCGCTTCAGGCTCTCTATCGTGACGCCGGGTACGGTTCAGTGATTGCCTATTTGCCGCAGCAAAGCGGACCCAGTGGCACAGCCACCCTTGCCGTTTTGGAAGGACGCATCCGCCGGGTGCTCGTTTTGGGCAACCAGGCGTCGAGCGAGGCCGTCGTGAGGCGCAGCCTTCCGGGACTGGTCGAGGGGCAGACGCCGCAGCTGCGGCGCATCGACGCCCAGGTGCAACTGGCCAACGAGAATCCGGCGCGCCAGGTGGCGGTGTCGCTGGAGGCCGGGTCGGCCCCCGGTGACGTGGACGCCAATGTCAGCGTCACCGAGTCTGCGCAGAGCAGTTGGATTTTGGGCCTGGACAACACGGGCAACGCCGGCTCCGACCGCTGGCGGGCCAATGTCGGCTACCAGCGTGCCGGACTCTGGGATCTGGACCACATGCTCTCGCTCCAGTTCCAGACTTCGCTTCGGAAGCCGGACTCCATGCGGGTGTTCAGCGCAAGCTATCGGGCGCCACTGTATGAAGCCGGCCTGATGCTCGATGCCTTCGCCGCGTATTCGGACGTTGACGGCGGCACGACCTCGACGGTTGCCGGCCCCCTGCAGTTCAGCGGCAAGGGCGAAGTGCTGGGTGTGCGCCTGAGCGGCCAGATCGCGCGCAGAGGCGAACTGGAGCAGCGCCTGTCCTTCGGCCTGGACCACCGCGCCTACATCAACGATTGCGCCATCGGCGGCTTGCCCGCGGGGGCTTGCGGAACGGCCGGCGAAAGCGTGGCCGTGCATCCGGTGGCGGTCGACTATCAGCTGCAGTGGGCGGGCGCCGTGCCCATGGCGTTGCAGCTGACGCTGGCACAGGGTCTCGACGTCGGGGGCCGTCATGGCGGCGTCGCCGACTTCGCGGCCGTGCGTGCGGGGGCCAAGCCCGGCTACACCAGCCTGCGTTTCAATGCATCCACCCAGCTCAAACTGATGGAGCAATGGCAACTGGCCTTGCGCTTGCAGGGGCAGGTGAGTCCGGACGCGCTGGTGCCGGGCGAGCAGTTCGGTGTCGGCGGCAGCACGGCGGTCCGGGGCTATGAAGAGCGCGAGGTGACGGGTGACAGCGGCCTGGCAGGGGCGCTGGAACTTCAGGGCCCGAACCTCGTTGACAGCGGCTTCAGCGCCATCGACCAGCTTCGGTTGCTGGGTTTTGTCGACGCCGGGCGGGCAATGAACCGCCTGGGAACGCCTTGCCGAGACCTGCAAAGTCGCTGCAACCTGAGTTCCATCGGCATGGGCGCCCGGTTCGGCGGACGCGGCTTGCAAGCCTCGCTGGACTGGGCCGTTGCGCTCGACAACGGCGTTCGCACTTCCCGACACGACCAACGCCTGCACCTGCGGGTTGTCTACAGCTTCCATTGAGGCCTGACGTCCATGAAGCCCTATTCGCCTCTCGGTCCGCGCCATTTCCGGATTCGCCCCTTGGCCATCCTCATGGCCGCCGCCATGTTGCCGTCGGCCCAGGGCCAGGCGCTGCCCGGCGGCATGCACGTGGTGGCGGGGCAGGCCGCCGTCCAGGTCAATGGCGGTCAGATGACCGTCACCAACTCCGCCAACGCCATCCTCAACTGGCAGAGCTTTTCCATCAGTGCTGGCAATGGCGTGCGCTTCGTGCAACCAAGCGCGACCAGCCAGGTGCTCAATCGGGTGACCGGCAACGATCCGTCGTCCATTCTGGGGAGCCTGTCCAGCAATGGCCGCGTATGGCTGCTGAATCCCAACGGTGTGCTGTTCGGCCAGGGTGCGCGTGTTGATGTGGCGGGCCTGGTGGTGTCGACGCTGAACCTGAGCAATCAGGATTGGCTCGCTGGCCGTTACGCCTTCAGCGGCAACGACCCGGCGGCGGGTGTCGTCAACGAAGGGCAATTGCGCACCACTCTCGGTGGTCGCGTGGCGCTGCTGGGCGGCACGGTGGAGAACCGTGGCTTGATCGAGACTCCGAATGGGCAGGTGGTGTTGGCGGCGGGCCAGAGCGTCGAATTGCTGGATACCGGAGCACCCAACCTGAGCGTCAAGGTCACCGCGCCTCAGGGCGAAGCGCTCAATCTGGGCACGCTGACGGCGGCGGGTGGTCGGATCGACATCCATGCCGCCACCGTCAACCAGCAGGGCATCGTCCGCGCAGACAGCCTGGAGCGCGGCGCCGCAGGCGAGATCGTGCTCAAGGCCAGTGAGCGGCTCAGCCTGCTCGCTGGCAGCGTCACGGCGGCCGATGGGGAGACGGGGGGCCGTGTCACGCTGCTTGGCCGTGAGGTCGGGCTTTTCGATGACGCGAACGTCAGCGCCAGCGGCCGCGTGGGCGGTGGCGAGGTGTTCGTCGGCGGCGGGCAGCAGGGGCGCGACAACACCCTGCCCAATGCGCAGGCCGTGTTTTTCGGGCGTGACGCCCGCATCCGTGCAGATGCCGAGGAACTCGGAAACGGCGGACGCATCATCCTGTGGAGCAATGCATCCACGCGCGCCTTCGGCACGCTCAGCGCTCGCGGTGGCCTGCTGGGTGGCGACGGCGGCTTCATCGAAACCTCGGGAGGCTGGCTGGACGCGCGGCCGCGCCATCTGGACGTAACGGCGCCGCGCGGGCGGGCCGGCAACTGGCTGCTGGATCCCTACGACATCACCATCTCGGACGAAGCGCTCGACGGCAACTTCAACGCGAGCTTCACGGCGACGGGGAGCGGCGCGCAGCTGTCCACGTCGACGCTCAACTCGGCGCTGGCCAGCGGTGCCATGGTCACGGTGTCCACCGGAGGCTCCGGGGGCGGTTCAGAGCCGGGCACCATCACGCTGGATGGCGCCAACATCGGCGGGTCGTCCTGCCTCACGAACCAGTGCCGGCTCACGCTGCTCGCGGACCAGGACATCCGTTCCTACTACTCGTCCATCAGTGGCAACTTCTCCGAGGTGAACCTTCGCGCCGGACCCATCGGCTCCATCGTTCTGGAGAATTCGTCCATCGATGTCTCGGGGCGGGTGAAGCTGCAGGCCAGCAGCGTCACGCTGGAGTCCGAAACCTCGATCAGGTCCGGTGCAAGCGGTGATGCCATCGTGATCAGCAACGGCAGCAGCCCGGTGTCCTCGTTCTATTCCTTCGTCCAGGGGGTGCCGTTGCAAGTCAGCGGTGGCGGACGTTGGATCATCTGGGCGAGCGACCTGAACGGCGAAGGCTTTTACCCCGGCGACCTCGTCGCTGACTTCATCCGTTATGGGGCCAGCAGCCCGGCGGCCTGGGTGAGCGACCCAGGCAACGGCTTCGTCACCGACGCCCAGCTCCTTGCCAATATCTCCGGTTCGGCGGCCACTCGCGCCTACGACGGCACCCGCAATGCATCCGTGAGCGGGCTGACCTACACCCTGCCAGACGGCTTCAATGCATCGCTGAACAGCACGGCCTATGCGCTGTTCGATTCGAAGGACGTCGTCCGAGGTAGCAGCGGCGCGCCCATTTCGCAGTCGGTGAACTTCTACGACAACGCCAACGCCTCACCGTTCCAGTTCACCGACAGCAACAACAAGCCCGTCTATGGCTTGACGGTGATCAGCTCCATCTCGGGCGTGATCGAACCCAAGCAGCTGACGCTCAGCACGACGGGTGCCGGCAAGGTCTACGACGGCACGACGGCCGCCTCGATCAACGTTGGCCGGGTGGGCGGCATGGTCGGCAACGAGACGCTCAACATCTCGATCCAGGGACAGTTCAGCGACAAGAACGTCGGCACGAACAAGCCGGTGAACGTGACCGATCATCAGGTGAGCGATGGCAGCAATGGTGGTCTGGCCCAGAACTACACCGTGGTCGTGCCGCAGTCCCTGACCGGAGACATCACGCCATTGCCATTGGCGTTGACACTGAACGGTTTCACCGTCGACAACAAGGTCTATGACGCCACGACGCTGGCCACCTCGACAGGTTCGGCGAGCGTGACCGGCCTGGCGGGAGATGCCGTCAGTCTGAACCCGGGGCGGGCGCAGTTCGTGGACAAGAATGTCGGCCAGCGCAAGGCCGTGACGCTCAGCGGCTTCTCGCTCAGCGGCGCGGATGCGGGCAACTACAGCCTGCAGTTGCCGACGAGCCTGACCGCCGACATCACGCCGCTGTCGCTGGCGCTGAATGGACTCGTCGTCAACAACAAGGACTACGACACGACGACCGTGGCCACGCTGGGGGGGGCACTGAGCGTGACCGGGCTGTCAGGTGACAGCGTCGGCCTGAACCAGGGGCAAGCGCGTTTTTCGGACAAGAACGTCGGGCAGCGCAAGGCTGTGACGCTCAGCGGCTTTTCGCTCAGTGGCGCAGATGCCGGCAATTACAGCCTGCAGGTCCCGACGACCCTGACCGCCGACATCACACCCGCTGCGTTGCTGATTGGCGGGCTCACAGCCAGCAACAAGGTCTACGACGGCACGCGGCAGGCGCGCGTGAGCGGCACGCCAGCCATCACTCCACTCGGGACCGACCAGGTGAGCCTGGGGGGCACCGTGCAGGCGTCGTTCAGTGATGGCAACGTCGGCAACGCCAAACTCGTGACAGTCGGCGGGCTCTCGCTCAGCGGGGCCGATGCGGGCAACTATGTGTTGCAGGCATCCCCCGGCCTGGTCGCCAGCATCACGCCCGCCACGCTGAGCTATGTGGCGCAACCGCTGTTCGTCTTCTCCGGAGACCCGTTGCCGGTGCCCACCGGTCACGTCGAAGGCTTTGTGCCGGGGGACAGTCTGGCCAACGCCACCACCGGCACGCTGAGCTTCAGCCTGTCCCTCAACAACAGCCTGACGCCGGCCGGCAACTACGGCATCGTTGGCGGGGGCTTGCAGGCGGCCAACTACGTGCTGGTGCAGGCGCCCGGCAACGGGCAAGCCCTCGTGATCGCGGGGCCGAACCCCGCCACGGCGCAGAGCCAAGGGGGGAATGCCACGGTGGTCCAGTCCCTGCAGACGGTCCTGCCGCAGCCCCAGATCACCAATCCACAGACCTCCGGGTTGCTTGACCTGACACCGCAAAGCCAGCCCGCTGCGGCCGGCGGGGGCGTGCAGCCCTCCCCCGCCGTGCAATCCGCGCAGGCCGTTCAGGCCAACAGCCCAGGACGCGACCTCTTCGGTGACATCGACGTGGCCGGCTCCTCACCGGCGCAGTTGCGCGGCATCCTGGCTGCGCGAGAAAGCTACAAGCGCGCCCTGTTCGCAGACTCGATGGAGCGCCTGGCGCAGGATCCGGGGCTGGCCGACCTGCCTCCATGTGCCAGCCGTGAGGAACTGGAAACCGGCAAATGCCGGATCACCGCCGAACTCAAGCGTCAGGTGCAGGCAACGATGCAGCGCGAAGCGGCTGTCGGCGCGCCTGCACCGGTTGCTGCCCCTGCGCCGGCTCCCACGCCCGCGGTGGCCACTGCACCGGTTGTCCCGGCTGCTGCCCCCGCGGTAGCGGCGGCCGCGCCTGCGCCGGTGGCACCACTTTTCAGCAAGCGTCATGTCAAGGCGGCTGCCTTGCCGCAGATCGAGCGCAAGCTGGCCTTGCTGATCGGTGTGGACCGTTACGCCGATGCCGACATCCCCCAACTCGGCAACGCGGTGGGCGACGCGCGCGCCGTCGGCGAAATGTTCGAGAGCCGACTGGGGTATGAAACCGTCGTGTTGCCCAACGCCAGCAAGCAGGCGGTCGTGAGTGCGCTCAATCAGCTGGCGCTGGAATTGGGGCCGAAGGACTCCGTGACCATCTACTACGCCGGCCATGGGGCCGTCGTCGATGCCACCGGCCAGGGCTACTGGCAACTGGCCGACAGCAACGCCAAGCGGCCTGAAACCTGGCTGTCCAATGCCGACATCGGCCGGCTGATGGGCCAGATCGGCGCCTCGCAGGTGGCGCTCATCTCCGACAGCTGCTACTCCGGCACCCTCGTCAGCGGCGAGCGCATCCGCGTCACGCCCGGAACGGTGGATCCGGGCCAGGTGCTGGCGCGCCGCAGCATCGTGGTCATGTCCTCGGGCGGCAACGAGCCGGTGTTCGACGATGGCAAGAACGGCCATTCGCCGTTTGCCTTCAGCCTGATGAAGCAGCTGGGTGGCCTGGGCAACTGGCAGATGGGCGGCAACGTCTTCGAGCGTGTGCGCTTCGCGGTGGCGCGCGAACTGCCGCAGCGGCCGCAATACGGTGCCGTCGTCGGCCACCAGAGTGGTGGCGACTACCTGTTCGAGCAACGCCAACTCGATGCTCGCCGATGACCGATGATGTTGCCGAGGCGGCGCCATGGGCCGCCGGAGCCATGACTCGGCGGCCCGTTCCGCCGTTCGTTCAACCAAGGAAGAGCATGCAGATCACACGCACGAACATCCTGGCGACGCGATTCGCCGCAGCAGGGTTGCTGCTGGCGCTGGCCGTTTCCGCCCAGGCCCAGATCGAGCCGCCGTCCAGCGCAGCCTCCGCCAATCCGGTGCTCAAGGGCGCTCAGGTGACCGAGGCGGCGCTGGTGGATGCGTTGGCCATCGCTCCGCCCGAAGGCGCGGCCAGCGGCGCCACGCGCGGTTTCCGGCCGGCCAACAAGCCGGGCGGCGCGCCGGTGAAGGCCGGCCCGGGCCGGGCCAGCCTGCTGATCACCTTCGCCACCAACTCGGCCGAGCTCGCCAGCGACACGCAGGGCCAGATCGACACGCTGGCGCGGGCCTTGCAGTCCGACACCCTGGCCGGCTTCTCCTTCCGGGTCGAAGGGCATGCCGATGCGCGTGGAGAAGCCGCGGGCAACCAGCGCCTGTCGCAGCTGCGCGCCGAGGCCGTGACGGCCTACCTGACCACCAAGCACGGCATCCTGCCGGAGCGCCTGACGGCGGTGGGCAAGGGCTCCAGCGAGCCCTTGAACGCCACCCGTGTCGATGCCCCGGAAAACCGCCGCGTGACCATCGTCACCGTGCGCAACTGAAGCGGGTGGCACGGCGCGCCGGGCCAGGGTCTGCGCTCGTGTCACCGCTGCAGCTTTCCTGGCGAGGCCGCCTGTCCGTCGCGCTGCTGCTTGCTGCGGCGGTTGCATTGGGCTGGTGTCTGTGGCCGAGAAGATCGCCTGTGCCTCCCCATCTGCCGTCCCCACAGCAGTTGCCCGTGGATGTGCCGCTAGGCATCCCGCTGGCGAGTCCCGATGGCTTGCTGGCCGAAGTCGCCCAGCAGGATTGGATCGTTCGCCGTTGGCGGGAATACCCGGCCGTGCTGGTCGTCCAGTTCCCCGGCTTGCTGGCTCAGGGGCAGGCGCTGAACCGCATCGCCGCCTTGCTCGAGAAAGGCCGGGGCAGTCGTGAGCAGGTCCTGGACGACGCGCAGATGCAGGCATTGCTGGTGCTGAGCGGGGACAGCGCGGCGAGCTTCTTCCTTGGGCATGACTATGCGTCCGAAGGACTGGCCCGTTTCTACAGTCTGGCGCAGGCGCAGGGCGTTGCGCTGAACGCCGATGAGCAGCGCCTGCTCGACCTCCTTTTGCGGGCCGATCTGATCGCCCGTCGTCCTGGCGGTGCGGACGGCTATGTCAGCGCGGGCGTCGGTGCGCTGGTCAGCTTCAGCGCACCGCAGCCGGACGACCCCGGCACGATGGTCGACGAGAGCATGGACACGGCGCGGCGTGCGTCGATCCTGCGCCACGAGCTCAGCCATGGGCGCTTCTTCACGGACGAGGTTTACCGGGAGCACTGCCTGCATTTCTGGCACCAGGCCCTGACCGAATCCGAGCGCCGTCTCTGGCGCCGCTACCTCGATGGCCTCGGTTACGACCCGGGCAACGAAGAACTGATGGCCAATGAGACGCAGGCGCTGCTGATGCACACGCCTGACACGCGTGACTTCAACGCGGCCGGCATGGGCATGACGGAGCAGGGCCTGGCAGCTCTGCGAGCGCGGTTTCGCCAGGGCTTGGGCGCCTAGGCCGGCACATTCCTGGGCTGCCAGGCGTGAACGGTCATGCCGTGCCAATCCAGCACCTGGGCCATCCAATCCCGCAGCCCGGCGGTGGCGCCGCTGGTTTCGATGTCGAGTGTGGAGCCGCCGTCCGGCGTTGGCACCCACAGATCAGCCGCGCGGCGGGCGACGGCGGTTTCAATGCGCAGCAGCTTCACCTCGGCGCCGAGCGCCGCCTGCCACAACGGTTCGATCAGGGGGTAGTGCGTGCAGCCCAGCAGTGCCGTGTCCACGCCGGCAGCGCGCAGCGGTGCGCAGTGGCGCTCTACCAGGGCGTGCAGTGCGGCACTGTCGAGGTCGCCAGCCTCGATGCGATCCACGACACCTGGACAGCCCTGGACGATGACCTCCAGCCCGCTCGCATGGCGCTCGATCAGTGCACGCAGCCGCGCGCTCGCGGCCGTGGCCGGCGTGGCCAGCAGGCCGATGCGGCCATTGCGCGTGGCCGCCACTGCGGGCTTGATGCCTGGCTCGGTGCCGACAAAGGGCAGGGCGGGCCAGCGTGCGCGCAGGGCTTCGATGGCATGGGCGGTGGCCGTGTTGCAGGCGACGACGATGAGCTCGGCGCCTTTTTCGATCAAGTGCTCGCTGACGGCGATGCTGCGCGCCCGGATCTCTTCAGGACTGCGGTTGCCATAGGGGGCGTAGGCCGTGTCGGCAAGGTAGCGCAGACGCGCCGTCGGCAGTAGCGTGCGCAGTTCGCGCAGCACGGTGAAGCCGCCGACACCGGAGTCGAAAACGCCGATCTCTCGGCTCGGGGAGGAATCAATCTGCATGGGCAAAAGCAGTCTAGCTTCACGAATTCGAGAGGCCTCTCCAGAAAAGCTTCGTCCGCGGCCAAGTTGGGTCTGGCTAGAATCGAACGATCGTGCTTTTTTAAGCCCGGCTCCCGCGAGGAGCGCCCCTTAGAATCTGATTAACGTTTACGTCAATTCGAGCTGGAGTTTTCGATGAAGGTCTTGGTCCCTGTCAAACGCGTCGTCGACTACAACGTCAAGGTGCGCGTGAAGAGCGACGGCACGGGCGTTGATATCGCCAATGTGAAGATGTCGATGAACCCCTTCGACGAGATCGCCGTCGAAGAGGCCGTGCGCCTGAAGGAGAAGGGCGCCGTCACCGAGGTGATCGCCGTGTCCTGCGGCGTCACCCAGTGCCAGGAAACCCTGCGCACCGCCATGGCCATCGGCGCCGACCGCGCCATCCTGGTCGAGACCCCTGCCGACCTCGAGCTGCAGCCCCTGGCCGTCGCCAAGCTGCTGAAGGCCCTGGTGGACAAGGAGGGCCCCTCGCTGGTCATCCTGGGCAAGCAGGCCATCGATGACGATTGCAACCAGACCGGCCAGATGCTGGCCGCGCTGACCGGCATGCCCCAGGGCACCTTCGCCTCCAAGGTGGAAGTGACCGGCGACAAGGTGGCCGTGACCCGCGAAGTGGACGGCGGCCTCGAGACCGTTCGCTTAAGCCTGCCGGCCGTCGTGACGACCGACCTGCGCCTGAACGAGCCGCGCTACGTGACGCTGCCCAACATCATGAAGGCCAAGAAGAAGCAGCTCGACATCGTCAAGCCGGCCGACCTGGGTGTGGACGTCGCCCCGCGCATCAAGACGCTGAAGGTCAGCGAGCCGCCCAAGCGCGGTGCTGGCGTCAAGGTGCCCGATGTGGCGACCCTCGTTACCAAGCTCAAGACCGAAGCCAAGGTCATCTAAGCCATCTGAGAACTTTGCGGGACAGACCGCAGCGGCGCAGCCGCCAGCTCTGTCCTCAACTGACTAGGAAATATTGAGATGACCGCACTCGTCATTGCCGAACACGACCACGGCACCCTGAAGGCCGCCACCCTGAACACCGTCACCGCCGCTGCTGCCCTGGGTGGCGATGTGCATGTGCTGGTGGCCGGCCACAATGCTGGTGCTGCCGCCGCTGCCGCCGCGCAGATCGCCGGCGTCGCCAAGGTCCTGCACGCCGACTCCGCCGCCCTGGCCGAAGGCCTGGCCGAGAACGTCGCCGCACAAGTCATCGCGCTGGCCTCGGGCTACAGCCACATCCTGTTCCCGGCCACTGCCGCGGGCAAGAACGTCGCTCCGCGCGTCGCCGCCCTGCTGGACGTGGGCCAGATCAGCGACATCACCAAGGTCATCAGCGCCGACACCTTCGAGCGCCCGATCTACGCCGGCAACGCCATCGCCACCGTGCAGAGCGCCGATGCCACCAAGGTCATCACCGTGCGCACGACCGGCTTCGATCCGGCCGCCGCCACGGGCGGTTCCGCCGCTGTCGAGTCCGCTGCTGCCGCCGCCGACTCGGGCAAGAGCAGCTTTGTCGGCCGTGAAGTCACCAAGAGCGACCGCCCCGAGCTGACCGCCGCCAAGATCATCGTGTCCGGCGGCCGTGCCCTGGGCTCGAACGACAAGTTCATGGAAGTGCTGACGCCGCTGGCCGACAAGCTGGGCGCCGCCCTGGGTGCTTCGCGCGCCGCCGTGGACGCCGGTTACGCCCCCAACGACTGGCAGGTGGGCCAGACCGGCAAGATCGTCGCGCCCCAGCTCTATGTGGCCTGCGGCATCTCTGGCGCCATCCAGCATCTGGCCGGCATGAAGGACTCCAAGGTCATCGTGGCCATCAACAAGGACCCGGAAGCCCCGATCTTCTCGGTGGCCGACTACGGCCTCGAAGCCGACCTGTTCACGGCCGTGCCGGAACTCGTCAACGCGCTGTAAACCCAAGCGCCGACCGCACCCCGGGCGCCCCGACTTCGTCTGTCGCGGCGCCCTTTTTGTCTCCGCCTGGAGGAACAAATGAGTTACCAAGCCCCCGTCAAGGACATGCTCTTCAACATCCAGCACCTCGCTGGCCTCGAGACGCTGACCCAACAAGTCCCCGCCTTCGCCGACTTCGGCCTGGACACGGCCAGTGCCGTGCTGGACGAGTGCGCCAAGCTGACGCAGGACGTCATCGCGCCGCTGAACTTCGAGGGCGACAAGAACCCCTCGAGCTGGAAGGACGGCGTCGTCACGACGACGCCCGGCTTCAAGCAGGCCTTCCGCGCCTACGCCGAGGGCGGCTGGCAGGGGCTGGTGCACCCGACCGAGTTCGGTGGCCAGGGCGCACCCAAGACGATTGCCGCGGCCTGCAACGAGATGCTGCAGTCGGCCAACATGAGCTTCGCGCTGTGCCCGCTGCTGACCGATGGCGCGGTCGAGGCCTTGCTGACCGCCGGCAGCGATGAGCAGCGCTCGGTCTACATCCCCAAGCTGCTGGACGGCTCGTGGACCGGCACGATGAACCTCACCGAGCCGCAGGCCGGTTCCGATCTGGCCCTGGTGCGCACGCGCGCCGAGCCGCAGGGTGACGGCACCTACAAGATCTTCGGCACCAAGATCTTCATCACCTATGGCGAGCACGACATGGCCGAGAACATCGTCCACCTCGTGCTGGCCCGCGTGGCCGGCGCGCCGGAGGGCGTGAAGGGCATCAGCCTGTTCCTGGTGCCCAAGTTCATGGTGAATGCCGACGGCAGCCTGGGCGCCCGCAACGACGCCCACTGCGTGTCCATCGAGCACAAGATGGGCATCAAGGCCAGCCCGACGGCGGTGCTGCAGTTCGGCGACCACGGCGGCGCCATCGGCACGTTGATCGGCCAGGAGAACCGCGGGCTGGAATACATGTTCATCATGATGAACGCGGCCCGCTACGGCGTGGGCCTGCAGGGCATCGCCATCGCCGACCGCGCCTACCAGAAGGCCGTCGGCTACGCCAAGGACCGCGTGCAGTCGCGTCCGGTGGACGGCTCGGTGGCCGGCAGCGCCGCCATCATCCATCACCCGGATGTGCGCCGCATGCTGATGACCATGCGCGCGCTGACCGAAGGCTGCCGCGCGATGGCCAGTACCGCTGCCGCCGCTTTCGACGCCGCCCATCACCACCCCGACGCCGAAGCGCGCAAGCAGAACCAGGCCTTCTACGACTTCATGGTGCCGCTGGTGAAAGGCTACAGCACCGAGATGAGCCTGGAAGTCACCTCGCTCGGCGTGCAGGTGCATGGCGGCATGGGCTTCATCGAGGAAACCGGCGCGGCCCAGTACTACCGCGACGCCAAGATCCTGACCATCTATGAAGGCACGACGGCCATCCAGGCCAATGACCTCGTCGGACGCAAGACCTCGCGCGACGGCGGACAGCTGGCTCGCGGCATCGCGGGCCAGATCGAAGTGACGGAGGCGGCTCTCGCCAAGCGCGACAGCACCGCCGCCCGCGCAGTGCTCAAGGCGCTGCGCGCCTCGCGCGAGGACTTCCTCGCGGTGGTCGACTTCATCGCCGGTTCGGCCAAGGCCAACCCCAACGCCGCCTATGCCGGCTCGGTCCCCTATCTGATGCTGGCGGGCAACCTCGTCGCCGGCTGGCAGCTGGCGCGCGCGCTGATGGCCGCGGAAGACGCCTTGGCGACTGACAAGGAATTCATGGCCGCCAAGATCACGACGGCGCGCTTCTATGCCGAGCACATCCTGCCGCGCACGGCCTCGCTGCGTGCCGCCATCGTGGACGGTGCGGACAGCGTTACCGAACTGTCGCTCGAAGCCTTCTGAGGAGATAGAACTTGGCTTTGCCCGCAATCCTGAAGAACCTGCCGCTGCCGGCCATCGGCTCGCCGCTGTTCATCATCAGCAACCCCAAGCTCGTCATCGAGCAGTGCAAGGCGGGCGTCGTCGGCTCCATGCCGGCGCTGAACGCCCGGCCCGCCGAGCTGCTCGACGAGTGGCTGGCTGAGATCACCGAGACCCTGGCCGCCTACAACCGCGCCAATCCGGACAAGCCGGCCGCGCCCTTCGCCATCAACCAGATCGTGCACAAGAGCAATGAGCGGCTCGAGCACGACATGCAGGTCTGCGCCAAGTACAAGGTGCCCATCGTCATCACGTCGCTGGGCGCGCGTGAGGATGTGAACGCGGCCGTGCACGGCTGGGGCGGCATCGTGCTGCACGACATCATCAACAACAAGTTCGCCAAGAAGGCCATCGAGAAGGGCGCCGACGGCCTCATCGCGGTGGCGGCGGGTGCCGGCGGCCATGCGGGCGTGAAGAGCCCGTTCGCGCTCATCCACGAGATCCGTGAATGGTTCGACGGCCCGGTGGCCTTGTCGGGTTCCATGGGCACGGGCGATGCCATCCTGGCCGCCCAGGCCATGGGCGCCGACCTGGCCTATATCGGCTCGGCCTTCATTGCGACGGAAGAAGCGCGCGCCAGCGACGAGTACAAGCAGATGATCGTCGACAGCAACAGCGACGACATCGTCTACAGCAACCTCTTCACCGGCGTGCATGGCAACTACCTGCGCGGCTCCGTGGTGGCCGCCGGCCTGGACCCCGAGAACCTGCCGGAGAGCGATCCCAGCAAGATGAACTTCGGCGGCGGCGCGGCCAAGGCCTGGAAGGACATCTGGGGCAGCGGCCAGGGCATCGGCGCGGTCAAGGAAGTCGTGCCCGCGGCGCAGCTGATAGGCCGCCTCAAGCGCGAATACGCGGCAGCGCGTGCGCGGCTGGCGCTCTGAGCTGAACCGGCGCATGACGGCCGCCTTCGGGCGGCCGTCTGCTTTTCAGCGCACGGGATAGACCGCCGAGAAGCGCATGGCCAGCATCGTCAGCAGCTGGGCTGCGGCGCAGGCGCTGAGCAATCCGCCCAAGCGCTGGTCGACCGCGAGCTGACCCGACAGCAGCAGGGTCAGTGGCATGACCAGCTTGAAGACCGAGCCCGTCAGTCCCGAGATGCGGCCGATGAAGGGGCCCGGCGTGCTCTCTTGCCGGAAGCCCCAGACACAGACATTGCCGGTCACGATGGCAAAGCTGTTGAGGGTGAGGGCGCCGACCAGGGCGGGCAGGGCACTGGCCCAGGCCAGCATCAGCATGCTGACCGCCTCCAGCGCGAGGCCGAGCACCATCAGCCGCCCCAGGCCGAAGCGGGTGCGCAAGCGGCTGCAGCACAGGCCGCCGGCAATGCCGCCCAGACCCGCCATCGCGTAGAGCAGGCCGAGCGTCGCGGGCGGCAGCCCCAGTTCATCGCGGGCGCGGAACAGGAACAGGACTTCCACGACGCCGGTGCTGCCGTTGATCAGCACCACCAGCCAGGTCAGATGCCACAGCGGCCGGTTGCTGCGCAATACGCGCACGCCCGCGTGCCAGTCCTGCCAGAAGCCCGCAGCGACGAAAGGCCGCTGGGGCAGATCCAGCCCACGCAACAGGGCCGCGGCCAGCAGCAGGGCGGCCATGGGCACCCACAGCCCCAGCGCCAGCTGCCAGCCCACCAAGGCGCCGGCAAAGGCCGGGCCGATGACGGCCGCCACCTGCGACAGCACGGTCAGCTGGCCGGTGGCCGGCAGCAGCAGCGGTTCGGGCAGCATCTCCTTCACCAGCCCCATGCGGCAGATCCCATAGAGGTAGTTCAGCGTCATCAGCACGAAGGTGCAGGGCAGCACGAGAGGCAGCATCTGCGCGCCCTGCGGCAGCAGCAGGGCCTGCAGGCCCATCAGCACCACCATGCCGGTCATGGCGCGGCGCGCCCAGCGGCCGCGGTCGATGCGGTCCACCCAGACGCCGATGAACATGGCCAGCAGCAGGTTGGGCAGCAGCTCGACGGCGCGCACGCCGGTCATGACCGCGGCCGAGCGGGTCAGCTCGTAGAAGATCAGCGGCAGGGCCAGCTGATAGATCTGGGTGCCCAGCGTGAAGCTGGCCGAGGACAGGTAGAGGCGGCGAAAGCCGAGGTGTTGCCAGAGCGAAGATGCGGTCATTGCGAGGATCCAAGCCGGGAAGCGGCGCGAGTGTCGACGCAAGGCGGAAAACATAAGAGGACAGAATGGCGCCTCGATTTCCGCTTTTCGCTGTCGCCGCATGCCCCCTGGTTCTCAGCATCCCACTCAGCTGGTGGAGCAGTACATCCGCCTGGCCGAAGGTCTGCCCGAGCGTTCGCAGCTGCCGCTGGCCACGGTGGCCGAGCGCCTGTGCTGCGGCGAGCGCAATGCGCGGCTGCTGCTGGCCCGCATGCAGGCGCTGGGTTGGCTGGGCTGGAAGCCGGGGCGGGGGCGCGGCCAGCTGTCGGAACTGAACCTGCGCCAGGACCCGGCCGTGCTGCGCGTGCAGCAGCTGCAGCGCCTGCTCGAGGAAGGGCGCGTGGAAGCGGCCTTCAGCGGCCTGCCGGTGGCCGCGCGCTCGCGCATCCGCCAGGCGTTGCCGGCCTTTCTCGGCGCGACGCCGGGCGGTGGGCTGCGCATCCCCTTCTACCGGCCGCTGCATGCCCTGGACCCGCAGGGCGTGACGCGGCGCACCGAGTCCCACATCGTCAGCCAGCTCTGCGATGGGCTGACGATGTATGACCGCGAGGCCGAGTCCATCCGCCCCGCGTTGGCCCACCATTGGGAGGCCAGCGACGATGGCCAGCAGTGGCGCTTCTGGCTGAGGCCGGGGCTGCGCTTCCAGGACGGGCGGCCGCTGCGAGCGCAGGACGTGGCGGCCACGCTGCAGAGGCTGCGCGACGCGCCCGGGCCGCATCGCGCGCTGATGGCGCATCTGCTGTCCGTGAACACCGCCGGCCAGTGCATCGAGATGCAGCTGAGCGCGCCCGATCACCTGATGCCGCATCGCCTGGCCCACCACAGCGGCGTCATCCTGCCGGAAGGCGACTGGCATCGCGCCGACTTCGCCACCCTGCCCATCGGTGCCGGGGCCTTCCGCCTGGTGCGCAACAACGAGCACCGCGCCACGCTGGTGGCCTTCGAGGGCTACTGGGGTGTGCGTCCGCTGATCGATGAGATTGACCTCTGGGTGGTGGCTGCGGGCAGCGACCTCCCGGCGGTGGACCTCAAGATCGGTCAACTGGCCCGCGCGACGCCGGAGGCACCGACCTGGCGGACCATGGAGCAAGCCGAGCAGGGCTGCGAGTTCCTGCTGCTCAACCCTGCGCGCGCCACCTTCGCCACCCGCACGGCGCGCTGCGCCATCGGCCACTGGCTGCGCAGCCAAGTGGCCCGCACGGCTCTCGGCGAACGCTTTCGCATCGCGACCGGCTGGCGGCCGGGCTGGGATCACGCGCCGGTTCCCGAGCCCGGCGGCCTGCGAGCGCTGGCGCCGCCCAAACAACTGCTGCTGGTGACCTACGAGCTGGCCGACCTCATCGCGCTGGCGCGCAGCGTGGCGGCCGCCTGGGAGCGGGTGGGCACGCGCGTGCAACTGGAAGTGCTGCCGGCGCCCGAGTTCGCGACGCGCCGCTGGCATCGGCATGCCGACATGGCGGTGTCGGGCGAGGTGCTGTCCGACGACATGGAGTTCGGCATGTTCGAGCACCTGTCCAACGGCTCGAGCTTCCATGCCTGGTTGCCCGAAGGCTTGAAGCGCACGCTGGCCAGGCACTGCCAGGCCATCGCTGCCGATCCTTCGCCAGCGCGCCGGCAGGCGGCCATGGAGGCCGGCTTCGCCCAGGTCACGCGTGCCGGCGCGCTGCTGCCCATGCGCCACTTGATGCAGCAACTGGAGCACGCGCCCCATCTCGGCGGCGTGTCGCTGGCGCGCTGTGGGTGGATGGACTTCCGCAAGCTCTGGCTGCCGGGCTGAGCGTCACCCAAGGCGATCAGGGATCGACTGTCCCTGAAGCTGGCGACGCATGAAAACGTCTCGCACGGGTTTTCCATGAAACCGCTTTCGCGCTTCTCCCAGGAGGATGCTCTGCAAATTTGAAAGCGCTTTCACGCGTGCTTTCCGATGGCGACCTGATCCCGGCAGCGGCTGCATGCCGGGGAGAGCTGTAGGTCTTCGCAGTCGCGATGCCGGCCGGGGAAGGGCCATTCCGCCCTCTCCACGTTGGGACCCGAACGACCCGCCGATCCTTGACGACGAGCGGGCAAAGGAGACAAAGGTGAATCTTGTTTTGCGTTGCTTGCGCCTGCTCGGCGCATGCTGGTTGCTGGCGATCTCAGGCATTGGCCTGCTCGGCACCACGCCAGCCCTGGCCCAGGACTACACCCAGGGCGTCGAGGTCAGCGGCTCCACGGCCACGATCTGGTTCAAGTCCAATGTGTCGACCACCTGGGTCGACGCCCACTACACCGTCAACAACGGCCCCCAGCAGAACATCCGCATGACGGCCGCCAACGGCCGCTATGAGCAGAAGGTGACCGTCGCCACCGGCAACGTCATCGGCTACTGGTTCACCTACAACAACGGCACGCCGGCCTACGACACGCCGAAGTTCAGCTACACGGTGGGCGGCAACACGGCCACGGGCCCGATCTGCTTCTACGCCGACATCAACTACACCGGCGACAGCTTCTGCGCCAGCGCCGACTCGAGCTGGATAGGCACGGCCTGGAACGATCGCGTCTCCTCCGTCAAGGTGCAGTCCGGCTACCAGGTCACGCTGTACAACGACGTCAACTACGGCGGTAGCTCTCTCGTGCTGTCGGCCAACGAGCCCAACCTCGTCAACCGCGGTTTCAACGACCTGACGTCCTCGTACAAGGTCGGCCAGGCCTCGGGCAGCTGGAACGGCCGCACCACCTTCAACATCGTCAACCAGACGGGCGGCCGCTGGACCGACGATCAGGTGTACTTCGCCATCATCGGCAAGGACTGGAGCACCGGCAAGTTTGTGCGCGTGGATGCCTCTGGCAACTTCATCCCCATGTCCACGAGCGACAACGGCGCGCTGACCAAGAACGGCGTCACCTACACCAACTACTTCCACAAGCTCAGCGCCACCCGCTCCATCACCATCCCGGCGCTGAACTCGGCCCGCGTGCTGATGTCGGTGGGCTCGCCGATGTACATCCGCGTCGTCGTCGACGGCAACGGCAACATCGGCTATGCCGGCGCCAACATCGAGAACCCGACCGACCCCAACATCGACGTCTACTTCGACTTCGGCGAGATGGCCATCATTCCGCAGGGCCAGGCCGACCCCGGCATCTTCATCAACACGACGCGCGTCGACCACTTCGGCTTCCCGCTGAAGCTGCGCGTGCAGGGCCTGGGCGGCTACGACCAGACCGTGGGCGAAGCCCTGACGGAGACCCGCGATTCGCTCTTCAGCCAGTACGTGGCAGCTGTGCCGACGCAATTCAAGCCGCTGGCCCAGGCGCCTTATTCGCCGTACCGCATCATTGCGCCGGCCCATGGCACCTTCAAGCCGGGCGCGGCCAATGCCAACTACCTGCAGCCCTACATCGACGCCGTCTGGGCGCGCTATCGCAACGAGGACCTGGTCTTCACGCTGCAGAACCTCGGCACCTTCCGCGGCCGCATCAGCGGCGACCGCTGGACCTTCACGGGCGGCTCGCCGGCCGGCACCTTCTACATCAACGGCAAGCCCGACACGGCCAGCGTGCTGCTGGGTGCAGGCCTGCTGGCCGATGCCAGCGGCAACCCGACCAACATCGGCACGCAACTGCAGATCCAGGCCCAGGTGTGCGCGGCGCTGAACCGCCACGTCATCGAGACGCCGGCCAACTGGTACGTCCAATCGGCCCACTACCCGTCGGGCACGCTGGGCAACTGGTACGCCAAGTTCTGGCACGACCACAGCATCAACAAGAAGGCCTACGGTTTCGCCTATGACGACGTGGGCGACTTCAGCCCGTCGCTGCACACGCAGGCCCCGACGACGGTGACTTACACCATCGGCTGGTAAGCGCAAGGCTCTCGCCAACAAGCAAGGCCCCGTGATGCGGGGCCTTTTCATTTGCATCGCCGCCGGCGCTAGGTGAGATGCGCTTCCCCGCCGCAAAACGGGCAGTTCACTCGCTTGAAAGTGGACGACAGGTTGATGCGGCATTGCGGGCAACCACCGACATTGCAGCCCTCATCGATCTCCTGCTGGAACTCCGCATCCACATCATCCGGCGGAAGGCTGATGAAGTGCACGTCCAGCGGCTGGCCGAGTTCAACGGAACGCGTGTAGGCGAACGAAAGCGCCAGCCTGTGTTGCTTGTCGGACAGGTGGCGCAGCGCGTTGGCGATGATGCGCAGCGCACGTTCGCGGTCGAGCTTCAACAGTTCGGCTTCGATGTCCATGTCGGCTTCCTATCGGTGTGCGTCGGCGGGCTCAGCGCTTCGCGCCGATCCGCCAGGCCGGCAGCGTCCAGCCCGTCCACAAGGCCAGGCCGCGCAGCAGCACGGCCGTGCCGGCCGCTGCACTGATGACGACCCATTGCGGCGCCTCCATCTGCACCGCGCCCACCAGCACCCAGCCGCCGACAAAGCTGCACAAGGCATAGGGCCGGTGGTCGTGGAAGGCCGCCGGGATCTCGTTGCAGACGATGTCGCGCAGCACGCCGCCGAAGGTTGCGGTGATGACGCCCATCAGCACGGCGACGATGGCCGGCTGGCCCATGTCCAGCGCGATCAGAGCCCCGTTGGCGGTGAACAGGCCCAGGCCTAACGCATCAGGCCACTGGATGGCCTTCTCGGTCAGCGCCAGGTGGCGGCGGCGCAGGAAGAGCATGGCCGCGAAGCACAGGGCCATCAGCGCCCACAGCCAGTCGGCATGCTCGACCCAGAAGAAGGGCCGCCGGTCGAGCAGCACATCGCGCAGCGTGCCGCCGCCGAAGGCCGACAGGCCCGCGACGATGCACAGGCCGACGACGTCGAGGTGCTTGCGCGCACCGGCCAGCAGGCCCGATAGCGCGAAGGCCAGGGTGGCGGTGATCTCGACGACGGCCTGGATGGTCGAGAAGTTGATGACGGGCGGCTTCATGAGGGTCGGATCATCGCCTCTCAAGGTCATTGACAAACTAATTTGTCAAACCTAGGATTTGCGCATGTTGGACATCCAAGTCATCGAAGACCCCGCGGCGGCGTCCGTGGCCCTGGGGCCGATGCGCAGCCGCCTGCTGGCCGAGCTGGCCGAGCCCGTCTCGGCAGCGACGCTGGCCGCGCGGGTCGGCCTGACGCGGCAAAAGGTCAACTACCACCTCAATGCGCTGGAGGCCCATGGGCTGGTGCAACTGGCCGAGGAGCGCAAATGGGGCGGGCTGACCGAAAGGCTGCTTGTCGCGACGGCGGCGTCCTATGTGGTGTCGCCGGGAGCCCTCGGACCGGTGGCCGCCGATCCGGGCCGCGAGGTCGACAAGCTCTCCGCGAACTATCTCATCGCGCTGGGCGCGCGCCTGGTGCGTGAGGTCGGCGAACTGGTGCGCCGTGCCAGCGACACGGGCAAGCGCCTGGCCACGCTGGGCGTGGATGCCGAGATCCGCTTTCGCTCAGCGGCCGACCGCGCCGCCTTCACCCAGGAACTCACCGAGGCCATCGCGCTGCTGGCCTCGAAGTACCACGACGAATCCGCCCCCGGCGGGCGCGCCCATCGCCTCGTCGTCGTGGCCCACCCTTTGAACCAGGCGCCAGCCGCCAAGGAACCCTCATGAGCGTGAAGAAGGAAGCCTCCGGGCGCCGTTCGGTCGAGATCCAGTTCGAGGTGCCTGGCACGCCGCAAGAGGTGTGGCAGGCCATCGCCACCGGCCCGGGCATCTCCTCCTGGCTGATGCCGGCCGAGTTCGAGGAGCGCGACTGCAAGCCCGTGGCCTTGAAGCTGAGCTTCGGCCCCGGCGGCGAGGCTCGTTCCGAGGTGACGGCCTGGGACCCGCCGCGCATGTATGCCGGCCGGAGCGAGGGTTTGATGCCGGGTTCGCCGCCCATCGCGGCCGAATGGCATGTCGAGGCCCAGGCCGGTGGCACCTGCGTGATCCGCCTGGTGCACAGCCTCTTCGCCAGCACGGACGACTGGGACGACCAGCTGGGCGAGATCGAATCCGGCTGGTCCGGCTTCCTGCGGACCCTGCAGCTCTACCTGCAGCACTTCCGCGGCCAGTCCTCGACGCTGACGAAGTGGATGCTGCCCGTTGCGGGCACGGAGGCCGAGGCCTGGGCCGCGCTGACCGCCGCGCTGGGCCTGCAGGGCGTGAAGGCAGGCCAGCGCTGGACGGCGCCAGCAGGTGCGCCGCCACTCAGCGGCGTGGTGGAGTACGCCTCCACGGGTCCCAACGACATCCTGGTGCGCCTCGATCAGCCCGGCCCGGCCATCGCCGCCTTCGGTTCGGTCGACATGGGCGGCCCCAGCATGGTGGGCATGAACCTCTATTGCTACGGAGAGCAGGGCGCCGCGCTCGCCACCCGTCAGGCGCCGTTGTGGCAGGCATGGGCGCGGCAACATTTGCCCATCCTGGAGGAGCCCAGCCAAGGAGGCTGAGCGGGGCGCACTACTTCACCGTCGCCCACTTGGCCTGCGGGGCATCGTTGGCCGAGTGCGGGAGGGTCACGCCCGCCTTCATCGCCCAGGGGCGCACCTGGTGGTGGATGGGGATGAAGAGGAACTCGTCGCGCGTGCGCTTCAGCGCCTCCTGCATCAGGGCCAGGCGCTTGGGCACGTCGGTCTCGATCTTCATCTGCGCGACCAGGGCGTCGACCTTGGCGTCGCTGACCTTGGCGAAGTTGCCCTTGCCGTCCACGCCGGCCGTTTTGGTGTGGACGATGTCCTGCAGCGTGTACTGCGCATCAAACGTCGTCACGCCCCAGCCGTACATGTACAGCGGCAGCTCGAAACGCTGCATGGCGGCCGAGTGCTGGGTCATGGGCTGGGTCTGCAGTTTGGCGCGCACGCCGATGCGCGTCCACATCGACACCACGGCCTGGCAGATCTCTTCGTCGTTGACATAGCGGTCGTTGGGGCAGGCCAGCGGCACGTCGAAGCCTTCGGCATAGCCTGCCTCGGCCATCAGCTGCTTGGCTCGCGTCACATCCGGCTTGGCCACGGTGTCCAGCTCCTGCGACCAGCCATAGGCCACCGGCGCCACCATGATGCCCGCCGGGATGGACAGGCCGCGCATCAGGCTGCGCTTGATGGCCTCGCGGTCGATGGCCAGCGACATGGCCTCGCGCACGCGCCTGTCCTTGAAGGGGTTCTTGCCCTTGATGTTGGAGCCCCTGATCTCGTCACCGCCCTGGTCCAGCGCAAAGAAGATGGTGCGGTTCTCGGGGCCATCGATGACCTTGAGGCGCGGGTCAGCCTTGAGCTTGGCGACGTCCTGGGGCGGCAGGTCGGTCAGCAGGTCGAGGTCGCCCGACAGCAGGGCGGCCACGCGCGTCGCGTCGGACTTGATGGGCAAGTAGGTGACTTCGCTGACGTTGCCCTTGGGCTTGTCCCACCAGTCCTTGTTGGCCACCATGGCGATCTTCTGGTCGGGCGTCCAGCTGACGATCTTGAACGGCCCCGTGCCCATGGCATTGCGCGAGGCATAGGTGTCCTCCTTGGCCTTGAAGTCCTGCGGGTTCTCGGAGCGGTTCTTGGCGGCCCAGGCCTTGCTCAGGATGCGCACATAGGTCAGGTTGCGCGTGATCACCGGGTTGGGGCCTTCGAGCATGAAGTCCACCGTGTAGTCGTCGATCTTCTTCACCTCCTTGATGCCGGAGGCGTAGATGATCATGTTGCTGGCCGGGTGCTTGATGCGCTGCAGGCTGAACACGACGTCATCGGCCGTGAAGGGCGTGCCGTCATGGAACTTGACGCCGCGGCGCAGGTCGAAGCGCAGCTGGGTCGGCGTCACATAGGTCCATTTGGTGGCCAGGGCCGGCTCGACGTCGAACTTCTCGGTGTAGCGGGTCAGGCCTTCGTAGGCGTAGCCGGTGATGGTGGACGTGGCCGAGTGGTTCTGCGAATGCGGGTCCAGGGTCTGGATGTCGTTCTGTGCCGCCCAGCGCAGCGGGTTGGCCGTGGCGGTCAGCGCGGTGGCCAGCCAGGCGGCGGCCCAAAGGGTGGTCAGTTTCATAGGCCTCAGTGGATGGAGGTGAAGCGGGCCTCAAACGTGTCGTTCGAGCGGTGCAGGGTCTGGACGCCGGGTTTCATGGCCCAGGGCCGGATCTGGTGATGGACGGGGATGAAGAAGGCCTCATCGCGCACGCGCAGCAGGGCTTCGCGGATCAGTGTGTTGCGCGCCGTGCCGTCGGGCTCGAACTGGATGCGTTCGATGAGGGCGTCCAGCGGCGGGTCGGCCAGGTGGCTGAAGTTCTGGCCGCCGTTGCCGCGCGCATCGCGGCTGTGGCCCCAGCCCTGCAGGCCCTGGTGGGCGTCGTAGGTCGGCATGGAGATGCCGATCAGATAGAAGGGTGACTCGTAGCGCTCCAGGGCCTGGAGGTGCAGCGTCATGGGCTGGGCGTTGAGCTTCGCGCGCACGCCGATGCGCGCCCACATCGCCACGGCCGCCTGGCAGATCTGCTCGTCATTGACATAGCGGTTGTTGGGGCAGCGCAGCGGCACTTCAAAGCCCTGCGGGTAGCCCGCCTCGGACAGCAGCTTGCGGGCCTTGTCCGGGTCTGCTTTCGGAGGCGCATCCATGGCCGCGTCATAGCCATTGACGCCGGGCGAGACCATCAGCGCCGCCGGCACCGACAGGCCGCGCATGATGCTGCGCTTGATGGCCTCGCGATCCAGGGCGAGGTTGAGGGCTTCACGAACCCGCTTGTCCTTGAAGGGGTTGCGGCCCTTGATGCTGGCGTCGCGCAGTTCGCCACTGCCCTGGTCCATCGCGAAGAAGACGGTCCGCACCTCGGTGCCTTCGACAAGCTTGAGCCGGGCGTCGGCCTTCAGGCGCTGGAAGTCCTGCGGCGGCAAATCGGTGACGAGGTCGACATCGCCCGACAGCAGGGCCGCCACGCGGGTCGGCGCCGACTTGATCGGCAGGTAAGTCAGCTCGGTGACGTTGCCCTTGTTGCTGTCCCACCATTCCTTGTTGATGACCATCTGCACGGCCTGGTCGGGCTGCCAGCTGAGGAGGCGGTAGGGCCCGGTGCCGTTGGCATTGCGTGACGCGAAGTTCTCGTCCTTGGCCTTGAAGTCCTCGACATGGTCGGCCTTGTTCTTCAGCGCCCACCCGCGGCTCATGATGCAGAAGCTGACCAGGTTCTGCAGCAGCAGCGGTGTTGGCGCCTCCAGCATCAGGTCGACGCTGTGGTCACCGACCTTGCGGATCTCGCGAATGCCCGAGACATAGGCCTGCATGGCGCCCTGGGGCTCGCGGATACGGGCGAAGCTGAAGAGGACGTCGTCGGCTGTGAAGGGGCTGCCGTCATGGAACTTGACGCCGCGCCGCAACTCGAAGCGCACCTGGGTTGGCGAGATATAGGTCCATTTCGTCGCCAGCGACGGCTCAGGCTGGTAGTTCTCGCCACGCCGCACCAGGCCTTCGTAGACCTGGGCGGCGATGGTCAGCGAGGTGGTGTGGTTCTGCGAATGCGGGTCCAGCGTCAGGACGTCGTTCTGCGCGGCCCAGCGCAACGGGGCCGCGCTGGCCGACAGGGCAGCGAGCAGCCCGCAGGCCAGCACGGCGAAGGGCGTCACTTGATGGTCGTGTAGCGGGCCTCGAAATAGTCGTTCGAGCGGTGGATGGTCTCCACGGTCGGCTTCATGGCCCAGGGCCGGATCTGGTGGTGGATGGGCACGAACAGGTATTCGTCGCGGATGCGCAGCAGCGCTTCCTTGATGAGGGCATTGCGCTTGGGCACGTCGGGCTCGAACTTGATCTTCTGGATCAGCGCATCCAGCGGCGCGTCGCTGACCTTGCCGAAGTTGAAGTTGCCGTCGGCGCCGTTGGTGCGCGTGTGGCCCCAGGCCTGCATGCCGTAGAGGGCATCGTAGGTGGAGACGCCCCAGCCCAGCATGTAGAAGGGCGACTCGCCGCGCTGGAAGGTCTGGCTGTGCGTGGAGAAGGGCTGGGCGATGAGCCGCACCTTGACGCCGATCTTGGCCCACATCGACACCGCCGCCTGGCAGACCTGCTCGTCATTGACGTAGCGGTTGTTGGGGCAGTTCAGCGGCACCTCGAAACCCTGCGGGTAGCCGGCCTCGGCCAGCAGCTTGCGGGCCTTGTCGAGGTCGGGCTTCAGAGGCGCATCCTGGGCCGCGTCATAGCCGTTGACGCCCGGTGCCACCATCAGTGCCGCCGGCACCGACAGACCGCGCATGATGCTGCGCTTGATGGCCTCGCGGTCCAGGGCCAGGTTCAGCGCCTCGCGCACGCGCTTGTCCTTGAAGGGGTTCTTGCCCTTCACATTGGACTCGCGCAGCTCGTCGCTGCCCTGGTCCATGACGAAGAAGACGGTGCGGATCTCCGAGCCTTCCAGCAGCCTGACCTTGCCTTCCTCCTTCAGCTTGAAGAAGTCCTGGGGTGGCAGGTCGGTGACGATGTCGACGTCACCCGACAGCAGCGCCGCAACGCGCGTCGGCGCGCTCTTGATCGGCAGATAGCTCAGCTCGGTGACATTGCCCGGGTTCTTGTCCCACCAGCCCGTGTTGGCCACCATCTTGACGGCCTGGTCGGGCTGCCAGCTGACGAGCTTGTAGGGCCCGGTGCCGTTGGCGTTGCGCGAGGCGTAGTTCTCTTCCTTGGCCTTGTAGTCCTGGGTGTTGGTCGTGTTGTTCTTGGTCGACCAGGCCTTGCTCATGATGGGGAAGCTGATGATGTTCTGCAGCAGCATGGGCGTCGGCGCCTCGAGGATGAAGTCGACGGTGTGGTCGTCGATCTTCTTGACCTCCTTGATGCCCGACACATAGGTCTGCTTGGTGCCCTGGGGCTGGGTGATGCGGCCGAAGCTGAAGACCACGTCGTCGGCCGTGAAGGGCGAGCCGTCATGGAACTTGACGCCCTTGCGCAGGTCGAAGCGCACCTGGGTCTGCGAGATGTAGGTCCACTTGTTGGCCAGCGAGGGCTCGGGGCGGTAGTTCTGGCCCAGCCGCGTCAGGCCTTCGTAGATGTGGGTACCGATGGCATTGGAGGTGTTGTGGTCCTGCGAATGCGGGTCCAGCGTCAGGATGTCGTTCTGGGCGGCCCAGCGCAGTGGGGCGGCGGTGGCGGCGCCGATGGCCAGGGCGGCCAGCAGGGGCAGGAGACGGAGAACTGATTTCATGCGGCTTCCTAGGGACTGCAGAAGCCGAAAAATGTAGCGGCGCACTTCGGCGCAGTCGTTACTGTTTTCCCTCGGGTTCCAGCGAGCAATCGCAACCGACCCCGGCGGCAATCCAGCGTTTCACCAGCCAGCCGCCCAAACTCCCGACAAAGCCGCTCGGCTGTGCCGCTAGCGCGCCGCACACATAGCGTGCACCGTCCCAGCGCAGGGCGACGCAGGCACCTTTGAAGCGCCGGCTCAGGAGGGCGCCGAGGGGGCAGGGCTCGGCCAGGCAGCAGACGCCGCAGCCATTGCAGGGCTCACCCAGTATCGGCTTGGGCGGCGCGTCGGCGTGGATTTCGATGATCCTTGGGGGCTTGGTCATGCGGCCCCGCGATCATGCCTTGCCCCCGTCAGGTCTCGGCGTCCATGACCCAGAACGGCCGGATCTCGATCTCCGACGGTTCGGGCATCGGATTGGGGCAGCGCTTCACCCAGGCGACGGCCTCCGCCATGCTCGGCAGATCCCAGATCCAGTAGCCCGCGACCAGGTCGCCTTCGAACGGCCCGTCCACGACGCTGCGCTCCGCACCTGCGAAGCGCACGCGCTTGCCATCGCGGCTGGGCCGTAGCCCGTCGCAGTCCTTCATCACGCCGGCCTTGCGCAGTTCGTCGTTGAAGGCCTCCATTTCGGTCATCGACGCCTTCATGTCGGCAACGCTCATCTCGTCGATGCGGCGCTCGAGGCCCGGGTTGGACTTGACCAGGATCATGAACTTCATGGCGGATCTCCAGGCGCTGGACGTATGGGTCGATCCTCGGCTGCGCCGGCCGCGGCCGCCGTCAGCGAGGACGCCGTCGGATTGCAGGATTCAATCCGCGCCGGCAAACAATCGTTAGCCGGCGTCGGCATGAGCTTGCCGAGTGGCTCCACGCCTGGCGGATCAGAAGTCCTTCGTCAGGTAGCGATGCAAGGTCGCCACCACCGCTGCCCCCTCGCCAATCGCGCCACCCACCCGCTTGACCGACCCCGAGCGCACATCGCCCACGGCGAACACGCCTGGCACGCTGGTTTCCATGGCCAGCGCTTCGCCGCCGGCCTCGGTGCCGGTCAGCACAAAGCCCTTGTCGTCCAGCTGCACGCCGCAGCCTTCCAGCCAGGCGGTCTCCGGGTCGGCGCCGACGAAGAGGAAGAGGTGGCGCATGCCGCAGCTGCGGGTCTCGCCGGTGCGGCGGTCGCGCAGGCTGCCCTCAACGAGGCTGCTGCCGTCGTCGGCGTGCAGCGCGGTGAGTTCGGTGTGCGTCAGCACCTCGATGTTGGCCTGGTTGGCGATGCGGGCGATGAGGTATTGCGACATGGTGGCGGCCAGGCCCTCGCCGCGCACCAGCATGCGCACGCGCGAGGCGAACTGCGAGAGATACACGGCGGCCTGGCCGGCCGAGTTGCCGCCGCCTACCAAGGCCACCTCTTGGCCTGCGCACAGCGCCGCCTCGCTGGCCGAGGCCCAGTACCAGACGCTGCGGCCCTCCAGCTCGCGCAGGCCGGCCAGGGGCGGGCGGCGGGAGCGGGCGCCGCTGGCGATGATGATGGCGCGGCCCTGCAGCCAGCGGTCGTCGGCAAGCTGCACGCGCAGCGCCCGCTGCGGGTTGGCGCGAGTGCAGTCCAGCGCGCGGGCCTCGACGGGCACCAGCACCTCGGCGCCGAACTTCTGCGCCTGGGCGCAGGCCAGGCTGGCGAGCTGCTCGCCCGAGATGCCCGCCGGGAAGCCCAGGTAGTTCTCGATGCGCGCGCTGGCGCCGGCCTGGCCGCCGAGGTGGCGGCTGTCCAGCACCACGACCTTCAGGCCCTCGGACGCCGCATACACGGCCGCGGCCAGACCCGAGGGGCCGGCGCCGACGATGAGGGCGTCGAACACCTCGCTGCGGTCGCGCGTGTCCAGCATGCCCATCGCGCGCGCCAGCTCGGTCTCCGAGGGATTGAGCAGTACGCAGCCGTCGGGGCAGACGACGAGGGCGTCGTCATCGCCGCCGCCGTATTGCTCCACCAGCGTCCAGGTGGCGTCGCAATCGCCCGGGGCCATGTGCTGGTGGGGCTGGGCATTGCGGCGCAGAAAGCCCTGCAGCCTCACCAGCTGCGGTGCGCCGGGCCGCCCCACCAGCAGCGGTCCGATCAGGCCGGCCTCCACCAGCAGCGCGCGGCGGTGCATCAGCGTCTGCATGATGCGCGCGCCGAGGTCGGCCTCGCCGATGATGAGGGCGCGCAGGCCCTCGGTGGGCACGAGCAGCACCTCGGTGTCTTCCAGCGCCTCGGCGTCGATCAGCGAAGCGGTGTTGGCCAACTGGCCCAGTTCGCCCAGGTATTCGCCCGCGCCGTACTCGGCCAGGCGCTCCCCGGGCACCACGCCGACGCGCCGGCGGATGAGCACGCGGCCGCCCAGCAGCACGAAGACGCCCTCGGACGGCAGGCCGGCCGTCTTCAGCAGCTCGCCACGGCGGTACAGGCGCGGCTGGGCGAAGCGCGCGATGCGGGCCATGTCGTCGGCCGACAGAGGCGGTGGCAGCATGCGGCTGCGCTGGTCTGCCGGCAATGTGTCTACGCGCGTCTCACCCATGCCTTGCCAACCCCGGTCGCCCACCTTGGGCGCCGCTGTTTTACCTCAGGGCTGAAAGCCGGCGCGCCTCAGCGCGTTTGCAGGACCCCTGTCATCGCAGCGGACACGCCACCCGCGCCGTGGCGCTCGCGCAGAGCGTCGGCGGCGCCCTGGATGTCGCGCGCCTCCCGGTTCTGACTGAGCTTGCGCTTGCCCTCCAGGCGTTCGATGGGCACCTCGATGCCGACGATGAGGGTCAGCAGATAGGCGATGAAGTCCTGCGGCGCATCGCCCATCTTCCAGGGCAGGGGCTCGCCGGCCTCGTGCTCGCGGGTGAGGCGGGCCACCAGGCCGCGCACGAAGCGCTCGTCGTCCATCACCTGCAGCCGGCCGTGGGCGTGCACGACCTCGTAGTTCCACGTCGGCACCTGCTTGTGCGCCTCGTGCTTGCTGGGGTACCAGCTCGGCGAGATATAGGCCTCGGGACCGCGGAAGACGACCATCACGGGGGAGCCGTTGGCCACCTCGCGCCACACCGGGTTGTTGCGGGCCACGTGGGCGCGCAGCACGCCGTGCGCCCCCTCGTCCGCGGCCAGCTCGAAGGGAATGTGGTTGGCATCCAGCCCGCCCTCGGCCGTGTGTGTCACCAGCGTGCCCAGCGGGTGGGCGCGCATCAGGGCGTGCAGGACGTCGGGGCGGGTCTCGGCGAAGTGCTCGGGGATGTACATGGCGGACAGCGGCTGTCGGGTTGCAGAGTGGCTTCACTATGCGCCGCGCCTGGCCTTGTGAGAAGCTCCAGTTTTCGTCAAATTCACTGGGCCAGTTGATGCATGCAGCCGAGAGCCGTTCCCGGGCGCTCTACGAGGAACTCAAGGCCCGCATCCGCGACGGCACGCACGCGCCGGGGCAGGCGCTGCCGTCCACACGCGCCTGCGCGGCAGAGCGCGGCCTGTCGCGCACGACGGTCAGTGCCGTCTACGAGCAACTGGCGGCAGAGGGATTCATCGAGACGCGGCCAGGCGCCGCGAGCCGGGTGGCTGCCGGTGCAGGCGGCCCGGCCAGGCCAGCGCCGCGGGCATCCGGCAAGGCGGCTGCACCCCGCCTGTCGGCACTGGGCGAACGCTTGCAGCAACGCCCGGTGTTCGACTTCGGCAACCCGCCGGCTCGCGCCATCGACTTTGCCTACGGGCCGCTGTCGGCTGGCGACTTTCCCGCGCTGGCGTGGCGCAAGGCGGTGCGTGCGACCGAGAACGCGCCCGACGCGAGTCTGACCTACCGAGAGCCCCTGGGCGACCTGAGCCTGCGCCGTGCCCTGCAGGGCTATCTGGCGCGCTCGCGTGGCATCGCCTGCAGCGTGGAGCAACTGGTGGTGGCCAACGGCTCGCAGCAGGTGCTGGACCTGTGCGCGCGGCTGCTGCTGGACCCGGGCGATGCGGTCGCCATGGAGGACCCCGGCTACGGCATGGCCAAGCGCGCCTTCGAGGCCGCCGGTGCGCGCCTCGTGGGCGTGCCGGTGGATGACCATGGTCTCGTCACCGATGCCTTGCCGCGCGCGGCGACTCGCCTGGCCTACGTGACGCCGACCCACCAGTTCCCGCTCGGCGGCTTTCTGCCCATGGCGCGCCGCCACGCGCTGCTGGCCTGGGCCCATGCCCAGGGGGCCTGGGTCATCGAGGATGACTACGACGCGGAATACCGCCACGCCCTGCGCCCGGAGCTGACGCTGCGCTCGCTGGACCCGCACGACCGCGTCATCTACGTGGGCACCTTTTCCAAGACCTTGTCGCCCGAACTGCGCCTGGGCTATGCCGTGCTGCCGGCCTGCCTGGCGGGGCCGTTCGCCCAGGTCCGCCAACTGGCCGACCGCCACGCCCCGACCGGCCCGCAGCGAGCCCTCGCGCGCCTCATCGCCGATGGAGGCTACGAGCGCCATGTGCGCCGCATCCGCCGGGCGCAACAGACCCGGCGCGTGGCGCTGCTGGACGCGCTGGCGCGCCATCTGACCGGGCGGGTGAGGGTGCAGGGCAGCGCCAGCGGTCTGCATGTCATCGCGTGGCTGGACGAGGTGCCGGCGGCGCGGGAGGCGGCGCTGGTCGAGGCCGCCAAGCGCGCCGGGGTTTGGGTGTATCCACTCGGGCCGCTCTATCTGGCGCCAACCCCGGCCGAGCCGGACCGCGTGGCGGGGCTGGTCATGGGGTATGCGCTGCTGGGCGTCGACGAGATCACGCGGGGTGTGCGCAAGCTGGTGGCCGTGCTGGATGCCATGCCCGGCCTGGCTCGGTGACGAGGTTCAGCAGGCCATGACGCAGGTCGCACGAGGGTCAACGGGGGCTTCCAGCGCCCCCTGATGGGTCAGGCCCCAGCGCCGGATGGCCTCGGCCACCGGCAGCACCGACAGCCCATGCGGGGTCAGCGCGTAGTGCACGGTCGCAGGCACCGGCCCGCTGCTTTCGCGGCTCACCAGGCCATCGGCCTGCAGCTCGCGCAACTGTTCGGCCAGCACCTTGGCGGACATGTCGGGCAGGCTGCGCCGCAGCGCGGCGAAATGCAGCGGGCCGTCGGCCAGGCGGTAGACGATGAAGAGCTTCCAGCGCCCACCGATGGCCGCCAGCGCGGCTGTCAGCGCGCAGCCCGGGATGGCGTTGTTGCGGGCCGTGCGAGGGTGGTTACCTGCAGGTGCCTTCTTGGCGGTCGACATGGGTCTGCTTAGAGTGGATCGGACCAGTCTAGTCATCTGTCCAAGCCCATGCCCTCCAGATCCACCCGCCGCACCGTCGTTGCCGCCCTCGCTGCCGCAGCTTCGAGCGCCATGGCTTCGCCCTCGTTGCCCGCCGCGCCGGTGGGCACACCGCGGGACTTCGACTTCGAGCATGGCAATTGGCACACCTCGCTGCGCCGCCGCCTGCGCCCTTTGAGCGGCTCCGACACCTGGGCCGAGTACACCGGGACCACGCTCGTGCGGCCTCTGCTGGGCGGCCTTGCCAATCTGGTCGAGCTCGACGTCACCGGTCCGCAGGGCCGCATCCAGGCGCTGTCGCTGCGGCTCTTCGAAACCGCAGCACAGCGCTGGACGCTGAACTTCTCCAATGCGGCTTCGGGCACGCTGGCGGCGCCCATGGCAGGGGGCTTCGCCGGCAGCCCGCGCGGCCTGTTCTACAGCGCCGAGGACTTCAACGGCCGGCCCATCCTGGTGCGCTTCGTCATCGAATCCGAGCGTGCCGACCGCTGCCGCTTCGAGCAGGCGTTCTCGGCCGACGGCGGCGACACCTGGGAGATCAATTGGATTGCGACCGATACCCGGACCGCGTGAGGGAATAAAGCCGGGGCCGGGCTTGTATTCCCAGGGGCCGGCGGCTTGAACGCCTGCTGTCCCTCGCAACACCGGAGTACCGCCATGCCTTTCAAGCTTCTCATCGCCACCCTCGTCGCTTCCTGCTCTCTCGCCGCCTGCGCGGCGCCTTCGAACGGCATGCCCGGGGGCGCGGAGGTCCGCGCCTACCTGCCCATGCCGCGCAGCCGCGCCGAGATCATTGCGGATCTCGAGATCTACCGCCGCTCGGGCCTGGCCGTGCTGGACACCAGCGAGTCGCCGGACGTCTTCAGCAAGGCCTATGTCGAGGCCCAGGCCCGCTACCAGGCGCTGCGCGCTTCGCCCGACTTCACGCAGTTGGTGGCGCGTATCGCCCGCGAGCGTGGCGAGGTGCAGGCGACGGCCCGCTCGGGGGATGCCGCGTTGGCGCGATAGGCGCATGCATACTGGGGCGATGGAGAGACCCACGAGCGAGCAGATCGCGGCATTGCCCCTTTACCCCGCGCTGCCGCCGGACCGCATCCTCGTGCTGCGCGACGCGGCGCAGTGCGAGTTCGCCGAACGCGAGCTGCGCCTGGCGGGGGCCGTGGGCTTCGACACCGAGAGCAAGCCGATGTTTGTCGCCGGCGGCGTGCCCACCGGGCCGCACATCGTGCAGTTCGCGACTGCCCAGCGGGCCTTCATCGTGCACACCGAGCTGCCGGAGACCGAGGCCTTTCTGCGCGCCATGCTGGAGTCGGAAACCCTCCACAAGGTCGGCTTCGGCATCGCCTCCGACAAGGCGCCTCTGCACCGCAAGCTCGGCGTGAAGCTGGCCGGCGGCATCGACGTGTCGTTCATGGTGAGGCGGCTGGGCTTCAAGCAGGCCGTGGGCCTCAAGACCGCGGTGGCCATCGTGCTGGAGCAGCGCATGCCCAAGTCCAAGAAGGTCACCACCTCCAACTGGGCGGCGCCCAGGCTCAGTCCCCAGCAGTTGCAGTACGCGGCCAATGATGCGCATGCATCGCTGATGGTTTACCGGGCCCTGCAGGCGACGGGATTTCAATCGGGACGTGTTGACCACGCTGCACAAAGCTAGGCTTTGTCCTGCCACGCGTGTCGGTCGCCCGCTGGCGCTTCTCATCAAGCTGTCGCCGGAAACCGCCTCAAGTGGGGTGAAGCCGTCGATTGCCCGGCCCCGGCACTTACCGCATCATCGGTACGGCAACCCCAGGAGGACAGCTTGTACTCTCACGCTCGCCCCTTCCAACGTCGTTTGCGTGCCGCGCGCATGCTCGCCACCGCCGTGGTCGCGGCACTGCCTTTTGCAGCACAGGCCCAGGTCGAGTACTTCTCGCTCGCCGCCTACGAGACCGACACGGTGAACCGCACGGTCGTCAACTTTGATGGCGTGGCCACCGGTACGCTGCTGGCGTCGAACGCCTTCGCGGGCGTGACGATCTCGGCGCGCCGCGTCGTGGCCGTCAACCCGCAGGACTTCGCGCCCGGTCTGACGGTGGGTGGTGCCAACGTCAACAGCCAGTTCAACGGCATCTCGGCATCGATTGCTTACTCCGGAACGTCGCTGGTGTTCGACAACCTGGACGACAACTTCACTTTCACGCTGGCCACGCCTTCGCTGGCTGCCGGGCTGTGGATAGGCAATGTGGGTGCGTCAAACAACGACCCCGTCACGCCCACCACTGTCACCTTCTACGCGCAGAACGGCTCAGTCATCACATCCGAGGTGTTCCGCCAGGGGCACGAGGGCCAGATCGGCACGGGCGCCAACAATCGCTTCTTCTACGGTGTCGTGTCGCCAACGCCCGTCGCCTGGTTCACCGTCGCGAACGGATCGGGCGACTTTGACGGCCTGGTGCTGGACGACGTCCAATGGGCCGCGCCGGTGCCTGAACCGGGCACTGCGCTGCTGCTGGCGCTCGGCGGCCTGGCGCTGGCGTGGCGGCGCAGAGGCAGCCGGATAGCATCGGCAGGTCATGGGTAATCGCAGCCGCGTGGATACCGCCCGTGCAGGGGGAGCGTTCGAGCCCCGCCACCGTTTGCCACAGCAGCCAAAGAAAAGGGCGCCCCTGGCGCCCTTCGGTTCTGAAGACGAATGCTGACTCAGGTCTTCACACCCAGCTCGCGCAGCCTCTCATTCAGATAGCTGTCCGCCGTGTAGCGGTCACTCAGCACGACGTTGTCGCGCGGATGAAGAAACAGCGGCAGGGACACGCGGCTCTTCTTGGCGCCTTCGCCGGTCGGGTTGACGACGCGGTGCTGGGTTGACGGGTAATAGCCCTCGGAGGCTTCCTGCAGCATGTCGCCGATGTTGATGGTCAGGGTGCCGAAGTCGCAGGGCACGTCGTGCCAGGCGCCGTCGGTGCCCAGCACCTGCAGGCCCGGTTCGTTGGCGGCGGGCAGGATGGTCAGCAGGTTGATGTCGCCATGGGCCGCAGCGCGGATGGAGCCCACCGGCTCGTCGCCTCTCAGCGGTGGGTAGCGCAGCACGCGCAGCAGGGTCTTGGTGCTGCCCTTGATCATGTTGGACAGGGGCTCGCGGTAGCGGGCCGCGATGTCGGGCGGCGTGTACTTCTCGACCCAGCCCAGCAGCTCCTCGGCCAGGGCATTGGCCTCGCGGTAGTAGGTGAGGGCGTCTTCCTTCAGCTGGGGCGGGATGCGGCCCCAGGGGTAGATGTGGAAGTACTCCTTCAGATCCTTCTGCGTCGAGCCCTTGGCGGTCTCGGAGATGGCGGTGGAGAACCAGCCGTCCTGCGTTTCCTTGGAGAAGGCGAAGGCGTCCTTGCCGTCGCCATTGAAGAAGGCCAGCCAGTCGGCGTAGATCTTCTCGACCAGGGCCTGGCGGATGGGGTGGTTGGTCAGCACGCCGAAGCCGGTTTCGTGCAGGGAGCGGGTGAACTTCTCGGCGGCGTCGGGCGCGCGGTAGTCAACGACCTGGACTTGCATCTGGGATCTCCTGAATGTCCCTTGCGAACAGCCATTCAATCTCGGGGCTGAAGCGACCGCAAGTTTACGGGGCAGTCAACTTTGTCGCATGCCGGTGCGTGAACTTTGTCGCAACCCACCCACCTTGTCGGGCAAACCCGGAGTGCTAGAGTTCGGCCCCTGATGGAACCCGTCTGTTACTCAGAAGGCCTGCACCGAAATGAGCTGGCCTTTCGAGCAGTGGATGGATTCCTGGTCCTTCCCGTCCCTTTTACCGTTGTCACTGGCAACGGCAAAGGTGGGTCGCAATCCGCCAACCGGTCGAGCCGTGTCGCGGAAGGTTCTTCAACCAGCCAACTCCCTGGAAACCGGGGCATGAGGTGAGCGAAAGATGATGCAGCAATACCAGTCGAACTCTTATCTGTTCGGCGGCAATGCCCCGTACGTCGAGGAGATGTACGAGGCTTACCTCGACAACCCGGGCTCCGTCCCCGACAACTGGCGCGCGTATTTCGACGCCCTCCAGCATGTGCCGGCGGTTGACGGCAGCGAGGCCCGCGACGTGGCCCACGCCCCGGTGGTCGAATCATTCGCCCAGCGCGCCAAGGCCAATGCCTTCGCCGCCAAGGCCTCCAGCGCCGATCTGGCCGTCGCCCGCAAGCAGGTGCACGTGCAGTCGCTGATCGCGGCCTACCGCTTCCTCGGCAATCGCTGGGCGGAGCTGGACCCCCTCAAGCGCGCCGAGCGCCCCAAGATTCCCGAACTCGACCCCGCGTTCTACGACCTGACCGAGTCCGACATGGACATCTCGTTCAGCGCCGTGAACAGCTATTTCGGCGGCGAGACCATGACGCTGCGCCAGATCGTGCAGGCCCTGCGCGAGACCTACTGCGGCAGCATCGGTTCCGAGTTCATGCACGGCTCCGACCCGGCCGAGAAGCGCTGGTGGCAGGAGCGGCTGGAGAAGGCGCGCGGCAAGCCGACCTTCACCGCTGACGAGAAGAAGCACATCCTCGACCGCCTGACGGCAGCCGAAGGCCTGGAGCGCTTCCTCCACACCAAGTACGTCGGCCAGAAGCGCTTCTCTCTGGAGGGCGGCGAAAGCTTCATCGCCGCCATGGACGAAGTCATCCAGCGCGCCGGCGAACGCGGCGTGCAGGAGATCGTCATCGGCATGGCCCACCGTGGCCGCCTGAACGTGCTCGTCAACACCCTGGGCAAGATGCCCGCCGACCTGTTCGCCGAGTTCGAGCACAAGGCTGCCGAAGACCTGCCCGCCGGTGACGTGAAGTACCACCAGGGCTTCAGCTCCGACGTGTCGACGCAGGGCGGCCCGGTCCACCTGTCGCTGGCCTTCAACCCCTCCCACCTGGAAATCGTCAACCCGGTCGTCGAAGGCAGCGTGCGCGCCCGCCAGGACCGCCGTGGCGACACCGTCGGCGCCCAGGTGCTGCCGGTGCTGGTGCACGGAGACGCGGCCTTCGGTGGCCAGGGCGTCGTGCAGGAAACCCTGGCCATGGCCCAGACGCGTGGCTATCGCACGGGCGGCACGGTCCACATCGTCATCAACAACCAGATCGGCTTCACCACCAGCGACCCGCGCGACCTGCGCTCGACCTGGTACTGCTCCGACGTCGTCAAGATGATCGAAGCCCCGGTGCTGCACGTGAACGGCGACGACCCCGAAGCCGTCGTGTGGGCCACTCAGCTGTGCATGGACTACCGCGTCGAGTTCAAGAAAGACGTCGTCCTGGACATCGTCTGCTTCCGCAAGCTGGGTCACAACGAGCAGGACACGCCGGCCCTGACCCAGCCGATGATGTACAAGAAGATCGGCGCCCATCCCGGCACCCGCAAGGTCTACGGCGACAAGCTGGTCGCCCAGAATGTGCTGCCGGCCGAAGGTCCGGACGAGATGGTCAAGGCCTACCGTGCCGCCATGGACGAAGGCCGCCACACCGTCGACCCGGTGCTGACCAACTTCAAGAGCAAGTTCGCCACCGACTGGTCGCCCTTCCTCGGCAAGAAGTGGACGGACAACTGCGACACCGCCATTCCCGTGGCCGAGTGGAAGCGCCTGGCTGAGAAGCTGACGACCATCCCCAAGGACTTCGCGCCGCACAACCTCGTCGCCAAGCTCTACGCCGACCGCGCCACCATGGGTCGTGGCGAGACCAACATCGACTGGGGCATGGGTGAGTCCATGGCCTTCGCATCGCTGGTGGCCTCGGGCTATCCCGTGCGTCTGTCCGGCGAGGACAGCGGCCGCGGCACGTTCACCCACCGCCACGCGGTGCTGCACGACCAGAACCGCGCCAACTGGGACGACGGCACCTACATCCCGCTGCAGAACGTCGCCGACGGCCAGGCTCCCTTCACCGTCATCGACTCCATCCTGTCGGAAGAGGCGGTGCTGGGCTTCGAGTACGGCTACGCCGCCGCCGAACCCAACACGCTGACCATCTGGGAAGCCCAGTTCGGCGACTTCGTCAACGGCGCCCAGGTCGTCATCGACCAGTTCATCGCCTCCGGCGAAGTGAAGTGGGGCCGCTCCAACGGCCTGACCATGATGCTGCCGCACGGCTACGAAGGCCAGGGCCCCGAGCACAGCTCGGCCCGCCTGGAGCGCTTCATGCAGCTGGCCGCGGACAACAACATGCAGATCGTGCAGCCGACCAACGCCGCGCAGATCTTCCACGTGCTGCGCCGCCAGATGCTGCGCATGTTCCGCAAGCCGCTGGTCATCATGACCCCCAAGAGCCTGCTGCGCGCCAAGGATGCGACCTCGCCGCTGTCCGACTTCACCAAGGGCGAGTTCAAGACCGTCATCGGTGAGCAGGACGCCGCCATCGTGGGCGACAAGGTCAAGCGCGTCATCGTCTGCTCGGGCAAGGTCTATTACGACCTCGTCAAGGCGCGTGCCGAGAAGAAGTCCAACGACGTGGCCATCGTGCGCGTCGAACAGCTCTACCCCTTCCCGCACAAGGCTTTCGCGGCCGAGCTCAAGAAGTATCCGAACGCCACCGACATCGTGTGGTGCCAGGACGAGCCGCAGAACCAGGGCGCCTGGTTCTTCGTGCAGCACTATGTGCACGAGAACATGACGGAAGGCCAGAAGCTTGGCTACGCCGGCCGCCCGGCCAGCGCCAGCCCCGCCTGCGGCTATGCCCACCTGCACCAGGAGCAGCAGAAGGCGCTGCTGGATCAGGCCTTCGCCAAGCTCAAGGGCTTCATCCTGACCAAATAAGACCGCACCGCGCAGCGCCACATCATCGGCGCTGCGCTCGCTTGCGCCTGTACCGCATCACACCGAATAAAGAACACGGAGCCTCACACCATGGCCATCGTTGACGTCCAAGTTCCCCAGTTTTCCGAATCCGTTTCCGAGGGCACGCTGCTGACCTGGAAGAAGAAGCCCGGCGAAGCCGTCACCATCGACGAGACCCTCGTCGAGATCGAGACCGACAAGGTCGTGCTCGAAGTGCCCGCGCCCGCCACCGGCGTGCTGGCCGAGATCGGCGTCGCCGACGGCAGCACCGTCACCAGCCAGCAGCTGCTGGCCAAGATCGACACCGAAGGCAAGGCCGGCGTCGCTGCGCCCGCCACGACGGCTTCGGTTGCCGCGCCGGCTGCTGCCGCTGCAGCGCCCGCCGCTGCTCCCGCCGCCAGCGGCGGCAACAAGGGCGACGTGGCCATGCCCGCCGCCGCCAAGATCCTGGCCGAGAAGGGCCTGGCCGCGACCGACGTCGCCGGCTCCGGCAAGGACGGCCGCGTGACCAAGGGCGACGCCCTGGCCGCCGGCGCCAAGCCCGCAGCACCGGCCGTGACGCCGATGGCCGTGGCCGCGCCCGCCGCCAAGCTGCTGCCCGCCGTGGCAGCACCTGTGCAGCCCAACCTCGGCGACCGCCCCGAGCAGCGCGTGCCCATGACCCGCCTGCGTGCCCGCATCGCCGAGCGCCTGGTGCAGTCGCAGTCGACCAATGCCATCCTGACCACCTTCAACGAAGTCAACATGGCCCCGGTCATGGAGATGCGCAAGAAGTTCCAGGAGAAGTTCGAGAAGGAACACGGCGTCAAGCTGGGCTTCATGAGCTTCTTCGTCAAGGCGGCCGTCGCGGCGCTGAAGAAGTACCCCATCATCAACGCCTCGGTCGACGGCAATGACATCGTCTACCACGGCTACTTCGACATCGGCATCGCCGTCGGCTCGCCGCGCGGCCTTGTCGTGCCGGTGCTGCGCAATGTCGACCAGATGAGCTTCGCCGACATCGAGAAGAAGATCGCCGAGTTCGGCGCCAAGGCCAAGGACGGCAAGCTGTCCATCGACGAGCTGACCGGCGGCACCTTCTCCATCTCCAACGGCGGCACCTTCGGCTCCATGCTGTCCACGCCCATCATCAACCCGCCCCAGTCGGCCATCCTGGGCGTTCACGCCACCAAGGACCGCGCCGTCGTGGAGAACGGCCAGGTCGTGGTGCGCCCCATCAACTACCTCGCCATGTCCTATGACCACCGCATCATCGACGGCCGCGAAGCCGTGCTGGGTCTGGTCACGATGAAGGAAGCCCTTGAAGACCCCGCCCGCCTCCTCTTCGACATTTGATTAGGGCTGCTGCGCGGCCTCATGGCGGCGTTGCGGGTCCCGTCCTCGGCATCCTCACGTAGCGCTGCTACGTTCCGGTGCCTCGGCACCCGCGCCTTGCCCTGAAGCCGCTCGCTACGCCCCGCACCATCGGGGTTTTGCGTAGAGACAAGGAATAGACATGAGCACCAAGCAATTCGACGTCGTCGTCATCGGCGGCGGCCCCGGCGGCTACATCGCGGCCATCCGCGCGGCACAGCTGGGCATGAACGTGGCCTGCATCGACGAGTGGAAGAACGACAAGGGCGGCCCCGCCCTGGGCGGCACCTGCACCAATGTCGGCTGCATCCCGTCCAAGGCCCTGCTGCAATCCAGCGAGCACTACGAGCAGCTGAACCACCACTTCGCCGACCACGGCATCACGGCGGACAACGTCAAGATGGACGTCGCCAAGATGCTGGCCCGCAAGGATCAGGTCGTGAAGCAGAACAACGACGGCATCGTCTACCTGTTCAAGAAGAACAAGGTCACGTTCTTCCACGGCCGTGGTTCCTTCGTGGCCGCCAAGGACGGTGGTTATGAGCTCAAGGCCGGCGAGGAGGTCATCGCCGCCAAGCAGGTCATCGTCGCCACCGGCTCCAACGCCCGCGCCCTGCCCGGTGTGCCCTTCGACGAAGAGAACATCCTGTCCAACGACGGTGCGCTGCGCGTCGGCACGACGCCCAAGAAGCTGGGCCTGATCGGCGCTGGCGTCATCGGCCTGGAGATGGGCTCGGTCTGGCGCCGCCTGGGTGCCGAAGTCACCGTGCTGGAAGGCCTGCCGGCCTTCCTCGGCGCGGTGGACGAGAGCGTGGCCAAGGAAGCCGCCAAGGTCTTCAAGAAGCAGGGCCTGGACATCCAGCTCGGCGTGAAGGTCGGCGAGGTGAAGAGCTCCAAGAAGGGCGTCAGCGTCGCCTATACCGATGCCAAGGGCGAGGCCAAGACGCTGGAAGTCGACAAGCTCATCGTCTCCATCGGGCGCGTGCCCAACACCATCGGCCTGGGTGCCGACGTGGTGGGTCTGAAGCTCGATGAGCGCGGCGCCATCGTCGTCGACGACGAGTGCAAGACCAACCTGCCAGGCGTCTGGGCCATCGGCGACGTCGTGCGCGGCCCCATGCTGGCGCACAAGGCCGAGGAAGAGGGCGTGGCGGTGGCCGAGCGCATGGCCGGCCAACACGGTCACGTCAACTTCAACACCATCCCCTGGGTCATCTACACCAACCCGGAGATCGCCTGGGTCGGCAAGACCGAGCAGCAGCTCAAGGCTGAAGGCGTGGCCTACAAGGCTGGCCAGTTCCCCTTCCTGGCCAACGGCCGCGCGCGGGCTCTGGGCGACACCACCGGCTTCGTCAAGTTCCTGGCCGACGCCAAGACCGACGAGATCCTGGGCGTGCACATCATCGGCCCGTTCGCTTCGGAGCTGATCTCCGAGGCCGTGGTGGCGATGGAGTTCAAGGCCTCGGCCGAGGACATCGCGCGCATCTGCCACGCGCATCCGTCGTTGAGCGAGGCGACCAAGGAAGCCGCCCTGGCGGTCGACAAGCGCACGCTGAACTTCTGATCGAGAAGCGAAAGCAGCAAGGGGCGGCCATTCAGTCGCCCCTTTTTTTGTGATGACCTCTCCGCATGCCATCCGTTAGCGAGCTCTACCAGCAAACCCTCGCCGAGCGCGGCTTCAGCGCCGACGAGGCGCAGCTGCGCGCGATTGCGTCGCTGCAGCGCTGCCAGGACGAATGGGCCAGCTACAAGGCCCGCCGTGCCAATGCGGTGACCAAGCTGCTGGTGCGCCCGCCCATTCCGCGCGGCGTCTACATGTACGGCGGCGTGGGCCGGGGCAAGAGCTTCCTGATGGACTGCTTTTTCCAGGCCGTGCCGCTGCAGCGCAAGACGCGGCTGCACTTCCACGAGTTCATGCGCGAGGTGCACCGCGAGCTGCAGGAGCTCAAGGGCATCGCCGACCCGCTGGAGGAGCTTGGCAAGCGCATCGCGCGGCGCTTCCGCCTGATCTGCTTCGACGAGTTCCACGTCGCCGACGTGACCGACGCGATGATCCTGCACCGCCTGCTGGACGCGCTGTTCCGCAACCGCGTGTCCATCGTCACGACGTCCAATTTCCACCCCGACGAGCTCTATCCCAACGGCCTGCACCGCGACCGCATCCTGCCCGCCATCGAGCTGCTGAAGGCCAACCTCGAGGTCATCAACGTCGATGCCGGTACCGACTACCGGCGCCGCTCGCTGGAGGACATGAACCTCTATCTGACGCCGTTGAACGAGGACACCGAGGCTGCGCTGACCAAAGCCTTCGAGTCCCTCGCCGAGGCCAAGGACGAGGACCGCAAGCTGATGATCGAGCACCGCGCGATCTATGCGCGGCGCCGGGCCGGCGGTGTCGTCTGGTTCGATTTCGCAACCCTTTGTGGCGGCCCGCGATCGCAGAACGACTACCTGGAGCTGGCCAGCCAGTTCCACACCGTCATCCTGTCCGAGGTGCCGGAGATGCCGGTGCGCCTGGCCAGCGAGGCGCGCCGCTTCACCTGGCTGGTGGACGTGCTCTACGACCGCCGCGTCAAGCTCATCATCTCGGCCGCCGTGCCGGCGGAGCAGCTCTACACCGAAGGCCCGCTGGCCCACGAGTTCCCACGCACCGTGTCACGTCTGCAGGAGATGCGCTCGGCCGAATACCTGGCCCTGGCCCGCCGCGAGGTCGATACTTCGCTGACATGAGCCTGCGCCCCCTGATCCTCGTCTTCGCCGCCACTGCTGCGGCGGCACAACCTTCCACGCGTGCCGAGGTCGCCGCGCAACGCGCCGCCATCGAGCAGCGCTTCACCCAGGAGAAGCTCGACTGCCAGCAGCGCTTTTCGGTCGCCGCCTGCCTGGACGACGTGCGTCAGCGCCGCCATGCCGCCCTGGAGCCCCTGGTGAAGCGCGAGCATGAGCTCGAGGCCGAGGAGCGCCGCGCGCGCTCGGAAGCCCAGACCCAGCGCGTGCGCGAGCGGGAGCTTGCGGCCAGCCAGGATGAAGGCCAGAAGCGCGAGCGCCTGCTGATGGCGTCGCCAGCTGCGCGGCCCGCTTCACAGGCCGCCCGCACACCCAAGGTACTCCGTCCGGAAGCTGCCGCACAGAACCGCCTCAAGGCCACCCAGAAGGCCGATGCCGAGGCCGCCAAGCGCCGCGAGCAGGCCGAAGCGCGCCAGCTGCGCCAGCAACGCCTGGTGGCCGAACATGAGGCCAAGCAGAAGAGCCGCACCAAACCGTCAGCGGCTCCGCTGCCATTGCCGGGCGCGTCCGCGGCCTCCGCGCCGCGCTGACAAGCTCAGTCGAGGTTCTCGAGCTTGACGATGGCGACCGACAGGTTGTCGCCGCCGCCGCGCGCGCGTTGGCGCGCCTTGCTCACCAGCAGCTCGGCCGCTTCGCGCGGCGGCAGGCTGTAGAGCACGCTGCCCAGCTCCTGGGCGGTGAAGTAGTGCCACAGGCCGTCGCTGCAGCACATCAGCGTGTCGCCGACTTCCAGGGCCTCGAAGCGCTCCGACGTCGAGGTCGGGTCCTGCACGGTGCCCAGGCAGGCCGTCAGCAAATTGCTCTGAGGGTGCGAGCTCGCTTCGGCCTCGGTCAGCTGGCCTTCGTCGACGAGGCGCTGCACATAGGAATGGTCCATGGTGCGCTTGACGAGGCGGGCGCCGCGGAACCAGTAGATGCGCGAGTCGCCGGAGTGGATCCAGTGCGCGCAGCGGTCGCTGGTGACGACGAAACCGGCAATCGTGCTGTGCGGCTCCTCCTCGGCGGAGATGGCCGTCAGCTTGATCATCAGGTGGGCCTCGGCCAGGATCTGGTTCAACAGCTCCGTCGGCAGCTCGTCCTCGGGCGAGAAGCGCTCGAACAGTTGGCGCGCCGTCAGGATGACCTGGTCGGCGGCCTTGCGACCGCCGCTCTTGCCGCCCATGCCGTCGGCCACGATGCCCATCACGCAGCCCGCGATGCGCGGGTGAGCGATGACAGCCACCTGATCCTGCTGATAGGCGCGGTCCCCGCGATGGGTGCCGGTGGCGGCGGTGAGTCGGAATCCGACGGCGGTGGGGGAAGGCATGTCGAAAACTATACTGGGCCGTTCGATTTTGCCCTGTCGCCGCCTGCCCTCGTAAACCCCGGAATGGATGAAGAACTTCACTCGTTGTCGCGGCGTCTCATCGAGTTGCGCATGGAGCATGGCGACCTCGACGCCATGATCGACCGCCTGGTCGAACAGCCGCCCGTGGACGAATTGGCATTGCAGCGGCTCAAGAAGCGCCGCCTGGCCTTGAAGGACATGATTGCGCGGTTGGAGGCCACGACGGAGCCCGATGACCTCGCCTGACCTGGACGACTGGCTCGACGCCCTCGATCAGGCCACCCCTCCCACTCCACCCGCTGCCGACGAGCTCGAACAAGCCGTGTTGGCCGCCTTCGACGTCGACGGCCCGCTGGCGCGCCTGGACAAGGGCTACAAACCGCGCCAGCCCCAGCTCGAGATGACCCGGGCCGTGTCCCGGGCCCTCAGCCGCCGCCAGGCGCTGGTCGTCGAGGCCGGCACCGGCGTTGGCAAGACTTTCGCCTATCTGGTGCCGGCCCTGCTGGCCGGCAGCCGGGCCCTGATCAGCACGGCCACCAAGAGCCTGCAGGACCAGCTCTTCATGCGCGACCTGCCGCGCCTGATGAAGGCGCTGAACACGCCGGTCCGCCTGGCCCTGCTGAAGGGCCGCAGCAGCTACCTCTGCCTGCACCGCATGAAGGAAGCGCGCGTCTCGGGTGAATTCCCGGACCGCCGCACGGCGCTGTCCCTGGCCCGCATCGAACGCTGGGCCCTGGGCACGACGACGGGCGACTTCGCCGAGATCGACGGCCTGGACGAGCGCTCGCCCATCATCCCCATCGTCAGCTCCAGCCGCGAGAACTGCCTGGGCCAGGAGTGCCCGGACTGGAAGGCCTGCTACGTCGTCAAGGCGCGGCGCGAGGCCATGGACGCCGACGTCGTCGTCGTCAACCACCATCTCTTCTTCGCCGACATGACGCTGCGCGATACCGGCGTGGCCGAGTTGCTGCCCAGCGTCGAGATCGCCATCTTCGACGAGGCCCACCAGCTCGCCGAGGCCGGCGTGCAATTCCTCGGCACGCTGTTGGGCACGGCCTCGCTGATCGATTTCGCTCGCGACACCCTGGCCCAGGGCCTGGCCCATGCCCGCGGCGTGCACGACTGGCAGACCCTGCATGCCGGCGTCGAGAAGGCGGCGCGCGAGCTGCGCCTGGCCGCGGCCGGGCCGCTTGCCACCGCCGGCCGTGAGCTGCGCGGCACGCTGAAGCTGGGCTGGAAGGAGAGGGCGCATCACCCCGGCTTTGCCGTGGCCCTGGCCGGTGTCGAGAAGGCCGTTGCGGCGGCTTTGGAAGCGCTGACCGCCGTGCGCGAGGCGGCACCCGACTTTGCACGTCTTTGCGAGCGTGCGCTGGAGCTGCGTGAGCTGGCCAAGACCTTTGCCGCCGAGCCCGATCCGGGCGATGTGCGCTGGATCGACATCAGCCCGCACTCGGCCCGCCTGGTCGAGTCGCCGCTGGACATCCGCGAGGCGATGCAGCAGCAGCTCGAAGGTCCGCCCAAGGCCTGGGTCTTCACCTCGGCCACGCTGGGGGACGACGAGGGCCTGACCTGGTTCACCGAGCCGGCCGGCTTGACGGATGCCGAGGTGCTGCGTGTGGGCAGCCCCTTCGACTATCCGGCCCATGCGCGTCTGTATGTGCCGCGCGGCTTCCCCAAGCCCAGCGAGCCCAGCCACCCGCCCAGCGTCGCCCTGCTGGCCTCACGGCTGGCGCGGGCTCTCGGCGGCCGAACTTTCGTGCTGACGACGACACTGCGCAATCTGCAGACCGTGGCAGACGGCCTGCGCCAGCACTTCGAAGAGGCGGGCGATGCCATCGCCGTACTGCAGCAGGGCGCCATGCCCAAACGCATGCTTTTGCAGCGCTTCCTGGAGAACCCGGCGGCGGTGCTGGTCGGCTCGGCCAGCTTCTGGGAGGGCATCGACGTGCCAGGCGACGCGCTGCAGTGCGTCGTCATCGACAAGCTGCCCTTCCCGCCGCCCAACGACCCTTTGGTCGAGGCGCGCGTGCAGCGGCTGGAGGCTCAGGGCCGCAACGCCTTCTCGGAGTATTTCGTCGCCGAGGCGGCCATCGCCTTGAAACAGGGCGCAGGCCGCCTGATCCGCACCGAGACCGACCGAGGACTGCTGGTGGTTTGCGACCCCCGCATGGCCGGCATGAACTACGGCCGCCGCCTGCGCGCGGCATTGCCGCCGATGGCGCCAGTGGCCAACGAGGCCGAGGCTTTGGATTGGTTGCGGCTGCTGAATGAAGAACGGGCCTGACGGCCCGTTCAATTCAACTCACCAGAGCTGCCACCAGGGCTTCTTGGTCTTGCCGCCGTTGCTGGCGTACTGGCTGTCCGGGAAGTTCTTGTCCAGCACGCGGCGGGCGTCGTCGCGCAGCTGGGTCAGGCCGAGCTTGTCGTAGCTCTCGCCCATGATGAAGAGGCCTTCCTCGATGCCGGGGGCGTACTGGAACTCGGCCACGGCGGCCTGGGCGCGATTCGCCGCGGCGACATAGGCCTTGCGGTTGAAGTAGTAGCGCGCCACGTGGATCTCGTAGGCGGCCAGCGTGTTGGTGATGAAGTTGATGCGCGTCTGCGCCTCGGCCGCGTACTTGGACTCGGGGAACTGCTCGACGAGCTGGCGGAAGGCCAGCAGGGCTTCGCGCGAGGCCTGCTGGTCGCGTTCGGCCACGTCCTGGTTGGCCAGGCGTCCAAACAGACCCAGGTCTTCGTTGAAGTTGACGATGCCCTTCATGTACAGGGCATAGTCCATCGCCGGGCTGGATGGGTTGAGCTTGATGAAGCGGTCCAGCGTCGTGATCGCCTGGGCGCGCTCGGCCGTGCGGTAGTAGGCCCAGGCCAGATCCAGCGTCGCCTGTTGGCCCATGGTCGTGCCGGCGGCGCGGCCTTCGATCTTCTCCAGGGACTTGATGGCGCGCTCGTAGCTGCCGGCGTTCAGGTCGTCCTTGGCGTCTGCATACAATTTGTCCAGCGCCGCCTGGGAGTTCGGATCCTCCTTGGCCGTGGAGCTGCAGCCGCCCAGGCCCAGCGCAAGAGCCATCAGCACAGCGCCGGCGGCGATGCGGCCGGCCTTGAATTTCTCAACAAACATGTCTGAAGTCGACGGCGGTGCTGCCGGCTGGTCACAGGAAACGATGGACGCGGAGTATAGGGTCGGGGGTCGAGAAGACCTCGAACAGGACGCCGAGGATGGCGGCGAAGCCGAACGGCGCAGCGTGGACGTCGACGCGGCGGGCCATGGCGAGCGCCTGGACCGCTGGCTGACGGGTATTGCGCCTGAGTTCTCGCGCAACCACCTGCAGTCCCTCATCGAGCGTGGCTGCGTGACGGTGGACGGCAAAGTATTGCAAAAGGCCGCCCACAAGCTGCGCGCCGGCCAGCGCGTCGAGATTGAGTTGCAGCCTACCGACGAGAGCCGTGCCTTCCGCGCCGAGTCCATGGCCCTGGACTTCGTCTACGAGGACGAACACCTGGCGGTCGTCAGCAAGCCTGCTGGCCTGGTCGTGCACCCGGCCGCTGGCAACTGGTCGGGCACCTTGATGAACGGCCTGCTGGCCCACCATCCCGCTGCGGCCGGCCTGCCGCGTGGCGGCATCGTGCACCGCCTGGACAAGGACACCAGCGGCCTGATGGTGGTGGGCAAGACGCTGGAGGGTGTGACCGCGCTGAGCCGCATGATTGCGGCACGGGAGGTGCATCGAGAGTACCTGGCGCTCGCCTGGGGGCGCATCGAGGAGGATTTCGTCGTCAACCAGGCCATGCGCCGCGACCCGGTGTCGCGCGTGAAGATGGCGATCGCCCCCGCCAATCTGGGCAAGCCGGCGCATACCGACTTCTTCCCGCTGGGCGTGGGGGAGGTGAATGGTCGGCCGATCAGCGCCGTGCACTGCGTGCTCCATACCGGGCGCACCCACCAGATTCGCGTGCACCTGATGCACAGCGGCCATCCCATGCTGGCCGACGTCCTTTACGGCGGTACACCGGCCCTGGGCCTGGCGCGGCAGGCCCTGCATGCAGCCCGCCTGTCCTTCACGCATCCGATCACCGGTGAGGCCCTGGTGCTGACGGCGCCGCTGCCCGCCGACATGGCCGCCGCCTGGGCCGAAATCGATGCTGCCAGCCTGCCCGAATAGATGATTCGGCCCCCACGCGCGCCCCGCGCGCTCCCCCCGAGGGGGCGCCTCGCCGGCTTCGGGCGGCCGGGCGCCGACGACATGGCTACAATGCACTCCGGTTGTCGTGGCAGCCAGCGCGCCGAAATTGGCGCGACCCGCGCGGTCTGCAGTCCATCCGCCCGCCGGTCAACCACCCCGATCGCGTCCCGCTGGAAGGCTGCTGAGCCCCAAGCAGACGCCCGGACAGACCCCGTCTGCTTCGCCTGAAGACCGCTGTGAGCGCCCAGGCCCGGACGGATTGCCAGACTTGGCTTGATTGAGGGCGCATTTGCGTTCATGAACACCCAGGATGCCAAGCGCGTCCTCGAGACCGCGCTGATCTGTGCCTCGCAGCCGCTGACGCTGCGCGAGATGCGCAGCCTGTTCGCCGACGAACTCGGCGCCGATACCGTTCGCAGCCTGCTTGACGAGCTGAGCCGCGACTGGGAAGGCAAGGGGGTCGAACTGGTCGCGCTGGCTTCGGGCTGGCGGTTTCAGAGCCGCCCCGAGCTGCGCGAGTATCTCGATCGCCTGCACCCTGAGAAGCCGCCGCGGTATTCGCGCGCCGTGCTCGAGACGCTGGCCATCATTGCCTACCGCCAGCCGGTCACGCGCGGCGACATCGAGGACATCCGCGGCGTCGTCGTCGCGAGCCAGATCGTCAAGCAGCTCGAGGACCGCGGCTGGATCGAAGCCATCGGCCACCGCGAGACGCCCGGCCGCCCGGCCCTGTACGCGACGACCAAGGCCTTCCTCGACGATCTCGGCCTCGCCAGCCTGGAACAGCTGCCGGCCCTGGAGGTCGGCGGCGAAGCGCCGGCCTTCGAGGCGCTGCAAGGCCAGTTGCTGGACGCTGCCGAGGATGCGGCGCCCGAAGCGCCTGCAACCGAAGAGGTTGCCGCTGCCGAAGAAGTTCCCATGGCCCAAGAAGCCCCCGCCGAAGCGCCCGCGCCGTCCTTGAGCCTGTTTGGCGACGACGGCACGCCGGCCCTCCCCAATCCCGATCCCGAAGATCCGCCCCCGCAAACCCAGCCCGAAACCGCATGAACGACGCTGCCGATCAAGACAAGCCCGTGTCTCCCGCCGCTGACGCCGAAGCGCCCGCGCCCAAGCGCCGTCGCACGACGGCCAAGGCGGCCGCCGAGGCTGCTGCTCCCGAAGCCACGCCGGAGGCCGCAGAAGCGCCGGTGCCGGTGAAACGCACGCGCCGCAAGGCTGCCGAGACTGCGGCTGAAGAGGCGGCGCCCGCTCCCGAGGCCGCGCCCGCCGATGAGGCACCGGCCCCGGCCCGCAAGCGCGCACCGCGCAAGACGGCTGCCGCCGCCGAGGAGGCTGCGCCCGTGGTCGCCGCTGAAGCGTCCGCGCCGGCCACCGCGGCGCCCGCGCCCGTCTTCACGCTGGCCGAGGCAGCATCTGCTGCCGCGGCCGCGGGGGGGGACGACGCTGACGAAGACGGTGATGGCGAAGGCGAGGGCGGTGAGGACGGCGAGCGCGGCGGACGCAGCCGCAACCGCCGCCGCAACCGCAAGGAGCGCGCCGAGCGCCAGGCCGCCGTCCAGGCGACGGGTGGCGGTGATGCACCGGGGGCGGCGACGGCGCCGGAACTCGTCGAGGCCGCGGGGGCGCGCTTTGCCGATGTGCTGTCGGGCAATCTGGATGCGGAATCGGAAGGCCCACTCGGCGAGCCGCCGCAGCTGCGGCCCGAGCCCGAGGAAACGGTCGAGGAGGCCGGCGAAGGCGAGACCAAACGCGTGCTGGCACCCGACGCCGACGCGCCCAAGCTGCAGAAGGTACTGGCCCAGGCCGGCATCGGTTCGCGCCGCGACATCGAGGACTGGATCTCCGAAGGCAAGATCGAGGTGAACGGCGAAGTGGCCCATGTCGGCCAGCGCATCTCCTTTGGCGACCGCGTGCGCGTCAACGGCAAGGAGGTGCGCGTGCGCATCTCGCCGCCCAACCCGCGCATCCTGGCCTATCACAAGCCCACCGGCGAGGTCTCGACCTTCAATGACCCGGAAGGCCGCCCGACGGTCTTCCGCTCCCTGCCGCGCGTGCAGGGCCAGAAATGGCAGTCCGTTGGCCGCCTGGACATCAACACCGAAGGCCTGCTGCTGTTCACCAACTCGGGCGAGCTGGCCAACCAGCTGATGCACCCGCGCTTCGGCGTCGAGCGCGAGTACGCGGCCCGCGTGCTGGGCTCGCTCAGCGACGAGCAGCGCGCCAAGCTGCTGGAAGGCGTCAATGTCGACGGTCAGACGGCGGCTTTCAAGGCCATCGAGGATGGTGGCGGCGAAGGCGCCAACCGCTGGTACCGCGTCACGATCACCGAAGGCCGCAACCGCGAAGTGCGCAAGCTCTTCGAGGCGGTCGGCATGGTGGTCAGCCGCCTGATCCGCATCCGCTACGGCACCGTCGTGCTGCCGCGCGGTTTGAAGCGCGGCGTCTGGGTGGAGCTGGGCGACGATGACGTGCGCGTCATCCGCCGCCTGGCGGGCCACACGAACAACAGCGGCCAGGGCCAGCAGCAGGGCCATGGCCAGGGTCATCAACAAGGCCAGGGCAAGGGCCAGCAGCAGCCGCAAGGCAACAAGAACGACCGCAACAAGCGCCGCAACGAGGACCGCCATGCCGGCGTCGGCCCGCGCCCGAGCCGCCCGCCCGAGCCGCAGCAGCCGCGCCCGCCCCGCGAGGAGCGCGCCCAGCGCCGTGACGATGACGAGGAGGACGATGGCTTCATCCCTCATCATGTCAATCCGCTGGAGCAGACGTTCGACCGCCGTCACGCGACCAGTGGCAAGCGCGGCTTGCCGCAAGGCTTTGGCGCCGGCGGCAGCCAGCAGCACGACCGGCCCAAGGGCGGTGGCAACAAGGGCAACGGCCCGCGTGAGCCCGATCCGATGCAGACTTCCGTGGGCTATATCGGCGGCGACGCCTACCTGCGCCGTGGCGGCGGCGGTGGCCGTGGCGGCAAGGGTGGCGGCGGTGGTGGTGGCGGCGGTGGACGCTCCGGCGGCGGCTACGGCGGCCGGCGCTGAAACCTGGGGATGACCTGACTAGGGTCATCCCTGCCCGCTACAATCGCAGGCTTTGTCCAATACGCCCCATCAGGAGAACCCCATGGCGATCGAAACCACCCTGTCCATCATCAAGCCCGATGCCGTGGCAAAGAACGTCATCGGCCAGATCTACGCCCGCTTCGAAGGCGCCGGCCTGAAGGTCGTGGCCGCCAAGATGGTGCATCTGTCGCGCGTCGAAGCCGAACAGTTCTACGCCGTCCACAAGGCCCGTCCCTTCTTCAACGACCTGGTCAACTTCATGATCAGCGGCCCCGTGATGATCCAGGCCCTGCAAGGCGAAGGCGCCATCCTGAAGAACCGTGACCTGATGGGCGCCACCGACCCGAAGAAGGCCGAGAAGGGCACCATCCGCGCCGACTTCGCCGACAGCATCGACGCCAACGCCGTGCACGGCTCCGACGCCGCCGAAACGGCCGCCGTTGAAGTGGCCTTCTTCTTCCCCGGCATGAACGTCTACTCGGGTCGTTAATCCCCCAACGGGGTCGGTGACCCCGGCCCAGAAAGTTCGTATGGACGCGGTCAACCTGCTCGGTTTTGATCTGCCAGGCCTGGCCGCCTACTGCGAGCAACTGGGCGAAAAGAAATTCCGTGCGACCCAGCTCTTCCGCTGGGTCCACCAGAAGGGCGCGTCGGACTTCGATCAGATGTCCGACCTCGCCAAGTCGCTGCGCGACAAGCTCAAGGGCCGTGCCCACATCGGCGCGCTGCCGGTGATCTCCGAGCATGTGTCCGCCGACGGCACCATCAAGTGGCTGTTCGACGTCGGTGCCGGCAATGCCGTCGAGGCGGTGTTCATTCCCGAAGACGACCGCGGCACGCTGTGCATCTCCAGCCAGGCCGGCTGCGCCGTTGGCTGCCGCTTCTGCTCCACCGGCCATCAGGGCTTCAGCCGCAACCTGACGACGGCCGAGATCACGGCCCAGCTCTGGTTTGCCGAGCATTCGCTGCGCAAGCGCCAGAACACGGAAGAACGCATCATCTCCAACGTGGTGATGATGGGCATGGGTGAGCCGCTGCAGAACTACGACCAGCTCGTGCCGTCGCTCAAGACCATGCTGGACGACCATGGCTATGGCCTGAGCCGCCGCCGCGTGACGGTGTCGACCTCGGGCGTGGTGCCCATGATCGACCGCCTGCGGGAGGACTGCCCCGTGGCCCTGGCCGTCAGTCTGCACGCACCCACCGATCCGCTGCGCGACCAGCTCGTGCCGCTGAACAAGAAATACCCCATCGCCGAGCTGCTGGACGCCTGCAACCGCTACCTCGAGAAGGCGCCGCGCGACTTCATCACCTTCGAGTACTGCATGTTGCAGGAGGTGAACGACTCGCCCGAACAGGCCCGCGAACTGGTCAAGCTGCTCAAGAACAAGATCGGCTGCAAGATCAACCTGATCCCCTTCAACCCCTTCCCGGCGTCCGGCCTCATCCGCAGCACCAATGTGCGCGTGCAGGCCTTCGCCGAGGTGCTGATCCAGGCCGGCATCGTGACCACCGTGCGCAAGACGCGCGGTGACGACATCGACGCCGCCTGCGGTCAGTTGGCCGGTGAGGTCCAGGACCGCACCCGCGCGCATATCCGCATGGTCAGGGCACCCGTGACGGTGGCCAAATCCACCTGATGCACCTGGTGCCCACCCTCGAGGATTTGATGAAGCGACTGCTGTTCGTTCTGACCGCCGCCCTCCTTGCCGCCTGTGCCGGTCCCACTGCCACCGCTCCCAGCGGTGACCGCGAGATCAAGACCGACTCGGACAAGACCGATGCCGATCGCAAGGCCGGCATCCGGCTGGAGCTGGCCCAGGGCTATTTCTCACGCGGCCAGTTCAACACCGCCCTGGACGAGCTCAAGCTCGCACTGCAGGCCAAGCCCGACATGCGCGAGGCCGTCAACCTGCGCGGCCTGATCTATGCCGCCATGGGCGAGCACCAGCTCGCCGAGGAAGCCTTCCGCCGCGCGCTGGCCGTCTATCCCGGTGACCCGGACACCATGCACAACTACGGCTGGTTCCTGTGCCAGCAGCAACGCTGGGCGACGGCGGACTCGCTGTTCGACCAGGCGGTGGCCGTGTCCACCTACCGGGCGCCGGCCCGCACCCTGCTGGCCAAGGGCGTCTGCGAGGCGCGCTCGGGCCGCATGCTGGTGGCGGAGAAGACGCTGACCCGCGCCTTCGAGCTGGACCCCGGCAATCCGGCCATCGCCGTCAACCTGGCCGAGGTGCTCTACCGCAACCGTGAGCTGGACCGGGCCCGCTTCTATGCCAAGCGCGTCAATGCCCAGCCGGAGCAGGTCAATGCCCAGAGCCTGTGGCTGCAGCTGCGCGTCGAGCGCAAGCTGGGCAACGGCAGCACGGTGGAGGATCTGGCCCAGCAGCTGCGCCGCAAATACCCCCAGGCCCCCGAGACCCAGGCCCTGGACGCGGGTCGTTACGACGAATAAGCCGTGATCGCGGCAAACGACAACAACAAGACGATGCAACCCATCTCCGAGGGACCCGCCAGCCAGGCCGCCACCGCCGGCGCCTGGCTCAGGAATGCACGCCAGCAGCGCGGCCTGCACATCGCCGCCCTGGCCGTCATGCTCAAGGTGCCCCAGGCCAAGCTCGAGGCCCTGGAGGCCGATCGTTTCGACCAGCTGCCCGACGCCACCTTCGCCCGCGCCCTGGCCACGGCCATGTGCCGGGCCCTCAAGGTCGACCCTGCGCCCGTGCTTGCCCTGCTGCCGCGCACGCGCGACCGCGAGTTCGACGTGCGCCCGGGGCTCAACCAGCCCTTCCGCGAGCGCGGCACCGGTCCCATCGATGGGGGCGTTCTGGCGCTGGTGGCCAAGCCCGTCGTCTGGGGCCCGGTGCTGCTGCTGATCGCTGCGGCGGCCGTGTACTGGATTCCGGCCGGCTGGCTCGAGCGTTCGGGTGCGACGACAGCGGCGTCCGGCGTCATGACGGCGGCCAGTGCCCCGGTCGTCGAGTTCGTGCCGGCGCCGGCGGCATCTGAGCCGGCCGTGGCGATGGCGACGGTTGCTCCCGCACCTGAACCTGTCGCATCCGCACCGCTGCAGGTGCGCGATGTCGCCCCGCCGCCTGCTGCGGTGCCCACGTCGGCACCGCCGCTGAAGACCACCGTCACGGCCACGCCGGGCAGCGCGCTGCGCGTGACGGCCACGGCCGACACCTGGATCGAGGTGGCCGATGCCCGCGGCCAGGTGCTGCTGTCGCGCGTGCTGCGGCAGGGCGAGCAGCAGGAATACAGCGGCGCGTCGCCCTACAAGGTGCGCGTCGGCAATGTGCGCGGCACGCAGATCGAATGGCGCGGTGCCGCTGTCGACCTGGCTGCTCGCGGCAAGGACAACGTCGCTCGACTGGAGTTGAATTGATGAGCGAATGGATCATTCCCGAAGCCAAGCCGGCGCCGCGCAGGAGCCGCCAGGCCCGCGTCGTCTGGGGCAGGCGCGTCGTCACCATCGGTGGTGACGCCCCGGTGCGCGTGCAGTCCATGACCAACACCGACACGGTGGACGCCATCGGCACGGCCATCCAGGTCAAGGAGCTGGCCATCGCCGGCTCCGAGCTGGTGCGCATCACGGTCAACACGCCCGAGGCCGCCGAACAGGTGCCCTATATCCGCGAACAGCTGGATCGCATGGGCATCGACGTGCCCCTGGTGGGCGACTTCCACTACAACGGCCACCGCCTGCTGACCGATTACCCGGCCATGGCCCAGGCCCTGTCCAAGTACCGCATCAACCCCGGCAACGTGGGCAAGGGCGACAAGAAGGACAAGCAGTTCGCCATGATGGTCGAGGCGGCAGCGAAGTACGACAAGGTCGTGCGCATCGGCGTCAACTGGGGCAGCCTGGATCAGGAGCTGCTGGCCCAGTTCATGGACGAGAACGCCCGCCGCGCCCAGCCCTGGGATGCCAAGCCCGTCATGTACCAGGCCCTGGTCGAGTCGGCGCTGACCTCCGCCGCCTATGCGGCCGAGCTGGGGCTCAACCCCGACAACATCATCATCAGCTGCAAGGTCAGCGGCGTGCAGGACCTGATCTCGGTCTACCGCGAGCTGGCCCGCCGCTGCGACTACGCCCTGCACCTGGGCCTGACCGAAGCCGGCATGGGCACCAAGGGCACGGTGGCTTCCTCGGTGGCCCTGGGCATCCTGGCGCAGGAAGGCATTGGCGACACCATCCGCGTCAGCCTGACTCCCCAGCCGGGCGAGTCGCGCACGCAGGAGGTCGTCGTGGCCCTCGAGATCCTGCAGGCCCTGGGTCTGCGCCACTTCAACCCCAGCGTCACGGCCTGCCCGGGCTGCGGTCGCACCACCAGCACCACGTTCCAGGAGCTGGCCAAGCAGATCGACGATTTCCTGCGCCTGCAGATGCCGGTCTGGCGCAACAAATATCCCGGCGTCGAAGAGATGAAGGTGGCCGTCATGGGCTGCATCGTCAACGGCCCCGGCGAGAGCAAGCATGCCGACATCGGCATCAGCCTGCCCGGCACCGGCGAAGCGCCGGCGGCGCCCGTCTTCATAGACGGCGTGAAGGCGCTGACTCTGCGCGGCGACAACATTGCCAGCGAGTTCCATGCGCTGGTCGAGAACTACATCGAGAAGCGCTTCGGCGCCCCAGCTACCGAGTCGGCGACTGCATGAGTGAAACCAAGAAGGTCCAGCCGCTTCAGGCGGTGAAGGGCATGAATGACATCCTGCCGCCGGAATCGGCGCGCTGGGAGTCGCTGGAAGCCACCCTGCGCAGCGTGCTGGCGCGCTACGGCTACAGCAATGTGCGTGTGCCCATCGTCGAGCCCACGGCCCTGTTCGTGCGCGGCATCGGCGAGGTGACCGACATCGTCGAGAAGGAGATGTACGCCTTCGAGGACCGCGCCGACAAGCATGGCCAGGCCGAGCACCTGGCCCTGCGCCCCGAGGGCACGGCCGGCGTCGTGCGGGCCATGATCGAGCACAGCTATCTCCGCGACAGCCCGCGCCGCCTCTACTACATCGGCCCGATGTTCCGCCGCGAGAAGCCGCAGAAGGGCCGCTACCGCCAGTTCCACCAGATGGGCATCGAGGCCCTGGGCTTTGCTGGCCCCGACGTGGACGCCGAGGTCATCCTGCTGGCCCGTACGCTGTGGCGCGAGCTCGGCCTGAAGGAGGGCGAGGACGTCACGCTGGAAATCAACTGCCTGGGCCAGTCCGAGGAGCGCGCTGCGCATCGTGCGGCCCTGATCGCCTATCTCGAGCAGCACCAGGACGTGCTGGACGAGGAAGCGAAGCGCCGCATGTACGCCAACCCGCTGCGCGTGCTCGACACCAAGAACCCCGCCATGCAGGCCATGGCCGAGGGCGCGCCCAAGCTGCTGGACTTCCTGGGCGAGGCCTCGCTGGCCCACTTCAACGGCGTGAAGGCGCTGCTGGACGCGGTGGGCCTGGCCTACCGCATCAACCCCCGCCTGGTGCGTGGCCTGGACTACTACAACCTCACCGTCTTCGAGTGGGTGACGACCAAGCTGGGCGCTCAGGGCACCGTCTGCGCCGGTGGCCGCTACGACGGCCTGGTCGAGCAACTGGGCGGCAAGCCCACGCCGGCCGTCGGCTTCGGCATGGGCCTGGAGCGCCTGCTGCTTCTGCTGGAAACGCTGAACCTGCAGCAGCCCGGCGCGGCTCCTGACGTCTACGCCGTCGTGCCCGAACCTGCCGAGCTGCCGCGCATCCTGCCCGCTCTGGAAGCCCTGCGCGCGGCCGGCGTGGCCGTACAGATGCACGCCGGTGGCGGCTCGTTCAAATCGCAGTTCAAGAAGGCCGACGCCTCCGGCGCGCGCTTTGCCCTCGTCTTCGGCGGCGATGAACTGGCCCGTGGCGAAGTGGCCGTCAAACCCCTCCGGGAAGGTGGCGAGCAGTTCAGCCGGCCGCTCGCCGACGTGGCCGCCTGGGCCGCCGATCTCCTCCCCGCATAATCCCGGGCCTCGCTTGCCCTTCCTTCCCTCGAAGTTTTCCCCATGGCCGCCCATCTCGACCTCGAAGAACAAGAACAACTTGAACAGCTGAAAGCGTTCTGGAAGCGCTGGGGCAACCTCGTCACCTGGGTGATCACGGCCGTCCTGGCCGCCTTTGCCGCCTGGCAGGGCTGGAACTGGTACCAGCGCGACCAAGCCGCCAAGGCCGCTGCGATGTATGAGGAATTCGACCGCGCGCTGGCCGCCCAGGACGTCGACAAGGCGGCCGTCGCCGCCGGCGACCTGAAGACCCGCTATGGCAGCACAGGTTACGCGGCCGAGGCCGGGCTGCAGGTCGCCAAGCTGCAATTGGACAAGGGCAAGGCCGACGACGCCAAGCAGAGCCTGAGCTGGGTGGCGGAGCAGGGCGCCGAAGGCGGCCCCTACCGCGACGTGGCACGCCTGCGCCTGGCGGGTCTGCAGCTCGACGCCAAGGCCTACGACGAGGCCGCCAAGACCCTGGACGCGATCAAGTCGACCGACTTCGCCGCCCTGGTGGCCGACCGCCGGGGCGACCTGCTGCTGCTGCAGGACAAGCGCGACGCCGCCAAGGCCGAGTACCAGAAGGCCCTGGCCGGCATGGAAAAGACCCTGGACTACCGCCGCATCGTCGAGGCCAAGCTGGCCACGCTGGGCGTGCCCACCGCCGTCGAGGCTGCGGGAGCCGCGCAATGAAGCGCGCCGCCCTGATTTCGCTGCTGGCGCCGCTCGTCATCGGGCTGAGCGGCTGCTCGTCGATCAGCTCGACGTGGAACAGCTGGTTCGGCGACGAGAAGACCAAGCCGACCCCGCTGGAGACCTTGTCCGGCCCGGCCACCGGCCGCATCGTGTGGAGCAGCAAGGGCGGCGACATCAGCTTCCCGCTGAGCATCGCGACGCCGGCTGACCGCTTTGTCGTCGCCAGCGTGGACGGCCAGGTGCGCGCGCTGTCGGCCGCCGACGGCAGCGAGCTGTGGCGCGGCGATGTCGGCGCCAAGCTGCTGGCCGGCATCGGCAGCGATGGCCGCTTCGCCGCCGTCGTCAACCGCGACAACGAACTCGTCGCGCTGGACAACGGCAAGGTGCTCTGGAAGAAGGCCCTGCCGACGCCCGTCGTCGCCGCGCCGCTGGTGGCGGGCGAGCGCGTCTTCGCGCTGACGCTGGACCGCCAGGTGCTGGCCTTCGACGCGCTGGATGGCCGCAAGATCTGGGAACTCAAGCGTCCTGGCGAGCCGCTGACGCTGGCCAAGGCCGGTGTGCTGCTGGCCTACAAGGACACCCTGGTCGTAGGGCAAGGCCCGCGCCTGGCCGGCATCGACCCGGTCAAGGGCCAGCTGCGCTGGGAGGCCAGCGTGGCCACGCCGCGCGGCACCAACGAGGTCGAGCGCCTGGCCGACCTGGTGGGCCCGGCCCAGCGCCAGGGCGAGCTGATCTGCGCCCGCGCCTTCCAGTCCTCGGTGGGTTGCATCAACGCCGAGCGCGGCAGCTCGCTGTGGAACCGCGTCGTCGGTGGCACCAACGGCATCGGTGCCGACTCGCAGATCGTCGTGGCCGGCGATGCTTCCGACCGCCTGTCGGCCTGGAAGCTGGCCAACGGCGACCTGGCCTGGTCGGCCGACCAGTTCCAGCGCCGCAAGCTCTCCGAGCCCGTGCTCATCGGCAAGCAGATCCTGATCGGCGACTTCGAGGGCCAGCTGCATCTGATCGACCGCGACACCGGCAAGACGCGCTCGCGCCTGGCGACCGACGGCACGCCGGTCATCACCATCGCCCTGCAGGGCGAGACCGCCCTGGTCGCCACCAAGAATGGCGGCCTGTTCGCCATCAAGGCTGAATGAAACCTGCAAGATGAAACCGGTTATTGCCCTGGTCGGCCGCCCCAATGTGGGCAAGTCGACGCTGTTCAACCGCCTGACGAAGTCGCGCGACGCCATCGTGGCCGATTTCGCCGGCCTGACGCGCGACCGCCACTACGGTGACGGCCGCCTGGGCGATCGCGAGTTCATCTGCATCGACACCGGCGGCTTCGAGCCCGACAGCAGCACCGGCATCGTCAAGGAGATGGCCAAGCAGACCAAGCAGGCCGTCGCGGAGGCCGATGCGGTCATCTTCGTCGTCGACATCCGCCTGGGCCTGTCGGCCCACGACAGCGATATCGCCCGCTATCTGCGCAGCGTCAACAAGCGCGTGCACCTGGCCGTCAACAAGGCCGAGGGCATGAGCGAGTCGCCGCTGCTGGCCGAGTTCCACGAGCTGGGCATGGGCGAGCCTCATCCCATCTCGTCTGCCCACGGCCAGGGCATCCGCAGCCTGCTGGATGCCGTGCTGGAGCCTTTCGAGGACACCAGCGAAGAATTCGGCGCCGGCCCGCAGCAGGACGGCGTCATCCGCCTGGCCGTGGCCGGTCGCCCCAACGTCGGCAAGAGCACGCTGATCAACACCTGGCTGGGTGAAGAGCGCCTGGTCGCCTTCGACATGCCGGGCACGACGCGCGACGCCATCGCCGTCGACTTCGAGCGCAACGGCCAGAAGTTCAAGCTCATCGACACCGCCGGCCTGCGCCGCAAGGGCCGGGTGTTCGAGGCCATCGAGAAGTTCTCGGTCGTCAAGACGCTGCAGGCCATTGCCGACGCCCACGTCGTGCTGCTGCTGCTGGACGCCACGCAAGGCGTGACCGACCAGGACGCCCACATCGCCGGCTACATCCTCGACAGCGGCCGCGCCGTCGTGCTGGCCTGCAACAAGTGGGACGCCGTCGACAGCTACCAGCGCGAGACGCTGAAGCGCCAGATCGAGCAGCGCCTGGCCTTCCTGAAGTTCGCGCCCATGCACAACATCTCGGCACTGAAGCGCCAGGGTCTTTCGGCGCTGTGGAACGCCATGGCCGACGCCTATGCCTCGGCCTACCGCAAGATGACCACGCCGGTGCTGACCCGCCTCATCCAGGAGGCGGTGGAGCACCAGCAGCCCAAGCGCTCAGGTGTTTCGCGCCCCAAGATGCGCTATGCCCACCAGGGCGGCCAGAACCCGCCCATCGTCGTCATCCACGGCAATGCGCTGGACGGCGTCACCGAGGTCTACAAGCGTTATCTGGAAGGGCGCATCCGCGCCCACTACAAGCTGGTCGGAACGCCGCTGAAGATCGAGCTACGTTCTTCGAAGAATCCCTTCGACGAAAAGACCTAGGCTGACCTCCGGAGGGGGTGAGACGCTGTGTTAAGGTCTTACCCGTAGTCCCCCATCCCCCCGATAACTCGGAGCATACCGATGAGCAACAAAGGCCAACTTTTGCAGGACCCCTTTTTGAACCTGCTTCGCAAAGAGCATGTGCCCGTTTCGATCTACCTCGTGAACGGCATCAAGCTCCAAGGCCACATCGAATCGTTTGACCAGTACGTCGTTCTGCTGCGCAACACCGTGACGCAGATGGTCTACAAGCACGCGATCTCCACCGTCGTGCCGGGTCGCGCAGTCAACTTCCACGCCGGCGACGCTCCCGCGGACGCCTGATCCCCACCCCTTGTCCTCGACCTCTGCCCACGACGCGACGCCGCCCTCCGAGGCGGCGCGCGCCATTCTTGTGGGTGTCGATTTCGGTCGCCACCGCTCGGCCCAGGGTTTCGATGAGAGCCTGGATGAGCTCGCCTTGCTGGCCGAATCCGCCGGCGACACGCCGGTGGCCAAGATCATCGCGCGCCGCCAGGCGCCCGATGCAGCCCTCTTCGTGGGCTCCGGCAAGGCCGACGAGATCAAGCTGCTCGTGCAGGCCCACCAGGCTCACACGGTGCTGTTCGACCAGGCCATCTCGCCGGCCCAGCAGCGCAACCTCGAGCGCGTGCTGGGCGTGCCTGTGGCCGACCGCACGGCGCTGATCCTCGAGATCTTCGCCGCCCGCGCGCAGAGCCACGAGGGCAAGCTGCAGGTCGAGCTGGCCCGGCTGCAATACCTGGCCACGCGCCTGGTGCGGCGCTGGAGCCACCTGGAGCGCCAGAGCGGCGGCATCGGCATGCGCGGCGGCCCCGGCGAAGCCCAGATCGAGCTGGACCGTCGCATGATCGACGACCGCATCAAGAAGACCAAGGAACGCCTGAAGCAGGTGCAGAAGCAGCGCAGCACCCAGCGCAAGTCCCGCTCGCGCAACGGCGTCTTCAAGGTCTCCCTGGTCGGCTACACGAACGCGGGCAAGAGCACGCTGTTCAACGCGTTGACCAAGGCGCGCGCCTATGCGGCCAACCAGCTGTTCGCGACGCTGGACACGACGACGCGCTCCCTCTACCTCGAGCAGGCCGAAGCCAGCGTGTCCCTGTCCGACACGGTCGGCTTCATCCGCGACCTGCCGCACAAGCTGGTGGAGGCCTTCCGCGCCACGCTGCAGGAGGCGGCCGATGCCGACCTGCTGTTGCATGTCGTCGATGCCGCCAGCCCCGTGCTGGACGAGCAGATGGTCGAGGTCGAGCGCGTGCTGGAGGAAATCGGCGCGGGCGGCGTGCCGCAGATCCTGGTCTACAACAAGCAGGATCTCCTGCCCGACGACCGGCGCCCGCGCGAGATCGTCGACGCCATGCTGCGCCCCAATGGCAGCACCGAGCCGACGCCGCGCGTCTTCGTCAGCGCCCTGGACGGCAGCGGCCTGGCCGAGCTGCGCCAGCTGATTGCGACCGCCATGCAGGCCCAGCCCTTGATTCCCGACGAGCGGGACCCACGTTTCGACGTCGACCCGTCGGACATTGACTCCACTTCCTCAGACGCTTCACAGGCATGAGCAGCACCTCTCACACCCCGCCCCGCAGCAGCTGGGCCCAGCGTCTGATGACGCCCGTGGCACGTGCCGCAGGCCGGCTGCTGAACAACGGCCGCAATGACGGCCCGCCCGACCTCGACGAGCTCTGGCGCGACTTCAACCGCAAGCTCTCGGGCATGTTCGGTGGCAAGTCCGGCGGCCCCTCCGGCCCCGGCAACTCGGGCGGTTCGCCCGACATGAAGGGCGCGGGCATCGGCGTCAGCCTCATCGCTGGCGTCGTCGCCCTGGGCTGGATGGCCAGCGGCTTCTTCATCGTGCAGGAAGGCCAGCAGGGTGTCGTGACGTCCTTCGGCAAGTACAGCAAGACCGTCGAGGCGGGCTTCCAGTGGCGCCTGCCCTATCCCTTCCAGGCGCATGAGATCCAGCCGGTCTCGCAGCTGCGCCAGGTCGAGGTGGGCCGCAGTTCGGTTGTCGCGGCCACCGGCCTGCGCGACTCGTCCATGCTGACCCAGGACGAGAACATCGTCGACATCCGCTTCTCGGTGCAGTTCATCATCCGTGACCTGAAGGACTTCCTGTTCGAGAACCGCGACCCCGAGCAGGCCGTGATGCTGGCCGCCGAATCGGCCGTGCGCGAGATCGTCGGCAAGAGCACGATGGACTCGGTGCTGTACGAGCAGCGCGACGCCATCGCGGCGGATCTGGTCAAGTCCATCCAGGCCCAGCTGGACCGCCTCAAGGCCGGTATCCAGATCAAGAGCGTCAACGTGCAGAGCGTGCAGCCGCCCGAACAGGTGCAGGCCGCCTTCGACGACGTGCAGAAGGCCAACGCCAACCGCGAGCAGCTGAAGAACGACGCCCAGGCCTACGCCAACGACAAGATTCCGGGTGCCCGTGGCGATGCCGCCAAGCTGCGTGAGCAGGCCGAGGGCTACAAGGCCAGCGTCATCGCGCGCGCCGAGGGCGACGCCGAGCGTTTCAAGAGCGTTCTGGCCGAGTACCAGAAGGCGCCGCAGGTCACCCGCGACCGCATCTACATCGACACGATGCAGCAGATCTACAGCAACGTCAGCAAGGTCATGGTGGACAGCCGGACCGGCTCCAACCTGCTCTATCTGCCGCTGGACAAGCTGCTGCAGCAGGGCAGCAGCGGCACGGTGACCGTGTCGCCCCCTCAGCCCACCTCCCTGCCCGAGCCCACGAGCATGCCCAGCGTCAACGACCTGCGCAGCCGTGACAACCAGCGCAGCCGTGACGGCCGCTGATTGAGGACATTTCCATGAACCGTATTGCCGCCATCCTCGCCGGCGTCATCGTCGCCCTGATGCTGCTGTCGTCGATGCTCTTCATCGTCGACCAGCGCCAGTTTGCTGCCGTCTATGCGCTGGGCGAGATCAAGGAAGTCATCACCGAGCCGGGCCTGAAGTTCAAGCTGCCGCCGCCGCTGCAGAACGTCGTGATGCTGGATCGCCGGGTGCAGACCCTGGACAGCAGCGAGTCGCGTCCCATCTTCACTGCCGAGAAGAAGAGCCTGGTCATCGACTGGCTGATCAAGTGGCGCATCGCCGAGCCGCGCCAGTTCATCCGTAACAACAACGGTGCCGACGTGCGCAACGTCGAGAACCGCCTTGCGCCGGTCGTGCAGGCCGCCTTCAACGAGGAAGTGACCAAGCGCACCGTCATCGCGGTGCTGGCCACGGAGCGCGAGAAGATCATGCAGGACGTGCGCAAGCGCCTGGCCGACGAGGCCAAGCAGTTCGGCATCGAGGTCGTCGACGTGCGCATCAAGCGCGTGGACTTTGCGTCCAGCATCACGGACTCGGTCTACAAGCGCATGGACTCCGAGCGCAAGCGCGTCGCCGCCGAGGCGCGCTCCACCGGCACGGCCGAGGGCGAGAAGATCAAGGCCGACGCCGACCGTCAGAAGGAAATCATCGTCGCCGAAGCCTACCGCGACGCGCAGAAGATCATGGGTGAGGGCGATGCCCGCGCCTCGGTCCTGTATGCCGAGGCCTTCGGTCGGGACCCGCAGTTTGCACAGTTCTATCGCTCGCTGATGGCCTACCGCGCCAGCTTCAAGAACAAGAGCGACGTCATGGTCGTCGATCCGAGCAGCGACTTCTTCAAGGCCATGCGGGGCTCCGGCGCCGCTCCTGCCGCCGCGCCCGCGCGCAAGTGAACGAGCTGCTGACCGCGCTCGCGCTGGTCATGGTGATCGAGGGCTTGATGCCCCTGATCAGCCCGGCGCGCTGGCGTGAGGTCTTCAGCCGCATCCTCGCGATGAGCGATGGCCAGATCCGCTTCATCGGCCTGGCCAGCATCCTGATGGGTCTTTTCGGCCTGCTTTGGTTGCGCTGATCTGAAGGCTCGCCGGGCTGGGGCGGGGGAGGGCATAGGTACAATGCCGTTTTTAACCGCCTAGCCTTCGCCCATGTCCTCTGCTTGGCTGCTGCCAGAGCACATCGCCGATGTCCTGCCTTCGCAGGCGCGCCGCATCGAAGAGCTGCGTAGAGAGCTGCTTGACATGGCCCGCGGCTATGGCTGCGAGCTGGTTATTCCGCCGCTGCTGGAGCACCTGGATTCGCTGCTTTCCGGCACGGGCAGTGGCTCCGAGATCAAGCTTTTCAAGCTGGTCGACCAGCTGTCGGGCCGCTCGCTCGGCCTGCGCGCCGACACCACGCCCCAGGTCGCCCGCATCGACGCCCACCTGCTGAACCGCCAGGGCGTGACCCGCCTGTGCTACTGCGGCCCCGTGGCCCACACGCGCCCCGACGGCCTCAACACCAGCCGCGAGCCCCTCCAGTTCGGCGTCGAGATCTATGGTCATGCCGGCCTGGAAGCCGACCTGGAGGTGCACGAGCTGGCCCTGGACGCGCTGCGCCGCGCCGGCCTGAGCGACGTGATGCTGGACCTGGGCGATGCGCGCCTGCTGCAGGGCGTGCTGGACGGCGTCAAGCTGCCCGCCGATATCCTGGCCGCCCTGACCGCGGCCCTGGCCGCCAAGGACATGGGAGTGCTGGCCGAAATCACCGCCGGCCTGCCCGCCGTGACACGTGACGCGCTGCTGGCCCTGCCCAGCCTGTTCGGTGGCCGCGAGGTGTTGGCCGAGGCCGCGCAGCGCCTGCCGGCCCATCCGCTGGTCAAGGCCGCCCTGGCCGACCTGGACTGGCTGGCAGGTCATCTGGCCGCTGTCCACCCGGAAGTGGCCCTGGGCTTCGACCTGGCCGATCTGCAGGGCTATGCCTACTACACCGGCATCCGCTTCGCTGCGTATGCCTCAGGTTGCTCCGACGCCGTGCTGCGCGGCGGACGCTACGATGAGGTGGGGGCCGCCTTTGGCCGCCGCCGGCCGGCCGTGGGCTTCAGCCTGGACCTGAAGACGCTGGTGACCCTGGTGCCCGCCACGCCTCTGCGTGCCGCCGTGCGGGCCCCCTGGGGCGAAGACGCCTCGCTGCGCCAGGCCGTGCGTGCCCTGCGCGAGCAGGGCGAGACGGTGGTGTGCGTTTTGCCCGGGCACGAGCACGAGGCCGATGAATTCGACTGTGACCGCGAGCTTGTTCGCGAGCACACTCAGTGGGTTGTCCGAACGCTGTAAGGCGCGGCGCCCACCTTTCCATTTCAAGCAAGACAGGCAATCAACATGAGCCAAACCGCGCGTGGACGCAATGTGGTCGTCGTCGGCACCCAGTGGGGTGACGAGGGCAAGGGCAAGGTCGTGGACTGGATGACGGACCACGCACAAGGTGTCGTCCGGTTCCAAGGTGGCCACAACGCCGGCCATACGCTGGTCATCAAGGGCGTGAAGACCGCGCTGCAGTTGATCCCCAGCGGCATCATGCGCGACGGCGTGGCCTGCTACATCGGCAACGGCGTGGTGGTTGACCCGACCCATCTGCTGAGCGAGATCGAGCGCCTGGAAGCCGCCGGCGTCGAGGTGCGTTCGCGCCTCTTCATCAGCGAATCCTGCCCGTTGATCCTGCCCTTCCACGTCGCCGTCGACAAGGCGCGCGAGCAACTGCGCGAGACCAGCGGCAGCGGCAAGATCGGCACGACCGGCAAGGGCATCGGCCCGGCCTACGAGGACAAGGTGGCTCGCCGCGCGCTGCGCGCCCAGGACCTGAAGCACCCCGAGCGCTTCGCCAAGAAGCTGCGCGAGCTGCTGGACCTGCACAACTTCGCGCTGTCGGGCTATCTGAAGGGCGAGCCCCTGGCCTTCGAGCCCATCTTCGAGCAGGCCATGAAGATGGCCGAGGCCATCAAGCCCATGCTGGCCGATGTCGGCTACATGATCCACAAGGCCAGCAAGGCCGGCGCCAACATCCTGTTCGAGGGCGCCCAGGGCACCCTGCTGGACATCGACCACGGCACCTACCCCTACGTCACGTCCAGCAACTGCGTGGCCGGCAACGCCGCCGCCGGTGCCGGCGTGGGCCCGCAGATGCTGCACTACATGCTGGGCATCACCAAGGCCTACACGACGCGCGTCGGCTCCGGTCCCTTCCCGACCGAGCTGGATTGGGAAGCGCCCGGCACCGTGGGCTATCACCTGTCCACCGTCGGCCAGGAGCGCGGCACCGTCACGGGTCGTGCGCGCCGCTGCGGCTGGCTGGACGCCGCCGCACTGAAGCGCTCCATCATCATCAACGGCATCACCGGCCTGTGCCTGACCAAGCTCGATGTGCTGGACGGCCTGACCGAGATCAAGATGTGCGTGGGCTACCAGCTCGACGGCAAGCTGCTCGACATCCTGCCGCTGGACGCCGACGAGATCGAAGCCTGCGAACCCGTGTTCGAGACCTTCCCCGGCTGGACCGAGACGACTTTCGGCGTCACCGCCTGGGACAAGCTGCCCGCCAATGCACGCAGCTATCTGAAGCGCGTGGAAGAGGTCATCGGTGCGCCCATCGACATGGTCTCGACCGGCCCCGACCGCGAGCACACCATCGTGCTGCGTCATCCTTATTCCGCCTGACACTACAAACCTACTCGACGGAGACCCCACCACCATGTTGACCGACGACGGCAAACACCTCTACGTATCCTGGGACGAGTACCACCTGCTGACCGAGCGCCTGGCGCTCAAGGTGCATGCCTCGGGCTGGCAGTTCGACCAGATCCTCTGCCTGGCCCGCGGCGGCATGCGCCCGGGCGACGTGCTGTCGCGCGTCTTCGACAAGCCGCTGGGCATCATGTCGACGAGCTCCTACCGCGCCGAGGCCGGCACCATCCAGGGTCGCCTGGACATGGCCAAATACATCACCATGCCCAAGGGCGAACTGGCCGGCCGCGTGCTGCTGGTGGACGACTTGGCCGACTCCGGCGTGACGCTGAAGGCCGTGGTGGAACGCCTGCGCGGCATGCCGGCCATCACCGAGCTGCGCTCGGCGGTCATCTGGACGAAGAAGGTCTCGGCCTACACGCCGGACTACTACTGCGAGATGCTGGAAACCTCGCCGTGGATCCATCAGCCGTTCGAGGAATACGACGGCATGGGGCCGGAGGCGCTGGCGAAGAAGTTCGTCGTTTGAGGGAAGTGTTTGTGGCGCGGATCGAAGAAGCTCGGTTTGTGCCACCACTCGACGAAGCGCCCATCGAGGGCGCATCGTCGGGGACTCGGTCACGCAGGCGCGACCCCGTCCCGACGCATCCGCGCTTGCAAGCGCGAATGCTTCATCGGGCGTCGGACAAGCCGCAGGGCTTGTCCTCGGTCCGCGATGACGGGACCTTCGAGTCCTCTCCTGGGCACCAAAAGCAAAAGGCCGATGCTTTCGCATCGGCCTTTTGCTTTTGTTTTGGTGCCCAGGAGAGGACTCGAACCTCCACGGAGTTACCCGCTAGTACCTGAAACTAGTGCGTCTACCAATTCCGCCACCTGGGCAAGGTGCTCAAAACTTCTAGCGAAGTCCTGAGCCGTTTCAGGAAAACAGAGACTATATCATCAAAAACTTGAAGAACACAACTTCATCGCCTACGGGCGACGGCGCGGGCCTGCTCGGCGAGGTCGAGGGCACGCTGCAAGGCCATCGCGATGGCCATGGCTTCCTGATCCCCGACGACGGCTCCTCGGACATTTACCTGTCCTCGCAGGAAACCCACGCCGTCATGCATGGCGACCGCCTGCGTGTGCGCGTCGTGCGCTTCGACAAGCGCGGCCGCCCCGAAGGCAAGGTGCTCGAGATCCTCGAGCGCAAGAAGCGCCCGCTGATCGGCCGGCTGCTGCTCGAGTCCGGCATCTGGCTGGTCGCGCCCGAAGACCGGCGCATGGGCCAGGACATCCTCATCCCCAAGAATGGCATCGCCAACGCAACGGCCGGCCAGGTCGTCGCCGTCGAGCTGACCGAGCCGCCGTCGCTGTATTCGCAGCCGGTTGGCCGTGTGGTTGAAGTGTTGGGGGAAATCGACGACCCCGGCATGGAGATCGAGATCGCGGTGCGCAAGTACGACGTGCCGCACCGCTTCAGCCCCGACACGCTGGCGCAGAGCGCCAAGCTGCCAGAGAAGCTGCGCGCTGTCGACCTGAAGAACCGCATCGACCTGCGCGACGTGCCGCTCGTCACCATCGACGGCGAGGACGCGCGTGACTTCGACGATGCGGTGTATTGCGAGCCCTTCAAGCAGGGGCGCGGCAAGAAGGCCTTCGAGGGCTGGCGCCTGCTGGTCGCCATCGCCGACGTGTCGCATTACGTGAAGCCCGGCGAACCGCTGGACGCCGACGCCTACGAGCGCGCCACCTCCGTCTACTTCCCGCGCCGTGTCATCCCGATGCTGCCGGAGAAGCTGTCCAACGGCCTGTGCTCGCTGAACCCGTATGAAGACCGGCTCAGCATGGTCTGCGACATGCTCGTGTCGACCGACGGCACGGTCACGGCCTACCAGTTCTACCCGGCGGTGATCTGCTCGCACGCGCGCTTCACCTACACCGAGGTGGCGGCCATCCTGGCCAACACGCATGGCCCCGAGGCGGCCAAGCGCCGCGAGCTGGTGCCGCATCTGCTGCATCTGCACGAGGTCTATCGCGCGCTGCTGGGCGAGCGCCACCGCCGCGGCGCCATCGATTTCGAGACCACCGAGACCCAGATCGTCTGCGATGACAACGGTCGCATCGAGAAGATCATCCCGCGCACCCGCAACGACGCCCACCGGCTGATCGAGGAGGCCATGCTGGCCGCCAACACCTGCTCGGCGGATTTCATCCAGGGCTCCAAGCACCCCTCGCTCTATCGCGTGCACGAAGGCCCGACGCCCGAGAAGCGTCAGACCCTGCAGAACTATCTGCGCTCCCTGGGTATCTCCGTCGGCATCTCCGACGATCCGTCGCCGCGCGAGTTCCAGCAGCTGGCCGAGGCCACCAAGAACCGCCCCGACGCCCAGCAGACCCACACCATGCTGCTGCGCTCCATGCAGCAGGCCATCTACACCGGCACCAACTCGGGGCATTTCGGCCTCGCGTATCCGGCCTACACCCACTTCACCAGCCCGATCCGGCGCTATCCCGACCTGCTGGTGCATCGCGTCATCAAATGCCTGCTGGCGGGCAAGCGCTACACGCTGGATGCGGCCAAGATGAACGTGCCGCAAGCGCCCAAGCGCCCGGGCCGCCCGCCGCCGCCGAATCCGGCGGACGCGCGCAACGAGGCCGAGCGCTGGGAGGTCGTCGGTGCGCATTGCAGCGCCAACGAGCGCCGTGCCGATGAAGCCAGCCGTGACGTCGAGGCCTGGCTGAAGTGCCGCTACATGCGCGACCGCCTCGGCGAGGAGTTCGCCGGCACCGTCAGCGCAGTCACGTCGTTCGGTTTGTTCGTGCAGCTGGATGCCCTCTACGTCGAAGGCCTGGTCCACATCACCGAGCTGGGCGGCGAGTACTTCAAGTTCGACGACATGCGCCAGGAACTGCGCGGCGAGCGCACTGGCATCCGCTATGCCACCGGCGCGCGCGTGCAGGTGCAGGTCAGCCGTGTCGACCTGGACGGCCGCCGCATCGACTTCCGCCTGGTTCGCGACAGCGACGAGCTGCGGTCGCCCAGCCGCGGCTCTGCCGCCAAGTCGTCCGGCAAGCCGTCAGGCAAGGCCCCGGCCAAGAAGCGGGCGCCCCAGACCGCCATCGAGACGCTGGAGGAGGTGCGACAGGCGGATCGCGACGTGAAGCAGAGCCGCAAGGCCGCTGTCGCGGGCCTGCACCCGGTCAAGGCGGCGCGCAAGGCCGCCAAGAAGACCTCGGCCAAGGCGGCGCCGCGCAAGCGCCGCTGAGGCTCAGCGCGGTGTGGCCAGGCGGCCGATGAGGTCGCCTGCGCGCAGCACGCCTTCGACCTCGCCGGCGCGGCCATGCGCGTCCACGCCGGCGCAGGCGATGGCGTGGGCGCCGAACGCCGGCTGCTGGGCCCAGAGGCCGCCCAGCCAGCCGGCCAGCACATCGCCGCTGCCGGCTGTGGCCAGGGCGGGGCCGCCGCTCGCGCAGATGGCGGGTCGCTCGCGCGGCGAGGCGACGATGCTGCCGGAGCCCTTGAGCACGATGCTGACATTGAAGCGCGTGGCCAGCTCGCGCGCGGCTGCCAGGCGATCGGCTTGAAGGCTGGCCGTGTCCCTTTCCAGCAGGCGTGCGGCCTCGAGCGGGTGGGGCGTCAGCAGGGTCGAGCCCGCGGGCCGGGCTTTCAGCAACTGCTGCAGCGCTGCGTCGGCGGCAATCGCATTCAGCGCGTCGGCGTCGATGACGAGGCGCGGCAATTGCCGCAGCAACTCGGGCAGGGCTGCAGCGATGGCCGGGCCGGCGCCGCAGCCGATGACCCCGACGGCCTGCGGCAGGTCCTGCAGCTGGCCTCGCATCAGCTCGGGCCGGCCCGGGTCGGCGGGCTCGCCTGCGGGCTGGCCCAGCAGGTCGAGATAGACACGGCCTGCGCCGCAGGCCAGGGCCGCGCGAGCCGCGAGACGCGCCGCCCCCTGCATGCCCGCCGCGCCGCCGACGACCAGGACCTGGCCGTGGCTGCCCTTGTGGCTGGTCGGATTGCGTGTCGGAGTTGACGCGGGGCCGAGCAAGTCGGCCGTCGGTGCCTCGTCGGGTGTGGCGTCCAGATCATCGAACCAGATGCGTCCGCAGTGCGCACGGCCTTCGCCGGTGAAGAGTCCAGGCTTGAGGGTCAGCAGCGTGAGGGTGTGGTCGGCGCGCACTGCGTGGCCGCCAGCGGCTTGGCCCGTGTCGGCGAGCAGACCGCTGGGCAGGTCGATGGCCAGCACGGGTGCGCCGCAGGCGGCCATTGCGGCCATGGTGACCCGTATCTCGGTCGAGGGCGCGCGGTTCAGGCCCAGGCCCAGCAGGGCGTCGATGACCAGGGAGGGGTTGGCCGGCGCCTCGTGGCTCACATGAACTGGCACGCCGCGCTCGGCCAGGCGTCGCGCGGCGACCAGCCCATCGCCGCCGTTGTTGCCCGGACCGCAGGCGATCCAGACCGGTCCCGAACCTTCGCGCAGCGCCATTGCCAGCTTGGCCACGGCCAAGCCGGCGCGTTCCATCAGGTCGGGCGAGTGGAAGAGGGCGTGCGCCTCGATGCGCCGGCTGGCGGCGACATCGAACAGGGGCAGGGTGGCGGTGGTGGGCAGCAGCGCGTGCATGCCCACGAGCTTAGGCGAGTCTTTGCGGGCTGAGGGCGGTGATGTCCAGCGCCGGCGTCTGCCCTGCGATCTGCTGCGCCAGCACCTGGGCGCTGCCGCAGGCCAGGCCCCAGCCCTGGCCGCCGGTCGACAGGTTGAGCCATACGCCGGCACGACCGCTCACACCCAGCAGCGGCAAGCCGTCGGCGCTGAGAGCGCGGCGGCTCTGGCCTTGCTGGACCTGCTGGTGCAGGACCGAGCCAGGGAACCAGTGCTGCAGGCCGCGGTGAAGGGTCTCGAAGTCGGGTGCGACCTTGGCGCGGGCGTCGGTAACGGTCAAGCCACCGGTCACACGCACGCGCTGGCCCGTGAGAGTCACGGTGAGGCCGCGAGAGGGATCGACCCAGCCCGCCTTGGGGCCGAGGTCGGGATGGGCTTCCAGCAGGCGCAGCGGGGCCGTGACGGAGGCCTCGTGCTGGGCCGACAGCGGCAGGCGCTGGCCGAGCAGGGCCGGAGCGTCCAGGCCGTTGCACAGCACGACGGCGTCGAAGCGTTCCTCCTGTGGGCCGAGCGCTTGGGGCAGGGTGTCGCCGGCCTCGCGTTCGCTGCCGCGCGTGGGGGCTTCCACCGGTGGTGTGTACTCGTAGCGCAGGGCCAGGCCGGCGCCGTCGGTGGCGACGGCCCGCACGGTGGTGTGGAAGCGAAAGCTCGCCCCCCGGCGCTGGGCCTGCAAGCGCAGTTGCTGGGCGAAGAGCCGGGCGTTGCCGGTGCCGCCGCGCGGCAGGGCCAGAGCCGCCGCCAGCGGGGCGTCGGGGTTCAGGCCTGGTTCGCGCAGTCGGGCCTCGCCGCCTTCGATGAGTTCGACCTGCAGGCCCAGGGCTTTCCATCCCTCCAGTCGCGCCTCGGCGGCGGCCACACGCTTGGCGTCGGTCAGCGCGACGAGCAGGCCCTGGCTGGGTTCATCGTCCAGCCCCAGTTCGCGGCGCAGGTCGGTCGTGCGCGCGAGGCTGAGCAGGCTCAGCGCGGCCAGCTGGCTGGCGGCATCACCCCCCTTTCGGCCGGCGCGCCAACGGCGAAACCTGAAGCCGAGCGGCGCCGGGGCGCTGGCGTCGGCCAGGTCCGGTACGAAGGGAGAAAGCAGGGCGCTGCTGGCAAAGCTGGCCTGCTCGGCCACGCTGCCGCCACGCTCAAAGACCTGGACCTGCAAACCCAGGGCGGCCAGTTCATAGGCCGTCGTGACGCCCGCGAGGCCGGCGCCCACCACCGCGACGCGACGTGTCACGCGGGCACCCTGGTGGCAGTCGGGAAGGGCGCGCTGGCGACCGCTGGGGCGCGGCGTCGGCTGAGGATGGCCATGAAGTTGTGTATACTCTGCGGGTTTTGCCGGAGGGGGTGGCTCTAGAAGCTGCTTTTCACCAGCAAAACGGTTGTGAGGGGTGCAGCGGCCAACGGGTGTTGGCGGCCATTCATCGCAACAAATCGCAAACCGGCCTCACTAAGGTGTTGCGGCTTGCGGCGGTCTCGAAACATTCGTTTCAAGGCGCTGCGACGCAATTCGGGCCGGATTTTAGACACAACCTTCGGAGTAAGACCCATGTCTGTCACGATGCGCGAGATGCTGGAAGCCGGCGTCCATTTCGGCCACCAAACCCGCTTCTGGAATCCCAAGATGGCCCCGTATATCTACGGCCATCGCAACAAGATCCACATCATCAACCTCGAGAAGACGCTGCCCGCGTTCAACGATGCGATGAAGTTCGTGCGCTCGCTGGCTGCCAAGCGCGGCACGATCCTGATGATCGGCACGAAGCGCCAGGCCCGTGAGTTCATCGCCGCCGAAGCCCAGCGCGCCGGCATGCCCTACGTCGACTCGCGTTGGCTGGGCGGCATGATGACCAACTTCAAGACGGTCAAGACCTCCCTCAAGAACCTGAAGGACATGCAGGCCCAGGTCGAGGCTGGCACCCAGCCCGCGATCAAGAAGGAAGCCCTGCTGTTCCAGCGCGACATCGCCAAGCTGGAAAAGAACATCGGCGGCATCCAGGACATGACCGCCCTGCCGGACGCCATCTTCGTCATCGACGTCGGCTATCACAAGATTGCCGTGGCCGAAGCCAAGAAGCTGGGCATTCCCGTCATCGGCGTGGTTGACACCAACCACTCGCCCGAAGGCATCGACTACGTCATCCCCGGCAACGACGACTCCGCCAAGGCTGTCGCCTTGTATGCCCGCGCCGTCGCCGACGCCGTGCTGGAAGGCAAGGCCAATGCCACGAACGACGTGCTGGCTGCGGTTGCCCCCGCCGGTGATGAGTTCGTCGAGGTTTCCGAAGAGGCCTGAGCCTTCTCGACCCTGCATCTGAAAGGGGCCGCGAGGCCCCTTTTGCCAACCGAAATCTGGAGATAGAAATGGCTGCAATCACTGCAAGCATGGTGGGCGAACTGCGTGCCCGCACCGACGCCCCGATGATGGAGTGCAAGAAGGCGCTGACCGAAGCCGAGGGCGACCTGTCCCGCGCTGAAGAGATCCTGCGCGTCAAGCTGGGCAACAAGGCCGGCAAGGCCGCCTCGCGCATCACCGCTGAAGGCGTGGTGTCGGCTGCCGTCGTGAACGGCAATGGCGCCCTGATCGAAGTCAACTGCGAGACCGACTTCGTCTCGAAGAACGATGCCTTCCTGGCTTTCGTGAGCGCCCTGGCCGGCCTGGTGGCTGAAGCTGCCCCCGCTGACGTCGCCGCCCTGTCGGCCCTGCCCCTGTCGCAGGAAGGCTTCGGCCCGACGGTGGAAGACGTGCGCAAGGGCCTGAT
>FTCT01004847.1_pt1 | contig 202174 bp, 196 predicted proteins | sample 1658881 | NCBI WGS metagenome assembly FTCT01 (sample SAMEA3914864, study PRJEB12502) | metagenome | biome: forest; material: soil | place: USA | collected 2012-03-12 | depth 0.3 m | reverse complement strand
GTGGGCGATCTCGGCCGGGACGACGGCGGGCATGTTCAGGTGGATGGCGGACAGGCCGGGGACCTTCTGCAGCGCCATGCGCTGGGAGATCACCGAGCCGCAGTCGCCGCCCTGCGAGACGTAGCGGTCATAACCCAGGCGCAGCATCAGCTGCGACCAGGCCCGGCCGATGTGGTCCGAGCCCCAGCCGGGGACCTTGGGCTTGGCGGAAAAGCCGAAGCCGGGGATCGACGGGATGACGACGTGGAACGCGTCCTCGGCCTTGCCGCCGTGGGCGGTGGGGTTGGTCAGCGGATCGATGGCCTTGAGGAACTCCAGGATCGAGCCCGGCCAACCGTGGGTCAGGATCATCGGCAGCGCCTTGTCGTGGCGCGAGCGGACGTGGATGAACTGGATGTCCAGGCCGTCGATCTCGGTGACGAACATCGGCAGGGCGTTCAGCCGCGCCTCGACCTTGCGCCAGTCGTAGTCGGTGGCCCAGTAGCGCATCAGCGGCTCCAGGGTCTGGCGGCGGACGCCCTGCATATCGTCGTTCACCGGCTCGGCGTCGGCCCAGCGGGTCGCGGCGATGCGGCGCTTCATGGCGACGATGTCGGCTTCGGGGGTCGCGACCTTGAACGGGCGAACGCCCGGCGTGGCGGCCTTGGCCAGCGCGGGGGCGAGGGCCGCGGCGGCGCCGGCCGCGGCGAGGCCGCCGACCACCGCGCGGCGGCTAGCCGGAAGGAAGAGGTTCGTCACGAGGAAACTCCGTGGAGCTTGGGAGGGGATAAGAGGCGAGCGGAGCGTCAGGGCGCGTAGCGGGTGAAGACGTAGTCGCGGTCCTTCACGCTGGCCGCGTGGCAGGCGAAACAGGTCTCGTGCTGGGCCTTGTCGACGGGCTTGCCGTCGATGAAGCGGCCATAGCCCCAGCCGCCGGTGGCGGCGTAGCGCCTGGAGTCCTTGACCATCACCTGCACCGTGGTCGCCGCGCCGGGGATTGAGGCAGGGGCGAAATCGGGTGAGGGCGTGTGCTTCCAGGCCAGCTTGACCAGCACGGTTCCGTCTGGGAACGGCCGCCCGCCGGAGCGGTAAGCGGCCAGAGCCTTGGGATTGCCGACCACGGCGCGCAGCTCGTTCAGCGGAGCGGCTTCCTGGGCAGGCGCGACCATGACCCAGTCGCGATAGCCGTCGGGGATCCGCACGCCGTAGATCGGCGAGACGTCGCCGCCGGGCTTGGGCGGTGCGGCCGCCCAGGCCAGGCCCGTCACCGTCAGGGCGACGGCGCTGGCGAAGAAGACGAGGCCGGGGGACGTCATCGTCGCGGCCCTACAGCTTGGCTACGTCGAGCACGGCCTGGGCGAAGGCGTCGGGCGCCTCCTGCGGCAGGTTATGACCGACGCCGCCGGTGATCAGGCGATGGGCGTAGGGGCCTTTGAACTTGCCGGCATAGGCCGACGGTGGCGGGTGCGGGGCGCCGTTGGCGTCGCCTTCCATGGTGATGGTCGGGACTGTGATTGGTGGGCCGGCGGCCAGCTTGGCCTCCAGCGCGTCGTACTTGCTCTCGCCCTCGGCGAGACCGAGCCGCCATCGGTAGTTGTGGATTACAATGTCGACGTGGTCGGGATTGGCGAACGACTTGGCCGTGCGCGCGAAGGTGGCGTCGTCGAACGCCCACTTGGGCGAGGCTAGGGTCCAGATCAGCCGGTTGAACGCCTCGGTGTTGGCCGCGTAGCCGGCGCGGCCGCGCTCGGTGGCGAAGTAGAACTGGTACCACCATTGGAACTCGGCGGCCGGCGGCAGCGGCGCCATGTTGGCCTGCTGGCTGCCGACCAGGTAACCGCTGACGCTGACCAGCGCCTGGCAGCGCTCGGGCCAGAGCGCGGCCATGATGTCGGCCGTCCGCGCGCCCCAGTCGAAGCCGGCGACGATTGTCTTTGAAACCCCCAGGGCGTCCAGCAGGGCGACACCGTCCATGGCTAGGGCGGCCTGCTGGCCGTTGCGCGGGGCCTGCGTCGAACGGAAGCGGGTCGATCCGTGGCCTCGCAGGTGCGGGACGATGACCCGATAGCCGGCGGAGGCCAGCCGCGGGGCGACCTCGGCGAAGGCGTGCATATCGTAGGGCCAGCCGTGCAGCAGCAGGACGGCCGGGCCTGCCTTTGGCCCCATTTCGACATAGCCGATGATCAGGTCGCCGGCGTCGATCTGCTTTGGTGCGTCGAAGGCCGCCGGGACCGGCGTCGCGGCGCGGGCTCGGCCGGCGAAGGCGGCCAGGGCGAAGGCTAGGGATGTCGCGCCGAGCACATAGCGTCGATGGGGGGCGTCAGGGGGCGACATGGCCTGCTCCTTCGGTTGCTGGCGCCGAAGGACTAGGCCGAAACGGCCGTGTGAGGGTGTTAGCTGCTGTGAGCGCGGGTGATCGTTTGCCACGCCAGGGCGCGAAGGCCCAGCCTGGCGATGTCGCGTAGTTGGACTTGGTCCGCTCCGCCTCGCGCGGAAACCTTCAGACCCGATCGCAGGGCCAGAAGCATTCCGGCCGCCGCTTCGGGGTCCAGGTCGCGATCGAACGCGCTGGACGCCATGATGTCCCAGATGCGCTGGGCGAATTGGCCAATGACGATCCGACTAGCAACGTCGTTCAGGGGCGTTGACGTCCTCGTCCGAGCGGCTGAACTCGATGATTGAGCCGATGCCCAGAGAGCCGGTCTCGATATCGGCGTACGGAATTGAGAGCGCGATGCCAAGGTCCGCTTCCTGGTGGCGAGCCAATGTCGCTTATTGGCGCAGGTCGGACGCTAGGAGTCTAGGCAGCGTCGCGTGGGCTCACAATGTCGAGCCAGGGCAGTATCTCGGCGGGAACGAGCGCCTGCGCTGTACGCAGGTCATAAACCTCTTCGTCGCCGACCTGCACGCGGCACACCGTGAAGGCCTGATCCAGGGTCCGGCTGTTGTCCATTAGGATCGAGGCGTCGGCGACGGCAAGGGCGGCGTTGATGGCCTTCTGGGTGCGGGGGAAGCGGTCGAGCAGGCGATTGACCTTCACGTCGTGGCCGCCCGAGGCGACGCGGGTCATGACCCGGCCGATCGACAGCTGAGCGTCGGTCAGGCCCACGAACAGCAGCAGGACGAAGTAGCCGGACTCCTGGAGCTGGATGATCCGGTCGATCTTCGAGGCGAAGGTGCCGTCGCCCCGGTCCTGCCAATGGGAGAACACCGTCTCGGTGGCGAAGCGGACGCCGCGGCTCATGGCCTGGACGATGAAGGCGTCCACGCCCTGCTGGGCCACGGCCATCCAGTTCTCGTCCTCGTCCCGCAGCTTCTGGGCCCAGGGCGTCAGGAAGCGGCCCTTCGGCTCGGGCAGGATCGACAGCATCATGCGGTCGGCATTGATCAGCGGCATCTGCAGGCCAGGCGCCAGGTGCTGGTTCCACATGGTCGACTTGCCCGACCCGTTGTGGCCGGCGACGATGATGGCCAGCGGCTTGCCCGAGGCGGCCTGGACCCCAAGAACCTGGTCCACCGCTTCGATCAGCGTGGTCACGTCAGGACTTTGAACACGCCGTCTACGAAGGCGCCGCGCTCTTCCTTGCCGTCCAGCGTGCGGATCAGGCGACCCGGCTGGGCCGGGTCGGCGCGGAACAGCGGCGTGGACTTGGCGTAGCTGACCTTGACGCCCGGCTTGATCAGGCGGGACTTCAACTTCTTCATGGCTAGGCGGCCCAGATCGACGTTGCGCGCCCAGTCGTCCGGCGCGCTCGTCGTCTTGAGGCTGGCCGAACCATAAGAGAAGACCGCCTTCTTGGCCTTCGTCTTCTTGGGCCCGTTCTGCTTCAGCTCAATGACGCTACTCGCGCGGCTGCGGACGGCGGTCTTCTTCGCCTTCGTCGCCAGAGTGTTCGCTGCGTTGGCCATGACTGAAGATAGGGGCCTCGGGGCCGATTTCGCAAGTGCGGAACGATGCCGCGTTCACGCCTAGGCGGCGATCGCCACGTCGGCGGCCGACGCCTCGGGATGCAGGGCGAAACGCAGGTCCGACAGCATGATCTCCGGCTTCATGGTGTCGCTGTCCTTCATGCTGATGAGCAGCTCGTTCATGCCATTGGAAACGGCCCAGTCCCAGCGCGGATGACCGGGCGTGGCCACGCGGCTGATGTCGTCTGCGCGCTCGATATGCAGCACGGTGTGGCCGCCATCGGCGTCCCGCCGGCTGAAGGCGAAGACGCCCTGGCGACGGATGAAGCGGCCGTCGTGGTGATAGAGGCTGGCGAAGCCCAGGTCGGTCGCGTGGGTGGGGTGGTTCACGGTTATCGGCGCCTGCTCAGTGCGGCGCTGAAGAGGGCCGCAGGGAAGAGGCTCTGGGATTCGACGCCGTCATGGAAGGGCGCTCTGGTCTTCATCCACAGCCGAGCGCGGACCGCCGAACTGGTCGTCGTCGAGGTCATCGATGTCGGCGCGCACGCCAGAACCGAACAAGACTTCCCGGCCTTCGGCCGGCGGGCCAGCGCGCGCTGCGCGCTGACTTTCCTTGTTGGTCCTTTCACCGGGCGGGGGTGGGCGGCGCGTCTTTCTAGGCCCGCCACGGCCGGGGCCAAGCCGGCCTGCGGCCGGCTCCTCCACTGTCGTTCCGGCCCTTCGGGTGACCCCGTCCGCTGAGGCGGGCCTCTCCAGACGCTCTTCGCCGCCCACCCCCTTTCCGGCGAAAGGACGCGGGCTTTGGGGCGGTGAAGGAGGCGCCCCATGCGCTCGAACGGCCACCGCCGCCGGACCGCCCCCCGGTCCCAGCCTTCCGGCCTCGCGGCTTGCGAACCCCTTGCGCCCGCCCGCACGGGCCGAGCCCTCTACGACGAGGTCACCGCCAAGATCATCGGCCAGCTGGAGGCCGGTTGCTTCCCCTGGGTGCAGCCCTGGGGACGTCCTGGCGTGGCCGGACTTGGCCTGCCGCACAATGGCGCGACCGGGCGGCGCTATTCGGGGATCAACGTCCTGGTGCTCTGGGGCGCCACCTTCGAGCACGGCTATCCCTCGCAAGGGTGGCTGACCTTCCGCCAAGCGCTCGCGGCGGGCGGGGCGGTGCGGCGGGGAGAGAAGGCGACCAAGATCGTCTTCGCCGACCGGTTCACGCCGTCGAAGGAGAAGGAGCGGGCCGCCCGCGACGGCGACGAGCCGGGCACGGTGGCCTTCCTCAAGGAGTTCCCGGTCTTCAATCTGGCCCAGTGCGAGGGACTGGAGCACTTGGCGCCGCAAGCCGCGCCCGTTCCCGAGCGGCAGGTCGCGCCGGGCGCGGAGGCGCTGATCGCCGCCACCGGAGCCGACTTCCGGATCGGCGGAGCCAAGGCCTATTACGTGCCGTCGCTCGACTACATACAGGTCCCGCCGCAACCGGCCTTCAACGACCAGATCAACTATTACCGCACCGCCTTCCACGAGCTGTCGCACTGGACGGGTCATCCCACGCGCCTTGCCCGCGACCAGTCGGGCCTGCACGGGGCGCCGTCCTACGCGCGCGAGGAACTGGTCGCTGAAATGGGGTCGGCCTTCGTCTGCGCGGCCATGGGCATCGTGCCGACCGTGCGCCACGCCGACTATCTGGGGTCCTGGCTGAAGGTCCTGCGCGAGGATAGCCGGGCCATCTTCCGCGCCGCCTCCCAGGCCTCCAAGGCCGCCGACCTGCTCCTGAGCTATCGCCCCGATGCGGCGTCGGCCCCGGCCGACGCGCCGGAGGAGGCAGCGGCATGAACCCCTTCAAGCCATTCCCGCTGATCACCGAGGCCATGGCCGATGCGCTGCGCGCCAACGCGGTGCTGGGCGACAAGGCCGACCCCATCCCGGTCCTCAAGCTCTTCAATCCGCTCGGCGCCGAGCGCTGGCTGATCACCGAGATGATGCAGGACGGCGACACACTGTTCGGGCTTCGCGATCTGGCCCGAGGCGCGCCGGACCTTGGCTATGTCAGCCTCGACGACCTCTTGTCGGCGCGGCTGCCCTACGGGGTCCACATCGCCCGCGACCGCAAGTTCGTCGGCCGTGCCGCTGTCGACCTGGGCCGAGACCGCCCAGACCATGGGCTCGATCCGCGCGGCCGAGGCGGTCGTGGCGATCCTGGCCGGGCCGCTCTGTTGACCCTCATCCCCATTCCGCCGCGCCGGGGCGTCGCCCCGGCGCCGGAAGACCGCGCCAATCCCGGCGCATCCCCGGCCTCGTCCTTCGCCTTGGACAGCATTCCGGACGAGGCCGGTTCCACCCCTGGACCCAGGAGCTTTGACCATGAAACTGGCTTTCGCGGACATCCGCAACATGACGATCTCGCCGCTCAACATGCACTTCGGGCGGCCCAAACCCGACACCAGCGACATCGCCGGATCGATCCGACAGCGCGGCATCCTGCTGACCATGCTGGTGCGCGAGACCCTCAAGGACGGGGCCGTCGTCGAGGGACATTATGAAGTCGTCGCGGGCGCGCGGCGGCTCTACGCCGCCCAGGATGCGCTCGCCGCCGGGATCGAAATCGACCCGGCGCCGGTCGGCATCCTCGATCCGGGCGACGACGCCGCCGCCATCGAGGCCTCGCTGATCGAGAACCTCCAGCGCCTGCCGCCCGACGAGGTCTCGTGCTGGGAGACCTTCGTCAAGCTGATCAAGGAAGGCCGCACGCCCGAGCAGATCGGCGCCACCTTCACCATGTCCGACACCGTGGTGCGGCGGACCCTGGCGCTCGGAAACCTCTTGCCGCGCCTGCGCAATCTCTATCGGCGCGAGGAGATCGACGTGGCCTCGATCCGCTTCCTGACCCTGGCCAGCAAGACCCAGCAAAAGGCGTGGCTGGCCCTGTTCGACGACCCCGCCGAGCGGGCGCCGACCGGCCACCAGCTCAAGACCTGGCTGTTTGGCGGCGGGGCGATCCCGACCAGCGTGGCGCTGTTCTCGCTGGACGACTACCCCGGCCAGATCAAGGCCGACCTGTTTGGCGAGGAAAGCTATTTCGCCGACGTCGAGGTCTTCTGGGCGGCGCAGAACGCGGCCATCGCCGCGCGCCGCGACGCGCTGCTGGCCGAAGGCTGGAGCGCCGTCGAGGTGATGGAGCAGGGCGCCATCTTCCAGTCCTGGAACCATACCCGCTGGCCCAAGGACCAGGGCGGCAAGGTGTTCATCGCCGTCACCGCGCGCGGCGAAGTCACCGTCCATCAGGGCTGGCTGACCCATCAGGCGGCCACGCGCGCCGCGCGGGCGCAGGTCGAGGGCGAGGGGACCGACATCCCGCGCACCGAGCGGGGCGAGGTCACCAGCGCCGCCCAGGCCTATATTGACCTGCACCGCCATGCGGCCGTGCGGCTTGCCCTGGCCGAGCATCCCAAGATCGCCTTGCGGCTGCTGGTCGCCCACCTGATCGCGGGCGGTCCTTATGTCCAGGTCGAGGCCGACCCGCGCCGCGCGCCGGGACAGGCCGTGGCCGACAGCGTCCAGGCCAGTCCCGCCCTGGCGCTGTTCGAGGCCAAGCGGGCCGGGGCGCGCAAGCTGCTGGGCGACGACGGCGAGACGGGGCAAGCCCTGGTCGGCCGACGCCGCAAGGGCGGGGCGGCGGCGATCTTCGCCCGGCTCCTGGCGCTCGACGACGCCCAGGTGCTGGAGGTCGCGGCGGTGGTCATGGGCGAGGCGCTGGCGAGCGGCGGCGTCGAGGTCGAGGCCGCCGGCGCTTTCCTGCAGGTCGAGATCGGCGCGACCTGGACGCCCGACGAGACCTTCCTGGAGCTGATCAAGGACCGGGAGGCCCTGAACGCCATGCTCAAAGAAGTCGGCGGCCGCAAGGTCGCCGACGGCAATGTCGGCGAGAAGCTCAAGACCCAGCGCGGCATCCTGCGCAACTTCCTTGAGGGCTCGGACGGAAGGCCGGAGGTCAAGGGCTGGACGCCGAAGTGGATGAGCTTTCCAGCCAGCGGCTATACCAAAAAGCCGTTTCCGACCGGGGATCGCGGCAAGACCGCGCTCGCCCTGCTGCGGAAAACCCGTCCCGGTAAGGCGGCACAACCGGCCCCGGTCGCGCCGATCCAGGCCCCGGACCCGTCCGGCGTGACCGTTCAATAAGGTCTAGGCGGGCGTCCTTGGACGCTCGCCCGTCATCCTGTCTTGTGGCCCCGGCGCTCGCGCCGGGGCCTTTTGCGTGGCGGCGTGAACGGCGAAAGCCCCGCGCCTTGCGGCGCGGGGCGATGGGCCTTTTCTTCAGTCCTCGGGTTCCAGATCAGAGCGAAGACGTCGCCGTCGTCCTGTCCCGCCGCGCGCCATTTTGATCGTGGTGGTGCGCGGGCTGATGCCGGGGTGGGCCACGACCAGCCGGACATAGGGCTTGCCGGTGGTCTGGTGGATGTGGCCCGGCCGGCCCCGACCGCGACGCGCCGAGGCGTTGGCCTGGTCGTCGGGATGGGCGGGCGAGGTCTTGTCGCTGATGGGCGGCTCGTCGATGTCGGCGCTCGCCGAGCCTGACGAAGCCGCCCCCGGAAGGCGCCGATGTCCGCGCGGGCGACGGCGCCGAGGGCGGCGGCGGCCATGGGCGGGCTCCTTTCGACGCTCCGCCGACGCACGAACCCCGACGATGGCTTGAACCCTATGGGCGGCCCGAGCCGCCTCGAACCCTCGCGCCCGGCTTTTTTCCCCGCCGCGCGGGCGCGGCTCCTCGCGGCCGCTTCGCTGCAAAAAAGCCCGTCGCTCAGGTCCTCCGCTCTCGCTGCGGCCCTTCGGGTCAAGGCGGCCCGGTCCGCCCATGACGGGACGCTGTCGACGGGGATCGGCCCCGACGAACCGACGAAAGGAACCTTCCCATGACCGCCACCACCCTCGGCTACGTCACCCGCACGGACATCGGCGCCTTCCGGGGTCCGCTCCGCACTCTCAGCTTCCGGGGCGACATCGACGTCACGCCCATCAGCGACAAGACCTCGCCCGCCCATCCCGACTACAAGGTCAGCGCCTCGGGCGTCGAGGTCGGGGCCGGCTGGGTCAACATCAACCAGACCACCGGCAAGCCCTATGTCCGGCTGGTCGTGGCCCATCCCGACATCAGCCCGCGCACCATCAAGATCAATCTCGGGCGCGCGGCGGGCCAGGACGACGACGACGTCTTCGCCCTGATCTGGAACCCCGAGGACTGAAGAAAAAAGGCCCATCGCCCCGCGCCGCAAGGCGCGGGGCTTTCGCCGTTCAAGGCAAAGGGCAGGGGGAACGATTTTGCGTCCCCGCGATCCGTACGTCCCGCGCGCGAGGGGTCTCTGGCCTGCTCGAAGCGCGCGGCGCTCCTGCCGCGCCAGGAGCTAAAAGGCATGACGCAAGACGACGCCAACCAGCGAGCGGCGCGCGCCCGAAAGGGGTCGCCGTTCCTCAACACCGCCCAGGCCGCCCACTATATCGGGCTGGGCGAACGCACCCTCGAAGCCATGCGCAAGGACGGCGAAGGACCCTTCTTCCGGCGGCACGGCCGGATCATCCGCTACCATATCGACGACATCGACGCCTGGTCGCGCGGAGAGGCCGAACCCCGGTCCTTCGCGCCACGGGACACCGGTCGTGAATAGGGCGCCGGTGCTAGCCGTGGTCGCCGCCGGCGTCGCGGCCCTGGGCCTCGGCGCGGTGCTCCATCCATCGCCGCGTCTGGTCTGGAACGCCTCGCCCAGCGCGCCGGTGGGCCTCTGGCGCATCGATCCGGGTGCCCCCATCGCCGTCGGCGACATGGTGTTGGCCCAGGCGCCCGACGCGGCGCGGCGCCTGGCCGCCGCGCGCGGCTACCTCCCGCAGACCGTGCCGTTGGTCAAGGCGGTGGCCGCCGCCGAAGGCGACAGCGTCTGCGCCGAGGGCGCGTGGATGTTCGTGGGCGCCACGCGGGTGGCCCATCGCCTCAGGCACGACGCGCAAGGCCGGCCGCTGCCGTGGTGGCGGGGCTGCCGGCGGCTCGCCCGAGGCGAATATCTGCTGATCAGCCCGGCGGAGACCGCCTTCGACAGCCGCTATTTCGGTCCGGTCGAGGCCTCGGCCGTGATCGGGCGGGCGCGGCCGTTATGGACCCGCTAACCCCGCCGCCAGCCGTCGCCCAGCCCGACACGGTCGCCGCGCGCGTGGGGCGATGGAGCGGCTACATCCGCGAAGCGGCCGCGCGTTTCGGCGTGCCGCAGACCTGGATCGCCTGGGTGATGAGCGCCGAAAGCGGTGGCCGGACCCACCTTGACGGCGGCCCGATCACCTCGCGCGCCGGGGCGATGGGGCTGATGCAGCTGATGCCGCAGACCTACGCGGCGATGGCCAGCGCCCACGGCCTGGGCGCTGATCCGTACGATCCGCGCGACAATATCCTGGCGGGCGCGGCCTATCTGGCGGCGATGCGTGAGCGGTTCGGCTATCCCGGATTGTTCGCCGCCTACAATGCCGGACCCGCGCGATACGCCGACCATCTGCGCAACGGAACGCCGCTCCCAGCCGAGACGCGCGCCTATGTCCAAGGCCTGGCGAGGGCGGCCGGCAAGGCTGCGGAGGCGCCGGAAAGCCGACCGGTCGCGGGTCTGTTCTTCGCGCTCAGCGGCGGCCCGGACCTTGATCCACCGCCGGTGCTGGACTTGCCGGCGCGGTCGGAGGCGGGGGGCAAGTGATGGCGTCGGGAAGCTTGGCTGTGGAGGGGCGGGGGCGAAGGCAAGATAAGGCAACGGCGCCATCCGGGGGTTGGCGTCGTCGCAAGGCGTTGTCTGCACATCGAAATTCCAAGCCGGGGCTTGGCGCCACGCCTTGGGCCTTGGCGACACGCGGTCGCCAGGGCGTTGGCCGGCCTGGGTTTGGCCTGGCGCCATGAGCGACGAGGACGACTTCGAACCGCGCCTGGGCCGGATCGGGTCGCGACCCGGCCGGCGGCCCGGTCGCCTGGGGTTCCGGGCCAGCGTCCTGGCCTCGGCCATGCTGGCGAGCGGGGGGCGGTTCGGCCGCGCGGCGCCCAGCCGCCGGTTCACGGGCGCCCGGATCGGCAAGGGCGCCGGGGTAGCCGCGATGCTGGGGTCGCGCGACCGCCTCGCCGCCTTTCGGGCGCGGCGGGTGATCGTCAAGATCTCCGCGCCGCGTCTGGCCGGCAAGGGTCTTGGGGCGGCCAAGGCCCACCTGCGCTACCTGCAGCGGGACGGGGTGACCCTGGAGGGCGCTCCCGGACAGCTCTATGGCGCTGACACCGACCGGGCCGACGGCAAGGCCTTCCTGGAGCGGGCCGAGGCCGGCGCGGACCGGCGGCAGTTTCGCCTCATCGTGTCGGCCGAAGACGGGGCCGAGTACGACGACCTCAAGGGCCTGACCCGCCGCCTGATGCGCCAGGTCGAGGCCGACCTCGGAACGGGACTGGACTGGGTCGCGGTCGACCACCACAACACCGGTCATCCCCACACCCACATCCTTGTGCGCGGCCGTGACGATCGCGGCCGGAATCTGGTGATCGCCAAGGACTACCTGACCCAGGGTCTTCGCGAGCGCGCGGCCGCGCTGGTGTCGCTCGATCTGGGGCCGCGATCGGATCTCGAAATCCGCGGCCGGCTGCAGCGGGAGATCGTCCAGGAGCGCCTGACCAGTCTCGATCGGGGCCTGCTGCGCGACGTCGGCGACGACGGCCTGGTCTCGCCGCGACACGGCGAGCCTTTGCAGCACGCCGCCCGCGTCGCCCGGCTTCGCACGCTCGAGCGCCTGGGCCTGGCGCATGAGGCGGGGCCGCCGTACTGGCGCCTGGCCGACGGCCTGGAGGACACGCTGCGCCAGATGGGCGAGCGCGGCGATATTCAAAAGACCCTTCGCCGCGCCGTCGTCGACGCCGATCTGGCGCGCGCGGACGCTGATCTGGTGATCCACGATCCTGGCGCCGCCGCGCGGCCGCTGGTGGGGCGGCTGCTACGCCGGGGGCTCGCCGACGAGGCCCGCGACCGCCACTACCTGGTGATCGATGGCGTCGACGGCCGCGCCCACTATGTCGATATCGGCCGAGGGGAGGTGACCGAGGCGGTCGGGGAGGGCGCGATCGTCCGGATCAGCGCCCGGCCCGTGCAGGCGCGGGCGGTTGACGAGACCGTGGCGCGGATCGCCGCCGACCATGACGGTCGCTATAGCGCGGCCCTGCATCGTCTGGTCGATCCCTCGGCCAGCGTGGCGTTCGTCGAGGCGCACGTGCGGCGGCTGGAAGCGTTGCGACGCGCCCGGGCTGGGGTCGAGCGGGAGGCCGACGGCGCCTGGCGGATCGGCGTCGACCACCTGGACCGCGCGCTTGCCTTCGAGGCCGAGCGGGCGCGCGCGACCCCTGTGCTGGTGACACCGCTCTCGCGCGCGCCGCTGGAGCGCCTGGCTACAACCATGGGGCCGACCTGGCTCGACCGGGAGCTGCTCGAGGCCTCGCCTGAACCGCTGCGTGACGCGGGCTTTGGCCGCCAAGCGCGCCAGGCCCTGGCCGCGCGCCGCCAATGGCTGATCGACCAGGGCCTGGCCCAGCAGGACGGCGACCAGGTGCTCTATCGTCGCGGGCTGCTGGCGGAACTTGGCCGGCGCGAGCGCGAGCTGATGGGCGCGGCGCTGGCCCAGGAGATCGGGCGGCCCTATGCCGAGACGCGATCGGGCCAGCGGGTCGAGGGGATTTACCGGCGCGGCGTCGACCTGGCGGGCGAGCGCATGGCGGTGATCGAGCGCAGCCGCGACTTCACCCTCGTTCCGTGGCGGCCCGTGCTCGAAGGGCGCGAAGGTCAGCCCGTGTCGGGCGTGCTGCGGGGCGACGCGATCAGCTGGACGATCGGACGGGGGCGCTCGGGGCCGACGATCTCCTAAAAACGGCGAACGACCTGGACCTTGGTCGCCAAGTCACAGCGCGGCGGCATGGCGCGAACCACCACGCGGGGACATCGGCGGGGGACGGCGAGCGCCGCCGCGGCCGCGCGGACGGCCCGCACTGTCCGGTGTCAGACGTTGGACTGCGCCCGCCTGCGGCGGGCTGCGCCCGGACCGCTCTAACGCAAAAACGGCCCGGCGAACGAGTCTTCAGCCGACGGCGACCCGCCCGGGTCAGGCGTCGAGCGGAGGCGAGTATGACGCCCACTAAGCTACTCCTGGGTCAGATCATCGCGGTCTTCGCGATCGTCGTCTTGGGCGTGTGGACCGCCACCCAGTGGGCCGCCGCCATGCTGGGCCACCAGCCCGAACTCGGCGCGCCCTGGCTGACCCTCCTGGGCCAGCCCGTCTACCGGCCCTGGCAGCTCTTCGACTGGTGGTTCCACTACGAAGCCTATGCGCCGGCCGTGTTCGACAAGGCCGGGCTCCTGGCCGGCGCGAGCGGGTTTCTGGGTTGCGCCTGCGCCATCTGCGGGTCGCTGTGGCGCGCGCGGCAAAACGGGCAGGTCACCACCTACGGCTCCTCTCGCTGGGCGCGGCCGGCCGAAATCCGTGCTGCCGGCCTGCTCGGCGATCGGGGCGTGTTCCTCGGCGGCTTCCAGGGGCGCTACCTGCGCCACGACGGCCCCCAGCACGTCATGGCCTTCGCGCCGACCCAGAGCGGCAAGGGCGTGGGTCTGGTGGTGACGACCCTGCGCAGCTGGACCAGCAGCTGCGTGGTCCATGACATCAAGGGTGAGAACTGGACCCTGACCGCGGGCTGGCGCGCGCAGTTCTCCCACTGCCTCCTGTTCAATCCGACGGAAGTTCGTTCGGCGCGCTACAATCCGCTGCTCGAAGTGCGCAAGGGCCCCGACGAGGTCCGCGACGTCCAGAACATCGCCGACATGCTGGTCGATCCGGAAGGATCGCTGGAACGGCGGTCGCACTGGGAGAAGACCAGCCACAGCCTGCTGGTCGGCGCGATCCTTCATGTCCTCTACGCCGAGGAGGAGAAGACCCTCGCGCGGGTCGCGACCTTCCTGTCGGACCCGCAGCGTTCTTTCGCCCACACCCTGCGCAGGATGATGGCGACCAACCACCTGGGCTCGGCCGATCAGCCCCAGGTCCACCCCGTCGTCGCCAGCGCCGCGCGCGAGGTCCTCAACAAGTCGGAAAACGAACGCAGCGGGGTGTTGTCGACCGCGATGTCGTTCCTGGGGCTTTACCGGGATCCGACCGTGGCGGCCGTGACGGGCGCCTGCGACTGGCGCATCAGCGATCTGGTCGACGCTGCCCGCCCGGTCAGTCTCTACCTCGTCGTTCCACCCTCCGATATCGCGCGCACCAAGCCGCTCGTCCGACTGATCCTGAACCAGATCGGCCGGCGGCTGACCGAGCGCCTGGAGGGCGACCCAGGCAAGCGGCGCAAGCATCGGCTCCTTCTGATGCTGGACGAGTTTCCGGCGCTGGGAAGGCTCGACTTCTTCGAGTCGGCCCTGGCCTTCATGGCCGGCTACGGCATCCGCGCCTACCTGATCGCCCAGAGCCTGAATCAGATCTCCAAGGCCTACGGCGAGCACAACGCCATCCTCGACAACTGCCATGTGCGGGTCGCCTATTCCACGAACGACGAGCAGACCGCCAAGCGGATCTCCGACGCCCTGGGCACGGCGACAGAGCAACGCGCGCAGCGAAACTACGCCGGCCATCGCCTGTCGCCTTGGCTCAGCCATGTCATGGTCAGCCGCCAGGAAACCGCGCGGCCGCTGCTGACGCCGGGCGAGATCATGCAGCTGCCGGCGACGGACGCCATCGTCCTGGTGTCGGGCCTCGCGCCGATCCGCGCGGTCAAGCTCCGCTACTACGAGGACGAGAACTTCACGCGGCGGGGCGGGGCTGCGCCTGAGCTCCACGCCGGCGGCTACCGCGATCGCCCGCCGCCCAGACCCGACGACTGGAGCGGGCGGGTCCGCACGCCGCACGCCGACCTGGCCATGGATGAGGACGCGGCCCTGGATTTCGAGAGCGAGGGCGGTCTGCAGCAACAGCGCCATCCGGGTCTTGAGCCGAGGACGTTCCGCCCAGCCGAAGCCGACCCTGGCGATCTTGGCTTCGGCCCCGAGGACGACGGCGCCGACGCGGCCGCGGACCGGCGGGTGCTGGATCGGCTGCGGGCGAGCCAGACGATCCTCCGCGCGCACGCCATGACCGAAGGGGAGGGCGACGCCGACGACCTCCTGCCCCGGTTCTAAAGGGCGTCGCGATGAAAAGCCGGCATCAAATCTACCTCGACGACGACCTGGCCGCCCAGCTCGATCAGCAAGGCGCCAAGCCGGGCGCGACGAAGTCGGCGATTGTCGCTGACGCCCTGCGGTTCTTCTGGGCGCGGCGCGCGGCCGGCGAGCTGGACGATCTCCTGAAGGTGCGTCTGGACCGGATGAGCCGGTCGATGGCCAGGGTGGAGCGCGACCAGAGGATCCTGCTGGAAAGCCTGGCGCTGTTCGTCCGCTACCAGCTCACGGTGACCGCGCCCCTGCCCGACGCCGACCGCGCGGCCCAGGCGGTCGGGCGCGAGCGGTTCCAGCGCTTCGTCGACCAGGTCGGCCGTCAGCTGGCGCAGGGCCGCGAGACCTTCTCGGCTGGCGGAGAGGGCGACGCATGACCTCGCCCCGGCAGGAGACGCAAGATCGCCGCCGCGCCATGCTGAGCACGGCCATGGGGCCGGCGATCGCCCAGGCGCTGGGCGACCCGGCGGTCGAGGAGGTGTCGGTCAATCCCGACGGCCGGCTTTGGATCGATCGGTTCGGCCAGGGCCGGCTGGCGACCGATGTCGTGCTCAGCGCGCATGCCGTCGAGCGGGTGATCCGGCTGGTGGCGAGCTACGGCCGGGTCGAGGTTCATGCCGACGCTCCGATCGTCAGCGGAGAGCTGCCGCCGCGCGAGGCCGCGCTTTTGGGCGAGCGCTTCGAAGGCCTGTTGCCGCCGGTTTCACCCGCGCCCTGCTTTTCGATCCGAAAGCCGGCCAGCCAGGTCTATCGACTCGGCGACTATGTCAGCCAGGGCGCCGCGACGCCGGCGCAGGCAAAGGTCCTTCGCGACGCCATCGCCGATCGCGACAACATCCTGATCGCCGGCGGGACCTTCACCGGCAAGACCACGCTGGCCAACGCCCTGCTGGACGAGATGGCGTCGCGCCATGAGCGGATCCTGCTGCTGCAGGACACCCTCGAACTGCAATGCGCGGCGCAGGACTGCGTGTCCCTGCGCAGCCGCGCCGGTCAGGTGAGCCTGACGGACCTGGTCCGCTCGACGCTGCGCTTGCGGCCCGACCGGATCGTGGTCGGCGAGGTCCGTGGGGGCGAGGCGCTCGACCTGCTCAAGGCCTGGAACACCGGCCACCCCGGCGGGATCGCCACCGTCCACGCCAATTCCGCCCGCTCGGCCCTCTACCGCCTCGAGCAGCTCATCCAGGAAGTCGTCGCGGTCGTGCCGCGCCGGCTGATCGCCGAGGCGATCGACCTGGTCGTCTTCATCCGCGGCCGCGGCGCCAGCCGCCGCCTCGAAACCCTCGCCCGGGTCACCGGCCTCGATGCGGCCGGCGACTACGTCCTGAGCGAGCCCGACGTCCCGCACCTGAAGGTCCTTGGAAAGGGAGATTTCTGATGTCGCACCGACCGCACGCCGTTCACCCGCCGCAACAGGCCTTGGTCAAGATGGCGATCTTGATGGCGCTCTTGCCGGCCAGCGTCAGCGCCGCCGGCTCAGGCATGCCCTGGGAGCAACCCCTGCAACAGGTCCTGGAGTCGATCGAGGGACCGGTCGCCAAGATCGTGGCGGTCCTGGTGATCATCAGCACGGGGCTGGCCCTGGCCTTCGGCGAAACCTCCGGCGGCTTCCGAAAGCTGATCCAGATCGTCTTCGGGCTCAGCATCGCCTTCGCCGCGTCCAGCTTCTTCCTGTCGTTCTTCTCGTTCGGCGGTGGGGCGCTGGTGGCATGAGCGCGCCCATCGAAGGGTTCGAAGTGCCGCTGCACCGGGCCCTGACCACGCCCATCCTGCTGGGCGGCGCGCCCCGCGCCGTCGCCATTCTGAACGGCACCTTGGCCGCCGCGCTCGGCCTTGGACTTCAGCAGTGGATCGCGGGGCTGGCGCTCTGGGTGGTGGGGCACACGCTCGCCGTCTTCGCGGCCAAGCGCGACCCGGACTTCGCCACGGTGGTGGTCCGGCACCTGCGGCAGAGGGGATGGCTGTCATGCTGAACCTGCGCGAGTACCGAGCCTCCGCCGATCGCCTTGCCGACCACGTGCCCTGGGCGGCGCTGGTCGCGCCGGGCGTGGTGCTCAACAAGGACGGCGGCTTCCAGCGAACCGCGCGGATCCGCGGTCCCGATCTCGAAAGCGCCACCGAGGCCGAACTGGTTGGGTTTTGCGCCCGCGCCAACAACGCGCTGCGCCGGCTGGGGTCGGGCTGGGCCCTGTTCTTCGACAGCCAGCGCGCCCCCGTCGAGGACTATCCCGACAGCGTCTTTCCCGACCCGGCGTCGTGGCTGGTCGACGAGGAGCGGCGGGCGGCGTTCGATGGCCGGCGCGGCGAACACTTCGAGAGCATCTGCCACCTCACCCTCTATTTCCTGCCGCCGCCCGACCAGGTTCAGCGCCTGGAGAGCACCCTGGTCGAGCGGGCCGAGCCCATGCACGCCCGGGACTGGCGACAGGAGCTGGCCGCCTTCGTCGTCCAGACCGATCGGGTCTTCGACCTGTTGGCGGGCATCATGCCGTCGGTCGCGCCGCTCGATGACAGCGAGACCCTGACCTATCTGCACGCCACGGTGTCGACGCGCCGCCATCCCATCGCCGTACCCGAGACGCCGATGTTTCTGGACGGGGTGTTGGTCGACACCCCGTTCTCCGGCGGCATCGAGCCGATGCTGGGCGACCAGCACCTACGGTCGTTGACCATCCTTGGCTTTCCCAACACCACCCGTCCAGGTCTGCTCGACGCGCTGAACCACCTGGCCTTCGGCTTTCGCTGGACGTCTCGGTTCATCGCGCTCGACAAGACCGACGCGACCAGGGCGCTGAACCGGATCCGCCGGCAGTGGTTCAACAAGCGCAAGTCGGTGGTGCAGATCCTGCGTGAGGTGCTCAGCAACGAGCCCGTTCCGCTCACCGACACCGACGCCGACAACAAGGTGGTCGACGCCGACCTGGCGCTGCAGGCCCTGGGCGGCGACCTCGTCGGCTTCGGCCACCTCACGGTGACGCTCACCGTCGCCGACGCCGATCCGGCGCTCGTCAATGACAAGATCCGCGTGGTCGAGCGGGTGCTGGGCGGTTTGGGCTTCGCCACCATCCGCGAGCAGGTCAACGCCGTCGAGGCGTGGCTGGGGACCCTGCCGGGGCAGGTCTACGCCAATGTCCGCCAGCCCATGGTCCATACGCTGAACCTTGCGCACCTGAGCCCGCTGTCGGCGGTGTGGGCGGGGCCGCGACGTAACGCCCACCTCGATGGCCCACCGACGTTCCAGGCCGAATCCGCGGGCGCGACGCCGTTCCGCTTTTCGACCCATGTCGAGGATGTCGGTCACCTCACGCTCGTGGGGCCCACGGGGGCCGGCAAGTCGGTGTTCCTCGGGCTGCTGGCTCTTCAGTTTCGCCGCTATCCCGAGGGGCAGGTCTACATCTTCGACAAGCGCTTTTCGGCGCGAGGGGTGGTGCTGGCCATGGGCGGCCGGCACTTCGGGCTGGCCGCCGACAGCGGTCTGGCCTTTCAGCCGCTTCGTCGGATCGACGAGGCAGGCGAGCGGGCCTGGGCCGCAGAGTGGCTGGCCGATCTTCTGACGGGGCAGGGCGGTGACCTGGGCCCGGAGGCCAAGGAGGCCCTCTGGTCGGCGCTCAGCAACCTCGCCGACGCGCCGCCGGCCGAGCGGACGCTGACCGGCCTGTCGATGCTGCTGCAGTCGAGGGCGCTGAAGACGGCCTTGGCGCCCTTCACCCTGGACGGGCCGTTCGGGCGCCTTCTCGATGCGTCAGAGGACGGTCTGGCTCTGAGCGACGTGCTCTGCTTCGAGACCGACGCGCTGGTGTCGACGCCTACCGTCGTCGCGCCGGTCCTGACCTATCTCTTCCACCGCCTGGAGGCGCGGTTCGATGGTCGACCAAGCCTCGTCATCCTCGATGAGGCCTGGAAATTCCTGGACAACCCGCTGTTCGCCGCCCGCATTCGCGAATGGCTGAAGGAGCTGCGCAAGCGCAACGTCAGCGTGGTGTTCGCCACCCAATCGCTGGCCGACATCGCTGGGAGCAGCGTCGCACCGGCGCTCATCGAAAGCTGTCCCCAGCGCATCTTCTTGCCCAACGACCGCGCCATCGAGCCGATCGCCAGGCAGACTTACGAGGGGTTCGGCCTCAATGCGCGACAGATCGAGCTGATCGCCCGGGCCGTTCCCAAGCGTGACTACTACCTGCAGTCCAGGCATGGGAACCGGCTCTTTGACCTGGGGCTCGGCCCCGTCGCGCTAGCCCTCTGTGCGAGCGCCGATCCGGCGACCCAGACCCTCATCGACAAGGTGCTGAGCGAGCACGGCGAGCCAGGTTTCGCGGCCGGGTTCCTGCGCGCGCGCGGCCTCGACTGGGCAGCCGACCTCGTCGCGGCCTTTCCCCATAACCCAGGAGATCCCCAATGATCCGTCATCGCCCGTGCTGCGTCGTGATCGCGATCCTGCTCGCGGCCTCGACCGTAAATCTGCCACCCGCCGCCGCCCAGGTCACGGTCTACGATCCGCAAAACCATGCGCAGACCCTTCTGACCGCCGCGCGCGCCCTGCAGCAGGTCAACAACCAACTCACCGCCCTGCAGAACCAGGCCTCGATGCTGCGGAACCAGGCGCGCGATCTGCAGGCCTTGGACTACTCCAGCCTCGCGCCGCTCAAGGACGCGATGCAGCAGCTGGACGGACTGATGGCCAAGGCCAAGGGCATGGCGTTCGACGTCGCGTCGACCGAACAGGTCTTGAACGCCAGCTATGGCGCGCCGGCCCCGAACGCGAGCACCCGCCAGCTGATCGAGAGGGCTCGGAGCCAGGCCGAGACAGCGCTAGAGGGCTACCGCCAAGCGCTGCGGGTCCAGGCTCAGGTCGTCGAGAACGTGCGGGGCGACGGGCCGCTCATTGAAACCCTGATCAGCAAGAGCCAGGGCGCGGAGGGGCAGCTCCAAGCCCTGCAGGCGGCCAACCAGTTGCAGGCCCTGGCCGTCAAGCAAGACCAGCAGCTGCAGACGCTGATGGCGGCGCAGTACCGCGCCGATGCGCTGGAACGGGCGCGGCAAGCCCAGGCGATCGAAGCCGGCAAGGCCGCCGCCCGGCGGTTCGTCGGGCGCTCGGATGCGCCGGATCGCTGATCGGATCCAACCCGGACGAGGGCAAGCCCCATGGACCCCGCACCAGACCTGAATGTCGTCGACCGCCTGCTGGCGGCCTTCGGCGCCTATATCGACAGCGGCTTTGGTCTCGTGAAGCCCAAGATCGGCGCGCTGGCGAACGTGCTGATCGCGCTCGACATCACCTTGGCGGCGCTCTGGTGGTTGCTCGACGGCGACGACAACGTGCTGGGTCGCCTGATCAAGAAGGTGCTCTACATCGGCGCCTTCGCCTTCATCCTCAACAATTTCCAGGTCCTTAGCCAGACCGTCTTCCGTTCCTTCGCCGACCTCGGCGTGACCGCCGGCGGCGGCGGAATTTCGGCAGACGACCTGATGAAGCCAGGCAAGATCGCCGGCGTCGGCTGGGATGCGGCTCACCCGCTGATCGAGAAGTCCAGCGAACTGGTCGGCTTTCCCGAAATCTTCGTCAACGGCCTGACGATCCTGCTGCTGCTCGTCTGCTGGCTGCTCATCATCCTGTCGTTCTTCGTCATCGCCATTCAGCTGTTCGTGGCGATCCTGGAGTTCAAGGCCACCAGCCTGGCCGGGTTCGCGCTTGTTCCGTTCGCCTTCTGGAACAAGTCGAGCTTTCTGGCCGAGCGGGTGCTGGGCAATGTCATCTCCAGCGGCGTGAAGATGATGGTGCTGGCGATGGTCGTTGGCATCGGCGCCAATTTCTTCGACGGCTTCGTCGCCGCCCTTGGCCCCGACCCTGACCTGGCCGACGCCGTCACCCTGGTGTTGTCGGCGCTGACGCTCGCGGCGCTCTCGATCTTCTGCCCCGCGATCGCCTCGGGCCTGGTGTCGGGCGCGCCCCAGCTGGGCGCCGGCGCGGCCGTCGGCACGGCGGCCGGCGCGGCCCTGCTGCTCGGCGGCGGCGCGGTGATGGGCGCTCGCGCCCTGGCTGGAGCGGCCAGCGGCGGGTTGGCCGCCGTCCGCGCCGGCGCGGCCATGGGCGCGGCCGCCAGCTCGACCTATCAGCTCGCGCAGGCCACCAGCGGCGCCACCGGCGGGGCCGGTGTCGCGGCCGGTCTTGGGGGTGTCGGTCGCGCCATGGGCGGCGCCCTGAGCGGCGGTGTCAGGGATATGGCCAGCCGGGCGCACGAAGCCCTCAGTCAGAGCGCGGCCGGCGGGCGTCGCGCCGCCTGGAGGGCGAGCGGCGGGACAAGCCCGGTCTCGGGCGGCGGTTCGGCGCCTGCCCAGAGCGCCGCCGGCGACGGCAAGCCGCCGGCCTGGGCGCAAAAACTCCATCGCGGTCACGCCGGCGATCTGGGCGGCCACGCCGCTCTCCAGACCGTACGCGAAGGCGACCGCCAGGGCGGCGCGGCCAACCCCGACATCAGCAGCAAGGAGACATGAGGTCATGCCCTTCTCTCGAGCGCCCCAGCGATATGGCCAGACCCCGCCGGTCGAAACCCGCTACCAACGGGCCGGGCAGATGTGGGACGATCGCATCGGCTCGGCCAGGGCCCAGGCCTACAACTGGCGCCTGGCGTTCTTCGGATGTCTCGCCCTGGCCGGTGGTCTGGCCGCGGGCGCTCTCTGGCAGTCGAGTCAGAGCCGGATCGAACCCTATGTGATCGAGGTCGACCGCTTGGGCGAGCCGAGGGCGGTCGGACCCGCGGTCCAGGACTATCAGCCCGCTGATGGCGTGACATTCCGCGCTCTGGAACGGTTTATCATCGACGTCCGCTCGCTGTCGTCCGACCCGGTGGTGGTCCGCGAGCGATGGCTCGACGCCTACGCCATGGTGACGGATCGTGGGCGGGTCTTCCTGGACGAGTTCGCGCGGGCCAACGATCCCTTCGCAGCGATCGGCGAGCGGTCGGTTTCGGTGCAGCCGACGAGCGTGGTCCGCGCCTCCGACCGGTCGTTTCGCGTCGACTGGACCGAGCAGACCTTCGAGCGCGGCAGCCTGGCCAAGACCGAACGCTGGACGGCGGTCCTCTCGCTCCAGAGCATCAAGCCCAGGACCAGGGACGATCTGCGCCGCAACCCCCTGGGCCTCTTCGTCGATGGCGTCGACTGGTCCCAGCAGATCGAGGCGCGTCTGGCCCAGACCGCGCCGGCCGTGCCAGCAGCATCTCGTCAGGCGTCAGCTCAAGGAGACGTTCAACCATGACCCGGATCCTCCCGCTCCTCGCGAGCGTCGCGCTCGCCGGCTGTGTCCATCATCGTGACAAGCCGCCTCCGATCGCCTTCGACGCGGTCGACTTCCAGCCCGCGAGACTCGACCCCGAAGCGCCGCCGCCCGTCAGGGTGATCGAGGTCCCGAAGCCTCTGCCGCTTCCAGGTCAGCTCCTGCCGGCGCCCGATGTACGGGCGGCAGCGTCGAACGCAGGCGGGTCGCCTCGCGCCCGGGTCGAAGCGGCCAATCGCTCGGCGACGCTAGAGCCGTCGATGGGCGGCTACATCAACGCCGTGCAGGTCTACCCCTGGACCGAAGGCGCGCTCTATCGCCTGTACGCCGCGCCGGAACATGTCTCCGAGATCGCGCTGGAACCGGGCGAGCAGCTCGTCGCCGTGTCCTCGGGAGACACGGTCCGCTGGGTCGTCGGCGACACGAGCAGCGGAACCGGACAGGCCAAGCGCGCCCACATCCTGGTCAAGCCGTCCGCGTCGGGCCTGGCGACGAACATGCTGATCACGACCGACCGTCGGGTCTACCACCTGGCGCTGGTCAGCACGGCCGCCACGGCGATGGCCGCGGTGTCCTGGACCTATCCGGCCGACCAGCTCGTCGCGCTCCGCAAGCAGGCGGCTGACGCTGAGGTCGCTGCGGCCGCGCCGGCGTCCGACGCGCGGAACTTGAAGTTCCGCTACCGGATCACGGGTGATCATCCAGCCTGGCGGCCGGTCCGCGCCTTCGACGACGGGGCCAAGGTCTATATCGAATTTCCGGCGCGCCTCGATCAGGGAGAGGCGCCGCCGCTCTTCGTGGTCGGCCCGCTGGGCGATCATCAGTTGGTCAACTATCGCGTACGGGCCAACCGCTACGTGGTCGATCGGCTCTTTGCCGCGGCGGAACTGCGCATGGGAAGCAACCCGCAACAGGTCGTCCGCATCGCGCGCACGGACGTGATGGGTGCGGAGCCCAAGCGATGACCGGCGCCGCGGACGAACCATCACCTTATGGCGCCGACAAGCGCGACGCCGAGGCGTTTGCCCTGCGGGCTCGGCCCAGGCCTGCGGCGCGGCTTCGGCGCACGCTGCTGATTGGCGCGGTGGCCGTGGGCGCGCTGGGTCTGTCGGTCCTGGCTTGGTTGGCGCTGAGTCCGCGCATCGGCCGCGTGGCGGTTGTCCAGGCGTCTCCGTCGACGGGGCCTCAGGCGTCGAATGACGCGCTGGCCAGACTTCCGCGAGACTATGGTCAAGTCGAGCCGGCGCCGAAGCTTGGCCCGCCGCTTCCCGGCGACTTGGGGCGGGCCATCCTGGACCAGCGGCGGCAAACCGGCGCCGTCGTCGAAGCCCGCCCTGTCGACGCGGCCCAGTCGGTCCAGGCCGCCCGCGACCGCCGCCTGGCGGCCATCCGTCAGGCGCGCGAGTCCGGCCTCATCGCGCTTTCCCCCAACAGCGGCGCCCGTTCCGGCGAAGGGGAAGGGGGCAAATCGTCCGCGACGATCACGCTGGCGGAGCCGGAGCGTGTCGCCACCGACGGCGCTTCGAAACAATCGTTCCTGCAGACCTTGTCTCGCGACGCGGTGCGCAACAGCCATGTGATCGAGGCGCCGGTGTCGCCCTACGTGGTCATGGCCGGCGACATCATCGCCGCCAGCCTTCTGACGGGCCTCAATTCGGATTTGCCGGGTTTCGTCACCGCGCAGGTGACCGAGAATGTCTACGACAGCGCCACCGGCCACTATCTCCTTATTCCGCAGGGCGCGCGTCTCGTCGGCGGATACGACAGCGGGATCGCCTTCGGCCAGCGCCGGGCCTTGGTGGTCTGGCGGCGTCTGATCTTCCCCGACGGCGCATCGATCCAGCTTGACAACCTGCCGGCGACGGACGCGGCGGGCTACGCCGGTCTCGCCGACGAGGTCGACTTTCATACCTGGGGTCTCTTGAAGGCCGTGGGGATGTCGACGCTGCTCGGCGTGGGCTCGGAGCTGGCGATGGACGACGACAGCGATTTGGTCCGGGCTCTTCGGCGGTCGGGTCAGGAGGCGGGGTCTGAGGCCGGCCGCCAGCTGGTCGGCAAGCGGCTGGATGTCCAGCCGACGATCAAGGTTCGGCCAGGCTGGCCGCTGCGCGTCATCGTCCACAAGGATCTCGTGCTTCGCCCTTGGAAGGGGCTCTAGAAAGGAGACGGCCTATGCCTGACCTTCGTCTTCGCAAGCTCCCGAACCGTAACCGCGCCAAGCTGTTGCTCGACCTGTGGCCAGAGCTGGACGACCGGCTAAGGCGCTATGCGGCCCTGCATGCACAACGCTATGGCGAGGAGGTGTCGGCCGCCGACATCGCGCCGTACATGTTGGAAGACTTCATGTCGTGCGACCGCGAGTTCCAGAAATCGCTGAGGACCTTGCCCGAGCGCGGCGGCGGCGGATGAGCGCGATCGGGCGGTTCACGCCCAGCCGGGCGGGAGGCTGGGAAGGTGATGTCCGAACCCTGGCTTTCACCGCGCGGGTGCGGATCGTTCCTAATGACGACCGGTCTCGACCAGGAGCGCCAGACTTTCGGCTGATGGTCGGCTGGACGCATGTCGGCGATGCGTGGGTCGCGATGACGAGGGAGGCGCCGCCGCGAACCTTCCTCCGGGTCGTGGTCGATGATCCTCTGTTTCCCGCGCCGGTCACCATGGCGCTGTTCTTCAGCGATGACGAGCGGTCGGCGGAACTGCATTGGCGCCGTCTAAGGCGCCGCCAGGTTATCGTGCGGTCGAGACCGAGGGCATCCCGCGAGAGACCGTCGTCTTCGCGCCAAGCGCTCGCGAACCAGCCGTCGCCCCGAGTCTGAAGGCGCGGGAGCGATTTGCGGCCGGACGCGCACCAAGCCGCCGTCCAGAGCCCGTTCTGGTCAGTCGCGGCCTAGCACAGCAAGGCGCCGTCGCTCAGGTCTCTTATGACTCGTCGTGACCGGTGACGCTGGCGAGGGTGTCGGCCAGGTGCTGGAGGCTGTAGGGCTTGGCGACGAACCGGCCGTCATCCGGTGCAGGGCCGGGCAGGGACCGCCCAGAAGTGAGGATCAAGCGGATCGCGGGCCATTGATCGTGCACCAGTCGGGCCAAGCCCAGGCCGTCAAGCTGGCCAGGCATGTCCACATCCGTGAACAGCACGCCAACGTCCGAGCGCGCCTGGAGAAGGTCCACCGCTTCCTGGGCGTTGGCGGCTTCAACGACGTCGAAACCGGCGTCCTGGATCGCGGCCGACGCGATCTCGCGCACCAGAGGCTCATCTTCGACGATCAGGACGAGAGGGATGGTGCTGGACATGCCGATTCAAAGCGCGGGCCGATGCGGTCGTTCCAGCAACAAACACCTTTGTTTTCAGTGATTTATGTCGGATACCTGACGTATGATCATGGCGCGGACGCCCGACCCCGACGGCAGGCGGGAGCGCGAAGCCAAGTCTGCGCGGGTTCAGGCGATGCCCGCGCCGCCTGTCACGCCATAGACCTCGCCGGTGATGAAGCTGGCTTCCTGCGAGGCCAGCAACACGTAGACCGGCGCGATCTCGACCGGCTGACCCGGTCGGCCGAACTGGCTGTGTTCGCCGAAGTGCTGGACCTTTTCCTGGGTCTGGCCGCCGCTGGGTTGCAGGGCTGTCCAGAAGGGACCCGGGGCCACGACGTTGGCGCGCACGCCGTTCTTGATCAGCTGTTTGGCCAGGGCCTTGGTGAAGGCGACGATCCCGGCTTTGGTGGTGGAGTAGTCGAGCAGGGTGTCGGACGGCTCATAGGCCTGGACCGACGCGGTATTGATCACGGCGGCGCCCGGCCGCAGGTGCGGCTTGGCCGCCTGGGTAATCCAGAACATCGCGTAGAGATTGGTCTTCAGGGTCTGGTCGAATTGCTCGCTGTCGATCGCGCCGATGTCGGGTCGGCTCACCTGCTTGCCGGCGTTGTTAACCAGGATATCCAGGCCACCGAGACCCTCGACGGCGTTGGCGACCAACTCCCTGCAGAAGGCCTCGTTCTTGATGTCGCCGGGCAAGGCGATGGCCTTGCGGCCTTCGGCCTCGATCAGCGTGATGACTTCGCGCGCGTCGCTCTCCTCGCTCGGGAGATAGCCGATGGCGACGTCGGCGCCCTCGCGGGCATAGGCGATCGCCGCGGCCCGGCCGATGCCGGAGTCCGCGCCGGTAATCAGCGCCTTGCGACCGGAGAGCTTGCCCGACCCCTTGTAGCTCTCCTCACCGTGGTCAGGGCGGGGATGCATTTTGGCGGCCAAACCGGGCGCGGCCTGTGGCTGAGCGGGGAAGGGCGGCTTGGGATATTGCTCGCGCGGGTCCTGCATGCGCAATCGCTCGTCCTGGCTCATAGGTCGTCTCCGTCGTGGAAGGTTCCCGATCCAACGGGGCGCTGTTGGGACTGTTCCCCCTTCCGTCGCGGCCCGTCTTTTGAGGACGGCCAAGACCATGTCCGCCACACGGCCAGCGGCTATGGGCTTTCCATGGTCTGGTCTTCGGATGGCGAACGGCGGTCCGGTCGGTCCGCGCGGCGATCATCTTGCCGATGGCTGTTGGCCAATCGACGCAGCTCGCCAATCGCGGCCAATCGGTTCCTGGCCTTGCTTCTGGCCGTGCTTATCGGCTTCTTCACACGCTGGCTGATCGGGTCGCCGGCTTTCACGATCGCTGGAAGGATATCCTGGCGCCAAGACCGAAGGCCGCGATTGCGTCGAGTCGAGATCTCGCCCTCGAGACGGCCTTGGCCTAGGTCCAAGCCTTTCGGACCCTGAGCTCGCGACCGTGCCCCGGTGATGACGGCCCCCTCAGCGCACGGCGCGAAGCTTGGCCACCGCATAGGTCGGGATCAGGGCCAAGGGCTCGCGCTCACCTGCCGCGGACGCCAGCCAGCGAGCCAGTGGCTTCAGGCTGATGGGGGCCAGGAAGGCCCGGCCGTCTTTGATCACGGCGATCGATGGGGTCTCGGTTTCGAGAAAATCGACTGCCAGGTCGAGGGCTTTGGGTGGCCCGCCAGAGCGGGTCGCGGTCCAGTCGATGCTCGTGGGACCAAGCCGGCTGGGACGATCCAGCACAAGACGTTCAGGCTCGTACCCCGCGCCGCGCAGAGCCGCCAGGGCCAGATACAGTTTTTCTTCGTAGTCGATCATGACCTTGGTCACCGCGCCCCTCCCCAGAAGCAGGACCATGGACGCGCCGATCTCGAGTCCTGTCAACCAAGCCAGGCCGCGACCAACGGTCTCAGATCACGGCCGCCCAGAACGGCGCGCCGCCGATAAGCTCGGCGATCGGGCGGCCATCGGGAAGGGCGGTGTCGGCCCACCAGTCGGGCGGGATGCTGGGCGTGCGCGCGTCCAGGCACGCCGGCGCGCAGCCCACGGCGGCGACGACCAAGAGCCGCTCGGATCCCGAATGCCGCTCGAATACAACCGTCTGGCTGGCGCGACGCCCCTGGAGCGTGACCGGCCGCAATGGCGCATCGAATACCGCCCGATGCGCGCGGCGCAGCGCCAAGAGTTGCTCGATCAGCTTTTGCTTGGTCGCGCCATCGCGCCAGGCGAAGATTTTCGAACCGTCCCTCAGCGCGGCCTGTCGCGCCGTATAGTCGACGGGGCGACGGTTGTCGGGGTCGACCAGACTGAAATCCCAGAACTCCGCGCCCTGGAAGAGGTCCGGGACGCCCGGCAAGGTCAGCCGCAGCCCCGTCTGCACCAGGCTGTTGGCCACCCCGGCCGGGGCAATGGCGGCGACGAAGTCGGCGCAGTCTTCGCGAAAGGCCGGGCTCGCACCGGTCAGAAGGCCTCGCAGGTAGTCTTCACAGGCTTGTTCATAGGTTTCGTCAGGAACCGTCCAGGACGTGCGCAGCTTGGCCTCTCGCAGAGCCTTGCGCTGCCAGCCGGCTAGCCGGTCTGCAAAAGCGGTCAGCCCGGCCGGATCGTCGGGCGAAAGCTCCAGAGGCCAGGCGCCCAGGATGGTCTGGTGGAGGATATGGGCATCGCCCGGGTCCACCTCGCTAAGCGGCGCAAGATCGAGCCACGCCCGCGCCCGAGCCGCCCAGGTCTCTGGCATATGGCTCAAGACCGCCAGACGCGCGCGCACATCCTCGCCGCGCTTGTGGTCGTGGGTGGCGGTGGCCAGCAGGCTGTGTCGGAAGGCCTCGCCGCGCTCGGCTGCCAGCGCCAGGAAATCGCCTGGCGAGGTCGAGAGGCGTCCGGGGTCGAAGCCGACATCGTTGCGCGAAAGCAGCCGGCCGTAGCGGTAGAAGGCGGTGTCCTCGACCGCCTTGGCCGCGACCGGCGCGCTCAGCTGCTCGAAGCGCCGGATGGCCTCGGCGCGTAGAGATTGAGGGACCCGCCCATCGCCCGCCAACCAGCGGCCGATTTGGGCCAGGGCGGCGACAGACGCCGGCTCGTCGGCGGCGGCGCGATCGAGCGCCGCGTGTGGCGCCAGGCCCGTGTCGACCGCATACGAGCGATAGGTCGTAAAGGCGACGACGAGCGCGACCAGGGCTCGGCGTAGCGCTGGCATAGGAACGTCACGGGTGGCGATGTCGGCCCGGGCCAGCCGATGGAAGGCGGCGGCCGCGGCGTCCAGTTGGGCGGCGAAGTCGCGGGTCAGCACTTCGCGGCGCGCGACATGCTCTTCGTCCGTGAAGCGTTCCGACCGTCCGCTGATCGCGCCCCAGAGCGCGGCGAGGGGCTCGGCTCCGGTCGGATCGTGCTGGACGGCGGAGATCTCGTTCATCACCTCATAGCCGGTCGTGCCGTCCACGCCCCAGTCGGCCGACAAGGCCTCGCCGCGCCCCAGGATCTTCTCGACGACGAGCCAGGGGGTTTTATCGGGCGCGGCCTCTTGAAGGGCTTGGCGTAGCAGCCGGCCATAGGCGCCAGGCTGAGCCAGGCCATCGACGTGATCGACGCGCAGCCCGTCGATCAGACCTTCGCGATAGAGCCGGAGCGGCAGGGCGTGCACCGCGTCGAAAACCACGGGATCTTCGATGCGCAGGCCGGCTAGCTCGGTGATGTCGAAGAACCGGCGCCAGTTGATGGCGTCGCCTGCCGTCCGCCACCAGGCCAGTCGATAGTGCTGTTCTTCCAGCAGCGCGTGCAGGCCAGCGGCGTCGTAGGCATCGGCGAGGCGCTTGCGATCGATCTTGGCGACCGCGTCGACGCCGACGGCGGACAGGACCTGATCATAGCTCTCGCCTCGCAGAGGGAAGCGATGCGCGCCATGCGCCAGGATCGACAGGCGACCAAGGTTTGGCTCAACGTCGACGACGATCTCGCCGGCTGCCAGGGCCTCGGCATAGGGTGCACCCAGGAAGGGGGCGAGCACCTTGCCCTGAAGCTCGCGATCGGCCGGCGACCAGTCGATGTCGAAATAGCGCGCGTAGGGACTGGCCGGACCCTTTTCAAGCACGTCGAGCCACCAGGCATTGTCGGCCCCGCCGACGGCGACATGGTTGGGAACGATGTCGAGCACCACACCGAGCCCCTGGGCGCGCAGGGCTTCGACCAAGGCTCGAAAGCCTGACTCTCCGCCAAGCGCCGGGTTGATCGTGGTCGGATCGATGACGTCGTAGCCGTGCGTCGAGCCCTGGCGGGCGGTGGCGATCGGCGAGGCATAGAGATGGCTGATGCCCAGGGCCGCCCAGTAGGGCGCCAGCGCTGCGGCGTCGTCGAAGGTGAAGCCGGCGTGGAATTGGACACGGTAAGTGGCGGTCGGGATCATTGCGGTCTCTGAGCGCGCAGCCGCTTGAGGCGCGCGACGACGGAAGGCGAAGAAAGCAAAGCCGCGCTGGGCGCGGGAAGGCGCCGGCGCCAGTTGGGATGGCCATCGACGACCCCGGGTAGGTTCGGCGCCTCGTCCAGCCCCGCCAGATCCTCGATCGGGATCAGCGCGAGTTCGCAAGGGGTCTGGGCAACCAGCATCAAGGCGGCGTCGACCGCAGCGTCCGGTGCGTCCGTCGTGGGCTGTGGTCCAGGGATCGGATCGGCGTCGCTGGCCGCCGCCCAAAGGGCCTGGCGGTCTGTGGCGCGCTCGGCGGTCTCAGCGTCACGGTCGCCGGCGGCGCCCAGCCGACCGCGCCATTCGATGTCGCGCCCCCGCCACCAGCCGGCGACCGGCGCCAGATCGTGCGTGCTGGTCATCGCCACGGCCAGGGCGTCCCAATCGCCCGCCGGCTTGAAAGCGCCATCCGTCTGGCGTTCGAACGGCAGCACCCGCATGCCCAGAAGGCCGCGCTCCGCCAGGCGGTCACGAAGGCCCGGCGGCACGACGCCCAGATCCTCGCCGATGACCACCGCGCCGGCCCGACGTGACTCCAGCGCGATCAGGCCCAGGAGGTCGTCGATCGGATAGCGTAGATAGGCGCCCTGATCGGCGCTGGCGCCATCGGGCACGACCCAGAGCCGGCCAAGACCCAGTGCGTGGTCGATGCGCACCCCGCCGGCATGGCGCAGCGTCGCGCGCAGGGTCGTCAGGAAGGGCCCATAGCCCTGCTGGACGAGAGCGTCAGGCGAAAAGCTGGTGATGCCCCAGCCCTGGCCAGCGGCCTGGAAGGCGTCGGGCGGCGCGCCCAGGGTCAGGCCCATCATCAGGTCCTGGGGGCGGCGCCAGGCGTGCGATCCGCCGGGATCCAGGCCCACGGCCAGGTCGGCGATCAGCCCAAGCCCGATCCCGGCGGCTTTGGCGGCGACCTGGCCCTGAGCAAGACCAAGGTCGGCCAGCCACTGGGCGAACAGGAAAAAGCCGATGCGGTCGCCAAGGCCCAAGGCGTCGGCTTCGCGCTCGGCCGTCCCAGGGTTTCTGAACGGGGCAGGCCAGCGCCGCCAGTTGCCGGTCCCGAGCGTCGGCGCAAACCGCTCGTCGAGGGCCTCGAAGAGCGCATGCCGGCGCAGTTCCTGTCCCCCCGCTGCGATGAACGCATCCAGGCGTGGATCGCCGGCGAACACGTGATAGGCGGCATTGAGCCGGGCGAGCTTGGCGGCCGCGCCGGCGGGCCAGTCGATTAAGGGTTCGGGCGAAGCGAGCGGCGCCGCGCCGCCGATGACGCTCGGATCGCCGAAGAGGATATTGAGGTGATCGCGGCTGGAGGGCGAATAGGGGCTGCAACGTTCGGGCGCGGATGGGAATAGCGCGTTGGTGGGACTGATGGCCAAGGCGTCGGCGCCGGCTTGTCCGGCGGCGGTCGCAAAGGCGGCCAGCGCGGCGAAGTCGCCGAACGGCCCGTTGTCGGCCAGGGCGTAGAGCTGCACCCCAAGGCCCCAGGCGCGTCGGCCGAGCAGATCGTGGGGTGTCAGGCAGCGGGCAGGGCACACCGCCAGGGTCAGGCGGCGGTCGTCAAGTTCCAGCGTGTGGTAGCCGGGCGCATCGACGCTGGCGCTCCGCGCGCCATTGCTCGCCACGAGGTCGAGGCTCTGGCCGTCCTCAAGGATCAGGCGGGCATGGCCCGAGGCGGCCGGCAGGCTGAAAGGCTCGCCCGACTGGACGACCGTCAGCTCGCCGACGGGGCGTGACTGTAGTCGGGCCAAGGCTGCTCGCGGCGTCTGCGGATCATGACCCAGGGCGGCCAGGACCGCCCGGATCGTATCCCGCCCGACCTGGCGTTCGACGCCGCCGAAATCGGTCCAGTCGACCTGCAGGCCGACGGCCTGAGCCAGCGCCAGGAGAGCGTCCTGGGTCACGGCGTCGCCTCCAGCCAGGCGACGAACGTGGTCGGAGCCAGGAGCCCGCGCACCGGTCCTTGTCCGACGACGGCGAGCGGCGGCCCTTCGGGGGCGCGCGACAGCAGAACAGGCTTGTCGCCGAGATTGACCGCGAGGGTGTAGGTCTTGGTCTCCAGGCGCCATTGGGCCTGAACGGCCTTGGAGCCGATCGCCTCGGCGCCAAGGATGACGGCGGTGTCGAGATGGGGCGCAAGATGCTCTCGGCGCAGGCGCAGGAGATGGCCCATCAAGGCGCGCCAGGCGGCTGCATCCGGGCCCGGCTGTGGCCGCGAGGCTTCGAAGGTGCTCTGAGCGTTCGGGTCGGGGATGGCGGCGCGGGCGGCCGGATCGGCGAAGGCGGGAAACTTGGAAAACTCGCGCCGACGACCTTCGCGCACGGCGTCGGCCAGCGCGTCGTGGAAGTCGGTAAAGAACAGGAAGGGGCTGGTCGCGCCGTCCTCTTCGCCCATGAACAGCATTGGGATCTGCGGGGCCAGCAGCAGAAGACCCATGGCGGCGCGCAACCGTTCAGGCGCGACGAGGCGCGTCAGGCGCTCGCCCAGCGCCCGGTTGCCGACCTGATCGTGGTTTTGCAGGAAGTTGACGAAGGCGGTCGGCGGCAGGTGGCCGCTGGCCATGCCGCGCGGGCGCCCGTCGTGATTGGGCGAGGGCTGGCCCTGATAGATGAAACCCTCGGCCAGGCAGCGCGCCAGGCGTTCGGCGGGCCGGTCGGCGAAATCTTGGTAATAGCTGCTGGTCTCGCCGGTCAGCAGGACATGGATGACGTTGTGGAAGTCGTCGTTCCACTGGGCGTCGAAGCCCGACGTCAGGCGGGAAGCGTCATTGGCTTCGTTCTCGAGCACGAGATGGATGGGGCGCTCGGTGATGTAGGTGCGGATCTCGGCGGCCATGGCGTCGAGAAAGCCGTTGTCGCCGATGGCGTGGACGGCGTCGAACCGCAGACCGTCGAGCTTGTAGGTCTCCAGCCAATAGAGCGCGTTGTCGATGAAGTAGCGCGCCACCGCCGGCTTTTGAAAGGCGATCGCCGGCCCCCACGGCGTATGGCGGCCCTCGTCAAAAAAGGCGGCGGCGTAGTTCGGCAGGTAGTTTCCGTCCGGGCCGAAGTGGTTATAGACCACGTCCAGCAGCACCATCACGCCCAGGCCATGGGCGGTGTCGATCAGGGCCTTGAGCGCATCCGGCGCGCCGTAGGCTGGCGCGATCGCATAGGGCAGGACGCCGTCATAGCCCCAGTTGCGAGTCCCGGAGAACGCGTTGACCGGCATCAGCTGCAGGGCGGTGACGCCGAGCCGCGCGAGCTCAGGTAGGCGTTCGGCAAGGCCGTCAAAGCCGCCGAGGACGCCGGGGTGGGCTTCATAGAGCACCGCTTCGCGCCATGGCCGTCCGGGCCAGTCGGCGTGGCGCCAGGCATAGGCCTCGTGAGAGACCAGCACGCTCCAGCCGTGGACGTCGTCGGCCAGGGCTTGGCCGGCCGGGTCCGGCACCGTCAGGTTCTCGTCTAGGCGGAAGCGGTAGCGCGCGCCCGGGACCGCAGCGGCCTCCAGGGCGAACCAACCGTCGCCCAGCCGATCCATGGGCCGGGCGGCCCCGCCATCGAGCTCAAGTCCGACGGCGTCACGGCTCGGCGCCCAGAGCACGAACCGCGCCCGGCCGGCGCCCACCCACGAAGGACCGGCGCGCGGGCTCATGAGGAAATTCCGGCCGCCCGCAGCACCACCGCGCCGCCGCCGGCGACTTCGAGGGTCGCGCCGACCTCGGCGGAGGCCGCGTCCGGCTCAGTGCTGTCGATCAGACGCTCGAACACCAGCCCTTCGCTCGGCAGATGGAAGGTGAGGGTCTCGGCCGCGCCGTTCAGCACCAGGGCGATCAGTTCCAGGCCGCCATCGTCCAGCCGGCGCGCGCGCCGCATGACCAGCGCCCGGCCTTCGGGGTTTTGCCAGTCGCCTTCGGACAGGCGCTCGCCGCGCTCGTCGAACCAGTCGATGTCCAGCACGCCTGGGGCGATTTCGTCCTGGCCATAGAGGAAGGCGCCGGCCCGCAGCAGCGGATGGGTTTTGCGCAAGGCGATCAGCCGGGTGGTAAAGGCGCTCAGGGCGCGGCCTTGCGGGCTCGCCGCCAGGGCCCAGTCGAACCAGCTGATGGCGTTGTCCTGGCAGTAGGCGTTGTTGTTGCCCTGTTGCGTGCGGCCAAACTCGTCGCCACCCAGCAGCATCGGCGTGCCGAGCGAGGTCATCAGGGTGGTGAGCATCGAGCGCTGGACCCGCCCGCGCTGGTCCAGGATGGCCTGGTCCTCGGTAGGGCCTTCAGCCCCCCAGTTGCGTGAGTAGTTTTCGCTGTGTCCGTCCTGGCCGTTCTCGCCATTGGCCTCGTTGTGACGGTCGTCATAGCTGACCACGTCCTGCAGGGTCATGCCGTCGTGGGCGGTCAGCATGTTGATGCTGGCCCAGGGGCGACGGGCGCGACGATCGAAAAGGTCGCCCGATCCCGAAAGACGGGCGGCCAGGTCCGGACGCTGGCCCGCGTCGCCGCGCCAGAAGCGCCGGGTGGTGTCGCGGAACTTGTCGTTCCATTCGGCGAAGCTGGGCGGATGATGTCCCAGCTGATAGCCGCCAGGACCGATGTCCCAGGGTTCGGAGATCAGCTTGAGGCGCCCCAGCACCGGATCCTGTCGCAGGACATCGAAGAACGCCGCCCCCGGTGAGAAGCCGGCGTCGCCCTCGCGGCCGAGGGTCACGCCCAGGTCGAAGCGGAAACCATCGACCCGGAACGACTGGGCCCAATAGCGCAGGGAGTCGGCCACCATCTGGATAACCCGGGCCGAGGCCATGTTCAGTGAGTTGCCCGTGCCCGTGTCATTGATGCAGTGGCGCGGGTTGTCGGCGGCCAGGCGGTAGTAGGTGGCGTTGTCGAGACCGCGCAGGGAGAGGGTCGGGCCCATCTCGCTGCCCTCGGCGGTATGGTTGTAGACGACGTCGAGAATGACTTCGATGCCGCTGGCGTGCAGTCGGCGCACGGCCAGGCGAAACTCGTCGTGGCTGCCACTGGCCAGGTATCGGGCCTCGGGCGCGAAAAAGGCCAGGGTGTTATAACCCCAGTAGTTGGACAGGCCCCGTTCCTGCAGGAAGCGATCTTGCGTGAAGGCGTGGACGGGCAAGAGCTCCAGCGCCGTCACCCCCAGACGCTTGAGATGGTCGATGACCTTGGGGTGGGAGAGGGCGGCGAAGGTGCCGCGATCCTTGGGGCCGACCTCTTCCAGCAGGGCGGTCAGGCCCTTGACGTGGGCCTCGTAGATCACGGTCTCCGACCAAGGCGTGTTGGGACGCCGGTCGCCCTCCCAGTCGAAGGCGTCGGCGGTGACTACCGACTTGGGCATGGCCGGGGCGCTGTCGCGGCGGTCGAAGGAGAGATCGGCGCGAGGCGAGCCGACATGGTAGCCGTGCAAGGCGTCGGTCCAGCGCAGCTGGCCGGCCAGGCGGCGGGCATAGGGGTCCAGCAACAGCTTGTTGGGATTGAAGCGGTGGCCTTGCTCGGGCGCGTAGGGTCCGTAGGCGCGAAACCCGTAGAGCTGGCCGGGGCGCGCGTGCGGCAGATAGCCGTGCCAGACCTCGTCGGTGCACTCGGGCAACGCATAGCGGGCCAGCTCCTTGCGGCCCGACGGATCGAAGAGGCACAGGTCAATGCGCTCGGCATTGGCCGAGAAGACGGCGAAGTTGACGCCAAGACCATCGAAGGTCGCGCCCAGGGGATAGGGCGATCCGGCTTCGAGACGTTCGGGCGAAGGGGTCAAGCGCTAGGTCCTTGATAGCGGAGGAAGACGGCCGCCAGCGGCGGCAACACCAGATCGAGCGCCGCGCCGTCAGCCTCGGACAATGCGGTCACCGCGCCCTGGTTGCCCATGTCGCCGCCGCCATAGAGCGCCGCGTCGGTGTTGAGGATCTCGGACCAGCGGCCGGCATGGCGGACGCGCACGCGCCGCTGTCGTTGCGGCTCAGGCGTCATGTTGACGCCCACCAGGATCGGCGCGCCGCCGTGGAACGAGCGGCGCTCGAAGATGAAGACGCCGTCGCGATCGTGGTTCTCCGCGATCCACGAAAAGCCGCGCGGGTCCGCATCGGTGTGATGCAGCGCGCCCTCCTGGCGGTAGACGCGATTGAGATCGCCGACCAGGCGCTGCAGGCCCGCGTGCTCTGCCTCCTCGAGGAGGGCCCAGTCGAGTTCGCCGTCGTGGTTCCATTCGCGCCGCTGGCCGATTTCGCCGCCCATGAACAGCAGCTTCTTGCCCGGATGGGCCCACATCAGCGCCAGGAGCGCGCGGAGATTGGCGAACTGGCGCCAGCGATCGCCGGGCATCTTGGACAGGAGCGAGCCCTTGCCGTGAACGACCTCGTCATGGCTGAGCGGCAGGACGAAGCGCTCGGAGAAGGCATAGGTCAGGCCAAAGGCCAGGTCGCCGCCATGCCAGCCACGATGGACAGGATCGCGATGCATGTAGCGCAGGGTGTCGTTCATCCACCCCATGTTCCATTTGAACGAGAAGCCCAGGCCGCCTTGGTCGACCGGCGTCGTGACCCCCGGCCAGGCCGTCGATTCCTCGGCGATGGTGATCGCGCCCGGGACATGCTCGCCGACCGCGGCGTTGAGCCGGCGCAGGAAGGCGATCGACTCCAGGTTCTCGCGCCCGCCATGGATGTTGGGCGTCCACTCGCCGGCCTTGCGGCTGTAGTCGCGATAGAGCATCGAGGCGACCGCATCGACGCGCAGGCCGTCGATATGGAAGCGATCCAGCCAGTAAAGGGCCGAGGCGATCAGGAACGTCGCCACCTCATCGCGCCCAAGATTGTAGATCAGCGTGTTCCAGTCGGGATGGAAGCCTTCCTTGGGATCGGCATGCTCGTAGAGGGCCGTGCCGTCGAAGCGCTCCAGGCCGTGGGCGTCGCTGGGGAAGTGGGCTGGCACCCAGTCGAGGATGACGCCAAGCCCGGCCTGGTGACAGCGGTCGACGAAGCGGGCCAGGGCCGCGGGCGACCCATAGCGCGCCGATGGCGCAAACTGACCTAGCGGCTGGTAGCCCCAGGAGCCGCCGAACGGATGCTCCATGATCGGCATCAGCTGGACGTGGGTGAAGCCCAGGCCCGTGACGTAGGGGATCAGATGATCGGCCAAGGCGTCCCAGTCGTGGAAGGGACGGCCATCCCAGGGACGACGCCAGGAGCCGGCGTGGATCTCGTAGATCGAGATCGCCGCGCCGGCGTGATGGCGTTCGGCGCGGCCGGTCATCCAGTCCTGGTCGGCCCAGATGTGGTCGAGCGCCGGAGCGACGATCGAGGCGTTGGCCGGCGGGGCCTCGCTGGCCCGCGCCATCGGGTCGGCCTTGCGCCGCACGACGCCGTCGACTCCGTCGATGTCGAACTTGTAGCGCTCGCCCGCGCCCAGGCGGGGAATGAAGATCTCCCAGACGCCGGCCTCATGGCGCAGGCGCATGGGATGGCGCGCTCCGTCCCAGCTGTTGAAGTCGCCGACCAGGCTGACGCGGCGAGCGTTGGGGGCCCAGACGCTGAAAGCCACGCCCTCGACGCCGTCCAGGACGCACGGGCGCGCGCCCAGGCGATCGGCCAGAGCCACCGGGTCGCCGCCGCGGATCGCCTCAAGGTCGGCCTGGGCGAGAACCGGGCCGAAGCCATACACATCCTCGGTGACCTGGGCCCCGCCGGGCCACAGGATCTTCAGGGCGTAGTCCGTCGAGGGTTTGATCGCGCCGCTGAAAAGGCCTGACGAGACTTCGCTCAGCCGGCCAAGGCGCCGGCCGGTCTTTCGGGAAACCAGCTCGATCCCGAGGGCCCCCGGCTGGAACGTGCGCACGACGCCCTCATGGCGCCCCAGGTAGCCGAACGGATCCGACGCCCAAGACACCTCACTGACCGAGCCCACCCCGACGCCTCCAAAATTGCTGCGAGTGCACAACGGCCAGGCGGTCAATCTGTGCCGTGCGACATCAAAAAATATTGGCGGAACCCTTGGTCGCGTCTGTTGTTTCCGGGACATCTCATGGAGTAGCGGCGATGGCGTTCGGGGCGTGGCAGAGCTTGTTGTGCAGTTGCGAAGCGCCGCCGGCGCTCGCCTTGGTCGGCATCGACCGATGAGCGGCCCCAAGGTCCTGTCGGTCGCCGCCGAAATCTTTCCCCTGGTCAAGACCGGCGGTCTCGCCGATGTCGTCGGTGCGCTGCCCCTGGCCCTGGCGCGCGAAGGCGTGCAGGTCATCACCCTGGTCCCCGGCTATCCTTCGGTCATCACCGCCCTGGAAGCGCCCGCGGCGATCCACAAGTTCAAGGCCTTGATGGGCGGCCCCGCGCGCCTGCTGCGCGGCCGCGCCGGCGGATTGGATCTTTTGGTGATCGACGCGCCGCATCTCTATGCGCGCCCCGGCAATCCCTACCTGCAAGCTCCGGGCGTCGAGTGGCCCGACAACGGCCTGCGCTTCGCCGCCCTGGCTAAGGTCGCCGCCGAGATTGGGCTTGGCCTGCTGGCGGACTATCGGCCCGACGTGATCCAGGCCCACGACTGGCACGCAGGCCTCACCCCCGCCTACCTGCACTATGCGCGCAAGAAGGATCCGATGGTCCAGGCGCCGCCCGTGGTGCTGTCGATCCACAACCTGGCCTTCCAGGGCCTGTTCCCCGCGTCGCTGCTGGCCAAGCTGGGCTTGCCGCCCGAGGCGATGGGCATCGATGGCGTCGAGTATTGGGGCGACATCGGCTTCCTGAAGGCGGGCATCCAGTTCGCCGACCAGGTCACGACCGTCTCGCCCAGCTATGCGGCCGAGATCACCACCGAGGAGGGCGGGATGGGGCTGGGTGGCCTGCTCAAGGCGCGCGCCAAGTCCCTGGTTGGAATCCTCAACGGCATCGACGCCGAGGTCTGGAATCCCGAGACCGATCCCGACATCAGCGCTCGCTACTCGGCCCAAAGCCTTGAGAGCCGAGCGATCAACAAGTTGGCGCTACAGGCCAAGTTCGGTCTGCGTCCTGACGCGGGCGCCCCGCTGTTTGGCATCCTCAGCCGACTGACCGACCAGAAGGGCGTGGATCTCTTGCTGGGCGCGCTACCGGTTCTCTTCGCCGAGGGCGCGCAGCTGATTGTCTGTGGTCAGGGCGAGCCGCGCTACGAGCAGGCGTTCGCGCAAGCGGCCGAGCGCTATCCGGGCGCCATGGGCCGGTTCCTGGGTTACCGCGAGGACCTCGCCCACCTGATCCAGGCCGGCGCCGACGCCATCCTCGCGCCATCGCGCTTCGAGCCCTGCGGGCTGACGCAGCTCTGCGCCATGCGCTACGGCGCCATTCCCGTGGTCTCGCGCACGGGCGGCCTGTCTGACACCATCATCGACGCCAACACCGCCGGCATGGCCCGTTCGGCCGCGACCGGCGTGCAGTTCGCGCCAGCCACCCAGGACATGCTCGAGGACGCCATCCGCCGCACCTGCGCGCTCTACCGTGACCCGCTCGTGTGGCGCCGCGTCCAGCTCAACGCCATGGCGTCCGACAGCTCCTGGCGGGTTTCAGCGGCTGAATATGCCGCGCTGTTTGGGCGTATGGCCGCCCAGGCGAGCCGTGCGGCGGCCAACGACGCGGCCGCGCTGGTCCCCGCGTCGAGCGATCCGGCCGCGCCGATCGAGCCGAGAAGTTTCGCGGCCTATGATCCGAGCGCGCCGACAACGCCGGCGCCGCGACGGGCCACGCCGCGCGCCAGTTCTCCAAGGCCCAAGGCCGCGGCGTCGCCCATGCGACGGGCGGAGGAGCGATGATCGTCGCCGACCTGATCAGGCTCCTGCAGGATTGCCACCCCCAGGCGGTGGTGTTGATCCCGGCCGACCCCTCGATGGGACAGGCCTGCGAGCCGGTGAGTGATGTCGCAGCGATCGCCGCGAGCCGCTTCACCGGTGGTCCCGCCGCCGAGGCCGGGGTGGTGCGGCTATCGGGGTTTCCGATCGCGCTACTGGTCGGTGACTTCGATGCGGCCGGCCGTATCGAGCCGACGCCTTAGAGCTCTGGCGGGACCCGACACCCGCTTGTAGAGGCGCCGCCGTCGTTGCGGAAGCAAAGACGCTTGGGGAGAAGAGTGTTGCGCACGCAGGTCTCCACCAGCGCCAAGGTAAAGCGTTGCAAAGCGCGATGATCGGTCTGGGTGGGCGCGGGCTCATCCATCAGCGGCCTCCTGGTCGGTTACAGCTATCCTATCCGGCTTTGCGATCGTTGGTATCGCTCCGCGGTTTCACGGCGGCTGCGGCCGGCGCTTTCGCGCCAGCCTGCGCCGGAGATGTCGAGAGCCTCCGGCGGTCACGCTCGGTCCCGCGGCTTTCGCCGCTCCCTCGGGCGTGACCTTGCAGGCCGGCCCCAAGGCCTTGGGGCCGGCCGCCGGAGCCTCGACGCCGCCTCCCGCCGCGCGCTGCGCGCGGGCTCCTGTGCAGGCTTCATCTTTGCTTGGCGGGCGCTCAGGGCGCCCGCGCGGCTTAGAGCTCCGCCCTCGGCGCACTTCGGATCGTCTTCCGCCCAGCTTCGGGGCCTGGTCGCAGGGATGGGCGGCCGGGAGGGAAGGCCCCTGCAGCCGGGTCCCCGCGAAGACGACCCTCCGTTCGCACACCCGGTCTCGCCGACGGGCGTCGGGGTCAGGCGCGCTTTGCGCCCTGACCCCTAACCCCTGAAGGGAGAGACCCTGATGACCGAGCAAGACCATACCGCCGCCGTCGCGGCCCTGAACGACGCTTGCCGCGCCGAGCCTGGCGCGGGCTGGGTGCTGACGCCCGGCGTGCGGGCGCTGGACCTGACCGACCAGTTGAGAGCCTTCGCGTTGGTCACCGCGTTCGACGCGTTCGGCGCGGGCAACGACCCGCACGGCGAGCGGGACTTCGGGACCATCGAAGTGGGCGGCGCGAGGATTTTCTGAAAGGTCGACTACTACGACCTTGACCTGTGCATGGCCTCGCCGGACCCGGCGGACCCCGCCGTCACCCGCCGGGTGCTGACCTTGATGTTGGCTGAAGAATACTAAACGTCGTGCCGCGGCTTGGAGCCAAGGACAAGTCCCGGCCCCAAGGCGCGGCAGTCCGCCGGCCGGGATTTCTCGGCAGCCGAAGGGCGTATCCAGCGCTTTCGCAGCACCGCCCACGCCTTGGCCGCTCGCGGACGATCGCCCGGGACGCGCCGCCGTGTCGACGTACGGGATGGCGAAGCGCGATTGTAGAGCTTGTCTCGGCGCGACGCGGAACTTCGACGGCGTTTGTCTGTTTTCGCACCGCCATGATCGCGACAGCCGCCGACATCCGCTCCGCCTTTGAAGTCTTCCAGAACGAACTGGACGCAAGAGGCGAGAGGGGCGAGTGGTCAATGGACGACGTGAAGCGGGAATTTGAGCAATGGCTGGCGCGTCAGGGACGCCCACCGCTGGCCTGGACTGCCGTTCACGAACATGAGGTGGCCCTGGCCATGAGCCGTCGCTATCAGCCCTACTTGGTTTCGGCGCGACGCTGGTTCCGATAGGTCGAGCCGAGCCTCACCACCGCCCCCAACAGAGCGTCACAAGGATAACGTTCCTGCGCGAGTGCTAGGGGCAAGAGACGCGAACGAGCGGCTAAGTCGCCGCGATCTCCCGCAGGAAATCGAGGATCGCCTTCGTCAGGGCGCGTGGCCGTTCCTGTTGAATCCAGTGGCCAGCGCCGTCGATCATCTCGACACGGTGAAGCTTCGTCATCGCCTTGGTCGTCATCGCGTCGATCGCGCCCGGCGCCACATACGGCGCCCAGTCACGCTCCCCGCCAATGAACAGCGACGGCACGTCGATCGTCCGGCCGGAGAACAAGCGTAGCTCAGCATTCAGCGTCGGATCGGCGTACACACGATAGGTTTGAAGGCCGCCCTGAAAACCGTTGCGACCGTACTCCTGCACATAGACAGACAAATCCTCGTCGCTCAGCCAGCTACAGGCTTGAACCTCAGCGGGCGAAGGGCTGAACGGAGCGACATTCTCAGACATCGTCTTGCCCCGTTCCATGATGTAGTAGGTCGGGAGCGATGCGAACGCCTCCGCTGTCGGCGGGCTGATCGGATGAGGCCTGTTACCGGACCAGTCACCGCTCTTCACGTGGAAGAACGTCCGAAGGAACGCGGCAAGCCCCTGCGGCGGCCGGGTCAGATCCTCATTGGCTTGTCGGGTGGCGAGATAGTGCTGGTAGAGCTCGCGCGGCGGATCCAGCGCGGCGAGCGCGGCGGCCAAATCCTGGGCGGGCGCAGACATTTTCTCAGACGATGCGTCACCCGTCGCAGTGTCGAACGGGAAGGCGGGCGGGCCGGGGAAGGGGGCGCTCATCAAGACGAGCGCGGGGAAGACGTCTGGCCGGGCAAGGGCGCAATAGGCGGCCACGGGCGAGCCGAAATCATGTCCGACCACGAGGGCCGTCTGGCGGTAGCCCAGCGCAAAGACCAGGCCGAGCGCATCGCGGGTGGCATTCAGCAGACTGAACGGGGCGAGCGGGGTGTCGTAGTCATTGATCCAGCCGGTCGTGCGGCCAAAGCCGCGCTGGTCAGGCGCCACGACATGATAGCCGGCGTCGGCAAGCAGCGGCATGACGTAGCGCCACCCGTACGCCAGATCCGGGAAGCCGTGCAGGAGAAGGACGAGGGGGCGGTCTGGCGTCTCAAACCCTGACTCCAGGATGTGCACGTCCAGGCCGTTGACGCCCGCGATCATGCGCGAGCGGATCGTCGCGGGAAGCGCGCCGTGGCCGTAGGCAGGTTCGGTCATGTCGGATCCTTCGCGCGCACTTGGCCGCGCCCGTCCCCTAGACGCGCGGAGCGTGCGTCCGTTCCCTTTGCCGACCCAAGCCGTTACCGCGACCAGCAGGGGCCCGGCCCGCCTTCCTACCGTTGTCGGCAGGCTCAAAGCCTACGGCTCACGGCGCTCGCACGCGACTGCCCATCAGCGTTCGTCAGGAGGGCGTCGGTGCGCCGGACATCGATCCGCTCTCTGCGCCGTTCGGCCGGGGGCCTAAAGGGGCCCGCGCTTATCCCATTGGGTTCCGGCTTGGCGCCCAGGAACGATCCGCCCGGCCAGGTTTTCTGTTCCCGGACGCCCACCGGCGACCAGGGATTTTCAGAGCAGGGGACGGACATGACCGACTACCGCACCGACGGCGAGAGCTTCATCGGCGAACTGGGCGGCGAGCTTCCGCCGCGCGAGAACCCGCCGAGCTTCAAGGCGGCCAAGACTTCGGCCAAGGCGGCCGCCGCGAGCATCAAGGAGGTCGCCGAGACCGCGATCGGCGAGGCGCGCGAGCGGATTTCGGCCTTGGCGAGCGAGACCGCCGAAACCGTCCAGCACCGCTACGGCGACCTGGAAGCCTGGGTGCAGCTCAAGCCGGCGCGCGCGCTGGGCATCGCCGCAGGCGTCGGAATCCTCCTGGGCCTGCTGCTGCGCGGGCGCAGCACCCGCGTGGTCTACGTGCGCGACCGTTAGGCCGCGCCCATCATTTGATCGTTGACCACCACCGGAGAGCTTGATGTCGGACGATAAGGATCAGCGCGGGCCGCAGGACGCTTCGCGCATCAGCCTCAGCGAGGCCTACGAAGTCGAGTACTGGACCAAGGCGCTCGGCGTCAGCCGCGACGACCTGGCCAAGGCCGTGGCCGAGGTCGGCAACGGCGCCGACGCCGTCCGCGCCTACCTGCAGCGTGGCGCACACTGACATGACCAGTCCGCGTCCGCGCGTCGGGACCGCCAGGGCCGCCCGTTTGCGGGCCGTGACGCTGGCGGTCCTGCTCGTGACGTTCGACGCCGCGCCGGTCTTTGCGCTCGGGGCCGGGACGCGGCCGGGCGCGGGCCTGCCGATCTGTTCTAGCCGATGAACACGCTCGCGGTCCAAGCCTCGAGCCTCATGAGGGTGGCCCGCCCACCTGGCGACGCGTGCGGCATGCCTTGGCCGTCCTCGTGCGCGCGCGGCGTCACGCCCCGCCGCCAGCGCTCTACGGACCGCTCACGGTCGGCGCGTTGATTGATCAGCTGCGTCGGTTCGATCCAGACCTGCGGGTCATCATGCCGGGCGAGGCCGAGGACTGGACCGATGTCCATGAAGCCCACCTCGACATCTTCTCGCCCCAGACGCGCCATCCGGAGCTGCTGCAGCTGGCCGACGATGGCGACCCCAAGGCCGTGCGGATGGTGCGCCTCTTCGGCGATCCCGAGGCGGGCTAGACAACAGTCGCGACGCGGTGCGCCGTCCTTGGCCGCGAGGCTTCGACAGGAGACCTCGGCGCAGCCAACCGGTCGCCACCCGTCAGGCGAAGTTGATCCACTCCGGTCCGCGCACGTCGGTGTGCTGGGGCAAGCCGGTCATCGACCGCAGCCGGCGAAGGTCCAGGAGGCTGATCGTGCGCACGCCGCGCCGGATCAGGCCGGCGCGCTCCATGGCGCCGAGCTTTCGGCTCACATGCACCGGGCTCAGGCCCACGAGATCGCCGATCTGGCCTTGGGTCAGCGGCAGCGGGATAGTCCCGAAATCGGCCAAGCCCAAGGCGGCCAAGCGATCGTGGAGATCGATCAGCGTGCCGGCGATCCGCACCGAGCCATCGGTCTGGCCCATCAGCGCCAACGCCTCCATCAACACCACGCGTTCACGCTGGGCGTTCAGGAATTGCGCCGCGGCAATACGAGGAAAGCGCGCCAGGACCGCCATCAGGTCGCCACGCGATATCGGCCGGATGACGATCGGCGTGATCGCCGTCAAGCACTCGGCCGTCCGCGTCACGCTCAGACTGGGCGCACCCAGGAGGTCCCTGGGCAGATGGATCTTGACCGTCTGCTGGCGACCCGAGGCCACGGTGATCGACGAGGCCACCCAGCCGTCCACCAGCAGGAAAAGATGGGGCGGCTCGACGCCGTCACGCTTGAGAACGTGGTCGCGCGGCAGATGCTGGATGGGGCCTTGGATCGCCGCCAGGGCCGCGCGTTCGCCGTCGCTCCAATCGAAGACCTCATCGCGGCGTCCCTTCGGCGCCCCGGGCGCGACGGCGCGCCCAACTGCTTGCTCATCCATGAGCCTCCGATCGCCAAGAAGCCCAGGTCGCGCATTATCCTAGGTTATGGTTTGCGTCGATCGCTGGGCGGCCCGGCGGCGTGACGCGCGGCGCGCCGCCCGGAAAGGCCGTTCACGCCCCGGGCCGTCGCTTACCTGGGGCTCGTACTAGGAGCCCGGGATCACCGGTCGGTGAGGGCCTCGGCTTCCTGGGTCAGCCGGTCTGAGAGCTTCAGCGCGCCACGCCGAAACGCGGTGGCCGCGGCGCCGCGCAGCAGGCGTTCGGCGGCGGCCGGAAAGCGGCGGCAGAGTTTGCCGGCGAAGGCCTCGGCCTGTTGCGGATCGATACGCGCGTCGCGTCCGCGCGCCATGACCATGGCGCTGGCTTCGGCCAGGGCTGGCCATGCCATCAGCACCGAGAGGCCGTTTTCGAAGTTTTCGTGGGCGGCGGCCAGAGCCAAGACCTCGCTCTCGGCCTCGACGTCGTCGAAGCCCGAAAGCCGGCCGACAAAGGCCTTGGCCCGCGACACGTCCAGTGTTCGTTGGAACGAGGCCCAGCGCACGGCCTGGGCGGCGTCGCTGTCACCGGCCGCGTCGAGGTAGTCGATCCAGGCGCTTTCCCAATCGAAATCGGGCGCGGCCAGACGGCCCAGCAGACCCTTGGGCTTGGGCGCGGCCAGGCGCAGGACCGCCTCGGCCTCGGCCGGGCGGCCGGCCGCCAGCCAGCGCCGGGCCACCTCCACCGACACCGAGGGCGTGGTCAGCGCGGCTTGGCCAAAGGTCTCGGCATAGGCGGCGACGTCGCCGGCCGCGTCGGCCAGATGCCGGATGAAGACCATCCATCCCGGCGTTGGCCGTGACTTGGCCCGGGCCAGGGTCAAGGCGATCGCCGCGGTGGCCGGGGCGATCGGCGCCAGCGCGGCCGGCGCCCAGGCCGCCCACGCTTGCGGCGCCGCGGCGGCGGCGTCCACCACGGCGTTGGCGGCCAGGTGCGGGTCATGCCCGGCCAGAAGGGCGCCCAGGTCGGCCGCGGCCGCGCGGTAGATCGCCTCGAAATTCTCGTCGCGGTCCTTAATCCGGGGCGCGGTCTGGGGATGGGTCGCCAAGAACCGCCACAGGCGCTCCAGCGCCGCGTCCGGAGCCTGCGGACCCAGGCGTTCGGCGAGGAGACCGCGCAAGGCGTCCAGATCCCGCAAGAAGGCGGGCTTCTGGCGCCAGGTGACCTGGCCGCGGCTGGTTTCCAGCGCCGCCAGGCGTTTGTCGATCTCCGGGACGAGATGACCGGGGCCCAGGCCGGCGGCCAGCTCCATGCGCAGGCGACGCTTGAGGTCGGCGCGGGTCTCGGCGACCTCGACCAGGATCTCCGCCAAGCGCTCGGCGCCCAGCCCGGCCAGGTTCTGGGCGGTCACCTTCTTCTGGCTGGCGAGGCTGGGCTTGGCCATGGGCCGTCCTAGTCCGGTCCGCCCGACAGCAGCGCGAACACTTCCAGCCGGGCGCAGGCGGCGGCGTGGGCGAGGGCCGCGTCGCGCGACTGGACGAAGTCGATCTGGAAGGCGGTGACCGCCGCGCGCAGGGCCTGGCAGAAAGGAACGCCATGGTGTTGGGCGACATGGCCCGCCTCGGCCGCCAGGTCGTCGAACAGGAACCGGGCGTGTTCGCGCCGCCCGCCAAGCATCTCGGCCAGGCGGGCGATATCGCGTTCGAACGGCGCATAGGCGGGTCTGGTCATGCGGGCTCTGACGATCCTTTGCGGCGACGCGCGGTCAAGGCGTCTCCAGGTCAACGAGCGGCGCCGCCGCGCGATCCACCCTCGACCCGATGATGTCGACGGTCGTCAGGCTCGGACGGCGTTCGCGAAGAGGGCCCATCCCTGCGCAGGCCCGGTCTGACGAGGGACCATCTCTGCGAAGGCCGACTCCCGTAACGCGCGGCGACACGCCAGCCAGCGCCTCGCGCGCCCAAAACCCTCGCGCGCCCCGGACCTCGACGCGCCCGCAGGCTCTGGCCGCGTGGCGCTCGCAAAGGCAGGCCGGGACACGCCGTGACGGGGAGCTTTTCTCGGCCGCTGCCGCGGCCGGTGGCTTGGGGCTCCGCCCCCGGCGCGCTTCGGATCGGCTTCCGCCCAGCTTCGGGCCATGCGGGCAGGGACGGGCGACCGGTCAATTCGGCCCTGCAGCCGGGTCCCCGCGAAGCCGCCCCTCCGCTTGCACCCCCGCGCTCGCCGCTTGGCACCGGCTCTCGCCCTGGCTCGGCCATGTGATGGTCGGCCGGCAGGAGACGGCCAGGCCGCTGCTGACCCCGGTTGAGGTGATGCTGTTGCCGTCCGACGAGGCGATCGTCGAAGTTTCCGGCCTATTCGCCCATTCGGGCGAGGAAGGTTCGCTACTACGCTGATTGGGAACTGGCCGCGCGCGTCGCCTTGCCGCCGGCGAAGTCGGCCATCCTCGTGCCGGCGGAGGTGTCCGAATCGCTCTCGGCGATCGTTGGGAGCGAGAGCACCGATCGGTTGAAGGTCGAGGAGGAAGCGATAAAACAAAGTTATTTTTTTATTGGCGCTAGGCGTTGATCGATGTGAATCTCGCGGTTCTGGCTTCGGTCAGAACTAAAGAAGCGCGGAGGATCATCGTCATGGATCATCTATGCCAGCCGAAGCCTAAACGTCGTTGGTTGGTCCCAGGAATCGCGGCGCTTTCGCTCTTGGCGGCCGCCGGTTTGGCGCGAGCGGACGATCCGCCGCCGCTGCTCAAGGACAATGGCCTGGCACGCACGCCGCCTATGGGTTGGAACAGCTGGAACAAGTTCGCCTGCGATGTCGACGAGGCGCTGATCCTCAAGACTGCCGACGCGATGGTCAGTTCCGGCATGCGCGAGGCGGGCTACCAATACGTGGTCATCGACGATTGCTGGCATGGCGCACGCGACGCGCATGGCGATATCCAGCCCGATCCCAAGCGTTTTCCCAGCGGTATGAAGGCGTTAGGCGACTATATTCACGCGCGCGGCCTGAAGTTCGGGATCTATTCGGACGCCGGCCTGAAGACCTGCGGCGGCCGGCCCGGCAGCTGGGGTCACGAGTATCAGGACGCCAGGCAGTACGCGGCCTGGGGCGTGGACTATCTGAAGTACGACTGGTGCATGGCGGGCTCTCAGGACGCGCGTTCGGCCTACTACATCATGTCGGCGGCCCTGCAGGCGAGCGGCCGGGATATCGTCCTGTCGATCTGCGAATGGGGAACGTCCAAGCCGTGGCTTTGGGCCGACAAGGTCGGCAATCTGTGGCGGACCACCGGCGACATCTACGACACATGGGAGGGCGTGCGCGACTACAGCTCGGGCGTCATGAACATCGTCGACAAGCAGGCCGAGCTCTCGCCCTACGCCCGGCCCGGACATTGGAACGACCCGGACATGCTGGAAGTGGGCAACGGCGGCATGACCACGGAGGAGTACCGCTCGCATTTCAGCCTCTGGGCGATGCTGGCCGCGCCACTGATCGCCGGCAACGACATCGCCAACATGGACGCGGCGACCAGGGCGATCCTCACCAACAAGGCGGTGATCGCCGTAGACCAGGATCCTCTGGGCCGGCAGGCGCGACGCGTGTCCAAGCAGGGCGACCTCGAGGTCTGGGCCAGGCCGCTGGAGGGCGGCGGCAGGGCGGTGGTGCTGCTCAACCGCGGGACTGTTCCGGCCGAGATCCGCGTCGACTGGAAGCAATTGGACTATCCGGCCGGCCTGAAGGCCAAGGTGCGTGACCTGTGGGCGGGGAAGGACCTCGGCGCGCACGCCGGACGCTATCAGGCGAGCGCCGCCGCGCATGGCGTGGTGATGCTGACAGTCGAACCGTAGCTTCAGGCTAAAATAAGCAAAATTATTTTTCTAAATACCTTGGCGACCTCGTTTCGGGCGGGTAAGCCAAGGGGATAGGAGAGACCGTTGGCCAAAGGCCGCGCGTCCAGCGTAGGGAGGCGACGCGCGCCATGGTTCGGATCGGCATCGATTTTGGCGGCACGAAGATCGAGGCTGCGGCCTTGTCGGAAGACGGGCAATTGCTGGCCAGCCTGAGGGCCCCGACGCCTGGCGCCTATGACGCGGCTATCGAGACTCTGCGCGATCTGATCGGCCGGATCGAGCAACAGGTCGGGAGCCGCGGATCGATCGGCGTCGGCGCGCCAGGTTCGGTGTCGCCGCGAACCGGCGTGATGCGCAACGCCAATGCCGTCTATCTCAATGGACGTCGCTTCAGAGAAGATCTGTCCGAGGCCCTGGCGCGTCCGGTCCGTCTGGCCAACGACGCCAACTGCCTGGCTCTGTCCGAAGCCGTGGACGGCGCGGCCAAGGGCGCTCGCACGACCTTCGCGATCATCCTGGGCACGGGCTGCGGCGGCGGTCTCGTCGTCGACAACAAGCTGATCGAGGGCGCCAACGGCGTCGGCGGCGAATGGGGGCACATCCCCTTGCCCTGGCCGACCGCTGACGAGGTTCCCGGTCCCGCCTGCTGGTGCGGCCAGCATGGGTGTCTGGAGACCTGGGTTTCGGGCTCGGGCCTGCGCCGGGACTTCAAGGCCCGCACGGGCCGCGATCTGACCGGCGAGGCGATCCTGGCCGCGGCGAAGCGGGGGGACGAAGAGGCCGTCGCGGCGTTCGACCGTCTGATCGAGCGCCTGGCGCGAGCCATGGCGGTGATCTGCAACATCATCGACCCTGACGTCTTCGTGCTCGGCGGCGGCCTGTCCAATGTCGACATGCTGTATGAGCGCCTTCCGGGCCTGATCGAGCCGCGGGTCTTCTCGGACCAATGGTCGGCGCGGATCGTCAAGGCGCGCTGGGGAGACTCCTCGGGCGTCCGCGGCGCGGCGCGTCTGTGGGACCTGGACGCGTGGGCCGATGAAGTCGCAGCCTGACCCGCAAGCCCGAGCGCGGGCGGGCTATGTCCGCCTTTTGGATTGGCTGGTGGACGCCGCCATACCGCTATGGAGCGAGGCGGGGATCGACGCCGCTGGCGCCTTCCAGGAAGCGCTCGATGCGCGAGGCGTAGCCCTGGATGCGCCCCGTCGCGCGAGGGTCCAGCCGCGGCAGCTCTATGCCCTGCAGACCGCAGGTCGGCTTGGCGCGAAGGTCGACGAGACTGTGCTGCGGCGTGGCCTGCAGGCCTTTACCGCCCGCTATGTGCGTTCCGACGCCCTGATCCGGACCTTGGTCTCCAGCGATGGCCGCGTGCTCGACGAGGCGGCGGTTCTCTATGACCAGGCCTTCGCCCTGCTGGCGCTGGCCAGCCTGAAGCCAGTGCTGGGTCAGGAGGCTGAGCAGCGCGCGCGGGTGCTTCTGCAGTCGATCGTCACCCATTTCGGACGTCCGGCCGGGTTCGAGACGACGCTGCCGCCGTCCCTGCCGCTGGCCTCCAATCCGCACATGCATCTGCTGGAGGCCTGCCTGGCCTGGATGGCCGTGAGCGACGCGCCGGCCTGGGCCGACATCGCGGGCCAGATCGTCGACTTGGCCCTGGACCGCTTCATCGCGCCGATCAACGGCGCCCTGCGCGAATTCTTCGACGAGGACTGGCGGCCGGCGCCAGGCGAGGCGGGACGCATCGTGGAGCCCGGTCACCAGTTCGAATGGGCCTGGCTGCTGTTGAGCTGGAGCCGTCTGGCCAAGGGTCATCCCCTGATGCTCGCCGCGCGCGTGGCGGCCATGCGGCTGATCGCCAACGCCGAAGAGTTTGGCGTCGATCCAGCCCGCAATGTCGCGATGAACAGCCTGCTCGACGACTTCGCGGTCCATGACGCCCAGGCCCGGCTCTGGCCGCAGACCGAGCGGATCAAGGCGTGGGCTCTGGCGAGCGCCCAGGTCGACGGGCCGTGGTGGGACATCGTCGCCGACGCCGTCGAGGGTCTGGAGCTCTACCTGCGCACGCCCTTGCGGGGGCTGTGGTTCGACAGCATGACCGCCGATGGCGTGCTCTCAGTCGGCCCGGCGCCGGCTAGTTCCTTCTATCACATCGTCTGCGCGATCGACGCGCTGGGCGCGGCCCTGGGCGACGTCCGTTGCGCGGCGTGATCGCGTCAGCACTGGCCGTCGTGGCCCTGCTGGTTGCGCCCGTCGTGGCGCAAGGCCAGGCGCTACCGCGCGTCGAGACCCAGGGAGGGGCGCTGGTCGGCATGACGGGGGAGGGGGCGACGAGCGTGTTCCTGGGCGTGCCGTTCGCGCGTCCCCCAGTCGGCGACCTGCGCTGGCGTCCGCCCCAACCGATCCGCTGGACCGGTGAGCGCGCCGCGAGCGCACCAGGGCCGGCCTGCCTGCAGGCGCCTCTGGGCTGGAACGACAAGGACGCGGCCCGCTCCAGCGAGGACTGCCTCTATCTCGACGTCTCCACGCCCAGCCTCGACCCCGCCGCGCGCCGGCCGGTCATGGTGTGGATCCACGGCGGCGCCAACTGGGCCGGTTCGGGCGACGGCGTCGTCCGCTCCAGCCTGGCCCGGCAAGACGTAGTGGTGGTCAGTGTCCAGTACCGCCTGGGCGTCTTCGGCTTTCTGTCGCATCCGGCGCTGAGCGCCGAAGGCGGCGGAGCCTCGGGCAACTACGCGCTGATGGACCTGGTCGCGGCCTTGAAGTGGGTGCGGGACAATATCGCCGCCTTCGGGGGCGATCCGGCCAACGTCACCCTGTTCGGACACTCGGCCGGGGCGCAGGACGTGGGCCTGCTCATGCTGTCGCCCCAGGCGCGGGGCCTCTTCGCGCGAGGCATCCTGGAAAGCGGAACGCCCGGTTTCGGTTTCGCGCCGCGCACCCTGGCCCAAAACGAGGCCATCGGCGTCGACCTGGCGCGCCAGGCTGGCGTGTCTGACGACGCGGCGAGCGCGGCCGGACTGGCGGCCCTGCGCCGAACCTCGGGTCAGGATCTGCTGAAAGCCGCCAAGGGCCTGGTCGCGCCGATCGACGACCAGAGCTTCATCTGGACCCAGGCCGTGGTCGACGGAAAGGTGTTGCCACGCTCGCCCGAGGTTCTGTTGGGAGAGGGGGCGACGGCTCCCATGATCGTTGGCGACAGCGCCCGTGAGATCGCCCTGTTCGGTGACGATCCCGAACGCGCGGGGGCCTGGATCAAGACCCAGCCCGACGCCGCGCGCCTGCTGAAAATCTACGGTTTGGATGGCCCTAAGACCCCGGCGTCCGATCCCGTCGATGGCGGTATCGCCACGCGCGTCGCGACCGATCGCATGTTCCGCTGCCCCGGAAATCATGTCGCCGCGCGTCGGACGGCCCTGGGCGGCCAGGTCTGGCGCTATGAGCTGGAGGTTCCCGCGCCCGGCGCTGCGACCGTCGGCCACGGTTCGGAATTGCATTACGTCTTCGATCGCCCGGAAGGCCCGCCAATGCAGGCCTACTGGCTGAACTTCGCCCGCACCGGCGATCCGAACGGAACGGGCCTGCCAGCCTGGCCGGCTTACGGAAAGGGCGGGCGCTATCTGGCCTTTACGGCGAGCGGACCGGTCGCCCGGCGAGGGCTGGCGTCGGCCGCGTGCCAGTACTTCCAAAGACCCTGACGCCAAGAGAAACGACAAAGCGGCGACACAGCCGCGCGGAGGAAAGAGATCATGACGACCCTGCGCCGACGCCTTTTCAAGACCGCCCTGCTGGCCGCAACCGCGTTGGCGATGGCCGCGCCCGTCGTGGCTGGCGCCCAGGACGCCGGCTGGGGACCCTACAACGCCGATTTCCCCGCTGGCGGTGACGGTCTCTCCCGGCCCCTGGCCGGCAAGGCGGAAGGCGACGTCCTGCCGGCCGGCGGCCCCTGGTCGATCCACGGCTGGGTGCAGGCCTCCGAAGCCGCGTCCGGTCCCACCCTGGTGGCGGGCCTGGGCAGCCCGGCGGTCGCCGGCCGTTTCCTGACCCAGGACGCCGACGGTTTCGGCGTCTGGACCGGCGGTCCGCCGCTGAGCGCCAAGACGGCGATCAAGCCCGGCCAATGGCGGTTCGTGGCGGCGGTGTCGGACGGCGCCAAGGTCACGCTGTATGTCGACGGCGCGCCAGCGGGTGAGGCGGCGGTAGCCGCCGCCGCGACCCCGGCCATGATCAGCTTGGCGCCGCGCCATGCCGCCGGCTTCTCGCCCTTCGCGGGCCGGGTCGCCGACTTCGCCGGCGAAGCCCGCGCTCTGTCGCCGGCCGAGATCAAGACCCTGGCCGCCCGCAAGCCCGATCCGCTGACCGTCTACGAGACCGGCAGCCCGAACTGGCCCGTGCAGGTGCGCCAGATGTACGGCCAGGTAACGCCGCAGGAGGCCTGGACCCGGCCCAAGGGCAAGGGCGCGATCTCCGCGCCCGTCGCCAAGCCGGCCTATGCGGGGCCTGCCCTGGTCGCCGATGGCCCGAGCGCCTGGACGCTCAAGCGCTGGAGCCTGGTCGAGGCGCCCAAGGTTGGCCAGGAGGGCGGTGCGATCTCGGCCCCCGCCTATGAGGCCAAGGACTGGTACGCCGCCACGGTGCCGGGCACGGTGCTGACCACCCTGGTCGATCGCGGCGTCTATCCCGATCCCGACTACGGCCTGAACAACACCGCCATTCCCGAGAGCCTGAACAAGCAGGCCTACTGGTATCGCAGCAGCTTCGAGGCGCCGGCCGGCGCGACCGGCAGGCGCCTGCTGCTGACTTTCAAGGGGGTCAACTACGCCGCCGAGATCTGGCTGAACGGCGAGAAGCTGGGCGCGCTGAAGGGCGCCTTCATCCGTGGCCAGTTCGACGTCACGGGCAAGCTGAAGCCGGGCCAGAACGCCCTGGCCGTCAAGGTCTCGCCGCCGCCACATCCGGGCCTGGCCCAGGAGGAGTCGCTGACCGCCGGCGTGGGCGAGAACGGCGGCATGATGGCCCTGGACGGTCCGACCTTCATCGCCAGCGAGGGCTGGGACTGGATCCCCAGCGTCCGCGACCGCAACACCGGCCTGTGGCAGGACGTGACGCTGACCGCCAGCGGCGAGGCCCGGCTGGGCGACGCCCATGTGGTCACGACCTTGCCCAAGGCGGACAACAGCCAGGCCGATATCGAGATCACCGCGCCGGTCGAGAACCTGTCCGGGCATCCGGTGCAGGCCACGGTGACCGCCGCCTTCGATGGCGTCAGCGTTTCCAAGACCGTGACTCTGGCGCCCGGCGCTGGCGCGGTGACGTTGAGCCCGGCCGAGTTTCCGCAGCTGTCGGTGGCCCATCCCAAGCTGTGGTGGCCCAACGGCTACGGCGATCCAGCCCTGCATGACCTGAAGCTGTCGGTGGCCGTCGAGGGACAGGCGTCCGACCAGAAGATCGTCCGCTTCGGCATCCGCCAGATCACCTACGACCTGTCGCTGATGAACCCGTCCGGCCACCTGCGCCGCGTCGAGGTCGACTTCTCCAAGGCTCGCCAGCTGGGTCAGACCATCACCGACGGCAGCCATGAGGGCATCCGCAAGGTGGCCGACGGCTGGGCCACCTCGCTGACCGCCCAGGGCGATGCGTCGCCGGCCGTGCGCGATGCGGACGACACCAGCCTGACGCCGTATCTGGTCATCAAGGTCAATGGCGTGAAGATCGCCGCGCGCGGCGGCAACTGGGGTACGGACGATTGGCGTAAGCGCGTCGATCGCGCCCGGCTGGAGCCCTATTTCCGCCTGCACAAGGAGGCGCACCTCAACATCATCCGCAACTGGGTGGGCCAGAACACCGAGGACGCCTTCTATGACCTGGCCGACGAGTACGGCCTGCTGGTGCTGAACGACTTCTGGGACTCGACCCAGGACTACAATCTGGAAGCCCAGGACGTGCCGCTGTTCCTGGCCAATGCGGCCGACGTGATCAGCCGCTATCGCAACCACCCCTCGATCGCCCTGTGGTTCGGCCGCAACGAAGGCGTGCCTCAGCCGGTGCTCAACGATGGCCTGGAGAAGCTGGTTCACGACCTGGACGGCACGCGCTGGTACACCGGCAGCTCCAACCGGGTGAACCTGCAGAACAGCGGTCCCTACAACTACCGTGAGCCCCAGACCTATTTCACCGAGCATTCCAAGGGCTTCTCGGTCGAGGTCGGCACGCCCTCGTTCCCGACCCTGGAAGCCTTCGAGGCCGCCGTCCCCGCGCCGGACCGCTGGCCGATCAGCGACACCTGGGCCTATCACGACTGGCACCCGACCGGTAACGGCGCGACCAAGTCGTTCCTAGACGCCATGACCGCCAAGCTGGGCGCGCCCAACAGCCTGGAGGACTTCGAGCGCAAGGCCCAGCTGATGAACTACGAGACCCACCGGGCGATCCTGGAGGGCATGAACCAGGAGCTGTGGACCAAGAGCTCGGGTCGCCTCTTCTGGATGACCCAGCCCGCCTGGCCCTCGACCATGTGGCAGATCCTCAGCCATGACTACGACACCCACGGCGCGTTCTACGGCGTCAAGTCGGCCAGCGAGAAGGTCCACGTCCAGATGAACCTGGCCGACTATCGCCTGGCGGTGGTCAACAACGGCCAGGCGCCGATCGCCGGCGCGACGATCCGGACCCGGGTCCTGGACCTGTCGGGCAAGGTGCTGGACGACCGGCGCGATCCGATCGCCGTCGGCGCCGACGCGGTCGTTCAAGGTCCCGCCCTGGCCCTGGATCTCGCCCATCGCGGCGCGGTCGTCGTCAAGCTGGAGCTGACCGGGGCCGACGGAAGCCTGCTGTCGCACAACCTGTACTGGGTCGCCGGCGACGCCACCGCCAGCCGGAAGTTCTCCGACATGCCGGCCCAGGCCGTGTCGCTGGCGGCCAAGCTGTCGCAAGCCGGGGCCGAGACGGCGGTGACCGCCACGCTGGTCAACACCGGGACGGCGCCGGCCCTGACCAGCAAGCTGACCCTGGTCGACGCCAAGGGGCAGCGCATCCTGCCGGCCTACTATTCCGACAACTACGTCTCGCTGCTGCCGGGCGAGCGCCGGGTGGTGGAGATCCGCTATCCGGCGACCGCCAGCAAGGCCGCGCCCAAACTGGAACTGCGCGGCTGGGACGTGAAGCCGCTGACGGTGTCGGTGCGATGAGCGGGCGAAGCGATCCCGGCCGGCGCGCCGTCCTGAAGGCCGGCGTCCTGGCGCCGGCCTTGCTGGCGCCGGCGTTGGCCAAGGCGCAGACGCCGGCTGTTCCCACGCCGGACGCGGCCGCCGTCGCGGCGGCTGCGGCCGAGCAGCGCCTGCACACCGACTGGCCGTGGCTGGCGCGTTATCGCGACGCCAATGCGGCCGACGCCGCCTTGCCGCCGGAGCAGCGGCGGGTGGTGTTCCTGGGCGACTCCATCACCCAGGGCTGGTTCGACAAGCATCCGGCGTTCTTCACAGGCAACGGCTTCCTGGGACGCGGCATCGGCGGCCAGACGACACCGCAGATGCTGGCGCGGTTCTGGCCGGACGTGGTGGCCCTACGCCCGGCGGCGGTCCACGTGCTGGCCGGCACCAACGACATCGCCGGCAACACCGGTCCCTACGATCCGGCCGCGACGCGCGACAACGTCCGAGCCATGGCGGCCTTGGCCCGGGCGTCGGGGATCAAGGTCGTGTGGGGCGCGGTGACGCCCGTGGCGACCTATCCCTGGCGGCCGGTCCTGCGTCCGGACCTGGAGATCCCCAAGCTGAACGCCTGGTTGGCCGCATTCGCGGCGGAGCAGGGGCAGGGCTTCGCCGACTACACCGCCGTGCTCGAGGATGGCCACGCCGGCATGAAACCCGGCCTGGCCTACGATCAGGTCCATCCCACGATGGAGGGTTACGCCCTGATGGAGCCGGTCGCCCTCAGGGCCCTGGACGCGGTCCTGAAGTCCTAGCTCTGGTCGGTGTTCCGTAGAGCCGAGCGGGAGGGCAGGAAGCGATCGATGATCGGCAGGATCGCCGCGCCCATGGCCGGCGCGTCGGCGGCCAGGGCGGCGCGATACACCGGCGCCATGGCCAGGATCGAGGGGCGGTCGCCCAGCTTCTGCGTCACGGCCGTGGTCAGCCTGTCGATCAGCGCTTCGGGCAGGCGCCCGCCGATATAGACGGCCTGGGGATTGATCAGGCAGCTGATCGAGATCAGCGGGTCGCACAGCAGTTCGGCCGCCAGGTCGATCCAGGCGTCGATCCGGGCCTGCCCCTCGGCGGGCAGTTCGGCCAACTGGCCGGGATCGACGACCGCGTAGGTCTCACCCAGGAATTCGTTGAGCGCCGACAGCGAGACGGCGTCTTGCAGCGTCGCGGCCTTGGTGTGTGGCGAATGGACGGGCAGGAAGCCCAGCTCGCCGCTGCGCCCTTGGGCCCCGCGGAAATACTCGCCCTCGACCACCAGGCCGCCGCCCAGGCCCGAGCTGACGAGCATGTAGAAGAAGCTGGGCTTTTGCATGCCGTGGCCGAAGTGCAGTTCGCCGAAGGCGGCGGCCGCGGCGTCGTTCTCGACGATGACCGGCAAATCATGGCGGCGCGACAGCAGCCTGCGCAGGTCGGCCCGGTTCCAGGCGTCGTAGGCAGCGGGACGATGGGGCAGGTCGACATTGGCGATGTCGTCGGGAATGGCCACGCCCAGTCCGACGATCCGGTCGGCGCGCACGCCCTTGGTCTTCAGCAGGGTTTTCCAGGAGGCCTCGAAGAACGACACCACGTCCTCGGGGCTAGCGAAGGCGATCTCCTGGCTGATCCGAGCGCGGACCTGGCCGGCGAAGTCGAGCAGCACGATGGTGATGTGGTCGCGGTCGATGTTGAGGCCGATCGAGAAGCAGCCGTCGGGATTGATCGCGAAGGTCATCGCCGGCTGGCCGCGCCCGCCGTGCAGCTTGCCGGCTTCCAGGATCAGGCCGTCCTCGATCAGGCGGTTGGTGATGTTGGTGATCGCCGGAACCGTCAGGCCGGTGAGGGCGGCGACTTCCTGCTTGGTCTTGGCCGCGCCGATCCGGATCGACTGCAGGGCCACGCGCTGATTGTAGTCGCCGGCCCGCTCGAGATTGGTGCCCGACAGGCTGGCGCCGCCGCGCGCGGTCTTGGCGGAATCCTGACTTGCCACGTCGCGCTCTGCTCCAACCCGTTTTCCTAGACTGCCCGATAGCATCTGTGACGACCGAAGCAAAACCGGTCAGGCCACTCGATCGTCGCGGGCCTGGAGCGCCAGGGCGATGCTCTCCAGTTTCACGCCCATGGTCTCCGGGTAGAAGAGGGCGACCACGATCGTCTGCAGCGCCATCATCGCGGCGAAGACGACGAACGGCGCGCCGGGCTTCCAAGCCGCGACCATCGGAAAGACGCCGGCGATCAGGGCGTTGGCCAGCCAGTGGGTGGAGCTGCCCAGCGCCTGGCCGCGCGCTCGCACGGGGGTGGGGAAGATCTCGCTGATATAGACCCAGATCACCGCGCCCTGGCTGAAGGCGAAGGCGGCGATGAACCCAACCAGGACATAGAGCAGCCAGCCGGAATGGCGTCCACCGTCCAGGATCCAGGCGGCAAGGCCCAGGCAGACGACCATGCCGACCGAGCCGATCAGCAGCAGGCGCTTGCGGCCGACCCTGTCGATGATGGTCATCGCCAGAAGGGTGAAGAGCAGGTTGGTGGCGCCGATCGCCACGGCCTGCAGGCCGGCGGTGGCGTGGCCGAAGCCGGCCGCGGCGAAGATGTCGTTGAGATAGTAGAGCAGGGCGTTGATCCCGGTCAGCTGGTTGAACAGCGCCAGGGTCACGGCCAGCAGAATCGGTTTGCGATGGTCGCGCCAGTTCAGTCGGGCGCCGGACGGGCTTGCGACTTCCGGGCTCTCGATCGTCGCGTCCTGGCCTAGCCGGGCCTGGGCCGCCAGGGCTTCGTCTTCGCGCCCTTGCGCGCGCAGCCAGCGCGGGCTCTGCGGCGCGCGGGCCAGCATCAGCCAGAGCAGGGCGGCGGGCGCGGCGGTGATCGCCAGCTTCCAGCGCCAGGCGTCCGGCCCCAAGGCCAGCTGGTCCAGCAGGAAGTTGCTCAGGTAGGCCAGCAGGATGCCGACGACGATATTGACCTGGAAGAGACCGACCAGCGCGCCCCGACGAGGGGCCGGGGCGATCTCGGCCATGTAGACCGGCGCCAGCACAGAGGATCCGCCGATCGCCACGCCGCCGATGAAGCGCGCCGTCAGGAGCACGGGCCAAGACCAGGCCAACGCGCAGCCCAGACTCGACAGGAAATAGAGGATCGCCATGGCGCGCAGGCCGTCGCGGCTGCCGTAGCGGTCGCCGGGCTTGCCCGACGCCATGGCGCCCAGCAGCGTGCCCCACAGGGCGCTCGATACGGTGACGCCCAGGGTGGCGGGCGTGAGGCCGTAGACGCGGCTGATGTCGCCGGTCACGCCGGCGACGACGGCGGTGTCGAAGCCGAACAACAGCCCGGCCAGGGCCGCGGCCCCGATCGCGCCAAGCAATGCCATGCTCATGCCCTGTGAGGGCTGCGACGTCCCGACCATTCCCGGCCTCCCGATTCGAGGCGACGCGTCGAAGCGGCCGCCTTCGTTATGATCCGTCCTCGTCCTTCCCGCCGTTTCGCAGCGCTCGCAGCGCAGCGCTTCCAGGGTTTGACGCGGCTCTCAGAACGAGCATGACGCAAACTAAGAAAAAACAAATCATTTAAGTTGACCCCAACGATCCGCCGGATAATGGTGATCAACGAAGACGGCAAAAGCCGCTGCCGGGGAGGAAGCTAGGTGGGTCCACAAGGACTTCGCCCTTCCGAGCCGGTTCTCGCTAGTTACGCCTCGAATGCACGAGGCCAGGGAGGACAGGGGAAGTGACTCAATTCCATCATGCGCGCCGCAGCTTGCTGCTGGCGGCTGCTTCGGGCCTGGCGATCGCCGGACCGAGCCTCGCTCACGCCCAAGCCGCAGCGCCGGCCCAGGCTCAAAACGACTCGACGGTCGAAGAGGTCATCGTCACCGGCATCCGCGCCTCGCAGCAGCGCGCCGTGAGCATCAAGCGTGACGCCGCCTCCGTGGTCGACGCCATCTCCGCCGAAGACATCGGCAAGCTTCCCGACAACACCATTTCCGACTCGCTGCAGCGCATTCCGGGCGTGCAGATCCTGCGCAGCGCCGGCGAAGGCTCGACGATCAACATCCGCGGCCTGCCGCAGGTCTCGACCCTGCTGAACGGCGAAACCTATCTGGGCGCCCAGTCGATCACGACGGTGCAGCCCAACTTCAACGACATTCCCTCGCAGCTCTTCTCGGGCGCGGACGTCATCAAGTCGACGACGGCCGACCAGCTGAACGCCGGCATCACCGGCACGGTGAACCTGCGCACGCGTCGCCCCTTCGACCTGAAGGAAGGCCTGACCTTCGCCGGCGCGGCCGAAGGCTCGTACGGCGACAAGACCAAGAAGTACGATCCGAACGTCAACGGCCTGATCTCCTTCCGCAACGATCGCTTCGGGGGTCTGCTCTCGGCGGCCTATTCCGACGTGCGCTTGTCCAACAGCCACAACGGCATCCAGGAAGGCTATGGCGCGACCCTGCACAACGAAGGGACGGCTGACGTCACCTCGACGGGCGGCTTCTCGCCCACCGGCCGGACGCACGGGACCGCCGTGGCCGGCGGCCGCGACGTCAACGGCGACGGCGACGCCAACGACGCCTTCATCGTGCCGCAGGGCTTCACCGGCTGGAACAAGATCAACGAGCGCAAGCGCCTGGGCGTCAACGCCTCGGCCCAGTGGAAGCTCAACGACGCCCTGCAACTGAGCGGTGACGCCTTCTTCACCAAGCAGGACGAGCACGACCGCACCGCCGGCTTCCAGATGCAGGACGTCAACTGGCAGGCCGCCGAGTTCACGCCGGGCACGTCGCGCGACACCGGCGCGATCGTCAACGGCTACCACGTCAACACGACGCAGGTTTACAAGTACGACCTGGGCAACTTCGACTCCTACGCCCAGAACGACCGCTACCAGTCGCAGTCGCAGAACTACAATCTGGAACTGAAGTACGACAACGGCGGCAAGTTCACCGGTTCGGTGCGCGGCATCTACGGCAAGGCCCACCAGTACTACGACCAGAGCTACCTGCAGTTTAGCCTGTCGAACGGCGCCCAATGGCAGCCGGGCGGCATCGGCCACTACCCGACTTCGCTGGGCGGCAACCGCGTGTTCAACGCCGCAGGCTACACGGTCAACACCCTGGCCGGGGCGGCTTCTCTGCCCGCGACCGTCGACTTCACCGGCGACAAGCCGGTCTTCACCCTGCCCAGCCAGCTGACGTCCGAGCTGAGCAACATCAGCGACTACGCCCTGAAGACCATGTCGTCGGAAGGCAACTATCGCCGCACCGGCGACCTGAAGGTCGTGCGCGCCGACGGCAAGTACGAGTTCAGCGACAGCTTCAAGATTTCGGCCGGCGTGCGCTACAGCGAGCGCTCGGTCGACGACTTCGAATTCGACCGCGCCGCGCCGCTGTACGGCAGCGCCGCCTCCAACGGCACGGGTTGCCTAGTCAAGTGGAAGGCCTTCGACGTTCCGGTCAATGACAGCAGCTGCAGCGCCGGCGACGCGGCCGGCGCCTATACGGCCGGCCTGACCCGCAAGGCCAACGACCCGACCCTGAACGGCCAGGTCAAGCTGTTCAACCCGGGCGTGGCCGGCGTGCCGTCGATGTACGTCCTGGATCCGGCGGCCATGGACAGCGCCCTGGCGTTCCAGAACGGCTACTATCCCGGCAATGTCGACGTGATGAACCCAGGCGCCTCGTTCAACGTCGGCGTCAAGCAGACCTCGGGCTACGTCCAGGGCGACCTGAAGGGCGAACTGTTCGGCCTGGCCTTCAACGGCAACGCCGGGGTCAAGGTCATCCAGACCAAGCTCGACATCACCCAGTACGTCACCGGCAGCCCGCGCCCCTATGGCGTAGCCAATCTGCTGGCCGGCAGCATCGAGACCAATCGCAAGTTCACCGACGTCCTGCCGGCGATCAACGTCGCGTTCGACCTGGCCGACAACCTGAAGTTCCGGGTCGCGGCCGCCAAGACCATGACCTTGCTGGATCTCAACCAGTGGGGCGGCGGTCTGAACCCGACCTACGCGATCGACACGTCAAACCCCGGCGCGCCCGTCTTCCGCGTCACCGGCGGCAGCCAGAACGGCAACCCGCAGCTCGACCCCTGGCGCTCCAAGAACTTCGAAGGTTCGCTGGAATACTATCTGGGCCGCGGGAGCCTGCTGAGCGTCGGCGCCTTCTACATCAAGGTCGACAGCTTCATCCAGAACGGCTCGATCACCCGCACCGACCTGCCCGACAACGACGGCGTGGTGCGTAACCGCACCGTGTCGATCAGCACCCAGGTGCAAGGGCAGGGCGGTACGCTCAAGGGTCTGGAAGGCGGCGCCAAGCTGGCCTTCAGCGACCTGCCGTTCATCCCGTCGGTCCTGTCGAACTTCGGCGTCGACACCAACTTCACCTACTCGCCGTCCAAGTCGGGCAAGACCGATCTGGCCGGTTCGGCGATCCCGTTCCAGGACAACTCGAAGTACCAGGCCAACATCGCCGCCTACTACCAGGACTCCAGGCTGCAAGCCCGCCTCGCCTGGAACTACCGCTCCAAGCGCGCCGTCTCGCAGGACTTCGGCGGGATCTCGGGCCTGGAGATGTACCAGGCGCCGACCAACTATCTCGACGCCTCGGTCAGCTACGACGTCAAGCCGAACCTGACCGTCTACGTCCAGGGCACCAACCTGACCAGCGAGTACGAGAAGTACTACCTGACCTGGAAGGACGAGCACGCCTACAACAACGTGTTCGAAGCCCGTTACGTGGCCGGCGTCCGCTTCAAGTATTGATCTAGCCCTCCCCCTGCGGCCTGCCCCATCCTGCGGGCGGGCCGCATTTTTTTGTGTGGGATCCTTGATGGCGCAGACCAACCCCATTCGCTCGATCCTGATCGTCGGCGGCGGCACGGCCGGCTGGATGGCCGCGACCTGGCTGGCGGGCCGCCTGGCGCGGCAGAACATCCAGATCACCGTGGTGGAGTCGCCCGACATCCGTACCGTGGGGGTGGGCGAGGCGACAGTGCCGGCCATCCGCGACTATTTCCGCGACATCGGCGTCTCCGAAGCCGAGGTCATGGCCGCCACCCAGGGCACGGTGAAGCTGGGCATCGAATTTCGCGACTGGAAGCGGGACGGGGAGAGCTTCTTCCATCCCTTCGGTCTGTACGGCATGCCCTCGCGCGGCGTGCCCTTCCACCAGTTCTGGCTCAAGCGCCGCGCCGAGGGCGATGCGACGCCACTGGCCGCCTACAGCCTCTGCACCCAGCTGGCGATGGCCAACCAGATGATGGAGCCGCCGGTTTCGCCCCCCAACGACCTGGGCGTGTTCAACTGGGCCGTCCATTTCGACGCCGGTCTTTACGCCCAGTTCCTGCGGCGCAAGGCGACGTCCGAGCTCGGCGTGATCCACGTGGACGGCACTGTCGTCGAGGTTTCGAAGAACCCCGAGACCGGGTTCCTGACCGGTGTGACCCTCAAGGACGGCCAAGTCCTCGAGGCGGATCTCTTCATCGACTGTTCTGGTTTCCGCAGCCTGCTGCTCGGCCAGGCCCTGGGCGTCGACTACGAGGATTGGACCCACCTGCTACCCTGCGACCGCGCGGTGGCCATGCCCTGCGAGCGCGACGGGCCGCTGACACCCTATACCCGCAGCACCGCCCTGGCGGCGGGCTGGCAATGGCGCATCCCGCTGCAGCACCGGGTTGGTAACGGCTACGTCTATTCCAGCCGCCATATCTCCGACGACGAGGCCACGGCCACCCTGATCTCGCGCCTAGAAGGACCGGCCCTGGCCGAGCCCAACCTGCTGCGCTTCCAGACCGGCCATCGCCATCGCTTCTGGGAGAAGAACTGCATCGCCCTGGGACTGGCCGCCGGCTTCATGGAGCCGCTGGAGTCGACCAGCATCGTGTTGATCCAGAGCGGCGTGGAGCGGTTGGGGGCGTTGTTCCCGACCGGGGATTTCGATCCGGCGTTGGCCGACGAATACAACCGCATCACTACCCTGGAATACGAGCGAATCCGAGACTTCCTGCTGCTGCACTATTTCGCCAACCGCCGAGAGGGAGAGGCGATGTGGGACCATGTGCGTCAACTGAACTTGCCAGAGCCGCTGGTCCACAAGATGCGGATGTTCGCCCGCCGCGGGACCATGGTCCGCTACGAGTGGGAGTCGTTCCATGATCCCAGCTGGCTTTCGATGTACGCCGGCTTCGGGATCACCCCGCGTGCTCATGATCCGATGGCGGACTACTTTACCAAGCCTGAGCTGGACAGCGCTCTCGGCCGGATGCGGGAGGCGATCATGCGCGCTCAGGCTCTGGCGGTTTCGCACGAGGCGTTTCTAGCTGCGCAACGGGGATAAATGATTCCTGAGTGTCCCATCTCGCGCCGTCATGAACGCGCACCGCCACCGGAGCCCGGGCCCAGCTCGCCATCCATTAGACCGGCTCAGGATCGGCAGCGACAATGGGCTCTTAGCGTCTTCATTTCGGAACTGGACCTCATAGGGGACTATATCCAACGTCCCTGAGCTCCTTCGTCATCGCGAAGAGAGGGGGCAATTTCCAGGCGGCGCTTAGGTCGTAGCGCCCGCCTTAGGACGCGGACCACAAAGCATCCTTCAGTCGTCGAAGACCGCCCTGCGTTTCAGTTTGAACGTCTGGTTCCTGGAGGCAGGCAAAGGACCGCTTATGGCGCCTCCCCGCCCATCGCCTCCACGAGGCGGCGACTTATCGATAGGCCCAGACCTGTGCCGCCGTAGACGCGCGTCGTGGAGGGGTCGCCTTGCACGAAGCTTTCGAAAACCCGCTCCAGGCTGTCGGGCGTCATGCCGATGCCTGTGTCTGCCACGGTGAAGCGGACCGCGCCGCCAAGGCGACGAGCACTGACCTCCACGCCGCCGCTCTGGGTGAATTTCAGGGCGTTGGAGACCAGATTTGCGATCACCTGCCGTAGCCGCAGGTCATCACCGCGCCAGACGCCGCACAGAGCGGGGTCAAGTTCAAGGTCCAGCCCTAGGCTTTTTCCAGCCGCCAGATCCGAAAACGTGCGGCACGTTATTGTCAGCAGATGCTCAAGGTCGAAATCGCGCGTGTCCAAATTCAGGTGACCAGCCTCGATCTTGGATAAATCCAACAGGTCGTTGAGCAGGACCAGCAGCGTTTCACCCGACTCGCGCGCGATCGCGATTCTCTGAGCTTGCACCTGCGGAAGTCCCTCGCGCTCGACCACCTGCAGCATCCCAAGCACGCCGTTCAGGGGCGTGCGGATCTCGTGACTCATGTTGGCGAGGAATTCGCTCTTGCTGCGGTTGGCCGTTTCCGCCGCGAGGTGGGCGCGCATCCGGGCCTCGAGGGCGTTGTGCAACTCGGCCTCGGCCCGATCAACACGGCCCACGACCTTGCCGATCCGTGACGCCAGCAGGAGGCCAACGAGCACCAGCAAGGTGACGACGACACCGATCAAGGCGCCGGCTTGCCGGAAGACCTGAAAACCCGGTCGGCCAGGCGTCCAAACCACCCCGGCCACGGGGCGGCCGTCAAGGTCGCGCAAGGTCAGTCGGTCTGCTGAGCCAGGGGGCACGATCGCCGGCGCGATCAGATGGAGATCATTCTTGAGGGCGTCTTGGAACGCGCGGTCGGCGCGAACGGCGGTGAAAAGGACAACAGTGCGTTCCGCGCGCGCCGCGTCGGCCGCATCCTCGGGGATCACCGTCGAGCCCGAGACGAAATAAACCGCTCCACGCCAGCGCATGACGCTGCTCAAAGTCGTGGCCAGTTCCGGCGCTGTCGGCGGTGCGTTGGAGAGTCGGCCCAGTTGGCGCCTGGCCTTGAGGCGCAAGGCCTTCAGCAGCGGCGCGGTCTGGCGTTCGAAGTCGCGCAGTTGCGCCGTGCGGGTAAGACCTTTCTCGGTGTAGGCGTAGAAAGGATGGTCATTTCCATCAACGGCAAAGGCCAGATCCACCCCGCGGTTGTGCACGAAGAACGTGCCGATCTCCGCGTTCGCCCACTGAACGTCGCCGCCCGGATGGAATTGACGATAGGCCTGATCCCACACCGTCGCCGTCGTCAAATCGTTGCTGATTTTGTCCGTCCAGCGCCCCAGGGTCCGTTCGACAAGCGCCTTTTCCTGCTGCTCCTGCAGGTGATTGACCGCCGAGGTCGCGTACGCCAGCAACGCGCCGCACGCGCCAACCACGATCGCGAGCAGGATCGAGGCCAGCCAAAGCAATAGGCGAACATCGCGCCTGATCACGACGGGGCTGTGTTCAACGGATGGGGCACGCATCTGCGAGCTAGTAGATCGCTATGTGTTAACGGCGCCGGATTTTGCGGTTGAGGCCATCTGTCGCAGTACAGGCTGATCGGGCGGTCGCGCCACCGGGGCTGGCTGTACCGTCGCGCGCTCGCGGGCCAACCGCCTCAAAGTCTTGTTTCTGCAGGTGCGTTAAGGTCCGCTTCTGGCGCGACGTGGAACACACGCCAACGCGATGGATTGCCATTCGACCGAACGTCGTTCCTTAATCTAGCCGCTGTCCAGAGGGGGCTATGTGCGGTTTTGTCCTATCGCCTGCGCGAGCGTGATCGCGATGCTGGCTATTCACGCGCCGGCGTTGGCTGCTGGGAACGACCATCCCGCGCGTGCCATCAGAGCCCAGAGCGATCTTCCGCCCACCCGTTTCAAGCTCACCGAAAAGCCAAGCCTGGCTTTCAGCCGCCCGGCTTTCGTGGTCGACACAATCCCGGCCTTGCGAGCGGAAGCCGAGCGGCTCCTTGCGACCTACCGTATCGAAGACCCCACCATCGCCCAGAAGCTTCGGGCCGAACTTGCCGCCATTGCGATCCTGCAGAACCGTCCGGCGGACGCTGATCGCCTGATCGCTGCCCAGCGCGCCGCCGAGGTGAAGCCGCAGCTCCAGCGTCTGGGACTGCTGTTGCTGGACATCGCCGCGGCCAAGGCGCAAGGGGGCGCGCAGGGATGCGCGGCGGCCTCCAAACGCTTATCATCGCGCCTGTCCGGATCCGATCCGGCCATGGTCCGCGACGAGGCGGTGGCCCGCTACAGTGATGTCCAGACGGCTAGCGTCCCATACTATGCCGGCGCCGCGGCGTTCGTGGTGGACGATCAGGCCCAGACGGTCGGCGCCATCGACGTGTTGCAAGGGCTTTACATGGCCCGTTGGCGGGTTATCGCAGAACAGATCCCCAGCTGCCGTGTCGAACTCGGAGCGGTATTCCGCGCCTGGCTCGACGCGCCGGCGAACCGTACGATCGATATCTGGCCCTCGCGCGAGCCGGATCCTGGCGCTCTGGCCAAGGCCAAACCCGTTGTCGTCGCGGTCTGGGAATCTGGCTTTGACCCCTCGCTGTTTCCCGACCAGCTGGCGATCGATCCGGCCGAGCCGCTGGACGGCCGCGACAACGACGGCAACGGCGTGGTCGATGACGTCAATGGTCCGACCTACGACGCCCATCTTCGCCCGGCCTCCGACAGGCTGCCGCGCCTGTCGTCGTTCCTGGCCGGGCGACTTGGCCTGCAAATGGCGATCGAGAAAGGGCAGATGGACCTCAACTTCGGCGAGGACACCGCCGACGCCCGCTTCTTCGCGGCGGGGGCCCGCGAAGCGTCTGGCGCCGAACAGGTCGAGGATGTCCTCGGCTCGGCCGAATTCCTGGCGCGCACGCACGGGACTTGGGTCGCAAGCGTCATCGCCGATGGCGCGCCGTTCGTCAGGCTTTACAGCGTTGTCGCCTATCGCAGGCGGCTGACCCCAAGCCGGTTCCGTTCACCGAGGATGACGTTCGCCGCTATGCCGCGCTCATGCCGACCCTGGCGACCAGGCTGCGCGGCGCGGGCGTGCGGATCGTCAACATGAGCTGGCATTTCACCATCGACAATCTGCGCGACGGTCTTCTCGACTCCGGCGCGGAAACGGATCCGGAGCGGGCCGGCGAGCGGGCCAAGTTGATGTTCGCTCAGTTGGAGGGACCCATGCGGTCGCTGATCCTCGACTGTCCCGATACGCTGTTCGTGGCTGCGGCCGGCAATAGCAATCGGCCGAGTGAGCGGGCGCTTCCACAATCGTTCGACGCGCCTAACCTGCTGGTGGTCGGGGCCACCGGCGCCAATGGCCGGCCGACGGCCTTCACCACCTATGGCGAGCGCGTGCGCCTCTATGCCAGAGGTGAGGCTGTCGCGGTGCGCGCGCCTGGCGGGCTGGCGATGAAAGCGTCCGGCACCTCATTTTCCGCGCCAATGGTCGCGCGCGCCGCAGCCGCCATGCTAGCGGTCAACCCGCGCCTGAGCCCTCAACAACTGATCGAGGGTCTTCTGGCGACGGCGACCCGCGATGAAGACGGGTTGAGACTGCTGCATTCCGCACAGGCTCTAGGCTGGGCTACGCCTCCGCGTTGAAGAAGCGGCCGCGACGAGGCCGCTGGGTCCGGCCCGTCAACTTTGCGATACGTCGGCTTCTTGGAGGTGAGCGAATGGCCGTTCCTGGCGCTGCCCAGAAACGAGTGCGATGTCCACACTTGGAGCGTGATACCTCAAGGCTTTACTTGCTGGCGCGCCTCGACCAATTGTGGCCTGTCGGGTTGGTCAGCGTTCGGGGTCATGATCAGGAGCTTTTGGAAATAGGCTCTGGCCTTGACGCCCTCGCCAGCTGCCTTAGCGGCCTCAGCGGCGCCATAGAGCGACCAGAAGCGATTAGGCTCCTGAATGAGCGACGCTTCGAAGGCCGTCAACGCCTCGGCGGGCCGATCGTGCTCCAGCAGAATCTCGCCCAGCATCTCGCGGGCCGGCGCGAGAGGGCCGGGGGTGACGGAGGCCAGCTGGGTCTTGTCCTCGATGTCAGCGGCCGCCCGCATGTCCGCCAGCGCTTCGGCGACACGCCTTTCCGCCAGGGTGAGGATCGCGGTGACCTCCCGCCGCTGGATGTCCGTCTGCCCGGCCCAATAGTCCTCGCCTTGCTGAGCGAGCTTGTCGTGGATCTGGTCCAGCGATCCGATCGCCGCCCGCGCACCGGCGTCGTCATTCAGGTGCGCTGCGCCCAGGCCTCGAGCGAAATAGGTGATGGAGTCGGCGTAGTAAAAGCGGCTCGGCGTGGGCTCCAGCTTGGCCGCGTCCGCCCAGTCGCGGCGCTCCAGGGCGTAGCGCGCCGGGATCGCGGCGTGGGCGTAGTAGGCCGCCGAGGCTGGGGCCGCGCCATTGGCCTTGGCCGGATCGAAGCGCGAGAAGACCTGGACGGACGCTTCGGCCAGCTGTCCGGCGGCCTTGTCCTGCCCAGTCTGCAGGTAGGCGTAGATCATGTAATCGCTGGCGTGCAGTTCGTCGGCCGGTTGGCCGGCCGCCCGCGCCGAGGCGGCCGAGGCCAGGTTGGTGTCGATCGAGGCCTGCCAGTCGCCGATCCGCGTGAAGGTGTGGGAGGGCATGTGCAGGGCGTGCGGCGTCGAGGGCGCGATCGCGCCGTAGCGCTTGGCGGCTTCGGCCGCGCGCGAGGCCAGGGCCGGCTCGTCATAGGCGTGGATGATGTAGTGGGCCAGACCGGGATGGTCGGGATACTTGGCGAACAGCGCCTCCAGGATCTCGCCGGCCTTCAGCTGCTTCGCGTAGGTCTTGTCGGCGGGATCGGCGGCGGCGGCCAACGCCAGGGCGTAGAAGATCCTGGCTTCGGTGTCGCTGGGGTAGTCGGCGGCCAGACGCTCCATCGCCTGCTCGTAGGCGACGGTGCGGGCGTCCTGATTCACGGTCGCGGTGTCGGTGTAGAGGCGCGCGACCGCCTCGATATAGGCCCGCTCGCGCGGGGTCTTGGCCCCCAGGGCGCGGCCGGCCTGGACCGCCTCCAGGCCCTGCTTCAGCTGGGCGGGCGACTTGAAGCCGGCGAACGGATTGCTCCAGCTGCTGAGCGCGATGCCCCAATAGGCGATGGCGCAACTGGGATCGGCTTCGAGCGCGGACCGATAGCCGTCGATCGCCGGACCGAACTGGAAGGAGTGCATCAGGGCGACCGCGCGATCGAAGCGCGGCTGCGCGACGCTGTTGCACGAGGTCTCGAAGCTGACGCTGCCCAGTCGCTCCATCGCGGCATGGTCGTGCATGGCCATTTGCGCGGAGGCCTCTGTCGCGACCAGCGCGGCCAGGAGGGATGCGGCGAGAAAGATCCTGGATTGCATGGCGCCTGGCTGTTCGGATAACGAGGTTTTGGCAATAGACGCCTTGCCCGGCTTGAAAGTCCATCGCGATGAAGCCCAGCAGGCAGAAGCGCCTCAATCGCAGCTTGCGACTGGCGATCTGCAAGCAGGCGTGCGCTTGGCGGCGCGGGGCGCGGCCTCGACATTGCAGGGCCGACAATCTCTGGTCGAAGCGCCCGCGTCGTGGAAGGGTCGCGCCAGCCTGGACCCGCACCGGAGACGCGTGATGACGTCGAAGCCTGATTTCGTCCCCGAGCGCCGCGCGTTGGTCGCGGGCGTGCTGGCCAGTTTGGTGGGAGGATCGATCGGTCCAGTCCAGGCTCAGTCACGCTTCAAGGCGCCGGTGGTCGATCGGCTGACCCTGCAGGTGCTGATCGACAACGCCACCTTCGGCCCGTTCCTGGCCAACCAGACCCTGCCGGGCCTGACGGTCAGACGCGAGACCGCGCCCCGCGCGGCCCGGTTGCCTCGCCGGGCGCTCCTGGCCGAGTTCGGTCTCTCGCTGCTGGGCACTTCTCAGGTCGGCGACCAAACCCGCCGGGTGTTGGTGGATTTCGGCTACAGCCCGAACACCCTGACCACCAACCTGAACCTGCTCGGCATCGATCCCGATCAGTTCGACGCCGCGGTGCTCAGTCACGGCCATCTGGATCACTATGGCGGCTTCGCGGGCCTGTTCGCCGCCGGGGCGGCCAAGGACCGCCACCTGCCGCTCTATGTCGGCGGCGAAGAAGCCTTCTGCGAACGCCTGACGACCGGCTCACCGCCGTCGGTGATGGGCGCGCTGGATCGCGGCGAGCTGGCCCGTGCGGGACTGCAGGTGCGCATTACCCCCGAGCCGGCCGTGATCGCCGATCAGGCCTTCACGACGGGCATCATCCCGCTGACGTCCTACGAGCGCGCCGCGATCCCCACGGTCATGCGGGCCGGCGTCGGCTGTGATGCGGCCAAGCTCTCGCCGGGCAAGCGCGACGGCCAGACGCCCGACGACGGCGAGCACGAACTGGCCACCTGCTATGTGGTCAAGGATCTGGGCCTGGTGGTGGTCTCGTGCTGCAGCCATCGCGGGGTGCTCAACGCCGTGCGCCAGGCGCAGGTGCTGTCGGGCGTCGACAAGGTCCATGCCGTGGTTGGTGGTTTCCACTTGGTGCGCCCCCGCACCGAGGAGGACGCGCGGCGCACCGCCGCAGAGTTCGTGAAGCTTGACCCGACCTACATCATCCCGATGCACTGCACCGGCGAGGCGTTCATCGCCGAGGCGACCCGCTTGATGCCCGCCAAGATGATCCGGCCCTATGTGGGGACACAGCTCGTGTTTGACGCCAAGGCCTAGAGGGACTGATTTCGAGCCTCGCGCAAGGTCGCTTTTCGGCGGGACGCCAAGTGCCGCAATTGGCGCATACCAACAAAGCGGCACGAGGGCGGCCAATTCTAGCCGCCCCCAATTCTCCGCAGCAACTACGCCTGTTTGGCGCCGGCGACGATTGCGCTGGCGAACTCGCGATAGCTGCGCAGCGGGCGACCCAGGATCGCCGTTAGACGCGCGACGTCGCCGGCTTCGGGGACCATGCCGTCGCTGACATAGCGCTCGGCCATCAGCCGCATCTCGTAGGCCATCCACTTGGGCATGAAGGACGAGACGGTCTGCTCGAAGCCGCTGGGATCGTCGCCGGCATAGGCGACCGGGCGGCCCAGCACGTCCGACCAGATCGCCGCCACGTCGGCGCCCGTCAGCGTGTCGGGGCCGACCAGGTTGAGGGTCTCGACGGGCAGCAGGCCCGGCGCCTGGTCGCGGCGGACCAGTTCGATGGCGGCGACCTCGGCGATGTCGCGGGCGTCGACCATGGCGACGCCCTTGGACCCGATCGGCATCGGATAGACGCCGTGGTTCACGACCACGTCCTTGATCATCAGCTCGTTGTCGATGAAGTAGGCCGGACGCAGGATCGTGGCGGAAAAGCCCATCTGCTGGATCATCCGCTCGGCCCCGGACTTCACCGCGAAGTGCGGCACGTTCACGAAACGGTCGGCGTGCAGCACCGACAGGTAGACGACGCGATCGACGCCGCACTCGCGGGCGATGTTCAGGGCGACCAGGGCCTGGGTGAATTCGTCGCCGGCCACGGCGTTGAGCAGGAACAGGGTGCGCACGCCCTTAAAGGCCGCGCGCAGGGCGTCGATGTCGAGCAGGTCGCCCTTGGCGATCTCGACCTCCGACGGGAAGTCGGCCTTGGCGGGGTCGCGGACCAGGACGCGGACCTTGGCGCCGCGATCGATCAGTTGCTGGACGACATGGCGGCCGACACGGCCGGTGGCGCCGGTGACGAGGATGGTCATCGGAAAATCTCCGGGTTGGAGGGGTTGGGACACCCGGAAAATGATCGGTCCATAGGCGGTCCAATAGCGGCTATATCTGGACATCTCGTCTCGTTGGTGGAACATATGGACCTGCTGGCCCTCGCCGATTTCAACCTGGTCGCCCGGCACGGCGGCTTCGGTCGCGCCGCCCGCGAGGCCGGCCGGCCCAAGGCCACCCTGTCGCGGCGGGTGGCCGAGCTGGAGGCCAGCCTAGACCTGCGCCTGTTCGAGCGCGGTCGCACCCTGAAGCTGACCGAGGAAGGCCGGGCGCTCTATGCCCGCACCGGCGCCCTGCTGGCCGAACTGGACGAGGCGGCGGCGGCCATCGCCTCGGGCGGCGGGACCCCGCGCGGCCGGCTGCGGATCAGCGCGCCCCTGCTGTTTTCGCAGACCGCTATGGGCCTCCTGGCCGCCGAGTTCGCCCGCGCCTATCCCGAGGTGCGGCTGGAGGTGACCACCGACGATCGTCAGGTCGACATGGTCGAGGAAGGCTACGACCTGGTGATCCGGGTGAACCCCAACCCCGACGCCGGTCTCATTGGTCGCATCTTCCTGCGCGATCGGCTGGTGGTGGTGGCCCCTCCGAGCCTGCCGCGGCCCCAGGACGGCGTCCCGGTCCGGGCCGTGGTGCGCGGCGCGGGCGGCGACGCCGAGACCTGGGACGGTGTCGCGGTCGAGCCTGTCCTGCGGCTGTCGTCGCTGATCATGGTCCGCGACGCGGTGCGGGCCGGCGTCGGGATCGCGCGCCTGCCGATCTCGCTGGTCAGCCGCGACCTGGACGAGGGCCGGTTGGTGTCCTGGGGCGAGGTCGCCGGACCGGAGATCACGCTTTGGGCGCTCTACCCGTCGCGGCGGCTGCTCAGCGCCCGGGTGTCGGCATTCCTTGATCATCTCAAGGCCGCGTTCCCAACGGGCGCGCCCGAAGAGCTGGCGCGATACGTCGAGACCACCTGAAGCCGCGCAAAGCCGGCGGTGAGCGCCTCTGCCGCCAGGCGGCAGATTTGCTGCCAGCCTTGCGCAATTGTCGCTTCTGACCGTCGCCACCGGCGAAGCGACTGGCGTGAGGGCGCTAACGAGCATCCTGGGGGCTATTAGCGCGCGGCGCTTATATCTGAACTCGGTGGATGGCGCTACGCGATCGGCTTCAGCGCTATTTTCTTTTCAATCACGGCGGCGGCCTTTTCGGCTGTCTTCCGGCGCTCGAACACCGTCTGCATTTAGCGCTGATCCTCTTCGGACAGGGTCTTTTCCGCCTCGAGGAACTGCTCGGTTTCTTCTTCCAAAATATGCTCGAGATATTCTTCCTTGAGCGTGGCGAAATGGTCGAGCCACCCTGGGGAGGTGATGTCGCGCGCGGCGGCGTCGGCCATCAGCTTGTCCAGCTTGTGACGGTCGCCCACGGCGTGACGGGCAAATTCCGTGGTCTTGGGGTTTCGCATCACCGTCGACCACAGGGCCTGCTCTTCGGCCGCGGCGTGGCCGTGGACATCGCGGACGAACTCTTCAAACAGGGTCTTCCGCGCAGGGTCGCTTGGCAGCGTCGCCTCGATCATCGCCAGAAGAGCGCGGTGCTTGTCGTGGTCCTCGACGAGACGGCCGAAGATCGCGAGATTTCCCCGAAACTTTGTCACCGGCGTCGAGCCGATGCGCGCTGGAACGTCCGGCGCGACCGACCTGGCCTGGGCGATGGCGTCGGCCTTGGCCTTCGTTTGTTTTGCAGGGCTGACTGGCTTTGCCATGAACGATCCTGGATATCTAGAAGACGGCCGAAGAGCCAAGCTCGACGGTCAAGCTCGATGGCGAAGCAACGCTGGATTGGCCAAATCGCTGCATGGCAGGCTAGCCCCGAGGCTTGCGGACAGACCTTCTGGAACGCTGCGCACGACGAAGACCCTCCAGCCATCGCCCAGCCGTCTTCCTCCGGCCGGCCACAGCGCCTAGCTTGAGGTCATGATGGATTGGCGCCCGTATTTCGGTTGGCGAACAGCGTTGCTGTGCGTGGCGATCGTGCAGTGCCTGCTGTTGGCCGCAGCGCTGGTCCAAGGGAGCCAGAACCGGGCGGCGAGCCGCTTCCTGGCGGCCGCGCTCATGGTGATCGCCGGGATGCTGACACCGTATGCGATCGGTTTCGCGGGCGCCTATGACCACTTTCGCTGGCTAACCTTCGCGCCCTTCGCCATTCCCCTGGCGTTGGGGCCGTTGCTCTACGGCTACGCCCACGCGCTGGCGGATGGGACCGCGCCAAGGCGGATGCGGGAGCATCTCCTTCCAGGCATCGGTCAGTTCGCCTATTTCGGCGTTTGCTTCTTGATTCCGGGGAGCGCCAAGTGGTCGTGGTACACGGGCGGCCATCGCGCCTGGGTCGCTCCACTGTTCGATATCCTGGGCTTGTTGAGCCTGGCGGCCTACGCCTATGCGATCGGCAAGGTCCTGGAGCGCCAGCGCCTCCGTTTGGCCGATCACCGCAGCGACGACGACCGCTTCTCCGCTCGATGGCTGGGCCAAGTGCTTGCGGTGATGCTCGCGGGCCTGGCCGTCGAAGCCGGCTTCTGGCTCTGGGCGCTGGTGGTCGGCGGCATCGATTTCTTCCAGGAAACCGGGATGTATCTGGCTCTGGCCGTGCTCGGCGTCTTTTTGGGCGTGGCAGGCTGGAGGCAGGCTGTCCTTCCCATGCCCTTGGTCGCCCAGCCGGAGCCCGACCTGCCCGAGCCAGACCCCGCGCGGACGCCGGACTGGCCGGCCATCGCCAAGGACTTCGCCGACCGCACGCGCAACGCGGGCTGGTGGCGCGAACCTGAGCTCTCCTTGGCGCGGCTGTCGCGGCTTCTCGGCGTCAACAGCGGCCGCCTGTCCCGCGCCATCAACCTGGGCCTGGGGATGAACTTCTCCACCTTCGTCAACGGGCTGCGGGCCGAGGGCGTGGCCCGGGCTCTCTCAACCGGAGCCGACGGCAACCTCCTGGGCCTGGCGTTCGAGATGGGCTTTGCGTCCAAGGCCAGCTTCAACCGCGCCTTCATGGCGCGGTTTGGCGTCTCGCCTTCGCAGTTCCGTCGCCAGGTCTCAAATCCCGATTTTCTGCAGACGGACACGGAATTGAGGCGAGCTGCGCCGTGAGAGGGCGCATGGGCCAGATCCCGTTCGTGAGGATCTTTCCATGCCGTCGAACCGTCGTCGCCTGCTGCAGCTTACCGGTGGTCTGGCCCTTGTCGCCGGCACCCCCGGTTGGGCCGATATTGGTGCTGGCGATCGGGTCACCGACGACTGGAGCAGCGACGTGGCAATCCTGCGCCAGGCCTGGGAGACCATGCACCCCGGCGTCTATCGCTACAGCACGCCCGAGGAAATCTCGGCGCGGCTGGATGGCCTGGCGCGCGCCTGGGCCGCGCCGCGGACTTTCCGGGAGCGCTTCCTGGCGCTGACCCGGGTCACGGCCTCGCTCAGGTGCGGCCATACCTATCCCAGCCCCTATAACAGCAGCGATGCGACCGTGGCGCGGATCTATCCGGACCGTTCGCTGGTCCCGTTCCTGTTCCGCTGGATCGACGGGCGGATGGTCGTCATCCGCGACGACAGCGGCGCGGGCCTGTTCCAGCGCGGAACCGTGATCGTCGCGATCGACGGCGTCGCGACCAAGGATCTGCTGGCGCGGCTCACGCCTCTGGCGAGGGCCGATGGCTCAAACCTGGCCAAGCGGGTCAGCCTGATGGAGGCGCGGGGGGACGACCGATACGAAACCTTCGACATCCACTTGCCGCTGGTGCTGCCGTCGAAGGATATCGCCGCCTTCACCTTGGCCGACGGCCGCGTCGTGCGCGCGCCGCTCCTGACCCTGGCCGACCGCCGGGCCGGTTTGTCGGCCTCGGTCGAGGTCGCCAAGGACGCCAATCCCTGGAGCCTTCGCAAGGGCGAGGACGGCGTGCATCGACTGACCATGCCCGGCTGGGCGCTCTACGACTCCAGCTTCGACTGGCGGACCTGGCTGGGCGGGGTGATGGACGACCTGACGGGCGATGGCGCGCGCGGATTGATCGTCGATCTGCGCGGCAACGAGGGCGGCATCGACTGCGGGAACGTCATCATCAGCCGGCTGATCGAGCGCGATCTGTCGCTGTCGCGCGACCAGCGCTGGACACGCTATCGCACCGCGCCCGACGGCCTTCGCCCCTACCTCAAGACCTGGGACCGCAGCTTCCTGGACTGGGGCGAGGCGGCGGTGGCGTCGCCGGCGCGACCCGGCTTCTTCCGGCTGACCCGCTACGACGACGACAGCAAGGGCAGCCTGATCCGGCCGGAGGGGCGGCGGTTCACTGGAAGGGTGGCGGTGCTGTGCGACGCCTCCAACAGCTCGGCGACCTTCGGCTTCGACCAGACCTGCAAGGACAACGGCCTGGCGACCCTGGTCGGCCAGACCACCGGCGGCAACCGGCGTGGGATCAACGGCGGGGCCTTCTTCTTCCTGCAGCTACCGGCCTCGCGGCTGGAGGTGGACCTGCCGCTGATCGCCAGCTTTCCCGCCACGCCACAGCCAGACGCCGCGATCGAGCCCGACATCGCCGTGGCCACGACGGCCGGGGACATCGCCATCGGCCGCGACCCGCAGATGAAGGCCGCGACGCGCTATCTCCTCGGCGCCGTGAACAGGTGAAGGTCCGGTTCAGCGCCGCAACGTGATCATCCCGCGTTCTGGCGTTGCTTAGACGGCTTGGCGCGCGAGGACCCCTTGGTCGTGGCCGTCCCGCCTTCGGATCGGGCCGCGTCGGCGTCCTCCTCGCCGACCTTCTGCTCGACCGTCGCTGAAAAGCGCTGGTAGGCGCCAAGGCCGACCAGGACCAGCACCGCAGCGATCAGCAGGGCGGTCGGGTAGATCAGGTCGCTGACATTGGCGCGCGCGGTCTTGAAGACCACCACCAAGGCTTCGAGGAACAGGGCGATGACGATGGTGGAGAGAAACTTCGTGAGGCTTCGGCGCGCCTCCGCGGCGCTGCGCTTTTCGCTCTCGCGGAAAACCTCCTCTTCGAAGAGGTACTTGGCCACGTCAAACACCGTGACGGCGACAATCACATAACCCAGCACGTCGAGGATCGCGTCGGGTCCCGAGTGGTCGCCGCCACGCAGATCGGCGAGGGCCTCGGCGAAGCCGATGACCATCAAGGCGATCGCCGTGATCACCAGCAGGCCGCTGGCGCAAGCGAAGATCAGGCGAGACAGGGCTTTCACGGCGTGGGCTCCATGGCCTAGCCGAACGCGCCAGAGCCTGGGCTGTTGCGCGGCGCATCGCTGCTCCTGGGCGATGCTGGCGCTCGACCTGGATCACGACCTGGCTTGGCGTGGCGAACAGGGACACGCGTGGGGACGGGGGGCGATCGGCCAGGCCAACGTCAGGACCTCAAGGTCCCGTCATCGCCGCGCCCCGGTCCAAGGCGCGTTGCCGGCGCGTGGGTCAACGCTGCCGGCCCCAAGCCAGGAGGTAGTCATAAAGCGCATCGATGTCCTTGGCCGGCAGCTGCGAAAGCCTTTTGCGCGCCGCCACGGCCATTTCGCCGACATCCCGGCCGTCGCGACCTTGGCCTTGGTGGATCAGGGCCTGGAACTGGCCACGGCTATAGGCGCTGACCACGGCAAGGTCCGGCGGGTCGCCCGGCTGCGCGGGTTGAAACCCGCGAAGGCTGGGCGCGTGACATCCGGCGCAGACCGTTCGCGCCAGATAACGGCCCCGTTCGAGGTCGGGGCCAAGACTGAGCGGGGGATGGGCCAAGTCCTCCGCCAAGGTCTGCGACTCGGGGCGCACCTGGCCGGTGAGCACCAAGCGGCTGAAGGTCGGCGTGGTCTTGATGCGCGGATGAGGCTGGCCCACGGGCTGCAGCGATCTTAGGAACGCGACCAGGTCGCCTATGTCGCGTTCGGAGAGGGCCGCGTAGGGCGCGGCGTCCATCTGCCAAAGCCGCGTTCCGTCCGGTCTGACCCCGGTGGTCAGCACCGTGCGCAACTGCGCGTCGGAATAGGCCGGCACGGCCTTCGTGAGATTGGCGCTGTAGAGCACGACGACCTGGTCGTTGTGCGATACCTTGTGGCCGCTAAAGTCGCCGCCGTGGCAGTCCGAGCAACCCAGAACGCGCGCAAGCGCCTTGCCATGCTCCGCATCCGCGCGCGGCATGGGCTGTGAACAGCCCGTCAGGCCAAGCATCAAGTTGGCCGCGATGAGCAAGCTGAACCGAAGCTGCCTGAAGATGGTCGCCCCCGTGTGGAAATCCTAGCCTGACAGCCGTGAAGGTCGCGAGCAAGACACCGGTCTTTTGGTGTTGATCGAAGCGCGCCGTCGGCTCCCATTTTGGCCCGTTTTGGCGGTCGATGCCGCCGGATCGTACCGGCGCCGGCCGAGGTGAGCGCTTGGGAAACCCGAGAGGGACTGCGGCACGCTCTTGCGCAGCCTGGCACACCGCTGGCGATGCGAGACGCCGCCATGTTGCGCGTGTGTTGCGAGGTCACATCGGGCTGTTTGACTTAAGCGGCGGGGGGAACCCCAGAGAGGGCGCACAGCGACGCCAAGCGCGTTCGGTCGGCTGGGAGACATTGCGCCCGCCGATTTTCGAGTATCAAAGCCCGGCGCCGCAAGGGCGCGCCATTCTCGATCGCGACCTCGACCTCGGCCAGAAAAGGCTAAGGCCAAGCTTGCGTCGGCTGCGCGCCTTTTCTACGGCTCGGATAATGAAGGTTTCACGGCGGGGACGACACCAGAGCATGCAGGATCGACCTTCGCCGCCCCTCGCGGACCCACGATGAACGCCCTCACGCCGCAGGGCCTGAACCTGGACGCCTGCGCCGCCGAGCCGATCCGCATTCCGGGCGGCGTCCAGCCGCATGGGGCTCTGGCGGTGATCGGGGACAGGGGCGAGATCCTGCAGGCCAGCGACAATCTGTCCGCGTTCCTCGGCTTGCCCGCCAGGCCATCCAGTCTCGCCGCGATCGACCCGGGCGGGGATCTCGCCGGCGAACTGCTGGCGTGGCTGGCAGGCGATGAGGCGATTTTCCTGCGCACGGTCGCTCTCGCCGGCGTGGCCTGGCAGGTGAGCGCCCACCGCAGCGCTCAAGGGGCCATTGTCGAGTTCGAGGCGCCTCCGGCCAGCGAGGGCGAAACCCTCGAAGCGCTCTATCCGCGCCTTCGCCGTTTCGTCACCGCGACCGAAGACGCCCGCGAGGTCCGCGCCATCGCCCAGGCCGCCGTGCGTGAGGTCCGGGCCCTGACGGGCTTCAACCGCGTGATGCTCTACAGCTTCGACGCCGAGGGCGTCGGGACAGTGGTCGCCGAAGACGGTGACGGCGTTTTGCCGTCCTATCTGGACTTGCGCTTTCCGGCCTCCGACATCCCGGCCCAGGCGCGTGAACTCTACCGGCTCAATCGCCTGCGCCTGATCCCGGACGCCAACTATACGCCATCGCCGATCGAGCCGGCGCTCAGCCCGATCGACAGCCGGCCGCTCGACTTGTCGGATGCGGCGCTTCGTAGCGTCTCGCCGATCCATCTGCAGTACATGCGCAACATGGGCACCCTGTCGTCCATGTCGATCTCGATCCTGGTCGACGGGGCGCTGTGGGGGCTGATCTCGGGCCACAGCGCCCAGCCCCACCTTGTGAACCCGCAAGTGCGAACGGCCTGCGATTTCCTGGGCCAGATCGTCTCGCTGCAAATCGCCGCCCGCGTGCGCGCCCAACTGGCGGCCGATCATGTGGCGGCCAAGCGCATCGAGACGGCGCTGCTCAGCCGGCTGGCGCCGGCGCAAGACTTCCAGACCGGACTTGTCCAGAACCCGGATCTCTGGCTCGACCTCGTTCACGCGCAGGGCGCGGCGCTGGTGGTGGCCGGCGTGGTCTCGGTCGTGGGTCAGACCCCGACGGCTCCAGAAATCGAGCTGCTGACGGGGTGGCTGAAGGCGCGGAGCGAAACGGTGCTGGCCACGGACTCGCTGGCCAGTCTGTGGCCGCCGGCCGAGGTCTTCGCACCCGACGCCAGTGGCGTCCTGGCGATCTCGATCTCTCAGCTGCACCCCGACTACATCCTCTGGTTCAGGCCCGAGGTGGTGCGCACGGTCACCTGGAGCGGCGACCCGACCAAGCCGGTCACCGAAACGGGCGTCCTGCATCCGCGCAAGTCCTTCGAGGCGTGGAAGGAGCAGGTTCGACTGCGCAGCCTGCCGTGGACCGAGATCGAAACCGAGACCGCGGGTGAGTTTCGCAACGCCATCCAGAACTTCGTGTTGCGGCGGGCCGAGGAGCGCGCGGAGCTGACCGCCGAGCTGGAGCGCAGCAACAAGGAGCTGGAGGCCTTCTCCTATTCGATCAGCCACGACCTGCGCGCGCCGTTCCGGCACATCGTCGGTTACGCCGAGCTGCTCAAGACCAAGGAAGCGGCCCTCGACGACAAGTCGCGCCATTATATCCAGACCATCGTCGATGCGGCCCTGACGGCAGGGCGTCTGGTCGATGACCTCCTGGCCTTCTCGCAGCTCGGCCGCTCGCAGGTGACCCGCGCGCCGGTCGACATGCGCAAGCTGGCCGAGGAGACCCGCCGCGCGCTCGAGACCGCCACCGAGGGGCGCTCGGTGCGCTGGGAGATCGGCGATCTGCCCGCGGCCTTTGGCGATGCGGGCCTGCTGCGCCAGGTGATGATGAACCTGGTCGACAACGCCTTGAAATATACCCGGCCGCGCGAGGAGGCCGTCATCACCATCGCCGGCGAGGACCGCGGCGATATGACGGCCTACTGGGTGCGCGACAATGGCGTGGGCTTCGACATGGCCTATGTCGGCAAACTGTTCGGCGTCTTCCAGCGCCTGCATCGGATCGAGGATTTCGAGGGCACGGGCATTGGCCTGGCGCTGTCCAAGCGGATCATCGATCGCCACCACGGAACCATCGAGGCCTATGGGAAGCTTGGGCAAGGGGCCACGCTCCTCTTCACTCTTCCCAAGGCCCCACCGAAAGACGACGAAGGACACTGACGAGACGTGGCTGACCTGCGACCCATCCTCCTGGTGGAGGACAATCCCCGCGACCTGGAACTGACTCTGGCGGCCCTGGCCAAGTGCCAGCTGGCCAACGAGATCATCACCACCCGCGACGGCGCCGAGGCGCTCGACTACGTCTATGCGCGCGGCGACCATGCCGGTCGCCCGGCCGGTGACCCGGCCGTCATCCTGCTCGATCTGAAGCTGCCGAAGATCGATGGCCTCGAAGTGCTGGAAAAGCTCAAGGGCGACAGCAACTTCCGTCAGATCCCGGTCGTTATGCTGACGTCTTCGCGCGAGGAGCGCGATCTCGTCCAAAGCTACGAGCAGGGGGTCAACGCGTTCGTGGTCAAACCGGTCGACTTCAACGCCTTCTTCGAGGCCATCGAGTCGCTGGGCATGTTCTGGGCGATCCTCAACGAGCCACCGCCGCGCTCCGGCCCCGCTGATGGACGGTAGCGCCGCTCGCGCGCTCTGCGCGCTGCTGCTGGAAGACAGCGACATCGACGCCGAACTCGTGCTTGGACACCTGGCCAAGTCTGGCCTGGTCTGCACGATCCGGCGCGCCGTCGACCGCAAGAGCTTCGTCGCCGCCATCGAGAGCGGCGAGTGCGAAATCATCCTGGCCGACTATGCCTTGCCGGACTTCGATGGTCTTTCGGCCCTGACCATCGCCAAGGCCCTGGCGCCGGACACGCCGTTCGTCTTCGTCTCGGGCGTCGTGGGCGAGGAGTTCGCTACAGCCGCGATCAAGCGCGGGGCCACAGACTACGTCCTCAAGCGCAATCTCACGCGTCTGGGCACCGCCGTCGAACGCGCCCTGACCGAGGCGCGCCAACGCAACGAGCGACGCTGGGCCGAAGAGGCCCTGGCCCGCAGCGAGCTCAACCAGCGCCTGGCCATCGAGGGCGCGGGCCTGGGCGTCTGGAGCTTTGATCGCCGCACGGGTCTGCTGTCGGTCGACACGCGGTGCAAGGCGCTGTGCGGCCTGCCCGAGGACGCCGAGGTCAATCTTGGCCAGCTCATGAGCCTGTGCTGGCCTGTCGATCGCTTGAAGCTGCGCGCCGCGGCGCGTAGCGCCGCGCGTCCCGGGCACGAGGGGGAGGGGGTCTTCACCCAGGAAGTGGCGATCGACGGCGCCGACGGCCGCGAGCGCATGATCGCCCTGCACGGCCAGGCCGTGTTCGAGGCCGGCGTGTGCCTGCGTTTTGCGGGCGTGGCCAGTGACGTCACCGAGCAGCGGCGCGCCCATGCGGCCCTGGAGCGCCTGAACGAGCGGCTCGAAGCCGAGGTCGAGGCGCGCACCGCCGAGCGCGACCGCATCTGGCGGCTGAGCCGCGATCTTTTCGCCGTCCTTGATCCACGCGGGCGCTTCAAGCAGGTCAATCCGGCCTGGACGGCGCATCTGGGGCACGCGGCTGGCGGCCTGCTGGCCATGCAGCTCTCCGACATCCTGCACGCCGACGACCTGGAGACGGCCCGACACACCTTCGCGGGCCTGGCCGGTGGCGGGTTTGACCGCTTCGACGCCCGGGTCCGTCACGCAGACGGAACCTGGCGTTGGATCGCCTGGACGGTGACGCCCGAGCGCGACGCCTTCTATGTGGTGGGCCGCGACATCACCGAGGAGAAGCTGTCGGCGGACGCCCTGGTCATGACCAACGACCGGCTGCGCGCTCAGATCGACGAGCGCCAGCAGATCGAACAGACCCTGCAGCAGATGCAGCGCCTGGAGGCCGTCGGCCAGCTGACCTCGGGCGTCGCGCACGACTTCAACAACCTGCTGACCGTCATCCTGGGCAACATGACCTTTGTCGAGCGCGCGGTCGCCGACTTGCGCGCCGACCCGACGGTCGCGCGCCGGCTTCAGCACATGCGCTCGGCGGCCGAGCGCGGGGCGAGCCTGACCGCCCAGCTGCTGGCCTTCTCGCGCAAGCAGAAGCTGGCCCCCAAGGCGCTGGATCTCAACGAGGCCGTCGGCGGCATGCGCGAGCTGCTGCAGAGCACGATGGGCGGCAGCATCCGCATCGAGACCGTGCTGAAGCCGGCCCTCTGGCCGGCCCTGGTCGACCCGACCCAGATCGAGATGATCATCCTCAACCTGGCGATCAATTCGCGCGACGCCATGGAAGTGGGCGGCGGACTGACCATCGAGACCAGCAACGTCACCATCACCGAGGCGCCGACGCGACCCGAAGAGCCCGCCCCGGGCGACTATGTCGAGCTGTCGGTCAACGACACCGGCCCAGGCATGCCCGACGAGGTGCTGGCCAAGGCCTTCGAGCCCTTCTTCACTACCAAGGCCGTGGGCAAGGGTTCGGGCCTGGGCCTGGCCCAGGTGTTCGGTTTCGCCAAGCAGTCGGGCGGCGGCGTTCGCATCGACACCAAACTGGGCGAGGGGACCTCGGTGAAGGTCTATCTTCCGCGCGCCGCGTCTGACGAGATGAGCGCCGCGCCGGGTCATCTGGCGCCGCTGGCCGCCGTCGCCGCCGACGCCACGATCCTGGTCGTCGACGACGATAGCGCCGTGCGTGAAATCACCGTCTCGCTGCTGCGCGAGCTGGGCTATGATATTCTCGAAGCGGGCAGCGGCGCGTCGGCCCTGTCGATGCTCGCCGAGCGCCCCGACGTCGATCTCCTTGTGGTCGATTACGCCATGCCCGGCATGAGCGGCCTGGAGACCGCGACCCGCGCGCGCGCCATGCGCCCGAACCTGCCTTGCATGTATGTCACCGGCTACGCCGATCTGGCGGCGCTTCGGGAAGTGGGGGGACAGTCCGTGGTGCAAAAACCCTTCGTCGGCGACGAGCTGGCCCGAAAGGTTCAGGGCGTCCTCGGCGCTCTGGCCGACGACGCCAAGGTCATTTCCCTGGCGGCCAGCCGCTCGCGAGACCCCCGCCGTTAGCGACGCGCTGGGGAATCGATGCCTGGGCGGATCAGCGGGCGTCCCCGCGGCGGGGAGGGCTAACGGCAACGCTTCGAGGGTCTTGGCGTTATTCGGTGAGCGAGCTTGGCAGAGTGCTGCGGTCCGTTCGCCGTTGAGGGAGGGAAGGGGGATCGGCGGACACCAAACTGGCGGCGGCGCGTTCTCAGGCCAGACAAGGAGTCTAGTCATGCCCGCCAAATCCGCCGCTCAACAAAAAGCCGCTGGAGCAGCCCTATCCGCCAAGCGTGGCGACACGCCCAAAAGCGAACTGAAGGGCGCATCCAAGTCGATGCTGTCGATGAGCGAAAAGCAGCTCGAGGAGTTTGCCCACACCAAGCGCAAGGGCAAGCCCGAACACGCCGCCAAGGCGTGACGCCACCCCGTCTGCGGTTTGCCGCCCTGACGTTGTCGCTGGCCTGCGCGGCTTGCCAGCCGTTGTCGGACCTCGGCTTCGATCGGCGCCCCGTCTACATCACCGAACCGATCGACGGCACGACCCGCGGGCGCCTGTTGAATGCGGTCGACACCCCCGAGGCTTGCGCGACGTGGCTGGCGGGCGCGGGCCTGTCCTTTCGCCCGGTGGCCGATCGGACCGAAGACACCTATTGCCAGGTGACGGGCGCGGGGAGCCTCATCGACGCCACGCCCAGGACCGATGCGGTCCTGGCGCCGGCCCGGCCGATGATGGCCTGCGACTTGGCCGCCGCCGTGGCGATCTGGCGGCGCCAGTCCGTGGAGCCTGCCGCCCGCGCGCTCCTGGGAACCGAAGTTCGCCAGATCGACCATCTGGGCGTCTACGCCTGCCGCGGTGTCGGCGATCCCATCACCGGCCGGCCCAGCGCCCATGCCCGCGCGCAAGCCATCGATATCGCCGGCTTTCGCCTGGCCAACGGACGGCGCATCAGCGTCGCGAAGGATTGGGCCGGGCAGGGGGTCGAAGCGGTCTTCCTGCGCCGGGTGCGCGATGACGCCTGCCGGCTGTTTGGCGTCACCCTGTCGCCCGACTACAACGCCGCCCACGCCGACCATCTGCATCTTGAAGCCGGGCGCGGCGGGCTGTGCAGCTAGCTTGGCCGACTAGGCGGGCTGACCGTTCGAGGCCATGACCCCGCCATCGACCGGCAGGATGACGCCGGTGATCTTGCGCGCGTCGTCGCAGGCCAGGAACAGCACGGGACCAGCGATATCGTCGGGATGTTCGGGCGCGCCCAGCGGCATGCGGGCGTTGAACTTCTCGATCGTTTCGGGGTCCTTGAGCATGTCGGCCGTCAGGTCCGTGGCCGTGAAGCTGGGGGCGACGGCGTTGACGCGCACGCCGTGCTTGCCCAGGTCCAGCGCCAGGGCGCGGGTGAAGTTGACCACCCCGCCCTTGGCGACGTTGTAGGCGCTCATCCCCCAGTCGCCGCCCAAACCCGAGACTGACGCGGTATGGACGATGCAGCCTTTCGAGGCGATGAGGTGGGGCAGGGCGGCCTTGGCGCCGTAGAAGACCGCGTCAAGATGGGTGGCCAGCGTCGTCTTCCAGTCCTCGGTCGTGGTGTCGGCGAAGTCCTTCATCACCGCCGTGCCGGCGTTGGAGACCAGCACGTCCAGGCCGCCGAAGCGCGCGACCGCGGCGGCGACCATCGCCTGCACCTGGGCCTCGTCGGAGACGTCGCGGACCTGTACCACGGTGCGCTCGGCCGCAAGGTCGGCGGCGACCTTGTCGAGCTTTTCCCTCGTGCGGCTGACCAGCACGACGTTGGCGCCTTCCTTGGAAAACCGGCGGGCCACAGCTTCGCCAATGCCCGAGCTAGAGCCGGTGACGATCACGGTCTTGCCTTCGAAACGCTGGTCCATGGGAACTCTCGTCTTTGTGGGAAAGGTGAACTAATCGGCGGCCAGATCGATCAGCGCCGCGCCGATCTCGGGGCGCTTGCGCCGGCGCAGATGGGCAGGCGTTTCGGTCAGCACCACTTCAAGCGTCGGGCGCACCACGGCCTTCAGCAGGTGCCCGCCCCGCGCGGAACCATCGCGCAGCCCGACGACGGCGTGGATATGCAGGCTCGCCTGTCCATCGTCACCCAAGGCCACATCCCCCAGCAGGCTGAGCGCTTCGCACTGCTGCTCGACCTCGATCGGGACGTAGCTCTTCGTCTCGAAATCAAACCAGCCGACCGTGGCGCTGGAGAAGGCGCCGATCGCGGTCAGGGAGGCGGCGCTGAGATCGGCCTGGCGCGCGAAGGCGGTGATGGCCTCGAAGGCTTCTTCGCCTTCGTCGAGAACCAGCACGATGACGCGCTCGCCCTTCTCGCTCCAAACCGTCTTGGACTTCATGGTCGGCTCCGGCTTTTGGACTGCCTAGTCGATCCTTAGGACGATCTTTCCGCGCACATGGGCCTCTTCCAGCCGCTGATGGGCCGTGGCGACGTCTTCGATCGGGTAGGTCTCCGACACCACCACCTTGACCTTGCCGGCGTCGATCAGGTCGGCGATGTCCTTGAGTTGGGCGCCGTTGGGCTGGGCCGTGTAGCGCGGCGCCGAGCGGGCCTTGTGCGCCGCGGCCTTGGCCTTGTCCGGCTCCTGCAGGGTCGAGACCATGATGCCGCCCTCGCGCAGGACGGCCCATGATCGATCCTGGGTCTCACCGGCGACCAGGTCGAAGACCACGTCGATGTCGCTGGCGATGTCTTCGAAGCGCTCGTTCTTGTAATCGATGGCCGTGTCGGCCCCAAGATCGCGGACGAAGTCGAGATCGTCCTGAGACGCCGTGGCGAGGACCGTCGCGCCCTTGGCCTTGGCCAGTTGGATGGCCAAATGGCCGACCCCGCCGGCGCCGCCGTGGATCAGCACCTTCTGGCCGGCCCGCAGGCCGCCATGGTCGAAGAGCCCCTGCCAGGCGGTGATCGCCGCGAGCGGGACGCCGGCGGCGTGGATCAGGTCGATCGAGGTGGGCGCGGCCACCAGTTCGACGGCCTTGACCACCACGAACCGGGCCTGGGCGCCGCGATCCTGGCCGATGAAGGCAAACACCGGATCACCCTTGCTCAGCATGTCGTGGCCGCGCGTTCCGACCGCCTCGATGGTTCCGGCAAGATCGCGGCCCAGCGTGATGGGCAGATCCTTTTCATGATAGGCGGGGTACTTGCCCTCGCGGATCTTGTGGTCGACCGGGTTGGCGCTGGCCGCGGCCACCCGCACCAAGACCTCGTCGTCCCGCGGCTGAGGGATGGCGATCGTCTCGATCGCCAGGACCTCGCGGCCGCCGAACTGGTTGAGGCGCACGGCCGTGTTGGTGACGCTGTCGCTCATCAGGCTTCTCCTGGCATCCGCTCAAAACCGCCGAGCGGCCCAGACGATCCCGACGATGTTGGCCGCGACGCCCCAAACTTGGAGCAGAGGTTGCGCAAGGCCTGAACCTCCAAGCGCCTGGCGTGTTCAGCCAGGATGAAAGCCCTCTCCCTTCTCCCGTCCGCGCTGATCGGCGTCGTCGCCAGCGCTCGCTCCATGACGCCCATGGCCGCTCTCGCGACCGCGCGATTGGCCGGGCGCGCCACGCCCGGCCAGCTCGTCCTGCTGGACCAGCCGCTCTTCAAGTTCGGAGCCCTGGCGATGGGCGTGGGCGAACTCTTCGGCGACAAGATGAAGTCGGCGCCAGACCGGACGGTGTTCCTAGGGCTGCTGGCCCGGGTCATGAGCGCTGGTATCGCCGGCGCGGCCCTGGCGCCGCGCGGTCGCGAGCGGACCGGCGCTGCGATCGCCGTCACGACCGCCGTGCCCCTGGCCTATCTGACCCTGGCGGGTCGCAAGCAGGGCATGGCCCGGATCGGCCAAACTCGAAGCGGGCTGATCGAGGACGCGCTGGTGGTGGCGGCCGGCGCCGCCGTCGTCGCCATGACGGTCGGATCAAAGCACGCCTGGTTCGCCAGACGCTGAGCGCAACCCCGCCCGCGCGGTCGAGCCTGACCTTGGCCATCGCGGGGCCACCCTAACGCGGCGGTGCGGCCTGCCCCGCCAAGCGCCCCCGAACGCCCGGAGGTTTCCATGCCGACTTCTCGAGGGACCGGCGCAACGCCGCTCCATCCCCTCCATGCCATTCTGCTGGCGTTTCCATTGGCGCTGTTTTCGTCGGGGTTGGCCTGCGACATCGCCTATCTGAACAGCGCCTTCGTCCAGTGGACCAACTTCGCCGCCTGGCTGATCGCCGGCGGCTGTTTCTTCGGCGGGCTGGTCCTGGCCTGGGCGATCGTGGCAGCGGTCTTTCCTCGACGCGCCGCGCGCGGACGGGCGCTGGCCTATCTGGCGGCGGTGGCGGTGATGTTCGTCGCCGGCCTTGTCAATTCCTTCCAGCACAGCCACGACGGCTGGAGCTCGGTCGGATCGCCGGGCTTGATCCTGTCGATCGTCTCGACCGTGGCGGCGCTGGTCGCCGGCGTGATCGGCTATTCGGAACAACGCATCGAAGGGATTGCCCGATGAGCGCGCGCTGGCTTCTCCTCGCCGCCTCGGTGCTGGCCCTGCAGGGCTGCGGCCGCAGCGATCCAGGCCTCGACCAGACCGGGGCCGGTAAGCCGCCGCTGCCTGACCAGCAACAGACCCTGCTGCCGCCGATGAAGATCGCCAAGCCGGCCGGCTGGGGCGACGCGGTCCCGACCGCGCCCAAGGGGTTTAAGGTCACGGCCCTGGCCACCGACCTGAAGGTCCCGCGCCAGATGTTGGTCCTGCCCAACGGCGACATCCTGGTGGCCGAGGGCGCGGGTGGCGCGCAGGCCCCGAAGGTTCGCCCTAAGGACATCATCGCCGGCTACATCAAGGCCCAGGGCAAGACCAAGGTGAAGGGTGGCAACCGCATCACCCTGCTGCGCGACGCCGACGGCGATGGCCGGGCCGAGGTCAAGGAGACGCTGATCGAGGGCCTGAACGCGCCCTACGGCCTGGCCTTCGTCGACGGCCAACTCTACGTCGCCAACCAGGACGCGCTGCTGCGCTTCCCGTTCCAGCCCGGCCAGACCAAGGTCACCGCCAAGGGCGTCGAGGTCACCAAACTGCCTTCGCGGATCAATCACCACTGGACCAAGTCGCTGGTCGCCAGCGCCGACGGGACCAAGCTCTATGTCGGCATCGGCTCCAATAGCAATGTCGGCGAGCGGGGCCTGGACGTCGAAGAAGACCGGGCGACGGTCTGGGAGATCGATCGCCTGACCGGCGCGCATCGCCCGCTGGCGCAGGGCATCCGCAACCCGACCGCCCTGGCCATCGAGCCCACGACCAACGCCCTCTGGGCCGTGGTCAACGAGCGCGACGAGCTGGGCCCGCAGCTGGTGCCCGACTACCTGACCGCCGTGCGCGACGGGGCCTTCTACGGCTGGCCCTATAGCTACTGGGGCCAGAACGTCGATCCGCGCGTGCATCCGCAGAAGCCGGACATGGTGGCCAAGGCCAGCGTGCCCGACTACGCGCTGGGCTCGCACGTGGCGGCGCTGGGCGTCAGCTTCGCGCGCGACGGCGGCTTCGGCGGCGACTTCAGGGAAGGGGTGTTCGTCGGCGAGCACGGCAGCTGGAACCGCCAGGACCTCTCCGGCTACAAGGTCGTCTGGATCCCGTTCGCGGGCGGTCGCCCGAACGGCAAGCCCGTCGACTTCGTCACCGGCTTCCTGGACGGCCAGAAAGCGCGGGGACGGCCGGTGGGCGTGGCCTTCGATCCGGCCAAGCGCATCCTGCTGATCGCCGACGACCTCTCCAACACCGTCTGGCGGATCGCGCCAGTTCGATAAGCGGGCGGTGGCCCGATCATCATGGTTGTGCGGGCTTTGGCGGCTCTCAAGGCCGAGCGGCGATCGGCGCGTCTTCCGCTAGGCGCGCGGCTCGGACCGGCGCCTGGCCCATTCAAATCGGCTGAGCGATGCAACCGAAAGGGGGCTTCGTGCGCTCATGGCTCCGGTAATCGGGAGCCGGGCATGCACGCCTTCGAAATCGAACTGGACGGACGTCCTTATGCCGGGCTGTGGCGCGCCGGTGAGTACGACCGGCTGACCGTCGAGAGCGATTTTGGCTCGACCTACGCCTATCTCGACGGACGCGATCCCAGCGCCCTGGCCAGTTCGCTTCTGGTCCAGCTGGTGCGCCGCAGCGAGCGACACGCGGGCTAGAAAACGGTGGACGTAAGTCGCCGTGGCCATCGCCGACTCTTGGCTCGCGGCCCTTCCCATCTGGTGGTGGTGACGCTCGCGACGGATGGTCTCTGAAAGCGTGTGCGCCAAGGCGCCGCCGGCGCGGTCCGCGCGTTGGGTTGCCATGAGCACTCAGATCGTACGATTGGGCGGCTGCGCCTGCGGTCAACTCCGGTTCTCGGCGTCGGGTTCGCCTAGGCGAGGCGGGCTTTGCCACTGCCTCACCTGTCGCAAGGCCCACGCAGCCGCCTTCAACCCCTTCCTGGTTTTCGCCCCCGATCAGGTCAGCCTCAGCGGCACGATGACCGCTTGGGAGAGCTCGCCCGGCTATGTTCGTTACTTCTGTGGCCGATGCGGCTCGCGGGTGCTGGCCATCAACCAAACCGTCGAAGGGGGCGAGGAATACGAGCTCTCATTGGGCAGCTTCGACGAAACGGGCCTTTTCGCCCCGCAATATGAGAGCTGGACGTCCAGCCGCGAGCCGTGGTTGCCGGACCTGGCGCTTCCACAGTTCGTTGGCAATCGAGATACGCCCTGATCAGCCTGAGCCTCGTGGCGGGATCGGTCGGATCGTCTATGGCGCGATGGAACGGGCGCCGGTCCAGGCCTGGCGCGCCACCTGGAACCGTTCCTTCAGGGCGCCAGGCAAGGAAGCGCCCCGGTAAACCGGGGCGCTGGTGTCGCTCGAGCCGGATGGCGAGCGGTCGAGGCCTTTGGGGCCTCCTGGCGAACTTTCAGGGTGCGGCCTGACGCTGGCGCGCCAGGCCATCACCGCTGGAAATCGAACGGGCGCAGGTCGGCGCGTAATGTCCTGTCAGGTCGTTTCACAGGGTGAGCGGCAGAGCGCGAGACCTGGTTTGACTTGAGCCTGTAAGCGAACATCGTCGAGCCTCCTGCATGTCGCAAGACTTAACGCGCTTCCCAAAGGTCTCGAAGGAGGCTCTGAGGGCTGCACACCTAAACTACGCTTGAGACCGCCGTGCCGTTCCGGTGAATCGTCTGGGGACGGATGACGCGATGGACTAAAGATCGACCTTGGCGTTGTCGCCCATCTGCGGGGCCGCGCCAGTGACCGCCGCCACCACCATCTTGACCAAGGCCACGGCCTTGCCGGGGCTGTCCCAGAGTTCGCCGTTGTCGGGCGTGAAGGTGACGAGACGGATCGACGGATCGCTGGCGTCGTCCCACCAGGCCTTGTCGAAATCGCTCCACAGGTCGGTGATCTTCTGACGATCGTTGCTCACGCGCGCCGATCCCGACATGACCACGTACTTGTAATGGCTGTTGTCCGCCCAGGCGCAGGAAACGCTCGGGAAGTGCTCGACCTGGCCGTTCTTGTCGCCCTCGACATCGACGAGGAAATAGACCGCGTGCTCGTCGCGTCGCACGCGGGCTGAAAGCGGCCGGCTGTGCTGCTGCTCGCCGTCCCAGGTGGTGAACATGCCGATGTCGATCTTCTCGGCCAACTCCCAGATCCGGTTGGCGACCTCTTGCGGGGATTTGGGGTTGTCGTCGCTGCGTTCCTTGGTCATCGCGGCCTCCTTCTGGCGTGAACAAAGCCAACGCGTCCGTGCGCCGGCGCGTTGCCGGCGGGGCGAACGCGCTCCCTCTAAAGCAGGCGGCGCGACCGATCCCGCCGTGGACCTCGGCGTCGTGGGTCGCGCGGGCGCGCTTGGCTCACCTCGCGGTGCCTGACCAAGCGCCACATGCGTAGAACTTTGCCTCTTTATTGGGTTGGCGGATTGGAAGGGTAGGCCGATGGCCGAAGCGATTATCGATGACGAGGCGATTGAGGAACCGACGGTATGCGACGTCGTTCGAACGCGGCTGGCTGCGGCGCTCTTCTAAGCGACGCCGTTGGCGCCGGTCGCCGGGTGGGGGAACATCGGCGGCCGGCTATTTCCTTGCAGCTCGGCGCGCGGATCCCTGTCCGAGCCCTGCACGGCGGGATGAGGCGGCACGACCTAGGTGGTCAGGGCGAAGAGCAGGTCCTGCACGAGCGCCCGGCGCTCGGGCTCCTCGCGCCTGGCCTCGGCGACAATCAGCTTGTCCTCACCGACCGTGAGCGCGTCACCCCAACGCGACAGGCGGGCGCGCGCGGAGGCAAGCGCCGATCTGGGCAGGACCAACGAGACGCCCTTGGGGCCGGCGCGCACCTGACGCACGCCCGCGCTCCTGGCCAGGCGCTGTAGCCGGGCCTGGTCGAGCAGGGCGGCGACCTCGGGCGGAAGAGAACCAAAACGGTCCTCCAGCTCCTCCTCGAACGCATCGACCTCGCCAGGACCCTCCAGCCGCGCCAGCCGACCGTAGAGATTGATCCGGGTCACCGCGTCCGGAACATAGGCTGGCGGGATAGCGCCCGGCGCGCCCAGATCGAGCTCGGGGGTCCAGTCGTCGGCCTCGACCTCGCCGCGCGCGATCCGCAGCGCCTGGGCCAGGAGACGCTGATAAAGGCCCGCGCCGATCATCCTCATGTGACCGGCCTGATCCTCGCCGACGAGGTCGCCGCCGCCACGAAGATCCAGGTCGCGGGCGCTGATCGCCAGCCCCGAGCCGAGCCGATCGAAGGCTTCCAGGGTCGAAAGGCGCGCACGCGTGGCCTCCGACAGATCTTCATGCGGGTCGGAAAGCAGATAGGCCACGCCCTGCACACGGCCCCGGCCAACCCGCCCGCGCAGTTGGTGCAGCTGGGCCAGGCCAAAGCGATCGGGCCGCCAGACGATCATGGTGTTGGCGCGCGGCACATCCAGTCCGCTTTCGATGATGTTGGTGGCCAACAGGACATCGCCATCGCCGTCGGCGAAGCCCACCATCACCGCGTCGGCGTCCTCGGCCGGCAGATCGCCGTGCGCGATACGCACCGAAAGCTCCGGAACAAGGCTCTCCAGCTGCCGGGCGAGCGGGCCGATGTCCTCGATGCGCGGCGCGACCAAGAAGCTCTGGCCGCCACGACGCTTCTCGCGCATCAGCGCCATGCGCAGGCTGGCCGCGTCGAACGGCGCCAGGAAGGTGCGGATCGGCCGGCGGCGGGCCGGGGGGCTGGCGATCACGCTGACGTCCTGGACGCCGATCATCGCCGCCTGCAGCGTGCGTGGGATCGGCGTGGCCGTCAGGGTGAGCAGGTGACCGTCCTGGGCCATGGCCCGCAGTGTTGATTTCAGCGCCGCGCCGAACTTCTGCTCCTCGTCGATGATCATCAGGCCAAGGTCGTCGAAGGCGATATCCTTGCCGCCCAGCGCCTGGGTGCCGATGACCACACTGATGTCGCCCCGCGCCAGACCCGCCTTGACCGCCCGGGCCTCGGCGGCGGTGACCAGGCGCGACAGATGCGCCACGCCGATCCCCGTGCCGGCGAACCGGCGCTTGAAGGTCTCGACATGCTGGCGCGCCAGCACGGTGGTTGGGGCCGCGACCGCGACCTGGCGGCCGCTCAACGCCACCGCCGCGGCCGCTCGTAACGCCACCTCGGTCTTGCCAAAGCCGACGTCACCGCAAACCAGCCGATCCATCGGCCGGCCGCTGGCGAGGTCGGCCAGCACCGCCTCGATGGCCGCCGACTGGTCGGGGGTTTCGGGATAGGCGAAGCGGGCGGCGAACTTGGCGTAGGCGGCCTTGGGCGGGACAAGGGGCGGGCAGGTCCGCGCCTCGCGGGCCTTGGCCAAGGCCACGAGCTGGGCGGCCGCCGCCGCGAGATGGCGATGGACCTCGGCGCGGCGCTTGGCCCAGCCCTCGCCCTTGAGGCGGTCGAGCGTCACCGCGCTCTCCTCGGCCCCGTAACGCCAGATCCGGCCGATCTCGTCGACCCGCGCCTGGAGGATGTCGCCGCCATGATACTCCAGCTGCAGGGTGTCGTGGGCGACGCCGTCGATCTCGATCCGGGCCAGGTCGCGGAGCACGCCCACGCCATGATCCTCATGCAGGACCACGTCGCCCGGCCGCAGGTCGGGCTCGGCCAGGAGGTCCTGCACCGCAGTGGCGGCGCGGGCGGCGGTGCGCCCGCCGACCACGTCGCTGGAGGCGATGACCACCAGACCGCTGGCGGCCTCGACAAATCCGGTGTCGAGGTCCAGCTCGACGCTGACGACCGCGCCCGGCGCGCTGGCCTGTGCGGCGGCCCAGTCCGCGCAAGGCTGAGGCTTGAGGTCCAGCCCGCGCGCCAAGGCTCGGGCCAGCGGTCGAAGTTCCTGGCGAAGTCCCGTCAGCACCACCCGCCGCCCCGCCTGGCGATGACCATCAACCAGATCGCAGAAGGCGCGACCGGGATTGCGCTGCAGGGCCAGGCTCGCCATCGGCTCGAACCCGCGGATGTCCAGCCGCGCGGCCCGCCACGTGGCGAGCGCGGCCTTCAGGTCGGGTCCCAGCAGGTTCAGCGTGGCGGGCGACCCAGGCTCCGGGCCAAATCCGCCAAGCGTCCTGCGCGCCTCGAAGGCGTCCAGTACATGCGCTTCGACCTCGGCTAGCCGCGAGGGCGCCTTGGCGTCGGTCGAAAGGCGGGCCGTGGGCAAAAGGTCAAACAGCGACACCAGCGCGCCGTAATGGTCGGCCATGGCGTGCTCGCCCCCCGAAAGCCGCTCGGGCAGGGCGCCATCATCGCTCTTGAGGATCAGCTCACTGGCCGGACCCAATCGCAGGGTCTCGATCTCGCCTTCCGAACGCTGGCTCAGGGGATCGTAGAGTCGTATCTCGGCAATGCGCCCATCCTCGAGCACGATCCGCACCGGCCGGGCCGCATCGGCGGGAAAGACATCGATGACCTCGCCCAGGAACGCGATTTCGCCCGGCTCATCGATGCGATCGTCGACGACATAGCCGCAGGCGGCGGCGAACTCGCCCAGGGCTTGGCGATTGAGCCGCGCGCCACGCTCGAGCTCGAACACGGCCTCGCGCGCCACCTCGGCCGGCGGCAGCTTCTGCACGAGCGCCTCGGGCGAGGTGATCACGATCCGCCGGCCGGCCGCCGCGCAGAGACGGCGCAGCACGGCCATACGCCGTCCCATCACGTCGCGCGACGGCGAGGCCCGGTCATACGGCAGGCAGTCCCAAGGCGGCAGGACGAGAACCTCGATATCGGGCGCGAAGCCCGCCAGGGCCCGGCCGATCTCCTCGGCCCGGCGCTCGCTCGACGCCAGGTGGACCAAGGGCGCCGCGCTCCGAGCGACCTTGCGCGACAAGGCCAGCGCCACGGCCGAGGTCGGCGGCTGCAGGCTGGGCGGCTTGGCGGCGCGGTGGCCTCGCGCCCCCGGCGACAGGATCTCGCCGACGGTCGGGGAGTGGCTCGCGGCCTGGGACATGGGTGGGCAACTCTTGAAGACGACGCGCCTGGCGTCGGCGCGAGCAGGGCCACAACACCCGATGCCTAAGGAGGTTGCGTCGCCGGCGTCTGGCAAGGCAGAGCCGGGCCTGCAGCGATCTTTTGACGCCGCGACCCGCCGACCACGGAACGTTCGCGGCGAGGGCGCCGTTGAGCTTGCCCGACGGCAGCGCTTGACGCTGACGGCGCGCAAGGAGGGGATGTGACGGAAAGATCAGCACAGCGGCGGGCGTGGGGCGTGGCGCGCTGGGCAAGACGGCCCCCAGTGCTGCGCGGGCTCGAATGGGCTGGTCGGCTGGGCTATGCCGCCCGCGGCGTCGTCTATCTCGGCCTGGGTGCGATCGTCCTGCTGGCCGCCGCTGATCTGACGCCGCGGGCGCGCGGCGCCAAGGCCATGCTGGCGGCCTGGGCCGACTGGCCACTGGGCCTGGTCCTCGTGGCCCTTGTTTCGCTGGGGCTGCTGGCCTTTGCGGTCTGGCGCGGCCTGCAGGCGCTGCTCGACGCCGATCGTCACGGAGACTCCCCCAAGGCCATCGCCGTGCGGATCGGCCAGGCGGTCAGCGGGCTGATCTATGGCGGCCTTGGCCTCTGGGGCCTGGAGCTGCTAGATGCGTTCGAGGATGTCGGCGAGGCCGACGAGGAGCAGGCCGCCCATGGCGCGGCCGCCAGCATCCTGGCCTTGCCCTATGGCGAGGTGCTGCTGCTGATGGCGGGCGTGGTCCTGGTTGGGGTGGGTGTCGGCAACATCGTCCAGGGGCTGATGCAGGATTTCGCCAAGCGACTGGCCTGCGATGCGCGCGTCTGCCGCTGGGTCGCGCCGCTGGCGCGGCTTGGCTATGGAGCCCGAGGCCTGGCGACCTTGCCGGCCGGCGTGTTCCTGATCCAGGCGGGCCTGGAGGCGCGCAGCCACGACGCCCATAGCTGGGGCGGGGCCTTGCAGGCGCTGGAACGCCAGCCGTTCGGATCGTGGATGCTGGCCCTGATCGCGATCGGCCTGGTGGCCTTTGGCCTTTTCGGATTCGTCGAGGCGGCGTTTCGGCGCATCCAGCCCGCCCAGGCGCTGTCCTGATGGCCAAGGATGATCGTATCGCCTCCGCCAAGGCCGCGTCTCGGGCGGCGCGCGCGCCGCCCCCCGCCAAGCGCGGTCCGATCTTGGCGCGCACCCGTAATCTCAAGATGGCCCGTTCGGCTCACGCCTACGTCCGGGGCAGCACGGTGAAGTTCTACGAATGGCTTGAGGCGCGTCCCTCGGGCCTGCCCAGCGGCCCGCCGGTTTGGATCTGCGGCGACTGCCACCTGGGCAATTTGGGACCGCTGGCCAGCGCCAAGGGCGATGTCGACATCCAGATCCGCGATCTGGACCAGACCGTGATCGGCAACCCGGCCCATGACCTGATCCGGCTTGGCCTGTCCCTGGCCTGCGCGGCGCGAGGGTCGGACCTGCCGGGCGTCATCACCGCCCAGATGATCGAGGCGATGATCGACGGCTACGAGGAGGCCTTGGCCGCCGATTTCGAAGCCGAGACGCCCCACCCGCCGATGATCGGCGCGGTGGTGCGCGAGGCCGAGCGACGGACCTGGAAGCATTTGGCCGGCGAGCGATTGCGCGGCGCGCGGCCCGTGATCCCGATCGGCCGACGCTTTTGGCCCATCACCCGCACCGAGCGGCACGAGATCGAGGCGATCTGCGCCAGCGATCCGGTCCGCGCCTTGGTCACCAGCCTCAAGTCCCGGGGCAAGAAGGACGACATCCGCCTCCTGGACGCGGCCTATTGGGTCAAGGGCTGCAGCTCGCTGGGCCGGCTGCGGTTCGCGGTGCTGCTCGAGGTCGACGGCGGTGACGGAGCGCCTGACATCTGCTTCCTTGATATCAAGGAGGCGATCAAGGCCGCCGCGCCACGCGATCCCGACGCCGCCATGCCCCGCGACAACGCCGAGCGGGTGGTGGCCGGCGCCCTGGCGCTGTCGCCGCACCTGGGCCAGCGAATGGCGCCGGGGCGCCTGCTCGACAAGGCGGTGTTCCTGCGCGAGCTGATGCCCCAGGACATGAAGCTGGAGATCGTCGGCCTGGCCCCGGCCCAGGCCATGGACGCCGCGCGGGCCCTGGCCCGGGTCGTGGGCCATGCTCACGGCCGGCAGATGGACGCGGCCGCGCGCAAGGCCTGGATCGCCGACCTCTCGCGCAATCGCTCGGGCGCGCTCGACGCGCCGTCCTGGCTATGGTCCAGCGTGGTTGATCTGGTGGCCGTGCACGAGGCGGCCTATCTCGAACACTGTCGCCGCTACGCCCTCGGACTGGTCTAGGGACGAGCCGCGACTATAGGTCCTGCCGCGCTCAAGCCAGGGCGCGCAGGCGCTTGTGGATGTCGGTGGCCGCGATGGCCGCTTCGGCGGCGGCGACGGCGATCTGGTTGAGACCGCGCACGACGTCGCCAGCCGCATAGAGGCCCTCGATCGAGGTCTCCTGGTGATCGCTGACCACGAGGTTGCCATCGGCGTCGTGGGCCGCGCCCCACTGTAACGCCAGGCGGCTTTGCATCTCGCAACCCAGGGCCAGATAGAGGCAGTCGAAGACCCGCGCCGCCTGGCCAGGACGCTGGAGCGTGACGCCCTCGCGGCCGACGGTGAGCTCGTCCAGCGCGATCGGCGCCAGCGCGACGCCGTGCTCGGCAAGGCCCTGCCGGTCGCTCAGCTGGTTGATGTCGCCAAGATGGAGAAGGGTGACCGCGTCGGAATAGGTCGTCAGAAAGGCGGCCTCCCGCGCGCCCAGGTCGCCATCGCCCAGAACGGCGATCGTCTGGTCGATGGCCTCATAGGCGTCGCAGATCGGGCACATGCGCACCTTGGCCGCGCGGATCGCCGCCTCGACGCCGTCGAGCGCGGGCAGCCGGTCGACGACGCCGGTGGCCAACAGCACCAAGCGCGCCTTCACGCAAGCCGCACCCCGCCCCGTCTCGGCGGCGAGATCCTCCAGGTGAACGAGGAAACCCTCGTCGGTGCGCGATAGGGTTGTCGCCCGCGCTGCGCGTCGCTCCGCGCCGTAGAGGGCGGCCTGGCGGCCCATGTCGGCCAGCAGCTGGCGCCCGCCGACGCCGCCGGGGAAACCGGGGGTGTTGTGGCTCTCGGGGATCCAGTCGGCGCGCGGACGTCCGCCGTCCAGGATCAGCACCTTGCGTCGAAAGCGTCCCAGATAGGTCGCGGCCGTCAACCCGGCCGGACCCGCGCCGACGATCACCACGTCATAACCCCGCAGGGTGTCGTCGGGCGCGGCGGGGGCTTTGGTCATGTTCGGCGGGCTCGTCGAGGGCGCGCTGGCGCAGGCGCCAGCTTAACGAGCGCTCGCCTGGGCCGTTCCGGAGAACCCTGGCCCGGGCTTGCCGGGCGGATGTGGGCCAGGGGAGGGGCGGGCGCGGCGGCCGGGAACATCGCGCAAGCCGCGCCGTTCAAATCGCGCCCCGTCCGGGGCGATCGCGATAACGATGGAGACGCCGACCATGGCCCGACACTCTCTACTGGCCGCCGCCGCCCTGGCCGCCCTGACCCTCGCCGCCTGCCAGAAGAAGGACGCCGAACCCGCCCCGGCCGATCCGGGCACGGGTAACGCGGCCGTCAACGCCGCCCAGGATGCGACCTCGACGGCGGTCGGGACCGCCGCAGCCGTCACCGGCCCGATGTCGACCGACGCCTTCGTGGCCAACGCGGCGATCAGCGACATGTACGAGATCCAGGCCGGCCAGATCGCGCAAGCCAAGGGCCAGACCCAGGCGGTCAAGGACTTCGGCAAGCAGATGGTCACCGACCACACCGCGCTGTCCAACGCCATGAAGCCGCTGATTATCGCCGCGGGCAAGACCGCGCCGGCGGGCCTGGATGAGCGCCGCAAGGGCCTGATCGACAACCTCAACGCGGCCGCGCCGGCCGATTTCGACAAGGTCTATCTGACCCAGCAGGAAGCCGCGCACAACGAGGCCCTGACCCTGATGCAGGGCTATGCCGACCACGGCGACGATGCGGGCCTGAAAGGCGGCGCGGCCAAGGCCCTGCCCAAGATCAAGGCCCACCTCACCCACGTCCAGGGCCTGGCCTCGGCCGTCCACTAAGCATCATTTGATAGGAGACGTCCGCGATGGGCCTTTTTTCCAAGATCGTCGACAAGATCTTCCACCACGACCAAGCCAAGGCCGCGCCGAGCACGCCGGCCACGGCCAGCGCCGTCGCCCCGGTCGCCCCGGACCCGGCGACGCCGTCGGCGGCCGCAGTCACGCCGGCCGCTCCGGTCGATGTTGAAGCGGTGCTGACCTCGATGGCCGAGATCGACGGCGGCGGGGGCAATTGGCGCACCTCGATCGTCGATCTCCTCAAGCTGCTCAAGCTCGATTCCAGCCTGGAGGCCCGTAAGGAGCTCGCCGACGAACTGGGCGTGCACGCGGGCGAGGCCGGCAGCGCCGAGCAGAACATCGCCCTGCACAAGGCGGTGATGAAGAAACTGGCCGAGAACGGCGGTCAGGTTCCCGACAGCCTCTACCGCTAGGGGCCAGTCCGGCGGCGCGCGCTCGCGCGCGCCGCCGGAGCGCTCGTGCGGATCACGCGCGCGGCTTGACCGTTTGGCTCACGAAGGAGCCGCCATGGCGCAGAACAAGCTCAAGCAATATCAGGCGATGCGCGATTTCACCCAGACGGCCGAGCCGTCCGGGCGCGGCAAGGTGGCCGCCTCCAAGGCCTTGCGCTTCGTGATCCAGAAACACGCCGCCAGCCACCTGCATTTCGACCTTCGCCTCGAGCACGACGGGACCTTTCGCTCCTGGGCCGTGCCCAAGGGGCCCTCGTTGGATCCGTCCGACCGGCGCCTGGCCATGGAGGTCGAGGACCATCCCCTCGACTATGGCGACTTCGAGGGCACGATCCCCAAGGGCCAGTACGGCGGCGGTACGGTGATGCTGTGGGACCGCGGCTACTGGGCCCCGGAAAAGGGCTTTGAGAACATCGGCGCGGCGTTGGCCAAGGGCGAGCTGAAGTTCGTCATGGAAGGCGGTCGCATGCACGGCTCCTGGGTGATCGTGCGCACCAAGCGCGATGGCAAGGGCCGGGCGAGTTGGATTCTGATCAAGCACCGCGATGAAGGCGCGAAGGCGGGAAACCCCGAGGGTTCCACCGACGCGGACCGGTCGATCGCCTCTGGGCGGACCATGGCCGAGATCGCCAGCGGCAAGGGCAAGGCCGCCACGCCGTTCATGACGGCGCAGGGCGCCGACGCCGGCGCCGTCTGGCAAAGCGATCGCGACGGCAGCGCGCCCGCGGGACTCGTGAAGCCGGTCAAGGCTAGCGCGGCCAAGGCCAAGGCCGCCAAGGTCCTGCCAGACTTCATCGAGCCGCAGCTGACCAAGCCCGTCGACAAGCCCTCGTCCGGACCGGGCTGGGCGCACGAGATCAAGTTCGACGGCTATCGCATGCAGCTTCGCACCCAGGACGGCAAGGCGGCCTTGCGCACCCGCAAGGGCCTGGACTGGTCGGCGAAGTTTCCCGAAATCACCGCCGCCGGCACCAAGCTCGGGGACGGCGTCATCGATGGGGAGATCGTCGCGCTCGACCACACCGGCGCGCCCGATTTCGCCGCGCTGCAGGCGGCGATTTCGGAGCGGGATACCGCCGACCTGGTGTTCTTCGTCTTCGACCAGATGTTCGACGGCCTGGAAGACCTGCGCGATCTGCCGCTCTCTCAGCGCAAGGATCGTCTGGCCGCCAACCTCAAGGGCGCGCCGCCCGTCCTGCGCTTCGTCGACCACTTCATCACCGCCGGCGACGCGGTGCTGCTGTCGGCCTGTCGCATGGATCTGGAAGGCATCGTCTCCAAGCGGCTGGACGCGCCGTACCGGTCCGGGCGGGGCGAGACCTGGACCAAGTCCAAGTGCAGGTCCGGGCACGAGGTGGTGATCGGCGGCTACACCACAACCGGCGGCGCCTTCCGTTCGCTGATCGCCGGGGTGTATCGCGACGGCAAGCTCTTCCACATCGGCCGCGTCGGCACGGGCTTTGGCCGTGACAAGGTCGCGGTGATCCTGCCCAAGCTGAAAGCCCTGGAGACGGAGAAGTCCCCGTTCCAGGGTAAGGAAGGCCCCAGCCGCGCAGGGCGCCTGGGTGAGGTCCACTGGGTCAAGCCCCAGCTGGTGGCCGAGATCGAGTACGAAGGCTTCACCGCCGAGGGACAGCTTCGCCAGGCGTCCTTCAAGGGCCTGCGCGAGGACAAACCCGCCGCCGAGGTCGAGGCCGAGACGCCCGCGCCCGCCGCGACCAAACTCGCCGAGCCCAAGGCCCAAAAGGCGGCGACCACGACGGTCAAATCCGCGACCGTCAGTCCCAAAGGGTCGATCGTGGTCCTGGGCCAGACCATTTCCAACGCCGGCAAGATTCTATGGCCGCAAGCGGGCGATGGTCAGCCGGTGACCAAGGGCGAGCTGGCGCGCTATTACGAGGCGGTCGGCGCTTGGATGATCGAGCATGTCCGCGGCCGGCCCTGTTCGATGATCCGCATGCCCGACGGCATCGCGGGCGAGCAAAAGTTCTTCCAGCGCCATTCGGGCCAGGGCCAGTCGGCCTTGATCACCGAAGTGGAGGTATGGGGCGACCGCAAACCCTACCTCCAATTCGACAAGGTCGAGGCCCTGGTCGCCGCCGCCCAGGTCGGCGCGCTGGAACTGCATCCCTGGAACAGCGAGCCGTTCCTGCCCGAGCAGCCAGGGCGGCTGGTCTTCGACCTCGATCCCGCGCCCGACGTGGCGTTCGAGCGGGTCATCGAGGGCGCGCGTGAAGTGCGCGACCGGCTGGCTGACCTTGGCCTGGTGTCGTTCTGCAAGACCACGGGCGGCAAGGGCCTGCACGTCGTCACCCCGTTGTCGGCCGAGGGGATCGGCTGGGACATCGCCAAGGCGTTCGCCCGCGACGTCTGCAAGGCCATGGCGGCTGATGATCCTGACCGCTACCTGATCAGCATGGCCAAGAAGGATCGGACAGGACGCATCTTCCTGGACTATCTGCGCAACGATCGCATGGCTACGGCGGTAGCGCCGCTGTCGCCGCGCGGCCGACCCGGCGCGCCGGTGTCGATGCCGATCGGCTGGGGGCAGGTGAAGAAGGGCCTGGACCCGGCCAAGTACACCGTGCGCACCGTGCCGGGCCTGGTGCGCAAGCTGACGGCCTGGGAAGACTATTGCGAGGGCGAACGCTCCCTCGCCAAGGCGATCGCGCGCCTGGGCAAGGTCTGAGCCGATGGCCAACGCGCCGCGCCGTCTGAAGGTCTACCAGGCCCAGTTCGGCTTCCACGACAGCGTCGTGGCCGCGCCGAACCAGGCCGCGGCCCTGGCTGCCTGGGGCATGCGCCAGAACCTGTTCGCCGAGGGCCGCGCCAAGCTCGCCGAAGACCCGGCGGCGGTGGAGGCGGCCCTGGGCCATCCCGAAACGCCTTTGCGCCGCGCGATAGGCTCCAACGATCCCTTCAGCCTCGCGCCGAACCTGCCGCGGGTCCCCGATCCGCCAAAACGGCCCAAGCCGGCGCTGAAGGTCGTCCCCAAGGTCAAGGCGCCCGAGCCCGCGGCGGCGCCGCCGGATCGCTCCGAGGTCGATGCGGCGGAAAAAGCGCTGACGGCGATCAATAGGCGCCGCCTCGAAGACGAAGCCGATTTCCAAAGGCGGCGCGAGACGCTCGAGGCTGAGGAGGCCGCGTCGCGTCGGCGTTGGACGGCCGATCGCAAGACCGCCGAGGCGCGACTGGACAAGGCCCGGAGGGCCTACCGGGCCGAGGGCGGCGAGATCTAGCTGGCCTTGCGCGTCCTGGCCGACGCGGTCTTGGCGGGCGCCTTGGCCTTGCTCTTGGCCGCGGGTTTCTTGGCGGCGGCCTTGGCCGGAGCCTTGGCGTCCTTGCCGCCCAGGCTGGCGCGCAAGGCGGCCATCAGGTCGACGACATTGGTGTCCTCGGGTTCTTCGACCTTGGCGATCTTGTGGCCCTTCTGCTTGGCCTTGATCAGGTCCTTCAGGGCCTCTTCATAACGATCGACGAACTGGCTGGGATCGAACGGGCCTTCCTGCTGCTCGATGATCTTCTGGGCGATGGCGATCATCTGCGGATCGGCGGCCTTGTCGCTGATCGATCCGAAAACCTCGTCTTCCTTGCGCACCTCGGCGTCGGTGCGCAGCGTGTAGGCCAAGATGCCCTTGCCGCGCGGCTCCAAGGCCAGCAGTCGCTCGCGGGTCGACATCACCACGCGGCCCAGCGCGATCTGGCCCGAGCGTTCCATCGACGCGCGGATCACGGCGAAGGCCTCCTGGGCCAGCTTGCCGTCGGGCGCGAGGTAGTAGGGATTGTCCCAATAGATGCGGTCGATATCCTCTGCCGGCACGAACCGCTCGATGTCGATGGTCTTGGTGCTCTCGAGTTTGACGTCGTTGATCTCGTCCTGGCTGAGCAGGATGTATTCGCCCTTGGACACCTCGTAGCCCTTGACCAGCTTGCTGCGCTCGATCGGCCCGGTGTCGGGGTCGGTGGTGACCATCTTGATCCGGTTGTTGGTCTCCGGATTGATCAGGTTGAAGTGCACCTCGCCGCCGCTGTTGGTGGCCGTGTAGAGGGCCACCGGGCAGGTCACGAGCGAAAGCCGAAGATGTCCTTGCCAGGTCGGGCGATATGCCATGTCGAAGATCCTTGCCCGCCTGCGCGGCGTCCTGGATTCAACGACGGGCGCGGTGATTCGTTCTCAGGCGCCGCAGGGCGCGGTCTCGCCGGTGTCGAGGTCTATGCGGAAGCAGTGCTCGCCGCCGGTGTCGAGATCGCGAACCACGACGCTGATCTCGCCGTCGTCCTCGGGCGCGATGGCCAGGTCCTCGACATAGGCCACGGCCGCGGCCTCGAACGACGGCTCGTGGACAACCCGGGCATGGTGAGGCCCTGCGTGGCGGGCGTGGACGCTGAAGCGCCGGTCGTCGTTGGCGGCCTTGGTCATCGCGGATCTCCTTGGGGCATCAACGCGCCAATCCCGCGAAGGGATTCAACATCGCCCAGGGTCGCGAGGATTGGCCTAACGCGTCTGGCCGGCGCTCTCGAAATAGGCCGTCGAACTGCCTTCGGTGTGGGCCACGATCGCGATCTCCAGGTTCTTGCCATCGTCGAGCGACAAGCGCGCCCGCCCGGCCCGGAACGCCTCGCGCATGGCCTCGGCGCCGCCCGTCAGACCGCCCTTGGCCACCCGCAGGCCCTGGGAGTCGATGTAGCGAAGCTCAAAGCTCACCGGATAACTCTGGCGTCCCAACAACATCGCCCCCTGACCAACTTGAGGAGGCTTGGGAGATCTTGGCATGCGGGGCGGATCCGGGCTTGGGCGGGGTCAGCGCTTCGACGAAGAGGAGAGGGTGCGGCCCGGCGATCGTCGGGGGGGCGTATGCCGGGCCGCTGGCGTCCCCAGGGCCAAGAAGGCGCTGTCCGGACCTTGAGAGAAATCCTGGCGCGCCTTGTCGTTCCTGTGGCGAGGACGAAAAGCTCGCCAGGTCGTTGCCGCCCATGACCCGGCGCGCGCCAGGCCATGGGCGGACGATCAAAAGACCTTGCGGACCAGCGGCTCGCGGGCCCAGATCCGGCCGGCTTCGGCGGCGCTGACGAAATCGGCGATCGCCTTGGTCGGCAGGTTGATGAGCCCCGCGTCGGCATCGGGGTTGGCGTCGGAGAGCCCGCCCTTGACGAAGAGCGGCGCGGCGGCCGACACATAGGCGATGACCTTCAGATGGCCGAAAGCGTCGCGCACGAAGTTGACGGCTGCGGCTTCCAGCGCCAAGGCCGCGCCGCCCTCGTCCGACGCCAGCACCGCCACCGCGTCGAACAGCACCGACGGGCCGCCGTCGACCCGGAAGTCGGCCGGGATCAACTGGCCCCCGGCGGTGGTCACGCCCGTGATGGTCGGGGCGATGATCGCAAGCTTCGCGCCGGCCGCCTCGACCGCGGCCTTGAGGTCGGCCAGCAGCGCATCATCGACCCCATCGGTGACCAGGGCACCGACCTTGCGGCCCTTGAGCCCGGGGGCGGCCTTGGCCAGCAGGCTCAGCGCCGGCGACAGGTCCAGGTCCTGGGCGGCGACGGGCGCGGGCGCGGGCGTGATCGGATCCTTGATCCCTAGGCCGGCGGCGACGCGCGCGGCCAGGCTCTCGTCGATATGGACCAGGCGCGAGAGCACCGCCGTGCGAACCCGCGCGACATTGCACTTGGACAGTTCGAAGATCAGGGCCGCGACGATATGGTCGCGCTCGGGATCGGTCTGGCTGAGGAAGAACAGGCGCGCCTGGCTGTAATGGTCGGCGAAGGTCTCGGGACGAACGCGCAGCTGCTCGCCGCTCTCGGAGGCTGGGAAGGTGCGATAGCCGCTGGTCTGGCTCTCGCGCTTGACGTCGTCGCCGAGGCTGGAGGGCTCGTAGTTCACCTGGCCCTTGGGCACGCCCATCTGCATGTGGCCATCACGCTGCAGATTGTGGAACGGGCATTTGGGCTGGTTGATCGGGATCTGATGGAAGTTGGCCGAGCCCAGGCGCTTGAGCTGGGTGTCCTGGTAGGAGAATAGCCGGCCTTGCAGAAGCGGGTCGTTGGTGAAGTCGATGCCGGGCACGACGTGCGAGGCGCAGTAGGCCACCTGCTCGGTCTCGGCGAAGAAGTTGTCGGGATTGCGGTCCAGAACCATGCGGCCGACCACGCGGAGCGGGATGACCTCCTCGGGGATGACCTTGGTCGGGTCGAGCACGTCGAAGGGCAGGGCGTCGGCCTCGTCCTGGCTGAAGGTCTGCAGGCAGAATTCCCATTCGGGGAAATCGCCGGTGTCGATCGCTTCCCAGAGATCACGACGGTGGAAATCGGGATCGGCGCCGTTGATCTTGACGGCCTCGTCCCAGACCACCGACTGCGCATTGAGCTTGGGCCGCCAGTGGAACTTGACGAAGGTGCTCTGGCCGTCGGCGTTGACCAGTCGGAAGGTGTGGACGCCAAAGCCTTCCATCATCCGGTAGGAGCGCGGGATGGTGCGGTCCGACATGATCCACATGACCATGTGCATGCTCTCGGGCGTCAGCGAGATGTAATCCCAGAACGTGTCGTGGGCGGTCTGGGCCTGGGGGAACTCGCGGTCGGGATCCTGCTTGGCGGCGTGAATGAGGTCGGGGAACTTGATGGCGTCCTGGATGAAGAACACCGGGATGTTGTTGCCGACGAGATCGAAGTTGCCTTGTTGGGTGTAGAACTTGACGGCGAAGCCGCGCACGTCGCGGGCCAGGTCCATCGATCCCTTGTTGCCGGCCACGGTCGAAAAGCGCGTGAAGACGGGGATGCGTTCGCCCGGCCGCTGCAGGAAGTCGGCGGTGGTGATGTCCGACAGGTCCTCAAGGCACTCGAAGAAGCCGTGCGCGGCCGAGCCGCGGGCGTGGACCACGCGCTCGGGAATGCGCTCATGGTCGAAGTGCATGATCTTTTCGCGCAGGATGAAGTCCTGCAGCAGCACCGGCCCGCGCGCACCCGCCTTCAGCGAGTTCTGGTTGTCGCCGACCGGCACGCCCTGGTTGGTGGTCAGCTGGGTCGGTTCGCCGCTGGCCTGCTGATGCAGCTCACCGCCGGGCGCGACGAGCGTGTCGATGCCGGTGGTGGTGTCGGGCGCGGCGATCGGCGGCTTGTCGGCGGACGCCTTGGTCTTGGTCGGCATGGTCGGTCCTTACTTCAATTGAAGAGCGCGCCGGCGGGCGCGGGGAAATTGTCTCGGCTCAGGCGATGGCGGCCGGGGCCAGCTGCGCCATCAGCTCGGCCTTGCGCGCCGCGAGCTTGGCGCCCAGGGCGTCGAGATCGAGGTTGGTCGCCCGGACCTCGGGAAAGAGCTCGTTTTCCTCTTCCTCGACGTGGTGGCGGACCTGTTCGCCGAGCACCTTGACCTTGGCGTCGTAGAGCGGCTGGCCCGGAAGGCCCGCCTCGATCTGGGCGATCAGGGTCTTGGCCCCCATGTGCTCGACGATGGCCTCGTCGATCAGGTCGCCGTCGCCGGTCTTCTCCCGCGCCGGCGGGTAGAAGAACTCTTCCTCGATCTGGGTGTGGACCTTCAAGGCCAGGCAGATCTTGTCGGCCAGGGCCTTCTTCTCGGCGTCGTCGGTCAGGCCTTCATAGGCGTCGAAGTAATCCTCCACCTCACGATGGTCGGCTTCAAGCAGGGAAATGGCGTCGGGGCCACGCGCCTTGGGAGCCGCCTGGGCCTTGGTCGCCGCGCGCGCGGACTTCTGCTTGGCCTTGGTTTTCGCCGTGGTCGCCATGGATCGTGTTCCGGATGTGTGGAGAGGTCGCGGTCTGAACCGCTCGCACGCCCGCCTGTTCCGGCAACGATCAAACGATGGGTGGCCCACGGCGGACGCAGGCGTCGGCTTGGGCCGCCTGGCCCTGCGGGCACGCCCGTCGGGTCGGCGTCGGCGCGCCTCGGCGTGCGATCAGGTGCTTGGCCGTCCGCTGGTCAATGCGACCGAGAGGCCCTCGGGCGCCCAGTGGAAGGCGATCTGGCCATCGAGCTGGCGCGCCAGGTTGGCCATCAGGCGCGAGCCAAAGCCCGAGCGCGAGGGCGGCGCGGTCGGCGGACCGTCGCGCTCCTGCCAGTGCAGCGACCATCCGTTCGGGGTAGCGGCCCAACTGACCTCGACCGTGCCTTCGCGCACCGACAGGGCGCCATACTTGGTCGCGTTGGTGGCCAGCTCGTGCAGGATCATGCTCAGCGGTTGAAGGTGGTCGGCCGGCAAGGCGATCTCGCCGCCCGACAGCCGCACCCGCGAGACCGCGCTCACCGAAGACAGAAGTTCGTCGCGAACGACCTCGGCGATCGTACCGCCGCGCCATTGGCCCTTGGCCAGCGTCGACTGGGCCCGCGCCATGGCCTCGATGCGGCCGTGGATGGCCTGGCGGAAGGCGGCCGGGTCGGGCGCTTCGGTGAGACGTACGACCGATTGGATGATCGCCAGCGAATTGCGCGCCCGGTGATCGACTTCGCGCATCAGCAAATCGCGCGCGGCCTCGGCGTGCTTTCGCACGGTGATGTCGATCGCCGTGCCCACCACGCGAAGGCAGCGCCCGTCATCGTCGAAAACGCCGCGGCCCTTGGCCGCCACCCAGCGCTCGACGCCGTCCTCGGCGCCGATCGTGCGGTACTCGACGTCGTAAAGCGCACGTTGGGTCGGATCGGCGGCGGCCGCGTAGGCGCGCGAGGTCTCCTTCAGATCGTCGGGGTGCAGGCCCTGGTAGAAGTCGGCCATGGTCACCGGCACGCCCGGGGAATGGCCAAAGAGCGCGCGGACCCGGTCGTCCCAGTAGAGCGCGCCGTCGCCATTATCGACATCCCACAGGCCCACCTCGCCAAATTCCGTGGCCAGGCGCAGGCGCGTCTCGCTCTGCAACAGGGCGCGCTCGGCGTCGAGCCGCTTGGTGACGTCCGAGATCACCGCATAAAGGCCGACGACCGATCCATCGGGGCCCCATCGCGGCACGTAGTCCACCTGCACGTCCCTGACGCCAGCGGCCGGGTAGATGACCTGACTTTCGAACGTCACCCGCTGACCCGCCAGGGCCGCCTTCAGGTGCGGGGCGACGGCCGCGTAGGCGGGGCCAAGCACGTCCTCGACCGTGCGGCCCTGGATGGCCTCGCGCGGCTGGCCAAACCAAGCCTCGTAGGCGCGGTTGATGAACCGGTAGCGGCCGTCCTTGTCGACATAGGCGATCAGCAGCGGGGCGGCGTCGGTAATTCGTCGCAGCTCGGCCTCGCTGTCGCGCAACTCGGCCTGGGCGCCGACCCGCTCGACGAACGCCCACGAGCGCTCGGTGACCTCGCGCACCAGGGCCAGCTCGCGATCGCTCCAGTGATGAGGACCCTTGTGATGGACCGCCATCAGCGCCCGCAGCCGCCCATCGCGGACCAAGGGCATGCAGATCGTCGAACCAATGCCGATCGCCTGGAACGTGGCGGCCTCATGGGGCGCGATCTCGACGCGATTGTCGTTGATGACCAGCGGCAGGCCCCGGCTCAGGTTCTCCACGGCCATGCGGCCAAAGTCGGCCAAGCGGTAGTGGCCCACGATGGAGGTCGAACCGGGCGCGGCCCAGTCGCCGCGAATGGTGAAGCCATCCTGGTCGGGGTCCATGTCGGCGTAGGCGCATATCGCCACAGTCATGTGCTCGCCGATCATCTGCGCGGCGCGGCCCATCACCGCGTCGGCGCTGGGTAGCGACGAGGTAGCCCGGGTCAGGTGGTCCAGGAAGAGCAGGGTGCGTTCGCTCTCCTCGCGAGCGGCGCGCTCCTGGGCAGCCGAGGTCGTCTCGACACAGACACATAGGACGCCGGGGATCTCGCCGGCGATAGGGACGGGACTGTAGGAGAAGGTGAAGACGGCAGGCCGAACCTGACCATCGCGGTGCAAGACGACGGGCAGATCCTCGTAGAAAGCCGCCTCGCCGCCGAACGCGGCCTCGATGATCGGTTCGATCGTGTCTCGGACCTCGGGCCACACCATCCAGAACGGCTGGCAGAGCGCGCCAGGATGCTTGTCGCCGAGGATGGGGCGATAGGCGTCGTTATAGAGCAGGATACGCCCGGGTCCCCAGACCAGGAACATCGGAAACGCCGCGCTGAGCATGACATCGACCTGCTGGCGCAGGCCTTGAGGCCAGAGGGCCGGCGGGCCGAGGGGCGAGCGCCCGCACGCCTCATCGAGCAGGCTCGCCACTTGGCCACGCGGCGAAACCTGGCTGTCCATCAAGCTCATCAGGGCGGGAATCCGGCAAGGCGACGTGGCGGTCGGGCCGTCCTTGCCTGCAGCAGCCCTCCCTCGACCACAACGTCAAAGCCAAGCTTCGGTTGCGGCCACCCATCTTCTGATCGCTTGTCCATCAACGACATCGGCGTGGAGCGGCGCTGTCGGAACGGGCCCTGCGCCGACGTGTTGATCTTCCACACAGAGCACGAGGAGATCGCCATGAACGATCAAACCAACGACCAGAACCGCAAGCCCCAGCAGCAGGATCAAGGCGGCCAGCAGCGCGCGCCCCAGCAGCAGAATGAGCAGGGCCAAGGCCGCGGCGGCGAAAAGACCGGTGAGCGGATCGACATCGACGGCGATGGCCGCACCCGCGACCCGAACGACACGCGCCCGACCGACGACGGCGGCCGGGGCGAGCCGGTTCAGCGCTAGTCGGCCTAGATGCTGAGAGGAGGGCCGGGTGTTTAACCCGGCCTTTTCCTTTTCTGGCTTCTCTTCGTCGAGTATCTCTGCGGTTGAAGTCGGAAGTCATGGAACAACAGGCATCGCCGCGCGCCCTGCGCAGGCTGATCTATTCGAGCCGCTACACAGGTTCCCCTGGCGATCTGGGCGATGTCCTGTCGAAGATCATCGCCAAATCCATCCAGAACAATCGGCTGGTCAACGTCACCGGCTTCCTGGTCGCGGGCGAGGGCGTCTTCCTTCAGCTTCTCGAAGGGCCAGCGACTGCTGTCCAAGAGACGTTCGACCGTCTGTCGGGCGACCCCCGTCACGCCGATCTTGTGATCATCAGCGATGGTCAGGCGCAAAGCCGCATGTTCAACGACTGGAACATGGGTCAGCACTACATCGGCGCGTCGGGCGCGCCGCGCCTCGAGGACCTTGAGGGCGGAAGGGCTCGGGTTCGCGCTGGGTGATCAATCCCGCGCCGAGCTGCTGTTTGCCAAGCTGGGCAAGCATTATCTGCGCCAGCGGACCTGAACATCGCGCACGGACAAAGACGAAATGCTGGTCGCGCTTGACCCGTTTTGTGTGGGGCGATGGAAGCTAAACCCGCGCCAACGGCTCGACCAGGTAGGCGCGATCGGGCGGGTTGGGATCGTCTATTCCGCCCACAAAGCACGGCCGCACCCAGATGAGGCGCTTCTTCAATCTGCCCGGACCGTAAGGTTGCCGTCGCCAATGGCCGCGCCGCCAGTGCTGGCGCCGATCGGGGCTCGTGTTGAGGGGACCGCGCTCATGGCCGAATGCTCGAGCATGCCGCGGACCCAGCCATCGAATGAGTTGGAAGCCTTCGTCCAAGGCCTGGGCATTGGCCCGTTGGCGCTCAGACTTCGAGCTTGCCGCAAGGCCCGAGCGAAGCGTTTCTGGAAAGTCAGCGGGATACTGCGCGTCCGAGATTTCCGGATCAGCGCCGATGTAACACACCGCGTTGGCCAGGAGACGCATGGCGACTTCGCACCGTGGCGCGGCCTGCGCCAAATAGTCGTCGCTCTGGACGATCACGCCTGAGAAAACGGCCGACTTCCCGCCGACCACGCCGGTTTGCTCAACCGCCATCAGGCGGGCGATCGCCTTACGGAACACGCCGATCAAGCCTTGATCGACCCGGTCCCAGTGAAGGATGAATTCCAGGAAGGGCGCGGGCGTAGCGGGCCAGTTCTCGTCCTTGCCCAGAAGCTCAGAGGTAAAAACGACCTGCCAGGCCGTGGGACCCGTGGCCCGCAGATAGGCGCCGTCGATCTGATTGGGCGGGCCGGGCAGGGCCCCGACATCCGCGCCGCCAAAATGAACATAGAGGCTTGTGAACGGCGCGGTCAGATCGTCCATCCGCACGCCGTCCAAATCCGTGAAGCTGAGCAGCTGCGCCAGGGCGGGCGTGAGCACGAAGTTGGTAGCGCCGCACGCCCGATGTTGTCCCCAGACCAGACTGATCAGCATTTCGTCGATGACGAGTTGCATCGCGCCGCCGCCCAGATGGGTTCTGCCCTGCCTGTCGAGATAGGCATTGTGGGTGCGCTGGATGCGATGCATCACCGCCTGGACGATCGTCTGGTCGTGCCAGGGGGTCGGGGTGGCGTTCGTCCCGGATGTGGCGCGGCCGATCTCCCGAGCGTGGGGGCGCCCCCGCCTATAGCGGATCGGGTGAAGACGAAGACTGTCGAACGACCCCATGCCCAACGCGGCTCCGGCCGTTGATGAAGGACGAGCGTAAGCTAACACGTTTTGGGTGTGTTGAGTGTGACAAGACCATTTGTGCGGTCCCGGCGCGCCGCGCGCGACCGTCTTCGGCCTCCGCTCGACGGGACCAATCAAATCCTTTCGTTACCGACGCTCGGCCGCCGCGTGTCGCGCTTTAAGGTCACGGCTGAAAGACGATCGATCTCGATCGTGGGACGGGGCAAGCGCGCGCGCGGGGGCCGGCGCTCACCCCTGACCCTTCAGGATGGCCAGGGTCCCGCCATCAAGGGCTAAGGTGACGCTAGCGACGAAAGCTCGGGCTTGTCGGTCCGCCAGGCCACTCAAGGCGCTTTCCATCGGCGATCGCGCCTAGGCGTCTTGGTCCTCGAAGGTGGCGACCACGGCGCGGATCAGGGATTCGGCGGTGATCGGCTTGGCGACGTGGTCGTCGGCGCCCGCCGCGAGCGCGGCCTGACGGTGGTCGTCCAGGGCGTTGGCCGACAGCATCTTGATCGCCGTGCGCTCGCGGCCGCTTTCCTGTTCGAAAGCGCGGATCGCGCGCACGGCGGTCAGGCCGTCCATCACCGGCATCTGCATGTCCATGAGCACGAGATCGAATGTCGCGTCGCGCAAGGCGTCCAGCGCCTGCTGGCCGTTATCGACCACGGTGAGGTCGGCGCCGATCTGATCGAGGATCAGGCGGACGACTTGTTGATTGACCAGATTGTCTTCGGCCAGGAGGATGCGGACCGCGGCCGGCAGGCTGGGCGGCTCAGGCGGCGAGATGGCCGGCGGCGAGTTCGGCGGCAGGATGACCTCCAGCAAGAAGCTGGCGCCTTGTCCCCGGGCGCCGACCGCGCTGAGCTCGCCGCCCATCATCCGGGCCAGGGCGCGCGAGATCGACAAGCCCAATCCCACCCCGCCAAACCGCCGTGTCGCGCTGGCGTCGGCCTGGTGGAAACGATCGAACAGCAACTCGGCCTCGTCGGGCGCGAAGCCGACGCCCGTGTCGCGGACGGTGAACCGCCAGCCTCCGGACGCGTCCGGTCCGACCGTCTCGACCTCGACGCCGCCCTGATCGGTGAACTTCAGGCCATTGGCCACCAGGTTGGAGAGCACCTGACGCAAACGACCGCTGTCGCCCAACACCCAGGCCGGCTGTGGCGGGGCGCTCATCACCAGGTTCAGCCCCTTCTCGGCCGCCAGGGGCGCGAAGAGGTCGGACAGATCCTCGACGAGCAGCGCCAGATCGAAGGGCTCGGGCGTGAGACTAAGCTGGCCCGCTTCCATGCGCGAGACGTCCAGCACGTCGGACAACAGACTGTTGAGCGCCTTGCCGCTGCGCTCGATCAGCGACACCATCGCCGCCTGCTCGGCCGAAAGCGGGGTGCGCGCCAGGGCGCTCACCACCCCCAGCACCCCGTTCATCGGCGTGCGGATCTCATGGCTCATATTGGCCAGGAAATCGGACTTGGCCTGGCTGGCACGCTCGGCGTTCTCCCGAGCATGCTCCAGCTCGGTGACATCCTGCGAGGCGATCAGCAGGCCCGCGATCCTCCCGACCGCATCGCGCCACGGCGCGGCCGACCATTTGAACCACCGGTTGGCGCCTAAGGAGGTCAAGTCCGACCGGTCGACGCCGCGTTCGCGCGCGCCGGCCAGAACCCGGGCGAACACCGACGCCCATCCCTTGACCAGTCCTGGAAACACCTCGTCGAGGGTGGCGCCGACCACCTCGTCGGCGGGCCTGCCGTAGAGCCCGCTCCAGGTCTGGCTGACACGTAGGATCCGAAGGTCCAGGTCGGTCATCAGCATCGAAATCGGGGCGTTGTCCACGAAGGCGTCGATCGTCGCGCGCGAGGCCTGGGCCTCCATCTCGTCGGCGGCCAGGCCGGCCAGGGCGGTGAGGATCTCATCGAGCTTGGCGTCGTAGGCGCGGGGTTCAGGATCGATGACGCAGACGGTGCCGACGATATAGCCCGAGCTGAGCCGGATCGGCGCGCCGGCATAGAACCGGATGAACGGATCGCCCAAGACCAGGCGGTTGTCGGCGAACCGCGGGTCCAGACGCGCGTCTTCGACCCAGAGCGTGGCCAGCGATCCCAGCGCGTGGGCGCAAAAGGCGTCTTCGCGCGGCGTCTCGGTGTCGGTGAGACCTTCGGCGGCCTTGAACCACTGGCGATGTTCATCGACCAGCGACACGACGGCCATCTGGGTGTTGCACGCGGCCTTGGCCAGCTGAGCGATCCGATCGAAACGCGGATCGCGCGGGGTGTCGAGAATGGCCAGTCGGCGCAGCGCCAGGAGTCGTTCGGCCTCGTCAGTGCAGTTGACCGTCTCGTTCACGCAGGATCTCCAAGCGCCGTCTACTCAACACGGCGCTCGCCTGTTGGTTCTGATCAACAACATCGCGCGCCACGAGCGAGTTCAAGCGCTGGCGGGCGTTTGCGGCTCGGAATGAGTTCGTTGGTGTGCGTGTTCAGACGCGGGCCTGTGCGTGGGGCCCCGCTCGCCCCGCCGCTGATAGCTTGCGTGTCTGGGCTGGCGCGGGCGCCTCAAGTGGGAAGCCGCCGCGCGCGATGGTTGATGCCGCACGGATGCCAGCGTGGCGATAATATCGCCGTCTGGACAAAGTCGACGCGCTCGATCGCCGGGTGGGAACGTTTCGTCCAGCGGTCCGTATTGCCCTCATGTCGCGGGCGAGCATCCTCATTGTTGAAGACGAATATCTGGTCGCAGTCGATCTGGCAGCTTCGCTCGAAGAGCTTGGCTACACCAGCGCCGGTATCGCGCCCGATCTTGAAACGGCTCTGGCGCTCGCAGCGAACAAGCCTGACCTGGCGCTGGTCGATATTCACCTGCGCGATGGCCAGACCGGTCCGTTGATCGCCGAGCGTCTCGCGCAAGATCATGGCATCGCCATCCTGTTCGTGACGGCCAACCCCCGCATGGCCCTGGACGCCAGACCGCCCGGCGTTATCGGCGTCCTGAACAAGCCGTGCCAAGAAGATGTGGTCGCCGCCGCCGTCGCCTACGCTCTGCAAGCCAAGAGCGGCGCGCCGCTGCCCTTGCCCCCCAGCGGCTTGATGTTGATGCAAGGCGCCGCCTGAGGTCAGAGGTCGCGGCTCAGCCGGTTGACCGAGACTTCCATTTCCACACAAAGTCCGCTGGATTTCCATTCGCGCCGGATCATCCCGCCCAGTTGCTGGGCCACGCTCATCTCGGCAAGTCGGGTGCCAAAGCCTTGACGTTCCGGCTCGCCGGCGATGATCGGGCCCTCCGTTTCGCACCAGGTGACGCCGACCTTGGAGTCTGTCAGGGCGATCTGCACATTCACCTGCCCGTCTGGGGTCGACAGCGCGCCGTATTTGGCCGCGTTCGTCGCCAGTTCGTGGAACACCAGGGCGATCGGCGTGGCCCCCCGGTCGTCGACCGGGACATCGTCGCCGGCGACGGTGATGCGCCTCTCGTCGAACGCGGGGTAGGGGGCGAATAGCTCCAGGAGCAGGCCCTTCAGCGTCGAGCCGCCAAGGGCGGGCCTGGAGGCCTCGCTATGGGGACGCGCGAACTCATGGGCGCGGCCAAGCGCGGCGATCCGTTCCTGCAGACCCTTGGCGAACATCCGCGCCGACGGGTCGTGCCGGCTGGACAGGCCGATCAAGCCGGAGACCACGGCGAAGATGTTCTTGATGCGGTGGCTAAGCTCCCGGCTCAGCAGCTCGTTCTGCTCGGCCGCCATCTTGGCGTCGTGAATATCGGTGCAGGTCCCAATCCAGCGGGCGATCGCGCCATCGTCATTGAACACCGGCAGGGCCCGGCCGAGCGTCCAGCGATAGTCTCCAGACCGGTGCCGGAGCCTGTACTCGATCTCGTAAGGTTCTCCCGTCTCGAGGCTGTGGCGCCATCGCGACCAGGCAAGCTCCTGGTCCTGCGGGTGAAACATGCCGTTCCAGCCCTCGCCGTCGGTACTGCCCTCTGGCGCCCCGGTGAATTCGTACCAGCGCGCATTGTAGTAGTCGTGAAAACCGTCGGGCCGTGTCGACCAAACCATCTGCGGCATGGCGTCAGTCAGAACCTGCAATTGCGCGCGGCTTTGGCTGAGCGCCTCGGCGGTCCCGGACGTGTCATCCAGCCACGGTGCGCGCATCGGCTCGGTCTTAACACCCGCCCGGCCAGCGATCGCATCAGGGTCTTTCAATTGCAAAGCTCATTTTCTGATCGGGCGAAAGCCGCGACGGAGCCTTTGCTCGCGCCGCGGTCATGACATAGCTGAACGAGGTTGGAAAAGTTCCCGGCCTAGGCTTCGGACGCGGGGACGAGGGCGCGGAAGGCCTGAGGCAGAAAGGTGACCTTCGCATGCCGTTCGATCTCGACCTTCTCGCCATCAAGAATGGCGGGAATCTCACCGTGGGCGAGCACGTGGACACATTTGACCTTGGCGCGCGTGACCGAAGAATCGTTGCGCCATCCATCGAAGGCGGCGTGAAAGGCCAGCCCGAAAAGGCCCGCCGCCGTGCTCGGGTCAAGCGCCACCGCTTCGAGCGCGGCCTCTTCACCGTCCATGACCTGGGAGATCAGGGGGCAGATCACCGCCACAGCGTCGGCCGAACCCTTGGCGTCGCCAAACTCGTAATCGATCGCGTCGGAGAGACTGTGTCGGGTTGCCGTCACCGCGCGTTTGGCCGCTTCGAGAAGATCGCCCTCGCGGACGGCTTCGCGCGCGTCGGCCCATAACGATGGCGCGCCGAAGATCGCCGCGCAGTAGAACCGCTGACCATCGACGTCTCCGCCGCTGACCGGCCTGATCCGTGGCGCGGCGAGCGTCGCGGTCAAGGCGGCCTGCCAGTCGCCGGCGCCGTAGAGCGCCTTGGGCAACATGTTCATCGTGCCGCCCGGGAGCGGGATCAGATAGGGCCCATCTTGCCCACAGAGGGTCGCGGCGCTGCCGATGGTGCCATCGCCGCCCAGCACGACGAGCACATCAGCGTTAGCGACCGCCGCCTTCAGCGTCTGAGCGATCTCCGAGGGCGAAACGACGTGGATGTTCACCGCCTCCAGTCCGGCTTCAGCGAAGATGCCTCGGGCCTGGCTTTCCGATGTCGCACCGCAGCTGCCGCTGGCGGTGTTGAACACGGCCACGACCCGGCCGGCGAGGGCCGCATGAGCCTCTGACATTGGAGATCCTACTGCTGAAAAAAGCCAAGCTTGTTGGCGCGTCACCGTCAACGCGCGCGCGGCCAAAAGGATCGTCGGCGCGCTAGCGCAAGGGGTTTGTCCTTAGCGCACTGACGGGCGCGGGGCTTAGGGCTCCGCCCTCTGCGCACTGCGGATCGTCTTCCGCCAGTTTCGGCCGCTTCGAGTCTTGAGCTGGCGTCCCGCGACCGCGTGCGGCCTCAGGCTGTCGCGCGAAGGATCTCGGGAAACTCGTCGGCGATCTCCCGGGCGAGAAACCCGAGCGGCCCTAGGCGAGCGGCAAGACGCCGGCCTGCTTCACCGTGCAGGTAAACACCCCATGCCGCAGCCTGAAAGGGGGATGCTCCTCGCGCCAGGAGGCCGACAATGGCGCCGGCCAGGACATCGCCCGAACCCGAAGTGCCCAGCCCCGCGCCACCGCCTGGGTAAAGCACCACCTCCCTGTCGGGATCGACGATGAGCGTCTTCGCGCCCTTCAGAGCGACGACAGCGCGAAACCGCGTCGCGGCCGTGAGCGCGGCGTCCAGAGGATCGGCTTCGACCGCCTCCTTCTCCACGCCCAGCAAGGCGGCCATCTCCCCCGCGTGCGGCGTCAGGACAACGTGCGGGGTCTGTACGGCCGACGCCGCGCTCAGAGCAGCGGCGTCCAACACCAGCGGGCCGCGCGTCGCAGCGGCAAGCTCGCGGGCCAATGCCTCATCGTTCTGCAACATGCCCGGGCCGATCACGACGGCGTCGCATCGCTCGACCGCCTCGACAAGGCCTCTGGTCGATCGCGTCCAGGGCAGTCGACCTGGACGGGCGATGACCCGCGCCTCGGGGACGACCAAACTGAGCGCCGCTGTGGCCGAGGCTGGCGCGGCGAGCTGCAATTTGCCCGCCCCCACGCGCAGGGCGGCCTCGCCGGTCAGGCGCGTGGCGCCGACAAGGTCCTCGCGCCCGCCGATCACGACGACCCGGCCGCGCTCCTCCTTGCCGCCATCACCAAGCACTGGAAGGGGGCGCGCCCGGAGCCACTTTCGATCCAGGGCGACGAGCTTCATCATCGCGCCGCCACGTTGGCGTCGGGCGCCGCCGTGACCGGCGCGGACCGTTCTTCCAGCGGCGCGGTGAAGTTGTAGCGCTCGAGGCGCAAGCCGCCGTCGGGAGCGCATGCCGGATCGAAACGGTACTCGGTGACGCCGCAATTGGCGATGTCGGCTTCCTTGTCGATGGCCAGGATCTGCGCCTCGGTCAGGCTTTCGAGCAGATAGCGCAGGCATAGAACCACGACTTGATGGGCGACGATGAGAACACGGTCGCCGGCGTGGTGCAGGCTGATCGTGTCGAGCAGGCTGCGAAGCCGCAGGATCACGTCGCACCAACTCTCGCCCCCCGGCGGACGGTGATAGAATTTGCCAAGCAGCGTGCGGAAGGCCGCTTGCTCGGGAAACTGGCTTTCAATCCCGACCCGCGTCAGCCGGTCGAGGACGCCGAACTCCTTCTCGCGCAGGCGCTCGTCGATGCAGAACCTTCGATCTGGCGCATCGAGCCCGCCCACCTGGCGGATCAGCTGACTGGTCTGCACGGCGCGGAGATAAGGCGAGGCCATGACCGTGGCCGGGCGGTCTTCCTCGGGCATGGCGGCGAACCAGCGCCCGAGCGCGGTGGCCTGCTGGCGGCCCAGATCGCTCAGCGACACGTCCATGTCTCGGTCGGCGATGTCGATCCGTCCAAGGCCTGCGGCGTCGGCCGCGTCGCGGGCGACATTGCCGGCGCTCTGGCCGTGGCGGACGATCCATAGGGTATTGGGCCAGCGCTTTTCCATAGTCGATCAACACGCCAGCGCCTCGGGAGTTCTCCATCGACCAAAGGATCGCTGCAGCAGTTCTGGCTGACCATCGCCTTCGGGTCGTGCTAGAACGATTGCGGAACATCGGAGGCGGCATGGCCAGACGCGCGGGCAGCGCAGACCTACCCTTGCATGGCGGACGCGTGCCGCCTTGGCTGGGCGAGCGGATGACGCGTCTGGGCGCGGTGATCAGCCAAGCCATCGTGCACCACTACGGTCGCGACGAGCTCCTGCGCCGGCTTGCCCATCCCTTCTGGTTCCAGTCCTTCGGGGCCGTGATGGGCATGGACTGGCACTCGTCGGGGATCACCACCAGCGTGCTGGGATCGCTCAAGCGCGGCCTGGCGCCGCTCTCCGGCGAACTGGGCATCCATGTCTGCGGCGGGCGCGGCAAGCACTCGCGCCAGACCCCGAGTGAGCTGGCCGGAGTCGGCGAGCGGGTCGGGCTGGATGGCGCGATGCTGGCCAAGGCCAGCCGGCTGGTCGCCAAGGTCGACAGCGCCGCCGTTCAGGACGGCTTTGATCTCTACCTGCACGGCTTCATCGTCGCCGACGACGGCCAATGGGTCGTGGTCCAGCAGGGCATGAACGGCGATCGCAAGCAGGCCCGGCGCTACCACTGGCTTTCCGCCGACCTGAAGAGCTTCGTCGATGCGCCGCACGCGGCCATCGAGGGGCGGGACCAGGGCCACATCGTCAACCTGACCGACCGACGGGCCGAGGCGTCGCGACGTGCGCAACTGGCGCTGCTGGACGAAATGGGCCCCGAAGGCGTGGCCCGCGAGGCCGCGAAGCTTGCCGCTGTTCCGGACGCTCCGCCAGCTCAGGGCGTGCTGCCTCACCTGGTCATGCCCGACCATCACGATGTCCGCGCCGAAAACGTCGTCACCCGTCGCCTGCACGGTGCGCTCGCCGCCGCCGCCGAGCAGGGGCCGAAGGACTTCAGCGACCTTCTGCTGGTCCCCGGTGTCGGCGCGCGGACCATGAGGAGCCTGGCGATGGTCGCCGAGGTGGTGCATGGCGCGCCCTGCCGCTTCAGCGACCCGGCGCGGTTCTCGCTCTCGCTCGGCGGCAAGGACCGGCATCCCTTTCCGGTGCCAACCAAGGTCTATGACGAGACCATCCGGGTGCTAAAGAGCGCCATCGACAACGCAAGGCTTGGAAACGACGAGCGGCTCGGGGCCATCCAACGCCTCGACGAACAGGCCCGTCGGCTGGAGCGTCACGTCGATGGTCCGTCGGTCGAGGCCTACATCGCCCAGGAGCGCGCGCACTCGCATCGCTATGGCGGACGCAGCGTCTTCGGCTGGGAGACGGGGCCGGTCGATAGCGCCGCGGCGGGCGGTGCGGCGCGGTCCTAGTCGATCCGCAGGTGGCGCTCGACGCCGTCGGTCTTACCGGCCAGGCCGGGGACCTCGTCAAGCTGGCGCAAACTTGTAAATCGGCCGCGCTCTTCTCGATAACGCACCACCTCGAAGCCATGCCCGCGCAACGACGGGATGGCGTCGAGGTCCTGGGCGGTGGCCGTGTTGAGGTCGATCATGAGGCAGGTCTCCGAAGCCGCGGACGCAAGCGGCGCTTTTGCGGCTCAACGCCTCAAGCGCCCCTGCGGTTCGGGGGCCGCACGGCGGCCCCGCGCGTTGCGCTACCATGACCGATCTTCTCGTTCGAACGGGCGGCTGCGCCTGCGGCGCGGTGCGTTTTACGACCATCGGCGAGCCCAGGCGCGGCGGGCTGTGCCACTGCATGGCCTGCCGCAAGGCCCATGCCGCCGCCTTCAATCCCTTTGTGGTGTTCGCCCCTGACGCCGTCGAGGTGATCGGGGACACGACCGGTTGGACCAGCTCGCCGGGATATGCCCGGTTTTTCTGCCCTCGTTGTGGGTCGCGCGTGCTGGCCGTGAACGATGGCGGGGAGGGAGGACGCGAGATCGAGCTGTCGTTGGGCAGCTTCGCCGATATCGGCTGGTTTGGGCCGCAGTACGAGAGCTGGACGGTCCGACGCGAGCCGTGGCTCGACGCGCTCGAGGCGCCGCAATACGATCGCGAGCGCCGAGGCTAAGGATCGCGAGAGCCGCCAGCGCGACCTCTCTCTCGGGCCGGGTAATGCATTGGTATAGGGATCGAAAATTTTCTGATGCGAGCGTCTTGACGCGTTTGCGCTTCGTCCTAATTCATCGGCTGCTTGCCGGGCGCCGACAGGGCCTGGCCCTGGGGCGCGGAGCGCTTGGCTCGGCGTCCCTCATGTCCAACTTGCTTTCGAGGAGATGGAAATGAGCACTCCGTTTGATTTCACCCCCCTCTATAGCTCCATGATCGGTGTGGATCGCATGGTCGATCTCGTCGAGACCGCGCTCCGCACCGAGGCGAGCGCGAGCTATCCCCCGTACGACATCGAAAAGACCGGCGAGGCCGCCTACCGCATCTCGCTGGCGGTCGCGGGTTTCGCGCCAACCGATCTCGAGGTCGTGGCCCAGCCGAACCTCCTGGTGATCAAGGGACGAAGGGCGGCGAACGAAGGCTCGGGGGCGCGAACGTTCCTGCACCAGGGCTTGGCGCAGCGCGCTTTTGAGCGCCGGTTCGAACTGGCCGACTATGTCGTCGTCAAGGACGCCGTCCATGCGCACGGCGTGTTGTCGATCGATCTGGTCCGTGAAGTGCCCGATGCTTTGAAGCCCAAGCAGATTGCGATCGGGGTCGGCCCGCGCCAGCAGGCGCTGGAGCTCAAGCCGGCCAAGGCGCGCAAGGCCGCATAAGGAGCTCGCCATGCGCACGGACACCCCTGCGACCGAGCGGGCGCGTCGATGGCCCGTTCGACCGGCGGTCGGCTTCCTCCATCCCTTGGAGGTGCTCAAGGATCAGGATCTCGATCTTACCGAAAAGCGCGAGATCCTGGCGGCCTGGGCTTCCGATGCCAGCGCGGTCGAGCATCGGCCCAGTCAGAGATGGCTCTTGGGAACGCCCGCGCCTGTGCCGCTCAGCGAGGTCCTGTCCGCGCTGCGCCGCCTGGATCGCGACATGTTCTCTTGAGTTGGGGCGGGCGGCCGGCCAGCGGAGGGCCGGCCGCCACTTCGTCCAATTTGCTCTTTCTACGCTATGACCATGCCTTGTTTCATCTTTGTCGAGCCGTCGAGCGACGGCTGGATCGTCCGCGGCGACTTCCGCGACAGTCCTCTTATGTTTCCCACCGGCGCCCGGGCGGAGCAGGCCGCACGTGACTGGGCTCATCGCCTGGCCGACGTGGGTGAGCCTGTGGTCTTGGAGATCCGCTTGCGCGATGGCGCGCGCGCCGGCCGGTTCCTGTTTCCACCGCACGCGGCGGACACGGAAGCGGCCCTGGCGCTGCGCGCTTAGCTAGGCCGGAAGAGACTCGGCCGTCGCCCGCATTCGCCTGAGGGCCGCGATGAGGTCTGAATGCGCCAAGGCGAAGGGCGACCCGTGGCGAAGCGACTTCTGCGCCTCGGCCCATTGCCCGCGATTGATTAGGTCGGCAACCAAGCCCGCCTGCTGGTGGAAGGTGCGATGGCTCTCCATCAGCCCTAGAAGGGCATGGTTGCCGGCCCAGCGCCGGGCGCCCTCGCCGTGGATCCAGCAGCCCGTCGGGCAATGACGATCCGATCGCAAGGCGACCAGATCGACCGGTTGTCGCTCGCTAAGGGCCGCGACGAGCGCTTCGCGGATGTTGTGATGGTTTTGTGTGTGTTCCTGAAAATCCATGACCAAACCTCACGGCTCAATCCCATGCCCGGGTTCTCGCGCAGGATGGTTGCCGGTTGGTTTTCGCCGGCTCGCTATCCACAGGTTTTGACGGCCTGGTGCACGGCCTTTCAGGGATCGCGCCGCGCTTCACCGTCTCGAGCGGTCGCGCTGTCGAATGTGCGGGACGCACCCTCCTGAAAGCGCGACATGCGGGCATGCGATCAAGTTCGTAGGCGGATGAAGGGCCGCTTGAGGGCGGTCCTCCCAAAGGCTCAGCGTTTAGCGCCGCCGTCGCCGGTGCGGCCCGGACGGATGTCGCCGTTGCCGCCGGCGATACCGCCGTCTTTCAGACCCCTGGTCCGTGCCTTCGACGCCTTCATGGGGGCGGCGCTCACGATCGGCCTGCTGGTTTTGCTGACCCGGCTGGGCCTGCTGACGGTTGTCTTGCTGCTGGGGCTGGCGCGTCTCGCCTTGCGGGTTCTGCTGCCCGGCCTGCTGGCGCTGTGCGTCATTGGCCTGTTGCTGCGGGCCTTGATTGTCGCGGTTCTCGCCGAATGGTCGTTTGCTTGCCATTTGGATGTTGGCCGCGCGATCGACGTGGCGTTAGGCGAACGATGCGTATCCGTCGCGCGTTCCTCTGTCGGAAACGCGACATGCGAAATCGCGGTAAACGACTGACTTTGCTGTGGGAACGGGGCGGGCCGGCGGGAATTTGTGTGGGTGTCGGACCACCCTCGTGAGCGGAGACATCACATGCCTCAAGGTGACAAATCCAAGTACACCGACAAGCAGGAACGCAAGGCCGACCATATCGCCGAGGGCTATGAGGCCAAGGGCGTTTCGGAGAAGGAAGCCGAGCGGCGGGCCTGGGCCACGGTCAACAAGGACGACGGCGGCGGCAAGAAGGCGGGCGGCTCCGGACGCGGCAAGTCCACGGGCCATCCGGCGGCGCATAAGGGCGGCAAGGCCGGTGGTGAAGCCTCGGCCCACCGTAGCGCCGCCGACCGCTCGGCCTCGGCCAAGAAAGCGGCCGCGACGCGCAAGCGCAACGCCGAGCATCACGCTCATCACTAAAGGCGCAGAGCCTCTGGCCGCGCCAAAATCGCGAAGACGGCTTGTGGCTTTACCGCTGCCGGCGCCGGAACCGGCGCTGGCTTAACTGGATTTCCGAGATCCCCCACGCCACCAAAGGAGCTTCCCCGTGCCCGATCAAACCCTGGCCGGCCGCAAGGTCGCTGTGCTTGCCACCGACGGCTTCGAGCAGTCGGAACTGGAAAAGCCGGTAGAGGCCCTCAAGGCCGCCGGCGCGCAGGTCGAGGTCGTCTCGCCCAAGGGCGGGCAGATCCAGGGCTGGGAGCACCATGACAAGGGGCGCATGGTGCCTGTGGATCGCGAACTCTCGACCGCCATGCCCGAGGACTATGGTTCCATCGTTCTGCCGGGCGGGGTGATGAACCCCGACGCCCTGCGGCTGGAGCCCAAGGCCATCGACTTCATCAAGCACTTCGTGACGACGAAGAAGCCGATCGCCGCGATCTGCCACGGGCCCTGGACGCTGATCAACGCCGGCGCGGTCGATGGCAAGGCGATGACCTCGTGGCCGTCGCTGGAAGCCGATCTGAAGAACGCCGGCGCCAATTGGGTCGACCAGGAGGTGGTGGTCGACGATGGCCTCGTCACCTCGCGCAAGCCCGACGATCTGCCGGCCTTCTGCGCCAAGATGGTCGAGGAGTTCGCCGAAGGTCGCCACTAGGCTCATTGCTCAGGCGACGACTTTAAAAAGCGAGGCCGTGCCGAGCGCGCGGCCTCCTTCAGCTTCGCGCTTGAGAAGCCGAGGCGACGAGCCGTTCAGCATTCCAGGTGTGAACCATCGCGGAACGGTCGGGTTCGGCATCGAGTTCGGTCCGCCGGTGGCGCTGGCTTGCCCGAAGAGGGCGGCTTGATCGAACAACGGGGCGCGTCGGCCTGATGAGGATTGCCGATCGCTTGCCAAGCATGTTTCCGTCGCATGGCCTGGCGAAGTCTCGCTACGCCGCGGGAGCTGCGGATGCGCATCAAAAACGCTCGTTGGAACGGGAGCGAAATTGGCGCCGTCGCCGTCGTCGCTGCGTTATCTTGGACCCCGGTGCAGGCGGGGACGCCCGCGCCCTTCGCGCCGCCTTCCAGCGCCGAGCGCGTCCTCTATCGTGACGTCACGCTGATCGACGGGACCGAAGCGCCCGCGCGACCGCACATGGACGTGCTGGTCGCCGGCGAGCGCATTCTCAGCATCTTTCCCGACGCCGCGCGGCCGGCCGAGGCCGCAAAGGCCAAGATCATCGACCTGAATGGCCAATAGTTGATGCCGGGCCTGATCGATTCCCACGTGCACTTGGCCACGCCGCCCAACCGGCGCCAGGCCGAGGCGATGCTGCGCCGGGACCTCTATGGCGGGGTCACCGCGGGTCGCGACATGGCCGACGACCTTCGCGCCCTCGGCGACATCACGCGGGCCAGTCGGGTGGGCGAGATCGCCGGATCCGACGTCTACTATGCCGCCTTGATGGCCGGGCCCGACTTCTTCACCGATCCGCGCACCGCCCAGACCTCGGCCGGCGGCGTTCCCGGCCAAGTCCCATGGATGCAGGCGGTCACCGACCAGACCGATCTGCCGCTGGCCGTTGCTCGTGCCGCGGGGACGTCGGCGACAGCGATCAAGCTCTATGCGGATCTTGATCCCAATCTAGCCAGACATCGCGCGGCTCGGGGGCGAAGACACAGCCGCGCAGCACCGGCGTCACCTCGATCTTGATCTGGACGTTGTCGACGCGGACGACCAGCTTGGTGACGGCGTTGTCGGTTCGCGAGCGGCTGGATTGGACGCGGACGCGCGCGATACTGGTTTCGACGCGTGCGGCGATGCGGAGCAAGGCCGCTTCGATCTCGGTCAGAGAGGTGTCCCTGTCCTGGACCGGCAGAAAGGTCAGGTCGATGTCGACGGACAGGCGCGGGAGATTTCGGATGAAGAGGTTGATGGCCGTGCCGCCCTTCAAGGCGAAGCACGGCTCGGCCATCACCATCGGCATCACCCGGACGAGCAGCGCGACCTGGCCCTCGTAGATGTCGGCGAAGCCCATCAGAAGTCTTCCGGGATCGTGATCTGGTACTTGGGATGCAGCTTTCCGCCCGGGATCAGGCTGCGCTTGCCCTTGCCGAGGCTTATGACGTCACGGTCGAGGCGCGCCAGCCAGGCATGGTCGTGGCGCTCGGCCAGCAGGAAGAACAGGCGCTTGACCTTGATGCTGCGACACGCCTCGAGGAGCGCTTGCAGTTTCTTGGGCCTCAACGCGGTCAAGCCCTCCATCAACATGTCCAGCTGGTGGAAGCTGTCGTTGCGGGGCAGCTCGTCGAGCGCTTCCAGGATCGCGCGTTCGGGAATCGAGACGCCGACCGGCCAGGGCTGGTGGCCGACCTTCAGGTTGGCGATGCTGTCGAGGGCGGGCTCCGCCAAGGCGCCCTCCTGGGCGACGGTCTCCCAGTTCAGGATTTCATGGCGGCGCTGGATCGGGGCGAGGAACAGCCGCGCGCCGTTGTGGACCTGGAACTTCACCGTCAACGGCAGGTCGTCGAGCCAGGGCGGCGGGGGTCGCTGGCTATAGAGGTGCACGGCCTTCAGGTCGGCGGCATAGTGGCCAAAGCCCTGGAGTTCGAGGGCGCTGCGCCCGCCCACCACCAGGGGGTATTCGAGGATCGTCTGAAGGGAGACGACGACCTGCACCCAGTCGAGCGTGTTGCGCTGGCGCGCATAGACCCCGTGGGCCAGGTGGGACAGCCATCCGGACTTCACATACTTCGAGCGCAGCGAGTTGTAGTAGCCGTTGCCGGACAGCCAGCCGCTATCGACCACCAGGCCCTCTGGCACGAGGCGGCTCAGCTGGTTCAATTTTCCGCCGAGTTGTTCACTCATGGTTATGTCTTCGGGAGGCGCTCAAACCAAGGGGTTTGATGATTCCATATAAAGATAACTCAAAGTGTCGAAATAGGCTATTTATCGAACCGAGCGGTGGGCTGCACACCGCGGCGGATCGCCACACCGGAACGCTCATGAGCGATTGCAACGTTCCTTTCAGCGCGGCGCGCCTACGATCGCGCGATGACCCTGGCTCGGCGAAGTTATCACAACGCGGCGATCACGCGGAAACGCGAGATCGGATTGAGGCTTGGCTTCGCGGTCCTGATCGCCATGGCGGCGGCCTATGCCGCAGAACCCTTGTGGCCGGCGCTTTGGATGGCCGCCACCCTCGTCGCCCAGACCGTCAATGTCTGGTCCGGCCGCGCGGCCGTCAAAGATCCGGCTCATTCGCCGACGCCCGCCTGGGAGGCGCGATATCTGCTTCTCACCGCGCTCAATAGCCTCGTCTTCGCGGCCATCGGACCTTTCCTATGGTTCTTCGCGGGGAACGAAGGGCGTTTGATCGCGCTCGTCGTCGTCATGGGCGGACTGCTCAACGTCGGCACCCAGCCCGACACCTCCGGAAGGCTGCTCTGGTGCGGCGCGGCCCCTTATATCCTCGTCCTGGCCGCGCTGCCGATCGCAACCATCCTCCTGGAGCCAGACGCCGACCGCGTCGAGATGCTGTTCCTTGACCTTGGGGCGATGCTCTATCTTCTGCACGTCCTTCGGGCCGTACGACGACGTGAGGATTCCGCCATCGCGGTCGCCGCCGCGTTGGAGCGCGCCGAGCGCGCTAGCGAGGCCAAGTCGACCTTCCTGGCCACGATGAGCCATGAAATCCGCACGCCTCTCAACGGCGTCCTGGGGATGGCTCAGGTGATGAGCCGCGATCCGCTTCCGCCCGCGCAGGCCCAGCGACTCGATCTGCTGCGGCGATCCGGAGAGGTCTTGGCCACCCTGCTCAACGACGTCCTCGACATCTCGAAGATCGAGGCGGCGCTTCTAGAACTTGAAGACGGCGCTGTCGATTTTGGCCGCATGGCCGCTGACCTGGAAGAAGTCTTCGGCCCGCTGGCCCGCGAGAAAGGGTTGAGCCTCACGGTCGAGACACGTCCGGCGGCGCAAGGGTGCTGGCGCGGAGATCCGCTCCGTGTCCGCCAGGTGCTCAACAATCTCCTGTCCAATGCGGTCAAGTTCACCACGTCCGGCGGGATCGATGTCGTCATCGACCTGGCGGGCAGGGACGTGTCCATCACCGTCACCGACACGGGCATCGGGATTGAACCCCGGCAACTTACTGGCCTCTTCGACAGATTCGTGCAGGCCGACCCCTCGACCACGCGCCGATACGGGGGATCGGGTCTGGGGCTTTCGATCGCCCGCGACCTCTGCCGGCTCATGGGCGGCGACGTTCACGCGTCCAGCACGCCCGGCCGGGGCGCCCAGTTCGTCGTGACCTTGCCGCTGGCGCCCCTCGATGCGACAGCGTCGCAAAACGGGGCCGCCTTCCTGGGCGAGGCGGGGGACACGGTCGGTCTGAAGGTGCTCGTGGCCGAGGACAATCCTACCAATCAGCTCGTGATCAGAACCCTCCTCGAGCAGATGGGCGCGTCGGTACGGGTGGTCGGTGACGGTCGGGAAGCGGTTGAGGCCTGGCGTCGGGAGACCTGGGACCTGATCCTGATGGACATCCAGATGCCGGTTCTGGACGGAATGGGCGCGACACGGGAAATCCGCTTGTCCGAAGCGGCGCTGGGACGCCGCGCGCCGATTGTGGCGCTGACGGCGAACGCCCTACGACATCAAACGGAAGAATACAGGGCGGCGGGAATGGACGCGGTCGTCGCAAAGCCGCTGAAGGTCGCTGAACTGCTTGGAGCGATGTCGGACGTCCTGGACGGTGGCGCTGATGAAACTCAAATCCTAACGCCGGGCGCGCACGAAGATGCCTGAGGGGCAGCGGCGTTAGCCCATGGCGGGTCGATGCTCGCAGGACATGCTGCATCGATAACGGCGAAATTCGAAATAACACGCGTCATGCCAGGTTCGCTTGCGCTGTCCTGAACCTGGTCGCGCTCATCCTCGGCGCCGTCAGTCGATGATCGCCAGCGCGCCCGTCAGGGAATAGCGCTCGTGCTCGTCGGACATGCGCATGTACTGCGCGGCGGGCATCAGGCTCTTGGCAGCGTCGGGCATGGCCGCACTCCTTGCCGCGCCAGCCTACGCCCTCGCGGCCTTAAGAAGACAGGTCGCCCTGTGTCGACCATCGTGTCCAGCTGGCTGGTGATCGACCGGATCGGGAAGCCGGTCAGCAATCGCCATGTCAGGCGTGAAGCTTGGGCTGGAGGTCTCCGCCGGCCGCTTTCGCGGCCAGCTTCGCCGGATACGGGGAACGTCCGGCAGTCACGCTCGGTCCCGCGACTTTCGCCGCTCCCTCGGGCGCGCCCCTTCGGGCAGGCCCCAAGGGACTTGGGTTCCGCCGCCGGACGCTCGGCGCCGCTTCCCGACACGCGCCTACGCGCGGTCTCCTTGTAGTCTCCATCGTCATGAGCGCCCGACATGCGGGCGCGCAAAGTCTCTAGGCGCGGCCGTCCTTCGGGCGGCGGTGGGCTTGGGGCTCCGCCCCCGGCGCGCTTTGGACCGGCTTCCGCCCACCTTCGGTCCCTGCGGGCCCTACAGGCGGGTCCCCGCGAAGCCGGCGCCTCCGCCTGCACCCCAGCTCTCGCCAAGGGTCGTCGGTTGCAGACGCGCCTTGCGTCCGCAACCGACGACCAAAGGAGAATATTCCTGTGACCGAGGAAGAGCACACAAAGGTCATCGCCAGGCTGAACGACCAGCACCGCGCCCAGTCCGGCCAGGGCTAGGTGATGACCCCTGGCGTCCAGGCCCCAGGGAACTGGCCATGGTGCAGGCCGTGGCGGCCGTGGCCGCCTTTTGCGACTTTAGCGAAGACAACGACCCCTATGGCGAACGCGACTTCGGGGCCTTCGAGATCCAGGGCAGCGCCTTTTCTGGAAGATCGACTACTACGCCTTGAACCTCGCCCTGGCCTCGCCGGACGCGGCCGACCCGGCGGTGACGCGGCGCGTGCTGACGCTGATGCTGGAGGAATATTAGGGCGTCGCGGCCGGGACACAGAGGCGTCCTGGCCGCCATCGCTAGGGTGAGCGTCTGACGCGCGGCGGCGCGAGTGTCGAGAGGGCGAGCCGGCGTAAAGGTCCGTCCGGCGCGACCAGGACGGCGGTGGCGGAACCAAGCGCTCGCCCCTGGCTTATCAAGGCCTCAGCCGGCGACGGCGCATCACCTGGAGACCTTCAGTGTCCATTCTCGCTTGGATCGTGCTTGGCCTCGTGGCCGGCTTCATCGCCAGCAAGCTGGTCAACCGCAGCGGCGGCAGCTTGGTTCTGGATCTCGTCCTGGGCATCGTCGGCGCCCTGGTCGGCGGCTTCCTGTTCAACCAGTTCGGCAGCGCCGGGGTCACCGGCTTCAATCTCTACAGCCTGCTAGTGGCCACCATCGGCGCGGTCGTGGTGCTGTTCATCTACCACCTCGTCGCCGGCCGCCGCGCCCTTTAGGCGCAGCGTCCCGCCTGCACGAAACGAGCCCCTGGAGCGATCCAGGGGCTTTTTTCGTCCCCGCGCGCGTGGACGCGCGCTCAGGCGCGCTGGAACACGACTTTCTCGCCGTGCACGAGTTCGGCCTCATAACCCGCCGCGCGCCAAGCCTGGACCTGCACGTCGGACGGGCGGCCCGCCCCCTCGCCGGTCCACCACGACGAGCGCGCGGCCGCCTTAGGCAGGTAGGCGCCGATCAGGTGCTCGATGTCGCTGAACGACAGCTCGACGCGGCCCGTCTTTTGACGGGTCAGATAGCGTCGCAGGGGGTCATACTTGGCCATCGGTGCAAGATGGTCCGATCCCGGCCAATGGCAAGTTCAGCTTGCTCGCCTGACGCGGCGCGACGCTTGCGGAACGGGCCGGGATCCAGCTTCCTGATCCCATGGCGCCGGCGCGCAGCTCGCGCGTTAGGCGATGATGATGACCGCTCCGACCCAGGATGCTCAGCCGATCGCCGTTCGCCGCCTCGACCACGTCGCCATCAAGACGCCTCGCCTGGCCGAAAGCCGCGACTTCTACGTCCAGGTGATCGGACTGACCGTCGGGCCCCGGCCGGCCTTCGCCTTCTCGGGCCTATGGCTCTATGCCGGCCAGGACGATGTGGTCCATCTGGTCGAGACCGACGGCGACAAGGCTGGCAGCGCCGCGTCCGGGCTCAACCACTTTGCGCTGCGGATCGCCGACTTCGACGCCGCGCGCGCGAGGCTGCGCGCCATGGGCGTGCCGTTCGAGACCGAGGTCACGCCCGGCGGGGAACTTCGGCAGATCTACGTCACCGATCCCAACGGCGTGCGGGTCGAACTCAACGCGCCGGGAGCCTGATCGCATGCGGATCGCCACCTTCAACGTCAACGGCGTCGGCGCGAGGCTTCCGGCGCTGCTGGCCTGGCTGGAACAGGCCAAGCCCGACGTGGCCTGTCTGCAGGAGCTCAAGGCGCCGGACGCGCGGTTTCCCGCCGCGGATCTGGAGCGCGCGGGTTACGGCGCGATCTGGCACGGCCAGCGCGCCTGGAACGGCGTGGCGATCCTGGCCCGCGGCGCCGCGCCCAAGGAACGCCGACGCGGTCTGCCGGGCGACCCGGAAGACTACCACAGTCGCTACATCGAGGCAGAGATCGGCCAGGTGGTGGTCGGTTGTCTCTACCTGCCCAACGGCAATCCCGCGCCGGGTCCCAAGTACGACTACAAGCTTGGCTGGCTGGAGCGGTTCGAGGCCCACGCCAGCCTGCTCCTGAGCGAGAACCGGCCCGTGGTCCTGGCGGGCGACTACAACATCATTCCCACCGATCTGGACGTCTACGTCCCCGACCGCTGGCGCGAGGACGCGCTCTTTCGCCCCGAGGTGCGCGCGGCCTATGCCCGCCTGCTGAAGCAGGGCTGGATCGACGCCCTGCGCGCGCGCCATCCTGGCGAAGTCATCTACACCTTCTGGGACTACCTGCGCCGACGCTTCGATCGCAACGCAGGTCTTCGCATCGACCACCTGCTGCTCAGCCCCGACCTTGGTGCTCGGCTGCGCCAGGCCGATGTGGACCGGTTCGCGCGCGCCGGCGAGCGACCAAGCGACCACGCCCCGACCTGGGTCGAACTGGACATCACGCCGTGAGCGATCTTTCTCACCTCGATCCGCGCCTCGACGCCAAGGCCCTGACCTGCCGCGCCGTGATCGAGACGCCCAAGGGACGGCGCGGCAAGCTGGCCTATGACCCGCAAAGCGGCGTCTTCGAGCTCAAACGCATGCTGCCCGACGGCATGAGCTTCCCGCTCGACTTCGGCTTCGTGCCCGGCACGCGCGGCCAAGACGGCGATCCGCTCGACATCCTGGTGCTGGGCGACGAGCCCTCGGCGGTCGGAACCCTGCTCACCGTGCGCCTAATCGGCGTCATCGAGGCCGAGCAGACCGAAGATGGCCAGACGGTCCGCAACGATCGGATCTTGGCGGTGGCGGCGGTGTCGCATCTTTTCGCCGAGGTGACGTCCCTGGCCGACCTCGGCGCGGACGTCCTGCGCAACCTGACCGCCTTCTGGGAGAATTGCGACGCCTTGCGTGGCGTCGGTTTCAAGGTGCTGGCCGTGCGCGATGGCACGGCGGCCGCGCAAATGATCGGACGATAAGACCTGACGAACCTGCCGTTCGGTTCGGCGTTCGGACCAGATGGAAACCTTCCGCGTGCTGATCGGTCCCGACACCGGCGACGCCTCGCCGGCCCAGCTTTGCGCCCGCGCGGCGATCCTCTTCCTGTTCGGCGTCGCCTGCATCCGCATCGCCGGCCGGCGCACCTTCTCGCAGATCACCCCGCTCGACATCATCGTGGCGATCATCGTCGGCTCCAACCTCAGCCGCGCCATGACCGGCAAGGCGCCGTTCTTCGGGGGACTGGCCGCCACCCTGGTGGTCGTCGGACTTCACCGGCTGATCGCCATGGCCACCCTGCGCTGGAGCCTTCTGTCACGGGTCTTCAAGGGCCGGCCCGTCACCCTGGTCGAGAATGGCGTCGTCGACCGAGCGGCGATGCGGCGTCACGCCATCGGCCAGGCCGACCTCGAAGAGGGCCTGCGCATGGAAAAGGTCGAGGCGATCGAGGACGTGCGGCTGGCCACCCTGGAGGCTGGCGGCAAGATCAGCGTGGTCCGGACGCTCAGGGCCGACCCATAGGAGCTCGGTCAGGCAGCGCCGAGCGCCCGGCGTCGCGGCGGCGCGAACGTCTCTCAACTTGGCGAAACCTGGAACGGCCCGCCTGCCTCGCCGTTGCTTGCCTCGAACCCACACCCGCTAGGAGCCCCGCATGGCCGACATGCCCAAACTCGACGCCGTGGCGTTGTTGAAGGCCGATCACCGCAAGGTCGAGGACCTGTTTTCCAAGTTCGAAGCCACCAAGGGCGATGGCAAGAAAAAGGCCCTGGCCGAGCAGATCTGCATGGAGCTGACCGTCCATACCAAAATCGAGGAGGACGTCTTCTACCCGGCCTGCGAGGGCAAGGTGGAGGAGGACCTCCTGAAGGAGGCCTATGTCGAGCACGACAGCGCCAAGGTGCTGATCGCCGAGATCGAGGCCGGCGGCCCGGACGACGAATTCTACGACGCCAAGGTCAAGGTGCTGTCGGAGATGATCGAGCACCACGTCAAGGAAGAGGAACAGCGCGTCGAGGGCATGTTCAGCCAGGCCCGCAAGGCCGGCCTCGACATGGACGCCCTGGGCGAGCAGATGGCGGCCGAGAAGGCGCAATTGATCGCCAATTACAAGGCTGGCGGCCTCCCGGTCCCCGAAACGCCGAGCCTGGAAGGCACCACGCTCGCGGCGCACTGATCGACAGGCTGCCGCGCCGTTCGCGAACGCCACAGCCAAGGCGACGGGAGGCGCCCCGTCGCCTTTCGGCTGCGCGTCGCATCCGCGCTCAACGAGCGATTCCCCGTCCGATCTACAAGGTCTCCGAAACCTGGCGGCTATGATCCATGCCGGCGTCGCGATCGTGACCTTCCTTGTGGTCCCCGCCAGTGGCGCGCCGGTGTCGCCCTCCAGGCCAAGCGCGACGCCGCCGGTCAGGACACCGCGCGCAGCCGTTTCGGCCGTGCGGCGTCCTGAGGGCCGGGCAGGCGCGCGGCCGGCACGGCGGCCGAGAACAGGAAGCCTTGCATCTCCGCGCAGCCCAGGTCGGCCAGGGCCTGCATCTGGCCCAGCGTCTCGACCCCCTCGGCGGTGACGCGCAGGTTCATCGCCTGACCCAGTCGCACCAGGGCCTCGACGATGGCCCGCGCGTCGCGCGAACGCTCCAGGCCCTGCACGAACGAGCCGTCGATCTTGATCTTGTCGACCGTGAAGGTCTTTAGGTGGGTGAGGCTCGAATAGCCGGTGCCGAAATCATCGAGCGCCACCCGCACGCCCGCTGCGCGCAGTCCCGCGATCGCCGCGCCGATGGTGTCGAGCTCCTCGAGAAACGCGGTTTCGGTCAGCTCCAGCTCGATGTGCCGCGGGTCCGCGCCGCTGGCGCCGATGATGGCCAGGAGGCGCGCCACAGCGTCCGGCGCGGCCAGCTGTACCGCCGACACGTTGACCGACATCACCGCATCGGGCCGGGCGGCGGCGACGGCGCACGCCTGCGCCAGCACCCACTCGCCCAGGGGCATGATCAGTCCGGTCTCCTCGGCGATCGGCACGAAGACGGCCGGGCTGATCATTCCGCGCGCGGGGTGACGCCAGCGCACCAGCGCCTCGAAGCCGCAGAGCCGGCGGCCCGCATCCGCATAGAGCGGCTGGTAATGAACTTCCAGCTGCTCGCCCTGGGCCAGGGCCTGGCGCAGGTCCGCCTCGATCTGGGCGCGGAACGCGACGCTCTCATCCATCTCGGCGGCGAACACGGTGGCCCGGTCGCGTCCACAGGCCTTGGACCGGTAGAGCGCGATATCGGCCTTGCGCGCCAACTCCCCGCGCTCGCCGGCATGGTCGGGCGCGAGCGCCACGCCGATGCTGACGCCGACGCTGGCCTGGCCGCCGCCGATGTCGAACGGCGCGATCACCGTCTCGCGGATGCGCGCGCAGAGCGCTTCGATGTCGTCGTCACCCCGCACCCCCTCCTGGATCACGGCGAACTCGTCGCCGCCGAACCGCGCCAAGGTGTCGCCTTCGCGCAGAACCTCTCTCACGCGTCGCGCGAAGGCCTGGATCAGCAGGTCGCCGGCGGCGTGGCCGAAACGGTCGTTGACGGCCTTGAAGCGATCGAGGTCGAGATAGAGCAAGGCGACCTTGGTCTCGCCGCGCCGGGCGCGGGCCAGCGCGTGCTCGAGCCGGTCCTGGAACAGCGCCCGGTTGGGCAGGCCCGTGAGGACATCGTGATAAGCCAGGTGCTGGGCCTGGGCCTCGCTCGCCCTGAGGCGGCTGGTTTTGCGGCGAAGGTCGCGCAGAACGATCCCGATCACGATCGCAAACAGGCTCATCGCCGCCATGCAGGCGGGCAATAGGGCCTGCAGCACCGAGCGCCCGGGCAGGTCCGGCCGCCAGACGATGAAGCCCAGGTTCTTGCCCTGGTCGTTAGTCAGCGGAAGGCTGTCCTGGGCGCGACCGGTATGGGCGGTGGACGCGACGTGGGCCGCGTCCAGCAGGCTTCGCTGTTCGAGCTTGCGCACGAAGCCGCCGTCGACCCGCACCACGCTGACTAGGATGGGCTCGCGGCCGACGGGCAAGGGCGCGACCGCACGGGTCAGGGGCCGAAAGACCGAAGCGGCCACGAAGGCCGGCTTGCCATCGACCATGGCCAGGGTCGACAGGGTCGGCGCGCGAGCGTCGCGCAACGCCTTGATGAGGCGAGGAAGTTCAGCTCCCGCCTTTCCATAGGCGTCCGGCGTGACCCGCGCGCCGTCCCGCATGGCGTAGAGCGCCGTCCCGTCGGCCGACAGCAGGTAGACCGCGTCATGGCCGTAGGTCGCGCCCAGCCAGACGCCGATATTGTCGCTGGCCCATTGCAGGTCGATCGCCGTGGGGCGCACCAGCCTCTGGACCGGCTCATCCCAGACCGCCACCGACGCCTGCTCGCGCAGCAGTTCCGAACGTTGGATGGCGATCGCCCGACGCACCACGGCCTCCTGGCGCGCCAAGGCCAGATCATCGCTGCGTCGCGCCGCCCAAAGGGCCGAGAACAGCACCAGGCCAAAGGTGACCAGGACGAGAAACGCCGTCGGGCCGGCGACCTTGGCCAGAAACGGGTCGAGACGACGGCGGCGAAGCAAGGACAACATGCCCGCAAAGTAAACGCGTGCCGCCGTCCCAATCGTTACGAGCTTCCTGGCCGATCAGCGACATGCTGACGCACTAAAGGGTGGGCATTATAACCTAGATCAATTCGAGGCGTAGTCGTGACGACTATCCGACATTTGGTGATGCGCCAGAGGTTGCGGTCAAGGTGTGATGAGCCGCAGCTGGCCGCAGTCCTGCACTCAGCTTCGGCTAACCGGCTAACAGCTCCCCACCGCATCTGAACGCGGGAGGAAGATCAGGCTTCACACCGATATTCGGACGTTCCTTTGCGCAACGCCCGATCGGCGCCGAGCGCCTATGGCGCGACCGTCCTCGAGGCGTTGGCCAGCCGCTCCAAGCAGGTCACCCATAGGGCGATCGCCGAAAGCGTACCGACCACGAACGGTCGGTCCGCGGCTTGCACGAACGCGCCGATGATCCCCACCGACACCAGCGACAAGGCCGACAAGTAATAGGCCCGGAGCGGCAGGAGCGCGGCGAGCGGCAGGAAGTGAAGGCCGACGATCACGGCCACGGCGGGAAATGCGTAAGCGCCCAGTCCGAAGGTGTTGAGCAAGCCGATGGTGGCAAAGATCGCCACGCCTTCCAGGCCCGCCGCCCAGCCGATAACCCGGCCTCGACGCTTGCGCTCGCCGGCGCTGGGGGCTGGCGCGCCCCTCAGCCTTGCGCGGGCGGCCAGGATCAGGGTGAGCGAGACGGCCGTGCCTATGGCGGTGAGGCCGACAAATTGGTGTGAGCCGAGGAGGCCCGCGATCCACCACGCTGCGGCAAATCCTGCCATGAAGATGATCGCCTGCATCGTCTGACTTCCCAACTAGACTGGTCCGTGTCTGCCGCCGACATTCAAACTTGGCAAGAGAGGGCGCGCACGGCCGCTACGTCATGACCGTCGACGACTTCGATGACGTCGGTGCGCCGCTTCTCGGCAGCCGTGGCCTCATCAAGAAGGAGGGCGTGGTCGCGTCCGCGCGCTCGCGGGCCAGTTCCTGACCGATGCCCCGGCCTGTCCCCCGAATCTGATCCGGTGACGATCGCGATCCTGCCGTCCAGCTGTCCCTTGGCCTTGCGCCTTGCGCCTTGCGGCCGTGCGAGCGCGCACGGGCGCAGACCCAGCAGTTCGAACCTTTCTCGGCGACGCGAGTTGACGCTGTCTGCGCCGCTTCGAAGGGGATGCGATGTCCAAGCCCATCAGCCCTGAGCCCGTGTCGGGACAAGGCGGCCAGGACCTGCCCGCCTATGTCAGCAATGGCCTGATCGGTCTTCGCGTCCGGAGCCAGCCACTGCAGCCGGGTATGGCGCTGGTCAGCGGCTATGCGGGCGAAGACCCCGAGCGCCGAATAGAGGCGGCCGCGCCCGCTCCCTACCCCCTGGCCGGCGACATTGCCGTCGACGGCGCCTGGCTTTCGGACCTGGGTCATCAGGTCGGCGACCTGGAGCAGGCTTACGATTTCGCGACCGGCGAGCTGACCAGCCGCTTTGCCTTCACGGTCCAGCAGCGGCGCCTCGAGATCTCGGTGCTGACCTTCGCCAGCCGCGTGGATCCGACCCTGGTCTGCCAGGAGATCGCCCTGACGGTCGATGGCGCATGCGATCTGCAGCTTCGCGCCGGCGTCGCGACGACGGGCGTCCTGGGCAGGGCGCTGCGGTTCCTGCGCGATACGCCTGGCGAAGCGGCTCCGCACGACGATGGCGCGCTGCTTTGGGAATCGGCCGGGGCGCTGAGCCGAGTGGGCCTGGCCTATGTCACGCAGATGTCGGGCGGTGAGGCGGCCAAGATCGAGCCCAGGCGACCGGCCCTGGACGCCTCGGGCCTGATCAGCACCTACGCGTTTCGGGCGCGGGCCGGAACGACCTACCGGCTGCGCCAGATCACCAGTCTGGTCCCCGGGGCCTTGCACTCGCGGCCCGACGAACAGGCCGGCAGGATGGCGGCCAAGGCCCGGCATGACGGTTTCGAGGTCATCCGCGCCGAGAACCGCGCGGCCTGGGACGAGCTCTGGAAGGGCCGCATCCGGCTGGTGGGCGCCGAGCCGCGCTGGCAGGCCCTGGCCGACGCGGCGTTCTTCTACCTGAACAGCTCGGTCCACGCCTCGTCGTGCTCGTCGACCTCGATCTTTGGCCTCGCGACGTGGCACGACTATCACTACTATTACGGCCATGTGATGTGGGACATCGAGGCCTTCGCGGTCCCGGTCCTGACCCTCGTCCAGCCCCAGGCCGCCGCGTCCCTCCTGGACTACCGCTTCCGCAATCTCGATCAAGCCAGGGCCAACGCCAAGATGATGGGCCGGTCCGGCACCCAGTTTCCGTGGGAAAGCTCGCCGTCCTTTGGCGAGGAAGCCGCCCCGCTGCCCGGCACGGCCGCCTGGCACGAGGATCACGTCTCGCTGGACGTGGCCCGGGCCTTCGCGCTCTACGCCGACGTGACCGGCGCGCGCGAGTTCCGGCGCGACAAGGCCTGGCCGGTGTTGTCGGGGGTTGCCGACTGGATCGTCTCGCGCGTCCATCGCGGGCCTGAGGGGTATGAGATCCGGGCCTCGATGGGCATCGCCGAGCGTCAGGCGCCGGTGGACAACGCCGCGTTCAGCAACATGGCCGCCGTCGTCGTGCTGGAGGATGCGATCCGCTGTGGCGAGCGCCTGGGCCGCCAGGTGGATCCGCGCTGGCGGGCGATCGCCGACGGCATGGTCACGCCGCGCCGGGGCGACGTCGTCGTCTCCCACGATGGCTACCGCAAGACCGAGGAAAAGGGCGCGACGCCCGATCCCCTGATGGCCGTCTGGCCGTTCGGCTACCCACTGACGCCGGAGGTGGAGCAGGCGACCCTTCGCTTCTATCTCGACCAGAGCGATGCCTATCTGGGCAGTCCGATGCTTTCGGCGCTCTATGGAACCTGGGCGGCGCGCACCGGTGACCGCGCCCTGGCGCTGAAGCTGTTCGAGGAGGGCTATGCCAAGTTTGAGCGCGGGCGGTTCAGTCAGATCCTCGAATACCGTCCCGACCGCTTCCCCGAGCAGCCGAAGGCTGGACCCTTCTTCGCCAACATGGGCGGCTTTCTCAGCGGCCTGCTGCTGGGCCTGCCCCGGCTGGAGCCTGGCGAGGGCGAACCTGACGGCTGGGCCCAGGCGCCGATCATCCTGCCGGCCGGATGGGACGCGATCGAGATCGACCGCATCTGGGTGCGAGGCCAACCCATGCGGCTGGAGGCCCGCCACGGCCAAGCCGCCCGCCTCACACCTCTGGACGAGGCGGCGTAATGACGCGCTCGTTCCGCTCGCCGTTCCGGTTCCCGGAGATTCGGCAATGCGCTTTACTTGCCGCGCATTAGAAATCCCGCCCTAGGATGACGCCGCGTCCCACCGTCGCGGCGTCCCACCTTTCGCGGACGGAACGCGCCGTCGCCTGGTCAGTTAGTGATGGCGCTTCTCGCCATCGCTGGCCTGCCCGGCGTGCTTGCCTTCCGGCGAGTGGCGCTGATGGACGTCGCGCTCGCCGCCGCCGCCGGAGACCTGAGCGCGCCCTCATGATCGGGATCGTCGCGATCCTTGACGGTGGGGTCGGGGCGCGGCTTGTCGCGGTTCTCGTGGCTGGCGCCGGGACCGCCCCAACGATCGACCTTCTGTTGATCTGACATGGTCTTGTCTCCTTTCCGGTAGAACGGACAAAGCCGACGCAGGTTCGCCGCGCCGTTCAGGAGGCTGCTCCCCCGCTCGACCAACCGTTCACGGCCGAGCTCATCGAAGAGAAGGTCGTGATCACCGCGCCCGACGGGTTCCATGGCTCCCTGACGATCGAGGCCGCCCGCGCCTCGGCTGACAACTTGCGCCGGGCGATCGACAGCACAGAAAGCCGCGGCGAAACCTACCAGAAGCCCCTGGGATGAGGTCCTGCGAGGCGCGCTGGAGCATCCCGGCGCGTTCGGCCGTTAAGCGGGTATGGCCGGGACCGCCGGCGCGCAAACACAGCAAGGCAGCCCAGCGGGACCTCCACGACCCGCTAGGGTCAATCCAAAGCCGCCCTTGTTTTCGCCGCCGTCGGCGGATGCGACGGCCCATAGGTCAGAAGGAGCCCAAGCATGACCAAACCCGCCAATGATCGGAGGTGGTCGGCCAAGGTCACCCAAACGAGCGACGCCCTCGATCTGAAGGCGCATGTCTTCGAGCAGGATGATCCAGCCAAGATCGCCGCCTCTTTGAAGCGCTCAGCCGAACAAAGCCATCGCCGCAAGGGAACGCCGTTCCAGTCGGCGATGTCGATGCTCACCTTTTATATCAACCGCGCGGGCGATAACCTGTCGACCGAACGCAAGCGCGTCCTCAACGCCGCCAAGGACGAACTTCGCGAGCAGTTTGGCAGAAAGCCGGCCTAGGTCACTGCGATCTGCACACTGCCGGCGAACGAGCGGCCTAGCGCCAGTTCGCAGGACGAAGCGTGCGGGTGATCGCAGTCGCGCCGCCTTGAGGCGGGCGACATAATTGACCAGCCGCGCGGTGCGGCCACCGCGCTGATTAAGCTTTCGGCGCGGGCCAAATGGTCCTGTTGCTCATCAGCGTGACCGGCGCCGCCCTGGCGATCGGCCGAGCGCTGAACGGCGAGCTTTTCACTGTCGAGACCGCGCACGACGAAGTCCATGTCTTCTGGAGCGCCTAGCGCGGCAGGACCGCCACCAGGGCGAAGGCGGCCGCGCCGGCCAGCAGCGCGGCGGCGGCGAGCCCCGCCCAACCGGCGGGGGTGAGGAGACGGGCGGTCGGACGAAGGCGCGGGGGCATCCGGCCAACCTAGAGCAGGGGCGGCTCAAGCGCTAGCAGACCGGCTCAACGTGCGTCGCGCGCGGCCAGGCTGGAATACCAATCGGCATAAAGGGTATTGGCCGCCATGTGGCGAGTGAGGTCAGGCGCGCCGTCGTCCCACCACACCGGGCCGCGCTCGCCCAGGCCGATCTTGGCCGCCTGAACCTGGGCGCGCGCGTCGGCCAGGGCCTTGGCGTCGCCGCTGGCCAGGGCGGCGCGGACAGCGCGCCGCGCGTCCATCAAGGCGTCGACGAGCGCTTGGCGACGCGCGGGCGCAAGCTTGGGATCGCTGCGCCGCCACAGCCGACCGCGCACCACCAGGTAACGGCCATCGGGGGTGATCGGCGCGGGCGGGGTCATCGGTCGAGCACGATCCAGGCCGGAGCGTGGTCGCTGGCGCCCTCCAGACCGCGCACCCAGCGGTCGACGCCGGCGTCGACGAGTTGACCCGCCAACTCCGGAGACAGCAGGAGGTGGTCGATCCGCAGACCTTTGTCGCGCGGCCAACGCTGGCGAAGGTACGACCAGAACGTCCATTGCGGCCCCTGCGGATGGACGGCGCGCAGAGCGTCGGTCCAACCCTGGCTCAGCAGGGCCTGGAACGCCGCGCGGCTTTCGGGGCGCAGCAGGGCGTTTCCAGCGTAGGCGTGGTTCGGATAGAGATCGGCCTCCGTCGGCACGACATTGTAGTCGCCGGCCAGCACGACCGGAACGCGCGCCGCCATCAGGCTCTGGGCATGGGTTGAGAAACGCTCGAACCAGGCCAGCTTGTAATCGAACTTGGCGCCGGGGAGGGGATTGCCGTTGGGCAGGTAGAGGCAGCCGACCAGCACGCCGTTCACCGCCGCCTCGATATAGCGCGCCTGGGTCTTGTCCGGATCGCCGGGCAGGGCCGTGCGCGTGACGACCGGGGTCATGCCGCGCGCCAGGATGGCGACGCCGTTCCAGGTCCGCTGGCCGCGCCAGACAGCCTCGTAGCCCAGCGCCGCCAGGGCGCTATGCGGAAACGCGCCCTGGTCGGCCTTCAGTTCCTGCAGGCAGACCACGTCGGGCGCCTCGGCCTCGAGCCACGTCGTCAGGACGTTCAGGCGCGAGACGACGTTGTTGATGTTGAAGGTGGCGATGCGCAAAGGCGGCTAGTCGGTCGGGCCGCGCGCGGCGGCGAGGCGCTGGGCCACCGCCTCGCTGTCGGAACCCACGGCGCTGATGGTGTCGCGCAAGGTCCCGATGTCCACGTCCAGGCGCTGGGCCCAGCGCGTCAGGGAGTCTGGGTCGTCGAGGTCGATTCTCTCGGCATGGCCTTCCTCAGCCCGTTCGGCGGCCGTGGCCAGACGCGCGGCCGTCTCGCGCGCGGCCTGCGGGGTCATCGACAGACCCGCCGCTCCAGGTCCTCGGAGCGTCACCTCACCCTCCACGGGATCGACCTGACTGGGTTCGTCGAAAGGCGTCAGTGGCATGGATATCCTCCTGCCAGCAAAACCGCCGTTTCGGCGTGACGTTCCCACGGCCGTCATTCGGGAACGGATCGGCTGAGTCGCGGATTCGCTTTGCAGCAAGGAGACTTAACGCCATGTCCAAACGCGAACTCATCGAGCCCTCCCCCGGCGACAAGCGCTATGTCCGCCGCGACGAAGACGGCCGCTTCAACGCGGCTGCCGACGTCGGCAAGTCGCTGGCCGCCGACCAACGGCAACACGCCAGTCATGACGCGGGCCGGGGGCAGGGCGACAAGGGTGATCGCCAGAGCTGATCGGCGCCGCGTCGCCAAGAGGGGCCACGGCGCGCTGCCTTGAGCGCCGTGGCAAACTGGCGCGCGCCTGGCGCGCCCGCCCACCCCTTCCCATATCAAGGTGATGCCCAAGCCTCATGGCGCCGCCAGTCCCGGTCTTTTCCAAGGCCAGGCGGATCTGGCGCAGGACGCCCAGATCATCGCCTTCGACGACGTCGCCCAGCGGCGCGAGCGGCTACTGGCCTATGCCGACGCCACCCGTGCGGCGATCATCTATCGCTTCGCGATCCCGCCGGGCGCGCGCGTCGCCGCGCTCGGGACCGGCGTTGCGCGCGACGCGCGCGCCCAATTGGACCTGATCGTCGGCCTGACAGGCGGCGCGGTCGCCAAGAGCCCTGAAGGCGTGGCGGCCCGCATTCCCAAGACCCTCGCGGCCAGGTTCGAGGCGCTGGCGGGACCCTTGTTGGCGGCCTATCTCGTCGCGCTCGATCTTGGCGAGCCGGTCACGGCGCCGGTTCGGGCGCGAACCTCAGCCTGACCGTCGTGCCGGGGCCGGCCAATGGCTCCAGCTGGGCGTTCAACTGCTGGGCCAGAGCACGCACCAGCCGCGTGCCCCCGCCGACGCGGCTGGCCTGCGGATCAAAGCCGATCCCATCGTCAGCGACGGACAGGACGAAGAGGTCGTCCTCGACGGCGAAACGCACCGTGATGACGCCGCGACGATCATCGGGAAAGGCGTACTTGAGGGCGTTCTCGACCAGTTCGTTGATGATCAGGCCCAAGGGCACGGCCTGGTGGGCGCTGATCTGCGCCTCGTCGGCCGATACGGTCAGGGTGACGGGGCGAACGCCGATCACCCCGGCCCGCAAATCGTCGCATAGCGAGCCGATGAAATCACACGCGCAAACCGAGCTTGTGGCGTCAGACAGGTGCAGGTTCGAATAGAGCTTGCCCAGCACATTGATCCGCGCGGTCGCCGCGTTCATCGCCTGGCGGGCGGCCGGATCGGCGATGTCGCGAAAGGACAGGCGCAGGAGGGCGTTGACCGAGGTCAGATGGTTCTTGACCCGATGGTTGATGTCGACGAGCAACAGCTTGTTGAGCGCGTCGATCTTGGCCAATTGCGCGCTCGTCGCGGCCAAGCGCGTGGCCAGGGTGCGTAGCGCCTCGATGCTCAGCGCAAGAAACAGTCCGACCACGACATAAAGCGCTAGCGGTAGGGCGTTCGTCCAATCGGGCAAGGCGAACGACCGGACTGGCGGGACGAAGAAATACCAGGCCAGGCCGGCGCTGAGGATGACGGCGAAGACCCCCGTGCCCCGGTCCAGGACGACCGAGATCACGATGATCGCCGGGAAGAACAGCAGGAACGGATAGCCGCCCATCGCCGGGCCCAGCAGCGCGCGCAGGCCAAAGAACATCAGAACAATCGCGCAGGCCGCCATGTACCGCACGGCCACCGGCATGCGGCGCAGGGGATCGGACCAGCGAAGGATTTGCTCTGGCTTCACGTCAACCTAAAGCCTAGCCAGGCTTGACTGTTCCCAGGTCACGCGGTCCGGCCGATTGGAAATCAGGCGTGCCCAACCCGTTCGATGCGGGAGAACGGATGGCTTGAGCGGACGTTATCTTGCCACGGCTTTTGGAGAAACGCCCATGACCACTGGCAAGGATCCGCAAACCGCCGACGGCCTGGGCGGTGTCCACAACGTCACTCAGCCGCGCGCGCCCGTCCCGGCCTATCCCGCCGCTTCTCAGACGGAGCCGGCCGCGCCAGGCCCCGTCCCCGGCAGCGACGCCGAAATGGTCGGCGACCGCGATCAGATCGGCAAGGTGGTGCACACCGCGCCCGATCCCGACGCGGCGCCGTCCGATGCCCGGATCGCGCCCGAGCAGCCGTCGGCCTGGGCCGCCGAAAAGGACCCTTCGCGGACCTAGGGCGCGCCGCCAAGCGCGGTGACGCGTTCGGCGTGACCGGCCAGGGCTTCGTCCCAGGTGACGTAGTCGCGCGTGTCCACGACTTCTCCATCCTCGAAGGTGGCGGTTTCGAAGAGGACGGGCTGTTCGAAGCCCGGCGAGCCGGCCGGACCGCGATCCATGCCGGTAAACACCGTCGAGACCTCGATCCGCGGATTGATCTGCGTCTTGGCCAGGATGCGCCGGCCGTCCTGCTGGGCCGCGCGCATCCAGGCCCGCCAAGCCTCCGGATCGGGCTCGGCGACCGGGACGGCGCCGTCCAGGATATAGCTCAGGGTCACAGCAGGGATCATGGTCCCAGCCTAGCAGAAGTTGCGGCTGCGGCGAGCCCAGGCCAGGTCGCCGGCGTCCGCCCCGCGATCCTGCAAGGTCGCCATCAGCGGCGTGAGATCATGGAGCTTGTGGGCGACCAGGTGGACGACCTCGCCCTCGCGCTGGATGCGGCCGTCGACGCCGATCAGATGCGCGCCCAGCGCGATGCGGCGCTGGGCCTCGTAGAGGGTCTTCCAGATCACCAGGTTGGACACCCCCGTTTCGTCCTCGATGGTCATGAACATCACCCCCTTGGCCGTGCCGGGCATCTGGCGCACCAGGACGAGGCCGGCGGTCCTGATGCGCCGGCCGTCGCGCGCGCTGGCGGCGACCTGGCAGGAGACGCGTCCCAGGTCTTGCAAGTCCTGGCGCAGCAGGGCCAGGGGATGGCGGCGCAGCGACAGGCCCACATGGCTGTAGTCCTCGATGATCTCGCGGCCCTCGGTCATGGGCTTGAGCGCCGGATCGGGCTCGTTGAGCTCAGCGGCTTCTGGCTGGTCGAAGAGGGGCAGGGCGACGTCTCGCAGGCCCTTGATGGCCCAGCCGGCCTCGCGGCGCGCCAGGCCAAGCGCCGGCCCGAACGCGTCGGCCTCGGCCAGCCGGGTCAAGGCGCCGGTCCCGATGTGGGCGCGCCGCCAAAGGTCGGCGATCGAGGCATAGGGCCCATCGCCGCGCGCCAGCACCAGGCGCGCGGCCTCTTCCTGTCCCAGCTTGCCGACCAGGCGCAGGCCCAGGCGCACGGCCAGCGATCCGTCCTCCCGCGCTTCGAGCGTGCAGTCCCAGCGCGAGGCGTTGACGCAGATGGGCCGCACCTCCACCCCGTGTTCGCGCGCGTCGCGCACGATCTGGGCTGGCTGATAGAAGCCCATCGGCTGGCTGTTGAGCAGGGCGGCGCAGAACACCTCCGGGTGATGGCATTTGAGCCAGGACGAGGCGTAGGCCAGGAGCGCGAAGCTGGCGGCGTGGCTTTCGGGAAAGCCGTAGGAGCCAAACCCCTCCAGCTGGTTGAAGGTCTGTTGGGCGAAGTCCTCGGGATAGCCACGGGCGACCATGCCGCCCACCAGCTTGTCCTTGAAATGGCTCACCCCGCCGGTGAACTTGAAGGTGGCCATGGCCCGGCGCAGTTGGTCGGCTTCGCCCGGCGTGAAGCCGGCGCACTCGATAGCCACCCGCATGGCCTGCTCCTGGAAGAGCGGCACGCCCAGGGTCTTGCCCAGCACCGCCTCCAGCTCGGCCTTGGGGTAGGTCACCGCTTCCTTGCCCTCGCGCCGGCGCAGATAGGGGTGGACCATGTCGCCTTGGATCGGACCTGGCCGCACGATCGCCACCTCGATGACCAGGTCGTAGAAGCTCCGCGGCTTGAGACGCGGCAGCATGGCCATCTGCGCGCGGCTCTCGATCTGGAAGACGCCCAGGGTGTCGGCACGCCGGATCATGGCGTAGGTGCGCGGATCCTCGGGCGGAATGGTCGCAAGATCCAGGCCGATCCCCTTGTGATCCTTGAGCAAATCTAGGCCGCGTTTGAGGCAGGTCAGCATGCCCAGCGCCAGGCAGTCGACCTTCATGAACTTCAGCGCGTCGATGTCGTCCTTGTCCCATTCGATGATCTGCCGGTCCTTCATCCGCGCCGGCTCGATCGGCACGAGCTCGTCGAGCCGGTCGTGGGTCAGGACAAAGCCGCCGGGATGCTGGGAAAACTGCCGCGGGGTGTTGAGCAGCTGCTGGGCCAGCTCCAGCGTCAGGCGCAGGCGACGGTCGGAGAGGTCCAGGCCCATGTCGCGGGCGTGCTTTTCCTCGATGTCCTCGCGGCTGAAGCTCCAGATCTGGCTCGACAGGCCCTTGGTCATGTCCTCGGGCAGGCCCAGCACCTTGCCGACGTCACGCACCGCGCCGCGCGGCCGGAACCGATGCACGACCGCGACGATGGCGCTGCGATGACGGCCATAGGTCTCGAACACCCATTGCATCACCGCCTCGCGCCGGCCGTGCTCGAAATCGACGTCGATGTCGGGCGGTTCGTCGCGCTCGGCGCTGACGAAGCGCTCGAACAGGAGATCGTTGCGCTCGGGATCGATCGAGGTGATCCCCAGCACGTAGCAGACCGCCGAATTGGCCGCCGAGCCGCGCCCCTGGCACAGGATGTCCTGGCTGCGGGCATAGGCGACGATCGAGTTGACGGTCAGGAAGTAGGGCGCATAGCCGAGATTGCCGATCAGGCGCAGTTCATGGTCGAGGATGTGCCGCACCTGTGGCGTCAGTCCTTCCGGAAAGCGCCGGGCCGCGCCCGCCCAGGTCAGGCGCTCGAGCGTCTGTTGCGCACTCTCGCCCTCGGCGGCGACTTCGCGCGGATATTGATAGCTCAGTTCGTCGAGGGAAAATCCGCAACGCCGGGCGATAACCCGCGAGGCGTCCAGGGCGGCGGCATGGCGCGAAAAGCGCCGGACCATCTCGGCCGGGGTCCGCAGTTCCCGGCCCGCATGGCGATCGCGCCGAAAGCCGACATCGTCGATGGTGGTGTGCTCGCGAATGCAGGTGACGACGTCCTGCAGCATCCGCCGGTCCTTGTGGTGGAAGAGCACGCGGTTGGTCACCACCGGCGTCACGCCCGCCGCGCGGGCCAGCAGCTCCAGTTCATAGAGCCGCAGGGCCTCGCCGGGGCGCCGGCGCAGGGTGAGCGCGACATGGGCGTCCGCGCCGAAGATCGCCGACAGCCGCGCCAGCTGGCGGGCGCAAAGATCATCGGCCAGGTCGGGGACCAGGATGGCGATCAGGCCCTGGGCGTGGGCGGCGAGGTCGGCGTGATCGATGTCGCACGCGCCCTTGCCCGCGCGCGCCTTGCCCAGGGACAGCAGGCGGCAAAGCCGGCCATAGGCGGCGCGATCGGTGGGAAAGACCAGCACGGTCATGCCGTCGCGCAGCACCAGTTCGCAGCCGACGACCAGGCGAATACCGACAGCCTTGGCCGCGACATGGGCCTGGACCATCCCGGCCAGGCTGTTGCGATCGCACAGCGCCAGGGCCCGATAACCCAGGCGCGCGGCCTCTTCGAAGAGTTCGGCTGGCGAGGAGGCGCCGCGCAGAAGCGAAAAGTGCGAAGCGCAGTGCAGCTCGACATAGTCGCCAAGGTCTTCAAGGGCTTGGCCGGGACTGTTCATCCAAACACCCCGGCCATGAACCAGCGCTGGCTGCCGCTGGCCAGGTCCTCGCCATCGCCGTCGCGGTAGATCCAATAGCGCTCGCCACCCTCGTCCTCGACCTGGAAGTAGTCGCGCGAGCGCGCCAGCTCGGCGTCGGCCTTCCACCATTCGCCAAACACCCGCTCGGGGCCGTCGGCGCAACGCACGCGCCGGCGCACCCCACGCCAGGTGAACCAGGCCGGCGGCTGGTCGGGCAGCAGCGCCACGGTCTCGATCGGCTCGGGACGCGGGAAGAACCGGGTCGGGCGCGGCCAGTCGACGGGCCAGGAAAAGGCGGCCGGGCGCTCCAGGGCCGGCGCCTTGCGCACGCTGCGCTCGGGGATGTCGCTGTCGGCGCTGGCCAGGCGGTAGACGCTTTCGGCCCCCAGCCGCAGGGCCAGCGTGTCGATCAGGCCCGACAGATCGGTGCCGGCGCGGCGGCCGGCCAGGGCGTCGCCTTGCTTGTAGGCCAAGGCCTCGGCGCCCGGCGCGGCCAGCACCATCTTGTCGATCCCAAAACCCGGATCGATGGTCTCCAGTTTCTCGCACAGGAGCTTGGCCAGCCGCGGCGCGTCGCGCGAGGGGGCCGATAGGCCCAGGCGCGCGGTTTCGATGCGGTTGTCGACTCGGAAGAAGAACGCGTCGAGCGCCTTGGCCCCGAGGCTGGCGGCTTCGAGGGCGGCGCACAGTTCGACGGTCAGTTCGCCCAGATAGCGGGCCATGGTCTCGGGCGCGCCGATCGGCTCGGCGAAGATCTTGGCCGCCCGCAGCGTCTCGCGCGCGAACACCGGCTCGATCGGCTCGCGCTCGCGGCCCAGGGCCTGGTCGAGACGCCGGATGGGCTCCAGGCCAAAGCGATGGGCCAGCGGGCCCTTGGCTGCGGCGTCCAGCTCGCCGATGGTGTCCAAGCCCGGCTTGGCCAGGGCCTGGACGAGTTCGGCGGGCAGACGCAGGGCCGCGACCGGCAGCGGGTGAAGCTCGCGGCCGAGCGCGCCTTGCGGAACGACGAAGACAGGACGCAGGCTGTAGCGGGCCAGAGCGTGGGCGCCGCCCCAGCTGTCGGCGATCGCCACCTTGGCCGACAAGCCGGCCTTGGTGAGCCGATCGCGGATGTCGATCAGCATCTTCTCCTCGCCGCCGAACAGGTGGGCGCAGCCAGTGGCGTCGATGACCAGCCCGTCGGGTGGATCGGCCGCGACGCTGGGCGAATAGAGCCGCTGGGCCCAGAGCGCCAAGCGCTGCAGGGCCGCCAGGTCGGCCTCGGCGTCGAGGTCGTGCAGCACCAGGCCCGGAACCAGCGCGGTGGCGTGGGCGACCGCCTGGCCGATGCGCAAGCCGGTCTTGGCCGCGGCCAGGTTCATGTGGGCGATGGCCCGCCGCCGGCCGACCCGTCCAACCATGACGATTGGGGTTTCGCCGGCCGCGTCAGGCGATGGCGCGCGCCTGGCCGCGATGTTCTGACCCTGCGCGCGCGCCAGCCGATCGGTGGGCCAGCGGGGCAGGAAGACGGAGATGACCCTTTGCGTCACAGGCTTCTAGCTCGATGTCGAAGGCGTCGCCGGCGCGGCAGCGGAGGAGTTCGAGAAACCAGCGGGGACGGCCCACGCCGGGCACAGGCAGCGGAGAGGAGGGCAGGGGCGAGACCCGCCAGCGGGTCTGGGCGGCCGTCGGCTGGCCCAGATCGGCCGCATCGGCCACCCGCCGCCATCGTCGCACCGCGATGGCCAGCTGCCCGCTCTTCTCGGCCGCCAGCTGCAGGCGGCGCGAGGCGGTCATCGACAGCTTGCCGACCTCGCCAACCACGCCGGCCAGGCCCGGCCAGCGCAGGCCTTCCTCCATGGCCGCCAGAACGCCAGCCTCGTCTCCCGCATCGGCGAAGATCACCCGCTCGGGCGGCAGGCCGACCTGGGCCAGGGACGGGGCGAAGAGATCGGCCTGGCGGCGGCACCACAGGACCTCGCCCTGGGCCCGGGCCAGGATGCCGGCCGCGAACCGCGCCGCCGCCGCGCCGTGCAGGGCCTCGTCGGCGCCGCCGGCCACCTCGTGAAGGGCGCCGAGCGCCAGGCCGCCCCCCGGCAGCCGCGCGTCCAGTGGCCCGACGCCGAACGGCAGCACCGCCTGGGTCGCGCGGTCCTGCGCCTCGACGGCGCGCACCTGGCGGCGCAGGGCGGCGAGCGTGACGGGGGGCGAAACCGGAGGCGGTGCGGGGGCGGGGGTCAGGGTCATGTCCGGGATGAAACGAAGTTGTTCTAGCTTTGTTCTCGGCGTGGCCGTGGAGTCAATCGGCTCTGGGTGCGGCGCAGGCGCGCGCTCGCCGCGGAATCCCAGCCACGCAAGGCGTTGGCGGGAATCGGAATTTTTCGCCGACGACCGATGCTGACGTAAGCTCTGCCGCGACCGTGATCAGTGCGCGCCCTGGCTGTAGCCGTACCCCACGACGGCAAGCGCGACCCGCCCTAGTCCTCGTGCGGCGCGGCCAGGGCCGCCAAGCGCTGGGCCGGGCAGGCCTCGATCGCTCGCCACAGCCGCTCGATCAGCAAGGCTTGGTAGGCGGCCTGCTGCGCGGGCGCAGGACCGGTTTCCAGGGCCTGGGCCAGGGCTTGGCGGACGGCCCCGTCGGCGCCGTCTTCCAGAGCGATGGCCTTGTCGATCTCGAGGGCGGCGTGAGCCGCGCGCTGAACCAGCCCCGCCTGGGGCGTGGCGATCTTGGCGCCGAGCCAGGTCTCGCCGGCGAACCGCCAGACCGAAAAGCCCACGGCCATGACCCCGCGCCGGGCGATGGCGCGCCAGTAGTCGATTGGCGCTTCGGGATCGGAAAGAGCCGGCCTCATCCCGACTCAACGCGCTAAACCCGGCGGGGTGGCGGTGAAGCCTAGCCCGCCAGCGCGTGGGCCCGGATGGCCTGACGGCTGATCGCCGCCAGCCGCGCATGGAACGGCGCCAGGTCCGGGCGCCTGGCGACCAAGGCCTGCAGCGCCGCGGCGACGGGCGAGGCCAAGGCCGGCGTCTCCTCGGCCAGGCGCGTGGTCACCGCCACGATCATCCGCAGGTCCGGCGACAGCAGCCGGCGGTGCTGGTCCTCCAGCCGCCAGTACCAGCGCCGATCACCATCCTCGGGATAGTCGGCCATGGCCTTTTCACAATCGAGGATCAGGGCGGCCAAGCGCTGTTCGACGCCGACCGTTCGCGCGCACATGCGAAAATCCTGCTCGAGCATGGCGTCTCCCTCAACCGATGACGTCACCGACCGACGCTCCTCGCCTTGCTCAGGATCAAAAAAGCCTCAGGCGGCCACGGCCTCGCGTTTGGGCGGCGGGTCGATAACCCGCAGGTCCTCGGCGGGCAAGGTATGTCGTTGCAAGGCGATGGCGTCTTTCCACGGCGCGCGCAGCCAGACATCGACCTCTTCGGCGCTGCGCAGGAACACCGGCATGGCCTTCTTGTGGTAGGGCGCGACCACGGCGTTGGGCGCGGTCGTCAGGAAACCAAACACCTCCATCTCCTCCCAGCCGGCCTTGATGGTCTTGACGCAGGCATGCGGCGTCCACACCCCGGCGAAATAGGCGAAGGGCGCGGGAGCTTGTGAAAACCACACTGGCTTGAGCGAGCGGGTCAGGTCCTGGTCGGGCTCGCTGAAGGCGGTGATCGGCACGACGCAGCGGTTCTCCACCGCCTGCCAGCGCCGCCAGTGCGGGTTCTCCAGGTCGCGGATATTGGTGATCCCCGGATCGGGCTCCATCCGCAACAGGTCGTCATAGTCGTAGGCCTTGCCCTGGCTCTGCAGGCGGGCGACGCGCTTGTCGGCCAGCTCCACCATCCGCTTGCGCGAGGAGGGCATGCCCCAGCGCGCGAAATGCACATGATGCTCCCCGGCGGAGCCAAGCCGGACGGTGGGGGCCAGGCGATTGGGGCCGATGAACTGCGGATAGCTGAGATCGAGGTTGGAGGCCTCGAACGCCACCCCGCCCGGCAGGCTCAGATGGGTCTTGAGCAGATCCTCATGGGCCTTGGCCCAGCCGAAGATGTCGTAATAGAGCTCATAGAGATTGCACATCGCGCGAGGATCCTCCGCCTGGCCAAGCCAGCCTAGGGCGCCGACGGGAGCGGTGAAAGCCAGCGTCCCCGCTTAAGCGGCGGCGCGCAGCCAAACACGCGCGTGCCACCAGCCGCGCGGCGCGCAGACCGGATCGCCCAAGCCATCGAAGAACATCTCGACGTGCTGGACGCGCGGATGAGCCACCAGGGCGTGGCATGGCGCGCCGGGCCCATGCAGCTCGACGTCGGCCGGTCGCTCTGGCGGGAAACCTTCAGGGTCGGGCGCCTGCGTATCGCAAGCCTGCAGCCAGACGACCAAGCCGCCGTCGGCGGCCGGATCGACGTGATGCACGAAGGGCAGGGCGTCGAGATAGCCAGGGTCGCCGCTGAGGCCGTCGATCTCCACGGCGCTCAGCGACAGGGCGGTCGCGGGATGAGCGTGGTTCATGTGAACGAATATAGAACATTAACGATCGGGTGGCGAGTCGCCACGGTGTCGCGGGCAAGGCATGGCCCGAGGCGCTAGGCCTCGGGTCCAGCTCCAGGTATCGCCGCGGGCGAAAGGGCGCGCCGCGGGTCAGTCCCGAGCCGCGGCGACCTGGCGCGGCCGTGAAGGCGCGCCGATCCCCGAACCGATACCGTTGAGGTCAGCGCAGCTGGCTGTCCTTGCTGCCGCGCCGATTGATGCCGCCGATGACCAAGCGCTTGTCGCGGCCCGACTGACACGTCACGCAGGTGCGCGCGCCGGGCAGGGCCTTGCGCCGGGCCAGCGGAATGTCCTCGCCGCATTCGTCGCAGGTGAGGGCGCCTTCACCGCTGGGCAGACGCGCGCGAGCATGCAGCACGCCGTCGATGACCGTGTCCTCGATCTGGTCGAGCACCCCGCCGTCATGGGTCCAGCCGCCGGCCATGTCTGTCGTCAACTCCCGTGATTGATCAATCCGTTAGATAGGAAATCCTCACGGCCTCGCCAGGCGCGAACAGGCCTGGCGGCGTGGACGAATTGTCGCGGGATCGCGTGTCAGATCACGGCCCGGATCAGACCCAGGGCGCGGGCTTCCTCGGCTTCGATGTACCAGTTGGAGGGCGCGCGTTCGAGCACGGTGGCCATGTCGACCGACGAGCCGGCGATCAGGTTGGCGAAGCCCTCGTTCTGGATGGCGATCGAGTGCTCGATCTCGTGCAGGACCGCCTTGACCGAGGCCACGCAGGAGGTGAGCGGACCGTTGAGCTCCAGGGTCTTGTTGAGCTTGCGCTCATGGATCATCAGGCGCGTGCCCCGCGTGAGATAGCGGTTGGCTGGCGCGAAGAAGCTCATGAAAGTCGCCCCGGCCGAATAGATCGCCGCCTTGCCCAGGAACACGAACCGGCGCTCGGGCGAGATCTCGCTGTGGAAGCGCACGTCCTCGCCCATCATCCGGGCGACCTCCGGATCGCCGCCCAGGGTCGAAAGCTCGACGATGACCAACTCATGGTCGGCGCCGGCCAGTTGCTGGCGAAACGCCTGGTACATGTCGTAGTCGACCGGACCGGCCAGCAGGATACGCGGCCCCGCGAAGGCGGCCGGCGGTAGGGTGAGGCCGTCGTCCGCCATGGCGGCGAAATTGCCATCGCTCATGCGGCAAGCTCCAGGCAAAGGGCGGGCGTGTAGCGTTCGGCCTGCCAGCGCCCGACCACGGCGCCGCTGGCGTCGAGCAGCAAGACCTGGCTGTCGTGGTCCTTGACGCTGGCGCGCGCGGCCAGCCAGCGGGCCCGGCGCTCGGCCGCGGCGAAGCTTGGCAGGATGGCGATGTCGGCTGCGTCCTGAAGTTGGACGCGCCAGCCGTCGGCGGCGGGGTAGACGAGGTAGGTGAACACGAAAGGCGCTCCGGGCGGATTGGGCGAGCTGCAACGGGTCGCGGCGGGTGGCGGTTCCAAGCACCCTGGCGGGGCGGCTTTGACGCGGCTCGCGCGTTACCCCCACGACGCGCGCGCCGCCTTGGCGCGCGCCTTACGGAGGCTAAGATGTTCGAGACCCCATCGTCCGATCCCGCCCAGGCCGCGCCGATCCCCGCGCCCGCCGCGCCGGAAGGCGCCGACCTCCTCGTGCGCGCCAAGCCGCATGACGAGGCCTTCTGGGACCAGCATCCCGACGTGCGGACCTACAAGGTGGAGATGAAGACCGGCCAAGCCGACGTCGACGACTGGGAGGTGCTGGTCTGGCTCAAGCCCGGCGCGACGGACGCGTCGAAACAGGCGGGGCAAGACCAGATTCCCGACCGGCCGGCCGACGCGACCTTCGAGGTCCACGCCGCCCACGACCTGTCGTTCTTCAGCCGCCATCCGCAGGTCGCGGCCTGGCGCGCGGCGATCGCCCTCAATGAGCACGGACCCGGCGCGGCCCATACGGTCGAGGTGTGGATGAAGCCAGCACCGCAGGGGTGACGATCGCGCTCCTAAGCGATCTGCTCCTTGCGGCATTGGGCCGGAGCCTTGTCGGGCCGAAACCGGATCAGCCGCGTGCCATGGCGGAAGCGGCCGGCCGAGACGTGGTCGAAGGAAACCTCGACCACGATCTCGGGTTCGAGCGGCGTCCATTGGCTGGAGCGTTCGTCCGACCAGCGACTGGGTCCGCCCGGCGCGTCGCCGGTAAACCCCGAGCCCCCAGCCAGCGCCTCCAGGCGCTTGGTCAGGGCGCGCCGATCGACCGCAGCCAAGCCCGAGGTGAAGCCGACGTGATCGAGACGTCCATCCTCGTCATAGAGGCCCAGGAGCAGCGAGGCGACCAGATCGCTGTCCTTGCCATAGCGAAAACCGCCGACCACGCAGTCGGCCGTCCGTTCGCGCTTGACCTTGATCATCGCCCGCTCGCCCTGCGCGTAGGGGCCGTCCAGACGTTTGGCGACGACGCCCTCGAGCTTACCCTCGTCCAACCAAGCCTGCGCCCGCGCCAGCTCGGACGTCCCCTGCGTCAGGGGGAGGGCCGGATCTTCCTGGCCGCGCAGGAATGCGGCCAGGGCCGCATGACGCTCGCTCAACGGCCGCTCGCGCAGGTCCGCGCCATCGGGCGCCTGGAGCATGTCGAACAGCGCCAGGACGGCCGGCGTTTCCTTGGCCAGGCGCTGGACGCGGCTTTGGGCCGGATGGAGCCGCAGCTGTAAGGCTTCGAAAGAGAAGGCCCCGTCAACCGGGATCAAAAGCTCGCCGTCGACCGCGAAGCTCTCCTGAGGCAGCGCCAGCAGCCGCTCGACCACCTCGGGAAAGTATCGGGTCAAGGCTTTGCCCGACTTGGCCTGCAGGCTCACAGCATGGCCTTGGCGGAAGGCCAGGCAGCGAAAACCGTCCCATTTGGGCTCGTACCACCAACCCGGCTCGGCGGGCAGAACCGGCGCCGAGCGCGCCTCCATCGCCTGGGCCTCGACGAGCGCAACCTTGGCCATCAGGGCTCGCGCTTGCCCTCGGCCGGATCGGCCGCCGGTCCCAGGCGACCGTCGGTGGGCGAGGCCGGAATCTTGCCGGGCGGCTCGGGCGTGGCCTTGGGTGGCGGGACGGGCGTCTTGTCGGTCTTGGTCATGGCGTCGCCTCTCTTTCGCGTCGTTTAGAGAGCGCGGGGAGCGGTGGCCTGTTCCACGCTCGAGACTGTCTGCCCGCCTGTCGCCGAGCCGCTCCAAACCTGCTGGCCGCCCGCATCGCGCACCAGAAGCCGTACGGTGATGGCCGCCTGACTGGTCAGTCCGTGGTCACGCAGGATTTCCGAAATCAACAGCAACGCCTGGCGAATTGCGGCGTTTTGGTCCGCTGCCTCGACGATTTCGGTGGTCGTCGCGCCGTCACTGTCGATCTCGAAGTGATAGGTGCTCATCGCCGCACGCTAGGCGCGCCTTGATGAACAGGAGCTGATGGACGATGGAGGCATAGATGGTGGATCAACTGATCGCCAAGCTTAACCTTCGAGACGAGCTTACCACCACCGAGCGCGACCTGCTCGCCAGCGTTCTGGAGCCGGAACGCCATCACCCGGCCGGCGTGGACCTGATCCGGCCTGGGGGGCGACCCGATCACGCCACCCTGCTGCTTTCGGGCTTTTGCGGCCGCTACGGCATGCTGCGAGACGGGCGTCGGGTCTTCCTGTCGGTCCATGTGGCCGGTGATCTGATCGACCTTTTTGGTCTGCTGATCCCGCAGCTCGACTATGGGGTGACGGCGCTGACGGCCTGCGTCTCCGCTGCGGTCCCTCACGACAAGTTGCGGCGCATCACCCAAGACCATCCCCACCTGACGCGCCTGTTGTGGTTGGAGACGGCGCTGGAGGGGGCCGTTCACCGCGAGTGGCTCCTGGGCAGGGCGCAGGACGCCGACGGACGCCTGGCGCGGTTCCTCTGTGAGATGACCGCTCGCCTCGAACTGGTCGGCTTGGTGACGGACGACGCCTTCGAGCTGCCGCTTACCCAAATCCAGCTCAGCGAGGTGCTGGGCATGACCGCGGTCCACCTGAGCCGGACGATCAAGGCGCTGCGCGCGACCGGCGTGGTGGAATGGCAGGGGCGTCATATCCGGATCCTCGATCGGGCGCGGCTGATGGCGGCCGGACAATTCGACCCGACCTACCTTCGCCCCTATCGTGAAGCGGTCTGAAGCTCGAAAGACCTCGCCGGCAGGGGCGCCGCCTAGACGCAAACCCTCGCGCGCACGAGCGTTCCCGCACGCCCGGTCGGCGCATCAATTGATCGCCTGAACCGGGGGCTAAGTCGGGCGCGTTGTCCGAACGCTCGCGCCGGGCGCCTGATCGGTCTGGGGCCTGAAGGTCTCGGGATCGAAGTTCCCCAGCGCGGCCAGCCTATCCCAGTCCAGGATCTGCAGGCCGCCGTTCTTGACGACCGCCAGCCCCTCGTCGCGCAGGCCGCGCAGCACCCTGTGGATGTGCACCACCGACAGGCCCAGCGCGTCGGCGATGTCGCTCTGGACGGCGGGCAGGGCGCAGCGCCCGTCCTTGGCCAGGGCCAGGGTCTGTTGGCGCCAGTAGACCTCGCAGAAGAAATTGGCCGTGCGCGCGGCGGCCGACCGGCGGCCAAGGCTTATCATCCAATTTCGCTGCGCGCGGGCCTCGGTCAGCACCGCGCGCAGGAGCGCGGCCTGCAGACTAGCCTGATCGTGCAGCAGGGCCTGCAGCTCGCGCCCGCCAAGCCGGCGCACCTCGCAGGGCCCCAGAGCCCTAATCTCATGGTCTGCGCCAACGAAGAGGCCGGCCAGATCGATCAAATCGCCGGGCGTGGCGACGCTGAAGATCTGGCGCGCTCCATCGGCCAGGACCGTCTGTTTGACCGCCAGTCCGCGCGCCAGGAGGCGCAGTTGGGCGCGGCCGCCGGCCGGGGCGATGACCTCGCCCGCTTCGAATGTCTCGCTCTTGAGCACGCACGCCGTCAGCTGCTCGCGCAGTCCCGCGCCAAGCGGGCCGAAACGGTCGAGGCTCGCTATCAAAAGACGGTTCAAGACGCCCGGTCCAAGCCGACCCGCGAGATGACCGCAATGCAGCTTTCGTCACGCCAGATCTCGACGCGCTCGCAGCTGCGATGCTCGGCGAGCAAGCCCCGCGCGCGTTCGGATGGGTCCATGGCGTCGATGTCGAAGTCGACGAAGGTCGTTCTAAGATCGTCAGCCACGCCGATGAAGATGAGTGGGGCGAGCAAAAGAACCTCCGGGTGAGCGGAGAATCTAGGCGGATCGTTCGGGCCGCGCGTTAATCTAGGTTATCGGCCCCTATCTTTTGATGGTCCGTCAGTTTCCCCGGGGAGGGCCTCTGGCCTCGCATGCAATGTCCTTATCGACCGCGATCGCGCCGCTGATCGAGAAGATGAACCGCCGCGACGTGATCACGCCGGTCGAGCGCGAGGCCTTGTCGCGCGTGCTGGGCCCCGCCCGCGCGGTCCCAGCGGGTAGGCCGCTGATCGAGCCGGGCGACCGGCCCCACTTCAGCACCTTCCTGGTCAGCGGCTTTTGCGCTCGTTTCAGCCTGACGCCGAGCGGCGGGCGCCAACTGACCGAAATCAACGTGGCCGGCGATTTCGTCGACCTGCACAGCCTGCTGATGCGCCAGATGGATCACGGCGTCCTGGCCCTGGCCGACTGCGTGATCGCGCCCGCCGCCCACGACGATCTTCGCCGGCTCACCGAAGAGCATCCCCATCTGACCCGTCTCCTGTGGCTCGAGACCGTGGTCGACGGGGCGATCCATCGCCAGTGGCTGGTGACCATGGGCCAGCAGAACGCCGCCAGCCGTTTGGCCCATTTGGTGTGCGAGCTCTATGTACGCCTGGAGGCAGCCGGCCTGGCCAGTGACTTCAAGTTCACCCTACCCATGACCCAGGTCGATCTTGGCGATGTCCTGGGGCTGACCCAAGTGCACGTGAACCGCGTGCTGATGGAGCTTCGTCGCCAGGGGCTGGTCGAGTGGAAGGGCGGGCAGGTGGCGATCAACGACTGGACCGCCCTGGTGCAGCTCGGACAGTTTGATCCGGGTTACCTGCGCCTGCAGCGCGACCCGGTCTGAACCAGGCAACCTGGCCCAATGCCAAGGTCTTCCTTGAACCGGGCGATGGTGCACCGCGCCAGGCGGTTCGCGATACGTCGGCGCTGTATGGCGTTGGTGTTACGCCGCCGCGGAAAACTCTGGGCTCGCGAGCTTCACCGGCGCGCTGCGCGCGCGAATGATCTCGCGAATGACCAGCGCGGCGGCCTGTTTCCGGCACGCCGCCAAGCCTTGGCTTCGCGTGACCCCGTCGTTGTCGAAGGTCCGCCAGAGCCAGGCGCCGTTGCCGGCTGGCTTGATCGAAAACCGGATCAGCGTCTCGCCTGCTTCTGTCGCGCCACTCCCCGATCGCTGCGGTGGGACCGTGCGCATGAGCGGGGCGGTCATACCGGCGCTCCAAGCGGGAAGGCGAAGTTCGTTGGCGCTGGCGCCCAGGCTTCGCGTCCGGGGCCGCGCCGGCTGTGAACCTTGACCTTCACAGCGTGCGGCCAGGACTGCGCCAGACGTCTGGCTTGAGCGATCGCGCCGCGGCGCGAGTCAAAGAACAGCACCTCGCCGGTATCGGCGATCTTAACGCACCAGCCGCCGTCAAACGGCGAAACATCGAACACGCTGGCCATGGGGCTTACTCCGCGGCGTAGACGAGGGGGTGAGTGTGGGCCCACAGGTGGGCGCGGTAGGTCTCGAAGCACTGCTCGCCGCAGATCAGTCGCATGACGGCGCCTTCGGCGATGTATTTCGCTCGGGACGGATCTTCCGACACCAGCGGGACGAGGGCTTCTGCGTTCCAGGCCTTGGAGTGCTCGATGTCCAACTGGGCGTGCAGGGCGAAATACTTGCGGGCCTCGGGCGAGACGCCGTTGCGCTTGAGGCCCGCGTCGACACAAGCCACTCGGGTCGGGGCGGTCAGCTCGACCACGCCCAGGGCGCCGATCGACTGCCAGACATATCGACGCGTTGTGGCGAAGGCGGTCATGACGTTGGCCAGGCACAGCGACTGCCACAGCGTCGAGTCGATGGTTGGCGTCAGGCCCAGCGTTGCGGTGGTCCGGGTCAGCATCGGGCCATGCATGCCCTTGGCGCTGCCGCGACCCATCTCATCCCAGTAGTTGCGAGCCAGCTCCAGCTTGGCGCGGTCGGGGACCTTGACCTGGGTCATGGCCACGAGATCGTCGAAGCCGGCTTCGCCAGCCGCTTCCTGGGTCAGGAACCATTTGAGGTCCTCCAGCGAAGCCTCGCCCTCCAGCCAGTCGAAAAGCGGGTCCCATTGGCCGGGGCCATGATCTTTCAGGGCCTCGAACCAGGCGATGAAGCCGCCGGCGTCCGTCGGGATCTCCTCGACCAGAGGCGCGACATGGCGCCGGAAGGCCTCGATGAACGCGCCTTCGATCCGACGCATGCGGATCTCCTGATCCAGTTCCTCGCGCCAGCCGGCGGTCGGCGCGGCCGGCGCCAGACGGACGTGGTTCCAGTGCGCCAGACCCTTGTGCAGAGCTTCGGCGTCGGGGAATTGCGGAGAAAAAGCGCCAAGGCGCGACAGGCGATCGCCACCAAACATGGTTGCTACTCCAGACAGCTGAACGGAGGCTCGACGCGAGCGCTGATCGCACATCTCGTTTCCTCCTCGATCGTATGGGCCGCACGTGAGGCGGCGAGCAGCACAAACGGAGGTGGTCGCGCCCCGTTCCAATGTCGGGCTGGCGGCGCAGCGCGGCCCATCCGAGAAACCCAGCAAGTTCGGGCTGCCGCCCGGTTTCGCGCACGCCTGGCGCTTTCATTTGATGGGGTGGGCGTCGTGGACCTTGGCCGTCGGAACAAGACTTCGAACGAGAGGTTGATCCGCAGAACCCGGGAGACCGAAAGATGTCCGAAGAGACCATCGCCCGCGCGCTGGACAGCGATGCGCCGCTGACCGCCGCCGTCCACCAACGCGACATCGCCCACGAAGTCGCCGAGGAGCGCGGCTGGCACGAAGCGGCCCTGGTCGGCCGCACCGTGACCATCAATCGTCCGCGTGCGGAGCTCTATGCCTTCTGGCGCGATTTCCGGAACCTCGCCCTGTTCATGGAGAACGTCGAAAGCGTCACGCCGGGCGACAATCGACGCTCGCACTGGGTGGTCAAGGCGCCGGCCGGCAAGACGGTCGAGTGGGACAGCATCCTGACCGAGGAGGTCGAAAACGAGCTCCTGGCCTGGGAGTCCGCCCCGGGCGCCGACATCAAGAACGCCGGCCGCATCGAGTTCAGGGACGCCCCGCCCGGACGTGGCACCGAGGTCACCGCCACCATCGTCTACGATCCGCCTGGCGGCGATCTTGGCAAGTTGATCGCCAAGCTCTTCCAGAAAGAGCCCAAGATCCAGGCGCGCCGCGAACTGCGCCGCTTCAAGCAGCTGATGGAGACCGGCGAGATCTCCACGGCCAAGACCCCCGACGCCGCGCCGCAAGGCTGACCCTCCAACCTCATTTGTGGAGACGCCGATGCGCGCTCTGACCTGGCACGGCAAACACGACGTCCGCATGGACACCGTCCCCGACCCCAAGATCGTCAATCCCCGCGATGCGATCATCAAGATCACCTCAACCGCCATCTGCGGCTCGGATCTGCACCTCTACGACAGCTTCATCCCCTCGATGGAGAAGGGTGACATCCTGGGTCACGAATTCATGGGCGAGGTCGTCGAAACCGGCCCTGGCTCGACTCTGCAGAAGGGCCAGCGGGTCGTGGTCCCGTTCGTGATCGCCTGCGGCAAGTGCTTCCACTGCGAGAAGCAGCAGTTCTCGGGCTGCGAGAACTCCAATCCAGCCGAGACGCAGGATCTCGGCGAGATCGCCTACGGCACGCCGATGACCGGCTTGTTCGGCTATTCGCACATGACCGGCGGCTATGCCGGCGGCCAGGCCGAGTATGTCCGCGTGCCCTATAGCGATGTCGGGCCCATCGTCATTCCCGATGGCCTGGAGGACGAGAAAGTCCTGTTCCTCTCGGACATCCTGCCCACCGGCTGGATGGCCGCCGAGAACTGCCAGATCGAGCCGGGCGACACCGTGGCGGTCTGGGGCTGCGGGCCGGTCGGCCTGTTCGCGATCCAGAGCGCGTTGATCCAGGGTGCGCACAAGGTGATCGCCATTGACCACCATCCTCATCGTCTGGAGCTGGCCAGGTCGCTGGGTGCGCAGGTGATCAACTACCACGACGTCAAGGTCCGCGAGGCGCTGATGTCGATGACCGGCGGCATCGGTCCCGACGCCTGCATCGACGCCGTCGGCATGGAAAGCCACGGCTTCTCGATCGACAACGTGGTCGACGCGGTCAAGGTCGCCACGCGCCTGGGCACCGACCGCGCCCACGTGCTTCGCGAGGTGCTGATGGCCTGCCGCACCGGCGGCCGCGTCTCGATCCCCGGCGTCTATGGCGGCATGGGCGACAAGATCCCGATCGGCGCTTTGATGGAGAAAGGCCTGCAGATCCGCACCGGCCAGACCCACGTCCACAAGTACCTGCGGCCGCTGCTCGACCTGATCGGCGAGGGCGTCATCGACACCACCTTCCTGATCAGTCATCGCCTGCCGCTGGAGCGCGCCCCGGATGGCTACAAAATGTTCAAGGAAAACCAGAACGAGGTGACCAAGGTCGTCCTCAAGCCTGACTGGGAAAAGGAAGCCGCGTGATGATCGAAGACATTCGCCCCCTGGCCGTTGTCACCGGCGCCTCGTCCGGCATCGGTTATGAACTGGCCCGCCTCGCCGCCGAAGACGGCTACGACCTGGTCATCGCCGCCGATGCGCCCGACATCGTCGAGGCGCAAGCCGGTCTCGAAACCCACGGCGGCAAGGTTGAGGCTCTGCAGGTGGATCTGTCGACCACCGAAGGCGTCGATGCGCTGCTGACCCTGATCGCCGGCCGACAAGTCGACGCGCTAATGGCCAACGCCGGCCGGGGCCTCGGTCACGGCTTCCTCGATCAGGACTGGACCGAGGCCCGGTTCGTTATCGACACCAACATTACTGGAACGGTCTATCTGATCCAGCACATCGCCAGGGACATGCGCGAACGCGACCACGGCAAGATCCTGATCACCGGTTCGATCGCAGGCTTGATGCCGGGATCGTTCCAAGCCGTTTACAACGGCACCAAGGCCTTCCTTGACAGCTTTGCCTGGGCGCTGCGCAACGAGCTGAAGGACACCAATGTCACCGTCAGCTGTCTGATGCCCGGGCCCACCGACACCGAGTTCTTCGAGCGGGCCGACATGCTCGACACCAAGGTCGGCGCCGATCCCAAGAAGGCAAATCCGGCTGACGTGGCGCTGACGGGATATCGCGCCATGCAGAAGGGCGAGGGAGATGTCGTCGCCGGCTTCAAGAACAAGCTGCAAGCGGCCATGGCGGCGGTGACGCCGCAAAGCGTGCTGGCCGAGCAGCATCGCAAGATGGCCGAGCCTGGGAGCGGAAAGTCATGATGGAAGAGCGCGACAAGGCGCCTGCCGAGCGAGACGCTGGCCTTGAGGCTCCGCCTCCGCCAGCGCTCGATCCCAACAAGAAGACCGACGCCACACACGACCCGACCGCCGATGATCCAGGAAATGGCGCGGACTGATCTCGGTTAGGGCGCTCAAGTGCGAGCGCCGTCGGCAAAAAAGGATGGAATGGATGACCCAGAAAGCCAACACCGATGGCCGTAAGGCCAATGAGGCATCGCCACTCGGCGAACGGCCGGGCTTGGTGAGCGAAAAGGGCGCGGTGAAGACGGGCAAGGCCGAGCAGCGCTCGGCCGGCCCCGACGGCCCCGACGCCGCGGAGGTCGGCGATACCTTCAAGCGCTCAAGGTCCTGAGCGCGGCGAGCGTAGCCCTTCCGTCCGACATGTGGTGCGGGTCGCAAGCTTGGCGCTAACGACTTTGCCCTGACGCGCGTCGCAGGCGTTAGCCGCCACCATTTGATGTGAGAGGAACGATCCCAGCGGCAACGCTTTCTTGGTGATCAGCTTTCTATCGGGTGACCTCGTGGCCGGCACTTCGACCTCAACGGGCCTAGCGTGAGCGGCCTTCGTCGTCGCATCCGCTCGATCGCTCTTTTCGAGCAGCTCGGGCCAGGCCTTGTCACCGGCGCGGCCGACGATGATCCCTCCGGCATCGCCACATACTCCCAGACCGGCGCCAGGTTCGGGTTCGGCCTGCTGTGGACTCTCCTGCTGACCTACCCGCTGATGACGGCGATCCAACTGGTAAGCGGTCAGATCGGCCGGGTCACCGGCAAAGGCCTCGCCCACAATATGGGCGCGGTGATCCCGCGAGCGGCGGTCACTGGGCTGGTGGCCCTGCTATTCGTCGCCAACACCATCAACATCGGCGCGGATCTGGCGGCGATGGGCGCGGCCGGTCAGCTCTTGGCGGGTGGGGGGGCTCACCTCTTCACCATCGCCTTCGCGGTCGCCTCGCTGCTGCTGCAGATGTTCATTCCCTACAAGAAGTACGTCAAAATCCTGAAGTGGCTCACGCTGGTCCTGTTCGCTTACGTGGCGGTGGTTCTGGTGGTGCGGTTGGACTGGGCGCAGGTCGGCCGCGGCCTCTTCATGCCGGAACTGGCGATGCTCAAATCCAAGGAGGCGATCACGACCATCGTGGCGCTCTTCGGCACGACGATCAGTCCGTACCTGTTCTTCTGGCAGACGGCTCAAGAAGTCGAAGACGTGGATCACGACGCTGCGGCCAAGCCGTTGAAAGAGGCTCCCGAGCAGGCCAAGCGTGAAATGGGGCGCATCCGGCTGGACACTTTCTTCGGCATGGCGGTCTCCAATCTCATCGCCTTGGCGATCATGATCGCCACCGCCGCAACCTTGCACGCGGCGGGCAAGACCCAGATCGCCACCGCGGCGGACGCGGCCAAGGCGCTGGAGCCGGCGGCTGGCAAGTTCGCGTTCCTGCTGTTTAGCCTGGGTATCATCGGCACCGGCCTGTTGTCGGTCCCGGTGCTAGCGGGCTCTGCGGCCTATGCGGTGGGCGAAACCCGTGGGTGGACCTGCGGTCTCGACAACAAGCCGTGGGAAGCGGTGGGCTTCTATTGTGTCATCGGCGCGGCGACCTTGCTGGGCGTTGGCATCGACGCCTTGAACATCGATCCGATGAAGGCCCTCTTCTGGAGCGCGGTCGTCAATGGGGTGATCGCTGTCCCGATGATGATCGTCATGATGGTCGTCGTCTCGCGACGAGACCAGATGGGCCGGTTCATCGCTGGGCCCGCGTTGAAGAGCTTTGGCTGGCTGGCGACGGCGGTGATGGCAGCGGCTACCGTGGCCATGTTCGCGGCGATGGCGATCGGTTGAGTTAGCGCCGGTTCGAGCTTCGCCGCATCTGAGCTATTCCCGCGACGCGGCTCGAGCTCCGGTCGCGCCTTGCTTATACAGCCGGATCGCCGAAGTCCGTTCTGCGTGAGAATTCGCCAGCTACAGTTTCGATGCGAACGGCTTGATCAGGTAGCTTGGCTGACCGGCACTTGCAGAATTCTGTTCGCGCCGAAAGAATTCATTGAGTTTCGCCCCCAATCGGCGCGCAAGAAGCCGACGTAATCACGCACTTGTGAGTCATTTGAAAAATTCATATAATCCATACACTTAAGAGTACTTGGCTTCTTTGACGTAATGGGCGTCGGCATTGATCAGTTTTCTGGGCAAAATGCCTTTAAATTTCAGATAGATATCTACTTCATTCATGATCGAGTGGGAATAGGGGTAGTATAGTACCGCATTCGCCGGATCTGTATCCGTCGTCCAGGGCTCACTTGGTCAACCCTGCGAATGCCATTTTCGCATTCACAGGGTCTCGTGATGTGTAGGGAAGCTCGCTTGCAGCTCCGTGTAAAGCGGCTTCCTGGCGGCGTCGTACTGTGGCGTACAAAGGCAGGCAATCGGCGGGTTTGGACGCTGTGCCCGACCGCTGGGGCAGGGCCGATGTGTAGTTGAGGTGACCGCAGCTGGCGTAATGCAGACATGTCATCACGGTAGTTGACCTGGCGGTAGTTGGCCTACTGCAAACACAGCTCAGACATGATTTTCCGTAGATAGTCTTCATCATCGCAACGCGCATGGGCGCAAGTTATCAGGGAGACTGCGTCAGCTTTCCGCCCAGACCATATCAATTGGCTTGCCGCCGCGGCCGGATCCAGTTGCTCCAAGTCCAAACTGGCAAGCAAATCACGCGACAGCTTGGTTTTTCATATGTCCAGACGAGTTCATTCTCGCCCGATCTGGAGCACCGGGCTTTGGCGTACTATCGAAGATATGGCGGCGGTTAGCGATCCATTTCGTCCGACAGCGGGCGCCATCGCCGTTTGTACGCCGCGGTACGATCCTGTGCGCTAGGATCGCCGAAAATGCGCTTGAAAAATAAGGGAAATCGTACGATCGGCGGCGCTTTTCGGGCACCGGGGCGTTGATCGATTGGGACGCTATTTTCGCGACTTCCGAGGCTGTTCGGGGAGGTGGACGGTGTCGAAGTCCAGGTCGCCCTCCATCCAGAACGCGTCGTTCTAAACGCTAGGCTCCTCCCCATGCGGTTGGCGAGATTGGCCTCTCTTCCATCGTGATAGCGCTGATATGCTTGCAAAGCCCAGTAAGCGCGTGATCGCCGTCAGGGACAGATCGGTGTTCTCGATATAGCGCTCGAGAAGCTTGCCGCGCACTTGCTTCAACAAGTTCGAATAGGTTGCGCCTTCGGATTTGAGGCGGCGCGGCAGAGGATGTTCGACTAAGCGAACACCGGCATGTCCTTGAGCAGCTTGTCCAGCGTGATCGGATAGTCGCGAACCCTCACGCCGGTGGCGTTGTAGATGGCGTTGGCCACGGCCGCCGCGACGCCGCAGATGCCCAGCTCGCCCACGCCCTTGGCCTTCATCGGCGAGGACATGGGGTCGGTCTCATCCAGAAAGATCACCTCCTGGTGGGGGATGTCGGCATGGACCGGGACCTCGTAGCCGGCCAGGTCGTGATTGGCGAAAAATCCCAGGCGCTTGTCGACGACCAGCTCCTCCATCAGCGCCGCGCCGGCCCCCATGGTCATGGCCCCGATCACCTGGCTGCGCGCGGCCTTGGGATTGAGGATCCGCCCGGCGGCGCAGACGGCCAGCATGCGGCGGATGCGGATCTCGGCGGTGGCCGCGTCGACCCCGACCTCGACGAAGTGGCCGCCAAAGGTCGATTGCTGGTGAGTCTTGGCCAAGTCGCCATATTCCATGGCGTCTTCGGCGATTAGAGGGCCGTCGGCGGCGGCCTTTTCCAGCGGCTCGACGCGATTGCCGAGCTTGACGTGGCCGTCGGAAAATTCCGCCGTCGCCGGGTCGAAGCCCAGCTTGGCCGCCACGGCCTCGCGCAGCTTCACGCAGGCGGCGTAGACACCGGCGGTGGAGCTATTGCCGCCCCACTGGCCGCCTGAGCCCGCCGAGACCGGAAAGGCGGAGTCGCCCAGTCGCACGGCGACCTGGCGCAGGGATACGCCCATCATCTCGGCCGCCGTCTGAGCGATGATCGTGTAGCTGCCGGTGCCGATGTCGGTCATGTCGGTCTCGACCGTCACTAGCCCCGAGGCCTCCAGCTTCACCCGCGCCGCCGACTTCATGGTCAGGTTGTTGCGCAGCGCGGCCGCCACGCCGTAGCCGACCAGCCAACGCCCGTCACGGACCTGGCCGGGACGCGGGTTGCGCCGGCTCCAACCGAACTTGTCGGCGCCGGTGCGCAGGCATTCGACCAAGCGTCGCTGCGAGAACGGCCGGCCGGGTTTTTCCGGATCGACCTGGGTGTCGTTGAGGACGCGGAAGTCGATCGGGTCCACGCCCAGTTTTTCGGCCATCTCGTCCATGGCGATTTCCAACGCCATCAGACCCGGCGCTTCTCCGGGCGCGCGCATGGCGTTGCCTTCGGGCAGGTCGAGCGTCGCCAGCCGCATCCGGGTCATGCGGTCCTTGCCGGCATAGAGCAGGCGGGTCTGCATCACCGCCGTCTCCGGCCCGCCGCCGGGCAGGTCGCCCGACCAGCTCTCGTGGCCGATGGCGGTGATCTTGCCGTCATGCGTCGCGCCCAGGCGGATGCGCTGGATCGTGGCCGGGCGGTGGGTGGTGTTGTTGAACATCAGCGGCCGCGTCAGGGCCACCTTGATCGGCCGGCCCGCCGCCTTGGCGCCCAGGGCGGCCAGGATCGCGTCGGCGCGGACGAACAGCTTGCCGCCGAACCCGCCGCCGATAAAGGGCGAGACCAGGCGGACGTTCTCTTTGGGTATGCCCAGGGTCTTGGCGACGTCGCCCGCGCTCCAGGCGATCATCTGGTTCGAGGTCCACAGCGTCAGCTTGTCGCCGTTCCAGGCCGCGATCGAGGCGTGCGGCTCCATCATCGCATGGGCCTGGTCGGGGGTCGTGTAGGACTGGTCCAACTGCACCGGTGCGGCGGCGAAAGCGGTGTCGAAGTCGCCCACGGCGCTGTCGGGATTGCCGTCCTTGGGCTTGACCGATGCGTCCTTGGCAGAGGCCAGGTCGAAGCCGCCCTTGGCGCGCGCATAGTCCACCTTGATCAGGGAGGCGGCGGCGCGGGCTTGCTCGAAAGTCTGGGCCACCACGATCGCGATGGCCTGGTGATAGTGCTGGATCTCGGGACCGCCGAGCAGCTTGGCGGTGTTGAACTTGCCCTTGTCCAGCTTGCCGGCGTTCTGGGCGGTGACGATGGCCAGCACGCCCGGCGCAGCCTTGGCCTTGGCGACGTCCATCGCCGTGATCCGGCCCTTGGCTATGCCCGCGCCCAGGACGAAGCCGTAGGCGATGTTGGGCACGGCGTCGTGTCGTTCATAGGCGTAGGGCGCGGTCCCGGTGGTCTTCAGCGGACCGTCGATACGATCGGTCGGCTTGCCGATCACCTTCAGCTGGTCGATCGGATTGGTCGTGGCGGGGGTGTCGAACTTCATGGCTCATGCCCTTGCCTGGACGAGGGCCGCGTCCAGAGCACGCTCGGCCAGGGTCAGCTTGAAGGCGTTCTCGGATGTGGTTCTGGCGCCGGCCAGCAGGGTGTCGCCGACCGCCTTGGCGCCGTGCGGCAAGGCGCTTTCGGCCGCCTCGACCCGCCAAGGTCTGGGCGCAACCCCGCCCAGCGCCACGCGGCCCGAACCGTCCTTGTGCAGGATGGTCGCCACGGAGACGAGGGCGAAGGCGTAGGAGGCCCGATCGCGGACCTTGTGGTAGGCGTGCGCGCCGCCCACCGGCTTGGGCAAGGTGACGGCCGTGATCAGCTCGCCCGGCGTGAGGGCGGTCTCCAGATGCGGCGTCGCGCCCGGCAAGCGGTGGAACTCCGCGATCGGGATCGCCCGTGTCGCGCCGTCGGGGCGTACGGTCTCGACCGACGCGTCCAGCACGCGCAGGGCTACGGCCATGTCGCTGGGATGGGTGGCGATGCAGGCGTCGCTGACGCCCAGCACGCCCAGCGAGCGGGTGAAGCCGCCGATCGCCGCGCAGCCCGCGCCGGGCTTGCGCTTATTGCAGGGCATGTTGGTGTCGTAGAAGTAGGGGCACCGCGTCCGCTGCAACAGGTTGCCGGCGGTGGTGGCCTTGTTGCGTAGCTGGCCCGACGCTCCGGCCAACAAGGCGCGGGAGAGGACGCCGTAGTCCTTTCGCACTCGCTTGTCGGACGCGAGATCGGTGTTGCGCGCCAGCGCCCCGATTCGTAGGCCGCCGTCGTCGGTCGGCTCGATCCTGTCCAGCTTCAGGCCATTGACGTCGACCAGCCGTCGGGGCGTCTCGATCTCCAATTTCATCAGGTCCAGCAGGTTGGTGCCGCCGGCGATGAAGCGCGCGGTGGGATCCTTGGCGGCGGCCGCGGCGGCCTGGGCCGGCGTGTGCGCGCGCTCGTAGGCGAAGGCCTTCATGCGCCGTCTCCCTTGGCCAGGCCGCCCGCGACCTCGGCGATGGCTTCGACGATGTTGGAATAGGCCCCGCAACGACAGATGTTGCCGCTCATCCGCTCGCGCAGTTCGATCTCTGTCAGTTTGGGAGACTTCGTGAGGTCCTCGGTGACATGGCTGGGCACGCCGGCCTTCACTTCGTCCAGCACCGCCTTGGCCGAGCAGATCTGGCCCGGCGTGCAATAACCGCACTGATAGCCGTCGTGCTTGATGAAGGCCGCCTGCAGCGGGTGCAGCTTGTCGGGCGTTCCAAGACCCTCGATCGTCGTGATCTTGTCGCCTTCGTGCATGACGGCCAGGGTCAGGCACGAATTGATCCGCCGTCCGTCGACGATGACCGTGCAGGCTCCGCACTGGCCGTGATCGCAGCCCTTCTTGGTCCCGGTCAGCTTCAGATGCTCGCGCAGGGCGTCCAGCAGGGTGGTGCGGGTGTCGAGCGTCAGCGTCCGGCGATGGCCGTTCACATCGAAGGCGACCGACATCAAGCTCGGCGTGTCCGAGGACGCCGCCTCGGCGCCGGTCGGCGTGCCGCTGGCGACCGCCGTCGCCGCGCCGGCCGCCATCAGGCCGCGTCTCGACAGGTTGAGGGTATCCGGGTCGGCCATGCCATCCTCCAGTCCTCCTGGTCCCTAAGCGAACGGCCGCCCAGGTGGTTGCGTCAAGTCTCGCGCCAGCCGCCGCCCAGGGCCTTGTAGAGCGAGGCCAGGTCCTTCCGGGCCTGGGCCTGTCCGGAGGTCAGCTGGTCGCGGGCGTTCAGCAGCGCGCCCTGGGTCTGCAGCACGTTGACGAAGGGGCTGAGGCCCGCGCCGTACTGCTGGCGCGCCAGGGTCTCGCCGCGCTGGGCGGCGGCGACGCCTTCTGTCAGGGAGTTCAGGCGATCTTGGTCGGCGCGATAGCGGGCGATGGCGGTCTCGGCGTCGGCCAGGGCGGCCAGCACCGCCTTCTGATAGGCCAGATAGGCCTGCTGCCGGTCTTCCCTGGCGATGTCGATCTGGGCGCGGGTGCGGCCCGCGTTGAAGACCGGCCAGGTGATCTGGGCCAGGCCGATCGCTGTGTTGGAGCCGTGCGGGATCAGGTCGCCCAGCGAGGTCGCGCCCCGGCTGCCCAGGGCCATCAGGTTGACCTGCGGATAGAGGTCGGCGACCGCGACGCCGACCTGGGCAGTAGCGGCGGCCAGCTTGCGCTCGGCCATCCGGACGTCAGGGCGACGGCGCAGCAGATCCGAGGGCAGTCCAACGGCGGGCAGGGTGGGGTCGGAGGCCGGCGGCGCAGCGGCGCGTTCGAGTTCGGCGCTCAGGGTCTCGGGCTGTTCGCCCAGCAACACGGCCATGCCGTAGACCAGGGCGCGGGCCTGGGCTTCCAACTGGGGCAGGGCGGCGGCGGTGGCGGCGACCTGGGTGTTCTGCTGTTCGACATCGAGACTGGTGGTGAAACCGAAGCGGGCGCGATCTGCGGCGACGCCGCGGATCTGGCTCTGGCGGGCCAGCTCGTCGCGCGCGATGGCGATGCGGGCCTGCAGGCCGCGCAATTGGACATAGTCGCCGGCCAGTTCGGCGGTCAGCGAGACCTGGCCGTCGCGAGCCTGCCAGACGGCGGCGTCGAGGCTGTCGCGCGCGGCCTCGACCGTGCGCCGGGTCTTGCCGAAGAGATCGAGTTCCCAGCTGGCGTCGAAGCCGGCGGAGTAGAAGGTCAGGTCCGAAGGGATCTGCAGACCGCCGCTCGCCGCCTGAGCGCCGGCGCCAGCTTGTCCGCCCGTGGCTTGGCCGCCGGCCGCCTGCGAACTGGAGCTTCCGCCGCTACGCTTGAGGCGCACGGCCGCGCCGGTGGCGTTCAGGGTCGGCAGTTCGGCCCCGGCGGCGGCGTCGACTTGGCGGCGAGCCTGGCGCACGCGCGAGGCGGCGGTCTGGAGATCGAGATTGGCGGCCAAGGCGCGGTCGATCAGGGTGTCTAGCTCGGGATCGCCCAGGCTCTTCCACCAGGTCGAAAGATCGGCTTCGGAAGCCGGCGCGGCGGTCTGGGCCTCGGCGAAGGCGGCGGGCGTGGCGAGCTTGGGCTCATGGTAGTTCGGACCCACCGTGCAGGCGGCGAGGGCCGAGGCGGCCAACAGCAGGGCTATAGACGCTCGCCTCATGCGTGGGCTCCCTTTCCGGGCTTGGTCGAACGCAGCAGCATGACGATCGGGAAGGCCACGGCGATGATGATCATCAGCACCTTGAAGGCGTCGACATAGGCCAGCATCTGCGCCTGCTGACTGGCCAGCTGGTAGAGGTTCTGCAACGCGCCCAGGCGTGCGGCCTCGCCGCCGCCGGCGCCGGGCAGGGCGTGCTGGGCCGCCTGCAGGGCGTTGGCGAAGTTGGGGTTCAGTGGGTTCATGCCCTCGACGATCCGCGCCTGGTGGAACTGCTCGCGCTGGGCCAGCACGGTCTGGACGGTCGAGATGCCCAGGGTGCCGCCGATGTTGCGCGAGATGTTCTGGATCGAGGTCGCCTGGTTGGTCTTGTCGGCGGGGATGCCGACATAGGCCGCGCTGGACAGCGGCACGAACAGGAACGGAATGCCGATCGCCTGCCAGACGCGCCCCCAGGCGGCGTGGGCGAAATCGGCCTGGGTGCTGAGGTGCGTCAGGTTCCACAAGGCCAAGGCCTCGATGATCAAGGCGCCGCCGATCAGCCAGCGAGCCTGGACCTTGGACGACAGCCGTCCGGCCAGGGGCATGGCGATCAGCGTGGCCATGCCGCCGGCGGTCATGGCCATGCCGGCGGTGGTGGCCGAATAGCCCAGCACCTGCTGCAGCAGCTGCGGGATGAACTGGGTGGTGCCGAACAGGATCACGCCCGTCACTGCCATCACCAGTTGGGCGATGGCGAAGTTGCGCTGCTTGAGCAGGCGCAGGTCGATCAGCGGGTCCTTGTGGTTCAGCTCCCAGAACACGAACGAAACCAGGCCAACGACGCACAGGACGGCGGTCAGGACGATGCTGCCGCTGGAGAACCAGTCCTCGCGCTGGCCGCGGTCCATGGTGATCTCCAGCATCCCCAGGCCCAGGGCGATCAGGAAGAAGCCGGTGAAGTCCAGCTTCACGCCCTTCTTCAGCCGCTCGGCGCGCTCCTTGCGCAGCAGCTCGGGCTCGTCGACAAAGATCTGGATCAGGAACAGCGACATGATCCCGACCGGCACGTTGATCAGGAAGATCCAGTGCCAGGAGAGGTTGTCGGTGATCAGCCCGCCCAACGTGGGGCCGATGGTCGGCGCCAGGATCACCACGACGCCGAACACGGCGAAGGCTCCGCCGCGCTTTTCGGGCGGGAAGCTGTCGACCAACATCGACTGCTCGTTGGGCTGCAGGCTGCCGCCGGCCACGCCCTGGATGATGCGCGCCAGGATCAGGAAGGTCAGGTTCGGCGCCAGGCCGCACAGGAAGCTGGCCGCGGTGAACAGCGCCACCGACAGCATGTAGAAGCGCTTGCGTCCGATCACGTCGGCCAGCCAGCCGCTCAAGGGGATGACCACGGCGTTGGCGACCAGATAGCTGGTCAGCACCCAGGTCGCCTGGTCGTAGCTGGCCGACAGGCCGCCTGCGATGTGACGCAAGGCGACATTGGCGATGGAGGTGTCCAGCACCTCCATGAAGGTGCTGATCGACAGCACCATCACCACCAGATACGGGTTGCGCCCGCCGGCGATCGACCGCTCGGGCGTCCAGCCGCTTTTGGAGGCCTGCGCCACCCTAGCGGACCCGCACCTTGGGCGTTACCGACATGCCCGGACCCAGCGGATAGTTCGGGTCGACATGGTCCAGCAGGATCTTCACCGGCACGCGCTGGACGACTTTGACGTAGTTCCCGGTGGCGTTCTGCGGCGGCAGGATGGCGAAGGCCTGGCCCGCGCCGCGCTGGATCGAGTCCACATGGCCCTGGAAGTCGACATCGGGGAAGGCGTCGACCTTCACCGTCACCGGCTGTCCGGGCCGCATGCGGGTCAGCTGGGTTTCCTTGAAGTTGGCGGTGATCCACAGGCTTTGCGGCACCACGGCCATCAGCTCCTGGCCGGGCGCCACATAGCCGCCGACCGCGACGTTGCGCTGGGCGATCGTGCCGCGCACCGGCGCACGCAGGGTGGCGTAGGAGAGGTTCAGCCGCGCGGCCTCGACCTGGGCGCGGGCGGTCTGCACCTGGGCTCGGGCCGCGTCGACCTGGGCCTGGGCGGAGCGGATCTGGGCCCCGCCGCCGCCGGTCTCGCTGACGGCCTGGGCCTTCTGGGCGTCGGCGGCCAGCATCTGGGCGCGGGCGGCGTCCACCTGCTCGCCAGCGACGGCGGCGGCGTTGACCTTCTGCAGGCCGATATAGCGGTCGTAGTCGCGGTGGGCCTTCACGGCCTGGGCGTCGGCGGCGCGCACGGCCGCCTGCTGTTCCTGAAGACCCGCGCCCGCCGCGGTGACGCCGGCCTCGGCCTGGGCCAGTTGACCTTCGGCCGTGGCCTGTTGCGCCAGGGCTTGATCCAGCTTGGCCTTGAGGTCGGCGGGATCGATCTGGGCCAGCACCTGGCCGGGCTCGACCAACTGGTTGTCGGTGACCATCACCTGCTGGATGCGGCCGGGCACCTGCGGCGAGATCCGGGCGATGCGGACGTCGATGAAGGCGTCGTCAGTGCTGACGAAGTGTCGCGCATGCAGCCAGAACAGCAGGCCGCCGACGATCAGCACCAGCAGGATCAAGCCGCCGCCGATCAGCACGGCCGGCTTCTTCAGGATGCTTTGGGCTTTGGACGGTTGCCGGTCGTCCTGACCGTCGTCGTTCTGGTCCTGGCCCTTGGACGTCTCGCCCTGGGATCCGCCAACATCCTTCGACGGACGCTCGTCGTCCTCGCGCCGTTCGCCGTCGTTCCGTTGCGCCATCGCGGTCCCCTGCATGCGGCCGTCCCCGATCCGGGTTGGCGACAGCTAAACTTGACACCGGCGTCAGGGTTCCGGCCGTGCTGCGCAAACCCTTGGCCAGCAAGCCGTGCGTGAAACCTATCGCCAGCCCAGGGATTGCTCCGCTAGCGCCGCGCAATCGCAGCTGGCGCGATAGGTCCTGCCAAGTTGGGGAACGCCATGAACCTCCACGGGAACTCGGTCGCCGGCCGACCCGTCTACGTCGTCGACGGCGCCAGGACACCGTTCCTGAAGGCCCGCGGCGCTCCAGGGCCCTTCACGCCCGTCGATTTGGCGGTGCAGTGCGGGCGGCCGCTGCTGCTGCGCCAACCCTTCGCGCCGGACACCTTCGACCAGGTCATCCTGGGCTGTGTCAACGTCGTCGCCGATGAGCAGAACCCCGCGCGCGTGGCGGCCCTGCGCCTGGGTTGCGGTTCGGAGATGGTCGCCTTCACGGTGGCCATCAACTGCGGCTCGGGCATGCAGTCGATCGACACGGCCTATCGTTATATTCGCGAAGGTGCTTCCGACCTGATCCTGGCGGGCGGGGCCGAGGCGCTGAGCCACGCGCCGCTGGTCCTGAAACAGTCCGCCGTCGAGTGGCTGTCGGCCCTGCAGAGCGCCAAGGCGCCGGTCGACAAGGTGAAAGCCATGGCCGGCTTCCGGCCCGACATGTTGCAACCGGTCATCGGCCTGGAGCGTGGCTTGACCGATCCGATCACCGACCTGGGCATGGGCCAGACCGCCGAGGTGCTGGCGCACGACTTCAACATCAGCCGCGAGGCCGCAGACGCCTATGCGGTCGAAAGCCATCATCGCCTGGCTAAAGTCCAATCATCCGGCTGGTTGGCCGGCGAAGTCGAACCCGCCTTTGCTCGGGACGGGACGGTCTACGATCACGACGACGGCGTGCGCCCCGACAGCAGCGTCGAGAAGCTCTCCACCCTGAAGCCCGCCTTCGAGCGCCCGTTCGGCAAGGTCACGCCCGGCAACAGTTCGCAGATCACCGACGGCGCGTCCTGGGTGATCCTGGCTTCGGAGGAGGCGGTGAAGAAACACGGCCTCAAGCCGCGCGCCGTGATCCTCGACAGCGAGTGGGCGGCGCTGGATCCGTCGATCATGGGCCTGGGGCCGGTGCTGGCCTCGACGCCGCTGCTGCAACGCGCCGGCATGAGCCTGCAGGATGTCGAACTGTGGGAGCTGAACGAGGCCTTCGCCGCCCAGGTGCTGGCCTGCCTGGCCGCCTGGGAGGACGAGGCCTTCTGCCGTGAGGTGCTGGGCCTGCCCGGCGCGGCCGGGGCGATCGACCGCAATCGCCTGAACGTCGATGGCGGCGCGGTCAGCCTGGGCCATCCTGTGGGCGCCAGCGGCAATCGCATCGTGCTGCACCTGATCAATGCGCTGGAACGCCTCGACCTCAAGCGCGGGATCGCCACCGAGTGCATCGGCGGCGGGCAGGGTGGCGCCATGTTGATCGAACGGGTCTGAGGAGATGGCCATGCAAGACCGCGCCCTGACTGTTCTGCAGACCCGCGACTTGGACCTGGGACCGACGCCCCTGAGCGACCAGGGCTTCCGGCATTGGCGGTTGACCCGTGATCCGGAGGGTGTTGCCTGGGCCGTGCTCGACAAGGTCGGGGCCAGCGCCAACACTCTGGACGACGAAGTGCTGGTCGAGCTGGACCAGATCCTCGACCGGCTGGACGCCGACCGTCCGACGGGGCTGGTCATCCGCTCAGCCAAGGCCTCGGGCTTCATCGCCGGCGCCGATGTCGCCCAGTTCCGCGGCGCGACCGATGTCGGCGAGGTCGAGCAGCGGATGGCCCGCGCCCACGCCATCACCGATCGCCTGGAAGGCCAGCCCTACCAGACCATCGCGGTGGTTCATGGCTACGCCCTGGGTGGCGGCCTGGAGATCGCCCTGGCCTGCAAGGTCCGTATCGCCGTCGAGGGCGCCAAGTTCGGCTTTCCCGAGATCCAGCTGGGCCTGCATCCGGGCCTGGGCGGGACGGCACGGTTCGCCCGGCTGATCGATCCGCTGCAGGCGATGAATTTCATGCTGACCGGCAAGACGATCGCGGCCAGGAAGGCCAAGGCCCTGGGCCTGGTCGACGCCGTCGTGCCTGAGCGCCACGTCCGCGCGGCCGTCAAGGCCGCGGTGCGCGGCGAGCTGCACAGCGAGGGTCGCGGCTTGATCGACAAGCTGAAGGACAGCGCCCCGGCCCGTCGCCTGGCCGCCGGCCGGATGCGCGAGGAGGCGAAGAAACAGGCCCCGCCCGAGCACTATCCGGCCCCTGGCGCCCTGATCGACCTCTGGGAGCGCCAAGGCGGCGACTTCGAGGCGATGAAGGCCGCAGAGATCGGCTCGTTCGCCCGGCTGATGGTGTCGGAGACCGCCCAGAACCTGATCCGCGTCTTCTTCCTGCGCGAAAAGCTCAAGGGCCTGGCGGGCGAGGGCGGTGCGATCCAGCGCGTCCACGTGATCGGCGCCGGGGCCATGGGTGGCGACATCGCCGCCTGGTGCGCCTGGAGCGGCCTGACCGTCACCCTGACCGATGTCGACGCCAAGCCGATCGGCGGCGCGATCAAGCGGGCCGCCGAGCTCTACGGCAAGATCGGTCACGACGATCACCTGAAGGTCCGCGACGCCCTCGACCGCCTGGTCCCGGACCTGAAGGGCGAGGGCGCGCGGTCCGCCGACCTGGTCATCGAGGCCGCGCCCGAGAAGGTCGAGCTGAAGAAGAGCCTCTATGCCAAGGTGGAGCCGCTGATGAAGGCTGGCGCCATCCTGGCGACCAACACCTCGTCTATCCCGCTGGAGACGCTGCGCGAGGGCCTGCAGCGTCCCGAGCGGCTAGTGGGCGTGCACTTCTTCAATCCGGTCTCGCGCATGCAGCTGGTCGAGGTGGTGCGCCACGACGGCCTGGATCCCGAGGTCGAGAAAGCCGCCCGCGCCTTTGTCGGATCGATCGAGCGCCTACCGGCTCCGGCCAGGAGTTCGCCTGGCTTTATCGTCAACCGCGCTCTGACGCCCTACCTGGTCGAGGCCATGGCCATGCTGGACGAGGGCGTGGCCAAGGAGACGATCGACAAGGCCGCCGAAGCCTTCGGCATGCCGATGGGCCCGATCGAGCTGGCTGATCAAGTGGGCCTCGATATCTGCCTGGCCGTGGCCGACATGCTCAAGCGCGAGCTGAAGTGGAACCTGCCCGACGCGCCGCAATGGCTGCGCGACAAGGTCGAGCAGAAGAAGCTGGGCAAGAAGACCGGCGAGGGGCTCTATATCTGGAAAGGCGGCCACGCCCAGAAGGCGCCGAACGCCGCCGAGCCGGATCCCGACATGGCCGACCGCCTGATCCTGCCGCTGGTCAACACCTGCGCGGCGCTGCTGGGCGAGGGCGTCTCGGAGGATCCGGACGTCATCGACGCGGCGATGATCTTCGGCGCCGGCTTCGCGCCGTTCCGCGGCGGACCGCTGCACTACGCCCGCCAGCGTGGCGTGGCCCAGGTGAAGGCCCGGCTCGAGGACTTGGCCGGCCAATACGGTGAACGCTTCAAGCCGGCGGCGGGCTGGTCCAAGCTGGAGGGATGACGCAGCGCTTCACCGATCCGGACGCCCTGGTCGACGCCATCCTCTCGAAGGTCGGCCGGCGCATCGTGCTGGGTCTGCCGCTGGGCCTGGGCAAGGCCAATCACGTGGCCAATGCCCTGTTCGCGCGCGCCATGGCTGACCGCTCGGTCAACCTGCACATCTTCACGGCCCTGACCCTGGAGCCGCCGCGCCCGAAGTCGGCGCTGGAGGCCGCATTCCTGGGGCCGGTGATCGAGCGCACCCTGGGCGGCTATCCGGCTCTGGCCTACGCCGAGGTCCAGCGCCGCGACGCTCTGCCGGACAACATCCAGGTCGACGAGTTCTTCTTTCAGGCCGGCACGCGGCTGACCGTCCCGAGCGCTCAACGCAGCTATATCTCGGCCAACTACACCCACGCGGCCGGCTACCTGATGGATCGTGGCGTCAATGTCCTGGCCCAGCTGGTGGCGCGCGAAGGCGACCGCTACAGCCTGTCGTGCAACACCGACATCACGCTTGACCTCTTGGCCGCGCGCAAAGCCGGCAAGGCGGATTTCCTGTTGGTCGGCCAGGTCAACGACGCGCTGCCGTTCATGCCTGGCGATGGCGATCTGTCGTTCGAGATGTTCAGCCACGTGTTGGACGGGCCAGACGTGCAATTCCCGCTGTTCGCTCCGCCCAAGGAGCCGATCTCCGACGCTCACTATGCCATCGGCTTTCATGCCGCAGGCCTGATCCCGGATGGCGGTACGATCCAGATGGGCATTGGCTCGATCAGCGACGCGGTGGCCCAGGGTCTGATTGTCCGCCATCGAAACCCCGAGGGTTTCCGCGACACCCTGCAGCGCCTGTCGCCCGCCGCCGCGCCAGCGAGGCATGTCGAGCCGTTCGAGCGCGGGCTCTACGCGGCCACGGAGATGTTCGTCGATTGCCTGCTCGACCTCTGGAAAGCCGGGGTGCTCAAGCGCGAGGTCGACGGCGCGGTGCTGCACGGCGGCTTTTTTCTCGGCCCGCGCGCCTTCTACGACGCCTTGCGAGAGATGCCGGCGGCGGATCGCGCCAAGTTCCAGATGCAGGCGATCTCGAGGATCAATGAGCTTTACGGGGATGAGGCGGCCAAACGCGTCGCCCGGACTGACGCGCGCTTCATCAACACCGCCATGATGGTCACCCTGCTGGGCGCGGTGGTTTCCGACGGGCTGGAGGACGGCCGTGTCGTCAGCGGGGTAGGCGGGCAGTACAACTTCGTAGCCCAGGCCTTCGCACTGGAGGGCGCGCGGTCGGTGATCACATTGGACGCGGTGCGGGGAGCAGGACGGAAGGCCCGTTCGAACGTGCTCTGGGCCTATGGTCACGAAACCATTCCACGGCACCTGCGCGACATCGTCGTCACCGAGTATGGCGTCGCCGACCTGCGCGGCCGGACGGATCGCGACGTGATTGTCGCTCTTCTGAAGGTCGCCGACAGCCGTTTCCAGGCGAGACTGCTTGAGCAGGCAAAGGCCTCAGGCAAGCTGGAGGGCGGCTATCGGTTGCCGGACGAGTTTGCACACAATACGCCTGACCGTCTGGCGGACGCCCTGGCGCCGGCGAAGGCGGCGGGGCTGACGCCACTGTTGCCGTTCGGCTCCGACTTCGACGCACTGGAGGAAAGCCTGCTCCCGGCGTTGGCGCGCTTGAAAGCGGCGCAGACCGAGCCGGCGGAACTCGCGCGCCTGATGCTACGTGGCCTTAGGTACGAACGCGATGACGATCCAGCGCTCAAGCGCCTGGCTCTCGATCGGCCACGCAGCCCGGCGGAGTGGCTGGCGCGTCTTGCGGTGCGCGGCGCGCTGCGGGGTTAGTCGACCCGAACGCCTCTCAGCTTTGGGGCGCCGCCGAAGCGATCTTGCGCAAGCTCTGACCTGCTCGCAACAGGCTCGGGCGGTCGCTTAGCCTCCGTGAGGCGGCGTCAGGCAGGCGTCCATCTTGGCGGCGACCCGATTGATCCGGGCATACGCCATCAGGTCGTCGGGCGACGTCTTTTGCTGGTCGAGCGCGGCGCACAGCGCCTGGACCGCGACGGCCTCGCCGACGTGGCGGCGGTGCTTGAAGCAGTCGGCGATCGTCTTGGCCACGCCGTAGACCGGAACCGAGACGCCTTCGATCAGGGTGTGTTCGACGCCCGAGCTCATGGCTTCTCCGGTCGCGCGCACGACCACCAGCCGCAGCGTGTCGGACTTGGGGGTTCTGGCCCGATGGGGAATGGTCATCCAGACCGCGTCGGGCCGCTGGTCGGTCAGGCCATGATGGTCGAGCGCGCTCATCAGGCTGATCACGCCGTGGGGCACAAGGCGCGCGGCTCTGGCCAGATCGTGGCTGGCGTCCCGCCCGACATCATCGGCGGCCTGATAGAGACCTCGGCTGAGCTTGATGATCTCGCCGCTTTCCACGAGGCGCTGGAGAAAGGCGCCGGGAATGGAAGCCGCCTGGAAATCCCGCGCGCGGGCGATGCCGCGCGCCTTGACCAGACTTAGAGCGCGTTCACGGTGATGTTTGTGACCGGCGTCCATCACGATGATGGTGTTCCTGTCCTGTGGGGCGCCTGGGCGGCCGGGCCGATACGTTCCTTGCGTCGTCTCGGTCCGCTCCTTGATGCTGCGGGGCCTAGTGCAGCAGCCAATCGTGCGTCGAAAGGCTGCTGGTCGAGACCCCGTCCAGCTGGACGATGTAGTTGCCCCACTGAGGGTTGGGCCCGGGGCCGTCGGCGTCGAACAGCAGCTTGGATCCGCCCGAGCCGTCATCGATGATGATGATGCGGCCATCGGCCACCGGATCGGTCCCGGTATAGCCAGCGGCTCGGAACAGGGCTGTCAGGTCCAGCTTGTCGGTCCCGACGGTGAAGTCGGTGATCCTGACCGGCGCCCAGGGTTCGGTCGGAAGCACGAAATGGTCCGCGCCCGCGCCGCCCGTCAGGGTGTCGCCGCCCTGGCTGGCGATGAGAGTGTCGGCGCCCGCGCCGCCGGTCAGGGTCGAGTTCGGGCCCGGCGAGGTCAGGGTCTGGCCGCTGGCGCCAGAGCCCGTCCCGCCGCCGCTTCCGCCGCCCGAGGAGGCGCCGTTGGCGAGCATCGCCCAAGTCAGGCCCGCGCTGGAGACCCCATTGAGTTGGACGATGTAGTTGCCCCACTGAGGATTGGGGCCCGGACCGTCGGCGTCGAACAGCACCTTGGTTCCGCCCACGCCATCATCGATGAAGACGATGTGGCCGTCGGCGACCGGATCGGTCCCGCTATAGCCGGCGGCCTGGAACAGCGCGGTCAGGTCCAGCTTGTCGGTCCCGACGGTGAAGTCGGTGATCTTGACCGGCGCCCACGGCTCGCTGGGGAGCACGAACTTGTCGGCCCCCGCGCCGCCGGTCAGGGTGTCGCCGCCCTGGCTGGCGATCAGGACGTCGTCGCCCGCGCCGCCGGCCAGGGTCGAGTTCGGGCCGGGCGAGGTCAGGGTCTGACCCGTGGTTTCGCCGCCGCCGGATGTGCTCCCCGTCCAGGTCGCAAACATCTGGAAGAACTGATCGCCCGTAGTGTTCAGGCTCGCGGCCGTGAAGTGCAGGCCATCGGACTGGACGGCGAGATTGGCTGCGTCGAAGCTGGTGGCGTTGGCGTCGGCCTGATCAACCCGCGCTTCGCCGGCCCGCACGTCCGCGGCATAGCTCGGCGACGTGCCGATCTGGAAAAAGCCGATCTTGCCCGTCGCATCCTGCATCCAGTGACCGCGGATGGCGGAAAACAGGTTGGCGAGGTTGTCGCCGTAGGCTTGGGCGGTGTCAGCCTTGGTGGCGTCCTCCTCGCCTTGACCATAGAAGACCGCGCTGACCTTGGCGCCGCCGGCCGCGGCGCTGGCCCGCGCGATGATCTGGGTGGTCTGGTCGAAGAGCTCGCCGGTGCTGGCCGGCGACCAATCGGTGTGGAATTGCTGGTCGTCCTCGGCCAGCTGGGTGCCGCCGGCCACCGACTTGACGATGCGCAGGATCTCGCCGGGATGGGCGAGGCGGAAATCGATCGCGAACTCCACCTCGGGTCCCCAGGCGCTCGTCTGGGTGCCGTAGCCTGTGTTGACGCCAGGCTGCAGGGTTTCCCATTTCTGGGTCGCATCGTCCCAGATTTGAATGTTGGGGTCGGTGACCCACTGGCTGCTCACGGTAGAGGCGTCCTGGTAGGGCGCGCCCATGTTCGATTGCCCGGCGAAGACGACCAGCGCGCCGCTCCCGGTCGAGGGCTGGCCGCCACTGGAGCCTCCGCCGCCAGTGGACGGCGTCCCCGTCAGAGCCGACCAGGTCAAGCCGGCGCTCGAGACGCCATTGAGCTGAACGACGTAGTCGCCCCATTGCGGATTGGGCCCGGGTCCGTCGGCGTCGAACAGCACCTTGGTTCCGCCTGCGCCGTCGTCGATGAAGCTGATGCGGCCGTCGGCGACCGGATCGGTCCCGGTATAGCCGGCGGCCTGGAAGAGGGCGGTCAGGTCCAGCTTGTCTGTCCCGACGGTGAAGTCGGTGATCTTGACCGGCGCCCAAGGCTCGCTGGGCAGGACGAACTTGTCGGCTCCCGCGCCGCCGGTCAGGGTGTCGCCGCCGTGGCTGGCGATCAGGACGTCGTCGCCCGCGCCGCCGGTCACGGTCGAGTTCGGGCCGGGCGAGGTCAGGGTCTGACCCGTGGCGCCGCCGCCTCCGGTTCCTCCACCGCTCGCGCCGCCGCCCATTGCGCCGCCATCGGTCACGCCGCCGGACGCGGAGGCATTGGTCAGGGCCGACCAGGTCAGGCCGTTGCTCGAGACCCCGTTCAGCTGGACGATATAGTTCCCCCATTGCGGATTGGGGCCAGGACCATCGGCGTCGAACAGCACCTTGGTTCCGCCTGCGCCGTCGTCGATGAAGCTGATACGGCCATCGGCGACCGGGTCGGTCCCGGTGTAACCGGCGGCCTGGAAGAGGGCGGTCAGGTCCAGCTTGTCGGTCCCGACGGTGAAGTCGGTGATCTTGACCGGCGCCCAGGGCTCGCTGGGCAGGACGAACTTGTCGGCGCCCGCGCCGCCGGTCAGGGTGTCGCCGCCGTGGCTGGCGATCAGGACGTCATCGCCCGCGCCGCCGGTCAGGGTCGAGTTCGGGCCGGGCGAGGTCAGGGTCTGCCCGTTGGGGGAAGCCCCGGTGGAGGAGGCGTTGTCGTCATTGAGGATCTCGCCGCCGACAACGCCGCCATTGAGGGTCATGCCGACAGGATTGGACAACGTGACCGTGAAGGTCTCGTTGGGTTCGATCACGGCGTCTCCGGCCACGTTGACGACGATAGTCTTGGTGGCCTCGCCCGCCGCGAACTGCAGCACGCCCGATGGCAACACCCCGCCGACGAAATCGGCGCCGTCTGCCGGATGGTCGCCGGAACCGGCCACCGTCCACACCAGGCTGCCGGCCGCATCGACCGGGCCTACCCGAGTCACCGTATAGGTGAAGGCCGTCGCGCCGCTGGCGCCTTCGGCCAGGGAGACGGCGCCGGAGGCGAACGCCGCCACCGGCGCTGCGGAGGCGGAGGCCTGGTAGAGCTCGTAGATCTCTTGCCCCGCGCCGTTCTGCGCGATCACCTGGCCTTGCGCGTAGACGCCGATCAAGTCGCCAGTGATCTGGCGGGCCGGGCCATACCAGCCGGGAACATCGCCGCCATAGGCGTATTCGTCATAGCCGCGCGCCACGACGGTTCCGTCGGGCGCATGCCAGCTGACGGCGAACCCGCCAATTTCGGTGGCGACGAAGACAGCGTGCGGATCTGCGGCCGTCGCCCCCAGATCCTGGCGGACGAAGGTGCCCTTGGCCGGATCGAAGACCATGTCCCACAGGTCGTGGCCGCCGGCGCTGTTCGGCATCACGTAGGAGAACACGACCTTGCCATCGGTCAGCCATGCGCCTGAGCCCGTGAACTGGCTGATCGCGCCGGCCATCAGCACCGTGGGCGTGGCCAGCACGCCCCCGCTCGACACCGCGCCATAGATGGCGCCGGCGTCTTCCCAGATCAGCATCGCCTTGCCCGAAGGCGGCGTTGTCGGGGCGCTGGCCAGCAGCTGGATATGGGCGCTCGACACTGGCGAGCCGTCGGATTGGAACACCATCGCCAATCCGTCGTGGCCGCTGGTCGCGCCTTGATCCAGCAGGGTGTCGACCGGCCGTTCCGGCGTGCCGTTCACGACCTGGCTGGAACCGTCGGCCAAGGCGTAGGCGCGGATGTAGTCGATCTTCAGTTCGGCGGGGAATTGGCTGGCGTCGGCATTCCCACCCCAGCCGCCCGTCGCCAGATTGACGATCAGGGCCATGGGATTGGTCCAGCTCGACGGCGTGGGGCCCTGGAGCACAGCGACGCCGTCGTAGTAGAACGTGACCGTCGTGGCGGTCCAAAGCATGCCGTAGGTATGGAAGCCCGATCCATCGCCCTTGTAGACTTGGTCGTACATCCCTTCATCGCCCGCCGAGGCGTGGCGGTGGTCGACGTCGGGCATGGCGGCCAGGGCTTCCATGACGTCGGCTTCGGAGTCGGCGACATATGGATGGGGGATCATCCAGAACGCCGACCAGGAGCCCATCGCCGTGGGCAGTTCGGCCCGCATTTCGAAATAGCCGTACTTCTGCTCGAAGCTGCCCAGCGTGTTGAGCATGCCCGAGGTGTAGTCGCGGCCCCAGGCCGCGTACGAGAAGTTCGGATCGGTCGGCGCGGCGGTGATGGTCAGGACGCCGTTTGAAACCGAGAACGGATTGACGCCGAGGCTCTGTTCGCCGCGGCCCTGGAAGTCTGGCGTGACATAGGCCTGGGTCTCGCCGTTTGACACCAGCGAGTAGGCCCATTGGTCCTTGAGGTTGCCGCCGAAATTGGTCTGCCACTGCCCCGTCCCGGTGGACGGGTTGAAGATCTGCAGACTGTTGAATTCGTCGTCGAAGGTAAGGGCGCCCAGCTTGCTGGTGTCCAGCGCCGCCAGGAATTGCCGGTCCGAGAAGTCGGCGATCGTGACGTTGCGGAACGTGACGCTGTCGGTGGCCGACAGCTTCAACAGGACGTCCGAGCCGACCTGGGTCATGGCCGCGCGGAACGCGGCGGCCGTGTCGAGGCCATAGCCGACGGCCCGTAGCTGCGAGTTGCCGTTCCAGTTGTAGATGACGTCGTTGCCGTCGCCGGCCGCCATGGAGAAGGTGGTTCTCTGAGTGGGCGAGCCGACCAGCACGTCGTCGCCCTTGCCGCCCACGACCCACTGATTGCCGTCGACGATGATCAGATTGTCCAGATCGTTGCCGACCGCATACGAGAAGTCCTGGTGGACGATCAGGTTCTCTACGTTCGGAGCCAGAGCGATCGATGTCCAGCCGATTTCGGTGTCGATCCCGGCGCCCGGCTGCTCGATGACCACGTCGTGCGGATCGGTGATGAAGAAGCGGTTGTCGCCCGAAGAGCCGATCAGCGTGTCCCCGCCGCCATCGCCGGCCAGCGAGACATTGCCGCTGCCGGCCTGGATGGTTTCACCGCCGGCGGTCGTGCCCATGAGGCGATCGGTCTCGTCGCCGCTCTCGGGCATAGCGACGCCCTTGTAGTTCAGGTAAGCCATTGTGTTTCCCAGAGACTCTAGGAGCGACAGTCGCTTGCGCGAACCCGGTCGCTACGCCGTTTCGGCGTCGAAGGGGATGCAGGTGATCGTCGAGGCGACCTCTGCGTCCGGGTGTCAGTAAGAACCGCGACGCAACAGCACGGCCGGGATCGTGGCGAACAGGATCCAGAGATCCAGGCGGATGCTCTTGGCCTTGGCGTAGGCGCAGTCCATGGCCACTCGCGAGCGATAGCTCACATCGTTGCGGCCGCTGACCTGCCACAGGCCCGTGATGCCGGGCTTGACCGCGCAGTAGCGCTGGAACCGGCGGCCGTACTTCGGCGCCTCGGCGTCCACGATCGGACGGGGACCGACCAGGCTCATTTCGCCGCGCAGCACATTGAACAGTTGCGGCAGTTCATCCAGGCTGGATTGGCGCAGGAAGTGGCCAAGCTTGGTGATGCGCGGATCGTTCTTGAGCTTGTGGTCGCGAGCCCATTCGTCGCGCGCCGCAGGATCATTGGCCAGAACTTCGGCCAGCCGTTGCTCGGCGTCGGCCGCCATGGAACGGAACTTCAGGCAATAGAAGTGCTGGCCATGCCGACCGATGCGTCGGTGGGCGAACACCACCGGCCCGCCATCTTGGCAATAGATCGCCAGCGCGACGACTAAAAGAAGAGGTGCAATAAAGGCCAAGATCGCCAGGGATAAGGTGATGTCGATGACATCGCCAAAGTTTATCCGCGTGGTGCTATTCTTGGAGCTGCGGGTAGCGCTTATTCCGCGACTAACTTCGCCGTAGATAATGTCTGCCATAGCCCTCTGCCCAGTCGGTGGAACGACGACCAAGCGGGTAAAAAAAGAGTTAGTTCCAACTTAACCATTCGATTGCAACCGCTATACGTCGGAAATTCGACTTTCGTGCTGGAAGGACACATTTAGATATAAAATGAGTGCGTTTTCACTGGTCAAGATTGGCAAGCTTGGCCAACTCTATTGTGGCGCTTGAACATAGCTTGGCCGCGCAGGTCAGAACCAAGCGCGGCCACATATAAAGTTATCGAAAGTTTTCAGTGACGCTTCAGCGGCTCAAGGCGAAGCGCGCCAGCGCGATCAGGCCCCAAAGGCCGCCCGACGCCCCCGCGACGAGCAGAAGGGTGCGCGCGGGTCCCCACCGGTTTTGAACCGGGATGTCGTCGGCCTGGGCCGCGGCGCGAAGGGATTCAGGAGACATGGTGGAATTGAAGGTGTTCCGTTGCGACAAGCGATCGCTCGGATCGGCTGTGGTCGCCGAACGATTATGCCGTACCGTCATGGTCGCGTCCCTCCTGCGTGCAACGTTCAGGCGCCAACTTCCAGAAACGCCTTCAGTTGTTCAAAATCTTCCTTCGACATTCATCATACATAAAAAAGATGATAGCAAAAGCGCTTGCAGTAAAGCTTACTTGATGCTGGATTGATTATAAGCCGTTGGCAAGCCAAGGCGAAGCTTCTGTCTTCGCTGGTGCAGCATTGAAGTGACCGGGCGTTCGAAAAGAACATAGCAGACGCCTCCGGCCGCGAGGCAGGCGAGCGATGTCATCACGACGACCAGCAGGGTGGGCGGCGCGTCGAACCGGGCGATCAACTTGAGCATCGCGGCCACGACCAGACCATGGGTCAAATAGATCGAGTAGGAGGCGTCGCCCAGGAACCGGGCAGGGCGCCACTGTGCAAGCCGGCCTGATCGCTCCAGTCCCAGCGCTCCGCAGACGATCAAGATCGACGGCGCTCCCCAGGCCAGGACGCGCCAGGGCGCGATATCCACGTCAAGCGCCTGCCAGAGCGCGATGAGGCCTATGCCCGCCACCAGCATGGCTGCGGAGGCCAAGGGAGAAGGGGACAGGCCTCCCCGTTTCCAGAGCCAGCCGATCCAGACACCGGCCAGGAATTCCAGCAGCAAGGGGCTGGAATAGGTGGACAGCACCGGCGACGCGGGTCGCAACACGACGCCCAAGCCCACCAGCAAAATCAGGCTAGCGGTCAACACAGACAATTGGCGCGCGCGGGGCGCCAGCAGGCTGGCGGCGAAGACAAGGTAGAAGAAGATCTCGAAATTCAGCGTCCATCCGGGCTCCACCAGCGGCGCCACCAGGCCGCTCGGATCGGCATGCGGCACGAAGAGCAACGAAAGAACGACGTGCGACGGCGTCGGCTGCAGGTTCCGGAAGAGGCCGGGCGCGAGCGCCCAGAACAGGACCAGAAGCAGCGTCACGGCCCAGTAGAGCGGGACGATCCGCTCCGCGCGACGGGTCAGGAAGCTGGCCGGGCTGGGCGAGCCTCGCGCGCCGATCACCCACATGATGAAGCCGCTGATCACGAAGAACACGTCCACGCCCGCCGCGCCGGCGCCGAAGCGCCATCCGACGCGATCGGTGACGTGAAACACCAGAACGGCGAAGGCCGCCGCGGCGCGCAGGTACTGGATCGAAACCAGCTCGCCCTGCTTCGGCGCGGTCTGGTCTGGCGTCGAGACAGCTGGTCGATCCATGAGGCGTCCCCGAGACTTGCGAGGCCGACAGCTTCGCTGCGTCCAAACGGCCGCGAGCGCGTTTGGCTCCCGACGACAACGGATCGGGTCCGACGCCATGAAGATCGCCTACTTCGTCCACAATCTCGGCGACCCGGCGGTCGGCAAGCGCGTGGCCATGCTGCTCGCAGGCGGCGCGCAGATCACCCTCATCGGTTTTCACCGGGACGCGACCTATCCGGCCGCGCCGGAGAGCGTGCGCGTGATCGACCTGGGCCGCACCTATGACGCTCGCTTCGCGCACAGGATCGGCAAGGTGATCGAGGCGGCGCTGAAGAGCGGCGGCCTGAAGGAGGCGCTGAACGGCGCTGATGTGATCCTGGCGCGAAACCTGGAGATGCTGTGCGTGGCCAGCGCGGCGCGGCGAGGCGCTCCGGGCGCGACGCTGGTCTATGAATGTCTCGACGTGCATCGATTGATGCTGACCGACGGCGCCGCGGGCCAGGCGTTGCGCTTTTTGGAACGGCGCCTGATGCAGGGCGCCAGTCTGCTGATCGTCAGTTCGCCGGCTTTCATCACGCGTTACTTCGAACCGCGTCAGGGTCTGGGCGCGCGATTGTCGACGCCTTGGCGATTGGTGGAAAACAAGGTGTTTCCCCCGCCGCCATCCGAAGGCGCGCTGGCGCGGCCGCTCGCGAAGCGGCCCTGGAAGATCGGGTGGTTCGGGGCGATCCGATGCCGTCGCAGCCTCGACATCCTGAGCGCGCTGGCAGAACGGCGCCCAGACCTGGTCGAGATCGTGATCCGGGGGCGGCCCAGCTATACGGAGTTCGACGACTTCGACGCGCAAACCCGGCGAACCCCGGCGTTGCGGTTCGAGGGCGCCTATCGCCCCGACCAGCTGGCCGCGCTCTACGGCGGCGTCCATTTCACCTGGGCCTTCGACTATTTCGAGGCCGGCGCCAATTCCGACTGGCTGCTGCCCAACCGCGTCTATGAGGGGGGTCTCTTCGGTTCGATCCCGCTGGCGCTGGCCAGCGTCGAGACCGGCGCGTGGCTGAAGGCGCACGGGCTGGGGGTCTTGTTGAACGATCCATCCGAGCTCGAGGCCGTGCTCGAAGCGATGACGGCTGAACGCTACGCCGAGCTGGCGGCGCGGGCCCGTTCAGCGCCTCAGTCGCTGTTCGTCGCCAGCGTCGAAGACTGTCGCGCTCTGGCGTCGGCGCTGCCGGTCGAGCCTCGTCAAATGGTCCGAGGCTTCGAGGCCGTCGCACCTATCGAGACCGGCGCGGGATGAGGCCTGGAACCTCGACGGCGGGCGATTGTTCATTGCCTCGTCCACCGGCGCAGGTCCCCACAATGCTTCATGCATCCTCCTTCCCAGAGGCTACGTCCCAGACGCCAGGCGCAGGGCCGCCGGCCCGGGAGCGGCGGGCGCTGCTCGTCATCCCGTGCCTCAACGAAGAGGCGTTCATCGGCGGGCTTCTGGAGCAGTTGCTGCGCGACCAGAACCTGGTCGATCCCCTGATCGTGGTGGCCGACGGCGGCAGCAGTGACCTGACCCGCCAGATCGTCGAACGCCTGACGCGGGCCAACTCGCAGATCGTCTTGATGGACAATCCCAAGCGCCTGCAGAGCGCCGGCGTCAACCGCGCCGCCCAGCACTACGGCGAGGGCCGCTTCTGGCTCATCCGGATCGACGCGCACGCGACCTATCCGGAAGGCTATGCTTCGGCCTTGATCGCTGAAGCCGAGCGTCACGACGCCGCCTCGGTGGTGGTGGCGATGGACACGGTGGGGGATCCTGGATTTCAGCGGGCGACCGCCACGGCGCAAAGCTCGCGGCTGGGCGCAGGCGGTTCGGCTCACCGCTCGGCCGGAGTCAGCGGCTGGGTCGATCATGGCCATCACGCCCTGTTTCGCCTCGACGACTTCCTCGCCTGCGGTGGGTATGACGAGACCTTCAGCCACAACGAGGACGCCGAGTTCGACCTGCGGCTGGCGCGGGCCGGCGGCGCGATCTGGCTGACCGACGCTCCGCGCGTCATCTACCATCCGCGGGCGACGCCGGGCGCGTTGTGGCGACAGTATCTGGCCTATGGCGATGGTCGCGCCCGCACCGTGCTGAAGCACCGCGCGCGTCTGCGGCCCCGCCAGGCGTTGCCGCTGCTGGTGGCGCCGGCGGCGCTGGCGGCCCTGGCCGCGCCGCTGTTTTGGCCGCTGGGCCTGCCGGCCCTGGCCTGGGCGGTGATCTGTCTAGGATATGGCCTGGTCTTGAGCATCCAGCGCCGAGACCCCTGGGCGGCGCTGTCCGGTCCCGCCGCCATGATCATGCATCTGGCCTGGTCCGTGGGCGCCTGGCGGCGATTTTTGCGCCCGAGGCCCCAGCTCCGGCTCGACCTCGTCGCCGATCCGGCCGTGTCATGAGGCTCTCCCAACCCACCGTCAGCGTGGTGATGGCCAACTACAACGGCGCCCGGCACCTGGACGCGGCGATCGCGTCCGTCCTGCGCCAGACGTTGACCGATCTGGAGCTGATCATCGTCGACGACTGCTCCACCGACAACGGCCCCGAGATCGTCGCGGCGTGGGCGCAGCGCGATCCTCGCGTGCTTCTGATCGTCCAGCCGAACAATCAAGGGCCGGGCGCGGCGCGCAACCGCGCCCTGGACATCGCCAAGGGCCGATGGATCGCGATCGTCGACAGCGACGACGAACTGGCCCCCGAGCGCCTGTCGCGCCTCATCACCCGCGCGCAAGCCGATGAAGCCCTGATCGTCGCCGACAATCAGACGATCTTTACCGAGACGGGCGCCTTTGCGCCTCATCGCCTCTTGGATGACGAGCACTTTTCCCGTCCGCAATGGATCACCGCCGCCGATTTCGTACGGGGCGGCGTGATGTATGGACGAGGCCCCGATTTTGGCTTCCTCAAGCCGCTGATCTCGGCCGAGGCCCTGGGCGCGCAGCGCTACGACGAGCGCCTGAGGATCGGCGAGGACTACGATCTTCTCCTGAGGCTGCTGACCAAGGCGGGCCGTCTGCGGCTGGAGCCGGCCGAGCTCTACCGCTACCGCAAGCATCCGCAGTCGATCTCCCATCGCCTCAAGCCCGAGCACCTGGTCGAGATGTTGCAGGCCCAGGATCGCTTTCGCCGCCAGGCCGGCCTCGTGCCGCCCGAGCTCTGCGCGGCGCTGGATCAGCGCGCGCGCTCGCTGCGGACCGCGCTTGCCTACGAGCGCGTCATCGCGGGCCTGAAGGCCGGCGCGGTAGGCTCGAGTCTGGCCGCCGTGGCGGCGCACCCGCCGATCTGGCCGCTGCTGCTGGAGCCGGTGAAGGCGCGCCTGCGGCGGCTGACGCGCCCCAAGGGTCAGATCGCCGCCGCCGAGGCGTGATCCTGGTCGGCGGATCGAAACGCCACCAGATCGGCCAGCACCTGACGACGCGACAGGATCGCGGCGGCCGCGCAGTAAGTCGCTCCGCCCAAGACGACGCCCGACACGAGACCCAGGGCCGGCGACAGCGTCGCCAGGACCGGCCTTGCCGTCAGCAGGGCGAAGGTCATCGCGGCCGCGGCCGTGGCGGCCGGCCACAGGGCGTTGGCCAGCACGGTCCAGGACACCTTCAGCGCCTTGGCCAGGGTCGCCAGGTAGGCGAGCGTGATCGCCAGGGTCGTCAACGCCAGAGCCGCGCCCGCAGCGGCGACGCCAAGGCGAACGCCCACGGCCACGGCGGCGACCGCGCCGACGCCCGAGATCATGGCCATGCGCAGCTGCAGCTCCGATCGTCCCAGGCCCATCAGAACCGCGGCGACGACGGAGTTGAGCGAGAAGGCCAGGCCCGCCAGGCTGAGCCAGGCCAAAGTGTCGATGGCGCCGAGCCACTTGGCGCCCAGTACGACGGCGACCGCGGGGCCGGCCAGCAGGCCCAGGCCCACGAACAGCGGCGCCAGCGCCATGACCGCCAGCCTGAGCGCGGCCATGGCTATGTCCGTGGCCTGGCCGCTGGACCGCCCGACCGCGTTGGCGACGCCCGAGAAGATGAAGAGATAGAGCGGCCCCGAGATGACCAGGTCGGGCACGCGGATGATCTGGTAGGCCATGGCGTAGTAGCCCAGAGCCTGGGCCCCCAGCACGCCGCCGACGATCACGTTGTCGAGGTTTCGCGCGACGAAGTCTCCCAGGGTCGCGCCGATGCTGTGACCGCCAAAACGGAGGAGATCGGCGGCCTCGCTGGGACGGCAACACAGCCGGATGGGCAGGCGCGAGGCGCTGACCACCCAGATGAACTTGAACACCCAGAGCACTAGCTGCTGGACCGCGAGACTCCACGCGCCCCAGCCGTGCGCGGCGGTCCATAGCGCCGCCGCGCCGCTGGTCAGGCAGGAGATCAGGTCGCCGGCGGCGAACACCGTGAAGCGCTGCTCGCGGATCACCCGGGCGTTGGCTGCCGCGGTAAAGCCGCTTAGCACCAGGATCGGAGCGATGGCCACGATGAGCAAGGGCAGGCGAGGCTGCCGCAACGCCAGCCCGATCGGCCAGGCGGCCAGGCAGACCGCTAGGGTCAGGCCCGCGCCGATCGCGCCGGCCAGCCAGAACACGGTCGACTCCAGCTCGGGGGAGGGCGACTGCCGACGCGCCAGGGCCGCGCCCAGACCTCCATCCGCCAGGACATTGCAGAGCAGGACGAAAGGCACGGCAAGGGCGACCAGACCATACTCGGCCGGGCCCACCAGACGCGCCAGCACCGGCAGCAGGGCGAGCTGGATGGCCAGGCGAATGATGTTGGCGCCGCTCAGCACCAGAGCGCCGGCGGCCGCGCCGATGCGCCCAGATCGTTTAGGCAAGGCCGTCATCCTTTGTTCGGCGGCGTGGTCGAGGCCAGGAGGCGGTGCGGCGCGGTCTGGACCGGGGCCAGCAGGCGCTGACTGGGGCCGCGCGGGCGGCGCGGGCTCGGCGGCTCGGGGCGCCACAGCAGCGGCCGCTGGGCCGGCGCGAAGGCTACGCCCAGGCCCGCGAAGATCATGACCGTGGAGAAATAGAACGGCGCCAGGCCGATCGCCTCGATCGGCGTTCTGACCAATTCGTAGAGCAGAAGGCTCATCCAGATGCACAGGCCCATGCTGGGCCGACGCACGAAACGCGCCAGCAGCAACGCCAACCCCGCCGCCACGGTCAGGACGATGGTGACCAAACCCACCCAGCCCAGCTGCATCAGGATCTCGACGACGGTGTTGTGGAAGGTGAAACCGCCGCGTCCGGTGATGCCGGCATAGCGCCACAGCCCTTCGGCGTCGGTATTGCCTTGCAGCCAGAAAGCGTAGAACCCGCGTCCGAGCGCCGGCTTCTCGGCAATCATCTGGTCGGCTCGATACCAAAGGTAGGTCCGGCCCGTGAGGGTAGTGTCCTTGTCGAAGAGGCTGGCGCCCAACTCGATGAGCTGTGTCGACAGCCACTGATAGCAGGCCGCGCCCACGGTCAGGCACAGCAGCAGAAAGCCGATCAGGATGGCTCTGAGCGTGACGCCCGACCGATAGACGGCCAGCAATCCGAAAAGGGCCATGAGGCCGAACGCCAAGCCAAGCACCGCGCCCGCGGAATGGGCGGCCATCACTGCGTAGAACTCGATCAGCGCCGCGCCGAAGCCCAGCACGATGGGCGCCGGCTGGGAGCGTCGCAGTCCGTCGGCGGCCACGCCCAGCGAGAGGAGCACGCCGGTGGCGGCGATGTCGCCCAGCAGGTTCTTGCCGTCGCTTAGGCCCGAAAAGGCCTGGTCGCCATTGTTGCCGACCGCCGTCTGGTGGCCGAACGCCAGCGCCACGGCGACATAGATGAAGAAGGCCGCCGCCAGGCTTCGGAACACGCCGTAGGGGTTCCGCGCGCCGGAAAAGAGAAGGCCGATCATCACCGTAAGGCAGAATTCGAAGGCGAACTTGGCGCTCTCGGCGCGCGCTTCGGACCAGAGCACCGAGCACACGGCCAGCGCGGGAATGGCGAGCAGCAGGGCGCGTGTGGTCAGCAACTCCAGCAGGCGCTCGCGTCGCACGACGGCGTAGGTCGGGACCAACACAACCAGCAGCGCCGCGCCCAGCGTCCCCAGTTGCAAGCTGAACAGCAGAACCGCGAAGATCAGGAAGGCGAACACGGCGTCGGCGTCGGGCCTGAAGGCCGGAAAAGGCCAGGCGCGCCCTTCGGCGTTTCGTGTTGGAGCCTCGCTTCGCTCCTGGCCGACGTGGAGCAGGTCAGGCATGTGCGGTCGCTCCGCCGAGGGACGGGTGAAGGTCATGGGATGAACCGATAGGCGCGGATGTAGTCGATGCTGAACTTGGCGGGCCAGCGGGTGGACGCGTCGGGGGACCCGGCCCAGCCGCCGCCGATCGCCAGGTTGGCCAGCATGAACATGGGCTTGTGCATGTCGGGCGGCGTGGGCTGGCGGCCGGTTTCCTTGCCGTCGACGTACCAGACCAGGACCTTGGGATCCCAGGCCACCGCGAAGGTGTGGAAATCGCCCTTCGAGACGCTCGTCTCGATGCCCTGGGCCTTACCGGCGCTGGAGTGGGCCGTGGCGTAGACCTTGGTCGGGTCGCCGACGCTTTCCATGACGTCGATCTCCGGAGGCCAGCTGAGGTCTGAGGGCAGGAGCCAGAAGGCCGGCCACAGCCCTTTGCCGGCGGGCAGCGCGGCGCGTATCTCGAAATAGCCGTATCGCTGCGAGAACGAGGGCTGGGTGGTGATGAGGCCCGAGCCGAAGCCATAGCCGTCTAGGCGGGCGCGATCCGGCTCCGAGAGCTGCGTCGCAGTGATCTCCAGGATCCCGTCATGGACCGTGAAAGGATCTATCCCGATCGGCGCGCCGCGCCGAAGCATGTGGCGGTCGAGATAGATCTGCAGCTCCCCGTTGGGCCGGATCGTCCGCTGGTCCAGGTCGTCGACCCGCCCGTCGCCAAAGGTCGTGCGCCAGACGCCGCCAGGCGCGTAGAGGGGACGGAACTGGTCGAACTCGTCGGCGAAGGTCAGCTCCAGCGCTCTGCCGTCGGGGGCCTTGCGCAGCACCTGGGTCGCGGCGCTGACCGGCGTGAGCGTCCCGAACGCGGACGCCGCCAACAGTCCAGCCGCCGCCAGCGCCGCCCAGGCGGCAAAATTCCTCACCCCGCGCGCCATCCCTCCAGCCGCCTTAAGCCGCGGTGATGTAGTAGTTGCGGTACTCGTGGAAGTAGTCGCTCTGGTCCTTGAACCCGAAGCGGGCCTGCGCCTTGATATCGACGCGGCTCAACACGGCCCCGGCCACCTCGGCTCCGGACTCGTTGAGGATGTCGATGGCCGATTGGGCCGTGCGGCGCGGCGTCTTGTTCCAACGCACCACATAGAGAACCTTGTCGACCTTTGACGCCAGGATGCGGGCGTCGGCGACGCCCAGGACCGGCGGGGTGTCGAGGATCACGTAGTCGTACTGCTCGGCCAACTGCCGCAGGAGGGCGTCGGACTCGGGCGAGGAGAACAGGTCGTAGGGCACCTGGTGGCCGCCGGCGGCGGGCAGGATGGTCAGGCCGGTGCGCGAGTCGACGACGAGCGCCTGCTCCAGTCTGACTTCGCCCTGGGCCACCTGCACCAGGCCCGTGGTCGGCTCGCCGATCAACTTGGTCAGGCCGCGCATGCGCAGGTCGCAGTCGACCACGATCACCTTCGAGCCCGACAGCGCCATGGCCTGGGCCAGGCAGAGGGAGGTGAGGCTCTTGCCTTCCTTGGGGACGGCCGAGGTCAGCGCCACGATCTTGGCGGGAGCCGGACCCGACAGCAGCAGGAAGGCGCGCAGGTTGCGCAGGGATTCCGCGAAGCTGGAGAGCGGCGCGCGGATCAGGTAGTCGGCCGGCGCGGCCTTATTGCGACCGCGACCCACCACCGAGGCGTAGTCCGGCAGGATGCCGGCGAAAGGCACGCCCAGATCGCGCTCGACGTCTTCGCGGCTGCGAAGGCTGCGGTTCCACAGCTCGGCCGTGAGCATGGCGACGGCGCCGGCCAGGATGCTGAGCAGCGCCGCGGCCAGGCCGATCAGCGGCAGGTTGGGCGACGAAGCCTTGGCGGGCGCGGTGGCGCGGGAGGCGATGGTCGCGTCGGCTTGCTGCAGACTGCCTTCGGCCGCCACCTGCTTGGCGCGGTCGAGATAGGCCTCGTAGATTTGCTTGGCGGAGTCGGCGCGCTGGCGCAGGGCCAAGAGGCCGACCTGGGCCTGGCCATTGGCGGCCAGACCGCCCTGGGCCGTGCCCCGGCTGCCGATCAGCGAGCCTTGGCGCTGGGCCGCGGCGGTGGCCTCGGCGCGCAGGCTCGACATGATGCGGTTGATCTCCTGCTGGATCTGAGCGTGGATGTCGTCGAGCTGGGCCTTCGTGCGCTTGACCTCGGGGTATTCTGGCTTGAAGTCGGCCTCCAGCTGCGCCAGGCGCACGCTGGTCTCGGCTTCTTTCTTACGCAGCTCGCGAATGGTCTCCGAACCGAGGGCGGCGCCGACGTCGGCCCCGCCGCCGCCCCGCCGCACCTGCGCCGCCGCGGCGGCCAGGCGCGCCTGCTTCTCAGCCGTGTCGGCCTTGGCCTGGGCGATCTGCTGGTTCAGGGTCGAGACTTCCTGCTCGGCCATGGTCGCGCCCTCGGCGCTGAACAGGCCGTGTGCGTTCTTGTATTCCTGGACCTGCGCCTCGGTGCTTTCAGCCTCCTTGCGCATGGTCTCCAGGCTGGCGCCCAGTTCCCTGTTGGCCTTGCGTACGCTCTCGATCTTGTCGTCCAACTGGCGCTGAAGATAGGCCTCCATGACGCCGTTGGCGATCGTGGCCGCCTTTTCGGGCGAGCGCGACGAGACCCCGACGTCGACCACATAGGTCAGGCCCGCGCGGCGAACCGAGGTGTGGGCCTGGAGGCGGTCGGCCACGCGCGAAACGGTCTGGGGATCGGCGGTCGCCGGCGCATCGCTCGTGCGCGCCTTGGGATTGAACTCGGGATCCTTGTAGAGCCCGAGCTTGCGCACGGCCATTTCGGCCAGGACGTGCGACTTCATCAGCTCGACCTGGGTGTCCACCGCGCTCATGTCCGGGGGCATGCTGCTCTGCGGCGCCTGGGTGCGCGTCAGGTTCTCCTGCTTGGGATCGACCAGCACCGAACCCACGGCCGTGTACATGGGCCGCAAGGTGGAGGCGAAGGCCATGATGGCCAGAAACAGGCCCGCCGCCACGCCCAGACCCAGCGGCGCGCGCTGGAGGATGGCGCCGGTGACGCGGCGCAGCTCAGGCGGGCGAGGGGCGTAGGCTTGCGCGTCGCGGCGAGCGTGGGGAACCAACGCTTCGTTGGACAGCGGGATGATGTTGCTGGTCATTCGGTTCTTCCGGCGAGGAGAAGGGCGCGGGCGAAAGGGCTGAAAGCGGGCGGCCTAGAGGAAAGGCACGACCGAGAGCAGCGGGCTGGCCTGGCCGAGGTTCTGCAGGAACGACTTGCCGCGGGAGGTGTCGACGATGATCACGTCCTGGCCATAGATCTGAGGATCCGTCGCGCGGCCGTCACGGATCGCGCCCAGATCGAACACCGCCGTGGCGCGCTGGTTCTTGACCATGCGGATGACGGCGACCTTGCGGATATTGGCCAGGCGCGGATCCGCGCCATGGGCCAGGGCGACGGCCTGCATCAGGGTGGTTGGCCCGCTCAGGGAATAGATGCCGGGCTGGCCCACCGCGCCGTCGACCGTAACCTTCTGGCTGGAGGCCTCCTTGACCGAGACCACGACCTCCGGGTTCTTCATGTAGGTCTTGGCGAGGGCCGCGGCGATGTCGGCCGACAGCTGCCCTGTCGTGCGGCCCGCCGCGTCGATCTGGCCGACCAGCGGCAGGAGAATCTTGCCGCCCGTGTCGACCTGAAGGGTTCGGGTCAGGTCGGCGACCTGGAAGACATTGATGTCGAGGACGTCCTTGGGGCCGATCCGATAATCGGCGTCGCCGGGGCGGATCGCGACCGCCGAGTCCGGCGGCGGCAGATTAGGCTCTTTCCCCGCCCAAGCAGGGCTGGAGAGGCAAAATATAATCGCGCACGCGACCGATATTGCTCGACCACCCATAGGACTTCCCCTTCCCGGTAGAGCTTCGGCCGTCAGGCCGATATTGCTCTGCACAAGAACACGACCTGAGCCTCGCAGTTCCAGGGTTGCGGAATTAGTTTGGGGGAGCGGCGAGCTTAGGTGTAATCTTGCCTTTATAATTCCGCTGGTTGCGCGGCCACGATCGCCGAAGGCGATGGGGACTTGCGCGGGCGGGTTCGGTCCTGGATGAACCGGGTGAGCGGCGTTTCGATCCAACGATAGGCGAGCCAGCCGAAGCCGATGACGAGGACGAAGGCGACCAGGATCAGGGCGCTGACGGTCCAGATGTCATGGACGCCCAGTCGCGCCGCCAGCTTGGTCAGCGCCGCCGTGACGAAGAAATGGGTCAGATAGATCGAATAGCTGGCGTCGCCGATCCGTTGCGGCCAGCGCCAGGCGGGGCTTAGTCCCCCTCGTTCGGCCAGAACCGCCGAGCCGACGATGATGGTGGCAGGGATGCCGGCGGCGATCGCGCGGTCGGCGTGGGGCAGGGCGAACGGGCCAAACATCATCAGGCCGAAAGCCAGTGCGGCCACGAGCGTGGCGGCTTTGGCTGTCCGACCGCCAACGGCGAGTGTGGGCGGCAAGGCGCCCAGCAGCATGCCCGCGGCGAACTCCAGCAGGATGGGCGCGGTGTAGAAGCCGAGCACGGGGCGATCGGGCTTGAGGATCTGTCCCGCGGCCACGGCGGCGATGATCAGCCCGAACGGAAGCGCCCATCGCCAGCGGCCCGTCGAGACCGCCAGGCCCAGGGCGAACAGCAGGTAGAAGGCCATCTCGTAATTCAGCGTCCAGCCCAGGAACACGATCGGATGCATGGCGCCATCGGCGCGGGCGTAGGGGATGAACGCGAGGGACTTGGCCAAATTCGCCGGATCCGCGGTGGTCGAGCCGAACAGTCCCGGCTTGGCCATGACCAGCGCGAAGACTCCAAGGGTGATCAGCCAATAGAGCGGGGCCACCCGCGTGATGCGGCGCTGGATGAAGTCCACCGGGTCGGTGCGGCGGCGCGCCGTCGAACGCACCATGATGAAACCGCTGATGACAAAGAAGATATCGACGCCCGTGTTGCCCCAGACGAACACGCCCGCGTGCGCGCCGGCCAAGGCCGCGAGGTCCTGGAGATGGACGAACACCACAAGCAGCGCCGCGAGGCCGCGCAGCACCTGGACGTTGGTCAGGGTTTCGGGCGCGGGCGCCGGTGCGCTGGACATTCAATAAAGCTCGATCTCGCGACGCCCGGCCAGGCGCGCGACGGCGCCCAGGTGCATCGTCCCGCGCAGCAGCCAGCTGGCGCGCCGCGCGGGGTGGGGCAGGTTGACCAGCGCGCCGGCCGCGCAGGCCGTGACCTTGGCCACGGCGAGCGCTAGCTGTCCGGCCCGTCCCTGCTGGGCCATCCGAGCGCCGTGACTTTGGCCGCTGCGGAAATGGCGTTGCAGCAGCCAGCGCCATTTCAGGCGATTTTCCGCCACCGGCTCCTGGACCACGGCGTCGGGCGCAAACCCGATGCGGCCGCCCTGTGCGGTCAGCTGCAGAAAGAAGCGGTCGTCCTCGCCGCCGGTGCGGCCGAGCTCGGGATCGAAGCGCAGGCCCAGGCGGTTGACGGTCTGGCGCTTCAGCAGCGCGTTGCCGGCGTAACCCTTGTGGATCTCGCCCCGGGTGAACACAGGGCGGGTGGAATGCAGATCCAACGCCTTCAGCCACGCGGGGGCGGCGGAGCCGTAGATCGCGTTGACCGGGCCCAGGACCGCGTCGACGGGCTGCTCTTGCGCTGCGCCGAGCAGTTGGGCCAGCCAATGGGGCGAGGCGATCTCGTCGTCGTCGATGAAGGCGAGCCAGTCGGCGGTCGAGGCGTCCAGCGCGGCGTTGCGGGCGATCGAGATGTTGCGCGCCGGCGCGTGCAGATAAAGGATCGGCAGCTTCAGCTCGACTGTGGCGCGCGCCACGCGTTCGAGCGCTTCGGGCGTCTCGGCGTTGTCGATGACGATAATGCGCTTCGGACGGACGGACTGGGCCGACAGGGACCGGAGGGTCTCAATGAGGGCCTCGCGGTGAAAGGTGCAGACGCAGACGTCCGCCGAGGCCGCAACAGTCATCACCCGCTCCCCAGGATCACAGCCGTCGCCCGTGGCGACGGCTGCTCCCTAAGCGCGCGAGCTCAGGCGGTGTTCCCGATCAGAAGATCCAGTCGGCGCTGTGCAGCGAGGTCGCCGAAACGTGGTCCAGCGTGGTGACCAGGATCGGCCACGGGTTGGCCGCGCCCGCGCCGTCGGTGTCGACATAGACCTGGGTGTTGCCATGGCCATCGTCGCGGAAGCTCAGATAGTGATCCGCCACCGGATCCGAGCCATGGTAGCCGCTGAGCGTGGCCAGGGCCGACAGGTCCAGCTTGTCGGTTCCGACCTGGAAGTCGGTCACGTGACCAGCGTTCCACGGCAGCACCGAGAAGGTGAAGGTGTCCGCGCCCGCGCCGCCCGTCAGGGTGTCGGCATAGTGGCCCGCCTTCAGGATATCCGCGCCGGCGCCGCCGGTCAGCGTCGAGGGGCCCGTGTCGTTGCCGCTCAGCGTCACGCCGCTGACGAGCGTGGAGGTCGCGGAGGCCGTGGCGGCCAAGGTGTTGGTCTGAGAAGCCGTGCCCAGCAGCAGGGCGGCCGTCAGGCCGGTCGGCGAGACGTGATCCAGCGTGGTGATGGTGATCGGCCAGGGATTGGCCGTACCCTTGCCGTCGATGTCGAACATCACCTTGGTCCCGCCCTGGCCGTCCGACTGGAAGCTGAGATAGCCGTCGGCGACCAGGTCCGAACCCTTGTAGCCGCTGGCGGCGATCAGGGCCGAAAGGTCCAGCTTGTCGACGCCGACGGTGAAGTCGGTGATGTGGCCGGCGTTCCAGGGCAGGGCCTTGAAGACGAAGGTGTCGGCGCCTGCGCCGCCCGTCAGG